>JAESGQ010000020.1_pt1 | contig 533103 bp, 521 predicted proteins | sample 9266251 | NCBI WGS metagenome assembly JAESGQ01 (sample SAMN17056778, study PRJNA650883) | algae metagenome | isolation source: Kaiparowitsia implicata GSE-PSE-MK54-09C and co-occurring heterotrophs from... | place: USA: Kaiparowits Plateau, Grand Staircase Escalante National Monument, UT ...
CGGAGGTGATGACTTCGACCCGTCGGAACGGCTCATCGGGACTCTTGGACATAGTCGTACTCATAGGCGCATGCCTATGCCTTATCGGCTATGCCGCCTGTCTGGTCAAAATGGGGTGCGCTCCACCTGTCTGCCGGCATTCCAGGCAGGCCTACCTGCCGCAGCAGGGTCGTATTGTGAGATACCCATAACCTTTCTCCTTCGGCCAAAGCGGCCGCTGGATGAACGATTATGGCAACCTGACTGGCGGCGAGTGCCGACCCCATACCTGCCAATTGCTGTCAGAGCAGGGACGGCTAGAAGCGGCCATTCAGCAGCGAACGGGATGGCGATCCGCGCCGCACTCGAGCACCGAGAAAAGCACGGTGGTGCCCCAGAAACGGTGCGCCCTATGAAACCTCATCTTCGTTAGTCAGCCGAGAAACGAAGAATTGCGCGAAGGGCGATCCTGAAAGCCGGGCCTCTTCCACGCTCCACCCTGCGGCTAGCATCCCGAGCACAGCTTCTTTGGCTGCGTTTTTAGCCGCAATGGTTTTTCGCGTGAGGCGATTGACTACAATCAACGTGGCGTCGTCGACTTGATCCAGACTTAGGAAGTCAGCCAAACGCGCGTTTGGCATGACACCGTTCGCAAGATACAGCTGATCGCCTGTACTCTCGAGTGTTGCGCTCCCTGCCAAGGACACCAAGATAAGGAATTGCTCCCTTGGCACCCAACCGCTTGAGCGGTAGTGGGGAACGGTCCGTGATTCTGCGTGTAGCTGCTTTGCCAAATCCGCAGCCCTCGTCTGCGATATATGGCCTTCTTGGGTGCTATAGCGATAGTAGACGTCGACCCGCTGGTTGCCTGGTTCGTGAAGCGTCAGTGAGAAATCGTCATGGTGCCGGGAGATCGGTGCGCCATGCTCAAACTCGAAATTGCCGGCCCCAAACGACCCAATGATTTCGCTGTTGTTCAGCACAAAATCGTATGTAATCTTGGCGTCCTCTTCAGTTTCGCCGGGAAACCCAAAAAATAAGAAGCAATGGGTCCAAATCCCAGCCTGGGCGCTATCTGTAAGATTTCGAACAAACACTTCCTGTTTTGTGTTTTTGCGCATAAGCGCCAGGACACGTTCACTGGCCGACTCAAGACCCACATATAGATTGCGAAACCCAACTTTGTATAGTTTTTCAAAATCATCGCGGGTGTAGTAATTTTCAAATTTAAACAATGCTTGAAAAAAGCAATTTAGGTCCGAAAGTTCACTGTTACCGAGAGCTCGCATAAGCTTCGGTGGAACTGCCTCATCGTTGAACGAAAAAAAGCGGACTCCATACTTCTGACTCAGCGCCTTCACGGATTCTATAATATTTTCGACCCCATAGGCGGAATATTTTTCCCCATAGACCATTCCGTGGTGACAGAACTCACAGTGTCCCCAGTAACACCCTCGGGACGCTAGCAACGGCAACGTCACTTCTGCAGTAAAGTAGCGCTGCAGTGGCAATCCATCAAAGTCTGGCAATGGCATCTCGTCGGGACGCAGCGTGGCCGCTGGCGGAGTTGTACTGCATGCCGCGTCCTTCAAGAAGGTAACGCCATTAACGTCACGCAGGGTCGCAGGGGACCAAACGCTGCGGCCCAGCAGCTGCGTTAGCGCCCTTTCGCCCTCGTTATGTACGATCACGTCGAAAAAACTTTCGAGCCACGACGAAGGCAGCAGGCCGCGCTGTTGAATTCTTGATAGGATCGTCCCACCAACAACCACTCGCAGGCCGCGCTCTTTCAAGAGGCGACCAAAGAGCAGAGTGAAGGGCAGTTGTTCTTGACCTATGCAGGATAAGCCGACGATGTCGGAGTTCTTACCAAGCTTCTTATCGCAGAATGCAATCGCATATTCGGCCAGGAGTCGGGGAGGGCGAAATGCAAACTCGCTCAGAACATTGGCGTCCAACATGTCTCGCGTCGTACGAAATCCAAATGGCGAGATGTTGAAGTCGCCACAAATTGACGACACCATTCCAAGATACACTTCTAGTGATTTGATCGCCTTGAAATGGGTCGTTACCAACTCATTCGGCAGAAGCATGGAAGCGCCAAACAGCGCCGTTACGTCGCCGAAGAAGTCACTCCTCTTACGCAAGATCGAAAGCAATCCGCGGCGAGTGTCGGCATCGTCCATTCCCTCCGCAAGTTCTGCTAATGTGGCGGCAGCGTCCTCACCAAAGAGCCAATAGTAAAGCTCTAGGTTTGCGTCATAAGTTGCTACCGAGAAACCCTCGCGCTCCAACCACGCCTTCAACGAAGGGAGAGACAGCGGTGGCTGAAACGGACTCCACTGGGGCACGAATACCAGCGAGATGTCTGGGGGGCCCATTTCCACAACGCGTCAGGTTCATCTATCCCTGCGCTCGGGAACCTTGGCGTCCGCCGCCTCGCGCGTATTGTTGATGTTATTGTGCATCAAACGAAGCGCCGAATTCTCATCTCGAAGGATTTCAACTAGTTCCTCCGCAGTGGCGGAGCGAAGAAGGTTCGCGAGTTCAAGGTTGAACTTGTCTACGGGCGTCGCCATTTTTCAGGATCTCCAAAACTACATCGATCTAATGTTGTTGATGTTGTTGTTGCTATCTAGGCGATCGGTCGAGTGTATCGCAGGGAGTAGGGTCCGGAGGTGGGACACGGCATGAAGAATTGCAACATCATCAGCAGGAATAGCCTGCGCAATGCCAATGTTGTTGTGCTGGTGAGACCGGAGTGACGTCGGATCTGCAGACAAGACCGATCGAAGCTCTTCGTTTTCCGCAGCCTTAAGCAGAGCGTCAACCGATGCGTTGAATTTTGAGATTACATTACTCAATCGTGTGCACCATCTGTTGGATGAGAAAGATGCGAACCGAGAATAAGAAAACCAAATATATCAGGTCGCGGATGTGGAGTCGAGTACTTTGATTCAGGCTTGCAAGTGCCCGCATCGACTTGCACTTCATAGCTTACCTACTAGCTCCGCGGACATCCCGATTTCGGCATCTCATGATCTCGCGGTCCGGTATGTGCCGTGTTTCTGCATCCGGCCAGCGTCCGCTTCCTCGTGTGAAACGTCAAAAGCCGACAGTCCGCAATCCACCCCCTTATCGCCATTGCTTCGACTTTGGCGGACCGACTGCTTTTGGGAAATCGAAAAGGCGGCCTGAGCGGCAGAAATGGGGCGCAGAGCGGACCCTGCGCTTTATATCGTCAGGTCATACGCTGACAGTCTGTCGATCGCCGCTTTCTTGGCCCGCAATGTCACGTCGCCGTAGCCATCTGACGCGGTCCTGCCCGTATGGCCCTGGATGCTGTCCACGACGTGGGGGTCGAGGCCGGCCTCACGCGACAGCGTCTTAAACCGGTGTCGCCAGCCATGATTTGGCTGCACACCTTCCGGGATGAGCTTCTCGGACTGGAGCCACTTGCCGACGCGAGCCGACACTGCCTGAGCGGGCAGCTTCTTGGGATCGGCGTCAGCCGAATGAAATAGCGGCCCGTCCGGTGACAGCTCCACAAATTTTAGAAAGCCGATGTCGATCAGTTGCTGATGCAGCGGCACATCGCGGTACCTCTTGCTTTTCACGCTGCCGGCTTCCGGGGTGATGTGCAGGTAGTGAACGCCATCTACCGTGCGGAGGTCCGATTTTCGCATCTGCAGGATTTCGGTGACGCGCGCGCCTGTAAAGGCGCAGAGCCAAGGACCCCAGCGCTTCGCGGCGGTGACGTGCTCGGACTCTCGATTTGCCGGATTATCGCGATGGGCTGGCTTGTATTCCAGGCACCGCTTCAAAATTGCCACTGCTTCCGCGTCGGTGAAGCCTTTTTCGCGAAGAACGGGCGTGGCATACATCCGCACCTTGACACCTTTCGCCACGTTCGCCGGCAGCAGTCGGTCGGCGACCGCGTCGGAAAGCACTGATTTCAGTGACGCGAGCCAAACGTCCTTCACCGTTTTGGGACTCAGGGTGTCGAGCTTTGCATCGCGCCACGCAATGACCTCTTCGGCCGTAAGGCGGCGAGCGTCGTCTGCTTGGCGGATAGCGGAACCCTTCAACCCGCGTGAGACCTTCAGGAACTGCAGGAGGTCCTCAAAGCAACGTGTCCAGCCCTTCCGAGCAGACAATCCGCCGCCGTTCGCTTCGAGGCGCTTAAGGTGCTGTTCCAGCAAATGGCGTAGGGATAGCGGCTCGTTGAAGGGATCATCGATAACCGGTTCCAGCACGGGGGCCAGATGAGGCGGGTGCGCGATTTCATGCGCCGGAAGACCCTCGTCGCGATCATACATCCTGGAGAGGACCTGAAGCTCCGCTTCCGCGATAGCGCGCGCGGCTTTGCGCCATTCCGGCGTGCCGTGCGCGGCATCGAGATTTCCTCGCAGCGCATATCGCTTCAGGAAGCTCCCGAGCAGAGTCTCGATCTGATCGTCCTGCAAAGAACCCGATGACGCGGCGCGTAGGTCGGCAACATAGGCGTCGTTAATCCCGACGGAGGCCCAGCCCGGCCCGGAATCGCGCAATGCTTCGTCCAGGGCCAGTTGGTCATTGTAGTGGCTTCGGGCGAGTTCGGCAGGCGTCATCGGTGCAGCCCGGGCGGCCGCCTTGGCGGCTTCGGCACCCTCCTGGATCTCCCGCGCGCGTCTGGCATGGTCGAGCCGGGCGTTGATTTTCACTAGGGCTAGATGCAGTTTCTCGAGCGCGATCTTTCGATCAGGGCCAAGAGGCTCTCGCAGTTCGACGGTTCCGATATAGGGTTGGAGCTCCGGCGGAACCGTGCGACGCGCGAAATGACGTCCGTCACGTACCAGAAGATAGGGAATTTTTCGAGCCAAGGCGCCGACCATTTTGTAACGCGGTTTGTAACGTCAAAATGGTCGATGCCCCTGAAAAATCAAGAGTCTCAACGATATCAATGAGTTGAAATGGTGCTGCCGGACAGGATTGAACTGTCGGCCTCCCCCTTACCAAGGGGGTGCTCTACCACTGAGCTACGGCAGCATCTGGAGCGCTCGACGAGAAAAAGTGGCGAACCACTTCTATGCCAGGGGAGCGCGTCCGCTATGTTTTCGTGCGCAGCCGGGATGCCGGCGCGACGGGGGCTCTACTGCCATAGGGTCTGGCTCGACGCAAGGCTAAAAAACGCCTATCACCGGCTTGGAGGCAAACACGATTCTTCTCGCACCATGAGCAAAACCGAACAAGCTGCGCTGCGTGAGCAAAGATTGGCCGCAAAGCTCCGCGAGAACCTCAAGCGCCGGAAGGGTCAGGCCAAGGCACGCGCCGATTCGGAGCGTCAGGCCCCTGAGCCCCAGCCAGCCCCTGGAACCGATACGGTCAATAAACCGTAAACCAGTTTCAGGCGATGATACTGTACTACTGGCGGCCTCCCCGAGGTCTCCAGCCATTCTGAGAACGGCGAGTCTGGCTTACGTGGCAACTAGGACTTGGCCTACCTCCATTCCCAGGTAGCAAGGGCGTTACGCCCGCCATATAGGACAAGACAATTGGACCGTATCCGTTTGATCGGCGGCAATGAACTCAACGGCGAAATCCCGATTTCGGGCGCCAAGAATGCCGCTTTGCCGCTGATGATTGCCTCCCTGCTCACCGATGAGCCGCTGGTGCTGCAGAATGTGCCGCGCCTCGCCGACGTTAAGCAGCTCGAGCGCATCCTCGAAAACCACGGCGTCGACATTGCCGTGCATGGCCGCCGCCGCGGCGAGGAGGAGGGCGTGGGCCAGCGCATGACCTTCCTGGCCGCCGATATCGTCGACACCACCGCCCCCTATGAGCTGGTGTCCAAGATGCGCGCCAGCTTCTGGGTCATCGGCCCGCTGCTGGCCCGCTGCCATGAGGCCCGCGTCTCGCTGCCCGGCGGCTGCGCCATCGGCACCCGCCCGGTCGATCTCTTCCTCTATGGCCTCAAGGAACTGGGCGCCGAGATCGATATCGATGATGGCTATGTCGTCGCCAAGGCCCCCAAGGGTGGCCTCGTCGGCGCCCATATCAAGTTCCCTAAGGTTTCGGTCGGCGCCACCCACACGCTGCTGATGGCGGCAAGCCTGGCCCGCGGCACCACGGTGCTCGAAAACGCGGCCCAGGAACCCGAAATCACCAATGTCGCCGAATGCCTCGTCGCCATGGGCGCGAAGATTACGGGCATCGGCACGCGCACCCTCACCATCGAGGGTGTGGAGCGCCTGCATGGCGCCACGGTCGACGTCATTCCCGACCGCATCGAGACCGGCACCTTTGCCATGGCCGCCGCCATGACCGGGGGCAATGTGCTGCTCAAGGGCGCGCGGCCCGAGCATCTGCAGTCCGCCCTCGATATCCTGGCCATGACCGGTGTCGACCTCACCGTCGAGCCCGGAGGCCTGCGCGTCCATCGCAATGGCAATGGCATCCAGGCCGTCGATGTCGAGACCGATCCGTTCCCCGGCTTCCCCACCGATCTGCAGGCCCAGTTCATGGCCCTGATGACCATGAGCTCTGGCACCAGCCATATCCGCGAGACCATCTTCGAAAACCGCTACATGCATGTGGCCGAACTGGTCCGCTTCGGCGCCGACATCACGGTTGATGGCCAGATGGCCACCGTGCGCGGCAAGCCCCAGCTCAAGGGTGCCCAGGTCATGGCCACCGACCTGCGCGCCTCGGTGTCGCTGGTCATTGCCGGCCTTGCCGCCAAGGGCGAGACCATCGTCAACCGCATCTATCACCTCGATCGCGGTTTCGAGCGTCTCGAAGACAAGCTGAGCCGCTGCGGCGCAGAGATCGAACGGGTCGCCGGCTAGACACCCCCACCTAACCTCCCCCTGAACAAGGGGAGGGATCTCTCGGTGGCTTTGGCTGGATTGCGCCACAAACTGGATCGGTGCCTCCCCCTTCTTCAAGGGGGAGGATAGTTGGGGGTTCTTCTGCGAGCCCCCGCCTAATCCAGCGTCTGCCGATACCGCAGCATCGCCGCCAGCGAGATGACGAGCACGATCACCCCGAGCGCGGTGAATTCCGCGCCCAGATCGCCGCTATCGGCCCCCTTCAGCATCACCATGCGCACCAGGCCGATGAAATGCGTCGCCGGCACCGCCATGCCGAGGCCCTGCGCCCAGCCCGGCATGCCGGCAAACGGGAACATGAAACCCGACAGCAGGATCGACGGCAGGATGGTGAAAAAGCTCAGCTGCATCGCCTGCATCTGGTTGCGTGCCAGGGTCGAGATCAGGAAGCCCAGCGCCAGATTGCCCAGGATGAACAGGTTGAAGCCGATAAAGAAGGCCGTGAACGTGCCCTCGAACGGCACGCCGAACACGACGAACGCCGCCACCAGGAACACCGCGGTCTGCACATAGCCCACCAGCACATAGGGCAGGATCTTGCCCAGCATGACCTCGAATGGCCGCACCGGCGTGGCGATCAGCATCTCCATCGTGCCGCGCTCGCGTTCCTTGACGATGGCGACGGCCGTGATCATCACCATAGTCATGGAGAGGATGATGGCCAGGAGGCCCGGCACGATATTGGTCGAGGTCCGCCCCTCGGGGTTATAGGCCCGGTGCACGATGACGCCGAACGGGGCAGGGGAGGGCCCTGCAGCTGCCAGCGGCCCGGTCAGTGTCTGCGCCATCGCCCCCGCCACGATCCCGCTCAGCGCCGCCGCTGCTCCGCCCACCGCCGACGGGTCTGCCGCATCCGCCGCCACCAGAATGTCCGGCCGCAGGCCTCGCACCACATCGCGTTCGAAATCGGCGGGGATGACCACGACGAAATTGGCCGTCCCCTGTCGCAGCGCATCTTCGCCGGCGTCAGGGCCATGCACCACGCCGCGAAAGTCGAAATAGCCCGAGGTCTCCATCCCGGCCAGCACCGAGCGCACGATTGGCCCGTCATCGTTGAGCTCCACCAGCGTCGGCAGGTTGCGCGGATCGGCATTGATGGCAAAGCCGAACAGCATCAGCTGCACGATGGGCAGGCCGATCATCATGGCAAAGGTGACGCGGTCGCGCCGCATCTGGATGAATTCCTTCATCAGCACGGCCAGGAAGCGGGAAAACGAGAACATCCTCATGCCGCATCGCGCGAGAAATTGTCCCGCGCCCCCGTCATCAGGTAGATGAAGGCTTCTTCCAGTCCCGCCGGCTGCAGGCTCCAGCGATGGATACCGCGCGCCTCGAAACGGCGCACCGTTGCTTCCAGCGCCGCCGCATCGACCCCCGACACATGCAGCGTCGAGCCGAACCGGGCAATCTGCGCCACCCCCGGCTGGCCCGCGATCTCGGCTTCCAGTGCCGCCAGTTCCGGCCCTTCGGCCCGCCACGTTGTCAGCCCGACCATTCCTGGAATGTCAGCCGATGGCCCGTCGATCAGCTTCTTGCCATAGGCGATATAGGTGATGAAATCGCATTGTACGGCCTCGTCCATATAATGGGTCGAAACCAGCACGGTGACGCCGGCTTTGCTCAGCCGCCGGATCTCGTCCCAGAAGTCGCGCCGCGCCTTGGGGTCGACGCCCGCTGTCGGCTCGTCGAGCAGCAGCAATTGCGGGTCGTGGATCAGGCAGGACGCCAGTGCCAGCCGCTGTTTCCACCCGCCCGAAAGCGTTCCGGCCAATTGTCCCGCCCGGTCGGCGAGCCCGAGATCGGCCAGCGCCGAACTCACCCGCGCCTTTCGATCCCTCACGCCATACATTCGCGCCACGAAATCGAGATTTTCGCGGATGGAAAGGTCTTCGTAGAGGCTGAATTTCTGCGTCATGTAGCCGACCTGGGTCTTGATCGACTGCGCCTGCCTGCGCACGTCGAATCCCAGGCACGTGCCTTCGCCCGCATCGGGCAACAGCAGTCCGCACAGCATGCGGATCGTCGTGGTCTTGCCCGACCCGTTCGGTCCCAGAAAGCCGTAGATGGCGCCACGCGGCACGGAAATATCGAAGTGGTCCACCACCAGCTTGTCGCCAAAGCTCTTGGTCAGCCCGCGCACGTCGATGGCCTGCTGCCCGTTCACCGCGTCACCGTCACCGGTTGCCCCGGCTGCAGCGTGCCGGGGGCTTCGAGTTCGGCCTCCACCAGGTAGACCAGCCGCCCGCGTTCCTCCCGCGAATAGATCACCGGTGGCGTGGTCTGTGGCTCCCGCGCCAGATAGGTGATCCGCGCCGTCATCGCGGTGCAGCCATCGCAGCTTACCGCCACTGTCGAGCCCACCGCCAATGCCGCCCGCTCCGGCTCCGGCACGAAGAACCGCGCCTTGAGCGCCCCGGCGGGCATGATCGACACGACCGGCGCGCCCGCCGCCGCCATTTCGCCGGCCGAATAGAACAGCCGGTCCACCACGCCGGCCGTCGGCGCCAGCATGCGCCGGTCCCCCAGGTCGAGTGCCGCCCGCCTGGCGTCGGCTTCCGCCGCGGTCAGGTTTGCCTCCGCCGCGACCTGCTGGGCATTGCGCGCCGGTAGTTCCGCCACGCCCACCTGCGCGGTCAGCTGCTGCACCTGCGCCTGCGCCGCGGCCAGCGCTGCCCGGTCCTGCTCGACGCGCACCGCCGGCACGGCGCCCGCCGCCAGCAGCTTCTCGCTGCGGACCAGGTTCGCCTCCGCCAGTGCCAGGTCCGATTGCGCCTTGCCCAGGGAGGCGCGGATCACGTCGATCTCCTGTGTGCGGCTGCCGGTCACCAGGTTTTCCAGCGTTGCCCGCGCCGATGCCACCCGCGCCTCGGCCGCCTCCAGCAGCGCCTGATGCTGGCCATCCTCGAGCGCAAACAGCAGCTCGCCGGCCGCAATGGTCTCCCCCTCTTCTATGGCAATCCCGGATATGCGCCCGGCACTCACCGGCGCGACATAGACATAGTCGGCCTCGAGATACCCCGGATATCCCGCATCCTCGGCAGCCCCGCCCGGCAGCATGGACAGGATCGCCGCCAGCATGCCGGCAAAAAACTCGTTCATGGCCCGGCCTCCTCTGGCGCGGCGCTGAGGCCGTGAAACAGGATATCCAGATGGTTGGCGACCAGCCGGTCGAGCGACAGCCCTTCGCCCTCGGGCTTGATGCCGAAAAGCTCGCCCAGCGCCATATGCGCCAGCAGCGGTCCGATGATCGAGCGCACGGTCAGCTCCGGGTCGACGGGCCGCAGCTTGCCCGTCTCCACCCCGCGCCGGATCAGGCCGGTCAAGGCGGGAATGACCTTGTCGAGCACCTCCTGGCGATAGAAGGTCGCGATGGCGGGAAAGCTCATCACCTCGCGCAGGATCAGCTTGGGCACGGCAATCTTGTCGGGCTGGCCCAGTTGCTCGACCAGGATCATCATCAGCATGGTGATCGGCATGCGCGGGTCGCCGTCGAATGTCTCGAGGTCCGGCAGCGCGCGCAGCGCAATCGGCGCCACCGCCCGCCGCACGATCCCCTCGATCAGCGCTTCCTTGGATGGGAAATAGAGATAGACCGTTCCCTTGGAGACGCCGGCACGCCTGGCCACGTCCTCCACCCGGGCAGCCGCGAACCCTTTCTCAACGAACACCGCCAGGGCCGCATCCAGCACCTCATCCGGTCGCGCCTCGGCCCGTCGCCGGAATTTCTTGGACATATCGGTCATCACGCAGCTCCACTCTGTCCCTTTAATAACTGACCAGTCAGTCAGTTGCAAGACTGTACTGCGTGGGTTGGAGGAGGGGGGCATCGAGTCTTGCCGGGGCATGATGCCCGGTCGCACCCACCGCAGCTCCCCCTCTCCCCTTGCGGAGAGTGGCCCCCGACGCGTTCAGCGGAGCGCAGCTTAGGGGTGCTGCGCTCGCCCATGCTTGAACGGATGTGGAGGCGAAGCCCCGTTCGGCGCACTGTCTCGCCCGTCCCCAGATCGTCACCCCTCGGGCTCGACCCGAGGGCTCTTCACTAAAGTGCAGTCTCCTCGGGTCAAGCCCGATGGTGACCACCGAGTTTGCTGGAGATTTCGAGCTTCATCCCCAACTTGTCCCCGCCCCAGCCGGCTCGACTAGAATAGGTCCATCACTCCGCATGGGCGGCCTGCAGGCGAACAGTGGCGGGGTGAGCCGGGCGCGGGTTTTGCCTCTCGCGCAGGTTCGAGACCTGGCCGCAGCATGGCGAGCGATCATGCTGCGCGAGAACCGGGACTGTTCCAAAAACCGGCACCCCGAGGCGGTTGTCGTCTCGTTTTATATTTCCAGGGGCGATAACCGCCTCGGGGCCCGTCTCTCTCGATAACCGCGATCCAGGCGGCGCTTGCGCACGTCCTTTTCTCCCCGCCCGCATTGCCCCCATGCCGCCAAGCTTGTAGATCGGGGTTGGGTTGACCAGATACGGTCATTCCATTGCCAAGGGCCGACCAGCTATGACCGACCTGAAACTTCTCGCGCTTGATACCGAAGACCTCGAAGTCATCTCTACCCATGTGCAGGACGCCGTCGTGCGCGTCGCCGATATGGGCTATGCGCGCGGCGACCGCCGCTTTGCGCTGCTGATGAACCGCTTCGATTGGGAATCCGGCCAGGGTCGCCGCGACAAGGGCGTGCGCAAGCGTGCGGCGCTGCATTTCGATGCCGTGCAATCCGTCGTCACCAACGGCTTCGATCCATCTGCCCCCGAAGGCGTGCTCGAATTGCTGGCCATCACCTTCAAGCCCATCGATGGGCCGGCCGGCATTATCGAGCTGAGCTTTGCCGGTGGCGGCACCGTGCGCCTCGGCGTCGAATGCCTCGAGGCCAGGCTCTCCGACCTGGGCGCCACCTGGGCAGCCTCCGCCAAGCCCGCCCACGCTCTGGACTAGGATATCCATGCCCATCCGCCTCGATAGCGCCGACTCCGATTTCGAGCAGCGATTCCAGGATCTGCTCGCTGGCAAGCGCGAGTCCAGCCAGGACGTCAACGACACGGTCGCCGGCATCATTGCCGATGTCCGGGCGCGTGGCGACGTCGCTCTGGTCGAATTGACCAACAAGTTCGATCGCTCGGGCGTCACCGCTCAGACGCTGCGCATCACCGAGGCCGAGATCGACGCAGCCGCCGCGCGCGTCACCGACGAGGTGCGCTCGGCGCTGCAGACCGCCCACGATCGCATCCGCGCCCACCACGAAAAGCAGAAGCCGGTTGATCACATCTATACCGATCATCTGGGCGTGACCCTGGGCACGCGCTGGACCGCGGTCGATGCCGCCGGCATCTATGTGCCGGGGGGCCTCGCCTCCTATCCATCCTCCGTGCTGATGAATGCCGTGCCCGCCAAGGTCGCAGGGGTCGAGCGCATCGCCATGGTCGTGCCCACGCCCAACGGCCAGATCAGTTCCGCCATCCTGCTCGCCGCCCAGATCGCCGGCGTCACCGAGATCTACCGCATCGGCGGCGCCCAGGCCGTGGCCGCGCTCGCCTATGGCACCGCCACCATCCCCCGGGTCGACAAGATCATGGGTCCCGGCAATGCCTATGTCGCCGCGGCCAAGCGCCAGGTCTTCGGCCAGGTCGGCATCGACATGATCGCCGGGCCGTCAGAAGTGCTCGTCATCGCCGACGGTTCGGCCAATCCTGCCTGGGTCGCCGCCGATCTCATCGCCCAGGCCGAACACGGCTCCGGGGCTCAGTCCATTCTGGTCACCACCGAGCCTCGCCTCGCCGATGCCGTGGAGGCCGAGGTCGATCGCCAGCTTTCCCTGCTTCCCAAGCAGGATATCGCCCGCCAGGGCTGGGATGAATTCGGCGCCGTCATCACCGTCGCCTCGCTCGCCGAGGCCGCGACGCTGGCCAACCGCATCGCTTCCGAGCATGTCGAGCTGGCCATCGACGATCCGCAGTCGCTGCTGGGCGCCATCCGCCATGCCGGTGCAATCTTCCTCGGACACCACACGCCCGAAGCCATCGGCGACTATGTCGGCGGCTCCAACCACGTGCTGCCCACCGCCCGCTCGGCCCGCTTCGCCTCCGGCCTCGGTGTGCTCGATTTCATGAAGCGCACGTCCATCCTCGGTTGCGATCCCTCCTCGCTTGCTGCGCTCAGCGAGGCTGCGGTGACGCTTGCCGAAATCGAAGCCCTCGACGGCCATGGCCGCTCGATTTCTATAAGGCTCAACCGTTGAGCATTTCGATGGAAAGCCAGGCCAAGCCCACCGACACCGATCGCCTGGTCACCGTCACGCTCGACCCCAATACCATCACCTCGATCAATCCCGACGAGGTACATGAATGGCGCATCGCCATCTATGACCTGCTCGAGGACAACAGCTTCCGTCCGGCCCGCGTTGCCGCCAAGGGGCCCTTCGCGCTGCATATGTCCATCGTTGGCAATTCCATCGTGCTCGACGTGCGGCATCCCGAGACCTTCCAGCCCATTGCCGCGCATTACCTGTCGCTGACCCCGTTCCGCCGACTCATCCGCGATTATTTCCGCATCCGCGACGCCTATTACGAAGCCATCCGCTCCGCCCAGCCGTTCCAGATCGAAACCGTCGACATGGCCCGCCGCGGCATGCACAACGAAGCGGCTGAACTGCTGCGCACCCGGCTCGAAAACAAGCTGATCATCGATCTCAACACCGCCCGGCGCCTCTTCACGCTGATCTGCGCCGTCCAGCCCTATGCCAGCCGCATCGACGAGAGCAAGAGCGAGCTTCCCACCGTGCTTTTCGTCTGCTCGATGAATTCGGTGCGCTCGCCCATCGCCGCGGCTCTGGCCCGCCAGGCCTTTCCCGGCCGCATCATTGCCCGCTCGGTCGGGGTCAATGGCGGCAAGGCCGACCAGTTCGTGCATGAGGTGATGGAAGAGATCGGTATTGATATGAGCGTGCACACGCCCCATATCCTGGACGAGCTCGTTGCCAACCGCTTCGATCTGGTCATCACCCTTTCCGACGACGCCCTGGAAGCCGTGGGCCGCAAGGGTCTGGAGGCCGGTGCCGTCGAATCCTGGCAGGTGGCCGATCCGTCCCTGGTGGAGGGCAGCCGCGAGGTCGTGCTGAGCGCTTATCGCGAGTTGCGCGACAGCCTCAGGAAGCGGGTGCGCGAGCGCCTTGAGCCGCTGGTTTCCGGTGGTTCACAAATCCATTGAATTGAAGTAGGTTCCGGCCAATTTCCGACCCCCGGCCGGCAAATCAATGCCCCATGGGTCCTTCAGGAGACAGTATGGCGAAGGAAGAAGTGCTCGAATTTCCGGGCGTGGTGACTGAATTGCTTCCCAATGCGACGTTCCGCGTCAAATTGGAGAACGAGCACGAGATCATTGCTCACACCGCCGGCCGCATGCGCAAGAATCGCATCCGCGTCCTGGCTGGCGACAAGGTCCTGTGCGAAATGACGCCATATGACCTGACCAAGGGCCGCATCACCTACCGTTTCAAATAGGGCTCCAGAGATGGCCAGCCGTCCGGACCTGATCCTGGCCTCCGCCTCGCCGCGCCGGCTCGCTCTGCTCAACCAGATCGGCATCGAGCCCGAACATCTGGTGCCGGCCCATGTCGATGAGACGCCCGAAAAGGGCGAACTGCCGCGCAAGCTGGCCATCCGCCTGGCCGATCTCAAGGCGCTGACCGCCCAGCACAAGGCGCGCTCCGCCGGCTTCGGCAGTGGTGCGCTGGTGCTGGCCGCCGATACGGTAGTTGCCGTGGGCCGGCGCATCCTGCCCAAGGCCGAGACCATGGAAGAGGCGTCCGAGTGCCTCCGCCTGCTCTCTGGCCGCGCCCACCGCGTCTATACCGCGCTGACCGTGCTGACGCCCTCCGGCGCCAAGCGCCAGCGCCTGGTCGAGACCCGCATCCGCTTCAAGCGCCTCTCCACCCGCGAGATGGAAGCCTATCTGGCCAGTGCCGAATGGCGCGACAAGGCCGGCGGCTACGCCATCCAGGGCATTGCCGGCGCCTTCGTGGTCAAGCTGTCCGGCTCCTATACCGGCGTGGTCGGCCTGCCGCTGATGGAAACCGCCCAGCTTCTCGCCGGCGAGGGCTATCCGGTGCATTTCAACTGGCTCAATCAGTCCACCCTGTCGGGCGTCTGATGGCCGCCGAACGGAAATGCCCGATCTGCGGCAAACCGAGCGTCGAGGCCTTCAAGCCCTTCTGCTCCAAGCGCTGTGCCGATGTCGACCTCAACCGCTGGCTGACCGGCAGCTACGTCATCCCCGCGCGCGACGACGAGCCGGAAACCGGTGACGGCGACAATGTTATCCCCGACTACGACGAAGACGATAATATCTAGCCTTCACCTCTCCCTCTGGGGGAGAGGTCGGCGCGCCGCGCCGGGTGAGGGGGCCTGTTTTATCTTGCGCGTATAGCCGTCCGTCAGCTGCCTGCTGCAAACTCCTTTTCCACATGCCCTTTTCCCGCTTGCACGGGCAAAACCCATCACCTATAAGGCCCGTGGCTTGTCGCCGGGCGGACCTTTCCGCCCCATTGCCCGGGTAGCTCAGTTGGTAGAGCAGCGGATTGAAAATCCGCGTGTCACTGGTTCGATTCCGGTCCCGGGCACCACAATTTCCTAAACAAAATCAGATATTTAGTTGGTGCGTGGTCATCATTGTCATGCCATTTGTGTTGCGCTCATGTCGCGCTGCGCTTCCCAGCATTTCCGGGACTTTCTCGACACCCTCGGCGAATCCATGCGACATGGGCGCGACATGAAGCCGTCGATCCACCTTCCTGCAAAGCGCATGCTGACCAAGGCTGAAGCCGCAAGTTACTGCGGCTTCAAGTCAACAGCAGGCTTTGCTACATGGTGCCCGGTCGCGCCTGTGAGGATAGGCAGCAAGGTTCTCTACGATCTGAGGGCGATCGACCTCTGGCTCGATCGTCTCAATGACCGCGATTCCTCGGAGCCTCACAGAGGGTTTTGCTGAGCGCGCCGGCAACGGCTGACGAGGTCGACAGGCTTGTGCCGTATCGCACGAGGGCTCTTGCTCTTGTCGGGCCCCGCGCACATGGTGCGTGGCAGGGATAGGGAGACGGGCATGGGGTATCGTGGGGTTTCGCGCGTCTATGCGCTGGTCGCAGTTCTGGCGGCTTTGATGCTGGCCAGCGCATCCGCCGTGTCTGCCCAGTCGGGATCGTGCAACATCAAGGGCAACGTCAGCACACAGGGCGAGCGCATCTACCACGTACCGGGTCAGAAGTACTATGACGACACCAGGATCAGCGCTTCCCACGGTGAGCGTTGGTTCTGTTCAGAGGAAGAGGCTCGCGCTGCGGGCTGGCGTCGGTCCCGAGTATGATGCGAATACGGTTCAGTCCCGGGTGACGCACAGCGTGATGCTTGTAGTGAGGGTTTGGGAGAACGTGAATTGCAGTACTTTGTGTTTGGCGCAGTATGGCTTTCGTTGGTCGTCGGCGGCTTTCTTATTGCAGGCCCGGCGACTGCCGCGAATTTGAAGCGCCTCAATGCCAATGAATTCAATCCGAAGGCCTCGCATCAGATACACTTCGAGAACAACGTTCAGCTGCTTGTCATCACCATCTTGCTTGCGGGCATCCTCGCAGTGCTAATCGCTACCCTGCTCGTTCGATGACTGGGCTAGATCGGGATAACGACGGCATCGCTTGCGAGATATTGCGTTGAGGTGGCGACCCGCTCGCAAGTATCGCCGATCGCTGTTCCCGCGGTTTCCTCGACTGCTTCCAAGGCCTCCAAGGTTGCTTCCGCGCTATTCCAGACGTTCGGGGCGAGGCCCGATTATAGCTCTCTCTTTCCTCGCAATCTGTGGCCTCGCCCTTGTCGGTGCCAACCAGCCGGGCGACAGCAGCGCACCAGTCGCACAGCAGGTCGCTGCCGGCGCGTTCTCCGCCAGATTTTCAATGTGCGGGTCCAATCGCTATACCTGCGTCGTCGACGGCGACACGATCTGGCTGGAGGGGCATAACCTCCGCCTGCAGTCTTACGACACCCCCGAGCCCTACACGGACATCTGCGGCGGAGCGCAGGAGGTGGCGCTGGCCAAGCGCGCCAGCGCTCGGCTGCTCGAGCTGCTGAACGGCAATCAGTTCACTGTCGAGATCGGTGGCCGGGATCGATACGGGCGGGTGCTGGCCACCATTCGCATAGGCGGCCGTGACGTCGGCGACATCCTTATTGAGGAGAGGCTGGCCAGAGGATGGCCAGATGGTCACGAGTGGTGGTGCTCTTAACGTCAGGTCCTGCGCTGTAGACTGGCGGGGCCCCAAAACGTTTCGCTGAGGGTTTGGAGGATTCGTATGGACTTTCTTCGACTGGTTGCCGCCGGCATTTTCGGCGGGCTCATCTATTATTTCGCGCTCACCGATGTGCCTACTGCCCTCGGAATCATAGGCTTTCTTGTCATGATGGCGGCGGGCTGGAACGAGGTACGTCTTGATCGCCTCGGAAAGGCAATGGATGCCAACTTCGCGATGTTGCGCCATCTGCAGCGGATGCCGAGCGGCGAACCCTTCAACGGCCCTTGAGGCGGAAGGCTACCAGGGTTTCACCTGAAGTCGGTTTAGCTGATCTGCGATCATCTGCGCTCCTGCCAGCTTCTGCCGCCTGAACGTCGCCAGGGCCCACCCCGTACGCCGGCAGACCTCAACCTCTGCCATCCCGCAGTGCTTCGCCATAATGCTGGCCACCAGGCACATGCGCGGCCGATCGTAACTGCGCAGCGGACCGTTCAACCAAGCGGGGTGCTCGCCGGCGGCGTCGCGCCACCCGAGCAGCGCCATTTCCATTCGTGCAATCTGGACTGATGACGGTCGGCGCCGCGGTGCGCGCCGCTCTGCACTTCCGATTTCCGACCGGGCCGTCAGATCCCCGAACTCGGTTTGGTATTCCGGCCAGAACGCCTTCATCCCACGCGGCCCAACGCGACCGGTGGTGAGACTCAGCACGTCATAGGCGGCGACCAGGGCGGAAATCACCAGCTGCGCGGTCCACGTGTCCCGAGCGAGGCTCGACCTCTGCAGGTCATGTTCCGGCAGCCGGTAAAGCATCAGCTTTGCACCCAAATCACTGTTCAGCAAATGATCGCCAATCGTATCGCATTGAGGCTTGCGGTGGAACGGTCGTTTGCAGTGAAGCGCGCTTGGCGACGCCGAGACGCCGCGGTCAGTCGGATCGAGAACTCCCGGTGCGGCAAGGCCTTCGCCCAGGTTTGGGGGTTCTCCGGGCTGGTTGAATGGCATCAATGGGGCTGAACCCCCCTTGATCAAAAACTTGAGCGCAAATGGGCGGTCGGGTGCCGCCCCCAAGCCCAGTGCCCTTCGTACGGTCCCTAGACCCCATCGCAGTCCTTGAGCGCGGGCCGCTGGCTGGTGTTCGCCCCATCGCCCTTGTCTGCGGTCGTCCGGCCCGGGCTCGCCTGCACGGCGCGCCTGCTGCTGTGTGCCTGCTGGTGTAGCCAGGTCGAGCATTGTTTGCGCTCGAGCTGGGCACATCACTCACCACTGCGGCCCGCCGGTCTGGCATAAAGTCAAGCGTCATGGCACACCTGCCGCATGATGGAGGGCGGAGTGGCCGACAATAGCGAGAGAGTTGGTAGTTTCTTGGTCGGAGGGCTGCTCATTGGCACGCTGATCATGGCAGCGGGTTACGGACTGCCTAGCTGGGGCTGGAGTGCGGACCGCTGGTTGGGGGCCAAGCCTGTGCTCGACTATCTGCTCGGGTTTACTACTGTCGCCGCTGCATTTCTGGCTGGCACGGTGGCGCTACGCTCCTTCCGGATGAACGTCCAAGCAGGCTATGCGACGCGATTCCAAAAAGGGGTGGAGTTGCTTGCGGGAACCTCCAACACCTCGGTCGCTGGTGGTTTGGAAGTGCTTGCTGACGTCGCTCGCTTGCAGCCCCGCACCTACCAGCGTCCCGTTATCAAGGTGATATCGGTCCACATAGCAGAGGCCAGTAACTCGGGGTGGACTGCCGTGATGACAAACAATTGGGAGAAGGCGGAACATGCCGCAAAACCCACGGTCGGCACATTCCGTGCGCTCAGCACCATGAACGAAGTCGTTAGCGTGGAAGGCGGTACGAGGAAGCGAATAGCAGACCGCTTTTGGCGACCGTACCTCCACCTCGTTCGATTTGACGAAGTCAAATTCAAGAATGTCACGTTTACGACCATGGCTTGCGGGGTGGTGATGTTCAAAACTTGCACCTTCGATAACTGCAAGTTCGAGTTGCTCGCCGCAAAGGACTTGGTGGAATGGGACGACTGCACGTTCACTGACACCGAAATTACAACCGCAAAGGGTTCGCATCCCATGGAATTTCGGAACGGCAAATTACACGGTCTCGTCATAAATGGCAAAGCAATAGCCAGTGACGGCACCTACCCCTCCTGAGCGATGAACTCTCGCTCTAGCCGCGCAAAAGTGGATAGGTAGTCCGGATAGCGTGTGGCGACACGTGCGGCCGCGAGCAACGCCTCGCGGCATTCCTCGATGGGGAGATCCTGACTAGCCGACTGTTGCGGCAATCAATTCGCCCTTTGAAGCTGAGGGCGATGCAGCCGAATGTCCAACGCTGCGGATGCGCCAAAGTTGATCAACAGAGGTCCAGCCCAACTTGGATCCATGGCCCGACGTCGATTTTCGCGCCTTCCCACTCAGGATTGTCGAGCCAGATTTGCGTTGGCGCCTGGTAGGACTGCCTGGCATTTCCATTCAGGGCGAACACGCCCTTCTCGCTTCTGAAGAAGACCTCACCCGATCCTGGGCCAAAGGAATTGCAGCTGATGGTCATTTGCTCAACGTCAAATGCCCAAGGGCACGTCGCATCGGAGCGGGCGATCTGAATGGACTTCCCGGTTTTCGTCCCTCCACAAAGGGCTGCATCCTCTGCTTGCGCGGAACTAACGAGGGGCGCCAGCATGATAATCGCTATTGCCGCGGTCGGGCATTTCATGTCCGGTCATCCTGTAAGCGTTCGGGTGAGCATCCTTCTCACTCATGAGCCGGTGCGCAAGCGCAATCCTGACCCATCCGCGTTTGCTGGAAGAAACGTTACGCCTGCATTCTCCAAGGATCCCTGAAGCGCCGCAAGGGTTGCTTCTCTGGGCGACCGCGCTTCGCGCTCGAAATCCACGATGGTGCGAAGGGCCACCGATGACGCATCGGAGAGCTGCTCGCGTGACCAGTTCAGCAGTCCACGCGCTGCCCGGCACTGGGCGGGAGAGATCGACGATTGATCTGACAAAGTTGCACTTTTTATGTCGATTTCGTCACCCCATGAGTTACACTTTTCATGCCGACTTTCAAGGGTGGGGGGACGGGAAATGCAGATCGATATTGGAACGACCAATGCCGGGCAGACCATCGGCCTGCCCCTCCGCTTCGCCAATCGGCACGGCCTCGTCACCGGCGCCACCGGTACCGGCAAGACGGTGACCCTGCAGCGCCTGGCCGAGCAGTTCTCGGCCGCCGGCGTCCCGGTGTTTGCGGCCGATATCAAAGGGGACCTGTCTGGCATCGCCACCAATGCCCCGGTGACCTTCTGGGATGTGTTTGGCGAGAAGGGCCACCCCATCCGCACCAGCGTGCAGGAAATGGGCGCGGTGCTGCTGGCGCGCATGCTCAACCTCAATGAGGCGCAGGCCGGAACGCTGGCCATCGCGCTGAAGCGCGCCGAGGACCAGGCCGACTACCTGCTGACGCTGGACGACCTGCGCTGGCAGCTGCAGGACATGCAGGACGACCGAGAGACGGTTTGTCAGGTCTACGGCAACATCACCGCGGCCTCGATCGCCACCATCCAGCGCAATGTCCTGACGCTTGAGCAGCAAGGCGGCGCGCGCCTGTTCGGCGAGCCGCCGTTCCAGATCACGGACCTGATGCGGTTCGTCGATGGCAAGGGCACGGTCAACCTCCTGCACGCCGACGGGCTGATGGAAGCGCCCAAGCTCTACGGTACCCTGATCTACTGGCTGCTGACCGAGCTGTTCCGCAAGCTGCCGGAGATCGGCGAAGTCGAGAAGCCCCGGCTGGTGTTCTTCTTCGACGAAGCGCACCTGCTGTTCAGGGACGCGCCCAAGCACCTGTTGGAATCGGTGGAACGCATTGTCCGTCTCGTGCGGTCGCGCGGGGTCGGCGTCTACTTCGTCACCCAGTCCCCGTCCGACGTACCTGATGGCGTCCTGGCCCAGCTGGGCAACCGCATCCAGCACGCGCTGCGCGCCTACACCCCGAAGGAACAGCGGTTCGTGACGGCGGCCGCCCGCGCCTTCCGGCCTAACGCCGGTGTGGACGTCGAGAAAGCGGTGTTGGAAATGGGTCTTGGCGAGGCTCTGGTCTCAACTCTGATCGACGACGGCGTGCCGACGCCGGTGGAGCGGGTGAAAGTGGGAATGCCCAAAGGTCAGATCGGGCCGATATCGGATATACAGCGCGCGGTGAAGATCGAGCAATCAGCGCTGCGCGTCACCTACCCGGCTATGGTCGAAGGGCGTCGGCATGTCTGGGAATTCCAGAACCGTCAGCGGACAGCTCGTGGGCTTGAGACTCTGCCGTTTCCCACAGCGTCGGAGCCGGCCGGTGCCATCACGATGAAGGAGGTCCTGGCGCCGCTTACCCGGATGCCCCAGCGACCGCGCAACAGCGTGCGAGGACAATTGCTGTGGGGAATTGGCTGGCTTGCCACAGCCGGAGCCCTGATGCTCATTGTGGCGGTGCTATAAATCTCGGAGAGTACCGAACAACTTTCGTATGACGCCCCCTTTGGCAGCGTCGAGCCAGTGAGGCATCACCATGGAAAACGCCCGGCAGGCGGTCCTCGTCGAAGTGATCACCATCGGGGCTGTGGTGGCGTGCCTCGCGCTCATCACCGGTTTTTTCCTCTACGAGCCGATGCGGACTCCAGAGTTCTGGAAGGGCGACAAAGGTTGGCTCGAAGTGCTGGCACCGTTGGGAGCTGTTGTAGCCGCGTCGGTCGCCGCTGTGCTCGCCTACCACACATATCGAGCCAACCGTCGGAACGAAGTCACCGAACGCTTTCGGGCGGGCGCCGAGCTCCTGGGAGACGACAAGGAGGCGGCGCAAGCCGCCGGCATCAAGATGCTCGGTACAACCGCGCTCGCCGCACCGCGCGAGTACCTTATCGCGAGTGTGCAAACGCTGGTCGCTTTCATTGCCTCTTCAGGCAAGCTTCGACGGGACGTTATTTTTCCCAAGGACAGCCAGCAGGTTTTTACCGCGGCGAGCGAAACCTGGCCCGACAGCAGCTTTGTCACCGTCGCAGCAATCATAGCGGCATGTCGTCTGGGCTCACAGATAACGGATGAAATGGACACAGACGGGGTCCGCTATAAAGGTCGCCTGGTGATCGAGGACGCCATCATCATCGACCGACATCTTTTCTCAACCCCGTGCCGAAACATGCACTTTGACCACGTTGCCTTGCAGTCGGTTCAATTCGACGGATGGGACTTCGAAAACACAATCATCGAAGGTATCGGCAGGTCGGTAGTTTTTAAAGATTGCAGGTTGAAAAATGCCCATATCCGGCTTCGAAATCGCCATGGCCAAGCAGGGGCGTATTCGACGGTGAGCTTTTTGGGCGAGAACGTCATCGACGGTGCCCGGTACTGGGGGAGGGACTTGGCGGAGTACATCGATGAGGAAGAGCGCTTCGCGGAGGAGGTACGCCAAGCCTACACCCAAGCCTGAGTAGACGGCTGAGGGGACCTCCCGATGAGATCTACCAAGGAGCTAAGTGTCGTAGCGTCCGTCGGTGACCGCGTCATATAGGTCGTCCAGCACCAGCGTCGATTCCAGCACCTGGTGGATGATCTGCTGCAGGGAGAGGCCGCGTCTGGCGGCCTGCTCCGCAATGATGTCGCGCTGCCAAGATGGCAGCTCAACCGGGATAATGGGCGTGCGTGACTTGGCAGGTAGGACGCCGGCGCGACGCGCTTGGCCGGCGACGGTGCCGGCCGAAGTGGCCTCTCCCACCTTCTGCGCTGCCTCCTTGGCTGAATATCCGCGACCGAGCCAGTAGCCCACCCGGATGGCCCACAGGTTGGAGCGGCGGGGTAGGAAATCTCCCTTTTCATTTATGGGCGTTGAGATACCTCGCACCTGAACCGATCCCGTCATGGCTCTCACGTGGTCGCGCCGCCGAAGGTGCCGTCAACGGTCTGGATACCGTTACGAGTGCCGCCGCGTTCTTGGTCTGCGGCCCCGCCTCGGGTGTCTTTTCCTGCCCCAGCGGTGGGTCGGACCAGCTCAAGGGAGGTAGTGAAGCCGTCACCCTTGCTCATGGTGTGTGTCAGGCCCTCAATGGTATAGGAGCCGTCCAGCCCTGGACGGGTGCCCTGGAGAATGAGTTGCGCTTCGGGCTCCGCGGCATAGTCGCCCAGAATGGTAACGCTGCCGTCACCGGTCGACCGCTCAACCCCTTTGCTGGCGGCCTTCGACCGCTGCTCAGCATTCTCGCGGTTCGCCGAACTCACTGGCGCGCGGAAGTCCAAATCGACGGCCGCACCGGCTACAGCGTTGTAGACTTCCTTCCACGAAGCGGCTCCCAGGTCATAGTGCCGCTCGATCGTACGGCCGAATTGTGGACGTCCTCGAACCGGCGAAATGTCCCAGTCCAGCAAGTTGTCGCCCCAGGTCGCGTAGACGGGCGTCAGGGTTTTCCCGGTGGCCGAAATCCCCTCATTCAAGGGCGCAAAGAATGCCCGCTTGCCGATGACCTTGAATGAAGCGCCAAGCTCGTGCGCCATCCGCTGCCCCCAGCCCATGAAGCTCTCGTGCTGCATGATCCAGTAGCTGCGGAACTCAGAGGCAAGATCGCCGGCCACAGTCACCGTGAGGCCGGCCTTCTGGCCCCAGTCGCCGGCAACCTCCTCGAAGGTCTTGTCGGACGCACTCCGAAGGCCTGCAGCTTTGGCCGGAGACTTGAAATCCACCGACGAGGCCACGATCGAGATCGTTCGACCGCTCGACTTGCCGCCCGTGCCACGGACAGTATCGATGAAACCCTCGAAGACCTGGCCAACGCCGTCCTCCTCCGTGCCCATGTGGATGATCACATCATCACCGGTCTCGGGCATGAAGGTCTGCCCATCGGGGTCGGCCAGCACCAGGTCTGCGGAATCGGCCTCATCTCTTGCCGATCTCATCACGGATGCGGAGACGAGCGTGGGATAGAACCGATTGGTAACGTCGTTGCCACCAACGAATACCTTGATCGCCGCGGTCTTCATGGCTGGAAAGCCCCGTCATTGAAGGCCGAATACTGGCCCATACCTGACGAGGATTGGCCGACGCCGGGACCGGCGCCAAGCTGCCCCTGCAGCGAGATTGCCGTGCGGAGGAGCGCAACCAGCGCGCTGATATTGCTCAGGTCGACGATGGGTTTGAGAGTGGTGTTGAGCGCCTCCAGCTTCGCCTTGCTGGTATCTGCGGCTGTGTTCGCCCCGTCGAGACCTCCCCAGGGTGCTTCCTGTCCGTCAGGAAATATGCCGGTCATCATCGGGTTGTTCGCCATACCGTCCGACGGCGATGGTGGCGTGAAATCCGGGGATGAGAACACGCTGTTGATCATGTCCCACAGTCGGCGCTTGATCTCGCCTTGTTTTGCGACCTGGGCGTCGTATTCATCAACGGAGCTTGGACCACCCGTAGCGAGCTCAGACAGGAAGCCGGGCCCGGCGGCTATCCCCAGCGCCGCTACCCAGCCCATAGCGCCATTCAACCAACTGCCGTTCTTCCGGCCTGGCCCGGCAAGATCCGCCGCACCTGCACCACCGAGTGATGTCGCCGCCCCCTGCAGCATCACCGCAGCCGTTTGCAGGGAAGGGCCCGCCGTGGCCAGGCCGATAATGCCGGCGCCAACCTTCCAGGCACCAACACTGCCGAGCCCGAGTGCGCCAAGGCTCAACCCGAAGGCCGTGCCAGGCATCTCGCGAACCTTGGCCGCCACCGCATTGATCGTGTCAGAGAGCGAGTTCATCGCCGGTATGATCACCGGAAAAATGTGCTGGCCCGCAGCTCCGCTCAGGTTCTCCAAGGAGTCGACTAAGCCATCGAGCGTGGCGAACGGGTTCACATCCTGGATGTCGTCGGCCGCGGACAGGCCCGCGGTGCGTGGAAGGTTCTCCGTCAGTCGCTGCTTTTGCTCCCAGTTGGTGATGGCTCGCATTATGAAATCCCTGGCCAGACGGTTGCTGGCGACCTTGTTCAGGATTTGTGCAAGCTCGACATTGTCGGAGGTGTCGACACCCGCCGCCTCGAGGGCAGGGACGAGACGCTCATTGACCCAGCGCTCCGGGTTGGCCAGCAGCTCGTCGCCGAAGGCCATGTTGCCGTCGGCGCCTCGCACGCCGATCTCGGTCTGGTAATCCTTGACCGTTTTGGTGGCAGTGCCACCGATAGTGTTATCGGCGAAGGCCCTAAGCTGGGTTCCAGCGTCCGATCCGCCAACTTCGGCGATGCTGAACGGCAGCCAGTTGAAGAGATAGTCGTCAGAGAAGATCTTACCGGCCGCGCGCGCGTATTTGATGGCTTGGCCGAAGGCTTCCGGATCCATGTCGGCGCCCGTCACCTGCTGTGCTTTGATGTATGCCTCAAGAGACTTCAGATACTCCTCGGGGCTAATGTTCTGGATATTATCCATGGCCTTGTTGAAGGCCCGCAGCCCGCTCACCGCGCCATCGGCGCCCAAAGTGTTGGACAGGTAGAGCAGGGCCTGAGCCATGGCGTCGGACACGGCGATTGCGTCGTCGGTGGTCTCCATCGCGAGCGCAGCCTCACGAAGCATCTGGAACACAAGGGATGTGTTCAGCCGGCGTTCGCCGGCCAGCTTTACCGCCTGGTTCCAGAGGGCCCCGCGCTCCTCCTCTGGTAGCCCTGAGTATCTGGCCTCGGCTTGTTGCCTCCACTCTTCAGACGCAGCGCTGGCGCCACCGTGCACCGCCCGGGAGCCGAGGTAGAGGCCACCAACGCCACCGAAGGTGATGAGCCCCATGCGGACCATTTTGCCCATCGTGGTCTGAAAGCGCTTGGCACTCGTATTTGCCTGATCGATGCCAGATCGAACGGCAGCGAAGTGGCCAAGCACGCCGTTGCGCCAGGTAGCGAGGTCAGTTTTGTTGATCTTGCCGGCGATGTCTCGAGCGAGCAGGCCATAGGATTGAGAGATAGCGGCCCGCTCGGATGGGGATAGCTTGAGCCGCTCGAGCTGGCGCTCAAATCCGGATCCCCAGGGCGAGTTACCCAACCTGGTGGCCGCCCCCTGAATGGAGGCCAGCGCGCGATTGATCTCCGGCGCCTTCGCCGTCACGTCCTGCCGGAGCAGGATCTGTAGTATCCCAACGAGCGTGCGGGCCATGGCTATCCTCTGGGCTTGGCACCGGCGACGATCGCCGCCTGCCGTTTCAGGTCGAGCGCATCACCGAAGCGATCGATTATTTCGTCCCAATCCCACGATAGAATTTCAGACATGGGTTGGTGCAACTCGCTGGCGATGATGGAGGTCACTGACCTCCAGAGGGCGAGCTGCCGCCTGCCGGTGAGCCCTGAAGTTTCTCCGCCAGCGCGCCCAGGACTCGGAAGCGGGCGGGCAAAAAAGCGTCGATGGCCTCGTCGATCAGGAAGACATCGTCATCATCAAGCACCGCGTACGCTTGGGCCGACAGTTCCACTCCGGGAAACATAGGCTCCTGCATGCCGGCTTCGGCCGCGACCAGGCATGCCTGCGCCCACTGCTTCGCCTCAAACCCGCGCAACCGGCGCACGACCACTTCGCAGATCTGCGCACCCTCCAACTCGAAGGGATGAAGAAGGATGATGGTGGTGGAACGCGGCGTTGCGTTGAGGTACCTGGCACCGGTCGGGGCTGCAGGCGATACGGATTCAGCGACCTCGGTCATCGCGCGACCTCCACTGCACCGCCGCGGCCATCATCATACGGGGCAGGGCGGCGCGCCTTCTGGCGATCGAGAAGAGACTTCGCTTCAGGCAATGGATTGCCCAGCGGATCATGGGTGAGCGACGCCGGCATGCCCGGGCTGCGGAATACCGATACTCCAGCAGGAGCGACCTCCACTTGGGTGGCGAGTTTCTCGCGCTCCTCGTCCGTCAGCTTCTCAAGCAGGGGTCGACCGAAGGCGTTGAACTCGGGTTCGATGCGATCAGCGGCCACCACCTCGGCGGGAATGGGGGGCGGCGCTGCTCGGCGCGGCACCTGGATCTCTTCGGCGCGCAGACTGCTGGCACGAGCAAGTAGGTGGATGGCGGAACGCGACACATCGGCGATCGCCAGAGCCACCCGATCGCCATTCGCCGTGACGTTGTTCACCTCCAGCCACTCTCCGACCTCGCTGGCGGAACGGGGAGTGAAACCGGCACCAATTCTGAGGTTCGCGAAGGCGTGGGCAGCAAGTTGGATCAGGCGGATGCCTTCCTCTGCCGCATCACGGGCTGACTTGGCGGCGGCGGCCCGCCATGGCCCCATGGCGTCCGCCAGGGCGTCGTGACGCTCGGCAAGCTCGACCTGCGCCCTGCGCAGCTCATCCGCCAGAACCTCGTCCCGTCCCGATATGCCCCGGAGTGCCTCGAGGGCGCTCTGGTGCTCCTGCCGTGCGGCCGAGACATCGTCTGCGGTAGCGTCGCCGATTTCCAGCAATGCCTGTGCACGAACGAGAGCGCTACGGGCGTCACCCTCCCGCTCGACGGCGGAAGCTTCGACGGTGGCATCGTTCAGCTTGGCTTGAATGGCATCGAAGCGCTCGGTGGCTGTCTTCAGAGCGGCCAGGGCGGGGGCTACGTTGGGGTCCGCGGCGAGAGCCGCCAGGAGCCTCTGCTCGGCGGTCTCGATCGGAGCAGCCTTGGTGGGGGATTTCATGACGGGTTTCTCCTATCGGGCCGTTCGCTCGGCGTTGTGTTGGTCAATGGCGGCGTCCCAGTCGAAATCGGCCGCTTCGGGCTTGGGCGCCGGGGATGGGGCAGGGGCGGCGGCTGGCTCTTTGCCGAAGGCTTCGTCCCAATCGACCGCATCAGCGTCGACGGAGGATGCCGCTGGGGCAGGCTTGCTGCCGTAGGTGATGCCCAGCGTTCTTGCCCATGCTGCGCCGTCCGCTGCCGCGTCACTCGGCGGCCGTGGCGCTGGCTTGGTGCTGGTGGTGACTGCCGTCACTGAATTGCCGTCGGCAAATGCCCTCGCCTGGTCAGCAATCTCTCGGCTCCAGACGCCTTTGGCCGCTTCCAGCCGCCGGAGCTCGCCGTGGTACCGTTCGGACCAAGCCCTCGTCTTGGCGAATGAGTTGTCAGTGGTGCTCACAGCTGAGGATCCTTCTTGCACTGCTGTCCTCGTTGAAGGTTGGGGCCGGGTGAAAACGCCACCCGGCCCGCCACCGATGGCCGCCGGCGCGACCGGTCCATCGGGCATCCCACCAGCACCTGGGTGCTAGCGGTATTCTCAAGGGCGCCGCCCTACGTCGGGAACTCGCACCGGCCGGTCGGCAGGCCAGGAGGCTTCCGCAATGACCTCGTTGAGGGTTTCGCCTATGGCCGGCGGAGCAATGATGGCTTCATGCAGCTCTGCCGGCGTGAAGGGGTCAGGGGGGATGGCGCGAGCGTTGTCTGCGACCCGGTGAAGAGAGCCGAGGCGGTTCGCGCCCGTCATCGTGCAGTCCCAATTTTATCGATGTCGCCTGGTTCGAATACGCCAGCGAAGTGCAGACCACGCTGTGCCAGGCGCTCGCCGGCGGCGCGGATGATGATCTCGTTGATGGACTGTCCAGACCGATTGCTCTCGGTCAGGAGGACGTCTTTGAAGTCCTCAAGAACGTTGCCGCCCCGCAGCAGGATAGGTGATGTTCGATGTAGCGCCATCGGTCGTCTCCGTCGTTGGAGACATCAAACCATGAACCTATGTCCAGCGGCAGTTGACAGGGGCGGCAACGTTTTGCACTTCAAGGGGCTAGCTGCAAAGATCTCAAGTATCGCATGACCTCGGGTGCGTCCCTATGGCCTTCTCGTAGCAGCTCAAGGGCGACCAGATCGTCGCTTAGCACCATCTCCAATGCAGTCATCGAGATCTGCAGAGGACCGCCCGTAGCCGAGCGACGGCCGATCCCGAACTCCTTGCAAAGCCGGCGAATCTGCCGCTCCGATAACTTTGAGCGATACACAGCCTGTTTCAGATTGAGGATCTCTTCGGGCCACATCAGGACAGGCAATGGCACCCTCATGTCGCCGTCCCATTGACGGCCAACCCCGTCGTCCTGCCTATACTTCTCCGGGAACTCGGGGGCAGTTGATGAAGGTTTGGGGCAATGCGGCCGACGGAATGCTGTTTTTCGGCGCCGGTGTTCTCGGCGGTGTCATGCTGGTGGCGATGTTGCCGGGTATGCCGTGGATCGCCAGCGTGCCAAACCCAACCGATCTGGACCTTGGCGCGCAGAGAAGCATGGCGGCCGCCGCTTGGTGGATGGTAGCGGTCACCGGGTTGTCGATCGTCGTGGGCGGGGCGAGCCTTTACCTGATCGCGCGAACTTTGCAGGAAGCCAGAAGGAGCGCCGCGGCCGCAGAGGCTGCCGTCAAACAGGCTGAGGCGACGCTGGCTGAAACCAGACGCCTCGGGATGGCGCAAAGCCGTGCCTATCTTGCACTGGCCAAGATGCAATTCCGGGCGGATGACAATGAATTTTCCATTGAGTGGACCACGCACAATGCCGGACAATCTCCGGCGCGGACGGTTAGCATCCAGATCGAGTTCGATTACTACGTTCGACGGAAAGGAACTTGGGAGATTGAGAGCAATGAATCCGTCGTGAGGTTCATGCCAGACTTGCCTGCCGCCCTGTCCAGCCAAGACGATGAGTATATTTACCTGATCCTCCCCATGGACCCCCAGCCGAGTGACGGCGAACGCGTGGAGATTCATGGAATGTTGAAGTATCAGGACGTTTTCGGGGTATGGCACCGAGACAGCTTCGCCTTCCGCAGGACCTTCGAAGATGGCGACGACTGGAAGGAGCTGGCCCCGATGCAGCGAAGGCCCGAACCCGCCAGCTCGGACGATTAGATTGCCCCTGCTCACGCCGCCCCGCCCGTGCCGATAATTGACTGCCGGGCGTGAGCCTGCTGCATAGATGGAAGACGGGGCAGGGGGCGAGTCGTGAACTGGGCTACGTTGAAGCGCTGGCTGCCGTTGGTCGGGCTGGCCCCGGTCATCTGGCTGGGCCTCTACATCACGTTTTGGCTTGATCGTACCAGCTGCGTTGAACCAGCCGCGGCTTGTCTGGGCAATGCTTTCGGCAACTGGGCGGGTGATGTGGTGATGTTCGCCTGGGTGGACACGACGCTCGGAGCTGGGCTGCTGGCGTTCGGCGCAGGCGCCTTCGTCTACCTTACCGCTCGATATCAACGCCAATCCGACATTGCAGATGCGTCCGCTAACCGGCGAGAGGATGTGCTGGCTGCCCTGTCTCAACTGAGCCTCAAGATCGACAGGCTGGTCACCCACACCCTCTATTCCGATTGGATCGAAGCGCGATCGGTCCTCAAATCTTTTGAGGTCCCTCTTGTTCAGTTTTCGCGCTACACGCCCGGTGCAGCCCAATGGCTGCAGTTGGTGATTGGTGAAATTGACTACGCCCTTGGAAGGGATACTCCGGCCGCGCCATTCGTCCGTCCAAACACCACTAAAGCCATTGCGTACGCCATAGTGGTGGAACAGTTCTTTTATGATCACGAGCGGCTTGTTCTGCCCGACGGTCGATACCGCCATATCGCAGCAGAAGCGCCGGCACTTCGTGCCCGTTTGGCAGATGTTGGTTTGGAGAAGGTCAGCTTGAGAAGCCTGCCGCTTACCACCGGAATGTTCGTCGAGCCCCAGTAACGGAGGAAGACGACGGCATGCTCCCACCGATACGCGACACTCGCCGGTCTTGGGAAACCCGCGAACACAACCTACTTGTTGTAGCGTAAAGGTCAGAGATAGGGAGTCGGCGAGCCTATGGAGCAGGATGTTCTTATATCCGTCATCGCCGCGGGCGTGGCAATTTTCGGCGCCGTGGTGTCCTTCGGTGTTGCCATCTGGACCAGCTTCCGCTCGGGCAGTCAGAAACGCGCTGAGGCCAGAATGGTCTGGAATGAAGCGCATCGGAAACTGAGCGTTGAGCTGAGCACAGTTCTCGACAGGGTGAAAAAAAACGGTGTGGGATTGAATGGCCAGGATGACGCCGAGGCAGTCGCTCTTGCCACAGAGATTTTGTTGCTGATCAATCCGGACGGCAAGGGCCGAGGTGCAGAGGCGGAGAAGGAGATGGAGCGAGATTTGTTGGATCGGTTCCACCGCCTGAACCTCTCCCTCGATATGGCATATGTGCGTTTGCATCGCGCGGTCCTGAAAGCAGCATGGAATGACGCCAAGCGTGAATTCTAGGGTTTGGTCTTTCACGCGGCACCTCCCGGCCGCTGCCGTCCATTGATCCGCCGCGCGACCTCGCAGTCGACTGCCACCCAGAAGCGGCGGATCAGCTCCCGGTGCTGCTCGGCCGGGACGCGCCTCGAGCGGAGGTGCACCGACATGGCGTCGGTGACCTGCCACCGGTAATGCTCGACTGCCCGGGAGGTCGTCTTGGCCAGGAGCTTGGTGGCGACGTCCTGCACCTTGGCGTACCGGCGGTCTTGAGGGAAGGAGGCCAAGGCGGCGAGTTCCCCCGCATGGCACGCATCCCGAGGGCGACGCTTGACCACGGGGAAAGGGATGACGGTAAGCGCGCCTAACGGCGCTTCCGCCGCACATCGAATATTGGGCAACGGGTACCAATCAAACAACTCAAGCTGGTGGTCGCTCACGAAGTTACCTCCCAGATATAATAGGTAGTACCCTTACGGGCACCGAGGACTGGCAGGAAAGGGCACCGATGGCGGCCCTCCGGCGGCAGGAAAGGGCACCGATGACTGGCAGGAAAGGGCACTGGGACTCTAATCTTCATGATGCCACTGCCTCGCACTCGGATAGCTGGTCAGCAGGGCCGCCGGCAGCGGCAAATGCGATGGCTTTTGCCTGGGCTTCGGTTACCCCCAGCCACTCATCCGTCGGTGCCCGCCGATCCTTGCTGGGCACATAGGTGAGCCGGTATTCGTTCGGCGCCCTGATATCTCCCACCCATTCGTCGGTCTGGATGACTTCGAGAAGTCCGAGGGGCACCCCGGCTGACAGTGCTGGTCGAATGGCCTTGCGAGACACGCCGTAGCTGATGAACTGGGCGTACGAGACCGCCAGATGCCCGTTCTGCGCGCCTCCGTGCGTGAGGTGCTCGATTTCTAAACGCTCAAGAATTCTCGCCAAGGGCTTCGGGCGGTAACGCCACGCCGGCGAGACTAGAAGCCGAAGGCGGTGGGGTATCCAGCCGCCTTCAGTGTCGTCGAGCCAGGACCGGCGCATTGGGTTCTTTGCTCGCTTCATGCTCGCGCCGCCTCCGCCTGCCGCTGGTGGCGCTCAAAGAGCGCCCGCCGAGCGGCTTGGATGGTGGGTTCGGTGTGGATGTATTTGCCGTCGGCATCGAATAGCTCGAAGCCGCGGTCGGTCTCGTTGATTGTGCCGGCCAGGTCGTGGCCAACACTGATAGTTTCGGTGCGTCGGGCGACCTTTGTCATGCTGCTACATCCGCGAAGAACGCCTCGAGGGCCTTACGGCTGGCAACCCAGCGGCTTCCGACCTGGCGGGCCGGCAGATCGCCGGCCTCCAGCATGTGGAATGTTGCCCGCTCGGTCCGGCCGATGACTTTGGCGATGGCTTTGCAGCCCCAAACGAGGTCGAGAGATTCGTCGGTGGGGGTGTTCATGCCGCGCCACCCCGATCCCGGAGAGCATCGTAGTCGGTGACGATCTTCTTGGTCCGGGTGCGGAGCTCCTCCGCCGCGAACTCGAGGTCGAGGAGCCCTTCTTCCTGAAATGTCAGGGTGACCGACGTGCCCTCGATAGAGCGGGCCCGATTGCGGTCCACGCCGTCGGCGATCATGTCCGCCAGAATTGACGCCATGCGAGCCACGTAGGCGACTTCGGTCTCCAACTGGACGGCGGGTGTGGGGATATGCAGCGGCATTGCCGACGCCGTGGCGCGGGTGGTATTGTTCGATGTCATCGGGATTTACCTTCGGATGATGTTGGGTTGCCGTCTTGCTGGACGGGGCTCAGTCAGGCCGATGCGGTTGCTGCCGCGTCGGCCTTTTTGTTTTCAGGAAGTGCTCGCTCCAGCAGAATGATGATTTCAGAGTTCATTGACCGCCGCTCGTGCGCGGCCAGCTCCTGCACTCTGCTATGGAGGTCAGCAGGAAGGCGAAGCTTGAACTGTGGGTCTTTTTGGATCACTTAGGGGTCTCCGTGGGTGCGACTTGCAATCAGCAGGATGACACGTTAGGGGTATGGGTGCAAGTCGCACCCATAGACTTTTTGAGTGCAAGTCGCATTCATGTGAAAATGAGCACCGAGCAAAAGTATCCGAGCGAACTCGCTGAGCGATTCCAGGTCCGTCTTCCGGAAGGAATGCGCGACACAATTCGTGCTGCTGCTACCAAGAGCGGGCGGTCAATGAACGCGGAGATAGTTTTCCGTCTGCAATGGTCTATCGACGAGGACGCCGCCAATGACCGCGCCAACCTCCACTATAGGATGCTTGAGAAGGTGGCCGACGGGACCATCGACCCAGACGACATTGCTGATGTCGGGGGGGCGGGCGGCGCTCCAACGCCAGACTACGTGCCCACTGCTCTTGACGAGATTGCACTGAAGCTCACCCAGCTAGTCGAACAACAGTCCGCGCTCGCAGAGCAGATTGAAGGCATCCAGGAAACGTTAGGCACGACCAGGCCAGGCAAAGCCAAATGACCGATCCTTTGCAGCGCCTTTCGAGCCGAGACCGAGCTTGCGCGCTCCACAAGCAGGTTCCGAAAGAATAGCAATGGCCCAACTGCCAATCACGGCTCAGTTCAAGCGCTACACGGGGGCCAAACCGGAACTCCGCCGTAAGGCCGCGGAAGCTATAGCCCGCGCCGAACGGATAGCGACCCACCTCAATCGGTTAATCGCCGCTAACCCAGGCGAGACGCAGCAGTACTACTTCGCCTCGATGGCCATAAATTTGGGCGTGACGACGGAGCAAGTTCGAAGCGCTGTGAGCGACGGCGGGTACAACGGCATAACCCTCTGGGTGACGCCTGCCGATCGGGAGCGTCTCGCCAGCCATGGATACCTCCCATGAGTGAGGTCAGGCAGGGACCGGCACGCAAGCCAGGAAGACGCGCAGTGACAGACTTCATCGCTAAACTGCGTGGATACGCCGTGCGATGGATCCTCTTCATCACGTGGCAAGCTCGGGTGGGCTGGTTCTTTGTCGCCCCGGTGGTGGTTTTCGCTCTTTTCGCCGCCGTTGGAGCCCTCTCGGAGCCGTTGCTCCGATGGAGCGGTGGATGCCTGCAACTGGCAGGGTTCTTCCTGGTCGTCGCAGACATCGTGGGCCGCGAGAAGCTGTTCAACGTGCCGAACTTAAAAGGAAAGCTTGCCCAGTTTCTCTCCTCGCATCCACGGTGGCCAAAAGGGGTCACCGTAGCCATCGCGGCGAACATGACGATGGGAGTGCAGCTCTCCGCGAACGCAACGGTGCGCAAGGGGCACGACGGCACCGTCGAAAGCCGCTTATCGGCACTAGAGAGCAACCTCACTACCCTGGAAAAGGAAGCCCATGCTCAAGCCGCGTCCCTGAAGAAACAAATTGTGGATAGCAAGGCAGAGATGGATGCCAAGGTTTCCGGCCTCGAAAGAAACCTCGCCGAGAGCGAGGAGAGGTTGGGGCAAGCCCTCTCGTCGGGAATAACCACTGAGTGGCTAGCAATTTGGTTCTTCATCATCGGGGTGCTCGCCGCCACGGGATCAGTTGAGATCTGCGGTTGGTTGGGGAGTATGTGCCGTGTCAGTTAGAAAGCACACTCGGATCAGCGGTGCCACAGAAAGGCCGACGGCGGTCGGCTACGCTGACGCCTCAGCTGCTCACGCACTGCCTGCTACGCTGATGAGGAGCGTGCTGCCAATATTGTCGCCGGGGACAGAGGCATCAACGGCAACGGTATTCAACGCTCGGCGTCCTCCGCCCGAGCATTCTATCTCCAGATGTTGTTGGGGTTCACCATGAGGTCCCAGGTATATGTGGCGCCCCTAGACGACGAGGCTGCCTATTTCGTCGCCATTTATGCGCGATTTGATTATGCGGTGAAACGAGCTGGATGGACCAGGGGTCAGGAAAGTCTAATTTCGTGGGGGAAAGTGTCAGACGCGCTCGGGCCGGGATTTTTTGATTTCGCCGAGCCCCATGCCACCTATTTGGCGCACAGCCCGCCCCGCGACCTAGTGATGGGCGAAAAAGGGTGGCACTTTCCAGACGAGGCGCCACAGCCGGTAAGATCGACGCTGGGCCTTTTGAAGGCGGTCGCGCAGGTCCGCAACAACCTGCTCCATGGTGAGAAGCTGTACTGGAGCGATCGTGACCGGCTACTGGTTGCAGATGCAGGAAACGTACTGGCCGCAGCCATTTTATGGTCGGGTCAGCGCGAGCTGACTTTGCACCGGCATTATCATGAATCCCCGGGTTCAGGGCGCCAGTAGATGTCAGTCCGTAAGCGCGAGTGGCCGGACCTGTCACCCTCCCGTCGGTCGATAAAGGTTCGGGGGATCAGGTCGTCGAACGCCCATACCGGCATCCGTTCCACCCAAGAAAGTAACAAATTCTTCATAAAGAAAATCTTGCTTATGACAGCGCGCTCAGCCATATCTGTCGTCAACAAGACCCGCCACGCCTCGGGCGAAGCTTCGGCTTCGCACTGCGCACCCCGGCGGGTTTCTTGCTTTTCGGACTGGTGATTTATGAAGTTCACCAAGCCGTCGCTCACCATTCAGCAGCAGATTGAGAAGCTCCAAGGCCGCGGCATGATCGTCGGGGACCTCTCCCTTGCCGCGCATTGTTTTCAGCACATCAGCTACTATCGTCTCAGGGCGTATTGGCTACCCTTCGAAGTGCCGGCCGAAGTCGATGGTGAGCACCAATTTGCCGAAGGCACCGCATTCGAAGACGCCGTGTCCCTCTATGTATTCGACCGCCAGCTAAGGCTGTTGGTGATGGACGCTATCGAGCGGATCGAGGTTTCCCTCCGCGGCGCCTGGGCCTATCGCCTCGCCACCCAATACGGGTCCCACGGTTACCTGGACCCGGCGCTGTACGCCAGAAGCGACCAGTTCGCGCGGGCCTTAAATTCGCTGCTGGATGAAATCGACTGGTCCAAGGACACCTTCATAAAACACTACAAGAGCAAGTACGACGACCCGGAACATCCGCCTGTATGGATGGTTTCGGAGGTCCTGTCGCTGGGTCAGCTGTCAAAGTGGTTCAGTAACCTCAAGGCAAGGGCCGATCGCCAGGCGATCTCCAAGGTCTACGGGCTAGACGAAAAGGTCCTCACTTCGGCGGCTCACCACCTCACCTATGTTCGCAATATCTGCGCACACCACGGGCGACTGTGGAACAAGCAGTTCACTGTGACCATGATCATGCCCAGCGCGCCGTCGGCACTGAAGCTTGCAATGAACCCAGGCGCGGAACGCAAGCTCTACAACACACTGTCTATGCTTGGGTACCTGATGGGTATCGTTGCCCCCACCTCGGATTGGCGCCAACGGCTTCGCGATCTTCTGCCCACATGTGAGCACGCGAAGCTTTCGTCCATGGGTTTCCCTGAGAACTGGCTGGAGCTGCCGGCATGGAAGCCGCAGGTTCAAGCCGAGCCGGAGGTTGAGTGAATGTCCGTTCGCAAACGCGGCACGCCACGAAAAGACGGTACGCTCCCCTGGGTGGTCGACTACACCGATGGACAGGGTGTCCGCAGGCTGAAAACCTTCGATCGGAAGAAGGACGCCGATACCTTCGCGGCCACCGCTCACCTCGAGGTGCGCGACGGCAACCACGTCGCCGACTCCGCCAGCATCACCGTTGAAGCCGCGGGCAAGCTCTGGCTTGCCGCCCGGGAACGGGCCGGCCGGGAGCGCACCACCATCGACCAGTACCGACAGCACCTCGAACTGCACATTGCGCCCTTCATCGGTGAAACCCGGCTCAATGCCCTGACCATGCCGGCGCTGCGCCAGTTCGAAGATCGACTGCTGGACGAGGGCCGCTCGCCTGCCATGGTGCGCAAGGTGGTGGTCAGCCTCGGCTCGCTCATTGCCGACGCCCAGGAACGCGGCCTGGTGGCCCGGAACGTGGTTCGGGAGATGCGGGGCCGTCGCGGATCCTCGGACAGGCGGGCGGAGAAGCGGGCCAAGGGCAGGCTACGGGTTGGGGTGGACATTCCCGCGCCCGGAGAGATCAAGGCCATTGTAGGGGCTCTACAGGGCCGCTGGCGTCCGGTGCTACTTACGGCCATCTTCACCGGCCTGCGCGCGTCGGAACTGCGCGGGCTCCGCTGGGCCGATGTGGATTTGGACAGGAAGGTGCTGCATGTCCACCAGCGCGCCGACCGCTTCAATGACATAGGCCAGCCGAAATCAGAGGCAGGCGAGCGCGAGGTGCCCTTGCCGCCGATCGTGGTCAACACGCTGCGCGAATGGCGCCTGATCTGCCCACGGCGCGACACCGGCCGCAAAGACAGCCAGGGCGAGCCGATCAAGGAACTGGACCTGGTGTTTCCGAACGGGCGCGGGAAGGTCGAGAGCCTGGCCAACATGATCAACCGCGGGCTCTTGCCGGCCCAGCGCCGGGCAGGGGTGACGGTGGACACTGGCGAGCTCGATGCCGACGGCCAGGCGATACTGGCCGCCCGCTACACTGGCATGCATGCCTTGCGCCACTTCTACGCATCTTGGTGCATCAACCGGCTCCAGGATGGCGGCCTGGGTCTTCCACCCAAGGTGGTGCAGGAGCGACTGGGACATGCCACAATCAACCTGACCATGGACACGTATTCGCACCTTTTCCCGCGGAGCGACGATCAGAACGACCTAATGAAGGCGGAGGCCATACTTCTCAAGTGACATTGAGCACTACTCAACCCGCAGATCCTGAAGAGGTGAATCGCTTCACCGAATTTCTGGGGCAACTTACGCAACGGCGCAGGACCCTTCCCGACACCCTTTGGCACTACACCTCCGCCTCGGGGCTGATGGGTATAATCAAGACGCACACTCTCTACACCACACAAATTTCCTGCCTTAACGACGCGAGTGAATGGCGCTATTTGGCGGACCTTGCGTCCGGCGAGGCGAAGCGGCGAGCGCCCCTTGAACCAGATGGCAGGGTTAGGCAGCTATATGAGCAGGTAATTCGCGACGCCAGCGAGCGCAACGTGGTCAACGCTGGCATTTTCGTGGGCTGCTTAAGCGATGCCCATGACGATCTGAGCCAGTGGCGGGGCTATGGAGGAGGCGAATGCGCCTTCGCTATCGAACTGGACACTAAGCTGATTGCGGAAGCTCTCGCGGCGCGAAACCCAGGATCGCTTCTAACACGGGTAATATATGATGAGGAGGAACAGAAGGAACTTCTGAACATTCTCATAAATAAGACCGTTGAATTGTTCAGGAACGCCGAAACAAAGGGGATTGATGAACAGGTTAGGTGGTATGAATTGTATGGGCCGGCATACATGTTCTTGTCCGCCGTGTCCCATGCCCGAGTGAAGAGCCCGAAATTCTCTGGAGAGAAGGAATATAGGATATTCACTCAGCTTCTCCCGGATGAGCATAAGCATCTGGAGTTCTCGGCAAAGCGAACTTTGCTCGCCCGACACTTGCCCCTGCACCTCGGCACCCACCTTCTGCCGATCCGGTCAGTGATGGTTGGCCCGACCGGCTACCCAGATGTAAGCCGGATCAGTGTCGGCGACCTGCTTAAGAAGCATGGGTACGGGGACCTCCCCGTCGGCAAGAGCGCAATCCCCTATCGCGATATTTGAACGCAACATGGACGCAACAAAGGCCGCCAAAGTCCCGTAAAATCTGGCGTCCGCAGCGGATTGAAAATCCGCGTGTCACTGGTTCGATTCCGGTCCCGGGCACCATTTTTCCCCATACGAATCTGTCTGCCGGCCGGTTCTTTGCCTTAACGAGGCATTGCCGCGTCACCGGCAATTCCAGCGATCTTCGGAACGCCGGCTTCACGTGATCGCACTATGCTGCCACAGGGTGTGAGGTGGTTTGATGGTCACGGATAGCGCTCTGCTATTGCAGCTCCAGACGGATGTGCTGGAAGCGGTTGCCTGTGGCGAACCGCTGGTGGTGGTTGCCGATCTTCTGTGCCGCCGCGCCCAGGCTCTGGCGCCTGGCGCCATCTGTTCCATTCTGACAGTCGATGCCGACGGCATCCTGCATCCCCTGGCCGCGCCAAGCCTGCCACTGAGCTATTCGAGCGCCCTGGAAGGGGTCGCCATCGGTCCCAGTATCGGCTCCTGCGGCACCGCGGCATTTCGCAACGAAGCAGTCATCGTCACCGATATTGCCACCGATCCGCTCTGGGACGGCTACCGCGCGCTCACCGAACCGCTCGGCCTGCGTGCCTGCTGGTCTAGTCCCATTTGCGATCATGACGGCAAGGTCGTCGCGACTTTTGCCTTCTACTATCGCACCAACCGGGGGCCTGATGCGCTGGAGCACAGCATCGTGCAGACCTGCGTGCATCTCTGCACCATCGCCATCGCGCACGACCAGGCCAACCAGCGCAACCATCGCCTGGCCTATTTCGATGCGCTAACCGGCCTGCCCAACCGGGGCCATTTCAACGAACTGCTGAGCCGTGCCATTCACATGGATGAGCCGTTCGGCCTGCTTCTGGTCGATATCGACCATCTCAAGCTGGTCAACGATACGGTTGGACACGTCTTTGGCGATATGCTGATCCGCACCGTGGCCGAGCGCATAGCGGGCTGCCACACCGGATTGACTGCCTGCCGCCTCGGCGGCGACGAGTTTGCTGTGCTGGTGGCCGATTGTCATTCCGATGAAGCACTCAAGGATGCCGCGACGCGGATGCTGGGCGCGGTACGCGGGCTGATCGAGGTGGGTGACCAGACCATCGACCCCCATATCACCATTGGCGGCGCCCTGTACGGGCCCGATGGCGTCGACGAAGGCTCGCTGAGCCAGAATGCCGATTTCGCCCTCTATCACGCCAAGGAAACCCGCCGCGGCGGTTACGTACGTTTCGTGCCGGGCCTGCGCACCTCCATGCTGGAACGGGCCACCATGGTGCGCAATGTCGACCAGGCCATGGGCGAGGGTCGCATCCTTCCGCACTATCAGCCCATCGTCCGGCTCGATACGGCCGAAGTCGTGGGGATTGAGGCCCTGGCCCGGATGCGCCTGCCGGATGGCCGCATCGCCTCGGCCGGGGAATTCCACGCTGCCCTGGCCGATCCGCGCATCGCCTGGCAACTGACCGGCCAGATGCTGACCCGGATTGCGGCCGACATCCGTCACTGGCTCGATATGGGCATTCCCTTCCAGCATGTCGGCATCAACGTCACCACGGGCGATTTCCAGCGCGGCGACCTGGAGTCGCGCATCGTCGATACCTTCGGTCGCGCCGGCGTACCGCTCAAGCACCTGATTCTCGAGGTCAATGAATCGGTCTATATGGCCGGTGGCGACCAGATGGTGCCCAAGGCCGTCAGTGCCTTGCGCCAGCGCGGCCTGCGCGTCGCCCTCGACGATTTCGGTACCGGCTTTGCCTCGCTCACCCATCTGCTCAGCTTTCCGGTCGACATCATCAAGATCGACCGTTCCTTCGTGGCCCGGCTGGGCATCGACAGGGCCAGCGATGTCGTTGTCGGCTCGCTCATCGATATTGCCCGCAAGCTGGATATGCGTCTTGTGGCCGAGGGCATCGAGACCACGGCGCAGGCTAGCATGCTTTGCGAACTGGGCTGCACGATGGGGCAGGGCTATCTCTTCTCCCGGGCCTGTTCGTTCGAGGATACGACCCAGCTACTCACCCTGTTTGCGCAGACGACCGATGACCCCGTGCTGGAACGCTACTCGGCCTGACGCGACGCGCCGTTGCCGTTGCAATTGTGGCCATGCTGGCGCACTCTGGTGCCGAAATATCCAACTGAACCAAAGTCGCACGGCGCGCGCGCCGTGGTGACAGGACGGTGACAGGGACAGGCCCTATTGTCCCAGCTCACGAACGCAGAGACGTTCCGGATATGACATGGGAGGACTTATGAACAAGCTGCTTTTGGCCGCGCTGATTTCCGGCGCTATGGCTGTTCCCGCTTTTGCTGCTGACTACACCATCATGGCCCCCGCTGCCCCTGGCGGCGGCTGGGACCAGACTGCCCGCTCCATGCAGGAGGCCCTGCAGGCCGAGGGCATTTCGGGCAATGTGCAGGTCACCAACGTTCCCGGCGCCGGTGGCACTATTGGCCTGGCCCAGTTCGTCAATCAGTCTGCCGGCAACCCCGACGCGCTGATCGTCGGTGGCTATGTGATGGTGGGTGCCATTCTCACCAATGCTTCGCCAGTTACCCTTGACCAGGTCACCCCGATCGCCCGCCTCACCGGCGAGGCCGTGGTCATCGTGGTTCCCGCTGCTTCCGAGCTGCAGACCATGGATGACCTGGTTGCCAAGCTCAAGGCTGATCCGGGCTCGGTTGCCTGGGCTGGCGGTTCTGCCGGCGGCGCCGACCACATCACGGCTGGCCTCATTGCCAAGACCGTGGGCGTCGACCCCACCACCGTCAACTACATCGCCTATTCGGGCGGTGGCGAGGCACTTGCTGCCCTGCTCGGCGGCCAGGTCACCGTTGGCATTTCGGGCTATTCCGAGTTCTCCGGCCAGATCGCTGCCGGCGAACTCCGCCTGCTGGCTGTGTCCAGCGACACCCGCATCCCCGGTGTCGATGCCCCGACCCTGCAGGAAGCCGGCGTCGACATGGCGCTGCAGAACTGGCGCATGGTTGCTGCCGCTCCCGGCATCACCGACGAGCAGAAGGCCGCCATCACCGCCGATATCGAAAAGATGGTGAACTCGGCGGCCTGGCAGGCAACGCTCGAAACCAAGGGCTGGGTCAACACCTATCTCGCCGGTGACGAGTTCACTGCCCAGCTTGCCGCCGACACCGAGGCGACTGCTGCCATCCTGAAAGACATCGGGCTGGTGCAGTGAGCACTGGCGAACCCAATCTCTCGCGCCGCCCCGATGGGGCGGCGCTTGTCATAGCGGCCATACTCGCCGCCATCGCCGCCGTCATCATCTGGCAGACCAGCCAGATGCGCGTGCCGCCCATCCAGGCGCGCGTCGGCCCCACGGTCTTTCCCTATATCATCGCGGGGGGGCTCATCCTGCTCTCCCTCGGTACGGTCGTCTCGGCGCTGCGCCATGGCTTTCCGGCGCGCGAGGACGACAACATCCGTCCCATCATGTGGATCGTGGGTGGCTTAATAGCCCAGCTCCTGCTGCTGTCCACTGCCGGCTTTTCCATCGCGACGGGCGTATTGTTCGCCTTCACGGCCAAGGCCTTCGGCCGTGGTCCGCTGTGGCAGACCATTCCCATCGGGGCGGTGTTTTCCTTCCTCGTCTGGTTTGCCTTCGCCAAGGGCCTGCAGCTCTCGCTGCCCTCCGGTCCTCTCGAACGCCTGATTCCCTGATCGGAAGCTGCCGCCATGGATACTTTCGGACTTCTCGCCCAGGGCCTCGTCGCTGCAATGCAGTGGCAGAACCTCCTCTACGCCCTGATCGGCGTCACCCTCGGTACGGCCGTTGGCGTGCTGCCCGGCATCGGCCCGGCCCTGACGGTCGCGCTGCTGCTGCCTGTCACCTACAAGCTCGATCCGGCTGGCTCGCTCATCATGTTCGCCGGCATCTACTATGGCGGCATGTATGGCGGCTCGACCACCTCGATCCTGCTCAATACGCCCGGTGAAAGCGCCTCGATCGTCACGGCCCTCGAAGGCAACAAGATGGCCCGCAAGGGCCGCGGTGGTCCCGCGCTTGCCACGGCGGCAATCGGCTCCTTCGTTGCCGGTCTCATCGCCACGCTGGCGCTGGCCTTTGTCGCCCCCTGGGTGGTCAAGTTCGCCCTGGCCTTCGGGCCGGCGGAATATTTCGCACTGATGGTCCTGGCCTTCATCACCGTGTCGGCGGCGTTCGGCGACAGCGCGCTGCGCGGGCTCACGGCGCTGTTCATCGGCCTTGGCCTGGGCATTATCGGTATCGACCTGCAGACCGGCCAGGCCCGCATGTCCTTCGCCATCCCGGATCTGCTCGACGGTATTGAGGTCACCACGCTGGCCGTGGCGCTTTTCGCCATCGGCGAAACCCTCAAGATGGCTGCCGACCGCAACCAGGTGAAGGATGAGGTCCTGTCCGTCAAAGGTTCGGTCTGGATGACGAAGGAGGATTGGAAGCGGTCCTGGTTGCCCTGGCTGCGCGGCACCGCCGTGGGCTTTCCGATCGGCGCCATGCCGGCCGGCGGCGCCGATGTGGCCAGCTTCCTCTCCTACAGCACCGAAAAGACCTTCGCCAAGAAGCCCGAGGAATTCGGCCATGGCGCCATTGAAGGCGTGGCGGGTCCCGAGGCTGCTAACAACGCCTCGGCCGCCGGCACTCTGGTGCCGCTGCTGACGCTGGGCCTGCCCACTACCGCGACCGCAGCAATCATGCTGGCTGGCTTCCAGCAATTCGGCCTGCAGCCTGGCCCGCTACTCTTCGTCAACAATGCGAGCCTCGTCTGGGCGCTGATTGCCAGCCTTCTCGTCGCCAACTTCATGCTGATCGTGCTCAACCTGCCTCTGATCGGCCTCTGGGTGAAGCTGCTGACCATTCCCAAGCCTTGGCTCTATGGCGGCATCCTGGTCTTCGCTACTCTGGGCACGCTCGGGGCAAACGGCGCGATGTCGGGAAACCTCTTCGGTGTCCGGTTCTCTTTCGAGCTGATGCTGCTGCTCGCCTTCGGCATATTGGGTTACCTGCTGCGCCGCTTCGGCTATCCCATTGCGCCGGTCGTGGTCGGCCTGATCCTCGGGCCCATGGCCGAACAGCAATTGCGCCGCGCCCTCGCCATCAGCCAGGGCGATCCGCTCGTGCTGTTCCAGTCGCCGATCGCCATCACGCTCTATGTCCTGGCCGCGGCAGCGGTGCTTCTGCCACTCTGGTTCCGCCTGCGCGGCAAGGGCCAGGTCCTGGGGCAACTGGCCAGCGACGAGGATTGAGCCTCTAAATCGCGCAGACAAAGTAAAAGCCCGGACGCCCATTCAGGGCATCCGGGCTTTCTCACGCCAGATCGACCGCTCAGCGCTGCGCCCAGGGAGGGGAGCGCTGCGCCAGGGAGACTTAGAGCTTGCCGATCGAACGGAAAGCGCCAGGATCGATGCCCAGGGTCCGAAGGTGCTTGGCCTGAGGAGCGCGCCCGCCCTCCACCGCGTTCGAGACGGCAGCAGCGCTGCCGAACACTTCGACGAAGGTGCTAAGGGTCGCAAACAGGGATTTGCGGGGGGTGCTCATTTGCCAGTTCCTCTCAAGACCCAACCGAATTGCCGGGTCGCTTTCATGAGTTGGTAGATGGGCTCATTGCTGCACTTCTACTAGGCCTGATACCACAATCCAGCCATGCGCTCTGTGCAAGTAGGCGGCGCATCGTCACATAAACGATCAATATCGCCCAAAAGTGTGAGACCAAAGTCCTAACCATGCGCTCAGTGCATGGCTCTCATGGCTTAGGAGAGGCGATCTCGCCCCAGCTGTCAAGAAAGCGCTTGCGCCGCTGCTGGTCGAGCGACACCAGCAGGGCTGGCCCCAGCGGAATGGGCTGGATCACGCCGCGCCCACGCGCCGCAATGGCCTCGCTGGTCCAGTCTCCCTTGGCGCCGGTCACGACAGACCCGAGCGCCGTCGGGCCCGCCGCAATGGCCTGTCCAACTGGCGACAGGGCAAAATCCACAAACGCCCGGGCCAGGTTGGGGTAGGGCGCCTCGCGGGGGATCAGCATGGCGCGCGTCAGCACCAGCACATAGTCGTCCGGCACGACGATTTCGATATTGGCGCCCGCCGCCTTGCGCGCAAAGGCATAGGAGCCCAACACATTGTACCCCAATGCGAGGGAGCCATCGGCGACCCCGTTGAGAATGGCGGGACTCGACCCACTGAACCGCGCATCCACGCGCCCGAACGCTGCCGCAAGCCGCCAGAAATTGGACGAGATCAACTGGTCCTGCGAGGCCAGCAGGTAACCAACGCCGCTTTCAGCAATGTCATAGGTCGCAATGGCGCCCCTGAACCGCTCACTCTGCGTTTCCAGCATCTCCGCCAGGGTAAGGTGGGTGCGCGGCACCTCCGCGGCAGTAATGCGGTCGGGGTTGTAGATGATGACTGCCGGTTCGAACGTGAAACCGAACACCTCGTTGCGCCAATGCGCCCAGTCCGGCAGCCCGCCGAGCCAGGGGCTGTCATAGGCCATGGCGTGGCCGTCATTGGCCAGCTTGATCTGCAGGTCAGCTGCCGAGCTGATCAACAGGTCCGGCGGCGCCATCGCGCCGGATAGGAAGTTCTCATACATGGGCAGGGAATCCTGCTCGTCATATTCCACGGTGACGTCGGGCCGCACCGCCTGGAACCCCGTCACGAAATCGGCGAACAGTGGCGTATCCGTGGTGCCGACAATGGTCAGCACCGTCCCTGTACTGCCATCGGGCGCCGGGTAGGTTGAGGAGGCTGCCCGCGCATCTTGAGGCGCCATCAGCAGCAGGCAAAGTACTACCGCCGAAAGGCTTCCCAGTGCCTTGCGCAACTGCTCCACCTGGCGCGTGCGGCCCACCAGCGGCAGGTCGATCTCGACCACGAGGCCCCCGTCCGGCCGGTCGGCCAGACGCAACGCTCCGCGATGCGCCTCCGCCACGCGCTTGACGATGGATAGCCCCAGCCCTGACCCGACCTTGCTGCCGCTGGCGGCGCCGCGCTTGAACCGCTCCAGCACCAGAGGCTTCTCCGCATCGGCAATGCCCGGTCCCCGATCGCTGACCGACATCGTCATCATACCCTCGCCGACGTGCCCGCCGATTTCGACCAGCCCATCCGAATAGACCAGCGCATTGTCCACGACATTGCGCACCATTTCACGCAGCGCCACGCGGTCGCCGCGGATTGGTGCGGCGGCCACCGCTTCGGCCAAGTCTACCACGAGCCGGCGGGCCTGGTCCGGATCAAGTCGCTGGCGCACGTCCTCCACCACCGCGCCAAAGGCGGTCGTGTCGGTCTCCTGGTTTTCCAGGCGATGGGAGATGGTGGCTTCCATCAACAACTGGCTCACCAACTGGCTGGCCTGGATGGCGCCCTGGTGGATACGTCCCACCCGCCGCCGCAGCGCCTCGGGGTCCTGCTCGTCCATCGCCACCTCCGCCTGCGCCCGCAGCGAGGCGAGGGGCGTCCGTACCTCATGGGCTGCCTCTGCGACCAGGCCCGTCACCCGGTCCATGGCACTGCCCAGGCGTGCCATGAAAGCATTGAGCGCCGAGACCAGGTGGCTCACCTCGACAGGCACTGGGACGTCCAGCGGCGACAGATCATCTGGCGCGCGGGCCCGCAACTCGCGCTCCAGCTGATAAAGCGGCGCAAACATGCGCCCGATCCCGAACCACACCAGCGCCACGCCCAGCAGCGTCAGCGCTACGACCGGCACGATGGCATTGCCCAGGATTTCGGCGGACAATGCCTCGCGCTCGTTCTGCGTTTCCGCCACATGGATGGTCACCCAGTCGGTGTCGCTGCCCGATGACGTGAGCCGTCCCACGCTGGCCACCCGCACCAGTTCCCCACGATAGGAAGTATCGATGAAGACCGGTCCCGCCGAGTTCATTTCCGGCAGGTCTGCCGACAGATCCTCGTAGCCGGTAACGGCGCGCCCGCTCGGGTCCTCCACCGCGTAAAACACCCTGTCCTGGCCCGAAAACATGCCGAACGAGGCAAAGGGCAACTCCACGATCACCGTGTCATCCTCAACCTGCACCGCGCCGGCAATCGTCAGTGCCGAGGCGGCCAGCAAACGGTCGAAGGCCCGGTCGGATGCCCGCTCGGCATAGTCGCGGATGAACACGATCAGCACCACCGCCGCCGTCAGCAGCAGGGCCAGCGCCAGCGTCACGATGCGTCGCTGGATGGAAAAGGACTTAGTGGGCATGCGGCGCCCGCACGACGTAGCCCACCCCGCGCACCGTGCCGATTTCGATATTGGCGGCTTCCAGCTTCTTGCGCAGCCGCGAAATATGCAGCTCCAGCGCGTTGACCGACACGGCCTCGTCGAAATTGAACAGCTGGTTCATCAGCCGCTCCTTGGGCACGACCTTTCCGGCATTGGTGACGAGGATTTCGAGCAGCCGGAACTCCCGGCGCCCCAGTTCGAGCGATTTGCCCGCGACACTGGCATTGAGCCCGGCCAGGTCCATTTCGAGATTGCCCACGCCCAGAGTGCTTGTCGTCTGCCCGCCGGTTCGGCGGATCAGGGCTCGCAACCGCGCCTCGAGTTCGCGCAGGTCGAACGGCTTGACCAGGTAGTCGTCGGCGCCGAGATCAAGCAGGCTGACCTTGTCGTCGATTTCTGAGCGCGCCGTGATGACCAAGATCGGCGCGTTGAACTTGCGCTTGCGCAGTTCGGCGATCAGTCCGATGCCATCGCGGTTGGGCAGCATAAGGTCGAGCGCTACCGCGTCGAAATCGTCGCCCTCGGCAGCCGAAACCACGTCATTGCCGTCGCGCACCCATTCCACCGAATGGCCGGCGCTGCGCAGGCGCTTCTCGATCGCCTCGCCCAGATCTTCATTGTCTTCAACGAGCAGGATTCGCATAGACGGCCGGTGTACTCCCCGGCGTCACACTAAGGTCTGGAGGGCCCTGTGTCTAAAGGAGAGTGCTCATCATTGCGGCAGCCACCGCCACGATGCCGAAAGCCGCAAGTCCCGCGGCAAGCAACATGAGCTGGACGTGCTGCAGATAGCCCGACTGGCGGGCGCGGCGACGTGCCGCCCTCAGGATGTCTGCGGATTCGTGCGTATCGAGATGCGCCATTTTCAACGTCCCCTCGGTTTGCCGGCACTAAACCGGATGTAACCCTGGGCAGCCGCTCTGCGCTGTTTCTCGCCCTCCCGACGAGACTAGTCCCGGGTGCAGGTTCGGCGAAATGCGATCCGTCAATCGCGGTTAATTTACATAAAATCCAACGCGACGCTATCTTGTATGGAAGATGATTGATCTACCACGCGGATCATGGCAAAACCCATCCATGACCCACCTTCACCCAGACCGCCTGTTCCCTGCTTCCGAGCCAGCCCAGTCTATCGCGCGCGAGCTCTATCCCGAGGTCGCTGACCTGCCGCTGATTTGCCCGCATGGACATACCGACCCGGCATGGTTTGCCAACAACGCTCGTTTCTCCGATCCGGCAGCTTTGTTCCTCACGCCGGACCACTACGTCCTGCGCATGCTCCGCAGCCGTGGCTTGAGCTATGACGACTTGGGCGTGCCTCGCAAGGATGGCAAGCCCGTCGCCGAGGGCAGGGCGGCCTGGCGCCTGTTCGCAGCCAATTATCATCTCTTCGCCGGCACCCCGTCCAAGACCTGGATCGACCATTCACTCGATTGGGCATTCGGCATCAAGGACGAGTTGTCCACGGCCACCGCCGATGCGATCTACGACACGATAGACGCGGCTCTGGCCACGCCGGCGCTGCTGCCCCACGCGCTGCTCGACAGCGCTCGGGTGGAGGTTATTGCCACCACCGAATTCGCGCTCGATCCGCTGGTCCATCACCAGAAGATGGAGGCTAATGGCACCATCGGTCGTGTGCGCACCACCTATCGGCCCGACGACGTCACCGACCCCAGCCGTCCTGCAATTGTCGAAAACCTGCAGAAATTCGGTGAGATCACTGGCGAGAACATCACGACCTGGTCGGGCCTGATCAATGCCCACCGCAACCGGCGCGAATATTTCCGTCGCTTCGGCGCCGTCGCCACCGATCATGGCGTCCCCACCGCCAACACGGCCGACCTGTCCGCCCCCGAAAAGCAGGCTCTGCTCGACAAGGTGCTGGCCGGCCGGCACGACGCCGCCGACGCCGAGCTGTTCCGCGCCCAGATGATGACCGAAATGGCGCTGCTCTCGGTCGAAGACGGCATGGTGATGCAGCTGCATGCCGGCTCGCGCCGCAACACCGACCCGCTGCTCTTTGCCGAGCGCGGCACGGATCTGGGCGCCGACATTCCCGGCTCCACCGATTATGTGAATGGCCTCAAGGCCTTGCTATCCCGCTGTGGGAACGAGCCGAACCTGCGCCTCATTATGTTCGTGCTCGACGAAACCACCTATGCCCGCGAACTGGCACCCATGGCCGGCTACTGGCCCAGTCTGATGATCGGCCCGCCCTGGTGGTTCCATGACAGCCCGCAGGGCATCCGCCGCTATCTTGATCAGGTTGTGGAGACTGCCGGCTTCTACAACCTTGCCGGCTTCAACGACGATACCCGCGCCCTGCTGTCCATCCCCGCCCGCCATGACGTCTGGCGGCGCGAGGTTTGCGGCTTTCTCGGTCGCTGGGTGGGCGAGAACCGCATCACCAGGTCGACTGCCCGCGATATTGCCAGGCACCTCAGCTACCAGGCGGCCAAGGACGCCTACAAGATCAAGTAGACGCGCTTCGCCCCTCTCCTGTCGTGGGAGGGGCAGAACGCGCTCAGGGTGACTTCCACAGTACCAGCAGCACGACCACCACACCGGTGATCATCAGGACCAGCAGGCCACCCAGTCCGTTCATCACCTGGCGGCCGAAAGTCGGATGCGCCTCGTCGGCGGCGATGATGTCGGAAAGCCGCGCCGGTTCGCGCCGGTCGTCAAAAGGTTGATGCGTCATCGTAAGGTCCTCCCCTGCAGGTCCTCGTTTCGCGTCCGGACATGCTGCGCCCGCAAGGGTAACGAAGCCTTGCCCGGCCAGCCCTTCCTGCCGTTAGGGTTGCCATTCCGCCAACTGTCAGCCCTACCGGCAGGTTACCGCCTCGATTTCAGCAAGTTTACCGGCCATATGCGGCTACTGGTCGAATCCGCCCGCGCCTTCTGCTCTAATGCCGCCATGAATCAGTCGCCTGTCGAAACCGCGCTCAGCCGCGCCATGATCCGTTGGTCCCTGACCAAGTCGACGCCGGTGGCCGAGTCGCCGCGTAGCTGGATTTTCCGCGTCGAACAGAATGGCCGCAACTACGGTGCCATCAAGATATTGAAACCCCTCGCCGCCGAAGAAGAGGGTCGGGGCGCAAGGCTGATGCAGTGGTATGGCGGGGAGGGCGCGGCCACCATCTTCGACATTCACGGCAATACCATCTTCATGGAATGGCTCGATGGTGGAACCTTGGGCGATGCTGCGCGGGCCGGTCACGACGACGAGGCGACGATTGCCATCTGCACCACAGTCGCCAATCTCCATCGCCCCCGCGATGGTGCACCCGATGACCTGCAGCCCTTGCGCCAGCGCTTCCAGGCCCTGTTCGACACCAATGTGCGCGCCTGGCCGCATACGGCGCGCGACCTCTATGCCCGTTCCAGCGGCATAGCACTGAAGCTGTTTGACCGGCCGAGCGCGCAATTGCCGCTGCATGGCGATTTGCACCACGACAATATCCTGTCATCCGATCGCGGCTGGCTGGCCATCGATCCCAAGGGCCTGATTGGCGATCCGCTCTATGAAGTCGCCAATGTGTTTCGCAATCCGCATGGCGCGATCCAGCTCGCCGCAAGTCCGAAACGCATCAATGCCTTGGCCGATGCCTTCGAGACCCGGCTGGGCTTCAATCGCAAGCGAGTTTTGGGTTATGCTGCGGCCCATTCGGCGCTGAGCGCCTGTTGGGATCTGGCGGCCGGCAGTCCCATCACCACCGATCTGGCCGTGCTGCCCCATCTGCTCAGTGCCTATGATCAGGCCTGAAACCTTCATGGACCCACTGATGCTGAACACCACGACCCGTCGCGGCTTCATCCTGCTGGCCGCGACCGCCACGCTTGCCGCCTGTTCCGCGACCATTCCGGTCCTGCCGAAATCGGCCGCCAGTACGCCGGAAACGCTCAGTGACGAAGAAATCCTGACTGCCATCAATGCCGTGCGCCGGGCCAATGGTGCTCCGCCCTGGCGCTACAATGACCGCCTCGAAGCTGCCGCCCGCTCGCAGGCGCGTCTCATGGCGCAGAAGAACACGTTGAGTCATGATCTCGGCGTCACCCTGCGCGAGCGGGTCACAGCAGCAGGCTACCTCGGCGCCGTGGGCGAAAACGTCGCCAAGGGCTATACCAGCCTGCAGGGCGCGATCGAGGGCTGGATGGCCTCGTCCGGCCACCGCGGCACGCTGCTTAATCACAAGTTTACCGAATTTGGCCTCGCCGCGGCGCGCGGGCCGGGCGGCAAGCTTTATTGGGCGATGATTGCCGGCGGCAGCTTCGAGGCCTGGATGGTCTAGGGCGTCCTCTGGGTCACTGCGTCAGCGTCCGTCGCACCGCCATGTCCCAACCCTTGATCTTGGCTTTTCGCTGGGCGGCCTCCATCTTGGCCGTGAATTGCGCATCGCGCGCCCAGCTCTCGGCAAATTCCTTCATGCCCGGCCACACCCCGGCCTTCGAACCTGCCAGCCACGCCGCCCCCAGCGCCGTCGTCTCGAGGATCACCGGCCGATCCACTGGCGCATCGAGAATGTCGGCCAGGAATTGCATGGTCCAGTCTGACGCCACCATTCCGCCATCCACGCGAAGCACGGTGTCGCCACCGCCTTTCCAGTCCTTGCGCATGGCATCGAGCAGGTCGCGGGTCTGGTAGCAGACCGCCTCCAGCGCTGCCCGCGCGATCTCGGCCGGCCCCGAATTGCGCGTCAGACCATAGATTGCGCCTCGCGCCTCGGCATCCCACCAGGGGGCGCCGAGGCCGACGAAGGCGGGGACCATGTAGACGTGCTGGCTGGGATCGGCGGTGCGGGCCAGGGGGCCGGTCTCGCTGGCATGCTTGACCAGCTTCAGTCCGTCCCGGATCCACTGCACCGCGGCGCCAGCAATAAAGATAGAGCCTTCAAGGGCATAGGTGGTCTTGCCATCGAGCCGATAGGCGATGGTGGTCAGCAGCCGGTTGCGTGATCGCACCATGTCCGAACCGGTATTCAGCAGGGCAAAACACCCCGTCCCATAGGTGGATTTCAGCATCCCTGGCTTGAAGCATGCTTGCCCTATGCTTGCTGCATGCTGGTCACCTGCTACCCCCAGGATGGGGATTGGCGCGCCAAACAAGGCTGGGTCGGTTACCCCGAAATCGTCGGCGCAGTCCTTGACCTCCGGCAACAGCGCAGCCGGAACGTCGAATAGCGCGAGCAGTCCCTTGTCCCAGCTATTCTTCGCAATGTCGAACAGTAGGGTCCGGCCCGCATTGGTCGCGTCCGTCGCATGCACCTTGCCACCGGTCAGCCGCCAGATCAGGAAGCTGTCCACCGTTCCGAAGGCTAGTTCGCCCTTTTCGGCCCGCTTGCGCGCGCCCTTCACATTGTCGAGCAGCCACCTGACCTTGGTGCCGCTGAAATAGGGGTCGAGCAACAGCCCGGTCTTGCGGGTCACCAGCTTCTCGTGCCCCGCCTTTTTCAGCTTGGCGCAATAGGCCGCGGTGCGCCGGTCCTGCCAGACGATGGCATTGTGGATGGCCTTGCCCGTGGCCCGGTCCCAGATCAGCGTGGTCTCGCGCTGATTGGTAATGCCGATCGCGGCAATATCCTTGGCCTCGACCTTGGCATCCTTGAGCGCGGTCTTGACCGCCCAGACAACCGACTCCCAGATTTCCTCAGGGTTGTGCTCGACCCAGCCATCCTGCGGGAAGATCTGGGTGAATTCCTTCTGCCCCAGCCCGGCAATGGTCCGGTCCTTGCCGAACACGATGGCCCGGCTCGACGTCGTGCCCTGGTCGATGGCCAGAATGTAACCGCTCATGCGTCCCCTCCGGTTCAGCCGCGTTGGGCCAGGTAATCCTCGAGCCTTGCGGCTTCTTCCGTGCTCACGCGCAGCCCGAGCTTGGTGCGCCGCCACAGCACATCTTGTGCCGTCCGTGCCCATTCATTGGCAACCAGGTAATCGACCTCGGCCGCATAGAGATCGGCCCCGAAATTCTGGCCCAGATCGTCGACGGTCTTCGCGTCGCCCAGCACTGTGCGCGATTTCGTCCCATAGAGCCGCATCAGCCGCCGCAGCAGGCCCTGCGGCATGCCGGCATGCTCCATGCCGAGCCGGCGCAGTTCGGCGTCGAAGGCCAGCGGCTCGAACTCCCCACCGGGCAGCCGGCTCGTCTTGGTCCAGGCCGCACCCTTCTTGCCGAGCAGCTCCTCGATCTTCTCGAGCACCGATTCCGCCAGCCGGCGCGATGTGGTCAGCTTGCCACCAAAGACATTGATGGCCGCGCCCGTTGCGGCATCGCCATCGACCTTGAGCACATAGTCGCGTGTCGCCTCCTGCGCCGCGCTGGCGCCATCATCGAATAGCGGCCGCACGCCCGAATAGGTCCAGTGGATCTGGTCGCGCGTCACCGGGCTGGCGAAATACTCGCTGGCCGCGCTGAGCAGGTAGTCGGTCTCCCCGTCGGAAATCTTCACGTCCTTGGGGTCGCCGGTATAGTCCTCGTCGGTCGTGCCGATCAGGGTGAAATCGTCCTCATAGGGAATGGCGAAGATGATGCGCCCGTCCGCATTCTGGAAGATGTAACAGCGGTCGTGGTCATAGAGCTTGCGCACCACGATATGGCTGCCCTTGACCAGGCGCACATTATGCGCGCCATTCTTGCCCATAGCGCCGGTGATGACATCGTCCACCCAGGGTCCCGCTGCATTGACCACGAGCCTGGCCCGCACGCTCTGCCGGCCCGCTTCGCCATCAAGCTCCACCATCCAGCCATTCTGGTCCCGACGGACGCTCGTCACCCTTGTGCGCACATGGATGGCCGCGCCCTTGTCTGCTGCGTCGCGGGCATTGAGCACCACAAAGCGCGCGTCATCGACCCAGCAGTCGGAATATTCAAAGCCCAGCCGATAGCCCGGCTTGAGCGGCTTGCCCGTCTCGTGCCGGGTCAGGTCCAGCGTCTTGGTGGGCGGCAACAGCCGGCGCCCGCCCATATAGTCATACATGGCCAAGCCTGCCCGCAGTACCGTGGCGGGCCGCAGCCCCTTGTGATGCGGCAGCACGAACCGCAGCGGCTTGATGATATGGGGCGCCTCGGCCCACAGCACTTCGCGCTCCGACAGAGCTTCCTGCACCAGGCGGAATTCATAATGCTCTAGGTAGCGCAAGCCGCCATGCACCAGCTTGGTGGCGGCCGATGACGTGCCGGAGGCCAGGTCGTTCATCTCCGCCAGCGCTACCGTATAGCCGCGGCCCACGGCGTCGCGCGCCACACTGGCGCCGTTGATCCCGCCGCCAATGACGAAAATGTCGACGCTGTCGCTGCCAGCCATGTCAGGGCCCCCTGTTGCTGCTTTCGTTTGTACGCGGTTTGATTTCGTTTTGGAAGCAAAAGAGTTTCGTTTGCTGACAGCGTACCTCACGTCCAATCTACCATACAAGACGGACATTGACCCCGCCGCATCCGGCGGCTAGGCAGGGGGTCTCTCCGGCCACGGAAGCCCCGGCCATGCTCGCCATCCTTACGGTTATCGCACCTGTCTTCGCGCTGATGGCGCTCGGCTATGGCGCCGTGCGATTCCGGCTCTATCCAGCCGAGGGCATCAAGAGCCTGATCGCCTTCGTGAACAATTTCGCGACGCCCTGCCTGCTGTTCTATTCGCTCGTCACCAGCGATTTCAGCGCCGCGTTCAATCCGGCCATTCTCGGGCCATTCTATCTGGGCGCGCTCATCTGCTTTGCCATCGGCATCGTCATTGCGCTCAAGCTGTTCGGCAACACGCCGGGCGAGGCGGTTTCGGTCGGCTTTTCCGGCACCTTCACCAATACCGTGCTGATCGGCCTGCCCATCATGCAGCGCGCCTATGGCGCCGATGCCCTGCCGGTCACACTGTCCATCATCGGCGTGCATGGCGCCATCCTGCTGACCGTCGGCATGGTCACCATGGAGCTGATGCGCCGGGATGGCGCTTCGCTCGGCAAGACCCTGGTCGTTGCCGTACGGCGCGTGGCGTCCAATCCGCTGATCTGGGGCATTGCCGCTGGCATGATCGGTTATTTCTCCGGCCTGCAGCTGATCGAGCCCGCCGAGGCCTTCCTCGTGATGATGAGCTCTGCCGTGGTCCCCGCGGCGCTGTTCGGCATTGGCGGCGCTCTCAACGAATTCAAGCTTTCCGACAACTGGAAGCAGGCGCTGGTGGCTTCAGCCATCAAGCTGATCGTTCACCCCGCCATCGCCTATGTGCTGATGATCTGGGTGTTGCGCGTGCCCATGGACATCGCCCGGTACGGCATCCTGCTCTCTGCCATGCCGGCCGGCGTCAATGTCTATGTCTTCGCCACCTACTACAATCGCAGCGTCAGCGTCGCCGCCAATACCATCCTGATCGCCACGATCGCCTCGGCCGTCACGATTTCGGGCTGGCTTTATATTCTGACCCTATAGGTCGGCGCCGCCTTTGCGGTCTATAGAGTGCCCATGAACGCATTGCTCGGACTGCTGCTGCTCGCCCTGCTGATCTCGATCGGCATCCTGATCGCCCTGGCGGAAATCGCCTTTGCCGCGGCGCGGGAAATCCGCATTCGCGCCCTGGCCGAGCAGGGTGACGTCCGCGCCCTGCGCTTCATCAAGCTGCGGGCCAGCGCCGGCAGCGTCATCACAGCCCTGCAGATCAGCACCAATGCCGTCTCCATCCTGGCCGGTATCGTCGGCTCCGAATTCCTCACGCCCCATTTCGCCACGGTGCTGGCGCGCGTCATGCCGCTCGAAACCGCCGTCGCCGTTGGCGGCCTGCTGTCCTTCGTCGTGGTGACGACGCTGTTCATTCTGCTCGCGGACCTCACTCCCAAGCGCATTGCCATGATGATGCCCGAGCGCGCGGCGCTATTCGTGGGCGGGTTTCTCGAAATCCAGGTGCGCGTGCTCAAGCCCCTGGTCTGGGTGTTCAGCACCCTATCCGACTGGCTGATTGCGCTGCTTCGCCTCAAGCCCGATCGCAATGACGAAGTGACCAGCGAGGATTTCCGCATGATCCTGGCCGGCGGCGAGGCCTCGGGCGCGCTGATGAAGAACGAGCACCAGCTGATCAAGAATGTGCTGGCGCTCGAATTGCGCAGCGTCACCTCGGTGATGACGGTGCGCGACGATATCGTCTATCTCGACATCCGCGATCCGGTCGAGGTGCAGCGCGAAAAGGTGCACCAGTCCCCGTTTTCGCGTTATCCGCTGTGCGATGGCGGGCTGGACAATGTCATCGGCTGCGTCCGCGCCGAGGATGCCCTGGCCGCAGCCTTCGAGCATTCGAGTTCCTTCGATTTTGCCGAAACGCGCCGCGACGTGCTCTCGGTGCCGGACTCCCTCAATGTCTGGGAGGTGATGGCCGAGTTCCAGGCCCAGAATACCGGCTTTGCCCTGGTGGTCAGCGAATATGCCTATGTCGTGGGCATCGTTACCTTCAAGGATCTGATGGCCGCCCTGGTTCAGGGCCTGGTCAATCCCTTCGAGGAAAAGCCCATCCTGCGCCGCGAGGACAATAGCTACCTCATCGATGGCGTCACCCCGCTGGTGGAGGTCGCCCAGGCGCTGGGCATCAAGCATCTGCAGACCGAAGGCGCCTATGAGACCATTGGTGGCTTCATCGTCCACCGCCTGCGCCGCGCCGCCCGCAAGGGCGACCGGGTCGAGGCCGGCGGCTATACATTCGAAGTGGTCGACGCCGATCGCATGCGCCTCAACCAGCTGCTGGTCACCAAGCAGAATAGCAAGGTCGCTCCCGCCAAGACCATGAAATAGCCGCTGCGCTCGGCCAAGGACCAGGCTTCGTCGTCATATGGGGGTGTCCATGCTGCGTCTTCTGACCATCCTTTTCGCATGCCTTGTTTGCCTGCCCGCGCAGGCCGCGACCCTCTGCACCCTGATTGCCGATGCGCAAACCGGTGCGGTGCTGATCGAGTCCGGCCCGGGCTGCGATACGCCCACCACGCCCGCTTCCACCTTCAAGGTTCCGCTCGCCCTCATGGGCTTTGACTCGGGCCTTCTGACCGATGCGCACCATCCGGCCCTGCCATTTGTCGAAGGCTATGCCGATTGGGGTGGGCCTGCCTGGCGGCAGGTCACCGATCCGCAGCGCTGGATGGAGTATTCCGTCGTTTGGTATTCGCAGCTCGTAGCCAGGGAGCTCGGCGCCGGGAAGCTGGGTGAATATGCCCGTGACTTCGGTTACGGCAATGCCGATTTCTCCGGCGACCCCGGGACCGACAACGGCCTGGAGCGGAGCTGGATAAGTTCGTCGCTCAAGCTGACGCCGCGCCAGCAGCTCACCTTCATGTCCCGTTTTGTCACTGGCCGGTTGCCCGTGTCTTGGCACGCGATCGAGACGACCATGTCGATCATGCAGCAGCGTCAGACGTCGGATGGCTGGCAGGTGATCGGCAAGACCGGCTCTGCCTTCCCCCGGCGGGCGGATGGCAGCTTCGACAGGGCACGCGGCTGGGGCTGGTATGTCGGTCTGGCCCGCAAGGGCGAAGAGGCGCTCGTCTTTGTGCGGCTGGACCAAGATGAAACCCGCCAGTCGGTCAGCGGTGGCCTGCGTGCACGGGACGCCTTCCTCGCCGAGTGGCCCGCGCTTATCGAGCCTCTGTCGCGCTGATTGCCACGGTCGTCACTCCATCGCCGGCCGGCACCATGCGCACCGGCTGCGCCCCATGCGCGTCCAGTCCCGCGGCAAGCCGCACATGACGGTCGGTCGGGCACAGTTGCAGCAGGGGGTCAAAACCGATCCAGCCCAGCGCTTCGTCATAAGCTTCCGCCCAGGCATGGAACGCGGCCTGGCCGTCCTCGGCATCCACCAGATAGCCCGTGACATAGCGTGCCGGAATGTCCAGGCCCCGGGCCGCCCCGATAAAGGCATGCGCATAGTCGCTCGCCGGGGGCAGGGCGGGGACCACGCCGCCCCCCTGGCTCTGGCTTTGCGACTGCGACCCATCGGCCGCCATCTGCGTCTGGGTTTCCGCCGTTTCGGCCACGCCCAGCGTCTCGCCCACCCGCGCCATCAGGGCATGCAGGATGTCGATCCGGCTGTCCTTGCTGCCGCGATACTTGCCATAGAGCGTCACCGACGCCCGGGTCAGCGCCGTCATGCGCTTGTAGAGCGCGGGCACCGGCTCGCCGCCCACCCGCCCCAGCACGCCATGCCGGTCCGTCGTTTCGACAACGCCCTTGGCGGTGATCAGCAACGCGCCTTCCGGCCTGTTCTGGTTGACCAGATGCGCACTATTGCCGAAGGCGTCGGTAAAGCGGCCGGCCTCGCCGATCCCCGCCATGTCGAGGCTCCAGCTCTCGACCTTCTGTGTCGGTCCGCTGAGCGGCGTCAGCAGCAGTTGCAGCACGGCATGCGCCGAGCCCGCTGGCGGCGTGACGCTCATCTGGTGGTGAATGGCAATGCGCATGGACCGTTACTTTTCCGGGGCTCAGTAGAAGTTGTAGCTCTCCGACAGGCTGTCGGAGACGCGGTTGTTCCGCGCCATGAACTCGGTCAGGAATTCGTGCAGGCCATGCGCGAAGATCGTGTCCATTGTCGTGCCTTCGACCATGGCCCGCAATTGCTGGGCGGCGTCGTCGCAGACCTGCTTCTTGCCGTAGAACTGGGCCAGCGTCTCCACCTGGCTCTCGATGAACCGGGCGCAGTAGATCAGCGAGCGCGGCATTTCCGGACGCAGGATCAGGAAGTCGGCGATGTTATGCGCCTTGTACCGGTCATGATAGACGTGCCGGTAGCTGCGATGGGCCGAAGCGGCGCGCAGGATCAGCGTCCATTGCTGGATGTCGAGATCGCCGCCCACCATCTTGGCGCGCGGCAGCAGCACGTAATATTTCATGTCGAGGATGCGCGCCGTATTGTCGGCCCGCTCGACGAAATTGCCCGCCTGCAGGAAGGCAAAGCCATCGTCCCGCAAGATGGTGCCCAGCAGCGCCCCGCGGAATTCGTGGCTGAGATGCTTGACCCATTCCAGCAGCTCCAGCAGCTTGGCACCGCGCACGTCGCGCGGCCTGATCTGGCTGAATTCCAGCCAGGCGCTGTTGAGCGTTTCCCACATATCGCTGGTAATGGCGGTCCGCACCGTCCGCGCATTGGTGCGCGCGGCCTGGAGGCACGTATAGACCGAACTGGGATTGGTCGGGTCGAACATCATGAAATGGGCGACGGTGTCGACATCGGCCGGCCGGTCCTTCTTGGCGAAGTCCTCGTCCACCTCGGCGGCCTGCATCATCGAGAGCAGGTGTTCTGACGAGCCGCCTTCGCGGCGGCTGGTCAGGCTCATGCGGTAGCCCACTTCGAGCAGCCGGGCCATGTTCTCGGCCCGCTCGACATAGCGGCTGAGCCAGTAGAGGTTTTGTGCGGTGCGTCCGAGCATACTCAATCTTCCAGCACCCACGTATCCTTCGTGCCGCCGCCCTGGCTCGAATTGACCACCAGCGAGCCTTTCTTGAGCGCGACGCGCGTCAGCCCGCCGGGCGTGATGCGCACCTCGTCGCCCACCAGCACGTAGGGACGCAGGTCCACGTGGCGCGGCGCGATGCCGGCATTAACGTAGGTGGGGCAGGTGGAGAGGGCCAGCGTCGGCTGCACGATGTAATTGTCCGGCCGCGCCTCGATCTTCTTGCGGAATTCGTTGTGCATGGCCTTGTTCGAGGTCGGCCCAACCATCATGCCGTAGCCGCCCGAGCCGTGCACTTCCTTGACCACCAGGTCGGCAATATTGGCCAGAACCCAGTTGCGCTCCTCGTCATTGGTGCAGTTATAGGTCGGCACATTCTGCAGCAGGGCCTTTTCGCCGAGATAGAATTCGACGATTTCCGGCACATAGGTATAGACCGCCTTGTCGTCGGCAATGCCGGTGCCCGGTGCGTTGACCAGGGTCACATTGCCGGCGCGGTAGGCGTTGAACAGGCCCGGCACGCCCAGCATGGAATCGGGGCGGAAGGTCAGCGGATCGAGATAGTCGTCGTCGATGCGCCGGTAGATCACGTCGACCCGTTTCGGCCCGGTCGTGGTCCGCATATAGACCTTGCCGCCATCGACGAAGAGATCGGGCCCTTCGCACAGCGTCGCGCCCATCTGGTCGGCCAGGAACGAATGCTCGAAATAGGCCGAGTTGTAGATGCCCGGCGTCAGCACGACGATATTGGGCGAACTGCCGGCGCCCGCAGGCGACACGCTTTCGAGCGTCCGCCGCAGGTTTTCCGGATAGTTCTCGACCGGCGCGACCTTGGTGCGCTGGAACAGGTCCGGCGCCAGCATCATCATCGCCTCGCGGTCCTCCAGCATGTAGCTGACCCCCGAGGGCGTACGCAGATTGTCTTCCAGCACATAGAATTCGTCGGCGCCGACCCGGACGATGTCCACGCCGATAATGTGGGCATAGACCCCCTTGGCCGGCTCCAGCCCCATCATTTCGGGGCAGAAGGCCGAATTCTGCAGGATCAGCTTTTCCGGAATCCGCCCGGCCTTGAGGATCTCCTGGCGGTGATAGATGTCGTAGAGGAAGGCGTTGAGCGCCTTGACCCGCTGTTCGATGCCCTTGGCGAGCTTGCGCCATTCCTGCGCCGCGATGATGCGGGGAATGACGTCGAAGGGAATGACCTTCTCGGTGCCTTCCTCCGAGCCATAGACGGCGAAGGTGATGCCGAGCTTGCGGAAGATGGCCTCGGCATCCGACTGCATCAGCGTCAGCGCCTTGTCCGGCTGCTCCTCGAGCCACTGGGCCAGAGCCCGATAAGGTTCACGGACGCTACCGTCCGCATTGTACATTTCGTCAAACGGCGTTGTGTCGCCCATTATGCTCCGAATGGTAATACGGCTCGTCCCATCGCCTTCACATTGCTACACATTTGTGAGCCCCCGTCCAGCTTCGAGCCTGCCCCGAGGGCAAAATCGCTCCGGCGGAGCGATTTTTGGCAGGAAGCTCATGCGGACATGCCCGAATGGCGGATGCGGGTCGACTTGAATGGTAGAGGACGCTATCTGTGGCCAACCCCATTCCGTCCCGCGAGTTCCCCATGGCCATCGAAATTCTTCAAACCGGCAAGCTGTTGGCGAGCTGCGAAGCGGCCCTGGCCGAGCGCTATACGGTCCACAAGCTGCACGAACAGGCCGACCCCAAGGCCTGGCTCGCCGCAAATGGCGCCCGCATCCGTGCCCATGCCGGCTCGGGCGTTCAGGCCGACCTGATGGATGCGCTGCCCAATCTCGAAATCATCGCCAGCTTCGGCGTGGGCTACGATAATATCGACACCAAGGCCGCCAAGGCCCGCAATATCCGCGTCACCAACACGCCCAATGTGCTCAACGACGCCGTGGCCGAGCTCACCATCGGCCTGATGATCGCACTGGCGCGCCGCATCCCGCAGGCCGACCAATATGTCCGCCAGGGCAAATGGCCTGCCGGAAACATGCCGCTTTTTTCCGAACTCACCGGCAAGACCGTGGGCATTCTCGGCCTCGGTCGCATTGGCAAGGAAATCGCCACCCGCGCCCAGGCCATGAAGATGCGCGTCGTCTATTACGGCCGCAAGCGCCAGCCCACCGAGCCGCATATCTACTACGACAACCTGGTCGACATGGCGCGCGACAGCGACTGGCTGGTGATCATCGCGCCCGGTGGCAAGGGCACCGAACGCATCGTCTCGCGAGAAGTGCTCGAAGCACTTGGTCCCAAGGGCATGCTCGTCAACGTTGCCCGCGGGACCCTGGTCGATGAAGCCGCCATGCTGGAACTGCTGCAGAGCGGCGGCCTCGGTGGCGCCGCGCTCGACGTCTTCGAAAAGGAACCGCAGGTCCCCGCCGGCTTCCTCGCTCTCGACAACGTGGTCCTCAGCCCCCACCAGGGCAGCGCCACGGTACAGACCCGCGACGCCATGGGTGCCCTCCTGGTGGCCAATCTGGAAGCCCATTTCGCCGGCGAGCCCCTGATCAGCGCGGTGGTGTGATGGGCGACGAGCGCATGGTCCGCATCGCGGAGATCGAGGTCCATCCAGATCAGCTGGATGCCTATAGCCTATTGCTCGCTGAGGAAATCGTTGCCTCGGTCGAGCGTGAGCCAGGCGTTCTCATGCTCCATGCCGTGGCGCACAAGGATGCGCCGCATTACATCCGCATCCTGGAAGTCTATGCTTCCCAGGACGCCTATCAGACTCACATCGAGACGCCGCACTTCCTCAAATACAAGCTTGGCACGGCCGACATGGTGACTGGGCTTCGTCTCATCGAGGTTGACCCAATCCTTCTGGCGGCCAAGTAGCTACTCCAAGTCCTCCTGGACCATCGTCCCCGCCGCGTGCACGCAGAAGATCACCAGCCGGCCATCGCCGATATTGGTGAACTTGTGCGGCACCCCGCCTGGCACGACGGCGATGTCGTTCGGCCCGACCTCGTAGGTCTCGTCGCCCGCCACGATCCGCGCCCGGCCCGAATTGACGATCCAGGTTTCGGGGTAGGGGTGAACATGCAGGCCCGGCCCTTGCCCTGGTTCGTTGTCCACCGCGAAAAACGAGATACCGGTCCCGTAGGCGGCGCCTTCAAACCGGATCGTTCGGCTCGCGCTCGGAGGGCGGTCCGCCGCACGCAATAGATGTGTCATGGATGTCCTCCTGTTGCCTGTTGCCCACACGACGAGCGGACTCGACCGAATTCGACAGCGCGCATGCCTTTCCTGCATCGCCGCGGATTCCCTTCCATGCCCGGACCCGATAGCGTCCAGCGGCAACAGTGGAGACGGCAATGACTGAATGGTGGCGCGGCGGAGTAATCTATCAGGTCTATCCGCGTTCGTTTCAGGACAGCAATGGCGATGGCGTGGGCGATCTGCCCGGAATCATCCGGCGGCTCGACCACATTGCCGGCCTCGGGGTGGACTGCATCTGGCTGTCCCCGATCACCCAGTCGCCCCAGGACGACATGGGCTACGACGTTTCCGATTATCGCGAGGTCGATCGCCTGTTCGGCTCACTGCAGGATTTCGACAGCCTCGTTGCCCAGGCCCATGCCCGCGGCCTCAAGGTGATCATGGACCAGGTCGTGAGCCATACCTCGGACCAGCATCCCTGGTTCGCCGAGTCGCGCCTCAACCGCACCAATGCCAAGGCCGACTGGTATGTCTGGGCCGACCCGCTGCCCGATGGTTCGCCGCCCAACAACTGGCCCGCCGTCTTCGGGGGGCGCGCCTGGGAATGGAACCCCACCCGCGGGCAGTATTACCTGCACAATTTCCTCGCCAGCCAGCCCGATCTCAACTTCCACAATCCGGACGTGCAGCAGGCCGTGCTCGACATCATGCGCTTCTGGCTCGAGCGCGGCATCGACGGCTTCCGCCTCGACACCGTCAATTACTACTTCCACGACAAGAAGCTGCGCTCCAATCCGGCCAACAAGCTCAAGAACGAGCACCTGGCCTATGCGGTCAATCCCTATGACATGCAGGAGCACAAATTCTCCAAGAGCCAGCCGGAAAACCTGGCCTTCCTCAAGCGGGTGCGCGCGCTGCTCGACGAATTCCCCGGCGCCACCTCGGTGGGCGAAGTCGGCGACAGCCACAAATCCGTACAGCTGATGGCCGAATACACCTCCGGCGGCGATACGCTGCATATGTGCTACGGCTTCGACTTCCTTGGTAATGACTTCACTGCCGCCCATTTCCGCAAGTGTATTGAGCAGTTCTTCAAGGCCGGTCCCGATGGCTGGCCCTGCTGGAGCTTTTCCAACCACGACGTGCCGCGCCATGTCACGCGCTGGGCCAAGCACAGCCGTTCGGCCGGCGACCTCGCCCGCCAGGCCGCCGCCCTCGTGCTCTCGCTCAAGGGATCGGTATGCCTCTATCAGGGCGAGGAACTGGGCCTGCCCGAAACCGATCTGCTGTTCGAGGAATTGACCGACCCGCGGGGCATCCGCTTCTGGCCCGAGGACAAGGGCCGCGATGGTTGCCGCACCCCCATGCCCTGGGACGAGGGCGAAGCCCCCAATGGCTTTACCACCGGAAAACCCTGGCTGCCGGTCAAGCCCGCCCAGTCGGTACTCAATGTCGCCAGCCAGAATGCCGACGCCAATTCCACCCTGGCCTTTTACCGAACCATCCTGGCTTGGCGCAAAAGCCAGCCCATGCTGCAGACCGGCGATATCACCTTCTACAAGACCGCCGAGCCCATCCTGGCCTTCCGGCGCGGCGAGGGCGAAGACGCCATGCTCTGCATCTTCAACCTTTCAGCCGACGACCACACCATCACGCTGGGTGGCGTGCCCAGCGGTGCCGAGCTGGAGCATGTCTCCACCAATGCAGCGCTAGCGGGCAACGCAATCAAGCTCGGCGCCAATGGCTATGCCTTCCTGCGCCTGCCCGGAGGCAAGGCGCTTCGGGTGAGCTTCACCGGCTAGCCGCTCTACTCCACGCGGCGGAAGTTGGTCGGCTCGTAGAATTCCATCTGCTCGCTGCCATCAGGCTGGAGCACGAAGGCGCGGATGCAGCCGCCCCAGATCTCGGTGCGGACAACGTTGACGCCCTTCGAGCGCAGCATGTCCTGATTGTATTCGTTGATGTCGGCCTCGCTGTACCACTCGCGCGACAGGCTGAAGGTGCCGGTGCAGAGCGGGGCGGCAAGCGTGGGTGCGGCCAGCAGGGCCGACAGGGCCAGGCCCAGGGCAATGGACTTTTTCATGCAAAATCTCCTAGTTCGATTCTATCCTTGGCGCCCAATTGTGGCGAGCCCGCGCCTGCGGATCAGCACTACAACAATGGGAATCGCAAAGCTCAACAACAAGAGCCGGATGACGTGATGCGCGGCTATGAATGCCGTATCATAGCCGAGCGCAATGCCCAGCGCGCCCATGCCTTCCAGTGCTCCCGGCGCCAGCCCCAGCCAGATCTGGCCAAATGGCATGTCCACCAGCAGGCTCACGCCATAGGCGATCACCGTCACGATCCCCACCGTCATGGAGGTGGCAATCAACCCGCCTTTGGCGGCGGTGGCAAACTCCGCGCGTGAAATTCCGGCAAAGCGCGAGCCGATCAGCGCCCCGGTCAGGATGAACGTGACCGTCGTCAGGGGCACCGGCATGGCCTCCACATAGAGCCCGCCCAGCTTGGCCAGCGTGGCCGCCGCCATTGACCCCAGCACCAGACCAGCCGGCACCTTGAGCTTGATGAAGACCAGCCCTACCGCAAGGCAACCCGCCGCCAGCGCCAACAACTGCCACAGGTCGAGAAATTCCGTCGCCACGGGTGGGGCGAAGTGGTCGATGGGCAGGAACAGTGTGCCGATCGGCACGCAGATGGTCAGCATCAGGATGCGGATAACCTGGATGATGACGATCTGCCGCGCATCGCCGACACCAGCCGAGGCAATGCCCATCACGAATGAGAGGTGGCCGGGAAACGAGCTGAGATAGGCGGTCCCGGTATCCAGCTTGAAGAACCGCGCCAGCATCCAGCCGGTCGCGGCGATGATCAGTACGAGTTCAATGGCAAGCGCCGCGATGCTGACCGGCCAGCTGGCGATCAGCTGCAGGCTGTCCGGCGCCACGCTGGCGCCCATCGACATGCCGATCAGCAGGAATGCCAGATCGCGCAGCCGGTCCGGCATGGCGATGGGCAACCCCAACATTGCCCCCGCCGTCACCGCCAGCACCCCGCCCACCATCCAGCTTGCCGGCACGGCCAGCAGCGTGGCGATCCACCCACCAGTGGCGGAGAGGACCAGGGTGAGGAGAGTGGGGAGGAGTTTTGAAAAAACGGATGGGGCGGCGTCGGTCATCAAATCTCTCGCCACGACCTCATCCTTGGACAGGCTCAGGATGAGGTCTACTCAAAACCGAGGTCATCAGTAGACCTCATGGTGAGCCTGTCGAACCACGGGTCGTGGCGCGATGTCACCCAACCGGCAATGCCGTTTCCGCCAGCCGCACCCAATAGGTCACGCCAACGGGGATCACCTCGTCATTGAAATCATAAGTATCGGTATGGAGCTCGGAGCTGTCGCCATTGCCGAGGAAAATATAGGCGCCGGGGCGCTCTTCCAGCATGAAGGAAAAATCCTCTCCGCCCATCGAGGGCGGGGCGTCGGTGTCGACGCGCCCGGGTCCGACCACGTCGCCGGCAACCTGGGCCGCAAACTCGGTCTGCTCCGGCGAATTGACCGTCACCGGATAGCCCCTTGCATAGCGCACCGTCGCCTGGGCGCCAAAGCTGGCGGCAAACTGCGGCACGAACTCGGCCAGCCGCTGCTCGATCTGGTCCTGGACGGCAAGGTCAAGCGTCCGCACCGTCCCGGTGATCTTGGCGGTCTGGGAAATCACATTGTCGGCCTCGCCGGCCTCCACCATGGTCACCGACAGCACGGCATTGGCCAGCGGGTCCACATTGCGCGATACGATGGACTGCAGCGCCACGATCATATTGGCCGCCACCATGATCGGGTCGATCGTGGTTTGCGGCCGTGCCGCATGGCCGCCCTTGCCGACAATGTCGATATAGAAGCGGTCTGTGGCCGCCATGATGCCGCCGGCGCGAATACCGAAATGCCCGGCCGGCATGCCCGGCCAGTTGTGCATGCCGTAGAATTCGTCGATGGCGAAGCGCTCGACCAGGCCGTCATTCAGCATGGCCTTGCCGCCGGCGCCGCCCTCTTCCGCCGGCTGGAAGATCAGCGCGATGCGGCCGTCAAAATTGCGCGTTTCGGCGAGGTATTTCGCAGCGCCCAGCAGCATGGCTGTGTGCCCGTCATGCCCGCAGGCATGCATCTTGCCCGGTACGGTCGAGGCATAGTCCTTGCCGGTCTTTTCGGTGACCGGCAGCGCATCCATGTCTGCCCGCAGACCGATGGTCCGTCCGCTCGTGTTGGTCCGCCCGTGGATGATGCCGACGACGCCCGTGCGCCCGATCCCGGTCACGACCTCGTCGCAGCCGAATTCCCGCAGCTTCTGCTCCACCACCCCGGCTGTCCGCTCCACCTCGTAGAGTATCTCCGGATGCGCGTGAAAATCCTGTCGCCAGCCGGCGATCTCCTGGTGAAACTCGGCAATGCGGTTGATGACGGGCATATCTGGTCCGAAGCGGTCAATTCTGGGTCAGTGTCGCTGTCCCAATCGGCTGCGTCAACACTAGCATGGATTTGTCGTCTTCCCCTCTTCCCTTGAGGGAGATGTGAAGGCGCCAGCACCCTTTTCCAACAATCCTCCCGCCGCTAGCCCAAATTTCCCCCCGCGCGGCTTGCCCGTGCTGGCCAATTTTGTAATGACACCGGCACCTTGCCGGAGCTGCCCATGAAAATCCTGGTCGCCATCAAGCGCGTCGTCGATCACAACGTTCGCATCCGGGTCCGTCCCGATGGCACTGGCGTCGAGACCAGTGGGGTCCGCATGTCGATGAACCCCTTCTGCAAGCATGCCGTCGAGGCGGCCGTGCAGCTGTCCGAGGCCGGCCATGGCGACGAGATCGTCATCGTCTCGATCGGCCCCAAGGCATCCAACGACGTCATCCTCACCGCCCTCGCCATGGGCGCCCATCGCGGCATTCTGATCGAGACCGATGCGGAGCACGAAACCCTTGCCATCGCCAAGCTGCTGGCCAAGGTGGTCGCCGAGGAAAATCCCGACATCGTCCTGCTCGGCAAGCAGGCCGTCGATGACGACAGCAATCACGTCGGCCAGATGCTGGCCGCGCTGACCGATCGCCCGCAAGCGACCTTTGCCTCGGAGATCAAGGTGGTCGGGCAGGGGATCGAAGTCACCCGCGAGGTCGATTCCGGCCGCGAGACCATTGCCATTCCGCTCCCGGCCATCGTCACCGCCGACCTGCGCCTCAACACCCCGCGGAATGCGGCTTTGCCCATGGTGATGAAGGCGCGCAGCAAGCCCCTCGCCGTCCGCCCCGTGGCCGAATTCGGCGTCGACCTGACGCCGCGTCTCACCATCGAGAAGGTCTCCCCGCCGGCCGAGCGTGCAGCGGGAAAGAGCGTGGGCTCGGCCACCGAACTGGCCGCCTATATCGCCGCTGAAGTGTCGCAGATGGAGGCCCTGTGATGAGCGTCCTGGTTGTTGCCGATCACGATCTCGGCGCCCTTTCGCCAGCCGCCGCCCGGGTCATTCACGCGGTCAGCGAGCTGGGGCCCATCGATCTGCTGGTCATCGGCCAGGACATCGATGCCGTCGCGGCCGAGGCTGCCAGGATTGCCGGTGTGACGCGGGTGCTGGTGGCCAACGGCGCCTCGTCATCCGACGCGGACGCATCTCTCATCGCCGCGCTGGCCGAGCCCTACCACTATATCGTCCAGTCGGCCGGCAGTGTGGGCAAGGATCGCATGCCGCGTGTCGCCGCCAAACTCGACCTGATGCCCGTCACCGACGTCGTCAAAATCCTCGGTCCCACCCGCTTCGAGCGCCCGATCTATGCCGGCAATGCCGTCCAGACGGTCAGCGATGGCCAGGCCCGGCATGTCCTCACCATCCGCGCCTCGGCCTTCCGCGCCGCCGCCGGCGGCAATGACGCGCCGATCGAAGTCATCGAGAATTCGGCGGCTTCCGTAGCCCGGCTGATTGCCGCGCACCGCACCGAAAGCGACACACCCGATCTTGCGACAGCCCAGATTGTCGTCGGGGGCGGCGTGGCGCTGGGGTCCGCCGAGAACTTCCAACTCATCGAACAGCTTGCCAAGAAGCTCGGTGCCGCCATCGGCGCCACCCGCGCCGCGGTGGATGCCGGCTACGCCCCCAATGACTGGCAGGTCGGCCAGACCGGCAAGATCATCGCCCCCGATCTCTACATCGCCATCGGCATTTCCGGCGCCCTCCAGCACCTCGCCGGCATCCAGGGCGCCAAGAAGATCGTTGCCATCAATGCCGATCCCGAAGCCCCCCTGGTCAAGCTCGCCGACGTGGCGCTGATCGGCGATCTGTTTGAGATCATTCCGCAATTGCTGGTGGAACTGGACAAGGCCGGGCTCAAACGTGACTGACGGAGGCCTCAGGGTGAGGTCCTCACAGAGATTGCAAAAAATCCGCCGCCGCCTATAACAACCCCGCCTCCCACCGGAACGACCCCAGACATGTTCGAGACCCTGACCAAGGCCCCCGGCGACAAGATCCTGGCGCTCATGGGCGAATACGCGGCCGATCCGCGTCCCACCAAGATCGACCTCGGCGTCGGCGTCTACAAGGACGAGCAGGGCACGACCCCGATCATGACCTCGGTCAAGAAGGCCGAGCAGAAGATCCTTGCGGCAGGCAAGACCAAGACTTATCTCGGCATCGCCGGCAACAAGGGCTATGGCGCCGCCGTGCTCGACCTGGCCTTGGGCGATAGTATCGACCGCTCCCGCGTCCGCATCGCCCAGGCCCCGGGCGGCACCGGCTCGCTCTGGGTGCTGATGCAGCTGGTCAACCGCGCGCGGCCGGGCGCCACCGTCTGGGTGTCCGATCCGACCTGGCCCAACCATAACCCGATCGCCGAGAATTCCGGCCTCGTGGTCAAGACCTATCCCTATTTCGACACCGAAACGCGCGGCGTGAAGTTCGCCGAGATGCTGGCTGCGCTCGACAAGCTGGGCAAGGACGACGTCGTGCTGCTGCATGGCTGCTGCCACAACCCGACCGGCGCCAACCTGACGCCCGAGCAGTGGGACCAGGTTGCCGCGAGCCTTGCTCGTACCGGCGCGCTGCCTTTCATCGACCTGGCCTATCTCGGCTTCGGCGATGGCCTGGTGGAAGATGCCTACGGCACCCGCAAGGTCATCTCTTCGGTGCCCGAAGCGCTGATCGCCTTTTCCGGCAGCAAGAATTTCGGCCTCTATCGCGAACGCGTCGGCGCCGCCATCCTCATCGCCCGCGACGCTGCCCAGGCCGATATCGCCCAGTCGCAGCTGCTCAACATCATCCGCGGGGCCTATAGCCAGCCGCCCGATCATGGCGCCGAGATCATCCGCACCATCCTTGAGGATGCCGAGCTGCGCGCCGAGTGGGAAGCCGAGCTCAATGCCATGCGCGGCCGCATGATCCGCCTGCGCGAAAAGCTGAGCGAAGCCATCAGGCAGCGGTCGAATTCCAAGGATTTCGACTTCATCGCCGCCCATCGCGGCATGTTTTCGCTGCTGGGCCTCGAAAATTCGGTCGTTGAACATCTTAAGGCCAACAACGGCATCTATATGATTGGTGACAGTCGCATCAATGTCGCCGGCATCCCCGAAGATCGCGTCGGCGACCTGGCCGAAGCGATGCTCGCGGCAATCAAATAGCGCCACTTCAATTCGGCTTGCGGCAAGGTCTTGCCGTGCTACACCTTGGCTAACCGGCCACGGCAGAACACATTTTCAGGAGGGAACCATGAAGTTCTTCGTCGATACTGCAGAAATCAAGGACATCAAGGAACTCTACGAAACGGGTCTCCTCGATGGCGTGACCACCAATCCGTCGCTGATCGCCAAGTCCGGCCGCGACTTCAAGGAAGTCGTCAAGGAGATCTGCTCGATCGTTCCCGGCCCGGTTTCCGCCGAAGTCGCTTCGCTCGAATATGACGGCATGATCGCCGAGGGCACCGTGCTGGCCGCTCTGGCCGAGAACGTCGTGGTCAAGCTGCCGCTGACCCTCGCCGGCCTCAAGGCCACAAAGACCTTCAAGGATCGCGGCATCAAGACCAATGTCACGCTCTGCTTCTCGGCCAACCAGGCGCTGCTCGCCGCCAAGGTCGGCGCGACCTACATCTCGCCCTTCCTCGGCCGTCTCGATGACATCAACCTCGATGGCGTCGAGCTGATCGAGAATATCCGCCAGATCTACGACAACTACGCCTTCGAAACCGAGATCCTGGCCGCCTCGATCCGCTCGCCCAACCACGTGACCCAGGTCGCGCTGGCCGGGGCCGATGTCGCCACCATCCCGCCCGACGTGATCCGCAAGCTGGCCAACCACCCGCTGACCAATTCGGGCATTGACGGCTTCCTCAAGGACTGGAAGGCAACGGGTCAGTCGATCCTGTAGTCTTTCGTTCTTTTCCTTCTCCCCTTGAGGGAGAAGGTGCCCGTCGGGGCGGATGAGGGGCTTCGAGAAGTCCCGCAGGGCAAATCGCTCCGGTGGAGCGATTTGAGACGAGAAGGCCAGGAGAGCTGTGCTCGAATGGCAGCGGCGGCCATAGAACCCCTCACCGTCTCGGCCTGCCGCCGATCCACCCTCTCCCTCAAGGGGAGAGGGGAGGGCACCCGGCGTAACAAGGTTCCCATGGCCGATACCGAACTCGCCGCATCCATCAGGTCCGCGCTAGCTGCCGTCGAAATCCCCGGCGGCGGCGACCTGGCGACCTATGCTGGCCTCTCAGACATCATCGTCACCTCCGGCGCCGTGGCCTTCGCCATCGCGGTGGCCCCCGGCATGGAGGCCGCGTTCGGCCCGGCGCGCGAAGAGGCCGCCGCGGTTGCACAGAAGATCGCCGGCACCCGCAAGGTCATGGTCTCGCTCACCGGCGGCAAGGCGCCGCCCAAGGCCGGCCCCACCTTTTCCCATGGCAAGCCGGTACCCGCCGGCAAGACGCCCGTGCCCGGCATCGCGCGCATCATCGCGGTCGGATCCGGCAAGGGCGGCGTCGGCAAGTCCACCACCGCCGTCAATATCGCCCTGGCGCTGCAGGCCGAGGGACTTCGCATCGGCATCCTCGATGCCGACCTCTATGGTCCCTCCATTCCCAAACTGCTCGGCCTCGAGGGCCAGCCAGCCATTCGCGACGACGGGATCTTTTCCCCGCACGAGGCCTTCGGGCTCAAGGCCATGTCGATCGGCTCCATGCTGGTCAAGGATCAGGCCGTGGTCTGGCGCGGCCCGATGGCCACCTCGGCCCTGCGCCAGCTATTGCGCGAAACCGCCTGGGGCGAGCTTGATTGCCTTGTCATCGACCTGCCGCCCGGCACCGGCGACATCCACATCTCCCTGTTCCAGCAGGCCGAGATTTACGGCGTGGTGATCGTCTCCACCCCGCAGGACCTGGCGCTGATCGATGCCAAGAAGGCTATCGACATGCTGCCCCGCTTCGGGGTGCCCATCCTCGGTCTCGTCGAGAACATGAGCTACTTCATCGCTCCCGATACCGGTACGCGCTACGACATCTTCGGCTCCGGAGGCGCCAAGCGCGCCGCTGCCGACCTCGGCATCCCCTTCCTCGGCGCCATTCCACTGGTCATGTCGATCCGCGAGGGGTCTGACGCCGGCACGCCTCCCATGGTCGCTGCACCAGAAGGGCGGGAGGCGGAGGCCTATCGCGCCATAGCCCGAACCATCCTGGCGCAGGGCGCGCCCCCGCCGCGTTAATGACCTGTTAAGCCCCGGGCCGCACTATCGCACCCATGGCCATCATTCAAAAAGTCAGCGCCTACGACTCGATCATGCTCCAGCGCGCCAAGCGCGCAGACTATGCTGCGCTGGCTGAAGCCCGTTCTGAGGCCCGCCGGGCCGCTGCCCAGAACACCCTGGCCAAGTCCGACACCCTGCGCTACACGCTCGCCAACGCCGCGGCACAGAACAGCGCCGATCAGTCCCAGCTGATGGCGCGGATCATCCAGAGTCGCGTGGCAGCCGACGCCAAGGCCAAGGCTGCGGCCGACAAGTGGTACCGCTGAGCCGCGCCAACCCCTCTCTGCAATCGATTGCATAAACCCCGATCATCGGCTATCTGGCTTGCCTAAACACGGCAAATGCCGGCCAGAGGAGCCTCCATGTTCTCGATCGACCGCAAGGACTTCGGTCCGGATTTCACCTTTGGCGTGGCCACTGCCGCCTACCAGATCGAGGGCGGCCAGCGCGATGGCCGCGGCCCGTCCATCTGGGACAGTTTTTCGGCCACTCCCGGCAATGTGCATAATGGCGATACGGGCATAAGGGCCTGCAACCACTACGAGCTCTGGCCGCAGGACCTCGATCTGATCCGCGATGGCGGCTTTGACGGCTATCGCTTTTCCTTCGCCTGGCCGCGGCTGATCCCCGAGGGCACCGGCGCCGTCAATCAGGCGGGCATCGACTTCTACGACCGCCTCGTCGACGGCATGCTCGAACGCGGCATCAAGCCCTATGCGACGCTCTATCACTGGGACCTGCCCTCGGCCCTGCAGGACAGGGGCGGCTGGATGAACCGCGACATCGCCGGCTGGTTCGGCGACTACGCGGCGCTGATTGCGCAGAAATTCGGGGACCGTCTCACCGCCACCGCCACCATCAACGAGCCATGGTGCGTCGCCTTCCTCAGCCACTATCTGGGCATTCATGCCCCCGGCTACCGCGACATGCGCGCTGCCGCGCGTGCCATGCACCACGTGCTGTTTGCCCACGGGACCGCCATCGATGCGCTGCGCGCCAATGGCGCGAAGAACCTCGGCATCGTGCTCAATTTGGAAAAGTCCGAAGCCGCATCCGACAAGCCGGAAGACCTTGCGGCAATGGATATGGGCGATGCCCTGTTCAACCGCTGGTATCTGGGCGGCGTGCTCAAGGGCCAATATCCCGAGGTGGTCACCAACTGGCTCGGTGAGCATCTGCCCGCCGGCTATCAGGACGACATGGCTGTCGTTTCCCGTCCGCTCGACTGGCTGGGCATCAACTACTACACGCGTGGCATCTACAAGGCCTCCGAGACCCCCGGCAATCCGATCGAACAGGTCAAGGGACCGTTGGAAAAGACCGATATCGGCTGGGAAATCTACCCCAAGGGCCTCAGCGACCTGCTGGTCCGCGTCTCCAGCGACTACACCAGTCTGCCGCTCTACGTGACCGAGAACGGCATGGCAGAGGTCGAGGGGAGCGATGATCCGCGCCGCGTGAAATATTACGAGGATCACCTCAAGGCCGTGCTGTCCGCCCGCGCTGCTGGCGCCGATGTGCGCGGCTATTTTGCCTGGTCGCTACTCGACAATTACGAATGGGCCGAGGGCTACAACAAGCGTTTCGGCATCGTGCATGTCGACTACGAGACCCAGCAGCGCACGCCCAAATCGAGCTATCGCGCCTTCCAGGGCATGCTGCACAATACGCGCTGAGGCTGCCTTGCCTCGATCATAGTCGCGAGGTTAAGTGGCGGTCAGCCCACGAGGGAAGCACCCATGACCGCCATTACGCTGATGACCGAGCCCAGGATTGCCGAGGAGCACGCCATCGACAAGGATTGGTGGCGCGGCGCGGTGATCTACCAGATCTATCCGCGCTCCTTCCAGGACCAGAACGGCGATGGCATCGGCGATCTGGTGGGCATTACCAGCCGTCTCGATTATGTCGCCGACCTGGGCGTCGACGCCATCTGGCTGTCGCCGGTCTTCACCTCGCCGATGAAGGATTTCGGCTACGACGTATCCGACTATCGCGGCATTGATCCCAGCTTCGGCACGCTCGAGGATTTCGACCGCCTGGTGCAGAAGGCCCATTCGCTGGGGCTCAAGGTCATCATCGACCAGGTGATCTCCCACTCGTCCGACAAGCATGCCTGGTTCGCCGAATCCCGCCAGAACCGCACCAATGCTCGCGCCGATTGGTATGTCTGGGCCGATCCCAAGCCCGATGGCACGCCGCCCAATAACTGGCTCTCCATTTTCGGTGGCTCAGCCTGGCAATGGGACAGCCGGCGCATGCAGTACTACCTGCACAATTTCCTGGTCTCCCAGCCCGACCTCAACTTCCACAACCCGGATGTGCAGGAGGCCCTGCTCGGCGATATGCGCTTCTGGCTGGAGCGGGGCGTCGACGGCTTCCGCCTCGATACGGTGAACTTCTACTTTCACTCGACGGGGCTGGAATCCAATCCCGTGGTCAAGCCCGAGGATTTCAACGCCTCGACCGCCCCTGCGGTGAACCCCTATAATTTCCAGGAGCATCTCTACGACAAGTCCCGACCGGAAAACCTGGAATTCCTCAGGCGCCTCCGCGCCATGATGGATGAGTATCCGGGCAAGACCACGGTCGGCGAGATCGGCGACAGTCAGCACCAGCTCGAAGTCATGGCGCAATACACCTCGGGCGATGAGCGCCTGCATATGGCCTATACCTTCGATTTCCTCGGCGGGGAGTTCTCGGCCGCCCATTTCCGCAAGTCGATTGCCGCCGCCGAGGCGGCTGCTCCCGATGGCTGGATTTGCCTGGCCTTCTCCAATCACGACGTGGTGCGCCATGTCAGCCGCTGGGCCGTCCACGGGCAGGAGGATGTCTTTGCCCGCCTGGCCATCACGCTGATCCTGGCGATGCGCGGCTCGGTCTGCCTCTACCAGGGCGAGGAGCTGGGCCTCAAGGAGGCCGAACTGGCCTTCGAGGACCTGGTCGATCCCTATGGCATCGAGTTCTGGCCCCAGTTCAAGGGGCGCGACGGCTGCCGCACGCCCATGGTCTGGCAGGCGCATGCCGCCAATGGCGCCTTTTCCACCGCCAACCGGACCTGGCTGCCCGTGCCGGCCGAGCATCTCGTCCATGCCGTCGACACGCAGGACAAGGTCGATGGCTCGGTGCTGGAATTCTATCGTGCGCTGCTGCAGTTCCGCCGCGCCCATCCGGCGCTGGTCAAGGGTTCGATCAGGCTGCTCGACGCTCCCGGCAATGTGCTGGCCTTTATCCGCGAGGCGGGGGATGAGCGCCTGCTCTGCGTCTTCAACATGGGCGACACCGCCGCCGAATTCGCCATTCCGGCCGATCTCAGCCCCCATGATGCCGGCTGCCCCGGCGTCACTGCTGCGCCGATCGACGGCGAACTCGATCTCGAACCGTTCGGATCCTATATCGGCGTGCTGTAGCCTTCAGGCGACCTGCGGCAGGCGCGCGGCCACCAGATCGCGCGTCAGCCGATGCTGCGGCCGCGCGAAGAGCTGATCCGGCTTGCCCTCTTCGACGATCCGTCCGGCTTCCATCACCAGCACCCGGTCTGCCATGGCATGCACCATGTCGAGGTCATGGCTGATGATGAGATAGGTGAGGCCGAAATCGGCCTGCAGGCGGGCCAGCAGCGCCAGCACCTCGCCCCGCACCGACATGTCCAGCGCCGATACCGGCTCGTCGAGCACCACCAGCTTTGGTCTGGTCACCAGCGCCCGGGCAATGGCCAGTCGCTGCCGCTGCCCACCCGAAAATTCATGCGGGTAGCGCTCCAGCATGCCGGCATCGAGGCCCACAGCCTCGACTGACTCCACCAGCCGCTGCCGCACCGTCTCGGCCGTCAGGCCCGGCTCCAGCCGCAGCGGTTCGCCCAGCGAATCCGCCACGGTCAGCCGGGGGTTGAAGCTGCCGAACGGATCCTGGAACACCAGCGAGATGTCGCGCCGCAGGTCCTTGGGCAGGTCCGAACCATGATAGGTCCGGCCCTCCAGCCGCACCTCACCCGCCGTTGCCCTGTCGAGGCCCACGATGATCTTGGCCAGCGTGGTCTTGCCACAGCCGGACGGCCCGACCAGCGCCAGGCACTCGCCGCCGGCAATGGCAAAGCGCGCCGCGTCGACCGCCCGCAGCGGCTTGTGCCGCTGGAACAGTCCGCCGTTCTGGCGATAGTCGCGCACGATGCCGTCGACCTCGAGCAGGTTGCCGCCAAGCGGCGCGCGCTCGAGGGGCGGAAAATCGAACCGTGACGCAGCCACCAGCCTTTGCGTATAGGGCTGCTTGGGCGCCGAGAAGACGCTCATGGCCTCGCCCGTTTCGACCAGCCTGCCATCATGCATCACGGCCACCCGCGTGCAGAGCGCCGCCACCGCTTTGAGGTCGTGGCTGATGAACAGCAGCGTCATCTGCCGGCGCGCGCAGATATCGGCAATCAGGTCGAGCACCTTGCGCTGGGTGATGAGATCGAGCGCCGAGGTCGGCTCGTCTGCGATCAGCAGGTCCGGCCGGCTCGCCAGCGCCATGGCAATCATCACGCGCTGCCGCTGCCCACCCGACAGCTGATGCGGAAACCGCTCGCAATGGCGGAGTTCGAGGCCCACTTCCTCGAGCAGGTTGCCAACCTTGGTCTGCGGCGCGCCATGCGCGATGTTGAGGCGGATGGCCTCCTCGATCTGGTCGTTCACCCGCATCAGCGGATTGAGCGCCGTCATCGGCTCCTGGAACACCATGCCGATGCGTTCACCGCGCAGCCTTGCCATGGCGCGCTCGGCGCGGGGCAGGGGCTCGCCGTCGAGCGTGATGGTGCCGCCCACCACGGCGTCGTCGGGCAACAGGCCCGCTATGGCCAGCGTCGTCAGCGTCTTGCCCGAGCCGCTTTCCCCGATAATGCCGAAGCGTTCCCCCCGCTGCAGCGAGAAACTGACATCGGAAACCACTTCGGTATTGCCGAAACGGATGGAGAGCCCCGAGACATCAAGCAAGGACATTGGGATTCCCTTGCCGGAGCCGCGGGTCTATGGCGTCGCGCAGGCCGTCGCCGGCAATATTGAGGGCAATGACGATGAGCACGATGGCCAGCCCGGGCACCAGCGTCAGCCATGGATGGATCAGGAACATGCCCTGTGCATCGCGCAGCATCAGCCCCAGGCTCGTCGCCGGCGGCTGGGTGCCCAGCCCAATATAGGAGAGGCCCGCCTCGGCCAGGATGCCGAGCGACATCTGGATCGTGCCCTGCACGATCAGCAGGCTCATGATATTGGGCAGCAGGTGCCGCCAGGCAATCATCGCATTGCCCAGCCCCGCCAGCCGCCCGGCCGCGACGAAGTCGAGCGTGGCAATGCTGAGCGCCCCGCCGCGCGCCACCCGCGCGAAGACCGGAATATTGAATATGCCGATGGCCACGATGGCATTGACCGCGCCGGGGCCGACCAGCGTGGTGATGAGGATCGCCACGATCACCGCCGGGAAGGCGAAGACAAAGTCGGTCAGGCGCAGCACGACCCACTCGACAGGTCCGCCCCAGGCCGCTGCGGCAAGGCCCAGCGGCACGCCGACACCGACGCCGATGGCCACGGCAATGGCCGCCACGAGAAAGCTCGTCCAGGCGCCGGACATCACCAGCGACGCCATGTCCCGGCCCAGATTGTCCGTGCCCAGCCAGTGTTCGGCGCCCGGCGCCAGGAAACGGCGCGGAATATCGATCTGCTCGATGGGAAAGGGCGTCCACACCAGCGACAACAGCCCGATGGCGACGAAAACCAGCGTGGCAACGAGGCCGATGACCAGGCTCGGATGGGACCAGAGCCGGTTCATGGCGCGCTCCTTTCCCGCAGGCGTGGATCGACCAGCGCATAGGTGAGATCCGTCACCAGCATTGTCGCCGTCACCGTCACGATCAGGATGATGGTCGCGCCACGCACCAGGATCAGGTCGCGCTCGGAAATGGCGGTGAAGATCAGCCGGCCCAGGCCGGGCAGGTAGAACACGTTTTCCACGATGATCGTGCCGGCCACCAGATAGGCAAACTGCAGCCCCAGGATTGTCAGCACTGGCAGCAGCGCATTGCGCACCCCATGCCGCCATACCGCCTCGCCCATGGTCAGCCCCTTGGCGCGTGCGGTGCGGATATAGTCCTGGCTGGTCACATCCACCAAGGCCGTCCGCATCACCCGCGCCAGGATCGATGCCTGCGGCAGCGCCAGCGCCAGGCTGGGCAGGATCAGCCCGCGCAGTGCCGCGCCGCTGTCCTCGTCCCACGGCGTGAAGCCGCCCGGCGGCAGCCAGCGCAGCGTCACCGCGAACAGCAGCGTCAGCAGCATGCCGAACCAGAAATTGGGAATGGCGATGCCGGTCTGCGCCAGCATCATCACCATCGTGTCGAGCGGCTTGCCGCGGCGCCGTGCGGCCAGGATGCCCAGCGGCAGGCCCACCACCACGGAAATCACCATGGCCATGATCGAGAGCGGCAGCGTCACGCCCAGCCGCCCCCAGATCAGCTCCGCCACCGGCGCGCGCTGCGTATAGGACATGCCGAAGTCGCCCTGCAGCATGCCCCAGATCCAGCCCAGGAAGCGCTCATGCGCCGGCGCATCCAGCCCCATCTGCGCCCGCAGCCGCGCCACGGCGTCCGGCGTGGCATTGATGCCGAGGATGAACTGCGCCGGGTCCCCCGGCAGCAGGTCGAGCAGCCAGAAGATCACCAGCGCCGCCACCAGCAGCGTTACGGCAAATCCGAAGAAACGACGGAGGGCGAAGAGGATCATGCTGTTGCCCTTCTCCCCTTGAGGGAGAAGGTGCCCGAAGGGCGGATGAGGGGTTCTGCGCCAACCATCAGCATAGATGCATGGGCGAGCGCAGAACCCCTCACCCGGAAATCTGCTGAACGCAGATTTCCACCCTCTCCCTCAAGGGGAGAGGGGTGGCCCATACTGGCGTTCGAGAGCTTACTCAGTCCACTTGATATCCCGCAACACCAGCCCTTCGATGGGTGAGTTCTGCCACATGCCGGTGAGCTTGGCATTCCAGACGCCGGTCTGCGGCAATTCGAACAGGTAGCCATTGACCGCATCATTGGCGAGGATGGTCTGCGCCTCGACCGCGAGTTCCTTGCGCTGGGCGTCGTCTGTCGTGCCATTGAGGGTCTCGATCAGCGCCTGGAATTCGGGGTTGTCATAGCCGAAGTAGTAGTCGGGGTTGGCGTAGTTGCCAATGTCGAACGGCTCGACATGGCTGACGATGGTCAGGTCATAGTCCTTGTTGGCATAGACGTCTTCCAGCCACTGCGCCCATTCCACATTGATCAGTTCGAGTCTGATGCCCACCTCGGCAAACTGGCTGGCAATGATCTGTCCCGAGAGCCGCGCATAGGCCAGCGGCGGCATCTTCAGTGTGGCGCTGAACCCATCCGGAAAACCGGCCTCGGCCAGCAGCGCCTTGGCGGCCTCCACGTCATGCGGATAGGTGCCGGTCAGGTCGACATAATAGGGATTGTGCGGGGCAAAATGGCTACCGATCGGCACGCCATAGCCATAGGTGGCGCCATCGATGATGGCTTGCCGGTCCAGTGCGTGCGCCATGGCCTGGCGCACCTTGAGATTGTCGAAGGGCGGCTTGGTATTGTTGGTCGAAAGGATCGTCTCGCCTTCCGTCGTGCCGACCAGCACCTGGAACTGCGGATTGGCCTCGAACACTTCCAGCGCTTCCTGCCCGAAATTGTTGGTGCCATCGATATCGCCGGCCAGCAGCGCATTGATCATCGTCGCCGTGTCGCCGATGAACACATAGCTCGCCTTGGACAGGCTCACCGGCTCGCCCCAATAGGGGCCATAGGCCTCCAGCATCACCCGGCTCCCCTTGTCCCACTGCAGGAAGGCGAAGGGCCCGGTGCCGATCGGCACATTGGCATTGTTGCCGGCGCTTTCCGGCGCCACGATCACCGCGTCGCCGCGACCCAGATCGAACAGGAAGTTGCCAACCACCCGGCTGAGCTTGATCTCCACCGTCAGCGGATCGATCACCGTCACGCTTTCGATTGGCTCGTAGAATTCCTTGTGCGCGCTGACGCTGTCTTCCGCCAGGATGCGGTCGAAGGTGAACTTGACGTCCTCGGCATCAAAGGCCGTGCCGTCGTGGAAGGTCACTCCGTCATGCAGCTTGAACGTATAGGTCAGGCTGTCGTCCGAAATGGTCCAGGACTCCGCCAGCCCCGGCTGCACCGCGCCATTCTGGTCGACGCGGGTCAGCCCCTCGAAAATGTTCTGATAGACCACGATGTCGATGGCTTCTGCTGCCCCGGCGGTCGGGTCCAGCGCCGGCGGCTCCAGCGCCACGCCGATCCGAACCTCAGTCGGCTGCGCCAGCGCCATGCCGCCCGCCGCAGTCGTCAGCATCAGTGCCAGGCCCAGAGCCTTGATTGTCTTGTTCATCGTCATTCCCCGCGCTGCGCGCATTGCTGCGCTCTTGGCCGCATCATATAGGGAACCGTGACTAACATGGCAGCAGGCCAGCCTGTTATACTTTCCTACGGTCGCCCAGCCGGGTAGCAAGAATGACCGGAATGAGGCCCGCCAGCACGATGAACAGCGCCGGCAGCGCCGCCTGGGCAAACAGCCCGACATTGGCGCGGGAATAGACCAGTGTCGCCAGCGTCTCGACGCCGAGCGGCCGGAGCAGCAGCGTCGCCGGCAGTTCCTTGACGATCTCGACGAACACCAGCGTCGCCGCGCTCAACAAAGCCGGCGCAAGGGTGGGCAGGTCGATCTTGAACAGCAGCCCCATGCCCCGTTCGCCCAACACCCGTCCGGCATCCAAAATAGAATCGCCGCGCTTCTTCATCGCCGCGTCGATGGTCGAATGGCTGACGGCCAGGAACCGGATGGAATAGACATAGAGCAGCGCCGCCATCGATCCGGAGAGGATCAGCCCCGGGCGCCACTCCCAAAGGGCCATGGTCATGCGGTTGAACCACAGGTCGGCCTGGCCCAGCGGCTGCAGCAGCCCCAGCGCCAGCACCGTGCCGGGAATGGCATAACCCAGCGTCGCCAGCCGGATCGCTCCCCTGGCCGTATTGCCCGAGCGATGCGCGAGCTTGGCTGCCACCAGCCCGACCACCACGGTGATGATCGCGCCCGCCGCCGCCAGCGTCACCGTAGGCACCAGCGCATTCAGCGTCATGGCAATGGTCTCGGGCAACATCACGCGGAATGCCAGATAGGCCAGCTGCCCCACCGGAATGCCGAAACCCAGCCCCAACAGCAGCAGGCAGAAGCCCACCGCCGCCCAGCGCCGTCCGGCTCGCAGCGGCTCCCGCGCTGGCGGGATACGGCTGTCGCGGCGTGTCATGTAGACGCGGTCCCGCCGCGCCCGCTGTTCGGCGACGATCAGCAGCCCGATCACCAGCACCACGGTCACGGCCAGCTGTGCGGCGCCGCCGAAATCGGAGCGGTTGATCCAGGTCGAATAGATGATCGCGGTAATGGCATTGATGCCGAAATACTGCACCGCTCCCAGGTCGTTGACGACTTCCATCATCGCCAGCGTCACCCCCACCACCAGCGCCGGCCGCGAGGTCGGCAGCGTCACGGTGAAGAAGGTCCGCATGCCGCCTGCGCCCAGTGTCCGCGCCGCAATATTGAGCGACGTCGACTGCATCAGGAAGAAGGCCCGGCAGGCGACATAGACATAGGGATAGAGCACGCTGGACAGCACCAGCGCGGCACCCCACTGGCTCTTGATGTCGGGAAACCAGTAGTCCCGCAGCGTCGTCGCCCCGTTCACCGCCCGCAGCGCACTCTGCAACGGCCCCGTAAAGTCGAGCACTTCGACATAGGCATAGGCCGCCAGGTAGGTCGGCACCGCCAGCGGCAGCACCAGCGCCCAGTCGACCACCCGGCGCAGCGGAAATTCGTAATGCGTCACCAGCCAGGCGGCGACCAGCCCGACGCCTCCGGTGAGCAGGCCCACCGAAACCATCAGCAGGCCCGTCTCGCGCAGGGCCGTGGGCAGCATGTTGGCGCCCAGGCCATTGCTGCCGCCAATCGCCAGCAGGGCCGACCAGCCCAGCCAGGCAATCGGCAGGCCCATCAGCGCAGCCAGCAAAAGCGGAACGACCGGCAGGGCGCGCGCCCTGCCGGTCAACATGGTCCGGACCTCGTGGTCGGTCGCCAAGCGGCGGCCTAGTCCTGGGGACCTTCGTTGAACTTGAGCTCGTCCACCAGCGCTGCCGCGGCACCGCGATTGGCGGCCACTTCGGTCAGCGGGACGGTCGAGGCCTTCAGTTCACCCCAGCTCAGCACCAGCTCGTTGATCGGCGCGCTCGCCACCACCGGGAATTCATAATTGGTGTCGGCATAGATCGACTGGGCTTCGTCCGACAGCAGGAAGGCGATCAGCGCATTGGCATTTTCGGCGTTGGGCGCATGCTTGGCGATGAAGCCGCCAGCCACGTTCACCTGGGTGCCATCGGCCTCGGCATTGGGATAGATGATCCGGGCGGAATTGGCCCAGTCCTTCTGCTCTGGCTCGGCTTCGTTATTGAGCATGGCGCCCATGTAATAGGTGTTCACGATCGCCAGGTCGCAGGTGCCGTCGAGGATGCTCTTGACCTGGGCGCGGTCATTGCCGTCGGGGGCGAAAGCCAGGTTGTCGCGCACCTTGGTCAGCCATTCGCGGGCCTTCTCCTCGCCGTTGACGGCAATGTAGTGCGCGATGAGGCCGATATTGTAGGCATGGTCGCCCGGGCGGGTGCAGATGCGGCTGTCCCACTCCTCGGAGGCCAGGTCCTCATAGGTCAGCGCGGTGGCGTCGACGCGGTCCTTGGAAACGTAGAAGACGCGGCTGCGCAGCGACAGGGCGGTCCAGTTCGCATCGTCATCGCGGAAGGCTTCCGGCACGCGCGCCACCAGGTCCGGCGTGGTGATCGGCTGGGTCAGGCCCTGCTCCTCGGCACCGACCAGGTTGCCGATATCGACCGTCAGCACCACGTCGGCGGGCGAAAGCTCACCCTCGGCGGCGACGCGCTCCAGCAGGCCATCGCCAGCATAGAGCACATTGGCCTTGATACCGGTTTCTTCGCTGAACTTGTCCAGCAGCGGCTGCAGCAGGCTCTGTTCGCGATAGCTGTAGATGTTCACTTCGCCGCTCTGGGCAAAGGCGGGGGCGGCCATGCCGGTCAGGGCAACCGATCCGAGCAGGGCGAGCGCAATGCGCGAGGTCAGGGTCATGTGTCTACTCCCATAGGGCGGGGTCAAGGTCCCGCTGTAATGGGCGCCTTCTCCGCAATTGGCTCGCAAGAGTCAAGAATGCTCAGCAAAATCAATGGCTTGAAGTCTAGAACCGTTCAAAACAGCAATGACTTATACCAGTGAAATCAGTCTATTAGCTGATTGAGACAATCCACTTATTTTGCCTGCGGCAGACCGGCGCAGACCCCCGCATCACTCCGCGACGTCGGGCGTGGCGCGCTCGACCAGGTCGGCCGGCACGATCAGCGTGAACAGCATGCCCTGTTCACCGGCCGGGTCGACCGAGAGTGAGAAGGCGTTGACCGCCAGCAGCGACCGGGTCAGCGCCAGCCCGATGCTGGACCGGACCGGGACCATGGCCCGCCCATCGCGGCCGGTGCCGTCGCGGAACACCACAAAGCGCTCGGCCATGTCGACGGCATTGGTGGAGCTGTCGCGCACATGAATGGCGATGCCGCCGTCGTCCTCGAGCTGGGCCGAGATCACCACGCCGCCGCCGCTCGGCGTCTGGTCGATGGCGCTGGCCAGCAGGTTCAGCACGGCCTGCGCCAGCGAGGCGCGGTCGGCGGTAACCCTCGGCAGGCTTTCCGAAATGGCATTGCGCACGATCACGCGGGCGCCGCTGGCCTGCTTGCGGATGCGAACCACGCAGCTTTCGAGCAGGCTTGTCAGGTCGATGCTGGTGCGCTGTGGCAGGTAGCGCCCATCGCGCAGCCTGGCATAGTCGTCCAGCTCGTCCACGAGCGCCGCGATCTCCTGGCCGGCCGTGGTAATGTCCTGCGCATAGGCCTCGTAGCGGTCATTCTCCAGCGCGCCGAAGGCCTCCGAACGGATCAAATCGGCAAAGCCGATAATGGTGTTGAGCGGCCGGCGCACGCCGCGGCTGATCCGCGCCAACAGCGCCGGATCGATCTCGGCCGCCGCCGCAAGCCGCGCCGGGGCCGCGTCGCGCCCGCGCACGAAGCCGAAATAGCCGGTGATCACGCCTGCCTGGCCCTGGGCGAACAGCACGATCTCGGCGCTGCCCGATAGCGAGCGCAGGCTGAGGCTCGGGCGTTCGGTTTCGGCAAAGCGGGCCGGACGTTCGAGGAAATCCCGCAGGCTCGCCACCTCCGTGCCGGCAACCAGTGTCGACAGCGACTTGCCCTCGAGCATGCCCTCGACACTGAGCAGGCTGGCACTGCGCGGCGTGATGGCGCTGATCACCCCGGCGCGCGTCGCCTCGAAGAATCCGTCGCCCCGCTTGTCGGCAAAGGCGCGGGCAAAGGCCGTCACCGCGGCTTCGTGCCCGGTCCGGACCTCGGTCGTGCTGGCCGACAGCATCAGGGCAGGGCGGCCCTGCCAGGAGATCGACTGCAGCCGCGCCGTCACCGGCACCAGCGTGCCATCGCGCTGTACCAGGTGGTTGACCGGCCCCGCGCTTTCCTCGCCCTCGGCGCCCACCGCGGGGAAGACTGCACCGAGACCCGCCGCGCGCAGGTTTTCCACCGAATCGTAGCCCACCATTTCGGTAATGGCCCGATTGGCGAACAGCACCTGCTGGTCGCGGAACACCAGTATGCCCAGCGGCAGCCGGTTGAGCACGAGGGTCTCGCCGCCCAGATTGATCAGCGCCCCGGTGCGGGCCGGCTCCTCGACCTTCCTGGGCAGTTGCGCCACCGGCTCGGGCTCCGGCTCGCCCACCCGATCGGTGAGGATGCGCGCCAGCTCGTCGAAATTGTAACGCGACACGCGCTCCACCGCCTCGGCATCGGCGGCGGGCGGCGGCACCAGTTCGGCCACGACCTCGGTGACCTGTTGCGCGCCGTCGTCGGCGGGGACATCAGATTCGGGTGGCGTCGCAACGGCGTCCAGTGCGGCAAGGTCGCCCAGATCGGCCTCGGCATCGGTCAGTTCCGCTTCCGGCACGTCCTGCTCGCCACCTTCGGCAACAACGTCCGGCCCGGTCACCTGGAACAGGTCGCCGGCCTCCGGCACCGCTGGCAGCTGGGGCGGGGGATCATCGGCATCGGTCAGCGGCGTGAACAGCGCATCATCCGCCGCCAGCCGGTCCACCAGCTGGCTGAGCCGGCTGACGGTTGGTGTTTCCACTTCGGCACCACTGTCCTGGTCAGCCGCTTCAGGGGCCGCCTCGCCGGCGGCCGGCTCCAGCGCCGCAGCGCCGTCCTGCTCGGCCTCGCGCCAGTTCTCGAGCTCCTGCGCATAGGCATGCTCATCCGAGACGGGAGGTGGCGGCACTGCGTCCTCGGCTGGCGCCGCATGCTCGCTCTCGTCCAGCGCATCCTGCGCGGCCACGAGATCCGAATCCACGGGCCCCGTCTCTGCTGGGCTGATCACGTCTGCCGGTTCTTGCGCTGCTGCGTCCGCTTCGCTCTCAGCCGCGGCCAGAATGTCCGGCGCGATCGGGTCGACACCCACGACCAGCAGCACGGTCTGCCCGTCCTGCCAGGGCAGGGGCGTGGTAGCGCAGGTGCCCGAGGCCGGCTTGTCTCCGGCGATGAACTGGATGCGGGCCAGGCTCGTCCGCCCGGGCGATCCCAGCCGGATATTGCGCGCGACCTGTCCCTTGATCGGCACGGCAGGCGGCGCCAGCTTCAGCCCATGCTTTTTGAGCTTGCCCAGGAAGAGCGGCGCGGCGTCGTTCTGCCACAGCAGCACCTGGCCGTCCTGCGACCAGAGCCACGCCGGCCGCGGGTCCCCGGCGTGCTGCAGCACGCGGCGGGCGCTTGGCGATGTGATCCAGTCGGCATCCATATACGATTATTGTCTCCGTCCCCGATGCGGTCGCATCCGTGCCATTCCGGCACAATCGCAGCGGGAAGCTTAAGGTTTCTTCAATATAGGCTGCGCTCGGCAGGGTCCAGTGCAACGCTGGAGGCGTCCCTGTCCTTCGGGCCGGATGGTTAAGTCGGCCATGGGCGTGCCCTTGTCAGCCACGCGCTAAATCGGTGCTTGTCATCCCGGAATTCTCGACCTATGTTCCGCCCGCTTTCGGGACGAGCGTTTCGCCATCCCTCGCAGAGCATTTGCCGCCTTAGCTCAGTTGGTTAGAGCGCTAGATTGTGGATCTAGAGGTCCCCCGTTCAATCCGGGGAGGCGGTACCATTTCTCTCCCTCGCGCCATCATTGCGTCACCCGCAGATAGGCCAGGTTTTCACCGATCTGGGCGAACACGGCGGAGAGGTCCCCGCCCGTCGTCGCCTCGAAGGCATGCGAAGAATCGGTGGCGCAGTTGGCCATCACGTCCTGCGCGCCCTGGATGTCGCCCACGTCGAACGCCACGGTATAGACGCGCACGCTGGGGTCGGCCGCCTTCATCGCATCGCACAGCGCCTCCGCCTGGTCGTAGGAATTCCCATTTAGTGGATCGCAGTTGATCTTGCTGTAATCCTCACCGCTGCCGCTGGTGGAGATTTGGCTGATCACGCCATTGCAATAGGAGGTGTTGAACGCTCCGTCCGTCATCAGCACGACGGCCCGCAGCACATTGGGTTCGTCGGCCGGGGCCGGTTGGCTGGCCGCGGGCCAGGGGCCATTGAATCGGGGGGACACCAGATACCATGCCCAGCCAATGCCCAGATGACCGGCCGTCGAGCCCGCCGCAGGCAGGTCATCAGCGAGGTCGTGCAGCACCGCCTTGTTGTCGGTCAGCGGCAGGATGGTCACGCTGGGGCAGGGATTGGCCGGTGTCGGATAGTTGCGGCCAAGCAATGTCGTAGCCGGCGAAGCATCGTTCAGCCCATTGGCGGTGCGCTCGGTGGCACAGGTGCTGATCGGATGGCGCCGCCAGCTTTCACTGTTGCTGTAGCGGTTTTGAAACAGGTAATATTGGCATCCTGCGGTTACGCAGGCCACCGTGCCGCCCGAGGCATAAGTGCCGAAGTCCTTGTTGACCCGCGACGTTCCGGGCAGAACGAAACTGCTAGTCGACAGGACCGTGCCGATCTTCCAGACTAGAAAGCGATAGTCGCTGATGCCGTTGGTGTTGTTATTGACCCAATTGTAGTTGGCATTGTCGAAATTCGGGTTGTTGTCGTAGCGCGCATAGCCTGGCACGGGCCAACCCGGAGGACTATAGGTCTTCATCGAACCGGAAGTGGTGCCGACGACGCCCGAAATAAAGGCATTGTCACCGGTAGACAGGCCGTGACCCGCCGAAGTCACCACCAGCTCGCACGTCGACACCACGCATTTGGTCGCCCGGCCGGTCGATCCCGAATGGGTACTATAGGAAGTCCCGTTCACGCCTTGCAGCCGGAACGTATTGGTGTTGGCATTGGCCACAGTGAAGATGGCATTGTTGATTTGCGTCATGCCACTCACGCCGTTGATGTACACCCGGTCGCCGTTGGCAAAGCCGTGGTTGTTCGACGTGATCACCACCGGATTTTGTTTCGTCGCGCCCGTGATCGTCTTGGCCGACCCTGTCGACCAGGACACATTGGTGATGGCCGTGGGCGCGGTCACGGCGCCGCGAATGGTCGCTGCATAGCCGCCGACATTGACACCCATGGAATAGGGCACGATGGCCATCTTGGAGTAGCTCGGTTCCTGCTCGTCCTTGACGACAACGTCGATCAGTTCGCCCAGCGCCCGCTCAAGCGCCTCGATCTTGGCTTCGGTCTGCCAACCATTGCCGGTGGGCACGCGGTCGTTCATCGAGCCGGTAATGTCGACAGCCACGGCCACTTCGACATCCAGCGACCCGCGCCGCACCTCCGACTGGATCCGGGCCGGCAGCGACTGCACACCCACAAGGCTTACGAAAATCGTCGGCACCGTCATATCGGCGGTGAAGAACAGCGAGCCCAGGTCGGTGTTGATGACGGGCGTCCCTACCGTGATGGTGATGCGGTCGTCGCCGATGCGATTCACCACAAGGTCTCGAGCCCGGATGCGGATGTCTTCGGTCGTCAGCGTATCGTCAAAGATCTCCGGCTGCAGCGCCAGGGCCGCGGCGTCGAGCGCGAGCTGGCCGCGGTTGCGCGCCTGCTCCAGCGAGACATAGTCCACTACCGCGCCGCCAAGCGCGATCAGCACGATCGCCATCAGGCCGAACAGCACGGCGAAAACGCCACGCTCGTCCCGCCCGAAGCGCGATACCAATGAGAGAAAGCGATGCATGACGCGGGCACCCATAGGTTGTCTGCCCCGATGCGGAGCGTCCCGATCCTGGTGCAAATTCCTTATTAAAGGACCACTACCTTGCTATTAAGTTTGACGCGTCCATAAAGGTCGATCACGTCGGCATTGGTCATGCGGATGCAGCCGGACGACACATTCTGCCCGATGCTCCAGGGCTCGGTCGTTCCGTGGATGCGATAGAGCGTCGAGCCCAGATAGAGCGCCCGCGCGCCCAGCGGATTGTCCGGTCCGCCCGCCATGTGGCGCGGCAGGTCCGGCCTGCGCCGCAGCATTTCGGCCGGCGGCGTCCAGCTCGGCCATTCCGCCTTGCGCGTTACCCGGTGCGTGCCGCTCCATTCAAACCCGCTCTTGGCCACGCCGATGCCATAGCGCAGCGCCCTGCCATCCCCGAGCACGAAATAGAGAAAATGCGCCCGCGTATCGACCACGATCGTGCCGCTGCGCTCGCCGGTCGGATACTGCACCACCTGGCGCAGATAGACCGGATTGACCTGGGCATTGGCCTGCAGCTGCAAGGCATGCCTGGGCTTGCCCTGCACGATGGTCACGCCCGGCGGCGGCGCAAAACGCCAGCCCGGCTGCAACCCCTGTGCCGATGCCGGCACCAGGCTCGATAGGGCAATCACTAGCGCCAGCAGTCCCTTGCCGGCCGTCTTCATTCCGATCATGGCAGCGTCCATCTGTCCTGCCGGCCAATGCCGGCTTGGCTGCAAGAGTGCCGCAGAAGGGCCAATATGGGGTGAATTGGCATGGTTAAGCCATTGATCGCCCTGATGGTTAGCGGAATGCTAAGGCCCTGGTCGGAAGCGGATTCCCTTTGCGCCAGCGCCGGTTTATGGATTGTCCGCGTCAAGGAGCCTGCCCATGTCGATTGCTGCCGTGCCCGATGGTCTGCCGCGTTGCCCCTGGGCGGGCGACGATCCCCTCTACCGACACTATCATGACCGCGAATGGGGCCGGCCGGTCACCGCCGATACGCGCCTGTTCGAAAAGATCTGCCTTGAAGGCTTCCAGTCCGGCCTCTCCTGGATCACCATCCTGCGCAAGCGCGAACGCTTCCGCGAGGTCTTCCACAGCTTTGACATTGCCAGGGTTGCCGCCATGACCGAGTATGATATCGAGCGCCTGCTGCAGGACACCGGCATCATCCGCCATCGCGGCAAGATCGCGGCCACTATCAACAATGCCAAGCGCGCACTCGAACTGCAGCAGGAGTTCGGCTCGCTGGCCGCCTATTTCTGGCGCTTCGAAACCCGCCCCGAACATCGCCCCGACGATCTGAGCTGGGATGCGCTGCGCCTGCTCGCCCAGACCGACGCCTCCCGCGCCCTCAGCAAGGATCTGCGCAAGCGCGGTTTCAACTTTGTCGGCCCCACCACCTGCTACGCCTTCATGCAGGCCATGGGCCTCGTCAATGACCACGCCGAGACCTGCTTCTGCCGCGACGAGGTCGAGGCGGAGCGCAACACCCTGGTGCGACCGCGCTAGACGGCCCCCGCCCAACCTGTTGCGATTGCGCAACAATGCGGGCTGCCTGCGTCATCCCGCCACATCTGTTCTTGCAGATCACGGAATCGCGAGCTAGAAGCGAATTGTCCACAACCGCCAACCCGAGGGAGGCAGCTACATGACAGTCATGTTCGTACTCCGCCAGGGTCCCAATCCGCGACATCTCGGCCGAGCCTAGAGTTCCGTCGCCTGCGTCGCCCGGCTCACCAGCCGTGGACACTTTCCTAGCCACCAGACCGTGATGTGCTGAAACCGGGTCGCCTTGCGCCCCCGATTCCATCTCATCTCAAACCCCAACAGAGGCCGGTTCGCGTCTTGGCGCGCCCGGAAACCATCATGACCTATCAGAGCCTTCCCGAGGGCAGCGTCGTTCTGCGCCTCGAATTCTCCATCGCTGACGCCGTCCACCAGCGTGGTCTCTTCGCCGTGCTCGGCGCGGCCATCTCCGCCTGGTGGAGCCGTCCCCGGGTACCGTCAGATCTGCCTGACGACCTTCGGGCCGATGTCGGCCTGCCGTCGCGCGCAAACGCTGCCCACTGGACCGACATCCCCATGCGTTCGGGCATTCCCGATCCGCTGCGAAGGCCCAGCATGTAAACGGCGGGGGTGGCTGGGCTTCGGTCCGCCTCCCCCTCGTCCACCCACATCAGAAGGCCGGTCGGCGTGCGCGTCGCCGGATACCACAATGTCCTATGACCTACTCAAAGAGGGCAGCGTTGCCCTGCGCCTGGAATTCTACGTCACCAGGGCCGTCCATCAACGCGGTCTCCTCGCCGTCCTCCGGCTTGCCGTCGTTGCCTGGTTCAACCGACCTCGCATACCGGATGATCTGCCGGCCAGGCTTCGCGCCGATATGGGCTTGCCGCCTGATACAAGGCCGGTGTTCTGGCCGGAGCCCTCGGACAATCCCCAGGTCCCGCTGCCGATGTGGCGACCCGGACTATAGGGGCAGGGGAGGCCGGGATGCCCGGTCTCCCCCAGGCGGGCCGCCTGTCTCCAAGCCGCGTTTGAAACCCGTATGGGCGCGTTGGCGCGCCTGTTGTCTCCACAACCCCGATCCGCTAACAACGGCGCGACTTCCAGGAACTGCCAGATGACCGAAAAGACCAAGCTGATCGCCCCGCGTCTGCCGCGCGGCTTCGAGGACCGCACGCCCGGCGAAATCGCCGCGGTGGGCGCCATGATCGACAAGATCAGGAAAGTCTATGAGCGCTATGGTTTCGATCCGGTGGAAACGCCCCTGTTCGAATATACCGAGACCCTCGGCAAGTTCCTGCCCGATACCGACAGGCCCAATGCCGGCGTCTTCTCCCTGCAGGACGATGACGAGCAGTGGATGAGCCTGCGCTACGACCTCACTGCGCCGCTCGCCCGCTACTTTGCCGAGAATTTCGAGACCCTGCCCAAGCCCTACCGCTCCTATCGCCAGGGCTATGTCTTCCGCAACGAAAAGCCCGGCCCGGGCCGCTTCCGGCAGTTCATGCAGTTCGACGCCGATACGGTCGGGGCAGGGGGCCCCGAAGCCGACGCCGAAATGTGCATGATGATGGCCGACGTCATGGATGCGCTGGGGCTCGAGGGCCAGTATGTGGTCCGCGTCAACAACCGCAAGGTGCTCGACGGCGTGCTCGCCACCGCCGGCGTCACGACCGACGAGCAGAAGCTCACCGTGCTGCGCGCCATCGACAAGCTCGACAAGTTCGGCACCGAAGGCGTCAAGCTCCTGCTCGGCGCCGGCCGCAAGGATGAGAGCGGCGACTTCACCAAGGGCGCCGGCCTGTCGCCCGACCAGATCGAGCCCCTGCTCGCCTATATCGACAGCGGCACGCCCGCTGCAGGCGTCGAAAAGGGCAGCAATGCCCATGTCGTCGCCACCATCAACACGCTGGCAGGCCTCATCGGCGGCTCCGAAGCCGGCCTTGCGGGGGTGCAGGAACTTGCCTCCATCTTTGGCCTCGTCAGCGCTGCCGGCTTCGGCACACGCGTCGTGCTCGACCCCTCCGTCGTCCGTGGCCTCGAATATTATACCGGCCCGGTCTTCGAGATCGAGCTGACCTTCAAGGTGCAGAACGAAAAGGGCCAGGACGTCGTCTTTGGTTCCGTCGGTGGCGGTGGTCGCTATGATGGCCTCGTCTCCCGCTTCCGCCGCGAGCCTGTGCCGGCCACCGGCTTCTCCATCGGCGTCTCCCGCCTCGCCAATGCGCTCAAGCTCACGGGCAATCTCGGCGCCACCGAGCCAGTCGGCCCTGTGGTCGTCCTCGTCATGGACAAGGAGCAGATGGCCCGCTACCAGGCCATGGTCGCCGAACTCCGCAATGCCGGCATCCGCGCCGAAATGTTCCTCGGCAACACCAAGAATTTCGGCAAGCAGGTCGCCTATGCCGACAAGCGCAATTCGCCCGTCGTCATCATCGAAGGCAGCCAGGAGCGCGAGCAGGGCATCCTGCAGATCAAGGACCTGATCGCAGGCAAGCAGGCCGCCGCCGCCATCACCGACAACGCCGAATGGAAGGCCGCCCGCCCCGGCCAGTTCGAGATCAGGCGCGACGAACTCGTCGCCGCCGTCCAGAAGCTGCTGAGCGAGCAATGAACGCCATCGCACGCATCTTGGGGAGGGTCGCCTTCACCTCTCCCCCGGTCAAGGAACACTTCCCATGACCGGCGCCGCCCTCCGCCGTGCCAATCTCGAGGCCCTTGTCGAAGCCCAGGGCGCCACGCGCGCCACGCCGCCTTTGTTGCTGAGCGCAGATCCCTATTTCGATCTCGCCGGCGAGGAGTTTGGCCGCCGCCTGCTGCTGACCACCGACGCGACGGGCGCCGAATACTGCCTGCGTCCCGATTTCACCCTGCCCATCGTCACTGCCTATATCGCCGATGGCGTCGGCCGACCGGCCGCCTTCTCCTATCTCGGCCCCATTTTCCGCCAGCGCGAAACCGGCGCCGCCGAGTTCGACCAGGCCGGCATTGAACTGCTCGCCCAGCCCGATGGCGATGTGGCGCTCGACCAGGTGCTGACCTTCGCCCGCGCCTCCCTTTCCATTTTCGGCGTCGCGCCCGATATCCGCCTTGGCGGCGTCGGCCTCTTCGAGGGCCTCCTGGCCCAGGCCGATATGCCCGACGCCTGGCGCCCGCGCATTCGCAACCGCTTCGGCCATACCGAGGCGCTCGATCGTCTCCTGAGCCGGCTCGAGGCAGCGCCCGATGCGGCGCGCGAAAAGCAGCCCAGCCGCAAAGCCCTGGTCGAGTCGGTCACCGAACAGATGGTGGCCGCCGGCCTCAGCCTGTCCGAGGGCCGCTCCCCCGAGGAAATCGCCGACCGCTATCTCGAGCAGCAGGCCCTCGATGCCGCGCATGTCCCGCCCAGGACGCTGAAGCTGCTGCGCGATTATCTCGCCATTTCGGGACCCGTATTGCAGGCGCTGACTCGGGTCGAGGCGCTGGCGGCCGAGCACAAGCTGATGCTCGGCGCGCCCATCCGCGCCATCCGCCGCCACCTCAATGGCCTCGGCGAAGCCCGCGTCAGCTTTGATGCCAGCTTCTCCCCGCGGCTCGATTACTATACCGGCATCGTCTTCGAAATGACTGGTCCCAGCGGCGAAATCCTTGCCTCCGGCGGCCAGTATGACCGCCTGCTCGAGCGGCTTGGCGCCACCGCGCCCATCGCCGCCTCCGGGTGCTCGGTCTGGGTCGATCGGCTGGAAGCGGAGGTCCGCTCATGACCGGCATTACCCTTGCCGTGCCCTCCAAGGGGCGCCTTGAAGAACTGACCCGCGAGTGGTTCGCGGCCCGGGGCATGATCATCACCCGCCCGGGCGGCGCACGCTCTTATCTCGGCGCCATCGAGGGCATGCCCGACATCACCGTGCGCTTCTTCCCGGCCTCCGAGATTGCCCGCGAACTCATTCGCGGCAGCATTGATGTGGGCGTCACCGGGCTCGATCTGATTCACGAAACCAGTGAGAGCGGCCCGGCCAGCGTCTCCATCGCCGGCCAGCTCGGCTTCGGCAATGCCGATGTCGTTGTCGCCGTGCCCGAGGCTTGGATCGACGTCACCCACATGCACGACCTGGCCGACGTCGCCTCCGATTTCCGCAGCCGCCACGGTCGCTGGATGCGCATCGCCACCAAATACATCACCATCACCCGCCAGCATTTCGCCAGCGCCGGCATTGCCGAATACCGCACCGTCGAGAGCCTTGGCGCCACCGAGGCGGCTCCAGCATCGGGCGTTGCCGATATCGTGGTCGACATCACCACCACCGGCTCCACCCTCGCGGCCAATGGTCTGCGTGTGCTGGAAGATGGCGTGATGCTGCAGAGCCAGGCCTGCCTTATCGTCTCGCGCACCGCGAAATGGTCGAAGACCAGGACGGCCCGACTGACCGGCTTTCTCGACCGCCTTGGCCTGTCCGCCAAACACGACAGCTGAGAATTGCCATAACGCCCCGATTCACGGCACAAGCAGCATTCTGGCCGGGGGGACCACGTGGCCGACGAACTCGAACTGACCATTCTCATGCCCTGCCTCAACGAGGCAGAGACGCTGGCGACCTGCATCCGCAAGGCGCAGGGCTTTTTTGATCGCACCGGCATCGCCGGTGAGATCGTCATCGCCGACAATGGCTCGACCGATGGCTCCCGCCAGATCGCCGAGGGCCTGGGCGCCCGTGTCGTGCCGGTCGATCAGCGCGGCTATGGCGCCGCTCTGGCCGGCGGCATCGAAGCAGCCCGCGGCCGCTTCGTCATCATGGGCGACGCCGACGACAGCTACGATTTTGCCAATCTCGATGCCTTCGTCGCCCAGCTGCGCGACGGCGCCGACCTTGTCATGGGTAATCGCTTTGCCGGCGGCATCGCGCCCGGCGCCATGCCCTGGCATCACCGTTATATCGGCAATCCGGTGCTGAGCTCGGTCGGCCGGCTGTTCTTCCGCACCCCTATCGGCGATTTCCATTGCGGCCTGCGCGGCTTCTCCCGCGCCGCCGTGCTGGGTCTCAACCTGCGCACCACGGGCATGGAATTCGCCTCCGAAATGGTGGTCAAGGCCACGCTGGCGCATCTCGATCTGCGCGAAGTGCCTACGACCCTCGCCAAGGACGGTCGCTCCCGTCCACCGCATCTGCGCTCGTTCCGCGATGGCTGGCGCCATCTGCGCTTCCTGCTGCTGTTCTCGCCGCGCTGGCTGTTCCTCTATCCCGGCATCGCCCTGCTGGGGCTGGGTTTGTTGGTCGGCGCCATTCTCCTGCCGGGGCCATTCCGCATCGGCGACGTCGCTTTCGACGTCCACACCTTCCTCGTCGCCGCGCTCTGCATCATCGTCGGCCTGCAGTCGATTTCCTTTGCCATCATCGGCCGCCGCTTTGCCTCCCGCTATGGCTTCATCCCGCGCTCCGGCCATTATGACCGCCTGCTTGAGGCCCTCACGCTCGAGCGCATCCTGCTCATCGCCATTGCCCTCATGCTGATAGGCCTCGCCGCCCTGGTCTGGGGCGTCAATCAATGGGCCCTCCGCGATTTCGGCCCGCTCAATGCCAGCCGCACCATGCGCCCGGTCATCCTGGCCATGACGGCGCTGGTCACCGGCTTTCAGCTGATGATGAGCGGCTTCATGTCCTCGATGATCAATATCCCGATCTATGAGCGGCGTGTCGCCGAGGCGCCGCCGCCCCAGCCCAATCCCTGACCATCAGGATATCATGCTCGATCCCCTCATTCTGCTGGCCCTGGTGGGCGTTGGCATGCTGGCCGGTTTCGTCGATGCCATCGCCGGCGGCGGCGGCATGATTGCGCTGCCGGCCTTGCTCTCAGTCGGGCTGCCGCCCGTGGCGGCGCTTGCTACCAACAAGCTGCAGGGGTCGATCGGCACGGCCATGGCGGCGCTCACCTTCTGGCGGCGCGGCTATGTCTCGCTGCGCGCCCTGCTGCCCGCCGTGCTGTTGACCTTTGCCGGCAGCCTGTCGGGAGCCCTGGTCGTTCGCCAGCTCGATGTCAGCCTGCTTGAGGTCGCCGTGCCCGTCGCGCTGATCGGCCTCGCGCTCTATTTCCTGTTTGCGCCCAACCTGTCGGACGCCGACAAGGCCGCCCGTCTACCCTTCGGCCCGTTCGTCCCGGTCATGGGTTTTGCCATTGGCTTTTACGACGGCGTTTTCGGCCCGGGCACCGGCTCGTTCCTCACCATCGGTTTTGTCATGCTGTTCGGCCTGGGCCTGACGCGCGCATCGGGCAATACCAAGGTCCTCAACCTCACCTCCAATCTGGCGGCGCTGGCGATCTTCATCCCCGCCGGTGACGTAGTCTGGCCGGCGGCCATTGCGATGGCCGTCGGGCAGGTGGTTGGCGGCTATATCGGCGCGCGCACCAGCATCCGCTATGGAGCCAGGGTTATCCGGCCCGTGGTGGTCGTGGTGTCGATCGCGCTGGCCTTGCGGCTGCTGTTTTTCTGATCGTCAGGCCGGGTCGAGCCCGGCGGCCGCGCGCAGGGCGGCGTTGATGCGCTCCTGCCAGCCGGGGCCTTCGTCCTGGAAATGCTCCAGCACGGCGCGGTCGAGCCGCAGCGTCACCATCTCTCGGCCCTCCGGCGCGGCGACCGGCTTGCGCGGCGCCTCCGCCGGCTTGCTGGTTGCGCTCTTGAAGGCAGCCTCCGCCTGATCATAGGCGCTGCCACGTCGGGGTGTCCGCATCGAATCCTCACTGGGTGATCCATCCAGTCTAGCGCCCTGCGTCGACGAGAAAAAGGCGCAGTGTTTCCACTGCGCCTTTCTCGTGAAGTTCGTGACTGGGAAGAAACGAACTCCAAAGCTTTCGGGTCGGACTTCTTAGAAGTCCATGCCACCCATGCCGCCCATGCCGCCGCCGCCCGGCATTGCCGGTGCTGCGTCCTTGGGAGCCTCGACGATGAGGGCTTCCGTGGTGATCAGCAGCGAAGCAACCGAAGCCGCGTCCTGCAGGGCGGTGCGAACCACCTTCACCGGGTCGATGACGCCCAGGGCGACGAGATCGCCATATTCACCGGTTGCGGCATTGTAGCCGAAGGTGATCGAGCTGTTCTCGAGGATCTTGCCCACGACGACGGAGCCTTCGGCACCGGCATTGTTGGCGATCGTGCGCACGGGCTCCTGCAGGGCGCGCTTGACGATGGCAATGCCAGCGTCCTGGTCGGCATTGGCGCCCTTGACCTTCATGTTGCTCGAAGCGCGCAGCAGGGCCACGCCACCACCAGCAACGATGCCTTCTTCAACGGCGGCGCGAGTTGCGTTCAGCGCGTCGTCGACGCGGTCCTTGCGCTCCTTGACTTCGACTTCCGTCGAGCCGCCGACCTTGATCACCGCAACGCCACCGGCCAGCTTGGCCAGACGTTCCTGCAGCTTTTCCTTGTCGTAGTCCGACGTGGTCTCTTCGATCTGCGCCTTGATCTGGCCAACGCGGCCCTGGATGTCTTCGGCCGAACCGGCGCCATCCACGATCGTGGTGTTTTCCTTGGTGATTTCGACGCGCTTGGCAGTGCCCAGCATGTCGATGGTCACGTTCTCGAGCTTGATGCCGAGATCTTCCGAGATGACCTGGCCACCGGTCAGGATGGCGATGTCTTCCAGCATGGCCTTGCGGCGATCGCCGAAGCCCGGAGCCTTGACGGCAGCGACCTTGAGGCCGCCACGCAGACGGTTGACGACGAGGGTCGCGAGAGCCTCACCTTCAATGTCTTCGGCAATGATCAGCAGCGGGCGCTGCGACTGCACGACCGATTCCAGGATCGGCAGGATGGCCTGGAGGTTGCTGAGCTTCTTCTCGTGCAGCAGGATCACGGGATCCTCGAGCACGGCAGTCATCTTCTCGGCATTGGTCACGAAGTAGGGCGAGAGGTAGCCGCGGTCGAACTGCATGCCTTCAACGACATCGAGTTCGGTCTCGGCGGTCTTGGCTTCCTCGACGGTGATGACACCCTCGTTGCCGACCTTCTGCATGGCTTCGGCAATCATGTCGCCGATGGCGGATTCGCCGTTGGCCGAGATGGTGCCGACCTGAGCGACTTCCGAAGACGACTTGATCTTGGACGAAGCGGCCTTGAGCGAAGCGACGACTTCTTCGACAGCGAGGTCGATACCGCGCTTGAGATCCATCGGGTTGAAGCCGGCGGCAACAGCCTTGACGCCTTCGACGACGATGGCCTGGCCGAGCACGGTCGCGGTGGTGGTGCCGTCACCGGCAATGTCGTTGGTCTTGGAGGCGACCGAACGCAGCAGCTGGGCGCCCAGGTTCTCGAACTTGTCTTCCAGTTCGATTTCCTTGGCGACGGTGACGCCGTCCTTGGTGATGCGCGGGGCGCCGAACGACTTTTCGATGACGACGTTACGACCCTTTGGGCCGAGGGTCACCTTGACCGCATTGGCCAGGATGTTGACGCCGCGCAGCATCTTGTCGCGGGCTTCGGTGGAGAACTTTACTTCTTTGGCAGCCATGTGAGGCGCTCCTTAAAGTGTAATGGAAACGAATGGGATCGAAGAAGGCGATCAGCCTTCGATGATGCCCATGATGTCGGATTCCTTCATGATCAGCAGGTCTTCACCGTCGACCTTGACCTCGGTGCCGCTCCACTTGCCAAACAGCACGCGGTCGCCGGCCTTCACGTCGGGGGTGATGTACTTGCCATCTTCGTCGCGGGCGCCCGGGCCCACGGCAACAATCACGCCCTCGGAGGGCTTTTCCTTGGCGGTGTCGGGAATGATGATCCCGCCTTTGGTCTTTTCTTCGCTGTCGAGACGACGGACGACCACGCGGTCGTGCAGGGGACGGAAGCTCATGATTGCTCCTATGGCATCAAGCTGAAATGCAATTTCGCACTGTTAGCACTCACGATTGTAGAGTGCTAACAGGGTGACGGGGATATATGGCTGGGCCTGTGCGGAGTCAAGGTCGGGTGAACCCGCTTTCCTCTCGCGCGTTGTCCCCGCAGGCTTCAATCTCATCACTGGCAGGACAACATGACGCGTCAATGTCTGGACAAGGATATCAAGATCAACCCAGCCAAGGGCCGGGTCCATGTAGTGTTCGACGACGCCGAAATCGGCAGTTCGCTGAACGCGCTGGAAGTCCACGAACCGGGCGAGCCATTGCGCATCTACCTGCCGCGCGAAGACGTGCGCGAGGACATCCTCGAGCTGTCCGAAACCCGCACAACCTGTCCCTACAAGGGCGAGGCGCATTACTACACGCTCAAGACCCTCACTGCCGACGGCCCGGACCAGGCCTGGTACTATCCCGATCCATGCCCTCTGGTTGAACCGATCCGCGATCACCTCGCCTTCCGCGGCGACCGCATCGAATATCGCTACTCCGACGTCTAGGCGTGCCAAGGCGCCGCCTCTGACGCGGTTTTCATGATGGACGGACCCCGAGGCGCCTATCGCCTCTGGAAATTAAAAAACGAGACGACAGCCGCCTCGGGGTGCCGGTTTTTGGAACAGTCCCGGTTATCGCGCAGCATGATCGCTCGCCATGCTGCGGCCAGGTCTCGAACCTGCGCGAGAGGCAAAACCCGCGCCCGGCTCACCCCGCCACTGTTCGCCTGCAGGCCGCCCGTGCGGAGTGATGGCGATAATTGTGCCACAGGTTTTGCGGTCGGGGATAAGTGGGGGAAGAGCGACGAAGGGCTGAATTCGGCCAACGACCTCCCACCCTTGATCCCCCTGCAAGGGGGAGGGTGTCGACTGAAACACCTCTGCCTTCAAACCTCGATCGGCAGGTGGAGACGGCACCATGCCACCACACCTGATGTCATCCCGGCCTTGCTCCGGGACCATTCCGATTTGCGTCGGTCGAGCACCGATCCACCCTGCCGCTGCGGCACGTCTCCTGGAAGGCCACGGCTGAGGGCCGGAGTGACACCGCGGGATCGCCCTCAGAGCTCCGCCAACGCTGTTTCGCCACTTTTCCCCTTCCACGCCGCGCCAAGCTGCGCCATAAGGCACACATGACCCAGGACAACACCCTTCAGATCAAGCTGCGCCTCAAGGGCGGCAGCGGCCCGAATGCAAACTGGCATTGGGAAATCCACGACGCGGCCGGCAAGGTCGTCAAGACCGGCAGTGCTGTCGGCCCCGAGCACAAGGCATTCGCCACTGCGCGCATCGCCAAGGAAAAGCTCGAAACCGCCAAGAGCTGACGCAGTTCTGCCGGGCGGTGCCCGCCCAGCATCGAGAGCCTCGTGACCATTCCTAAGCCGGCCCACCCGACCAGCCCTGCGCAATATGCGGGCGGGCCGTTGCGCGGCATTGTCCTCAAGGTGCTGTCGGTCTGCTGTTTCGTGGTCATGGCCACGCTGCTCAAGGCCACCGAGACGGTTCCTGCGGGTGAACTGGTCTTCTTCCGCTGCTTTTTCGCCATTCTGCCGGTCGTGTTCTATCTGGCCTGGCGCCGGCAATTGACCAGTGCACTGCATACACGCAACCCTTGGGGACACGTGCTCCGGGCGTTTATCGGCGTGTCCGCCATGGGGCTGGGCTTTTTTGCCCTGACCCGGCTGCCGCTGCCCGAAACAACCGCCATCAGCTATGCCACGCCGCTGCTGATCGTCGTGTTCAGCGCCTTGCTGCTCAAGGAGCGGGTGCATGTATTCCGCTGGACGGCCGTGCTGGTCGGCCTTGTCGGCGTCGTCATCATCCTCTGGCCGCGCCTGACCGTCTTTTCCGGCGGCGACGCCCTGGGCGATGCCGCGACGGTTGGCGCCATCGCCTGCTTCGTCGCAGCGATATTCTCGGCCTTCGCCATGATGCAGGTGCGCAAGCTGGTGCAGACCGAGCGCACCGAAGCCATCGTCATCTATTTCTTCATCTGCGCGACGCTGCTCTCGCTGCTAACCATCCCCTTCGGCTGGGTCTGGCCCGACCCCGGGCAATGGCTGCTGCTGATCGTTGCCGGATTTGCCGGCGGCATCGGCCAGCTGCTGCTGACCTCCTGTTACCGCTATGCCGACATGTCGGTGATCGCGCCCTTCGAATATGTCTCGCTGATCCTGACCATCATCCTGGGCCTCGTGGTCTTTGCCGAAGTCCCCACGCTCAGCATGATCTTCGGCGCCACGATCATCGTCGCTTCCGGCATCGCCGTGATCCTGCGCGAACACTATCTGGGCCTCGACCGCGTCAAGGCCCGCGAGGCCAACACGCCCTAGCTTGCCGCGGCCATCTCGGCCCAGCCCTGTCGTTTGCGGTAGATGGTGGAGGGGCTGATTTCGAGGGCCGCTGCGGCCAGCGAGACATTGCCGCCGAAGCTGGCAATGGCGTCCTCGATAATGCGCTGTTCCTGCTGCCACATGGGCAGGATGGGCTGGCGCCGCTCTGCCCGCGGCGTCGGCTCGGATGCGGCGACAACGCCACGCGATTCGATATCGGCGGCGCTGAGCATCGGCATGGTGATTTCGCCGCCATCGCACATCACCACCAGCCGGCGCACCAGGTTCTGCAGCTGGCGCACATTGCCCGGCCATTCTGCCGAGGTCAGCAGGCTCGCCACTTCCGGTGAAAAGCCGCTGAAACGTTTGTGTTCCTCTGCGGCGTAAAGCGCCAGGAAGTGGCGGGCCAGCACCATGATATCGGTCGGCCGCTGCCGCAGCGGCGGCAGGTGGATCGGCAGCACATGCAGCCGATAGAACAGATCCTCGCGGAACCTCTTCTCGGTGATGAGCTGCATCGGATTGCGGTTGGTGGCGCAGATCACGCGCACATCGACATGCCGCACGCCTGATTCGCCGACACGGCTCAGCGTGCCGGTCTGCAGGAACCGCAACAGCTTGGACTGCAGGGAGAGGTCCATCTCGCCGATTTCGTCGAGGAACAGCGTGCCGCCATCGGCCAGCTCGGCCGCGCCCTTGCGGTCCTCATGCGCGCCGGTAAAGGCGCCGCGCGCCACGCCGAACAGCTCGCTTTCCATCAGGTCGCGCGGAATCGCCGCGCAGTTGATCGCCACGAGGCGCTTGCCGAAGCGCGGCCCCTCGGCATGCAGGGCCTCCGCACAGACATCCTTGCCGGTGCCGCTTTCCCCGGTGATGAAGACCGGCGCCGACGATGTGGCGATGCGGCCGATCTGCTCATAGACGAACTGCATGGCGCTCGAGGCGCCGATGAAACCGGCAAAATCGGCACGCCCCGCATTGCGCGGCTCGATGCTCAGCGCCCTTGCCTTGCCGTGGCGCTGCGCCAGTTCGCCGATGCGGGCCGCCATGGCCGGGCCGCTGACCGGCTTGACCACATAATCATGCGCTCCGGCGCGCATGGCGCCCACCGCAGCCGATACCGAGGCGCCATCGGACAGCGCCACGACCAGCGCGCCATCGGCCAGCCGCACGAGGCGCCCCACGGCGTCATCGCTGCGTTCGCTGAGGTCATGCAGGCTCGACAGGTCCGCCAGGACGATATCAAATCCCGTGTCGCGCAGCAGTTCGGCCGCGTGCCGTCCGCCCGCCGCAACGGTGATGCGCAGGCTGCCGCCCAGGCTTTGGGTAAGCGTCTCTGCCACCAGCGGCGCGCCAGCATCGTCGCCGTCGATCAGCAATAGCCGACCAAATGGCTCGCCGTCGCTTCGAGTGTGCATCGCCATGCGGCCCGGTCCTTGCGTTGGGATAAATCACTATGCCGGTTGTCTGCCGCCGCCGCGGCTTCCCCGGTGTTCTGGCGATTGTTCCCCAACAGGGTAAATAATCCGTTCCGGATCGTCGCAATTTGCACAATGGGGCCACAGACTTGCCGCTTGCTCGCCAAGCAGTCTGCCTATTAAGTCTGCCGCCATGCAGAACTTTTCTCCCGCCAATGTTCATGAGCCGCTGGCGCGCGGATTCGCACAGTCCGGTGTCCGCATTGCCAATGAGCGCGCCGTGCTGACGCTGATCGCCATGAATGCCGGCGCCTCCAACGCCGAGCTGGCCCGCCTGTCGGGCCTGGGGCCGCAGACCACGTCGCGCATCGTCGCCGACCTGGAGGCGCGCGAACTGGTCATGCGCGGCGAAGTGCTGCGCGGCCGCCGCGGTCAGCCGGCCACGCCGCTGTTTCTCAATCCCGACGGCGCCTATGTCATAGGCGTCGAAATCGGCTGGCGCCATTTCGAGGTGCTGCTGCTGGCCATGTCGGGCAAGACCCTGGCCAGCATCCGCCGCAGCTACGACTATCCCGATGTCGACACGATCTTTGAGGAAGTCAGCGCCGAGATCGCCACGCTCCGCGCCGGCATGAGCGACATCCAGGCCAGCCGCCTCACCGGCATAGGCGTCGCCAGCCCCAGCCACATGGAAAACAATGTCGAGCGTCTCGGCGCCCCCATCGGCCATGCGGAGCGCTGGCGCGGCGTCGATATTGCCCGCAGGCTCGCCGGCCGCACGGGCCTCGATGCTTTCTGGATCAACGATGGCAGCGCCGCCTGCTGGAGCGAGTGGCTCGCCCTCAAAAGCCCGCGGCCGATGGGCTTTGCGGCCTTTCATATCGGCACCTATGTCGGCGCCGGCATCGCCAATGAGGGCACGGTGTGGGAAGGGCGGACCGGCAACGCCGCCAATCTGGGTGCCATCATGGTGCCCGACGCCAATGGCCAACCCACCGGCGTCTACAATATTGCGTCCATGGTGGCGCTACAGCAGCGGCTGGAGCAGGCCGGTCGCCGGCTGCCGCCGGGCAATCCGCTGAACTGGGACTGGTCTGCGCTTGAGCCGGAGGCCGAAGCTTGGCTCGACGATGCGGGCCGGGCGCTGGCCACGGCCGTGGTGAGCACGCGCGCCGTGATCGAGCTCGACTTGATCGTCATCGACGGCATCATGCCCCGCGCGGTGGTGCGCCAGCTGGTCGATCGGGTCACCCATTACCTGGCGCTGCTGCCGGTCTATGGCGAGCGGCCGGTGGTTGCCATGGGCCATCTCGGCGGCGCGGCGGCCGCGACCGGCGCGGCGCAGATGATGCTGTTCCGGCGCTATTTCTCGCGGGCCTGGAATCTCTTTGCCACCTGAAGCGGCGAAATAGGCTTGGGAGAGCGCAGGTTGCGCGCTTTTGCCTGCTCTTGCGCAATGCTATGAGGAATGGGCCGAATCCCGGTTTTCGAGAAGGGTCTGAGGTCCGCCCGTGCAGGCATTGGTCTACACGTTCATCGCCCTTGCTGCTGTCGCCGTCGGCGCTGCCGCCTATTTCGGGCTGACCTTCACCCCGGCCGACGCCATCCTGGCCGCCGTGGTGTTCGGCTGCGTCTGTGTCGTGCTGCTCGAGCGCACCCTGCGCCAGCGCGCCGAGAACCGGCTGGAAAAGGCCATCGAGGATCTGTCGCGCCTGCTCGCCACCGATGCTCAGGCCGGCGCCGTGCTGGGCCAGCGCATCAATGCCATGGCCGATATCAATGCCGGTGCGCGCCTTGAGGGCGTCGAGGCCGATATTTCGGTGCTGGGCACCGTGATCCGCCAGGTGGCCGAGGCCGTTGCCGAAATCGAGGACCGCACCCGCAAGCCGGCGCCTGCCACGCGCGAGCGCATGATCGCCGCCGCCCCGCCGCCGCCCGTGCGCGAGCCCGAGCCGACCATCCCGCTCGATCGCCTGCGCCAGGCATTGGACGAAGGCCGGTTGATCCATCATGTCCAGCCCGTGGTAACGCTGCCCCAGCGCCGCCCGCAGGGCTATGACCTTGTGCCCCGCATGATCCAGGAAGGGGGCGAACTGGCCGACCGCGCCGATTTCATGCCCCGCCGCGGCGGCGAGGATGCATTGCGCCAGATCGAGGGGATCGGTCTGGTCGAAGCCATCACCATCTGCCGCCGCGCCCGGACCGGCGGCCAGCCGGTTACGCTCTACATCCCGCTGTCGCGCGCCACGCTTGGCGATTCGATGGCCTCCGAACAGTTGCTCGTCTCGCTCGAAGCCAATCGTGCCATCGCCGCCAATCTGATCTTTGCCATCAGCGAGACCGACTGGCTGGGCCTGACCACCGGCGAACGCGCCATCGCCGATGCCATCGTCAAGAAAGGCGCCGGCTTTTCCATCACCAATGTCCGCTCTCTGCGCGTGGATGTGGCCGAAATGGCGGCCCAGGGCGTGCGCTCGCTGCGCATCGACGCGGCCCGATTCATCGATGAGCCGGAAGTCTTTACCGATTTCCATGCCTCCGACATCGCCAACTATGTCGGGCGTTTCGACATCAAGCTGCTGGCCACCGGCATTGCCAATGAAAGCCAGATCATCGAGCTGCTGGAAGATGGCATCCTGCTGGTCCAGGGCCCGCATATCGCCGCGCCCGGCCCGGCCCGGCCCGAGCTGATGGCCGAGCCATCCCGCCAGACCGTGCAGTTGAGACGCGCCGAACTCTAGGCGCCCACGGGCTGCATTGAACCTCTCCCGCTGCAGGCACATCGCGGTTTCCACTTGATCCCGAGGGCCAAGCTGCCACATAGAACCCCCATCCTGTCCGCATCGGAATATCGCGATGACCAGCCCGCTGCCTTCCATCTCCGGCCTCGCCGATCTTGCCGTCCGCTATGACGCGGTGCTGAGCGACGTGTGGGGTGTCGTGCACAACGGGGTCGAGGCCTTTCCCTCCGCGGTCCAGGCGCTGGCCGAGTTCCGCAAGGCGGGCGGCAAGGTGGTGTTCATCACCAATGCCCCGCGTCCCTCCGGCCCCATCATCGAGATGCTGGACCGGCTCGGTGTTCACCGCGAGGCCTATGACGCCATTGTCTCCTCGGGCGACGCCACGCGCGCCATGATCGCCAAATATAGCGGCAGGGCCATCCACCATGTCGGCCCCGCGACCGAGGACGATGCGCTCTATGAGGGCCTCGGCGTGCGCCGCGCCGGCGCCGACGAGGCCGAGGTGGTCGTCGTGACCGATCTCGATACCGACGACGACACCCCTGAAATGTATCGCGAGCGCGCCCGGCACTGGCTGAGCCGCAAGCTGCCGATGATCTGCGCCAATCCCGACCGCGTGGTCGAGCATGGCGACAAGATCATCTATTGCGGCGGCGCCCTGGGCGATCTCTACGCCGCCATGGGCGGCATGGTGCTGATGGCGGGCAAGCCCTATCAGCCCATATATGAAGAGGCCTTCCGCCTCGCCGAAGTGGCCGCCGGCCGGCCGCTCGACAAGGACCGGGTGCTGGCCATCGGCGACAGCGTGCGCACCGATGCCACCGGCGCGGCCCAGTTCGGCATCGATCTGCTCTTTGTCACCGGCTCCATCCATGCGGCCGAGCTCGACGCCTTCGGCAAGCCCGACCCGCAGGCCATTGCCGATCTGGTCGCGCCCAGCCGGGCCCACATGGCCGGCTTCCTGCCGCGCCTGACCTGGTAATTCGATGGCCGGTTTCACCCGCCTCGACGGCCTCGACACTGTCCCTGCTGCCTTGCGCGGCGCCTATGTGGCCATCGGCAATTTCGATGGTGTCCATCGTGGCCATCGCACCGTGCTGGCGACGCTCAAGGCCCGCGCGGCCGAGGCGGGCGTGCCCGCCATCATGCTGACCTTCGAGCCGCATCCGCGCGACGTCTTCGCGCCGGCGCCCTTCATGTTCCGCCTCACCGACGGCAAGGCCAAGGCGCGGCTGGCCGAGGCGCTCGGGCTCGACGCCATTGCCATCCTCAATTTCGACCGCGCCTTCTCCCAGATCGAGGCCGAGGATTTCGTCTCGCGCTTCCTGATCGATGCCCTGGGCGTCACCGGCGTCATCGTCGGCGCTGATTTCCATTTCGGCCGCCAGCGGCGCGGCACGCCCACCTTTCTCAAGGCCGCCGGCGAGGCGCAGGGCTTTGCCGTGGAAACGCTCGACCTGATGGATGAGGGCGACGAGGTCATTTCCTCCTCGCGCATCCGCGCCGCCTTGTCGGAAGGCGCGGTCACTGCCGCCAATCGCCTGCTGGGCTATCACTGGTTTTTCGATGGCTGCGTGGTCAAGGGCGACCAGCGGGGCAGGGAGCTGGGCTACCCCACTGCCAACACCATGACCCACGCCAATTTCCAGCTCGCCCAGGGCGTCTACGCCGTGCGTGCCCGGCTGGGCGATCGCCTGTTCGATGGCGTGGCGGCCTATGGCAAGCCCATGTTCGACAACCAGCGCCCGCCCTTCGAGACGCATCTGTTCGATTTCGACGAAGACATTTACGGCCAGACCATCACCGTGGCCCTGGTCGACCACATCCGCGGCCAGGAAGTGTTTTCCGGGCTCGATGAACTCATCGCCGCCATGGACCGCGACAGCCGCAAGGCGCGCGCCGCACTGGCCGCCGCCCGGCCGCTCGGCGAGCTGGATGCGAAATTGGGATTTGTGGGGTAGCTCCTCTCCCGTTCACGGGAGAGGGGGACCACGCGAAGCGTGGTGGAGAGGGGAGCCCCACGCGCAAGAACGGCGGGCGGTCAGCTACGCCATTGCGCAAGCGGCTCCCCCCTCCACCGCCTCTCGGCGGGCCCCCTCCCCCGCAGGCGGGGGAGGACGGTCGACTGCGGCATCTTGCTTTGCGACGGAGCGCTTGCCCAAATCATCCTTTGCCCCGGCCGTCCTGCCTTGCTAAAAGGCGGCAAAATCTCCCCAACCGATTGCCGTTTCCCATGACCGATACCGCCACGGGCGCCGCCGAAACCGATTATTCGTCGACGCTGTTCCTGCCGGAAACCGAATTCCCCATGCGCGCAGGGCTGCCCCAGCGCGAGCCCGACTGGCTCAAGCGTTGGGAAGAGATGGACATCTATGCGCTGCAGCGCGAGCAGGCCAAGGATCGGCCGCTCTTCACCATCCATGATGGCCCTCCCTATGCCAATGGCAATATCCATATCGGTCACGCGCTCAACAAGACGCTGAAGGACCTCGTCTCCCGCTCCATGCAGATGCTGGGCTACAACTCGGCCTATGTGCCGGGCTGGGACTGCCACGGGCTGCCCATCGAGTGGAAGATCGAGGAACAGTACCGCGCCAAGGGCAAGGACAAGAACGAGGTACCGGTCGTCGAATTCCGCCAGGAATGCCGCACCTTTGCCGAGCAGTGGGTCGATGTGCAGCGCGACGAGTTCAAGCGCCTCGGCATCCTGGGCGAATGGGACAATCCCTACCTCACCATGAGCTTCGACGCCGAAGCCCAGATCGCCCGCGAGCTGATGAAGGTGGCGAGCACCGGCCAGCTCTATCGGGGTTCCAAGCCCGTCATGTGGTCGGTGGTCGAGCGCACGGCGCTCGCCGAGGCCGAGATCGAATATGCCGACTATGAGAGCGACACGATCTGGGTGAAGTTCCAGACCGCGCATATCGCGGCGACTGCCGGATCGGGCGTCGAGGACAATATTGCGCGCCGTGAGCACCTGACCGGTGCCTCGGTTGTCATCTGGACCACCACGCCCTGGACCATCCCCGCCAACCGCGCCATCAGCTTCTCGTCCAAGGTTTCCTATGGCCTCTACGAGGTCACCAAGGCGCCCGACGGCAACTGGGCCTCGACCGGCGAGAAATATGTGCTGGCCGACAAGCTGGCTGCCGAAACCTTCGCCAAGGCAAAGGTCGAGGAATTTGTCCGTCTGCAGGACGTGCCGCCGGCCGTGCTGGCTGGCCTCACCTGCCACCATCCGCTCCGCGGCCTAGGTGACGGCTACACTTTCGAAGTCCCGCTGCTCGACGGCGAACATGTCACCGATGATGCCGGCACCGGCTTCGTCCATACCGCCCCCGGCCATGGTCTCGACGACTTCGAGATCTGGATGAACTCGTCGCGCCTGCTGGGCGACAAGGGCATCGACACCGCCATCCCCTACGTCGTCGGCGACGACGGCTTCTACACGTCCGAAGCCCCGGGCCTCGAAGGCGCGCGCGTCATCGACGACAACGGCAAGAAGGGCGACGCCAATAACCGCGTCATCGCGGCTCTGGCCGAGCGCAATGCCATGGTCGCGCGCGGTCGCGTCAAGCACCAGTATCCCCATTCCTGGCGCTCCAAGAAGCCGGTGATCTTCCGCAACACGCCGCAGTGGTTCGTCTATATGGACCGCGACATCGCGGGTGCGGCCGGCGACACGCTGCGCCATCGCGCACTCAAGGCCATCGACGCCACCAAATTCTACCCCGCCGCTGGCCAGAACCGTCTGCGCGCCATGATCGCCGACCGCCCCGACTGGGTGCTCAGCCGCCAGCGCGCCTGGGGCGTGCCGATCACGGTCTTCGTCGAAAAGGCCACGGGCGACATCCTCAAGGACGATGCCGTCAATCACCGCATCGCCCAGAGCTTTGAGGAAGAGGGTGCCGACGCCTGGTACAAGCCCGGCGCCGCTGCCCGCTATCTCGGCGAAGCGCGCAATCCCGATGATTTCGAGATGGTCACCGACGTGCTCGACGTCTGGTTCGACAGCGGCACCACCCATTCCTGGGTGCTGCGCAACAAGCAGAAGTGGCCGCATCTCAAGTTCCCGGCCTCGATGTATCTCGAAGGCTCCGACCAGCATCGCGGCTGGTTCCATTCGAGCCTGCTGGAAAGCTGCGCCACCAATGGGCACGCCCCCTATGAAAGCGTGCTGACGCATGGCTTCACCATGGATGGCGAAGGCCGCAAGATGAGCAAGTCGCTGGGCAATACCGTCGCCCCGCAGGACATCATCAAGCAGTATGGCGCCGATATCCTGCGCCTCTGGGTCGCCTCCTCCGACTATTCGGAAGACCTGCGCCTGGGCAAGGAAATCATCCAGACCACGGTCGACAGCTACCGCAAGCTGCGCAACACCCTGCGCTGGCTGCTGGGCAACCTTGCCCACTACCAGCCCGGCGACGCTGTCGATTTCCGCGACATGCCCGAGCTCGAACAGCTCATGCTGCATCGCCTGGCCCAGCTCGATGAGCAGGTGCGCGGCGCCTACAAGGAATATGACTACCGCAGGATCGTCACGTCCCTGTCCAACTTCATGAATACCGAGCTGTCGGCCTTCTATTTCGACATCCGCCGCGACGCGCTCTATTGCGATCCGATCTCCTCGACCACGCGCAAGGCGTCGCTCACGGTGCTCAATCACCTGTTCGATTGCCTCACGGCCTGGCTGGCGCCGATCCTGGTCTTCACCATGGAAGAATGCTGGCTTGAGCGGCATCCGGGTGCGGGCTCGTCGGTTCACCTGCGCCTCTTCCCCGAAGTGCCGGGCGAATGGCGCGATGACGGGCTCGCCGCCAAGTGGCAGAAGATCCGCGCGGTGCGTCGCGTCGTCACCGGTGCCCTCGAGATCGAGCGCCGCGACAAGCGCATCGGCTCCTCGCTCGAAGCCGCGCCCAAGGTGTTCATCACCGATGAGGACCTGCTGACGGCTTTGGCCGGCGAAGACCTTGCCGAAATCGCCATCACCTCGGCCATCGAGATCGGCAATGCCGAGGCGCCGCCCGAAGCCTTCCGCCTCGACGACGTGCCCGGCGTGGCCGTAGTGCCCGCGCTGGCACAGGGCACGCGCTGTGCCCGCTCGTGGAAGATCCTCCCCGATGTCGGCTCCGATCCCGACTATCCTGACGTATCCCCGCGCGACGCCCAGGCCCTGCGCGAACGCGCCGCGGCGGGGCTTTAGATGATTGGCCATGGAACCCACCCTCTCCCCTTGAGGGAGTGGGACGACATTTCTGCGTTCAGCAGAAATGTCAGGGTGAGGGGTGCTGCGCTCGCCCATGCTTCACTTTTGGTGGCAGGCGCCGGACCCCTCATCCGCCCTTCGGGCACCTTCTCCCTCAAGGGGAGAAGGGAAGGATGAAGCTGCGAACCTGGGCCAACCCCACCGTCTACCTCTCCCTGACCCTGGCCATTCTCGCCTTCGGGCTCGATCGCGCGCACAAGGCGTTCCAGGTTTCGGCAGACTGCATTGCCATCGGTTCGGCGACCTGCGTCGAGGTCTTCACCAGCTATATTCCCTTTGCTATGACCGGCTGGCGCGGCGGGGAAATCCTGCGCGTCACCGACTTCTTCGACTACGTGCTGGTGTGGAATACCGGCATTTCCTACGGCCTGTTCGATAGCCTGCCGGCCTGGGCGCTGGGCGTGGTGATGCTGGTCGCCATCGTCGCGCTCTCGGTGTGGTGGCTGCGCGCCGATTCTCCGCTGGTGCGCATTGGCCTCGCGCTCTGCATCGGCGGGGCGCTGTCCAACGCCGTCGACCGGCTGATCTATGGCGCGGTGGCGGACTTTTTCCACCTGCACTGGGGCACCTGGTCTTTCTACATCTTCAACATCGCCGACGTCGCCATCACCGTCGGCGTCATCCTGTTGATCGCCGATCTCATCGGACTCGCCCGGCTGCGCAAGCCGGCCAATTGAGCCGCTGAACACGTTGCTGCCAGAATCTGGCCTTAGGCGGCAGAATGCGCTATAAGCGCCGCCGACATCTCGAAGGACGTTTCATGCGTATTGGATTGACCGGGCAGCAGGCTGCTCACAAGGCGCTCACCCGCACCGGCCTGGCTTCACTGGGTCTCGTGCTGGCTCTGGCGCTCGGCGCCTGCACCACCGTTGAAGGCACCAATGCCCTGACCGATGTGGGCACGTTCGAGCGTGAGGTCATGTCCAGCACGGCGCGTGGCGTCGGCCTCATTCCCGGCGAAGCGCCCAAGGAAGACCTGACCTCCGCCCGCGCGCCCCTGGTGCTGCCGGCGGCCGGCCAGGCCCTGCCGGCGCCCGTGCAGCAGACGGCAGCCGCCCAGCTGCCGGCCGATAGCGATACGGTGCGGATCGACACCACCAACCTGACCCAGGCCGATATCCAGCGTCTGCGCAACGCCAAGGTCGTCGACCTGCGCTCCACCGCCGGCCGCCCGCTGACCGAGCAGGAAACCCGCACGCTGGTCGCCCGCATGCAGCGCGCCAATGCCGATGTCACCACCGTCAACGGCCAGCGCCCGCTCTACCTGCCGCCGGATGAATATTTCACCCGCGTCGGCGACGCCGAACTGGTCTGCTCCACCCCGGGCGGCGAGATCGTTGCGCTCAATGATGCGCGTTGCCCGGAATCGGTGCGCAAGGCCATCGCCGCGTCCCGCCGCACGGCGCCGAGCGCGGCATCGTCGATGAGCAGCAATCCCGGTGTCGGCCTGACCGAAAAAGAGACCACCCTGAACTGACGATATCGTCGGTTTGAATCTTTGCGGGCGGCCGGTTGATCCGGCCGCTTCGCCTTTTCCCGCGCCGCCCAGATGGGTCCCGCATGACAGAAAGTACGCCGCTATGAGCGACTCCGCCCCCGCCCCCGCCAAACCCGATACCGGCGATCGTCTCGCCAAGGTCATTGCCCGCTCCGGGCTCTGCTCCCGCCGCGACGCCGAAGTGTGGATCACCGAGGGCCGCGTCGTGGTCAACGGCAAGAAGGTGCTGACCCCCGCCTTCAACGTCACCGACCGCGACAAGATCATGGTCGATGGCGTCCCGCTCGCCGCCCGCCAGGGCACGCGCGTCTGGCTCTATCACAAGCCCGCCGGCCTTGTGGTCACCGAGAAGGACCCCGAGGGTCGCGACACCATTTTCGAGCATCTCGAAACCCATGGCCTGCCGCGCGTCGTCACCGTCGGGCGCCTCGATATCAATACCGAGGGCCTCTTGCTGCTGACCAATGATGGCGGCCTCAAGCGCGTGCTCGAACTGCCCGCCACCGGCTGGCTGCGCCGCTACCGCGTGCGCGCCCATGGCACGGTGACCCAGGCGGCGCTCGACAAGCTCAAGGATGGCATCGAGATCGATGGCATCAAATATGGCTCGATCGAGGCCACGCTCGAGCGCGAGCAGGGCTCCAATGTCTGGCTCGTGCTGGCCTTGCGCGAAGGCAAGAACCGCGAGGTCAAGAACGTCCTCGGCGCCCTCGGGCTCGAGGTCAACCGGCTGATCCGCGTCAGCTATGGCCCGTTCCAGCTCGGCGATATTCCGGTGGGCGGCGTCGAGACGGTCAAGGCCAAGATGCTGCGCGACCAGCTCGGCAAGAAGCTCGCCGACGCGGCCGATGTCGATTTCGACAGCGAAATGCCCGAGCAGGCCGCGCTGATTGGCAAGCCGACGCGTGACCGCCTGACCGGCCGCGGCACCAATACGGTCGAGATCGATCGCCAGCGCTTCCGCTTCACCGACGGCGCCGAAAAGACCGAGGAAGAAATGCGCGCGGAACGCCCGCGCCAGGACCGTCCCGGCCGTTTCGACAGCCGCAAGCCCGCCAGCCGGCGCGATGACGCGCAGGACGATGAATATGCGCCGCCGCCGCGGCACATCCATTTTGACGAAGACGGCCGTGCGCCGGAGGAATTCGTGGCCAAGCGCAATACCCGTATCGTCAAGCGTCCCGACCGCGACGACCAGTCCGCCAAGACCTACGGCAAGGCGGCGCCGCGCCCCACTGGCGGCAAGCCCGCCTTCGGCGAGAAGAAGTCGTTCGGGGACAAGAAGTCCTTTGGTGACAAGAAACCCTATGGCGACAAGAAGCCCTTCGAGAAGAAGAGCTTCGGCGACAAGCCACGCGGCCCGCGCCGCGAAGACGGCGATCGCCCCAAGCGCCCCTATGGCGATCGTCCCGCCGGCGCCCGTCCGTCCGCCGAGCGCAGCGAGCGTCCCGCGCGCGATTTCGGTGGTCGCCCGGCGGGCGGCAAGCCGTTCGGCGATCGGCCGCGCAGCCCCCGTCCCGAAGGTGGTCGTCCCCCTCAGGGTCGTGAATTTGCCGGCACGCCGCGCGGTCCGCGCCGCGGCGACGCTGGCGCCGAGCGCCCCGCCTATACGCCACGCGTCCGTCCCGACAGCGAGCGCGGCGACGGCGCGGCCTTCAAGGCCGAGGCCAAGCGTCCCGGCCGCAATTTCGTGGAAAAGCCGCAGACCTACCGCCCGGAAGGCAAGAGCTTCCGTCCCGCCGGCGATCGTCCCGCGCGCAGCGATCGTCCGACCCGCCCCGGCCGCGATGAGTTCGGCTCCGAGGCCAAGACCTATGGCAAGCCGCGCATGCGTGCCGATGGCAAGCCCATGCCCAAGCGCGACGGCGCTGCACCGGCACGCGGTCCGCGTCCCGGCGGCGGCAAGCCCGGCGGCTTCGGTGGCAAGCCAGGCGGTCGTCCAGGCGGCGGCGCGGGTCGTCCGTCTGCCGGCGGTCGCCCGAGCGGTGGCGCTGGTCGTCCCTCGGGTGGTGCCGGCCGCCCGGCCGGTCCGCGTCGTCCCAAGGCCTAAGCCATGCGCATCGTTGCCGGTAAATTTCGCGGCAAGCAGCTGATCTCGCCGTCGGACGATTCGATCCGCCCGACGGCCGACCGCGTGCGCGAATCGATGTTCAACATTCTCGCCAGCCGGCTCGGTCCGGTCTTCGAGGGCATCCGTGTGCTCGACCTTTTTGCCGGCACCGGCGCTCTGGGGCTCGAAGCCCTCTCACGCGGCGCCAGCCACGTGACCTTTGTCGATATGGGTGCGGAATCGCGCGGCCTGATCCGCGATCACATCGAGGCCTTTGGGGCAGGGGGCATCACCAAGCTGCTGCGCCGCGACGCCACCGACCTGGGCGTGCCCGGCACCTTCGGCCAGTTCAACCTGGTCTTCCTCGATCCGCCCTATGGCCAGGGCCTGGGCGAACAGGCGCTGGCCGGCCTCGCCGCCGGCGGCTGGCTGGCCCCCGGCGCCACGCTGGTTTTCGAGGAAAGCGTTGATGCGGCGGTGGAGATACCGCCCGGATTCACGCTGGACGACCGGCGGGAATACGGGTCAGCCGCAGTGCATTTTCTGAGCTTTGGGGAATAACCCCCACCTAACCTCCCCCTGAAGGGGGAGGAATCCGGCCGGCGGATGTCCTGAGATGCTGCCAATATCGCGATGCAGCTCCTCCCCCTGTCAGGGGGAGGGTGGGTGGGGGTCTCGTCCCGCACTCAAGCCGCCTCTACACACACCGCGCACTTCCCACGAATCTCCATCGTCGTCCGCTCGACCTTGAAGCCCTTGGCGCTGGCCCAGTCGCCAAGCCTGTCCTCGATCACCGCATCGGCGAATTCATCGACCTTGCCGCAGCCCTCGCAGATGGCAAAGGCGATCAGCCCCTTGCGGTGGCAGTGCTCGTCGGCGCAGGCGACGAAGGCATTGAGCGATTCCAGGCGATGGGCAAGTCCCCGCTCCACCAGCTTGTCCAGCGCCCGATAGACCTGCAGCGGCGCCCGCAGCCCGTCGCCGCGCAGCTTGTCGAGGATGTCATAGGCGCTGAGCGGCCCTTCGGAATGGTTGAGCGCCCCCAGCACCAGCCCCTGGTTGCGCGTCAGGTCGCTTGGAACATCGTGACTATGCGCCATGGGTTTCTCTCCGGCCAAACAGCCGCGTGACGGGAACCGTCAGCGACACGAGGAATATGATCAAAGCCATCACCACAATCGAGGGGCCGGACGCGGTATCCCACGTTCGTGAGCCGAACAGGCCCCCCACGACGGCAATGGCGCCCAGTATGGCCGCCACCGCAGCCATCATTTCCGGCGTGGCGCTCAGCCGTCGTGCCGTGGCGGCCGGGATGATCAGCAGCGAGGTGATGAGCAGCACGCCCACCAGCTTCATGGCAATGGCGATGACCGACGCCATCAGGATCATCAGCACCAGCCGGCTGGCCTCGGGCCGCAGGCCTTCGGCTTCCGCCAGTTCCGGGCTCACGGTCGAGGCCAGCAGCGGCCGCCATGCGAGGATCAGGATGGCGAGGATGGCCGCGCCGCCGCCGTAGATGATGGCGATGTCTTCCACCGATACGGCCAGGATATCGCCGAACAGGAAACCCATCAGGTCGATGCGGACCGTGGTGAGAAACCCCACCAGCACCAGCCCGACCGCCAGCGTTGAATGGCTCAATATGCCCAGCAGCGCATCGGTCGACAGCGTGGCCTGCCGCTGCAGCACGATCAGCGCCCCGGCCACCAGGGCCGCGACAGCGAACACGCCCAGCGTCATGTTGATCGACAGGATGATGGACAGCGCCACGCCCAGCAGCGCCGAATGCGCCATGGTGTCACCAAAATAGGCCATGCGCCGCCAGACTACGAAACAGCCCAGCGGCCCGGCAACAAGCGCCAGGCCGATGCCGGCGATGAGCGCGCGGGAGAAATAGTCACCGAACATGGTCGTGCCCCGCATGCTCATGGTCGTGATGATGCTCATGCGCATGCCCCTCGGGCACCACGCAGCCGTCGTCATGATGCTCGTGGTCGTGGTGATGTTCGTAGATCGCCAGCGTATGCGCCGCGCGTTCGCCGAACAGCCGGAGATATTCCGGGCTCCGCTTCACGGCCGACGGCGTGCCGCGGCAGCAGACATGACCATTGAGGCAGATCACCGTATCGGTCTCGGCCATCACCACATGCAGGTCGTGGCTGATCATCAGGATCCCGCTCCGCGTCGTGTCGCGGATCTGCCGCACCAGTTCGTAGAGTGCGACTTCGCCGGAAAAATCGACGCCCTGCACCGGCTCGTCCAGCACCAGCAGGTCGGGCTTCCTGATCATCGCCCGGGCAAACAGCACGCGCTGGAATTCGCCGCCGGACAGCTCCTGCACCGCCGCCTTGCGCAGGCGCTGCGCGCCCACCGCCTCGAGCGCCTCGTCGATCGCGGTCGCCGGATAGCGCCCGGTCAGCGTCATCAGCCGCTCCACCGTCAGGGGCAGCGTCCAGTCGATGGTCAGCTTCTGCGGCACATAGCCGATGCGCAAGCCGGGCTGGCGCGTCACGCTGCCCGTGGTCGGCTTCAGCACGCCGGTCGCCAGCTTGGCCGTGGTTGATTTGCCCGAGCCATTCGGGCCGATCAGCGTCACGATCTCGCCGCGCGAAATGGTCATGTCCACGCCGCGCACCAGCGTCCGTCCACCACGCGTCACGCCGGCATTGCTGAGCGTGATCAGCGTTTCCTTGTGTGCCTGTGCATCCATTCGAAAACCTCTTGACGCCTCTCAATACGTTATAGCATAACACCGCCGCAAGCGTAATAACATAACATATCAGGAGGCCCCGCCGATGAAACTGCTCGCCCCACTCAGCCTGCTGGCCACGGCTTTCCTCAGCACCACCGCCATGGCCGCCCCCAGCGTCGTGGCCTCCATCAAGCCGGTCCATTCGCTGGTCTCGGCGGTGATGGCGGGCGTCGGCGAACCGACGCTCATCGTCAAAGGCTCGGCCTCACCCCACACCTATGCGCTTCGCCCCTCCGATGCCGGTGCGCTGGAAGCGGCCGATATCGTGTTCTGGACCGGCCATGGCATGGAGCTGTTCCTCGGCGACGCGCTCGACACCCTGGCCACCGGCGCCACCGTCGTCGAGTTGGCCGATGCCCCCGGCATTACCCTGCTGCCCGTCCGCGAAGGCGGCGCCTTCGAGGCCCATGCCCATGATGAGGCAGGGCACGAAGACGAGCATGCCCACGAGGCGGATGAGCACGATGGGCACGACCATGACGAACATGGCGAAGGCGACATGCATTTCTGGCTCGATCCGCAAAACGCCAAGCTGATGGTCACCCAGATCGCCACGATGCTGGCGGAAGCCGACCCGGAAAACGCCACCGCCTACCAGGCCAATGCCGAGGCCGAACTGGTCAGGCTTGACGCCCTCGAGGCCGAGCTGGCCGCTATGCTGGCCCCGGTCGCCGACAAGCCCTTCATCGTCTTCCACGACGCCTATCAGTATTTCGAAGCCCGCTTCGGTCTCAATCTGGCCGGTTCGGTCACCGTCACGCCTGACACCATGCCCGGCGCCGCGCGCATCGACGAGCTCAAGGCCAAGCTGGCCGAACTGGGCGTGACCTGCGTCTTCGCCGAACCCAATTTCGAACCCACCATCATCTCCGCCATCACCGAAGGCACCCCGGCCAAAGCCGGCGTGCTGGACCCCGAGGGCGGCGCCCTGACCGAAGGCGTCGATCTCTACCCGGACCTGCTGCGCGGACTGGCGACCAGCCTGGTGGACTGCCTGGGCTAAAACACCCCCACCTGACCTCCCCCTGAAGGGGGAGGAATCCGCCCGGTGATCATCACCTATATTGCCCCAAAACACGATCTGCTCCTCCCCCTTCAGGGGGAGGGTGGGTGGGGGCCTAGTTCGCGCTGAGAGCTCTGTCTGTCCCTCCCCATAACGGGGAGGGCACCCCCCATCACGCCCAAAATTTCACTTCTAACGTAACGTGCTAACATATCGGAGACATCATGCACGCTCGCTTCCTCCTGCCGCTTCTCGCCGCCACGGCGCTCACCCTGCCCACCATCGCCGATGATCACGTCTCGGCCTGGCGCCTCTTCGTTGCCGACCACGCCAAGGCCGAAGTCACGGCGATCGACCTGGCCAGCGGCGATACGCTCGCCAGCTTCCCGATGGCCAGCCCGGCCGCGCTCTACACCACCAATGGCGCCGCCTTCGCCGTGCAGGGCGCCGGCAACCAGGTCTCGGTGATCCGCGGCGGCATTGCCCTCGACGATCACGGCGACCATGGCGATATCGAGATCAGCGACCCTGAACTGGTCGAGGCCGTGATGACCGGCGAAAAGCCCGCCCACTTCGTCGAGCATGGCGGCAAGGCCGCGATGTTCTTTGATGGCTCGGGCCTGATCAACCTGTTCAGCGCCGAGCAATGGGCCAACGATGGCACGATCGACGCCAGGCAGCTCGATAGCGGCACCGCCCATCACGGCGTGGCGATCCCCTGGGGCGACTACACGCTGACCTCGGTGGCCAATGCCGATGACGAGAAGAAGCCGCGACTCGGCCTCAATGTGCTCGATGTCGATGGCGAGGTCCTGGGCGAGACCCATGCCTGCCCGGACCTGCATGGCGAGGCCACATCGGGCAATCTGGTGATCGTCGGCTGTGGCGATGGCCTGCTGATCGTCTCCGGCTCGGGCGAACCACAGGTTACCAAGCTCGCTTATGATGGCCTGCCCGACGGCAGGGCCACCACCTTCCTCGGTGGTGTCGGCATGCAGTATTTCCTGGGCAATTACGGGGCCGACAAGGTCGTGCTGATCGATCCTGCCGAGGCCGAACCCTATCGCCTCGTCGACCTGCCGACCCGCCGCGTTCACTTCGCGGTCGATCCGATCCGGCCGAAATTCGCCTATATCTTCACCGAGGACGGCAAGCTCAACCAGCTCGACGTGCTCTCCGGGGAGATCGTGCAGTCTCTGGCGGTGACCGAGCCCTATTCCATGGATGGCGACTGGAGCCTGCCGCGCCCGCGCATCGCGGTGGCCGGTGACGTCGTCGCTGTGACCGACCCCAACCAGGGCCAAGTGCACCTTATCGACATTGCCAGCTTCACCGAAACCGGCGCCATCCCCGTCGCCGGCGCGCCCTACAATATCGTTGCTGTCGGCGGCTCAGGGGCGGTTCACTAGAAAGCCACCCACCTCGCCTCCCCTGTCAGGGGGAGGAATCCGCCCAGTGACGGTCCGAGATTTCGCCACACACTTGATCCGGTTCCTCCCCCTTCAGGGGGAGGCTGGTGGGGGTAGCCGACCAGGCCCTACTTCAGCGGCCCCTTGAAGATGAAGAACGCCCCGAGCGCGATCATGGCAAAGCCGATGCCGTGGTTCCAAGTGAACTTCTCGCCGAGATAGAACACCGCGAACAGCACGAAGACCGAGAGCGAGATCACTTCCTGGATGGTCTTGAGCTCGGCGCCCGAATAGACGCCATAGCCGATCCGGTTGGCCGGCACGGCCAGCCAGTATTCGAAAAAGGCGATGCCCCAGCTGATCAGCACCACGACCCAGAGGGCCGTGGCGGGGAATTTGAGATGCCCATACCAGGCAAAGGTCATGAACAGATTGGATGCGACCAGCAGCCCGATCGGCGCCAGCGTGGCAAAGTTGAAGCCCAAGGCTTCCTCCTGAACGAACCGGTCAGCCCCGGCGGCGCTATCTAGCCGTATTGGCCACGCCGTGAAAGCGCGATTTGTGCAGGGCCCGCCTAGCGCAAATGCTTGGTCGGCTGCTCGAGCCCGAAAATCTCGTCGGTGAGGCTGTCCATGCGCTCGCGGATCAGGCCCTGGGCGTCATAGAGCCCGCGGTTGTAGAAATAGGCCCCCATCTTGTCGACAAAGAACATCATCAGCATTTCCGCCGGTATGGCGCCGATCTGCTGGTCCAGTTCCTCGCGGAAATAGTCCTGGATTTCGCCCACGATGGCCTTGGTTTCCTCGCGGCTGAACTTGATGGGTTTCATCTCTCTCACCTTGGAACTTGGACCTCATACCGAGCGTGTCGCAGGACGAGGTTTGATCAAAGCGAGGTCTACTGTGAGTCGCCCCCGCCAGGCGGCCCCCTATTGCCCCTCAAGCGCCCGGCGCGGGCTTGACCGCGGCGCCGTTTTCCGGGCAACGGGACGCTACCGTTGCACTTGCGCCCATTTGGTGGCAAACCAGTTCCCGTGTTGGTTTCCAAAGGCCGTTGTGCCGGAGGAATCAAAAGGGAACACGGTGCGACGTACCCATCAGGGCGCAAAACCGTGGCTGCCCCCGCAACTGTAAGCGGCGAGTGCGCTCGACTATGCCACTGACCTTCGGGTCGGGAAGGCCGAGCTGCACGGCGACCCGCGAGCCAGGAGACCTGCCAACACCTCGTTTTTAAACCAGCTGTCGGCGGGACAGGCGGAGGTGTGCATGACCAGACCATCAGGCTGAGTCCATTTCGGGACGCATGGTCCCTTGACGTCCGCCGCTCCCGCGCCGGTGCGTCCTCTCACCTCCCCTAAATCCACACTGGACACACGAACATGCATATCGAACCCGAACTGATCTCTCCCGAAAAGATGCTGATCGCCTATGGCACCGCGGCAGCGGCCGGCGCCTTCACCGTCAAGCTGTCGCTCGACGCCGCGCGCGAACGCGGCGCGGTCTCGCTGGTGGCGCGCGCCGCCGTCGCCGCCATTGCGGCCTTCGCCTTCTTTGAAGTCCTGCCGCATTACCCGGTCGGCGTCAGCGAGGTCCACTTCATCCTCGGCTCGACGCTGCTGCTGATACTAGGTGCGGCGCCCGCCGCCATCGGCCTGGCGCTTGGCCTCTTGCTCCAGGGGCTGTTCTTTGCCCCCTTCGACCTGCCGCAATATGCCGCCAATGTGACGACGCTGCTGGCACCGCTCTTTGCCATCAAGCTGGTCGCCGATCGCATCATTGCCCCCAATACCCCTTATGTCGATATCAGCTACGGCCAGGCCTTGGCCCTCTCGGCCACCTATCAGGGCGGCGTCGTGCTCTGGGTTGCCTTCTGGGCGCTCTACGGCCAGGGTTTCGGCGCGGAAAACCTGACCGCGGTCGCCACCTTCGGCGGTGCCTATATGCTGGTCGTGCTGCTCGAGCCGCTGGTCGATCTGGCCGTATTGGCTGGTGCCAAGCTGGCCCGGGGCCTGGGCCGTACCGGCCTCGTCACGCCGCGCCTCTATAGCTGATCCAGCCGTCATGACCTGATGCGTCCCCGGCCTCTGCCGGGGGCGCTTTCTCCTATTGCAAGGCTCATCCAGCATGACCACCAAGATCCCGACCACCGTCATCACCGGCTTCCTCGGCGCCGGCAAGACCACCCTGGTGCGCCATCTCCTCGCGCATGCCCCCAAGGGCAAGCGCATCGCGCTGATCATCAACGAGTTCGGCGATCTCGGCGTCGACAAGGACATTCTCGCGGGTTGCGGCGACGAAACCTGCCGCGAAGAGGACATGGTCGAACTCTCCAATGGCTGTATCTGCTGCACCGTGGCCGACGAGTTCATCCCCACCATGCAGGCCTTGCTGGCCCGTCCGGACAAGTTCGATCACATCGTCATCGAGACCTCGGGGCTCGCCCTGCCGCAGCCGCTGATCCGCGCCTTCAACTGGCCCGAGATCAAGGCGCAGGTCACCATTGACGGCATCGTCACCGTCGCCGACGCCGCCGCGCTGGCCGAGGGGCGCTTTGCATCTGACGAAGCCGCCGTCGACGCCCAGCGCCGCCAGGACGAGATGCTCGATCATGAGACTCCGCTCGGCGAACTGTTCGAGGACCAGCTCTCGGTGGCCGATCTGGTCATCATCAACAAGGCCGATCTGCTCGATGCGGCCACGCTCGACAAGGTCGAGGCCAATATCCGCGCCGAACTGCGCCCCGGCGTCGGCGTCATCCGCGCCCGCAACGGCCATGTCGACATCGCGGCCCTGCTCGGCCTCGGCATGAGTTCGGAAGACGATATTGCCAATCGCCCCAGCCACCACGAGCTGGAGCATGGCGGCGAGACGCATGAGCATGACGATTTCGACAGCTTCTCGCTGCGCCTGCCATCCATTGGCAGCAAGGACGAGCTGCTGGCGGTCATCGAGCAGACCATCCGCGACCACGACATACTGCGCCTCAAGGGCTTTGCTGCCGTGCCCGGGGCTGCCGCCCGCCTCGCCATCCAGGCCGTCGGCCCCCGCGTCACCGCCTATTTCGATCGTCCCTGGAAGGACGGCGAAATGCGCGAGACGGCACTGGTCGTCATCGGCGAAAGCCCGCTCGACCACGCGGCGATCACCGCCAGCCTGCAGCGCGCCCTGGCCGTCGCAGCCTGAAACCAGCCCGGCCCCGATCTGTCCCTCCCCCTTCAGGGGGAGGTTAGGTGGGGGCGCCTGCGACACGGTGGGCCAACCAAGGATAAGAAATGACCGAGATCACCAAGGACTCCAACGGCACCCAGCTCAGTGATGGCGACGCCGTCACGCTGATCAAGGACCTCAAGGTCAAGGGCACCTCGGTCACCCTCAAGCGCGGCACGTTGATCAAGAACATTCGCCTCACCGACGACACTGCCGAAATCGAGTGCAATGCCGAAAAGGTAAAGGGCCTCGTTCTGCGCACCGAGTTCCTCAAGAAGGCCTAGCGCCGTGCACCTCCTTTCCGCGCAGGCCGGCGCCATCCAGCAGGAAGGCGAGGCAATCGACCTCAACCAGCGCCCCGGTGCGTTGGTCTTTGCCAGCTCGGCCGATAGCGAATTGGCCATGCTGGCCGGCGCCGCCGACCGGGCAGGGGAGGGCGAGCTCCGCCTCGCCAATACGCTGCGGCTGTCCAACAATCTTTCGGTCGATCTCTGGCTGGAACAGACGGTGGCCCATGCCCGCCTCGTCGTGCTCCGCCTCATCGGCGGGGCCGCCTATTTCCAGTATGGCGTGGACGAGCTGACCGCGCTCTGCGCCAACCGCAGGATCCCGCTCGCGCTGCTGCCGGGGGATGCCAATCCCGACCCCATCCTGCAGTCCCGCTCCACCATTCACCCCGATGACTGGAGCCGCCTGCACAGCCTCTTCATCGCCGGCGGCCCGGACAATGCCGATACGATCCTGATGGCATTCAATCTGCTTGCTTCACCTCTCCCCCAGGGAGAGAGGTCGGCGGCGCAGCCGCCGGGTGAGGGGGGCTTTCTTGCCGACCTGGCCCCCACCCCCTTCGCCCGTTTCGGCCTGTGGTATCCCGGCCAAGGCGTGACGGACTTCGACAGCATCCGCGCTGCTTTGTGCCTCCCGCCCGGTGCGCCCAAGCCGGCGCATGTGCCGATCCTGTTCTACCGCGCTGCCCTCGAGGGGGCCGGCACGGCGACCCTGGAGGCGCTGGTTGCCGAACTGGAAAGCCAGGGCATGGCCCCGGTGCCCATCCTGGTCTCTTCGCTCAAGGAAGCGCCTTGCATCCGTTTCGTGCAGCAGATTCTGGCGGCGGTCAAACCCAGCGCCATCTTCAACCTGACCGGCTTCGCGCTGGGCATTGACGGGCTCGACGACAAGGCCAATCCCTTTTCCACCGGCGACGCGCCGGTGATCCAGCTCATCCAGTCCGGCCGCTCCGAGGCGCAGTGGCGGGCCGACAGCCAGGGTCTCTCCTCCAAGGACATGGCGATGTTCCTCGTCATGCCCGAAGTCGACGGGCGCCTTGGCGGCCTCATCGTCGGCCACAAGGCCGACGCGGTCTGGCACGAGCGCTGCCAGGTCCCGCTCACCAGCTACGCCCCCGATGCCTCGGGCATCACCCGCGCCGTGTCGCTGGCCAGCAACTGGTCCCGCCTCCGCGCCACACCCCGCGCCGACCGGCGCATCGCCCTCGTCCTCGCCAACTACCCCATCCGCGACGGCAGGCTGGCCAACGGCGTCGGCTACGACGCGCCCGAGTCCACGGTACGAATGATGAAAGAACTGGAAAAGGCGGGGTACGCTCTTTCTTCACCTCTCCCTCCGGGGGAGAGGTCGGCGGCGCAGCCGACGGGTGAGGGGGCCTTGCCGGATAGTAGCACCAACCTCATCGCCCTCCTCCAGTCCGGCCCCACCAACGCCAATCCGCAGCGGGGCAACACCCCTGCCACACTCGGCCTCGCCCGCTACGCCGACCTCTTTGCCGCGCTCCCGGCACCCATCCGCAGTGCCGTCACCGCCCGCTGGGGCGATCCGGCGTCCGACCCCTTCATCCGCGACGACGCTTTCCATCTGCCAGCGCTGGTCTTTGGCAATGTCGCCATTCTGCTGCAGCCCGCCCGCGGCTACCAGCTCGACGAGACGGCGAGCTATCACGATCCGGCCCTCGTCCCGCCGCACGCCTATCTGGCCGCCTATCTCTGGCTGCGCCACGAATTCGCCGCGCATGCCCTGATCCACAATGGCAAGCATGGCACACTGGAATGGCTGCCCGGCAAGGCCACCGCGCTTGACAAGGCGAGCTATCCCGACGCGCTCTGGGGGCAGTTGCCGCATCTCTACCCCTTCATCGTCAATGACCCCGGCGAGGGCACCCAGGCCAAGCGACGCACCGGCGCGGTGATCATCGACCATCTCGTGCCGCCCCTGACCCGGGCCGAGACCTATGGCCCGCTCAAAGACCTCGAGGCCCTGCTCGACGAATATTACGCCGCCTCCGGCATGGATCGGCGGCGGCTGGCCAATCTGCGCCAGCGCATTCTCGACTTCACCCGCGACGCCCGGCTTGACCGCGATATCGGCCTGCCCGAGGACGAGACGGAAGCGCTGATCAAGATCGACAACTTCCTCTGCGATCTCAAGGAAGCCCAGATCCGCGACGGCCTGCATGTCTTCGGCCAGTCGCCGCAGGGCGAGCTCCAGCGTGATCTCATCGTCGCACTGGCCCGCGTGCCGCGCGGCGAGAGCGCGGGCGAAGCCTCGCTCATTCGTGCCCTGGCCGACGATCTCAAGCTTGGTTTTGATCCGCTGACGGCCAAGCTCGGCGAGCCGTGGTCCGGCCCGTCATTGTCGCGTTCATTCACCGTTCATACCGCGGGCGAAATTGTGGCGCGCACCCTTGGCGATGTGGTCGAACACCTCGAGGCCATCGCCGCCGCTCTCGTCGATCGCACCCTCATGCCCGACCCCGCCTGGACCGCCACACCAGCCGTCCTCGACACCGTCCAAACCCTCATCCGCCCCCGCCTGGCCGCCTCCGGCCCCGCCGAAATGCAGGCTCTGCTCGACGGCCTCGACGGCAAATTCATTCGCCCCGGCCCCTCCGGCGCCCCCTCGCGCGGCCGGCTCGATGTGCTCCCGACGGGCCGCAATTTCTACTCCGTCGACAGCCGCGCCGTCCCCACGCCCACCGCCTGGGAACTCGGCCGGAAATCCGCCGAAAGCCTGGTTCTCCGCCACTTGCAGGACCATGGCCACCACCTCCGCTCGGTCGCCCTGTCGGTCTGGGGCACCGCCAATATGCGCACCGGCGGCGACGATATCGCCCAGGCCCTGGCGCTGATCGGCGCGCGCCCAACCTGGGATCCGGGCTCACTCCGCGTTTCGGGTTACGAGATCATCCCGCTGCCCAAACTCGGCCGTCCGCGTGTCGACGTCACGCTGCGCATTTCCGGCTTTTTCCGCGATGCCTTCCCGGCCCAGATTGCACTGTTCGACCGCGCCATCCGCGCCATCGGCGCGCTCGACGAACCCACGGACGACAACCCCATCGCCGCCCGCATGCGCACCGACGCGCTGGGCCTGATGGCCGAGGGGCAGTCAGAACGCGATGCCGCGCTGTCGGCAGGACACCGCATTTTTGGTTCCAAGCCAGGCACTTACGGCGCCGGCCTCAACGCGCTGATCGATACCGGTTCGTGGACCAGCAAGGCCGATCTCGGCCGCCAGGCGCTCGACTGGGGCCAGTATGCCTATGGCGCGCAGGCCGCCGGCACGCCCGAGCGTGATCGCTTCGCCGCGCGTCTCAGCGATATCGACGCGGTCGTCCACAACCAGGACAATCGCGAACACGACCTACTCGACTCAGACAATTACTACCAGTTCGAAGGCGGCCTCTCCGCCGCTGCCGAGACCCTGACCGGTGTCCAGCCCGCTGCCTATCACAACGACCATTCCCGCCCGGAACGCCCGCTGATCCGCACGCTGGAGGAGGAAATCTCCCACGTCATGCGCTCCCGCGTCGTCAATCCCAAATGGCTGGCAGGCATGCAGCGCCATGGCTATCGCGGCGCCTTCGAGATCATCGCCACGGTCGATTTCATGTTCGCCTTCGCCGCCACCACCGGTGCGGTCAAGACGCACCATTTCGACCTGGCTTTCGAGGCTTTCGTCGAGGACGAGGCCGTCCGCGACTTCATCCGCACCGCCAATCACCATGGCTATGACGAGCTGATCGCCAAATTCAACGACGCCCGCCAGCGCGGGCTGTGGACGCCACGCTCCAACTCCGCCTTTGCCTATCTGGAGGACTCCAAATGACCGACAAGCCCGTCAAGAAGACCGACCTGATGACCGAGGCGGAGCGCGACGCCTATCATGCGGAGAAGATGAAGAAAAAGCGCGAGGCGCGGAACAAGATCCTCGCCACCAAGACGCAGGAAAAGGGCCTGCTCATCGTCCATACCGGCAAGGGCAAGGGCAAGTCGACCGCGGCCTTCGGCATGGTGTTTCGCGCGCTGGGGCACGGCTTCAAGGTGGGCGTCGTGCAGTTCGTCAAGGGCGTCTGGGAGACGGGCGAGCGCGACGTGCTGCTGAAATTTCCCGAGCTGGTGACGATCAACGCCATGGGCGAAGGCTTCACCTGGGACGTCGCCGACCGCCAGCGCGACCTCGCCGCCGCGCGCAAGGCCTGGGACCAGGCCAAGGCGCTGATCTCCGATCCGGCCTACAAGCTGGTGCTGCTCGACGAGCTCAACATCGTGCTGCGCTACGATTACCTGCCGATTGAGGAAGTGGTCGAGTTCCTGCGCAACAAGCCGGTCGATACCCATGTCATCGTCACCGGCCGCAACGCCAAGGATGAGCTGATCGAGATCGCCGACCTGGTCACCGAAATGACCGAGATCAAGCACCATTTCAGGGCGGGCGTGAAGGCACAGAAGGGTATCGAATTCTAGCAGCTGGCCTGCAGCGAGCGCGTCAGGCCGGCAATGGCCGGCTCCATCTCGACCGCATCCGCCACGGAGTATTCGGCGCGGAAGGCGGCGTAGCCGGCGCCATCGCACAGGACAATCATGCGCTGGGTGAAGGTCTGGATGCCCTTGATGCCGGACACCTCGGCCCAGCGCGGCGTGACGGTCTGCCCCGATATGGCCCAGGCGTCAGATTCAAGCACCGCGTTCTCGCTGCTCACCGCCGCTTCGAACGACCCGGAAGCAGAGCCGCTCCAGACCATGATCTTCTGCACCTTGCCCGGTCGAACGAAGCCCAGCCCGTCGTCGCTCGGCACGAAATCCGCCGGTACCTCGATGGAATAGCCCGCATTGCTGTCTTCGAAGCGCTGCCACTCCTGCGCCGCGACAGGCGCAGCGAGCAGGGTCATCAGCAGGGCGGCCTTGAGCATGTGCATGCATCAAGGCTAGCGGCGGCGCCATGTGGTGACAAGGGGGCGCTACAGCACCACAATGCCTGAATGCTTGGCCTTCTGCTCGGGCTCGACATGGATGGTGATCTGCACATTCCTCACCGCTTCGCGCAGCTTGGCCTCGATCTGGTCGCAGATCGTGTGTGCGTCCTCGACACTCATCGCGCCCGGCACGACCAGGTGGAAATCGATGAAGGTCATCTTCCCTGCCTGCCGCGCGCGGATGTCATGCGCCTCGATGGCACCATCGGCATTGGTGGCGATCACGTCGCGAATGGTCTTTTGCGTATCGGGCGGCACGGCGACATCCATCAGCCCGCCCACGCTGTGGCGAATGACGCCCCAGCCCGACCACAGGATGTTGAGCGCCACCAGGGCCGCCAGAATGGGGTCGAGCACCGCCCAGCCGGTTGCATAGACCAGGGCCAGCCCGGCCAGTACGCCGACCGTCGAGACCACATCGGTCATCAGGTGCCGGCCATCGGCTTCCAGCGCCGGGGACTGCACCGAGCGACCATGCCGGATCAGCACGACGGCCCAGATCACGTTGATGACGGTGGCCACGCCGCTGACCACGAGCCCCTGCATCGGCGCTTCGGGCAGGCTCGGGGCCAGGAAGCCCAGCACGGCCTCGCGCACGATCAGGATGGCGGCGACGATGATCATCACGCCAACGATGACGGCCGAGAAATACTCGGCCTTGTGATAGCCATAGGGCAGGGCGGCATCGGCCGGCCGCTGCGCCAGCCGCACCGCGATCAGGGCGACCACGGCGGTCACGACATTGACGATCGATTCCAGCGCATCCGAATAGAGGGCGATCGAGCCGGTAATGTACCAGGCCAGGAACTTGAGGCCGAGCACGATGACCCCGACGAGCAGACTCGCCGCGGCTATGGCCAGCGTTCGGTTGTTGGTGGTGATGCTCACCCGGTGCCCCATCGGAAGTGGTCACACGGCCATAGTCCTCCCGGGCGAAGAGGGCAAGTCCTTGAATTTGCAAATCATTTTCAGAAGCATTCCGATCTGGTCACTGGGTGGCGCAAGCCATTGATTGACCACATGCTTCTCCCCGCCTAGAACCAGACCTGCGCAGAGTTCCCGTGAAGGAACTGAAACAGAATCCGGTGCGGTCGACCCAATTCGGGGACCAACCCCGGAGCTGCAACGGTCTTGAGCGAACCTGCCTCTTGGTCTTGAGAGGCGATGATGACGACGGTTCAGGCCGGGCCACTGCCCGGAACAACGCTACCCATTGGCGCCCGGCTGGTTGCCGGCATCGGCTGCAGCAGTGCGGCGGATGTCGCGGAGATCGTTGCTCTGGTGGAGGAATGCCTTGTCGAGCTCGGCGCAGCGCCCGTTTCGCTCATTGGCCTCGTCAGCCACAGCCGGAAGGCGAACCATCCCGGGCTTCTGGCTGCTGCGCAGCATTTCGACATCCCGCTCCGCCTGCTGGATGATGCAGAACTGCGTGCCGATATGCCCACGCCGTCGCCCCGCGTCCTGGCGGCCATCGGCCAGCCCTCCATTGCCGAGGCCGCCGCAGCAGCGGTTGGTCCCCTGCTGCTCGCCAAGCGCAGGTCATCGCATGCCACCTGCGCCCTGGCGCTCTGCGACGGTCGTTTGGATCCGCAGGCTCAGGCGTCGAGCCCCAGGGCCTCGATCGCCGCTTCAACGCTGTCGACCTCATGTGCGGGACCATAGGCGGGGCGGGCGATCATGAAGACCTTGACCCCCAGTTTCCGCGCCGCCTCCAGTTTGGCGGCTGTCTGTCCGCCCCCTGAATTCTTGGTCACCAGATGAGTGATGCCTTCGCGCTCCATCAGCGCCATTTCATCGATCAGCGTATAGGGCGGCCGCGTCTGCAGCAGGCGCGCGTGGCGCGGCAGCTCCATGGCCGGCGCCTCAATGGTCCGCACCACGAACTGGCAGTCGTCGCGTTCGAGGAAATGCTTGAGCCCGGTATGGCCGGTGGTCAGCAGAACGTCCGCATTGGGCGGCAGGGCGGCAGCGGCTTCTGCGGCGGTCTCGACCGTCAGCCAGTCATCCCCGATCTGCTGCTCCCATGCCGGACGCATGTAGCGCACCAGCGCCACGCCGGCCGCTTGCGCCGCAGCGACGGCATTGATGGAAATCTGCCCCGCATAGGGATGCGTCGCGTCCACCAGGCGCCCGATATTGGCCACGCTCAGATAGGCCGCCAGCCCGGGAATGCCACCAAATTTGCCCATGCGCAGCCCGCCAGCGGGCAGGATGGGATTCTGCGTGCGCCCGGCCAGCGACGTGATGACATCGTGGCCCATGCCCACCAGCCTGTTGGCCAGCTGGCGGGCTTCGGCGGTGCCGCCAAGGATCAGAATCTTCATCGGGCTTGCAGGTCTCCTCGCGCCCAATGTGCCCATTCCCGGCCGCTGCCTCAAGGGTGGTCACGCTGATGTTCGACTGGATCAGACGTCCATTCCGCCCCGGCCACTTCGCCGCGCTCGACCATGCGGATTTTCCGGCAATGGAGCCGGGCACGGTCTGGCTGGTCGGTGCCGGGCCCGGCGGGCCGGGCCTGGTCACGCTGCTGGCCTATCATGCCCTCAGCCAGGCCGACGTGATCGTGCATGACGCACTGGTCTCGCCCGTTCTGCTGGCCATGGCGCCCAGGCGTACCCAGAAGCTGTTTGCCGGCAAGCGCGGCGGCCGGCCATCGCCCAAACAGGCCGACATTTCCCTGCAACTGATCGAGCTGGCCAAGGCCGGCAAGCGGGTCCTTCGCCTCAAGGGCGGGGATCCTTTCATGTTCGGCCGTGGCGGCGAGGAAGCCGGCGCGCTGGCCCGGGCCGGCGTGCCGTTCCGCATCGTGCCGGGCATTTCGGCGGGCCTCGGCGGTCTTGCCTATGCCGGCGTACCGGTGACGCACCGCGACACCAACCAGGCCGTGATCTTCCTCACCGGGCATGACGAGACCGGCGCAGTGCCTGGCGGGGTCGACTGGCCGGCAGTGGCCAAGGCGGCGCCGGTCATCGTCATGTTCATGGCGATCAAGCATCTAAACTCGATCTCGCAAAAGCTCCTTGCGGCCGGCCGCGACGGGGCCGACCGTGTCGCCATCGTCTCGCATGCTTCGACCCCGCAGCAATCGGTGATTGAAACCACCCTCGCCGAGGTGCCGGGGCTTGTCGACGTGCCCACGCCGGCCATTGTCGTGCTCGGCCCGGTCAGCGCCTATCGCGAGACGCTCGACTGGTATGTCGGGGAAGCCCGGAGGCATGTCTTTGGCTAAGGGCATTGTGATAGCTGCGCCGCGGTCCGGTTCGGGCAAGACCGTGATCACGCTCGGCTTGCTGGCCGCCTTGCGCCGGCGCGGCGTTGTCGTGGCACCCGCCAAGACCGGGCCGGACTATATCGATCCAGCCTTTCTTGGCCGCGCCGCGCTGCGCGAAGCGGTCAATCTCGATCCGTGGTCGATGTCGCCCGCCCGGCTCAAATCCCTCGCCGCCATGCAGGCCGTGGGCGCAGACATGCTGCTGGTCGAGGGCGTCATGGGCCTGTTCGACGGTGCCGCGGATGGCTTCGGCTCCACCGCCGACCTGGCTGAACTGCTGGAGCTCCCGGTGGTGCTGGTCGTCGATGCCGAGCGGCAGAGCCAGTCGGTGGCGCCGCTGGTGGCAGGATTCGCCAATTGGCGTCCGGGTGTGCGGGTTGCCGGAGTGATCCTCAATCGCGTCGCGTCCATGAAGCATGAGCGCATGCTGGTCGATGCGCTGACCGCCACCGGCATTCCATGCCTGGGGGCCATTCCGCGCAATGCAAATCTCGTGCTGCCCGAACGTCATCTCGGCCTCGTCATGCCCGATGAGGTGGCGGCGTTTGCAGCCTTTGTAGATACCGCATCCGATGCCGTTGGCGACTATGTCGACCTCGAGCGGCTGCGCGGGCTGGCTGCACCCATTGCCGAAGGCGATACGGCGCCGGCGCCCTTGCCGCCGCTGGGCCAGCGTATCGCCATTGCCCGCGACGATGCCTTCGCCTTTCTCTATCCGCACCTGCTCGATGGCTGGCGGGCCATGGGCGCGGAGCTGAATTTCTTCTCCCCGCTGGCCAACGAGGCCCCGCCGGACGACTGCGACGCCGTCTTCCTGCCAGGGGGATATCCCGAGCTCCATGGCGGTACACTCGCCGCTGCCAACCACTTCAGGGCCGGTCTCATCGCCGCCAGAGACCGGCACGCGCTGATCTATGGCGAATGCGGGGGCTTCATGGTGCTGGGCGAGGCGCTGGTGGACAAGGCGGGGGAGATCCACGCCATGACGGGCCTCTTGCCCGTCACCACTCGCATCGATCGGCCCAAGCGGATCCTGGGCTATCGGCGGCTGGTGCAGTCGGGAGATCTGCCGTGGCCGGGGCGGTTGCAGGGGCATGAATTTCATTATTCGTCGGCCAGGCAGTCGCGCCTGCCGCCGCTCTTTGCGGCCACCGATGCGCGAGGCGAGGCCATGCCGCCGATGGGCGCCGTGATCGGCCGCGTCATGGGCTCTTACGCCCATGTGGTGGATGCGGCATAAGTCGGGCCATGGCTAAGTCACTGATGTTCATGGGTACCGGGTCAGATGTCGGCAAATCGCTGCTGGTGGCCGGGCTGTGCCGGGCGCTCAGCAATCGCGGGCTGCGCGTGGCTCCGTTCAAGCCGCAGAACATGAGCAACAATGCCGCGGTGACTGCCGATGGCGGCGAGATCGGGCGGGCGCAGGCGCTGCAGGCCAGGGCTGCCCGCCGCAATTCGGTCACCGCTATGAACCCCGTATTGCTCAAACCTGAACAGGAAACCGGCGCACAGGTGGTGGTGCGCGGACAGCGCCGCGCCTCCATGTCGGCGCGTGGCTATTGGGCAGAACGCGGCAAGCTTCTGCCGGATGTGCTTGCAGCATACTGCGAACTTGCTGGCGATTCCGACGTGGTTCTGGTCGAGGGCGCCGGCAGCGCCTCGGAGGTCAATCTGCGCGGCAATGACCTGGCCAATTTCGGCTTCGCCCAGGCGGCCGGCGTGCCGGTCGTGCTGGTGGGTGACATTCATCGCGGCGGCGTCATCGCCTCGGTGGTCGGCACCTTCGCCGTCATCGATCCCGCCGATGCCCGGCTGATCCGCGCCACGCTGATCAACAAGTTCCAGGGTGATCCGGCGCTGTTCGAGGCGGGGATGGACTTCCTGCGCGACCGCACGGGCGTGCCCTGCTTCGGCCCGGTGCCCTGGTTCGCTGACGCGGCGAAACTGCCCGCCGAGGATTCGATGGCTTTGGGCGCGCTGCCCAGAAATCCGGACGGCGTATTGACCATTGCGGTCCCGCAATTGCCGCGCATTGCCAATTTCGATGACCTCGACCCGCTGCGCGCCGAGCCCGGCGTCAATGTGGTGATGGTGCAGCCGGGCGAGGTCATTCCGCGTGACGCCGACTGGATCATCATTCCCGGCTCCAAGGCCACGCGGTCGGACCTTGCCGCCTTGCGCGCCAACGGCTGGGACCGCGATATCCTGGCCCATCATCGTGCCGGGGGCAGGGTGCTCGGCATTTGCGGTGGCTACCAGATGCTGGGTCGCACCATTGCCGACCCCGACGGGATCGAAGGCGCGCCGGGCAGCAGCGCCGGGCTGGGCCTGCTCGATGTCGAGACCGTGCTGACGCCGGTCAAGCAATTGCGGGTGGAAGAGGCCAGGCATGTGGCCTCGGGCGAGGCCATCAGCGGCTATCACATGCATATGGGCGTGACGGCAGGCGCGGACCGGGCGCGGCCCTTTGCCCAGATCGGTGCCGAGGACGAGGGCGCGATCAGTGCCGATGGCCGGGTCATGGGCACCTATCTGCACGGGCTGTTCGCGGCGGAGGGCTTCCGCCGCAGCTTCCTCGGCAATGTGGCCAGTCCCGATCTCGCCTATGAGGCGAGCATCGAGCAGACGCTGGATGCCCTGGCGGATCACCTCGAACAGCATCTTGATATCGATGCGCTGCTGGCGCTCGCAGAGGAGGTTGGTAAATGAACGCCAGGAAGCCCCCCTCACCCGTCTCGGCCTGCGGCCGATCCACCCTCTCCCACGAGGGGAGAGGGGGACACCTGCAGCTTGAGAGGCACATTGCCCCCTTCTCCCCTCGTGGGAGAAGGTGCCCCGAAGGGGCGGATGAGGGGGGCTTGCTATGCACGCCATGATTGCCCCCCTCGCCCTCCTGCTCGAACGTTGGTTCGGCTATCCGCAGCGGCTGGTGGAGCTGATCGGCCATCCCGTTATCTGGATGGGGCGGTTCATCTCTTTCATGGAGCGGGGCGTCGACAAGCGGCAGCGGACGCCGCGCCAGCGCCGCGATGCGGGGATATTCACGCTGGCCATGCTGCTGCTGGTGACGCTGACCATCACCCTTGCTGTCCAGCAGGTCCTGCGCTCCATGCCGCTGGGCTGGGTGCTCGAAATCATGCTGGCCACGCCCTTTTTGGCGCAGAAGGAACTGGGCCGTGCCGTCGAGGCGGTAGCCATCGCGCTGCGCAACTCGCTCGATGCCGGCCGCGAAGCCGTCAGCCATATTGTCGGACGCGATCCGCAGGCGCTGGACGAGGCGGGCGTCGCCCGCGCAGCGATCGAGACGCTGGCCGAAAGCACCTCGGACGGGGTGGTGGCGCCGTGGTTCTGGCTGGTGTTGCTCGGTCTGCCAGGCATTGCGCTCTACAAGGCCATCAACACCGCCGACTCGATGATCGGCCATATGAACGAGCGCTATCGCGACTATGGCTGGGCGGCGGCCAAGCTCGACGACCTGGCCAACTGGATTCCGGCCCGCCTGACTGCGGTGCTGATCACAGCCGCCTGCTTTGTCACGCCCCATGCCAGCCCGAGCAAGGCCTGGGCCATGGCCCGGCGCGATGCGCGCAAACATGCCTCGCCCAATTCCGGCTGGCCGGAAGCCAGTTTTGCCGGTGCATTGGGGTTCAGGCTGGGAGGCCCTCGCAGCTACGATGGCAAGATCGTCGACCTGCCCAGTTTTGGCGATGGTAAGTCGACTCTGGTGGGCAGCGATATCTTGCGCGCGCTGGTGCTGTATCGGTCGACGCTGAACGTGCTGCTGGGGGTGAGTGTGGTGATTGGGCTGCTGGTCTGGGTGGCCTGACCCCCACCTAGCCTCCCCCTGGAAGGGGGACGGATAGATCGGGTGTGTGGCAACATCGATGACGATCACCAGCCGGATTCCTCCCCCTTCAGGGGGAGGTTAGGTGGGGGCGTTTGGCCCCGATATTTGGGCCAGCCGACACCCCCTCCCGGCCTCCCCCGTCAAGGAGGTGCCGCCCGGAGTATGTTGTCCGATCGGACTCTCACCGGATGTCTAGGCCACATGTATGCGGCTGGTCGCCGGCACCGGCACGTCGCCCTTAAGGGTCATGGGCAGGCCGGCGGCGACGAAGTAGACGTCGTCGCAGATTTCGGCGAGGCGTTGGTGGGCAGCGCCGGTGAGGTCGCGAAAGGTGCGGGCCATGGCATTGTCGGGCACGATGCCCAGGCCAACCTCGTTGCTGACCAGGATCACCTTGGCCGTCTTGACCTGAACAAGGGTAGCGCCGAGCTCGCTCACCGCCAGGGCCACGTCTTCATTGGCGACCAGCAGGTTGGTGATCCACAACGTCAGGCAGTCGACCAGGATGACGTCATGCTTTTCGGACGCCGCAATCAGGGCGTCGGACAGGGCCAGCGGTTCCTCGATCGTGGCAAATTGTGCGGCCCGCGAGGCCTGGTGGCTGGCGACCCGGTCGCGCATTTCCGCGTCGAGCGCCTCGGCCGTCGCGAGATAGGCGGGCCTTGTGCCACTGCGGATCGCCAGCTGCTCGGCAAAGGCCGTCTTGCCCGAACGGGCGCCACCCAGAACCAGCACATGTCGTGTCATCGTCGTTGCCTCCCTAACCTGCCGCCGCAGCGCTCAATGGTACAAAAGCTGCTCCGCCGCAACAGGTTGCGCCAGGCCCGCGTGCAGGCCATGCGCGCCATGCCGCCGACGGGCGCTTTTTGTGCCTTATCCTACTTTCGTCTTAGCATCTTTCGCATTATGGTCCGCGCCGAAACGACACTTTAGAATCCGTCCAAAAGCGCTTCCAGGAAAAGTGGAAGCCGGTTTTCCGTCCGGAAGCGCGCAACTCGATGACCGGGAGATTCCCCGCGTGCCCAGATACTATCTTGGCGTTGATGGCGGCGGCACCAATTGCCGCGTGCGTCTGGCTGACGAGAACCTGAAGACGCTCGCCGAGGTCAAGAACGGCCGCTCGAACCTTCAGATCGACGACGGGGAGCCGGCATTCCGCGCCATCAGCGACGGCACCCGCGACGTGTTCCAGGCCGCCGGGCTCGATTATGCCGAAACCGCCAATACCTATGCCTGCTTCGGCATGGCCGGCGGCCGCATGGATACGGCCCGCGCCGAATTCGCCGCGCGGCCATGGCCCTTTGCCGGGGTCAAGGTCTATGACGATATCGACATTGCCCATGCTGGCGCCCTGGGCGGCGGCGAGGGCGGCGTGATCATCGTCGGCACCGGCTCGGCCGCCATGTCCATCGTCGATGGCAGGCGGCACCAGGCCGGCGGCTGGGGTTTCCAGATCGGCGACCAGATGAGCGGCGCCATTCTGGGCCGCGAACTGGTCCGCTATTCGGTCGAGGCGGAGGATGGCCTCGTCGAGGCCTCGCCGCTGACCAAGGCGGTCATGGCGGCCCTGGGGGGCGACAACCAGGCGGTGATGACCTGGTCCTTTGCCACCGACATGGACCTCAAGATCATCAGCCGGGATGGCTCGGAGGGCTGCGACGACGCGCTGATCGGGCGCGCGCCGGCCGAATTCGGCAAGCTGATGCCGCTGTTTTTCGACCATTACGACAAGGGCGATGCCGTTGCCCACAAGATGATGGAAATCGAACTGGGCTATATCGACACCTATGTGCGCTGGTTCCAGGCGCACAATGCCCATGTCATGGCCATTGTCGGCGGCTTTGGTGCGCGCCTGTTCCCCATCCTGCAAAAGCGCTATGGCAATTTCGTCGCCCTGCCGCAATTCGAGCCGCTGCATGGCGCCGTCATCCTCGCCAAGCAGAACCACCCCGCCTGACCCTCGCACCTACCCCAGAGGACTAGCCTAGTGTCCAGCCGCATCATTCCCGTCCAGCCTTTCGACTATGTGGTGTTCGGCGCCACGGGCGACCTGACCAAGCGCAAGCTCATTCCGGCGCTCTACCATCGCTTCAAGGATGGGCAGTTTGACGAGGAAAGCCGCATCATCGGCGCGTCCCGCTCCAAGCTCAGCGACGCCGATTTCCAGAAAGTGGCGCGCGAGGCCATCAGCCAGTTCGTCGAAAAGGAATATCAGGACGAAAAGGTCATCGACCGTTTCATCAAGATCTTCTCCTATGTGCCGGTCGATGCCAGCAACCCCGAAGGCTCGGGCGACCTGGGCAAGGCACTGCGCAGCGACCCCCAGATCGTCCGCGCCTTCTACCTTGCCGTGGCGCCCGACCTGTTCGAGCCGATCGCCGAATACCTGGCCAAGAAGAAGCTCTATCGCCGCGATGCGCGCGTCGTGATCGAAAAGCCGCTGGGCCATGACCTGGCTTCCTCGATGGAGATCAATGACGGCGTGGCCAAGATCTTCAAGGAAGATCAGGTCTATCGCATCGACCACTATCTCGGCAAAGAGACCGTGCAGAACCTCCTGGCCCTGCGCTTTGCCAATGCCCTGTTCGAGCCGATCTGGAATTCGGCCCATATCGACCACGTCCAGCTCACCGTGGCGGAATCGGTCGGCGCCGGCACGCGCGGCTATTACGACGAGAGCGGCGCGCTGCGCGACATGGTGCAGAACCACATGCTGCAGCTGCTGTGCCTCGTGGCCATGGAGCCGCCGGCCTCGGACGATGCCGATGCGCTGCGCGACGAAAAGCTCAAGGTGCTGCGGGCGCTCAAGCCGATCATCAATGGCGACATTGCCCGCAACACGGTGCGCGGCCAGTACAAGGGCGTGAAATCCGAGACCACGTCGGTGGCCGGCTACCAGGAAGAACTGCCCGAGGACAAGAAGGGCAGCCGCACCGAGACCTTCGTGGCGCTCAAGGCCGAAGTCGAGAACTGGCGCTGGAGCGGTGTGCCCTTCTATTTCCGCACCGGCAAGCGCATGGCCAGCCGCGCCTCGGAAATCTGCATCCAGTTCAAGCCCATTCCGCACTCGATCTTCGACCATGCCGAAGGCGCGCCCAAGGCCAACAAGCTGGTACTGCGCCTGCAGCCTGACGAGGGCGTCAAGCTGATGATGATGATCAAGGACCCCGGCCCGGGCGGCATGCGCCTGCGCGAGGTGCCCCTGAACCTCAGCTTCGCCCAGACCTTTTCCGAGCGCACGCCGGAAGCCTATGAGCGCCTGCTGATGGACGTGATCCGCGGCAGCCAGACCCTGTTCATGCGCCGCGACGAACTCGAGGCCGCCTGGAAATGGGTCGATCCGATCCGCCAGGCCTGGGACCGCTCGACCGAGGCACCGCAGACCTACGTGGCCGGCACCTGGGGCCCGAGCAGCGCCATCGCGCTGATCGAGCGCGACGGACGGACCTGGCACGAGGATGATAACTGAAGGGCTTAGCCCAGTGGGTCGTACGGCGCCATCGCCTCGCGACCACTGGGCGGCACCTCCCCCTTGATGGGGAGGTTGGGAGGGGGGGCCGGGAGCCCGGAAATTCGGGCCAACCTCCCCCACCCTTGATCCCTCCCCACAACGGGGAGGGTGTTGACTGAGTATCGGGGCCGAATTGGCCCATGACTGTGAGTGAACGACGATGACCATCGACCGCCGCAGCTTTGCCGACAAGCCGACCCTGGCCATTGAACTGGCCGAGGCCGTTGCCGATCGCATTCGCGCGGCGATTGCCGAGCGCGGCGAGGCGGCCATTGCGGTGAGCGGGGGCTCGACCCCGGGCCGCTTCTTCCAGGCGCTGGGCAAGACCAAGGATATCGACTGGTCCAAGGTCATCGTCACGCTGGTCGACGAGCGCTGGGTCGACGAGACCAGCGACCGCTCCAATGCGCTGCTGGTCAATGAACGCATGCTGCAGGGGCCGGCAGCCACGGCCCGCTTCTTCCCGCTCTATTCGGGCGGCGACGAACCCGACGCGGCGGGCGTGGCCCGCACCAATGCCCTTCTGGCCCAGCTGCCCGAGCAGTTCGCCGCCGTCGTGCTCGGCATGGGCAGCGACGGGCATACTGCCTCCTTCTTTCCCGGTGGCGACACGCTGGCCGAGGCGCTGACCGCCGAAGGCCCGGCTTTGGCCATTCGCGCCCCCGGCGCGGGCGAGCCGCGCATCACCTTTACCCTTCCGCGTCTCCTCCGCACGGATGGGCTGTACCTTCATATCGAAGGGGAGGAAAAGGCCGCCGTTCTCGACACGGCTCTGGGCGAGGGTCCCGTCGAGGACATGCCCATCCGCGCCGTCTTGCGATCCGGCCATGCTGTGACTGTCTACTGGTGCCCTTAGTCCCCTTCGCGGTCCCCAATTGACCGCCTAGGCCACGAAGGCCCCAGCCCGGAGCGTTCTCAGAAAGGTGGAAACCGGTTTTCCACTTCGAGGGCGCGACCATTGAAAGGTTAGGAGCTCGCCATGTCTGTCCGCCAGGCCATCCAGGATGTTACCGATCGTATTGCGGCGCGCAGCCGCGACAGCCGTCGCGATTACCTCGGCCGTCTCGATGAAGCGCGCGAGGCCGGCGTGCACCGCTCCGTGCTCTCCTGCGGCAATCTCGCCCATGCCTTTGCCGCCTGTACCCCGTCGGAAAAGGCGGCCCTGGCCGGCAACAAGACGCTGAACCTGGGCATCGTTACCAGCTATAACGACATGCTGAGCGCCCATCAGCCCTACCAGTTCTATCCCGACATCATCAAGGAAGCCGCCCGCGCCATTGGCGCCACGGCACAGGTTGCCGGCGGCGTGCCGGCCATGTGCGACGGCGTCACCCAGGGCCAGCCGGGCATGGACCTTTCCCTGTTTTCCCGCGATGTCATCGCCATGGCGACCGCCATCTCGCTCAGCCACAACATGTTCGATGCCGCGGTCTATCTCGGCATCTGCGACAAGATCGTCCCGGGCCTGCTCATCGGGGCGCTGACCTTCGGCCACCTGCCGGCCGTCTTCGTGCCCGCCGGCCCGATGCCCTCGGGCATTCCCAATGACGAAAAATCCAAGGTCCGCCAGCTCTATATGGAGGGCAAGGTCGGCCGCGCCGAACTGCTCGAAGCCGAGAGCAAGTCCTACCATTCGGCCGGCACCTGCACATTCTATGGCACGGCCAATTCCAACCAGATGCTGATGGAGATCATGGGCCTGCACCTGCCGGGTGCCAGCTTCGTCAATCCGGGCACGCCGCTGCGCGATGCGCTGACCCGGGAGGCCACCGTGCGCGCCCTGTCGCTGACGGCTTTGGGCAACAACTATACGCCGGTCGGCCACATCGTGGACGAGAAGGCCATCGTCAATGGCCTGGTCGGCCTGCATGCTACCGGCGGCTCGACCAACCACACCATGCACCTGATCGCCATCGCCGCCGCTGCGGGCCTGCAGGTGACCTGGGACGACATGAGCGACCTTTCGGACGCCACGCCCCTGCTGGCCCGCGTCTATCCCAACGGCGTGGCCGACGTGAACCATTTCCACGCCGCCGGCGGCATGGGCTTCCTGATCCAGGAACTGCTCGAAAGCGGCCACCTGCATGAGGACGTCAAGACCGTCTGGGGCGATGGCCTGTCCAACTACACGGTCGAGGCCAAGCTGATCGAGGAGAAGCTGACCTTCGAGCCGTCCCCCAAGGAATCCGCGCTGCCCAAGGTGTTGACCAAGGTCGCGACGGCTTTTTCACCCACCGGCGGGCTCAAGCTGCTCAGCGGCAATCTCGGCCGCTCGGTGATCAAGGTCTCGGCCGTCAAGCCCGAGCACCGCGTCATCGAGGCCCCGGCCAAGGTGTTCCACGGCCAGGAGGGCCTGCAGGCCGCGTTCAAGGCGGGCGAGCTCAATGGCGACATGATCGCCGTGGTCCGTTTCTCCGGCCCCAAGGCGCTGGGCATGCCCGAACTGCACAAGCTGACGCCGCCGCTCGGCATCCTGCAGGATCGCGGTTTCAAGGTGGCCCTGCTCACCGATGGCCGCATGTCCGGCGCCTCGGGCAAGGTGCCGGCAGCCATCCACATGACGCCCGAAGCGGTCGATGGCGGCCCGATCAGCAAGATCCGCGACGGCGACATGATCCGCCTCGCCGCCAATGAGGGCACGCTGACCTTCCTCGGCGACGAAAAGGAATTCCGCTCGCGCACCCCGGCCACGGAAGACCTGCGCAGCCAGCACTACGGCATGGGCCGCGAGCTGTTTGCCGGGTTCCGGAGCCTGGTGGGCGTGGCGGACCGGGGCGCGAGCGTGTTCCAGTAAGGCAGGGCGCCTACCAGGCGAGGCATCGTCCTTTGATGCCTGCCTGCGGCACGTCCGTGCCTGCCGGACTCCAGCGCGGGAGCGCCTGTTCGTATTCGGCGCGCTGGTCCGGCGATAGGCGGGCCACCGCCCGGGCGGCCAGGGTCGCCACATCACTGCATCCCGCGGCGACCGCCGCCTGGAAATGCAGCGCCGACTTGACGAGGTTGCCCTCGACCTCCGGACTGTCCTGCAGCAGCACCGCCAGCAGCGCCGAGGCCCGCCTGTCGCCGGACAGGGCCGCCGTCTCCAGGTGGCCAAGGCCGTCGGCACGACCGATGGGCACGTTGATGTCGCCTGCCTGGGGCAGGCCCAGAGCAAGGGGTGCATCAAGGCGGTAGGACTGAGCGGCGACCGGGGCGCTCAGCGACAGAGTATAGATCAGGAGAAGCACGCTGACGCGCATGATTGTGTCCTGTTGCTTGCAAGTGTTGACGCTTTGAGAAGGCAAGTTTTCCCGTGCCGCCAAGAGACCTGGCGGGCAGGAATTCGCTGAAGTAACCGTATGTGCCGGCCGGCGTGGCCGAGGAGTGGGGACTGTTGCTGCTAGCCGGCCAGGTAGTCGTCCTTAGCCGGCGGGTCGTGCGGATAGATGTCCGTCAATAGACGTGCCTTCAGCCACCTATCGAGGGCAGCTTGCAGGCATGAAAATCCCAGGCAGACCAGACCGAATATTGCTCCACGCATTTTCGTTCCCCCTTTGTTCAAAGGAACATTGCATGAACAAATATCCGGAGTCGAGAGTGATTCGTTAACCTTTGCGAATCAATCCGCGAACTAGCGACTTCTCCCAAACAGCCGCTCGATGTCTTTCTTCTTGAGCTCGACATAGGTGGGGCGGCCGTGGATGCACTGCCCTGAATGGGGCGTTGCTTCCATGTCGCGGAGCAGGGCATTCATTTCGTCGACCCGCAGGCGCCGCCCGGAGCGGACCGAGCCGTGGCAGGCCATGCGGGCGATGATGGCTTCCATCCGGTCGCTGACGGCGGCCACGGAGTCCCACTCGGCAAGGCCGTCCGCCACGTCGCGCACGAGGCCGTCGATATCGGAATTGCCGAGCAAGGCCGGGGTCTCGCGCACGGCGACGGCGCGGGGGCCGAAGCGTTCCAGATAGAGGCCAAAGCCCTCGAGTTCGGGGGCGGCTTCCTCCAGCCGGGCGCAGTCCTCCTCGGGCAGTTCGATCACCACCGGAATGAGCTGGCTCTGGCTGGGCACCGGGCCGGAGGCCAGCTGCGCCTTGAACCGCTCATAAACGAGGCGCTCATGGGCGGCGTGCTGGTCGACCAGCAGCAGGCCTTCGCCATTCTGGGCGATGATGAAATTGTCGAACATCTGCGCCCGGGCGGTGCCGAGCGGATATTCGGCCAGCGCCGGAGCGGGTTCGGCTTCGATGCGGGCGCTGGGCTCGGTGAAACCGTCAAAGCGCGCAAACGCGGCCGGCTCGACATGGTGGCTCTGGTCGTAGCTGCGGGCCATGGGCGCCGCCGTGGACATGGTCTGGGCCGCGGGCGCGCCATAGGCGGGGGCGGTGAAGGCGCCCAGCACATCGTCGGCCACTGTGTCGGAGGCCTTGAAACCCGCCGCCGTCAGCGCTTCGCCGATGGCGCGGATCACCGCACTGCGGACCGCCCCAGCATCGCGGAACCTCAGTTCGGCCTTGGCGGGATGCACATTGACATCCACCTCGCCCGGATCGACCGCGATATAGAGCGCCACCACCGGAAAACGGTCGCGGAAGGTATAGTCGGCATAGGCGGCGCGGATGGCGCCCACCAGCACCTTGTCGCGCACCGAGCGGCCATTGACGAAGTAGAACTGGCTGAGCGAATTGGCCCGCGTATAGGTGGGCAGGCCAGCGAGGCCCGCGACCACCACGCCATGCCGGCTGCTGGCCAGCCGCACGGCATTCTGCGAAAAATCATCGCCCATCACCTGGCCCAGCCGCGCCTCCAGGGCGCCCGTGCCGGTGACGGCAGGCCAGTTGGCGGGTGAGCGGTCCGTGCCGTTGAGCACGAAATGCACCGCCGGATTGGCCATGGCGAGGCGCTTGACCACATCGGTGATGGCCGCCGCCTCGGCCCGGTCAGTCTTGAGGAATTTCAGGCGTGCCGGCACATGGGCGAAGAGGTTCTTCACCTCGACAATGGTGCCCCGGTTCATCGCCAGCGGCACCGGGCCGGCGCGCACGCCATGGCGCACCTCGAGCCGCAAACCGCTTTCGGCATGAGCGGTGCGCGAGGCGATCGAGAGCTCGGCCACCGAGCCGATCGAGGCCAAGGCCTCGCCGCGGAAACCCAGCGTGCGGATATCGTCCAGCTCGTCTTCCGAGAGCTTGGAGGTGGCGTGCCGCTCCACCGAGAGCAGCAGGTCGGCCCTGTCCATGCCGTGGCCATCATCCTCGATGCGCATCAACCCCTTGCCGCCCGCCGCGGTGGTGATGACGATCCGGCTGGCGCCGGCATCGATGGCATTTTCCACCAGCTCCTTGACCACGCTGGCGGGTCGCTCCACCACCTCGCCGGCGGCGATGCGGTTGATCAGATCTTCGGGCAGCTGGCGGATTGGCAAGGGCGATTCTCCTGAGGGGAGAATATAGGGGAGGCGAGGCGGCTTTCCGACCCGTTTGCGCTGGTTGTTCCCATGCGCATGCGCGCTGGTCGCTGGCGCTTTGTTCAGGACTCTGGGCCACGCCCGGACTTAAAATGCCAGCGGCTCGGGGAGTAAGACATTGCGCACGATCCTGCTGACCGCGGTGGCCATGGCCGCCTTTGCCGCCAATTCCATCCTGGCAAGGCTGGCGCTGGGCAGCGGCGCCATCGATGCGGCCAGCTATACCGGCATTCGCCTCGCGTCGGGGGCGGTGGTTCTTGGAATGCTGGTCATGCTGCGTGGAAAATCCGGCTGGCGTTCTTTTGCCCGGCTGGGCACCTGGCAGCAGGCCGCTGCATTGCTGGGCTATGCCCTCGCATTCTCCCTTGCCTATCAATTGCTGGGGGCGAGCGTGGGCGCCCTGATCCTGTTTGCGAGCGTACAGACCGGCATGGTGGCGCGTGTGGTCCTGGTCGGCGATCGTCCCGGCGCTCTTGAGTGGCTGGGACTGGGATTGGCCGGGGCCGCCTATGTCTATCTTGTCTCACCCGGTCTCGCGTCGCCCGATCCGCTGGGGGCGCTGTTGATGGTCGTGTCGGGCCTTTGCTGGGCGGCCTATTCGCTGCTGGGGCGCGGCTCGTCGCAGCCCTTGGCCGACACGGCGGGAAACTTCCTCCGCTGCCTGCCTGTCGCGGTGTTTCTTCTGGTGGGCGGGCTGGCGCTCAATGCGCCGCGCCTGGATGGCGTTATCTATGCGGTTGCCTCGGGCGCCATTGCGTCAGGCCTTGGCTATGCCATCTGGTATGCCGCGCTGCCGGAGCTCTCGCGCACGCGGGCGGCGGTGGTCCAGCTCAGCGTTCCCGTCATTGCGGCATTCGGGGCCGCGCTGTTCATCGGCGAGACCGTGACGCCACGCCTGCTGGTTTCATCTGCGCTCATTCTGGGTGGTATCGCGCTGGCGACTCTGCTCGCCGGCCGCCGCAGCCGCTGAGCGGGCGCTTGCCCGCCCGGACAGTTCGCGATACCACCCCGTTCATGGCCCCGCCCCTAGCCCCCATGGACCTTGCCCTCGCCCTCGCCGAAGAGGCGGCCACCCATGGCGAAGCGCCGGTGGGTGCGGTGATCATGGAGGGCGAGGTTGTCCTTGCGGCAGAGCGCAACCGCATGAAGGCGCTGAACGATCCCACCGCCCATGCCGAGATGCTGGCCATCCGTGCCGCACTCGACAAGCGGGGCACCGGGCGGCTCGATGGCTGCGATCTCTATGTGACGCTGGAGCCCTGCGCCATGTGCGCCGGGGCCATTGCCCATGTGCGGCTGCGGCGCGTCTATTTCGCTGCCGAGGACAGCAAGGCCGGCGCGGTGGAAAACGGCGTGCGGCTGTTCGACCAGCCAACCTGCCACCACCACCCCGAGGTCATCGGGGGCATTGGCGCAGCACGGTCGGAAGCCATGCTGCGCGATTTCTTCAAGGCGCTGCGCTAGCTCTCGGGCCTAATGGCCCAGCATGCGCTCCAGCGCCCCTGGCTGATCATGCACGGCCAGCTTGTCCATGATGGTGGCGCTGGCCTCGTTCATGCCGACCAGTTCCACTTCGGCGCCGGCGCGCCGGAACTTGAGCACCGCCATGTCGATGGCGTTGACGCCGGTCAGGTCCCAGATATGGGCCTTGCTGACATCGATGCGCACACGATCAAGTTTCTCGGCAAAATCCATGGCCTTGAGGAAGTCCTCGGCCGAGGCGAAGAACAGCTGGCCTTCGACCAGATAGTCGCGCTCCCTGCCGTCCGCGGTCAGCACCGAGGTGACGCGGAAGATCTGCGCCACCTTCCAGGCAAAGAAGATCCCCGACAGCAGCACGCCGACGCCGACGCCCAGCGCCAGGTTGTGCGTGCCGACAACCGTGATGACCGTGGCCAGCATGACCAGGCTCGACCGGCGCGGGTGATGGCGCAGCTCGTTGAGCGAGCGCCAGCTGAAGGTGCCGATGGAGACCATGATCATGATGGCGACCAGAGCGGGCATGGGGATGAGCCCCACGACGTCGCCCAACACCATCAGCAGGAAGAGCAGGAATGCTCCGGCGATGAAGGTGGACAGGCGTGTACGGCCGCCCGATTTCACATTGATGACCGACTGGCCGATCATGGCGCAGCCCGCCATGCCACCGAAGAAGCCGCTGGCGATATTGGCAATGCCCTGGCCGACCGATTCCCGGTTCTTGTCGCTGGTCGTGTCGGTCATGTTGTCGACGATGGAGGCGGTGAGCAGGCTTTCGAGCAGGCCGACTGCGGCCACGGCGGCCGAATAGGGCAGGATGATCCACAGCGTTTCAAGCGACAGCGGCACCTGTGGCCAGAGCAGGGAGGGCAGGGCAGAGGGGAGGTCGCCCAGGTCGGCAACCGAGCGGACATCGAGCCCGAGCAGCAGCGTAATTGCGGTGAGGACCAGAATGCAGACCAGCGGGGAGGGAATGGCGCGCGTCAGGCGGGGAAACAGGTAGATGATGGCAAGGCCCGCCGCGACCATGGCATAGGTCTGCCAGGTGACGCCGATCAGTTCGGGCAGCTGGGCCATGAAGATCAGGATGGCGAGCGCATTGACGAAGCCGGTCAGCACCGACCGCGACACGAAGCGCATGATGGCGCCGACGCGCAGCCATCCGGCTGCGATCTGCAGCACACCGGCCAGGATCGTGGCAGCCAGCAGGTAATCGAGCCCATGCTCGCGCACCAGCGAGCCGAACAGCACGGCGGTGGCGGCCGTGGCGGCCGAGATCATGGCGGGGCGACCGCCGGCAAAGGAGATGACGATGGCGATGACCACCGAGGCATAGAGCCCCACCTTGGGGTCGACGCCGGCAATGATGGAAAAGCCGATGGCTTCGGGGATGAGCGCCAGCGCGACGACGATGCCGGCAAGCACGTCGCCGCGCAGGTTGGAGAGCCAATCGCGGCGGAAGTTTTCAATGAGGGTCATGGATGGTCCAGACAGCACGATAACCTGGCCGCAATCGGCGACCGGAAAATGGGGCGGTTTCTACTGGATTGTCTGGCGGATTGGCGGCCAGAAGAGCCACCCGGATTTGCACCGGGTCCGATGAATGACGCCGTTTTGCCCGCATCCGCAGCGAAATGCAAGCCGGCGCAAGTCTTGCGTAGGCTAGTTGCTCCCGATCACCGGAACACGGTCGGCGATATAGTCCTCGATCTTCTGGGCCAGGATGCGCTTGAAGCGCTCCTTTTCCACCTCGGCATGGGCCACGATCTCACGCACACGCCAGAATTCCAGGGCGCCGAAATTGGTGACATGCGGGCGAATGTAGATGTCGGGCGGATAGGCGGCCATCATATGCGCGGTGAGCGAGTGCATCATGATCTGGGCCGAGCCAAACCAGATGTCGATCGCCTTGTGGTCGGTCTTGGCGATGCCCTCGGAGGGATCGCCATTGACGTCGATGCCGATGAGGAAGTCGGTGTCGATATCGGCCTGGTCGAGCGGCAGCGGATTGACCACGCCGCCATCCACCAGGATGTGGTTGGCATAGACCACCGGCTTGAACAGGCTCGGAATGGCGATGGAGCCGGCAATGGCCGGGCGCAGAAGGCCGGAATTGAACACCACCTGGTGCCAGGACTGGAAATCGGTCGCCACCACATAGAGCGGGACCTTGAGATCCTTGAATTCGAGGGGAAAGCTGTCCGGGGTGAAGGCATCGACAATGCTGGTGGCGTCCAGCTGCATCGAGATGCCGTTCTTGAGAATGCCGCTGATGCCGCGGATCTGGGTGGCCCAGAGCTTGGTGGCAATGGTGCGCATGGTGCCCAGCACCTCGTAGGAATGCTCGCGCAGCTCCTGCCCGCTCATGCCGGCGGCCCAGCCGGCGCCGATCAGCGCGCCGATCGAGGTGCCCGAGATCACCGATGGCTTGAGGCCGAGTTCGTCCATGGCCTCGATATAGGGAATATGGGTCAGGCCACGGGCGGACCCGCCGCCCAATGCCACGCCAATTCGAGGTCCCGATATCGTCGTCATGCCGCTGCCCCGCTCCTTGCCTTGGCTGCGCAGCCCATCGGCGAGCGCTTTGCCGCGCAGTTGCAGCGGTGTCAGCGGACGCTTGGGCGGCGTCTCGTCAAAGACGGTCTTGCGGTAGAATAGGTTGGCGGGGTTTAGGAAGGGTTCAAGAATCGGCGCGGGCGATTTCGCGCCAACCGATGTCTCGGCGGCAAAAACCTTCTGGCCAAACAATCTGGTCCACGCCTGCGTAAGCACGTTCCTGTGCCTCTCTTGCCGTTCTGCCCAGCGCGGTAACGTTCAGGACGCGGCCGCCGGCAGCAAGTAAACGTTCGCCGTCGCGGCGCGTTCCGGCGTGGAAGACATGAATCGTGTCGCTGTCGATGCCTTCGGCGCCCTGGATTTCCGAGCCTTTGCCATATGAACCCGGATAGCCCTTTGTCGCCATGATGACCGTCAATGCGTACTGGTCTTTCCACTGCACGTCGTGGCCAGCCAGCGTGCCCGTGGCGGTGGCATGCAGCAGCGGCAGCAGGTCGCTGTCCATCCGCAGCACCATCACCTGCGTTTCCGGATCGCCGAAGCGGGCATTATACTCGACGAGCTTTGGGCCATCGGGTGTGAGCATCAGCCCGGCATAGAGCACGCCCTGATAGGGCGTACCGTGGGCGGCAAGGCCTCGGACCGTGGGCCAGATCACGCGTTCGAGCACGTCCTCGTAGATTTCGCGCGTCATCACCGGGGCAGGCGAATAGGCGCCCATGCCGCCGGTATTGGAGCCGGTATCGCCATCGAAGGCGCGCTTGTGGTCCTGCGCGGTGGTCAGCGGCAGGATGTCCTTGCCGTCGCAGAGCACGAAGAGGCTGACTTCCTCGCCCTCCATGAATTCCTCGATGACCACCTCCGCGCCGGAGGAGCCAAAGGCGCCCGCGAAGCAATCGATAATGGCGGCCTCGGCTTCCTCGACCGTCATGGCCACGGTCACGCCCTTGCCGGCCGCCAGGCCATCGGCCTTGATCACGATCGGGGCGCCCTGCGTATAGAGATAGGCGAGGGCGGCGGCTTCCGTGTCGAAGCGGCCATAGGCGGCGGTGGGAATGCCCATCTCGTCGCATAGCGCCTTGGTAAAGCCCTTGGAGCCTTCGAGCTGGCCGGCGGCCTTGCTGGGGCAGAAGCAGGTAAAGCCGGCGGCGCGAACATCGTCGCCAAGGCCGGCAACGACCTGCGCGTCGGGACCCACCACGACAAAGTCGATCTGGTGCTGCCGGCAGAGGGCGACCACGGCGTCATGGTCGGTAACATCGACCGCCAGGTTTTCCGCGACTGCGCCGGTGCCGCCATTGCCCGGGGCGATAAAGAGCTTGGTCAGCAGCGGCGACTGGGCGATTTTCCACGCCAGGGCATGTTCGCGCCCACCCGAACCGATCACCAATACCCGCATGGATTGCCCCCGTCGCTGTTGCGGGCGTGATGCACGATGGGGGCGGGAGAGGCAAGCGGTTCTTACTTCTCCCCCGAAGGGAGAGGTAAGCCGCCTACATCTCGGCTTCTTTGAAGATCCGGGTCAGATCGCCGTTCCATTCGCCGCGATACTTGTCGAGCCAGCGTTCCGCCGGGGACTTGGCGTGCTGGATGGTCTCTTCGAGCGGCGCAAGATGGATGGTTTCATCCTGGCCCTGGGCGTTGCGGCGGTCGCGGCGGACCAGTCCCGCCTCGGCAATGCCGACGGCCTGGGCGGCGACGTCATAGAGGTTGGAGCGGTCATGCGGGGTCATCAGCCCCAGGCGGGGTACTTCGCGCCGCATGCGGTCGCGCTCGTCGGCGGACCAGGGCTCGATCAGTTCGTACGCGGCTTCAAGCGAAACCTCGTCATAGAGCAGGCCAGTCCAGAAGGCCGATAGCGCCACGACCGACTTTTCGTCGCCCATATCGGCGCCGCGCATTTCGAGGAACTGCTTGAGCCGGACTTCGGGGAAAATGGTCGAGAGGTGGTCTTCCCAATCCTTGATGGTCGGCTTTTCACCGGGTAGCTGGGGCAGCTCGCCCTTGAGGAAGGCGCGGAAGCTCTCGCCCGCCACGTTGACATAGGCGCCATTGCGGATGACGAAATACATCGGCACATCAAGGGCATAATCGGCATATTGTTCAAAACCGAAGCCCTCTTCGAAGGCGAAGGGCAGCATGCCGGTGCGGGCATCGTCGGTATTGAGCCAGATATGGCTACGATAGCTGAGATAGCCGCTGTCGCGGCCTTCCGAGAAGGGCGAATTGGCGAACAGGGCCGTGGCCACCGGCTGTAGCGCCACCGAGACGCGCAGCTTCTTGACCATGTCGGCTTCGCTCGAAAAATCGAGATTGGCCTGCACGGTGCAGGAGCGGAACATCATGGAGGTGCCGAGCGTGCCGACCTCTTCCATATAGGGCTTCATGATGCCGTAGCGCGACTTGGGCATGGCCGGGATTTCATCGACCGACCACAGCGGCGTCACGCCCAGGCCGAGGAAATGGATATCGAGCGGCGCCGCGACCTTCTTGGTGACGCGCATATGCTCGGCCAGTTCGGCCGCAGTGCCATGCAGGTCCTGCTGCGGCGAGCCCGAGAGCTCGAACTGCCCGCCGGGTTCGAGCGAGATGCCGCCGGCGACCTCGTCATTGCGCAGGCCGATGGGGTTTTCACCATCATAGAAAGGATGCCAGCCGGTTTCCGCCTGGATGCCGTCGAGCAGCGCGCGGATGCCATCGGGTCCTTCATAGGTGACCGGCCGCAAGGGATTGGTGTGGAACACGTGCTTTTCGTGTTCGGTGCCGATCCGCCAGTCGGCCTCGGGCTTGCACCCCCGCGCCATGGCCTCGATCAGGTCGGCCCGCGATTCGATCGGGGGTGAATAGGAGTCGGCGCCGGCCATAAGCAGTCCTCTGACGTGAGGGTTCAATGTTGGCCGGAACATAGCGTTGCACAAGCCGAATGCAATCGGCTTTTATCGCCAATCACCGATGATTGCCTGAATCACCGCTAGCGCCGCGACCGCAGCCGTGTCCGCCCGCAGGATGCGGGGGCCCAGGCTGATGGGGACGACATAGGGCAGGGCGCGCAGCCGGGCGCGTTCCTCATCGGAAAATCCACCCTCCGGACCGATCAGGACGCCGATCTTCTGTCCCCTGAGCCTGTCCAGCACCTCGACCGGCGAGGACGATGCCTCGCCTTCATCGGCGAGGATGAGCCGCCGATCGGCGGGCCAGGAAACGATCAGGCGGTCCAGCGTCACTTCGGGCTCGACAATGGGCACGCTCAGCACTTCGCATTGCTCGGCCGCCTCGATGGCATTGGCCACCATCCGCTCATGCTTGAGCCGGCTGACCTGGGTGAAGCGGGTGAGTACCGGCTGGATGGTGCCGGCGCCCATTTCCACCGCCTTCTGGATCACATAGTCCAGCCGCTCGGTCTTGAGCGGGGCAAAGCCGTACCACAGGTCGGACGGCGGGGTCTGGGGTGCGATCTGCTGCACCAGTTCGAGCGCCACCGACTTCTTCGAATCACCGGTGAGCCGGGCCAGCCAGGCGCCATCACGGCCATTGAACAGCACGACCTCATCACCGACCGTCTTTCGCAGCACGGCGGCCAGATAGAGCGACTGCTCCTTGCCCAGGGTGAGCGGCACCCCGGCGGCGAGGTCGGCGTCGATGTAAAGGCGGGGCAGGGCGGCGTGGGTGCGGGGCATAATCTCTGCCGTTCCCCTTCTCCCCTTGCGGGAGAAGGTGCCCCGAAAGGGGCGGATGAGGGGTTTCGGGGGCGACCATAAACGCTGTATGCGTGGAGAGAACCCCTCACCCCTGATTTTCTGCTGAACGCAGAAAATCAGACTTGCCATTCGAGCACAGCTCTCATGGCCTTCTCCCCTCGAGGGGAGAGGGGGATGCGGAGCGCGTAAAGAGGCATTGCCCATGACCGAAAACACTCCCGACGCTGTCGCCGATGCCAAATCCGGCAACTGGGTCGATCGCTATGCGCCGGCATGGCTCAAGCCCTATGCACGGCTGGCGCGCTGGGACCGTCCGATCGGTTTCTGGCTGCTGTTCTGGCCCTGCGTCTGGGGGATTGGCCTGGCGGCGGTGGCGCGGCCCGATGTCGGTTTCGACTGGTGGGCCGCCATCCTGATGCTGGCCGGCGCCATCCTGATGCGCGGCGCCGGCTGCACCTTCAATGACATTGTCGACCGCGACATCGACGACAAGGTCGCCCGCACCCGTTCCCGCCCGATTCCCTCCGGAGCCGTCACCGCGCGCGACGCACTGGCCTTCCTCGTTGCCCAGGCGCTGCTTGCCTCGGTGATCCTCTTCCAGTTCAACCGCTTCACGGTATGGGCCGGGGTGGCCTCGCTGGTACTGGTGGCGATCTACCCCTTCATGAAACGGGTCACCTGGTGGCCACAGGCCTTTCTGGGTCTGGCCTTTGCTTATGGTGCGCTGGTGGGCTGGAGTTCGCAGACCGCCAGCCTCGCCATGCCGGCGCTGCTGCTCTACGCCGGCACGATCCTCTGGGTGATCGGTTACGACACGCTCTATGCCCTGCAGGATATCGAGGACGATGCGCTGATCGGCGTCAAATCCACGGCGCGCCTGTTCGGGGAGCATGTGCGGCCGGTGGTGGCGGTGCTCTATACCGGAGCCTACCTGCTCTGGCTGGCGGCGGCCCTGCTGGTTGGAGGCGGGATCGTCTTTGCCGCCTTCTCGCTGGCGGCGGCGGCGCTGCTCGCCTGGCAGGTCTGGACCGTCGATGCGGACCAGCCGGACAATCCCCGCTTCCGCTTCGATAGCAACAAGTATGTGGGAATTATCCTGTCCCTGGCGCTGCTGGCCGAGTGGGTCTGGTAGCGGCCCTATCCTGAACGCCAAAAGGGCTGACCGCACCACCGGTCAACCCCTTGGACGTGCTTTGGAGAGCAGTAAACTTATGCGTCGGACTGGGCGCCCGGCTTGCGGCGGTTGAGGAAGCGCGGGCGGCGATTGGCTTCGGCCACCAGCTTGCGGCGGCTCTGCGAACTGCCGACGGCCACGCCATCGACCTGCTGGCTGTAGGGCATGTAGGCGCCATCGCCGGCTTTGATGAACAGTGGAAGGCGAAGCTTCTTGCCCCAGTTCTGCCATTCGGCGACGACGTTGTGATTGCCCTCTTCCTCGAAGACGCGATAGTTCAGTTCGCTGTCGGAGTGAACCAGCTCGATCGAACTGGTCAGCACGCCGCCTTCGGAAATCTGGGTCGCCACGGCGACGCCGATGAATTCGGTAACCGGCACCTTGATCTTGATGGCCACGCCGCTCTGTTCGAGCATGCGGCGCACGGTGACGGTCTTGACGGGATCCTTGGGGCCGTTGTCGTTTGCCGCCACGAAGCGGCGGTCTGCCACGCTGGGGCGGCCGAATGCGAGAACGACCGAAGTCCCTTCCATCGCGACACCATGAACCATTTGAATTCGCCTTCCTGTCAACTTCGAGAACTTGTTTTTTGCGCTCTCTTTATGGGGCCAACATAGCGCCTCGCCTTACCTGCCTCCTTAATCCGTTCGGTTAAGTTTATCTTGTTTTCCGAGAGGGTTAGCAGGGTCTTGCACCGGGTAGGGAGCGGTTAACCCCGCTGGCTGGCGGGGTGTTAACCCTGCCATATTGCCGCTGTCCGCCCGCCATGCGGCCCGGCTCTTGCCCAAGCCCCGCGCCAAGCCTAAAAGGCGCGGCAATGCCCGCTCCTGCAACCACTTACAGCGATGATCTCGAACTGCTCCGCTCCTCGGCGGTCGCGGCGGGGATCATTGCCAGCAGCTTTTTCCGCCGCGACGTCAAGAGCTGGCACAAGGAGAATGCATCGCCCGTGAGCGAGGCCGATATCCTGGTGGATCGCTATCTGGCCAATGCCCTGCTGCAGGCCCGGCCCGACTATGGCTGGCTGAGCGAGGAAACGGTCGATCATCCGAGCCGGCTCGATTGCGAGCGGGTCTTCGTTGTCGATCCGATCGACGGCACCAGGGGCTTCCTGCGCGGCGAGGACAGCTGGACGGTCTCGCTGGCCGTGGTGGAACACGGCGTGCCGGTGGCCGGGGTGGTTTATGCGCCGATGCGCGACGAAATGTATGACGCGGTGCGCGGCGAGGGTGCCCGGCTCAATAGCCAACCCATTCGCCGCACGCGCCGGGCTGGCGCCGCGCCGCTGATTCCGGCGCCGGGCGCGGTGCATCAGGAGATGCAGGCTGCCGGGCTCGACTATACGCGCGGCCCGGCCTATCCGTCGCTGGCCTATCGGCTGGTGCAGGTGGCCACCGGAAAGCTTGATGCGGCGGTCGCCCGGCGCGGCAGCCAGGATTGGGATATTGCCGCCGCGGCGCTGATCCTGGCGGAGTCCGATATCGACTTTGCCGATGTCTGCGTCGGGTTCCCCCATTTCAACAAACGAGATGTGCGTCACGGGGCGCTTGCGGCGCTGAGCGACATGAGCCTAAAACCGCTTGTTCATGCGGCCCTGATCAAGGTCTATGGCTGTCCGGCCCCGGACGCAGGCGACGCCGAACTGTCCACTCCTTCACACACGGACCTCACCGATGGCTAACGAAGACCCCACCAAGCAATTGCTGCATCTCGTGATCGGCGGCGAACTCTCGAGCCTGGAAGGCGTGACCTTCGCCGATCTCGACAAGGTCGACATCGTGGGGCTCTATCCCAACTATGCAGCTGCCTATGCGGTGTGGAAGCAGAAGGCGCAGATGACGGTCGACAGCGCGCAGACGCGCTATTTCATCGTCCACCTGCATCGCCTGCTGGAGCCTGAAACGCACAAGCCCTAACATTCAGCCCATGCTGGCCTGCAAATGCCGGTTCTCTGCGCTTCCGGTGCTCACGTACGAAATGTACGCTCCGCTCCGGTTCTCGAGAACCGACATTTTCGGCTCAGCCTGAGCAAAATGTTGCTCCGCGCTAGGTGACGAGAGCGTCCAAGATCGCCGCCATGGCGCCCGGGCCGCCGATGCGCTGGCGGCCGATATTGGCCAGGCGTCGGCGTTCGTCTTCATTTTCCAGCAGCGTGCGTAGCGCCGTGGCGATGGCCGGGGCATCGGCCGGCACGACCATGCGCGCCTCGCCGAACAGCATCTGCTCGTCATTGAAGCGGGAGCGGCGGTCGCGCGGGTTGACGAAGGTGATGGCCGGCTTGCCCAGGCCCAGCGCCTGCACCGTGGCCGTGCCCGCCTGCGACAGCACGATGTCGGATGCCTCCAGCAGATTGCCCATCGCCCCGCCGCGCGCCATGTGAATGGTCAGATCGCCATCGGACAATTCGCCGAGGTCGGAGGGCTCGACACTGAGCATCGCCGTGCGCTTGAGCCCGGTCTGCCTGGCCAGCTCGTCGACACTGATGCTGCCGGCCACGGCCAGGAAGACATCCGGGCGCAGGTCGGTGCGCAGCATGCGCAGGGCCTCCACCTGGAGTGCAAAGCTCTCGGCGGTCAGCGCCCGGCTCCCGGGCAGCAGCGTCACCGCCATCGGCCGGCTGCGGCGTGCCATGGCATCGTATCCGCCATGGGGAATGGTATCCATCATGATATTGCCGGCCGAGCGCGCATCGACGCCGATCTGCGTCAGCGACTGGGCCAGGTTGTCGGACCGGCAGAACACGGTCTTGCAGGCATGCTTGATGGCCCAGCGCTCCGGCGCGGAATAAAGCCTTGCTGCGCCCGTCTTGTAGACGTCGAGATAATAGAGGTCGCGGTGGCCGGTCAGCTGGCAGGCCAGCACTCCCACCATGTCGCCCACGACCACCACTCGATCATACCGGCCGCGCATGCGGCGCAGGAAGCGCAGCGCCGGCGGCACGGTGGCAAGGCCCCCCGTGGCAATGTCGCGCCGCAATGATCCCTTGACGTTGCGCCAGCCTTCCGACGCCAGCGTGGCGCGCGGACCAACCACGGCACAGACGCCGGCATAGGCATTGCCGGCCCCGATCATCGGATAGGCATCCGCCTCGATGCCCTTGGGCAGGCGCGCCACGATGGCCGCACTAATGCTGTCTTCGCCATGGCCATTGGAAATGAACAGGAACCGGCGGCAGCCCGACGCTTCGGCTTCCACCATCAGGCTCCGCGACCGAAACGCTCAAACGCGGTGTGAGCGGCGGTCGCATCGGCATAGGATTCCTGCCGGTCGACGCTCCAGTAGAACAGTTCGTCGAGCGGAATGGGTTTTTGCGTGATGGCGCAGCGCACGAAACTGCCGGGTTTGAGCACCACATAGTCGCCATCGAGGTAGCGGATCACCGCTTCGGTGGGTGCAAAGCCCTTGTCGAAGATGTTCATTCTGATCGTCCTTCAACCGTTACATCGATATAGCGGGCAATGGGACCGATCAAAAGAGGCTTTCCTGACTATCCCTGTCCGGTTGAGGGCGTGGTTTCTTCTTTATGGCTGGGCTGCCAGCAATCGTCGCGGAAACGTCGCCATCGGCAAACTCGATGGCAACCATATCGCCCGGCATCAGGCCCGCCCGTTCATGCACCAGATTGCCGTCCGCATCCTTGATGACGGCATAGCCGCGCGCCAATACGCTCTTGTAGCTCAGTGACACCAGCAGCTTGGCCGACTGGGACAAGGCGGCGCGCCGCTCGCCCAGGCTCTGGGCAATGCCGCCCAGCAGCCGGGCCGTGAGCGGGGCGAGCTGGCTCTGCGAATGGCGCAATTCTGCGCGCAGGGCATTGGGCGAGAGCTTGGGGCCAATGGCTTCGAACTGCGCCCGCTTGCGCTCCACCAGTCGCCCCGCCGCGGCAGCCAGCCGCTCGGCGCGCGGATCATGCGTCAGCCGCGCCCGGTCCACCGTCTTGCGCAGGCCGGCATCGGCCCGCAGCGACAGGTTGCGCAGGCGCTCGCCCACCTCCTGCTGCTGGCCGCGGATCACGCGCGCGGTGAGCTTGGATTCGACGCGCGAGAAGGCCACGCGCCGGTCCTGCACCGAATGGCGCAGGCCGGTGAAGAGATTGCTGGCGGCATGGTCGAGCCGCTGTCGCTGGGTGGCGACCAGGTCGGTGGGGCGTGGCAGTCCGGCGGCAGCGGCGCGCAGCCTGTCCCGCGCGCTGCCGGCCATCCGGCGGGCGGCCTGGCGCTGGCGGCTGCCCAGATCGTCGACATAGCCGATCAGTTCGGCGCGCACCGGCACGGCTGCCTCTGCCGCAGCAGTCGGGGTGGGTGCCCGCATGTCCGACACATAGTCGATCAGCGTCGTATCGGTTTCGTGGCCAACCGCCGAGATCACCGGGATCCCGCTGGCAGCGACGGCGCGCACCACGGCTTCCTCGTTGAAGCCCCAGAGGTCTTCGATCGAGCCACCACCACGCGCCACGATCAGCAGGTCCGGGCGGGGAATGGGTCCATTGGACAAGAGGGCGTTGAAACCCTCGATGGCATTGACCACTTCGGGCGCGCAGGTCTCGCCCTGCACGCGCACCGGCCAGACCAGGACATGGCTGGGAAAGCGGTCCGCCAGACGATGCAGGATATCGCGGATCACCGCGCCGGTGGGCGAGGTGATGACGCCGATGACCCGCGGCAGATAGGGCAGGGGGCGCTTGCGCTCGCGGGCAAACAGCCCCTCCGCCAGGAGCTTCTTGCGCCGCTCCTCAAGCAGGGCCATCAGCGCACCCGCGCCGGCCGGCTCGATATTGTCGATGACGATCTGGTATTTGGACGAGCGGGGGAAAGTGGTGAGGCGCCCGGTCGCGATGACCTCCAGCCCCTCCTGCGGCTTGAAGGTCAGCTTGGCGAAGTTGCCCTTCCACACCACGGCGTCGATCGAGGCGTTCTCATCCTTGAGGGTGAAATAGGCATGGCCGGAGGAATGCTGGCCGCGATAGCCGGAAATCTCGCCGCGCACCCGCACATGGCCAAACTCGTCCTCGACCGTGCGTTTGACCGCCTGGGCGATCTCGCTGACGGTGAATTCGGCGGCATTGGTCAGGGCGTCGGCCATGTCCTCTGGTGCGACAAAGGCCGATGGAGGTCAAGAGCGAGGGTACGCCCTTCTTCTCCTTGTCCCCGACCGGGCGAAGCTCGCGACCTGCTACTCCGCCGCGTCCGATTGGCGTGGCACGTCGAGATTGCCCATCGACTGCACGATATGGTTGGCCAGCGCATCATAGATCCCGCCATAGGCGTGGCTGGCGCGCATCAGGGCGATCTGCGCGTCGCCCAGGCGCGGCAGGCCCTGATCATCATTGACCACGCGCATGCCCGGCTGCAGCGCACTTTCGGGCAGGAAGCCGACGGCGAGGTCGGAGAGCACGGCGCTGGAGATGGCGGTCGCGTTGGAGGACGTATAGGCAATGCGATAGTCCTTGCCGGTGCGGTCCAGTGCTTCCTGCGCATCCTTGCGCCAGATGCAGCATTGCGGCCCGCAGGCAATGGCAAGCGGCTCGCTGGCCAGCGCCCGTCCGCCATGCGACGCGACCCAGAACATCTTTTCGGTGCGGAACAGCTCACCGAAATTCTGGTCGGTACCCTGCGTGAAGACGATGAGGTCGTAGCGCCCGGCCCGCATACCTGTCAGCAGCTCCTCCGATGCCATGCAGGCCACATCTACCGCGATCTTGGGATGGGTGCGCTGGAAGCTGGACAGAATCACTGGCAGCAGGCGCACGGCATAATCATCCGGCACGCCGAAGCGAATGGAGCCGCTGAGATCGCCATCCGAGAAATGGTCGAGGATTTCGGCATTGGTGCGCAGCATCTTGCGTGCCCGGGCATAGAGCGCCTCGCCATGCACGGTGAGGGTGACGCCCCGCCCGTCGCGCGCCAGCAGCGAATGACCAAGCCGCTCTTCGAGCCGCTTGATCTGCATGGAGACGGCGGACTGCGTCTTGTTTACCCGGCGCGCCGCCTCGGTGAAGCTGCCGCAATCGGCAATGGCGCAGAAGCTTTGGAGCTGATCCAGATCAAGCGGAGCGGTCATGTCGCTACATCACTCAAATTGATGGTGTGAATGAAATCTATTTGTTGGACGAATGGAAGTCCAGAGCGTTATCTCACAAACATCGGCGCAGTAGACCCGCGCCGGACCCGCCGACCTCCCTTCGGCACAACCACATGTTTGGAGACTATAATGGCTCTCTCGCTTCCCGGCGAGCGGTCACTCTCGGCCGCGTCGCCTGCCAATCCGTTTGCCGCTTTCGCGCGCTGGATCGCCAAGGCCCGTGCCGCACGAACCCGCCGGCATGCGCTGACAGCCCTGCTGGAACTCGATGACGCCCGCCTTCGCGACCTGGGCATTTCGCGCGACGACGTGACCGCTGCGCTTGCCGCCCCGGCGCATGCCGGACGCACGCTGAACGCCGCGCGCAGCCGCAACGCGCGGGCCTGATCTTCTGTTTCCATAGAATTTGCGCCGGCGCTGACCTCCAGCCGGCGCACCTCTGTTGGTACGAACATTCGTTACGAGCGCTCGTGCCATCTCCCGGGCCGGTTTTGCCGCCGGTCCCGTTTCCTGATGACTTGCCGGACCGATGCCACAAGGCATCCGTCCGGCCTTTTTTGTTCAGGAGGGGGCGAAGGCGACGCCCAGCTCGGCTTCCGTGCGCCACACGACGCTGCAGGCAAACTTGCGCCCGTCGTCCATGGCCAGCTGAAAACTGTCGGGAATGCCAACTATGCTGGCGACCTTGAGGCGCGCGCCAGCCTCGGACAGGTTGCGCACCGTGCACTGGAACGTCGAAAAGCCGTCATTGATGACGATGCGCCCACCCTTGAGTGTCCGGTGGCGGGGCGATGCGCGGTGCTCTTCTGCCATGCACTACTCCTCACTCAGGGGAGTTGGGCGAAGCCGTCCTCGAAACCGTTGAGCGACACCGGAATGCCGATGCCTTCCTCGGGCGTCTTGAACACCACGAAAATGGCATTCGTGCCCTTTGACAGCGTATCGATCAGGCTGTCATCGAGCACAACCTCGGCCACGCAGCCATTGGGCAGGCAGCGCACGAAGGCGACGCGCCCCATATCCTCGCCATCGACATTGAGCCCGAGACCGTTGGGCAGCAGCACGCCGAGCGGCGCCAGCACCCGCAGCAGGCGCGCCTCGCGATCGGCCGTGCGCAGCACGATGACGGACAGGCCCACATTGGGCTGATCCTCGGCCATCACATTCTGGATAATGGCGCATTGCTCAAAGCTTGCGCCTGGCGGCGTGTCGCAGCTCATCTGCCAGTCGCCATACTGGGCGCGTACCACGCCCTGGCCAAAGGTGGCACCAGCCGCGGCTGCGGCAGCCACCAGCGCAAGACCCAGACCGGCCAGACGACGCTTCACAATCCGCTTCACTTGTATCAACTCTCCCGACGAATCGCGCGCCCACGCGAGCCTTCGTCTGTTTCCGACAGGCCGGGGGGCAAGTCAACCAACGCCCGGAATTGCTAGGGATAAGGTCGGCAAACTGCGGCGAGGGTGAGGCGTCTCCGCCTGTTTGTCGCGCAATATGACGCAGCTTGGGCGCCCTTTGCCACAATGGACTTGGCGTTTCCGATGTGATTTAGGTCAGGGAAGAGTTTTGCGCTCCGAGGTTGAGTCGGGGCGGCGTACGCTATGCCGCTGTTTTCGCCCCTCAATCCCGGTGTGGATACACCAATTGAAGTCGATAGGGGGTTTAGGTGACCGGGCAGTTCTTGAAAAAGATGGGGGCCATTTCGGCAGCCGCAATGGCGCTGGCACCCGTTCTTGCCACGGCGCAGGAAAGCGCGGGCCATCCCGTTCCGGGCCAATTCCACCTTCAGCCATCGGTCACCCCGATCATGGACTCCATCGTGGCTTTCCACGACGGCATCCTGATGTGGACCATCACCCTGATCGTGGTCTTCGTGCTGGCACTGCTGGTGTGGATCGTGATCCGCTACAATGCCAAGCGGAACCCGGTTCCTGCGGCCTTCACCCACAATACGCTGGTTGAAGTGGTCTGGACGGTCCTGCCCATCGTCATCCTGATCATCATCGCCATCCCCTCATTCGGTGTCCTGAGCGACCAGCTCACCACGCCCGACGGGGAGCGCAAGTATCTCGGCTCCAACATCTTCTCCTTCGGTGAAGTCGATGTTCCGGCCCCCGAGCTGACCATCAAGGCCACCGGCCAGCAGTGGTACTGGGATTATGAATATGTCGATCAGGGGCTGACCCTGACCTCGATCATGCTCAATGAAGACGATCGCAACGCCACCAAGCCAAACCAGCCGCGCCTGCTCGCGGTGGACAATGAGCTTGTCGTGCCGGTCGATACGACCGTGCGCCTGCAGGTGACTGCCGATCCGCTTGGCGTCATCCACGCTTTCGCCGTGCCGTCCTTCGGCATCAAAATCGACGCGGTTCCCGGCCGTCTCAACGAGACCTGGTTCAATTCGCGCGAGACCGGCATGTTCTACGGCCAGTGCTCGGAACTCTGCGGCAAGGACCACGCCTTCATGCCGATCGCAGTGCGCGTCGTCACCAAGGAAGAATTTGCAGCCTACATGGCGGCTTTCGAGGGCGGTGACTACACCGCCGCTACCGCGACGCTCGCGGCAGTGCAGTAAGAACACGGGTCAGGGGATACACTAATGGCCGACACGACCGCTCACCTCGAAGCCCACGCGACCGGACACGACGCCGCGTCGCACCATGAACCGACCGGCTGGCGCCGTTGGGTCTATTCGACCAACCACAAAGACATCGGCATCATGTACCTGGTCTTCGCGATCGTCGCGGGGATCCTGGGTGGCTTGCTTTCCGGCGTGATGCGCATGGAGTTGCAGGAGCCGGGCATTCAGATTTTCCACGGCCTGGCCTCCATGGTCTATGGCGTGGAAGGTGGCGAAGCCATCGACGCCGGCAAGCACATGTACAATGTGTTCACCACCGCGCATGCGCTGATCATGGTGTTCTTCGTGGTCATGCCGGCCACCATGGGCGGCTTTGCCAACTACTTCGCGCCCCTGATGATCGGCGCGCCCGATACCGCTTTCCCGCGTATCAACAACATCGCCTTCTGGCTGCTGCCGCCGGCTTTCATCCTGCTGCTGATGAGCCTGTTCTTTGAAGGCACCGGCCCCGGCGCGCTCGGCTTCGGTGGCGGCTGGACGGTTTACCCGCCGCTCTCGACCTCGGGACATCCTGGCCCGGCCATGGATTTCGCCATCCTGTCGCTGCACGTGGCTGGCGTGAGCTCGATCCTGGGCGCCATCAACCTCATCACTACCATCTTCAACATGCGCGCGCCGGGCATGACGCTGCACAAGATGCCGCTGTTTGCCTGGTCCGTGCTGGTGACCGCCTTCCTGCTGCTGCTGGCCCTGCCGGTGCTGGCCGGTGCCATCACCATGCTGCTGACCGACCGTAATTTCGGCACGACCTTCTTCAATCCGGCCGGCGGCGGCGATCCGGTGCTGTTCCAGCACCTGTTCTGGTTCTTCGGTCACCCTGAAGTCTACATCATGATCCTGCCGGGCTTCGGCATCATCAGCCACATCGTCTCGACCTTCAGCCGCAAGCCGGTCTTCGGTTACATGGCCATGGCCTACGCCATGGTTGCCATCGGCTTCGTCGGTTTCGTCGTGTGGGCGCACCACATGTACACGACCGGCCTGAGCCTTGACGTGCAGCGCTACTTCGTGGCCGCCACCATGGTCATCGCGGTGCCCACGGGCGTGAAGATCTTCAGCTGGATCGCCACCATGTGGGGCGGCTCGATCACCTTCAAGTCGCCCATGCTCTGGGCCATCGGCTTCATCTTCCTGTTCACCGTTGGCGGCGTGACGGGTGTGGTGCTGGCCAATGCCGGCGCCGACCGGGCCCTGCACGACACCTATTATGTCGTGGCGCACTTCCACTACGTGCTGTCGCTGGGCGCCGTGTTCTCGATCTTCGCGGCCTGGTACTACTGGTACCCCAAGATGTTCGGCTACATGTACAACGAGTTCCTGGCCAAGCTGCATTTCTGGGTCATGTTCGTTGGCGTGAACCTGATCTTCTTCCCGCAGCATTTCCTCGGCCTTGCCGGCATGCCGCGCCGCTATATCGACTACCCGGATGCCTTCGGCATGTGGAACCGTGTCTCGTCGGTCGGCTACTACATCACCTTCGTCGCCATGATCATCTTCTTCTACGCGACCTGGGAAGCTGCCCGGAAGAAGCGTCCCGCCGGTGACAATCCGTGGGGTGATGGTGCAACCACGCTGGAATGGACTCTGTCCAGCCCGCCGCCGTTCCACCAGTTCACGACGCTTCCCAAGATCGACTCGACCAACGCGCACTAGCGTAATCCGGGCCGCGTTCGCGCGGCCCGTCTTCGAACCGTAAAGGCAAGGCCATTGGCTCTTCTCGACGACAGCAGGAACCTGCCAGGCATCGCCGGCGAAGCGCGCGTGGAGGATTACCTCGCGCTGCTGAAGCCGAGCGTGATGCAGCTGGTCGTGTTCACCGCCATTGTCGGCCTGATCGTGGCCCCCGGCGGCATCAATCCGGTCATCGCGATCATCGCCATTGCCTGTATCGCCATCGGTGCGGGCGCCTCTGGCGCGCTCAACATGTGGTATGACAGCGACATCGACGCCGTCATGAGCCGCACGCAGAACCGCCCGATCCCCGCAGGCCGCGTCACCCGCGAGCAGGCGCTGGTCTTCGGCCTGGTTCTCTCGGTGTTTTCCGTGGCGCTGCTCGGGCTGGCCACCAACTGGGTCGCCGCGGGGCTTCTCGCCTTCACCATCTTCTTTTATGCCGTCATCTACACGATGTGGCTCAAGCGCTCGACGCCGCAGAATATTGTCATCGGTGGCGCCGCGGGCGCTTTTCCGCCCATCGTCGGCTGGGCTGCGGTGACGGGCAATGTGTCCTTTGAAAGCGTCGTGCTGTTCCTCATCATCTTCCTGTGGACGCCGCCGCATTTCTGGGCGCTGGCGCTCTACAAGCAGTCCGATTATGGCGCGGCGGGCGTGCCTATGATGCCCAATGTCGTGGGCGAAGCCTCCACCAAGCAGCAGATCTTCGGCTACACGCTGATCCTTGCCGCCGCCGCCATGCTGCCGACTTTCTTCGGCTTCGCCGGCTGGATCTACACGACCGTGGCCGTTGTCACCGGTGCATCCTTCACCTATCTCGCCTGGCGCCTGTTGCGCACGCGCGAGGATGTGGCCATGCGCAAGGCGGCACGGACACTGTTCAACTATTCGCTGAGCTACCTGTTCATCGTCTTCTTCGCCTTCATGACCGATAACCTGCTGACCCGCTTCGGAGGTTTCATCTGATGAGCGCACCGAACGAAATCCGCAGCGTCGAAGTCGATACGCCCGAGATCGCCGCAGCGCGTGCTCGCCTGCGCCGCCGCCGCTCCATTGCCATTGCTTTGGGCCTGGCGCTGTTCGCCGTAACATTCTATGCGCTGACCATCATCAAGATGGGCCCAGCTCTGTTTGACCGGACACTCTGATGGTTGATCTGACCAATCCCGCGATCGATCCTGCAATGGCGCGCCGCAACCGGCGCGTGGCTATTGCCGGCCTGTTCATCGCCGCCGGCATGGTCGGCCTCGCCTATGCTTCAGTGCCGCTTTACCAGCTGTTCTGCCAGCTGACGGGCTTTGGCGGCACCACGCAGGTGGCCGGCGACAGCCCCAAGGGCGCCATTGCACGCGAAATGACTGTGCGTTTCGACTCCAACGTGGCCAATGACCTGGCCTGGTCGGTTACCCCGGCCGCCTCGATCACCGATCGCATCGGCATGGTCGATACCGTCAACTACGTGGCGACCAACAATTCGGACGAGCCGATCACCGGCACGGCCGTGTTCAACGTCTCGCCCGCCAAGGCCGGCGCCTATTTCAATAAGATCGAGTGCTTCTGCTTTACCGAGCAGACGCTGCAGCCCGGTGAAACCGTGGACATGCCGATCGTCTTCTTCATCGATCCCGAACTGGCGGACAATCACGAGCTTGCCACTGTCAACGAGATCACACTCTCCTACACTTTCTACGCTTCAGACAACGAGGGAAGCTGACTATGGCCGGAATAGCCAAGAACCACGATTACCACATGGTCGAGCCGAGCCCGTGGCCGTTCGTCATGTCGGTTGCGGTCCTCATCATGGCCATGGGCGGCATCTTCTGGATGCACGAATGGACCCCGTGGGTCTTCTTCATCGGCCTCGTGGGCGTGCTCTACACCATGTATGCGTGGTGGAGTGATGTGATCAAGGAAGCCAACCAGGGTGACCACACCGCGGTCGTGCAGATGCATCACCGCTACGGCATGATGCTCTTCATCGCTTCCGAAGTGATGGTGTTCTTCGGCTTCTTCTGGGCCTATTTCGACGGCTTCTTCCGCCTCGATGACGTTGAGCAATATGCCCGCGTCGCCGCAACCGGCGGTGTCTGGCCGCCGACCGGCATCGAGCTGTTCGACCCCTTCCACCTGCCGCTGTTCAATACGCTGCTGCTGCTGACCTCGGGCACCACCGTGACCTGGGCGCACCATGCGCTGCTCGAGAATGACCGCGAAGGCCTCAAGTGGGGCCTCGTTCTCACAGTCCTGCTCGGCGCGATCTTCACCTGCGTGCAGGCCATCGAATATATGGAAGCCGGCTTCAGCTTCGGCGGCAACATGTATGGTGCCACCTTCTTCATGGCGACCGGTCTGCATGGTTTCCACGTGCTGGTCGGCACCATCTTCCTGCTGGTCTGCCTGATCCGCGCCCTGCGTGGCGACTTCACCCCCGAGCGCCATCTCGGCTTCGAATTTGCCGCCTGGTACTGGCATTTCGTGGACGTGGTGTGGCTGTTCCTGTTTGCCTCCATCTACGTCTGGGGCAGCTGGGGCGTGGCGATCCACCACTAGGATCGGCCGGACAACTTTACGGGGCGCGGCCACAGGCTGCGCCCCGATCCATTTGGAGGCCCTATGGCCCGACCCGCCCCGATCATCACCGGCCTCAAATGCCGCTGCCCGCGCTGCGGCGAGGGCAAGCTGTTCACCGGCTATCTCAAGCTGGCACCGGCCTGCTCGTCCTGCGGGCTTGATCTCAAATTCGCCGATAGCGGCGACGGTCCGGCGATCTTTGTCATCTTTCTCGTGGCGCCCATCGTCATGGTGCTCGCTTTGGCTGTCGGCGCGCTGTTCAACCCGCCACCCTATGTCCACCTGATGTTGTGGATTCCGGTTACAATACTGCTCTCGCTCGCGCTGCTGCCGCCCTTCAAGGGCGTGCTCATCGCGCTGCAATACCGGCACGATGCCCATGAGGGCCACCAATGAGCGAGAGACGCGGCCTCGGGCCGGTGATGACCTGGACCTTCGTTGTCCTCATGCTGGCGCTTGCCGCCACCTGCGTCTGGCTCGGCTCCTGGCAGATGCAACGCCTGGCCGAAAAGGATGCGCTGATCGCCGCCGTCGCGGCGCGGCTCAATGCCGATCCGATACCCGTTCCACCGGCGGACCAGTGGAACAGCCTCGATCTCGAAGCGCTCAACTTTCGGCCTGTCGCCCTGACGGGCACCTTCCGCTACAACCAGACCGTGACGGTCTTCACGAGCCTCGCCAATGCCCGGGGCCCGGCCTCCGGCCCCGGCTACTGGGTCGTCACGCCCTTCGTTCTCGCCGAAGGGGGCACCGTTTTCGTCAATCGCGGCTTTATCCCGGAAGACTTCCAGGAAGCGGCGGTGACCGATCCCCAAGGCGAGGACGGCCTCGTGACCATCAGTGGCCTCCTGCGCCCAGGCGAGGCCGCCGGCTTCATGACGCCGGGCCCCAATACCTCCGACCGCATCGAATGGGTGCGCGACCCCGAACGGCTCGCCGCCATGGTCGACCCGGCCCTTGTGCCCTTTGCGCCCTTCTATGTCGATCTGCCGGCCGGACCGGCAGCGGAGCTGCCGCAAGGCGGGGAGACGGTCGTCGAATTCCCCAACAACCACCTGGGCTATGCCTATACATGGTACGGCTTTGCCATCGTCGCCGTCGTCATGCTGGGCTTCTGGCTGGCCCGGCAGCGTGTCGTCAGCAAGGGTTGAGCGGCAAACTTGCGGTTCATCCCCTGTTTGAATAGGTTGCGACAATTCTAAAAGGGCTCTTCCCCCGAATGCAGTTTGTCTCCACGCGCGGCCAGGCGCCAGCGCTCGGCTTCTCCGACTCGGTTCTCGCGGGCCTGGCCTCCGACGGCGGGCTCTACGTGCCCCAGAGCTGGCCCCAGGTCAGCGCCGCAGATGTCGCCGCCTTTGCCGGCAAGCCCTATGCCGATGTGGCCTATGCCATCATTAGTCGCTTCACCGGCGACGAAATCGCCCCGGAGCGACTCAAGGCCATCATCGACGAATCCTACGCCGTGTTCCGCCATCCCTCGGTTGCGCCGCTGCTCGAGCTCGAGCCGAACCACTTCGTGCTGGAATTGTTCCACGGGCCGACGCTGGCCTTCAAGGACGTGGCCATGCAGTTCCTCAGCCGGATAATGGACCACATCCTCGCCGAGCGCGGGCTCAAGGCGACCATTGTTGGCGCTACCTCAGGCGACACCGGCTCCGCCGCAATCGAGGCCTTTCGCGGGCGTGACACCACCGACATCTTCATCCTGCATCCGCGCGGTCGCACCTCACCGGTGCAGCGCCTGCAGATGACCACGGTGCTCGACGCCAATGTGCACAACATCGCGCTCGAAGGTACGTTCGACGACTGCCAGAACATCGTCAAGGCGATGTTCAACAATCACAAATTCCGCGACCATGTGCGCCTATCCGGCGTCAATTCCATCAATTGGGGCCGCATCGTCGCGCAGATCGTCTATTATTTCACGGCGGCCGTTTCGCTGGGTGCCCCGCAGCGCAAGATCAGTTTCACCGTGCCCACCGGCAATTTCGGCGACATCTTTGCCGGCTATTGCGCCAAGGCCATGGGCCTGCCCATCGAGCGGCTGATCATCGCAACCAATGCCAATGACATCCTGCGCCGGACCTTCGATACGGGCCGCTACGAGATGGATGGCGTGGCGCCCACCATCAGCCCATCGATGGATATCCAGATCTCGTCCAATTTCGAGCGCCTGCTGTTCGAGGCAGCCGGGCGCGACGCGACTGCCGTGGTACGCATGATGGAAAGTCTTAAGCAATCCGGCGGCTTTGCCCTGCCGGACCAGGCCCTGGCCGCCATCCGCCGCGATTTCGCGGCCGGCACCACAGGTGAAGCAGAAACGAAGGCGACGATTGCCAATACGCTTGCGGCTTCGGGCTATCTGCTCGACCCGCATACTGCCGTGGGCGCCCATGTGGCGCGGACGCATCTGGGGCCCACTCCCATGGTCACGCTGGCGACTGCCCATCCGGCCAAGTTCCCCGCAGCGGTCGAGGCAGCATCGGGCATTGCCCCCGCATTGCCAACATGGCTGGCCGACCTGCATTCGCGCGAGGAGCGTCTCAGCATCCTTGCCAACGACCAGACGGCGGTCGAAGACTTCATCTCAGCGCGTACGCGCGCTGCCTGACGCATTCGGGGGCCGGCGGTCGCTCGACCGCAGGCCTCGAGGAGGAGCCTAGCGTGAGCGTACAATCGACGACTCTGGACAACGGCATGGTGGTGCTCACCGATGACATGCCGCATCTCGAAAGTGCCTCCCTCGGCGTCTGGGTCAAGGCCGGTGCGCGCAGTGAGCGCAAGGCGGAACACGGCATTTCCCATCTGCTCGAACATATGGCCTTCAAGGGGACGACCTCGCGCACCGCGCTGCAGATCGCCGAGGCCATCGAGAATGTCGGCGGCGACCTCAATGCCGCAACCTCCATCGAGCATACGGGCTATTTCGCCCGCGTACTGAAGGATGACGTGGTTCTGGCCGCCGACATCCTGTCAGACATCCTGCAGAATTCCCTGTTCGACGACGACGAACTGACGCGCGAGAAACAGGTCATCGTCCAGGAGATCGGCGCGGCGCGCGACAATCCCGACGATCATGTCTTCGACCTGTTCCAGGCCGCGGCCTTCCCCACCCAGCCCATCGGTCGCACTATTCTTGGCACGGTTGATTCGGTGCGCGAATTCACGCCCGACACCGTCCGCAAATACATGAACCGCAATTATGTGGGTGACCACATGGTGCTGGCAGCGGCAGGCAATGTCGATCATGACGGGTTGGTCGAAGTGGCGCGAGACCGCTTTGCCGATCTCAAGCCCAATGGGGCGCCGGCCCCCCAGCGCGCCGAATATCAGGGCGGCGAAGAGCGCCTCATCTCCGATCACGAACAGGCTCATATCGTTCTCGGCTTCGAGGGCAGGGCCTACAATTCCGACGGCTTCTATGCCGCGCAGGTGCTGGCCTCTATCCTGGGCGGCGGCATGAGCTCCCGCCTGTTCCAGGAAGTGCGCGAGAAGCGCGGGCTGTGCTACTCGGTCTATTCCTTCCACTGGGCCTTTGCCGATAGTGGCGTCTTCGGCGTCGCCGCGGCCACCGGCCAGGACGAGGTAGCCGACCTGGTCCCTGTCGTGCTCGACGAGCTCAAGCGCGCCACCGAGACCATTACCGACGAGGAAGTGATCCGCGTCCGCAACCAGATCAGGGCCGGCTTGCTGATGTCGCTGGAGAGCCCTTCGGCGCGGGCGGGCCAGCTGGCACGGCAGCAGATATTGTGGGGCAGGCCCATCCCCATGGCCGAGACCGTGGAGCGCATCAACCGCATCACGGCCCACCGGGTGCAGGAAGTGGCCGAACAGATCCTCACGCAGGGGTCGCCAACGCTGGCCGGAATCGGGCCGATCGGCCATCTTGCCGATGTGGGCGCCATCGGCGACCAGCTCAAGCGCTGAGGCCGCCGACACGCCATGCTCTGGCCCTGGTCATCCCCCGCCCCTCTGATTGCCCTGCGCGGGCAGCGCCTGCTGCTGCGCCTGCCGCTGATGGCAGACTATGAGGACTGGTATGCGCTGCGCCATTCCAGCCGGGATTTCCTCAGGCCCTTCGAACCCCGCTGGACCGAGGCCGATCTCGGTCGTCGCGTCTTTGCGCAGCGCGTCAGGCGCGCACGCGAGGAGGCGGAGGAGGGGACGGACTATTCCTTCTTCATCTTCCTGACGACCGGCCGCGATGAAGCCCTGGTTGGTGGCATCACCCTGTCCAATGTGCGTCGCCGCGCCGCGCAATTCGTCAATCTGGGCTATTGGATGGGCCAGCCCTTTGCCGGCCAGGGGCTGATGACCGAGGCGGTGGCGACCACCCTGCCATTCGTCTTCGACACGCTGGACCTGCACCGCATCCACGCCGCCTTTCTGCCCGGCAACACCGCGTCGCGCCGGGTGCTGGAGAAGAATGGCTTTGTCGAAGAAGGCTTTGCCGAGAAATATCTGCAGATCAATGGCCGCTGGGAAGACCACGTGCTGTTCGGCCTGACCAAGGAACGCTACGAGATCAGCCGCTTCAACCGGCGCCACGCGTGACCATTGTTGCCAATTGGCAACAGCCCCGCAAGCTTGTGGCAGGGGGCAATCCCCGCTACCAAAGGGCGCTCCCGCCAAGAGGATGCCGTCTCAGCACGTCGTCGCTTTATGCGACCTTGCTGAAGCGCTGCCACAATGAAGCCTACCGCAGGATATAATCGCCCCTGATGCGTCACCTCTTTGCACTTGCGATGTGTCTTGCGTTCGCGCTGGGCGTCTTTGCTCCGGCCGCTGCTTTTGAAGTCATCTCGGTTCCCGAAGACGTCAATGCCGTCAATCTGTCCGACGTGATCGAGGTTCAGCCCGGCACGGATGGTCGCGTGCAATTGTCCACCGCACCGGGCGAAGACGGCATCATCCGGCGCATTGAGGTGCTGGCGAGCGAGCAGGGCACCAATCCGAGCTTTGCCCTTTTCGCCCTGCGCAACGAGAGCGACCAGCAGATCGAGCGCCTCTTGGTGGCGCCCTTCTTCCGCCTGCCGGGCTCCGGCATTTTCCAGCCTGATCTGGGCGATGATCGCCTCAAGGCGCTGACGCCGAGCGCCGGCATCCGCCCCGTCCGCCTGGTCGACAGCGAGGCTGATGTCTTCGAGGTCACGCTCGACCCCGGCGCGACGGTGACCTTCGTGGCCGAACTCACGGGCGAGCAGCTGCCCGAGCTGTACCTGTGGCAGCCCAATGCCTATCGCGACTACGTCAACTCCTTCACCCTGTTCCGGGGCGTGGTGCTGGGCGTAGCCTCGCTGGCGGCGGTGTTCCTGACCATCATGTTCGTGGTCAAGGGGCGCGGCGTCTTTCCGGCAACGGCCGCCTTTGCCTGGGCCGTGCTGGTCTATCTGCTCATCGATTTCGGTGTGCTGGGACGCCTGCTCGGCCTGCCGGCGGGTGGCGTGCAACCACTGCGCGCCGCAGCGGAGGCCGGCATCGCCACGACCCTGGCCGGGTTCCTGTTCATCTATCTCAATCTCCACCGCTGGCACCTGCGCTTCATCCATCTGGCGCTGGGCCTGGCGGCTTTGTTCCTGGCGCTGTTCGCCTTTGCCTTCTTCCAGCCAGCCATCGCCGCCACCATCGCCCGGCTGGTGCTGGCGTTGCTCGGCGTCTCGGGCTTCTTCCTGATCCTGCTGCTGGCGCTCCGCGGCTATGACCGCGCCGTGCTGCTGGTGCCCACCTGGATCATCCTGATTTCCTGGCTGTTCTATGCCTGGCTCGTCCTCTCCGGACAGGTCTCCAACGACGTGGCGCAGCCGGCGGTCGGGGGCGGCCTCGTGCTCATCGTCATGTTGCTCGGCTTCACCGCTGTACAGCACGCCTTTTCCGAAGGGCAGGTGTCGATCGGCACGCTGTCGGAAGTCGAACGCCGCGCCCTGGCGCTGACCGGTTCGGGCGACTTCGTCTTCGACTGGAATATCGAGCGCGACCGCGTGTCGGTCAGCGACGAACTGGCGACGCGGCTGGGCGAGAAGCGCGGGGCCCTGCGCGGCGCCATCAAGCGCTGGCTCGATCGCGTGCATCCCGACGACCGCGACCGCTTCCGCACCGCCTTCGACACGCTGGTCGAGCTGCGTCGCGGCAAGGTCAGCGCCGATATGCGCATTGCCGGCCACGACGGCAGCTATCGCAGCTTCCGCATGCGGGTAAAGCCGGTGCTGGGCGGCGATGGCCAGGTCAACCGCATCGTCGGCACCCTGCAGGACGTGACCGAGGACCGCGCCTCCCGCGAGCGCCTGCTGCACGATGCCGTGCATGACAGTCTCACAGGCTTGCCCAACCGCATGCTGTTCCTCGACCGGCTGGAGCGCGCGCTGGTGCGGGCGCGCACCCCGGGCGGTACCAAGCCCGCCGTGTTCCTCATCGATATCGACCGTTTCATGGAGCTTGAGGAACGCATCGGCCATTCGGCGGCCGATTCGGTCCTGCTCGCGATTTCGCGCCGCATCGCCCGCATCATGCGGCCGCTCGATACCGTTGCCCGTGTCACTGGCGACCAGTTCGCGGTGATCCTCGCCTCCGAGCAGGCCGCCGGCAAGATCGCCGAGACCGCCGAACAGATCCGCAAGGCGCTCAAGGCCCCGTTCAATTTCGGCGACCGCGACCTGACCCTGTCGGCCTCGATTGGCGTCACCATCTATGACAGCAACCCGGCCACCGCCGCCGATGTGCTGCGCGATGCGGAACTGGCCATGTATTACGCCAAGCGCCTGGGCGGCGACCGCATCGAGGCCTATCGCGCCTCCGCCCGCTCCATCGCCGCCTATAATCGCGCCAGCGAGGAAGACCTCGAACGCGGCATGAAGCAGGGCGAGCTGCATGTGCAGTTCCAGCCGGTCATGGATATCCAGAGCGGCCAGATCGTCGGCGCCGAAGCGCTGATGCGCTGGACGCATCCGACGCGCGGCGTGGTCAATCCGGACGAATTCGTGCCCCTGGCCGAGCGCTCGGGCCAGATCGAAAAGCTCGGGCGTCTCGCCTTCGAGCAATCGGCCGCCCAGGCCAAGGACTGGATGACGACACTGGGCCTGCCCGAGGATTTCTTCATCTCGGTCAATCTCTCGCCCACCCAGCTGGCCACCGAGACCCTGCTCAACGACATGCGCAACCTGGTCAGCCAGGACAAGGAACTGGCTCGTCGCCTCAAGCTCGAGATCACTGAAAGCCAGGTGATGACCAATCCCGAGCATTCCGCCTATATGCTGCAGGCCCTGCGCAATCTGGGCCTGGGACTTGCGCTCGACGATTTCGGCACCGGCCACTCATCGCTGAGCTATCTGCACCGCTTCCCCTTCGACACCATCAAGATCCCGCAACCCTTCATCAAGATGGGCGAGACCAACGGCATCGCCCATACCCAGGGTCCGATCATCAAGGCGGTGGTGCAACTGGCGACCGACCTCGACCTGATGGTCATCGCCGAGGGCGTCGAGACGCTGGACGAGATCGAACGCCTGCGCCAGCTCAACTGTCGCTATGCCCAGGGCTTCGCCTTCGGCGCGGCCATGACCGGCCCGGAATTCGGCAAGAAACTGTCGGCTCAGCTGGCGCGGTAGCGGGAACGTTCTGAACTTTCCCCAAGGGAGGGTGTGAAGAAGGGGTCTCAGGCGTGTCCGGCATCCGGGCTCAGCGTCGCCCGGGTGATATGCAGGCTCGCCAGCGCCGCTTCATAGCGGTCGCTCACCGGGGTGTCGAACAGCAGTTCCCGGCTGAATGGGGCGGTCAGCCAGCCATTGTCGCCGATCTCGCCTTCGAGCTGGCCGGCGGCCCAGCCGCAGCAGCCCAGCGCAAACAGCGAGGCCCGCGGTGCCGGACCAAACGCCATGGCCTTGAGGATGTCGAGTGTGGCGGTGAGGCAGATGCCCTCGGTCACCGGATAGGTGTGGCCGCTGTGATAGTCGGACGAATGCAGCACGAAGCCGCGCCCCTTCTCCACAGGTCCCCCGCGCATCACGGCGCGCTGGCGAATGCTGTCGGGCAGGCGGATCACCGCGTCCGGATCGCCCAGGTCGAGCTCGTCCAGAATGTCGGCAAAGCGCAGGTTGGCGAGCTCGTGGTTGACCACAAGGCCCATCGCCCCCTCGCTGCCGTGGCCAACGAGCAGGATGACGCTTTCCGCGAAGCGCTCGTCGGTCATGTCGGGCATGGCGACGAGGAATTGTCCTTCCAGTGTGCTCATGGCACTAATGTAAGCCCCGACACCGCCCATGCCAAGTTACCAAGGTCTCGTGATGTATCAGACCTCTTCACGAAGGCATGATGGACTGTCAGCTATTTCTCAACCCCATCCTGCGCTAATGCCATCCCATGCGCCTTCTGTCCCTTGTCGCCGCCATCGCCATGCTCGCCTCGTCCGCCACGGCGGATGAAACGCCATGGCAGGAAGTGGCGCCCGGCGTGAAGCTGCGGCTGATCAGCACCGGCCAGGTCAAGTCCAGCGGCACCACGCTTGTCGGTCTCGAAATCGACATGCCCGAGACCAGCAAGACCTATTGGCGCGTGCCGGGCGATACCGGCCTGCCCACCGAGCTCGATCTGGCCGGCTCCACCGGCGTGCTGGGCCACCAGGTGCTCTGGCCCTATCCGACCCGGCACGAGACCGCCGACTACCTCGACTATGCCTATTTCGGCCCCACCGTCCTGCCCATCGAGGTGACAGTGGCCCCCGGCGCGCCCCGGCTCGAGCTTGGCGCCATTCTGGGCGTCTGCTCCGATATCTGCGTGCCCGCCCAGGCGCATTTCTCCCTGCCGCTGCACGACGCCGAACCCGACCGGCCCAATGGCTTGCGCATCCGCCAGGCGCTGGCCATGGCCCCGATCGAATGGGACGGCGATCCCCAGCCCATCGGCAATGTCGAACTTCGGCGCGACGCAGCCATGCTGGCCGTCCGCGTCAACGATCCGGCGATCGACCCCGCCTCGCTGATCGCCGCCACGCCAAGCGGCGAGCCGCTGTTCGGCGCGCCGCAAAAAAGCCCCGAACCAAACCTAGTCCTCATCCCCATCCTGGGCAAAAGCGACGAAATCGACTTGGAAAACCAGGCTGTTCAGCTCACATTCCTCACGGGCATGGGAGCTTTCGAGGTCACACGGACCATCAGGGTGCCGACGGCCGAGTGAACGGTGCGAGGGGAAAGGGCCATTAGGCCTTGTCGACGGTGTGAAAGCCGCTTATCCCGAATGCACTTGAGACTGAGGAATGGCCGCCGCCCTGGTGGCCAAGTCATGGGGCATATCCACATATGATCGATCGCGGCAGTCCGGTCCCGTCCGTGGGCGTAAAACTTGTCACCGCCGATGGCGCCACCGATACGACCAGCGATGCCATTCTCGGCACGGGGCTCGTCGTGCTCTTCACCGTCCCCGGCGCCTTTACGCCGACCTGCCATGTCAACCATCTGCCGGGCTTTGTAGCCAATGCGGCCAAGCTGAAGGCCGCCGGCATCGATCGTATCGTCTGCGCCACGGTCAATGACCATCACGTGGTCAAGGCTTGGGGCGAAGTTACCGGCGCGCTCGGCACGGTCGATTTCATTGCCGACGGCAATGCCGAGCTGGCCGAGGCGCTCGGGCTGATGAAGGACTCGACCGCCTTCGGCATGGGCATGCGCTTTGTGCGTTCGGCGCTGCTGATCCGCGATGGCGTTGTTGATGCCGTGTTCGTCGAAGACGCGCCGGGCGTCAATGCCAGCGGCGCGCCCGCCATATTGATGGCGCTCGAAGCCGCCTACAGCTAGTGTTTGCGTCAGGAGATCGCCCGATGAACCAAGCCTCTTTCCTGCTGCGCCTGTCGGCCGCTTTCGCTACCGCAACACTGCTGGCTGGCTGTTCCATGGGCGGCCTGTTTGGCAGCGGCAATGCCGCGCAGAACCAGCAGTTGCAGAATGCGACGGCGACGCCCGCAGCGGTGGCGCAAGCCCAGACCAGTGCGCTGCCCGCCATCGCTACCGAATGCCCCCCCATCCGCGTCCGGCCTGGCGGAGAGGCGATGTTCTATTATGGTGGCGGCCGCACCGGCGACGCCCGCTCGCTGCAGTATCAGGGCGTCATCGACGAGACCTCGCGCAATTGCGTGGTTTCCAATGGCCTGATCACCGTCAATATGGGCGTGGTCGGCCGCGTCCTGCTCGGCCCCGCAGGCAGCCAGTCTTCGGTCAATGCGCCCATCCGCTTCGCCGTCGAGCGCGACGGCCAGGCCGTATTCTCCGAGAAGCACACCCTGCCGGTCGCCATTGCCGCGCCGGCCCGTTCGGCCGAATTCGTCAAGGTGCTGGAAAACGTCGCCATTCCCTATCTGGGCGGCGAAGAGATCACCATCTGGGTCGGTTTCGACACCAGGGGCTGAAATTCGGCAGTATCGCAGACTATCAAGGCCCGTGGATAAGTCCGCGGGCCTTTCTGTTTGTCGCACCGATATCGCAGTCGACACCCTCCCCCCTGCGGGAAGGGATCAAGGGTGGGGGCGTTTAGCCCAGATATCCGGGCCAGCCGCCACCCCCTCCCAGCCTCCCCCGTCAAGGGGGAGGCGCTCAGTGTTTGCGGATAGTACGCCTACTACTCCGCTGCCTTCGGCAGCTCGTCCTTGCGTTCCCACTTGAGGATCGGCGAGCGCGCGGCGCGCGTCTCGTCCAGCCGGCGGCGGGGTGCCTTGAGCGGCGCGGCGGTGAAGCGCGTCGTATTGCCCGCCTTGGCGTCGGTCGCCAGCTCCGCCATCACATCGCAGAAGTGGTCCAGCGTCTGCTTGCTCTCGCTTTCCGTCGGCTCGATCAGCATGGCGCCATGCACGACCAGCGGGAAATACATGGTCATGGGGTGGAAGCCCTCGTCGATCAGCGCCTTGGCGAAATCGAGCGTGGTGACGCCCGTACCAGCCAGGAAACTGTCGTCGAACAGCGCCTCATGCATGGTCGGATAGTCGCCGAACGGCACCGAGAAGACATGCTGCAGGCGCGCTTTGATGTAGTTGGCGTTGAGCACAGCATCTTGTGCCGCCTGGGCAAGGCCGTCGCCGCCATGGCTGAGCATGTAGGTTAGGGCGCGCACATACATGCCCATCTGGCCCTGGAAGGCGGTGATGCGGCCAAGCGCTCCGCCCTCGGCATGCTCGACCAGTTCCAGCCCATTGCCGCCCTTGCGCACGAAAGGTACTGGCGCGAAGGGCGCCAGGGCCTCCGACAGCACAACCGGGCCAGCACCCGGCCCGCCGCCGCCATGCGGCGTCGAGAAGGTCTTGTGCAGGTTGATATGCATGGCGTCGATGCCAAGGTCGCCCGGGCGGACGACACCCATGATGGCGTTGAAGTTGGCACCATCGCAGTAGAAGAAGGCCCCGGCCGCATGCACGGCCTCGGCGATCTCGATGACCTGTGGTTCGAACAGGCCGCAGGTATTTGGGTTGGTCAGCATGATGGCCGCCACTTCAGGCGACAGCGCATCCTTGACCGCCTGCACATCCACGGTGCCATCGTCGCGCGCCGGGATCGGCTTGACGGCGTAGCCGAGGAAGGCTGCGGTCGCCGGATTGGTACCATGCGCGCTTTCGGGCACCAGCACGATAGTGCGGTGGCTCTGTCCGGCCGCATCCTGCGCCGCCTTGATCGCCATCATGCCCAGCAGTTCGCCATGCGCGCCGGCCTTGGGCGTCAGCGCCACGGCGGCCGTGTTGGTTAGCGTCATCAGCCAGTGGCTGAGCTGGTTCATCAACTCCAGCGCGCCCTGCACGGTCGAGGCGGGCTGTAACGGATGGATATCGGCAAAGCCGGGCAGGCGGGCCATCTTCTCGTTGAGGCGCGGATTGTGCTTCATCGTGCAGGAGCCCAGCGGATACATGCCGGAGTCGATCGAGTGGTTAAGCCGGCTGAGGCGCACATAGTGGCGCATCGCCTCGGGCTCGGTAAGCCCGGCCAGGTCGAGCGGCATCTTGCGCTCGAAGCCGCCGAGGCGGCTAGCCGAGATGGTCACATCCGGCAGGTCGACGCCGGAATGCTCGGTATCGCCGATTTCGAACAGCAGCGGTTCATTGGGCAACAATGCCGAGCCGGAGGTCGAGGTGAAGCCCGAAGCGCCGGTGCCGGTGGGGCGGCCCTGATTGTTCATGCTCATGCGAGTTCCTCCGAAAGGGCGGCGCAGAGCGCGGCAATATCGGCGTCGGTGGTGAGTTCGGTCGCGGCCAGCACGATCAGGTTGGCGACGCTCGGATCGCTCGGCTCCAGCCGGCTGACCGGCACGCCAGCCAGAATGCCGCGCCGGGCCAGGCGCTCGATCAGCGTGGCGGCCGGCTGCGCCGTGCGGATGGTCATCTCATTGAAGAAGGTCTTGTTGAGCACTTCGACGCCCGTCACGGTCGCCAGCGCGTCAGCCAGCTTGCAGGCATTGGCGTGGTTGAGGCGGGCGAGGCGGGTGAAGCCGGCTTCACCCAACAGACCCATATGGATCGAGAAGGCGAGGGCGCAGAGCCCCGAATTGGTGCAGATATTGCTCGTCGCCTTCTCGCGGCGGATATGCTGCTCGCGGGTGGAGAGGGTCAGCACGAAGCCGCGCTGGCCTTCCGCATCGACGGTTTCACCGCAGATGCGGCCAGGCATCTGGCGGATGAATTCCTTGCGCGTGGCCAGCAGGCCCAGATAGGGGCCGCCGAAGTTGAGCGCGTTGCCGATGGACTGGCCTTCGGCCACCACAATGTCGGCGCCATAGGCGCCCGGCGCCTCGATCAGGCCCAGAGACACCACCTCGGTGATGACCACGATCAGCAGCGCCCCCTTGGCATGGGCGGCGTCGGCGGCGGTCTTGAGATTGCGCAGGTGGCCGTAGAAGTCCGGCGTCTGGATGACGATGGCGGCGGTGGTCTCATCGATATGGTCGAGAATGTCGCCCTGGCCCTCGGGCGAGGCCGAGAGGCATTCGAGATCGGCATCGTCCTTGAGATAGGCCTTCACCACATCGCGGTAATGCGGATGGAGCCCCCCCGACAGCACGATCTTGTTGCGCTTGGTGAGCCGCCGCGCCATCAGCACCGCTTCGGCCGTCTCCGTCGAGCCGTCATAGAGGCTGGCATTGGCCACATCCATGCCGGTGAGCTTGGCCACCTGGGTCTGGAATTCGAACAGCATCTGCAGGGTGCCCTGCGAGATTTCCGGCTGATAGGGCGTATAGGCGGTGAGCCATTCCGAACGCTGGATGAGGTGGTCGACCGTGGCCGGCACATGGTGGCGATAGGCGCCGGCGCCGACGAAGAACGGACCATCTGCTCCAGCATGGTTCTTGCCGGCCAGCGCCCGCATATGGGCCTCGACCAGAAATTCCGGGCTATGGGCGGGCAGGCCGAGATCAAAGGTCTTCAGCGCCTGCTTTGGAACGGCGCTGAACAGGGCATCGATATTGGCCGCACCGATAACGCCGAGCATTTCGGCGCGTTCGTGTTCGGAATGGGGGAGGTAGCGCATGGGGCCTCTTACTTCGTCAGGTCGGCATAGGCGGCGTCATCGAGCAGGCTGTCGATCTCGCCGACATCGGCAATGGCGATCTTGTAGATCCAGCCGGTCGCCTCCGAATCGGCATTGATCAGGCCCGGATTGCCCGAGAGCTCTTCGTTGACTTCGGTCACGGTGCCCGAGACGGGGGCGTAGATTTCCGAAGCGGCCTTGACGCTTTCGACGACAGCGGCCTCGTCGCCCTTCTTGAGCACCTTGCCGACGGCGGGCAGCTCGACAAAGACGATGTCGCCCAGCGCTTCCTGCGCATAGGGCGTGATCCCCACAATGCCGGTCGAACCCTCGACGCGGATATATTCGTGGTCAGGGGTGAACTTGGTGGTCATGGCTGGCCTCTCAACTGGCTTTGGGCTTGCGGAAATAACGATGTGGCACGAAGGGGGTCGGAACCACCTCGGCCGGCTGGGCACGGCCGCGGACCGACACCTGCAGCTTGGTGCCATGCTTGGCATGAGCAGGCGGCACGAAGCCGAGCGCGATGGCCTTGCCCAGCGACGGGGCGAAGCCACCACTGGTGACGACGCCAATCGCGGCGCCGGCGGCATCGAGAATTTCGGCGCCTTCCCGGGCCGGGGCGCCTTCGACGATCAGGCCGACGCGGATCCTGGACAGCTTGCCCTCGCGCTCGGCGAGGATGCGCGTGGCGCCGGGGAAATCGGCAGCCTCGCGGCGGCGCTTGGAAACGGCAAAGCCCAGATCGGCTTCGGTGGGTGAGATGGTCTCGTTGAGGTCGTGGCCATAGAGCGGCAGCCCGGCCTCGAGCCGCAGGCTGTCGCGCGCGCCCAGCCCGATCGGCTTGACCCGATCGTCAGCGAGCAGAGCGTCCCACAGCTTGGGTGCATTGGCGGCGGAGACGAGGATTTCAAAGCCATCTTCCCCGGTATAGCCGGCGCGCGAGATGATCAGCCGCTCACCGCCCCATTCGAAGGGGGCATATTGCATGAAGCTGAGCTCGACTGCGCCCGGGGCGATCTGGGCAATGACATTGACAGCTTCGGGCCCCTGCAGGGCCAGCAGGGCATTGTCGGTGTCGGCCCGCATCAGCTTGGCCTTGTCGCCGGCGGCCACTTCGATGAGGGCGAAGTCGCCCTCCTTGGTGCCGGCATTGACGACGATATAGAGCGCCCCGCCGAAGAGTGGCGAGCGGCCGACCATCAGGTCATCGATCGTGCCACCCTGGTCATTCAGCAGCAGGGTGTAGCGGATATTGCCGGGCTTTAGGCCGGCAATGTCGCCGCAGATCAGTGGCTCGATCAATGCGGCCACGGCGGCATGGTCGGCCTCGGCATCGCCGCTGGGATTGCTGAGCGTCAGGAAGCTCGGGCCCATATGGCTCACGTCGAACAGGCCCGCCTGCTCGCGCGTCCATTTGTGTTCGGTCATGATGCCGCTCGGATATTGCACCGGCAGGCTATAGCCGCCGAAGGGCACCATGCGGCCATTGGCAGCGACGTGGCGCTCATAGAGCGGCGTGGTCTTGAGGTTATCGGCTGAGGTTTCGGCCATCAACACTTCCCGGAAAATGAACAAGGCGGCACGACTAGCTTCGCCCTGCGGCGAAATCCGTGCCCCCTCTGTCCTCGACACCTGAGAGATTTCCCAGCTGAGCGCTGGTTGCTCCTTCGGTGGGACCGGATGACCCGGCCCGCTTTCCAGAGTTGTTGACCTGACGGCGGTCCTTTGGCCTGAGAGTTTCCGGGGCGGTTGCTCCTTCGGCGCCGGAGAAATCCAGTCTCTCCCGCAGTCACCGGCACCATGGTGGAGATTCCGCGGGGCGTCAATCCGGCCATTGTAGCGCCAAACGAAAAGGGCGGGCATAACTGCCCGCCCTTCCAAATTTCCTGCGACGAACCTTAGTTCAGCCGGTTGGCCACATCGGCAATGGCGGTGTCGACGACCTGGCCGCCCTTGCGGTTCATCTCGTCGGTCAGCACCAGTCGGGCTGCCTCGATGGCGACATCGGCCGAGCGGGCGCGCACTTCGGCGACGGCTTGGGCCTCGGCCTGGGCGATCTTGTCTTCCACGGCCTTGGTGCGGCGCGTGACCAGATCGGCAAGCGACACCTGGGCCTCGGCGGTGAGGCGGGCAGCCTCTTCCTTGGCGGCGGCGATGATGCCTTCAGCTTCGCTTTCGGCGGCCACGCGCTTCTGCTCATATTCAACGAGCAGGGCGGCGGCTTCCTCGCGCAGCTTCTTGGCCTCGGCCAGGTCGTCGGCGATCTTCTTGATCTGGCCGTCGAGCATCTTGCCGACAATCCGGGGGATGCCGAAATAGAGCGTCAGCGCCAGGAAGATGACGAGGGCGACAAGCGCGTAGAAGCTGTTATCGAGCCATTCCATGTCGCTTACTCCTTGCTCGCCTTGGCGACCGCGGCGCGGACGCTGTCAGCCGATACGTCGCCGACCAGCTGGGTCACGACGGTCTGCGCCGTGGTCGTGGCGATCTCGTCGACATGGGTCAGTGCTTCGGTCTTGGTGACATTGATGCGGGCTTCGGCAGCAGTCACCTTGGCAGCGAGATCGGTCTCGACGGCGCTGCGCTTGGCGGCGAGGTCCGCCTGGATGGCTTCGCGGCTCTCATTGGCAATGCCCTGGGCCTTGGACTTGGCCGCGGCCAGCGCCGATTCATAGGCGGCAATGGCGGCGTCGGTCTTCTGGCGCGAGGCATCGGCCGCTGCCAGATCAGCATCGATGATGGCCTTGCGGTTGGCAAGGATGCCGCCGATACGGGGCAGGGCAACCCGGCTCATCAGCAGGTAGAGCGCGGCGAATGTAATGGTCAGCCACAGCAGCTGGCTGGGAAAGGTCGCCGGATCGAAGGGCGGGAACACGTCCGAACCATGCTCGCCGCCATGGGCTTCGGTCGTGGCATGGGTATCGGCGGTGGGATCGGCATGGGTCGCGTCGACGGCGCCTTCAGCGCCTTCGACGTGCTCTTCGGCCGGTGCAACCGCTTCTTGGGCGTAGGCTTGCGTTACCATCAGGTGAGGTCCCGTTAAATCCGGTCAGCCGGCCGGAGCCGGAGAAGTGCACGCAGCCGGACCAGGCCCGGCTGCGAAAAGCGTGATCGACGCTGGTCTTAGACGACGAACAGCAGGATCAGGGCAACCAGGAACGAGAAGATGCCCAGAGCTTCGGTCACGGCGAAGCCGAAGATCAGGTTCGAGAACTGGCTCGGAGCAGCCGACGGGTTGCGCAGGGCGCCCGACAGGAAGTTGCCGAAGATGTTGGCCACGCCAATGGCGGCGCCGGCCATACCGAAACAAGCAATACCGGCACCGATGTACTTTGCGGCTTCAGCTTCCATTTTTTAGTCCTTTCAAGCGACTTTTTAAGCGGGGGTTCTGGCGGAACAGCCCGCCGTGACTGGTAGTTAGTGAGACGGGTGGATCGCGTCGTTGAGATACATGCAGGTCAGGACGGCGAAGACGTAAGCCTGAACGGCACCGACGAGAAACTCGAGGCCAGTGAGCGCAATGGCCATGATCAGCGGCAGCGCCGAACCAAGAATGCCGAGGAAACCCAGGCTGGACATGGTGACGATGAAGCCGGTGAAGACTTTGAGCGTGATGTGGCCGGCCAGGATATTGCCGAACAGACGCACGGAGAGCGAGATCGGGCGGCTCATGAAGGAGATGAACTCGATCGGCGCCACGATGGGAAGGATATAGCCGGGCACGCCCGAGGGCACGAACAGCTTGAGGAATTTCGGGCCGTTCTTGACGAAGCCGTAGATCACCACGGTCAGGAAGACCAGCATCGACAGCGCGAAGGTGACGATGATGTGGCTGGTGACGGTGAAGAAATAGGGCACCATGCCGAGCATGTTGGCCACGAGGATGAAGGTGAACAGGCTGAACACCAGCGGGAAGAACTTCATGCCCGCGGTGCCGGCGGCACTTCGCACCATATTGGCCACGAACTCATACATGAGCTCCGCCACGAGCTGCGCCCGGCCGGGAACCACGCGCTTCGCGCCGGTCGCCATGATCATATAGAGCGACACGATCGCCACGGTGGCGACCATGAACAGCGCCGAATTGGTGAAGGCGAAGGTGACGCCACTGCCTTCGGTGCCGTCACCGCCAACGGTGAACAGCTTCGCGATGTCATAGATGACGAACTGGTGGATCGGATCAGTACCGGCCAAGATGGTGCCCTCTAAGCGTCATCATTTGTCTGCCTCGTCTTCCACGTCGGGTCCCAGATCGGACCCCGGCGGGGGAGGCGAAGCGGCATTCATCTGCGCCACCACGCGGGTGACATTGAGTATTCCAGCGGCGAAGCCCATCAGCAACATGATGAGCAAGCCCCAGGGGCTGGTCCCCAGGCCAAGATCGATGAGATAGCCGATAACGGCCCCCACCAGGATCGCGGCGATGAACTCGGTACCGATGCGCATGCCGCGCGCCATACCGCTCATCTCCGGGGAGGCGTCCCTCGAGGTTCTGTTGTCCTCGATATCGCGTTCCCGCTTGGCCGAGGCGATGCGTGATGCAAGATCGCGCGTCACCCCTTCGGCGCTGTCCGGCCGACCTTCGGTATCTTGCGGTTTTACCATCCGCGCGCTCCCCCTGGCCGGCTTTCTCCCGGAGTTTCCGGGACGCCCTTTTAAGTCGCGCGCAACATAGTGGTGGGGTCTGAGAGTGTCAAGACAACCTTACCGACCGTAAGTTGTTGATCTGTAATGGCAATTCAGCTTGTCGCAGGGGTGCGGCATGCTGTCCACCGGCGATCGTGGCGAAGTCGGGGCGGGGACGGGGGGATTCTGTCTCCCAGGGACGTGCGGAAGCGCCGCCTGCAGCGCGGTTTTCGCGAGATGGACGGACCCCGAGGCGGCTTTCGCCTCTGGTAATTTAAAAACGAGACGCCAACCGCCTCGGGGTGCCGGTTTTTGGAACAGTCCCGGTTATCGCGCACGATGGTCGCTCGCCAACGTGCGGCCGGATCTCGAACCTGCACGGGAGGCAAAACCCGCGCCCGGCTCACCCCGCCACTGTTCGCCTGCAGGCCGCCCATGCGGAGTGATGGGGAGATTATGGCATGGCTTTTGGAGAGGGGGATAAGTTGGGGACGGCAAGAGGAGATCCCAGCTAGCCCTCGTGCCGGTCATGGCATTCAATGCCCTTATCCGTGCGGGGAGGTTGGCATGGCAGGGGCTGAGAAGGTCGACAGATTTGGCGGCAAGCTGGTTCTGGTGCTGCTGGACAACAAGATTGCGCCATCCATCAAGGAGGGGCGGAGCCTGTGGGGCATGCATGATCCATTGACCTACCACCCCGGCGACCGGCAGCACACCATCACGGTTCCGGCGGGTTTCGTCACCGATCTGGCATCGGTGCCGCGCTGGGCCTGGATCCTGATCCCGCCGGACGGACCCTGGGTCAAGGCCGCCATCATCCACGACTACCTCTATTCCACCGGCGGCACCGGTAAATGGAAGAAGCATCCGCCCTCCATTACCCGCCCCCAACCCTATAGCCGGCTGGAAGCCGACCGGATCATGGAAGAGGCGATGGAAAATCGCGGCGTGGGCTGGTTCGCCCGCAGGCTGATCTACGCTGCCGTTCGCCTGGGCGGCTCAGGGGGCTGGCGCGAGAACCGGGCGGCCATGGTCAGCGAGGCGACTGAACGTTATGTGACCGGCGCCTAGCTCGCCTCGCGGAAACTCTCGGCCGTCGTCAGGTCCACCGAGACCAGCTGGCTCACACCGCGCTCGGCCATGGTGACGCCGAACAGGCGATCCACCCGGCTCATGGTGATCGGATTGTGGGTGATGACCATGAAGCGCGTATTGGTGCGCTGCCGCATGCTGTCGAGCAGGTTGCAGAAGCGCTCGACATTGGCGTCGTCGAGCGGCGCATCGACCTCGTCGAGCACGCAGATCGGTGCCGGATTGGTGAGGAACACCGCAAAGATCAGGCTCATGGCGGTGAGTGCCTGCTCGCCACCCGACAACAGCGTCATCGTCTGCGGCTTCTTGCCCGGCGGACGGGCGATGATTTCGAGGCCCGCTTCGAGCGGATCGTCGCTCTCGACAAAGCTCAGCTCCGCCGTGCCACCGCCGAACAGCGTGGTGAACAGCTCCTGGAAATGCGCATTGACCTTGACGAAGGCGTCGTTGAGCCGGGCGCGGCCCTCGCGGTTGAGCGACTGGATGCCGGTGCGCAGCTTGGCAATGGCCTCGATCAGGTCGGTCTTGTCGCGCACCATGGCATCGAGCTTTTCCTGAACCTCGATGGCTTCCTTTTCCGCCGAGAGATTGACCCCGCCCAGCCGCTCGCGCTCGGCCTTGAGGCGGTCCACCTTCTGCTCGATGGCGGCTTCCGAAGGCAGCGCCTCCTCGGGGCGGATGCCCGAGGCCTCCAGCGTCTTGCTGGCGGGAATGTCGAGCACTTCCTCGATCTGCCGCTCGATCTGCTGGCGCTGGGCGATGAAGCCCTTGGCGCGCTCCTCGATGCGGGTCAGTTCGATCCGGGCATTGGCCAGGATATCGCTGGCGGTCTTGAGCGCCTTGTCGGCCTCGCGATAGCCGGATTGCGCGACGCTCAGGCTGTCGCCGGCCGCCTTGTGGTCGATCTTGGCCTGCTCGATCTGGTCCTCGAGCTGCGCACGCCGCGCCACGAACCCATCGGGTGTTTCATTGACGCCGGCCAGTTGGGCGCTGACTTCGGCGCTGCGCTGGTCCAGTGTCGACAGCTGCGCCAGCGCGCCCTCGCGGCGACGCTGCCAGCTCTGGCTATCGCGCTCGAGCTGGGCGAGACGGCTCTCGCGCATGCGCGCCGCCGTTTCGAAACTGCCCAGCTTGAGCCGGGCCTGGTCGGCCCGGTCGCGGGCCGTGGTGAGAATGGATTGGCTGGCCTCGGCGCGCTGGGCGGCGTCGCCCTCGGTGCCGGCCTCGGCCAGCGCCTGTTCGGCCTCGGCGCGAATGGCCTCGGCCTCGCTGAGGCTGGCGGCGAGGCGGATACGGGCCTCTTCCAGGGCTGACTGGCGCGTGGTGAGGTCGCCGATGGCGCGCTGCGCCTTGTCGACCTCGGCCTGCGCCGCGCCAATGGCATGCTGCGCCGCGCGCCAGGCCTCGCGGCGCCCGCGCTCCTGCTGCCGGGCCATGTCAAGTGCCACGGTCAGCGCCTCCACGTCGCGCTTATGCGCATTGCGCTCGCCCTTGGCGCGGGCGATTTCCTCGTCCAGGTCGGTGAGGCGATTGCGCTGCGCCAGGCGCTGCGCGGCGGCGCTTGGTGCATCCGCGGCCGAGACGAATCCGTCCCAGCGCCAGAGGGCGCCATCGAGCGTCACCAGCCGCTGGCCGGGCTTGAGCGCATGCATCAGCCCCGGACCATCCGCCGCGTCGATCAGCCCGATCTGGTCGAGCCGCCGCTTGAGCAGGGCGCTGCCGGTGACATAGCGCGACAGCGGCTCGGCAGCCTGGGGCAGGGCGGCGTCATCGCTGTGATCGACCGGCACCGACCAGTGCATCGGCGCGCCGGCATCGGAACTGGCTTCAAGGTCATCGCCAAGAGCCGCGCCGAGCGCGGTTTCATAGCCCGGCGTCACCTTGAGCTGGTCGACAATGGCCGGCCACAGGCCCGAGCCGACATTGAGCATCTTGGCCAGCGTTGCTGCCTCGGCTTCGAGCCGGTTGAGCGCGGCCTCGATTTCGGCAAGGCGCGGGCGGGCGGCGTCGAGCTTGGCCTGGGAACCGGCAGCGACTTCTTCGGCGACGAGGGCCGAGGCTTCGGCTTCCGCAGTGGCGGCCTGTGCGGCGGCCAGGGCACTGCGCTTGTTGGAGAGGGTCTCATCGGCGTCGAGACTGGCGGCAACGCTCTGTGCTTCCCGTTCGACCTCGGCCGCCTGCTGCGTCAGCCGCTGGATCCGCGCGGCGGCGTCCTGCGCCGAGCGGATCGCCTGCGCCCGGCGCGCGCGGACCTGGGCCAGGAGATCGGCCGCGCTGCGCGCGTCACCTTCGGCGCTGGCAACGGCCGCGCGGGCGGCATCGGCCTCGGCGCGGGCGCGGTCAAAATCGGCCTGCGCGGCCTCACCGTCGGCGGCGAGCCGCGCCTGTTCCTCGCCATAGGCGGCCAGCGTCGTCTCCGCCTCGGCCACCAGGTCACGCTCGCGCGTGCCGTCGGCGGCGAGCTGGCGGATGCGATCTTCCAGCTCGGCGCGGCGCTGGCTGGCGCGGCGGGATTCCTCGGCCAGCTGTTCGGCAAGGATCGTATAGCGCTGCAGCACGGCGCCGGTGACGGCTTCGCGGTCACGCAATGGCTGCAGCGCCGCATCGGCGGCTTCGAGCTTTTTCTGCGCCTGCAGTTCGAGATGGGTGGCATCGGCCAGTTCGCGCACCAGCACGGCCTGCTGCGCCTCGGTTTCCTTCTCGGCGAAGCGGGCCGCCACCCAGCGGATATGATAAAGCGTCGCCTCGGCGCGGCGGATGTCGCCGCTGAGCGAGCGATAGCGGGTGGCGAGGCGCGCCTGGCGCTTGAGGGTTTCGAGCTGGGTCTCGACCTGGGCGATGATGTCGTCGACGCGCTCGAGATTGGCCTCGGCCGCGCGCAGCCGCAGCTCGGCCTCATGCCGGCGGGAATGCAGCCCCGAGATCCCGGCCGCTTCCTCGAGCAGAGCGCGGCGGGCGGTGGGCTTGGCGGCGATCAGCTCGCCGATCTGACCCTGCCGCACCATGGCCGGCGAATGGGCGCCGGTCGAGGCATCGGCAAACAGCAGCTGCACGTCGCGGGCGCGCACTTCCTTGCCATTGACGCGATAGACCGAGCCCGCCTCGCGCTCGATGCGGCGGGTGACTTCGAGAATGTCGGCATTGTTGAGCGCTGCGGGCGCGGTGCGATCACTATTGTCGAGGACGAGCGTGACTTCGGCCGAATTGCGCGCCGGGCGGTTGCCCGAGCCCGAAAAGATCACGTCATCCATGCCCGAGGCGCGCATGGCCTTGTAGGAGCTTTCGCCCATCACCCAGCGCATGGCCTCGACCAGGTTGGACTTGCCGCAGCCATTGGGCCCGACAATGCCGGTCAATCCCGGCTCCATGACCAGGGTCATCTCGTCGGAGAAGGATTTAAAGCCATGCAGCTTGAGGCGGGAGAACTTCACTTCTCCCTTCTCCCGCGTAGGGAGAAGGGAACCACATTGGTGAGGTCGTTACTGCGCAGGGGTGGCTGGCGTCGCGGCAGGGTCGGCTGGGGCCATCGCGCCGCCGGCCGGGGCCATGGCGTCGGTTGTTGCAGCGGGTGCAGGGGCAGCGGCGGGCTCGGCTGCTGCCGGGGCAGCGGTTGTGGCGGCGCCGGTCGTGGCAACGAAATCGGCAGGAACAAGGGGATCGATTTCAGCGGCGAGCTGCTCGAGCGTCTTGTCACCGGTGAGTGTCTTGCCATTGACATAGAATGTCGGGGTGCCTGCCAGACCAAATTCATCCAGCGCCTGTTCGCGCAAGGCTTCCATCCCTGTGAACAGTTCCTGATTCGTCAATGCAGCGTCGAAAGTTTCCTGGGTAAAGCCCAGCTGCTTGGCGATTTCGAGGATGGCGTCGCGCGGTGTCTGCGAGCTGGCCCAGGTGGTCTGGGTCTTGAAATAGGTCGACAGCACATTGTGGTAATTGGTCGGGCCGGAAGCCTCGGCCAGCATGAACACGGCCGCGTCGAGCACGTTGCGCACGAAGGGGCGCACGATGAGCTTGACCTTGCCGGTATCGACATAGGACTCGATGAAGCCCGGCAGCACGTCATTGGAGAAGGTCGCGCAATGCGGGCAGGTCGGCGAGGCATATTCAATGACGGTGACGGGCGCGGTCTCGCTGCCCATGACGTGGTCGGCAACCCCGCCGGCAGGCGCCAGCAGCTTGGCAACATCCACCATGTCGCCTTCGGCAGCGCTGGCGGTGGCGACCCCGCAAAGGCTCAGGGCCGACGCGGCCGCAGCCAGGATGAGGGTGTCACGGCGGTTAAAGTTCACGACTAACGCTCCTGTTTTGTTGCGCGCGACACTACACGCGGCAATTGTGTGGGCAAGTGGGCACAGCCATCAACCCGACGTGAACAGTGCGGTTCCACTGTCGCGACAATGGCTAGTCGCTTCGCCCCGATCTGCTGGATAGCGCGTGACCCAGAGTCCGCAACGCTTCCCTCAGATCGTCGTCTGCAATATCGGCCACCTGGGCCCCGACCTTTGCCATAACGCTCTGGCTCGGTTGGAGCGGTTTTTGCTCCTTGCGGCCTGAACCGGGGGTGAACGGCTCAGCCGAGAGGCGCACCGCCCCCACCAGCACGAAGCCGAAATAGCGGTTGATCGCCGCGGCGATCTTGGGCCCCTCATGGGCGATGGCCATGGCATGTCCCGGCACGCAGCGCAGCACCAGCGTCGCCCCCTCGGCGCCGCGCTCGCCGCGCGGCCAGCTCAGCTTGTCGGGAATGGCCACGGTGTCATAGGGCTTGGGCGCCATCACCGACCAATGCGCGATGATGTCCCGGCTGGCAAAGCCGCGCTTCTTCAAGACCGGATCGAGCGCGCCACTCAGCACATCGGCGACGCTCATCGTCCGATTGCGGCGTTTCGGTTCGGGGAGATCGTCCTTGGCCATAACAGTGGAGTATCGCTCGGGGCCTGCCCACACAAGAGCGTGGCACCCCCTTGTCGGCATGATCAGGATGGGGTTATCCGGTTCCCATGTATCTTCCCGATCCCGCCCCCATCGATGCCCCGGCCGTGCTCGCCTGGTATGACCGGCATGCGCGCGACCTGCCCTGGCGCATTGCCCCGGCCGATCGGGCGCGCGGGATCGGGCCCGACCCCTACCGTATCTGGCTCAGCGAGGTGATGCTGCAGCAGACCACGGTGGCGGCGGTGAAGAACTACTTCCTGCGCTTCACCAGCCTCTGGCCGACCGTCCACGATCTCGCCGCGGCGCCGCTCGACAGCGTGCTCAAGGAATGGGCCGGCCTTGGCTACTATGCCCGCGCCCGGAACCTGCATGCCTGCGCCCAGGCCGTGGTGAACGAGCATGCCGGCGTGTTCCCGCAGACCTCGGCTGGCCTGCAGACCTTGCCGGGCATCGGCGCCTATACCAGCGCCGCCATTGCCGCCATCTGCTTTGACGAACCCGTCGCCGTGCTCGATGGTAATCTCGACCGCGTTCTGGCGCGCTACTATGCGCTGCCCGTCCCGGTGCGCGAGGCCAAGGAGGAATTGCGCGCCGCCCTGCAGGCCGCGGTGCCTGAGCGGGCAGGGGATTTTGCCCAGGCCATGATGGATCTGGGCGCCACCATCTGCGCGCCGCGCATGGCCGCGTGCATGCTGTGCCCGATCCAGCCGGGCTGCACGGCCACCAGGGTGGGCGATCCGACCCTCTATCCCGTCAAGCCGGTCAAGGCAGAACGGCCGGTGCGCAAGGGCCATGCCTATGTGATGCGCGACGCCGATGGCGACGTCTATCTGCAGAGCCGGCCCGAAAAGGGCCTGCTTGGCGGCATGACCGAAGTGCCCGGCTCGGCCTGGGCCGCCGATCTGCCGGTGGCGGACTATCCGGTGACCGGCGCCTGGCAACATCGGGGGCAGGTGGTGCATGTCTTCACCCATTTCCGGCTCGAGCTGGAAATCTGGTCGGCGCAGGTGCCGGCCGATGGGCTCGATGGCGGCTGGTGGGCGCCGCCGCGCGCGCTCAAGGGCGAGGCTTTGCCCACCCTGTTCAGAAAAGTGCTGGCCGCGGCAGGGCTCGACTAGGCAATTGCCGGCTGCCTGACCTGGATCAATTACCGGAGGGCCATTTGGGTGCAAGCTGGAACGACCAGCATGAGGAGCATCCGATGCCAGCTTTTCCGATCGTCACGCTCAAGCCAGAGCCCTTTGCCTATATCACCATGACCACGCCCATGTCCGACATCGCCCAGGCCATGGGGCAGGGCTTTGACCGGCTGGGCGCGGCCTTTGGCCAGTCCGGTGCGCGCATGGCGGGCATGCCGATGTGCCACTATACCGCCTATGACGAGAAGACCACGACCTTCGAACTCGGCTTTCCCGCCCGCCCCGACGAACTCGACAAGCTCAAGGCGGCCGGCCTTCAGACCGGCCAGACGCCATCGGGCCGCAATATGAAGGCGGTGCATATGGGGCCGTATGACACGGTGGTGCAGACCTACAATGCCATGACCGAGGAAATGAAGGCCCGCGGCCGCACCGCTGCGCAGGATATGTGGGAAGTCTATTACAGCCCGCCGGACAGCCCGCCTGAGCAGATCAAGACGGAGATCCTCTGGCCGGTGCAATAACCGGCCGACGTCACGCCGTCAGCAGGTCCTTTGCCCCATAGTGCCCCGAGCCATCCAGGTCGGCGCAGACGCGGTTGCGCCCCTCATGCTTGGCCCGGTAGAGCGCGGCGTCGGCGCGGTCGAATGCCGATGACGGTGGCGTGCCCCCGGCAAAGCCGGCCACGCCGAAACTGGCACTGACCCTGGTGCCTGCAGGCATTTCGGGTATGTCGCCGCCGGCATGAAAGCGGGTGCGGATCATCTCGGCGACATCGAGCGCCTCCTGCATGAACATGCCGGGCAGCAGCAGCGCGAACTCCTCCCCGCCGATACGGCCTGCCTGATAGCCGGTCCGCGCCATGACGCTGGCAAAGGCGCAGATCACCTCGTCGCCAACCTGGTGGCCGAAGCGGTCATTGACCTGCTTGAAGTGGTCGATGTCGCAGAAGATCACCGCGCCGCCCCTGGCTGCCGTCACGCTGGCCAGCGCATCGAAGGCCCGGCGGTTGAGCAGGCCCGTCAGCCCGTCGCGTTCGGACTGCAGCCGGAATGTCTCGATCGTGTCGGCGATGATCGCCGAGATCACGAGGGTGATGATGCCCAGGGTGAGGAAGCTCTCGCCGGCCAGCAGGGCCAGCTCCATCGATGAACCGTTGAAGCCGGTAAATTCGAGACCGGGCCCGAAATACCAGACCAGCAGCGGCAGTCGCGCAATCCTGAGCAGCGCCAGCATGCAGACCGATATGAGCAGGGAAATGTCCAGCACCCGCCAGCGCAGCTGGCTCACAATGCGCAGGCCGGCATCGATCATGGCCAGGCAGCAGGCGAGCTGCACGAACAGGACCTGGTAGAAGAACGGTGCGCCGACGGCAAACAGCGCCACGGCAATGGCGCACAATCCCGCAAAGGCCAGGTTGAACGCCCGCCGCCAGCTTTTCTCGGCCATCATGGCGTGGATGGCGCTGTTGGCGAGCCAGAAGCCGAGCGGCGCCATCACCATGGCGGAGATGAACTCCAGCGGCGTGCCGGGCGCAAAGGTGACGATCAGCGTTTGCGTCGTGCCGACGCCAAGCGCCGCCGCCAGCCAGGCCAGCGGCTCATTGCGCCGCAGCGCCACACTGGCCACGGCACAGAGCAGGGCCAGAAAGCCCAGTATGGCAGCGATGACGATGTTGAGCCCGACCATGGCGGACATTGTGCGCCCCCGCACCCCAAGTCACGGCAGGCATGGTGGGGGTGACGGGTTAACACGGTCCTTCCGGACCGGTACGGATGGCGACAACTGGCTGTTATCGTTAAGGGATATCCGCGCCTCGCTCCATCGTTATCCCGATCTCCATTTGCATGGCGCTGTTTTTCACCAGCCATGCTAGGATGAATATGTCGAGCCCGCCATTGCGGGCTGATCGGCATTGTTGCCGAGTAATGATCCGCTTTGCGGGTCTTCGGCCCCTGAGGGCCACTTCATGCCAAAGCCGCCGACTGTGCATTCCGAAGCGCCGAGCACTCTCGCTGTTGTCATGTCATCCAACGAGCCGCTGCTGTTCCTGACGGAAGATCTCAGGGTCATTGCAGCCAGCGCATCCTATGCCGCGCCTTCGAGATTGATCCTGCAGCAGTTCTGGACCGGCACCTGGGCCAGCTCGGGGCCGGCGAATGGGCCATGCCAAAGCTGGTTTCCCTGCTGAAGGCAACCGCGTCGGGCAGTGCGCGTATCGAAGCCTACGAAATCGACCTCGTGCGGCCGGACCACAAGGCGCGGCAGCTCGTCGTCAATGCACGCACGCTCGATGACGGCGACGCCGACAATATCCGCCTGCTTGTGGCCATTACCGATGTGACCGACATGCGCGCCGAGGCGCGACTGAAAGACAACCTGGTCCGCGACAAGGCCATGCTGCTCCAGGAGGTTCAGCATCGGGTGGCGAACAGCCTGCAGATTATCGCCAGCGTCCTCATGCAGAGCGCGCGAAGGGTGCAGTCGGAAGAGGCGCGGGGGCATCTGCAGAACGCCCATAACCGCGTCATGTCCATTGCGGCCCTGCAGCGCCAGCTCTCCACCTCCAGCGGCGGCAATGTCGAAGTCCGCAGCTATTTCAACCAGCTTTGCCTGAGCCTTGGCGCGTCCATGATCGCTGACCCCGATCGCCTCTCGATCGAGGTGACGGTCGATGACAGCGCCGTTGAGGCGGACATCTCCGTGAGCCTGGGGCTGATCGTGACCGAACTGGTCATCAACGCCCTCAAGCACGCTTTCCCCGATGAGCGGGACGGCAAGATACTGGTCGATTATCGATCCTCGGGCGATGACTGGACACTTTCCGTCACCGACAACGGCATCGGCATGCCCTCGGGCGAGGATGCACCCAAGGCAGGACTGGGGAGCGGCATCGTCGAGGCGCTCGCCAAGAACCTGCTGGGCGAAATCGCCGTGAGCGATGCCGGCCCCGGCACCGCCGTCACCATCAGCCACCAGGAAGATGCCGCTGTGCAGGCCGATCTTCCCAGCGCGGCATAGGAACTCAATTGCTTCCCAATCGCTTTACCCTACTGGCCTGGCCTGCGTGGCTCCGCCCAGTTACCCGAGCAAGCAATGAATAAAGGCAAGGCCGTCGTACTGGTGGTCGAAGACAGCACGATCATTCGCATGGGTGCGGTCGATCTGGTGCTGGCAGCCGGCTACGAAGCGCTGCAGGCGCGCGATGCCGATGAGGCTATCGCCATCCTCGAGTCGCGGGCCGACATCGATCTGGTTTTCACCGATGTGCAGATGCCCGGGACAATGGACGGCATAAAGCTGGCCCATTACATCCGGGACCGCTGGCCGCCCGTCAGGCTGATCGTCGCGTCCGGCGCCGCCATCATCGAAGAAAGCAGCCTGCCCGATGGCAGCAGCTTCTTTTCCAAACCCTATGATGATCACGCCATCACCGACGCCATGGCGCGCCTGCTCGCTGGCGACGCTTCTGCCGGCTCAAGGGTCTGACCGGCGCCAGCCTGGCCAGATTGACAATCTGCAGGCTTTGGCCGACCTTGACGGCATGACCTGCCGCCGCACCACCTTCAAGACCTCGAAAAAAGCCCCCGCATAGGGGCTGATGGTCGTCGCGCGCAGGGATTAGCAAGCACATCGATCAGATTGACCCCGCCGGTTTCGACGGGGCTTTTTTGTGCGCACTCCGTCTCCGGCCCACAGGAGATGGACTATGGAAACCAGCCGATCGGCACTGCAGGGCATCTGGCTGCCGCTGATAACCCCGTTCCGCGACGGTGCGCTCGATGAGGCATCGCTGCGCCGGCTCGTCGCCCACTATGCTGCCCAGCCGCTCGATGGCTTCATCCTGGGCGCCACGACAGGGGAGGGCATGGCGCTGGATGACGACGAAACCGGGCGCCTCGTATCGATCACCCGGGCGGCGCTGGACGCGGCAGGCCGGCATGTGCCTGTCTATCTGGGGCTCTCCGGCAGCGATACGCGCAAGCTCGCCAAGGCGCTGGACCACACGGCCAACTGGGGCATCGATGGCTATCTCATCGCCTGTCCCTACTATACGCGGCCGTCGCAACCGGGCCTGTTCGCGCATTTCTCGGCCCTGGCCGACAGCACGGCCAGGCCGATCCTGATCTACAACATTCCCTATCGAACCGGGGTCAACCTCGGCAACGAGACCATGCTGCGGCTCGCCGGGCATCCCAACATCGTCGGCGTCAAGGATTGCTGCGCCGACCCCGCGCAATCCTTCGATCTGGTGCGCCACAAGCCGGCCGGTTTCGCCGTACTGACCGGGGAGGACCCGTTCTACTATTCAGCCCTGACCCAGGGTGCCGATGGAGCCATCCTGGCCTCGGCCCACATTCGCACCGCAGCCTTCGTCGCCATTCGCGACCTGATGCTGGCCGGCAACCAGCCCGGCGCCCTGGCTGCCTGGCAAAGCCTCGCCGACCTGCCGCGCCTGCTCTTCAGCGAACCCAGCCCCGGCGCAATCAAGTATTGGCTGTGGCGCACAGGCCTGATCGACAGCCCGGAAATGCGCCTGCCAATGGTGCCGGTGAGCGCGGCCCTGGCGGAGAGGATCGATGAGGCGACCACACGCCAAAGTCAGGAGGGCGGAATGGCCTGAGGTCATTGCGCTCAGGACACTGGACCGGCGGCGCAAGCTTGGCTCCAGATACTGGTAGGCCGAGCCCGCAAAGGCGTCTCTATCGTTTCTGCTTCTGGATTGAACATGCTAACCCTGTGGCTCCAACCGGAGTTCGTGCATGTCGGAACTGCCTGGCAAAAAGATCAGCGCCCTGAATGATGAACTCACCGCGGCGGATCCGGCACTTGTCGGCAATGAAGCACTGCTCGTAGCTCTCCTGTCTGGCAGCGACGACTGCATCAAGATCCTGGACCTCGATGGCCGCCTTCAGTTTATGAGCGAGGGCGGAAAACGCGTCATGGAAGTCGATGACTTTCCTGCCCTCAAGGGCTGCCCTTGGCCTGATTTCTGGTTGGACGAGGGAAACGTTGCTGCCAAAGCGGCAATCGAGGCCTGCCGCAACGGAAAGCCCGCTCGCTTCCTCAGCGCCGCCAGCACGGTGAAGGGCAATTCCAAGTTCTGGGATGTTCGCGTGATGCCGGTTCTGGGCGCGGATGGGCGGCCAACCCATATCCTGTCGATTTCGACCGACATAACCCAGACCCGAACGGCGGAGATGGCCGCACGAGAGAGCCAGGTTCAAACCAAGGTTGCCCTGGCCGCCGCGGAAATGGGCGTCTGGCAATGCCGTGTCATCGACGGAAAGTTCGTTGATCTGATCGGCGATGACCGTGCCGTCACGATGTTAGGGGGCACGGCGGGCAAGAAGGCTTCCTTCGAGGAATTCCTGGCTCGGCTTGCCCCGGAAGACCGCTCCAGGCTGGCCGCTGAGGCTGCCAAAGCCATGGATCCCGATGGCGACGGTATCATGGACGTCGAATACCGCATCGTCTCAGGGCAGGGAGCCCCCAACGTCTGGATTCACGCTCGCGCGCAGGCATTGGCTTCGACGGGTGGCAAACGGCTCATCGGAACGGTTCGTGACGTCAGCCAACGCAAGGATGTCGAGGCGAGGGAGGCAATGCTAGGCGCCGAACTGCAGCATCGCATCAAGAACACGCTCGCCATGGTCAGCGCCATCGCATCCCAGACGCTGAGGGGCGACGACATCGCAGACCGGAGAGCTGCCTTTTCCGCGCGCTTGCAGGCGCTTGGCAATGCCCATGACATTCTGACCGCCAAGGCGTGGACCGGCGCACCGATGCAGTCGGTCGTGCAGAAGGCTCTGAGCCCGCATATGGCGGGACCGGACCGCATTGTGCTGGACGGCCCACCGGTTGAACTGGGGGCCAGACAAGCCCTCTCAATGGCCCTCACGATCCATGAACTTGCCACCAACGCGGCAAAGTATGGAGCCCTGTCGGTCCCCGGTGGCAAGGTCCTGATCGATTGGTCCTTGGGCACCGCCGACGCCGCAAATCAGGGGGCGTTTCGCTTTACCTGGCGTGAAACTGGCGGCCCCCCGGTTGCAGAACCTACCCTCAAGGGCTTCGGCTCAAGACTGATCACGAGAGTGCTGGCGGCCGACTTTGAAGGAGAGGTCAGCATCGACTATGCGCCCGGCGGCGTTATCTGCACCCTGGCGTCATCTCTCCCAACATCCAGCGTCAGCTCGCTCAGTTAAGCAACCGGGCGGCCTGGACCCCAACTCGGTCTAGAGCTACCGCTAGTTGCTAAGGGCAGGGGATCGCCCGAAGCGTCCGGATGGCGGTCATATTCCGCTGATCCGGCAGTTTGGGATTGGAAAACCACGCCGGTAAGTGACCGCGTCCAGTTCGCCCTGCCAGGGCAGGCCTTCTCGGCACAAACAAAAAGGCCGCTGGGGCAAACCAGCGGCCTAGTCAAGAGCCTGAGACGTGATTGGAGGTCAGGATCAGGCAGAAAGCAAATCAAGTTTTGCACGGATGCCCGTGCGGAGTTCATCTATCGGGCTGGTGCGCCCGTTTTGTTCGTGGTGCCAGAAGGTCCACCCGTTGCATGCTTCGGCGCCTTGGACCAAAGCGCCAACCTTGTGGATGGAGCCCTGGTGGGTGCCGGAGACAAGTGAGCCGTCTGCACGAACCATGGCAAAGTAACGTTTCGTTAAGTCGAAGAGTTGCGTGCCCGGTTCAATTAATCCCTGCTCGATCAGCGAGCCGAAGGGGATGCGCGTTTCCTTGCGCTTGGGCGTTACCGACTGCAGCGCCTCGAATACGCCGGGGCGGATCGCCGCGATGCGTTTGAGCGCTGCATTGATATAGGCGTCTTCCCGCTCGATGCCGATGAAATGCCGGCCCAGCTTGCGCGCCACGGCGCCGGTCGTGCCGGTGCCGAAGAACGGGTCGAGCACCACGTCGCCCGGCTTGGTCGTGGCATTGAGAATGCGGAACAGCAGGGCTTCCGGCTTCTGGGTCGGATGGACCTTGCCGTCATCCTCGTCCTTGAGGCGTTCGGCACCGGTGCAGAGCGGAAACAGCCAGTCGCTGCGCATCTGCGTGTCGTCATTGGCCAGCTTCATGGCTTCATAGTTGAAGGTGACGCGGCTTTTCTGGCTTTTGGCCGCCCAGATCAGCGTCTCATGCGCATTGGTAAAGCGCGTGCCGCGGAAATTGGGCATCGGGTTGGCCTTGCGCCAGACGATGTCGTTGAGCATCCAGAAGTCGAGATCCTGCAGGGCCGTGCCGACCCGGAAGATATTGTGGTAGCTGCCGATGACCCAGAGGGCCCCATCGGGCTTGAGCACCCGCCTTGCGGCCTTGAGCCAGGCGCGGGTGAAATTGTCGTAATGGGCGAAGCTCTCGAACTTGTCCCATTCGTCATCCACCGCATCGACCTTGCTCTGGTCGGGCCGCGTCAGGCCCTGTTCCAGCTGCAGGTTATAGGGCGGATCGGCGAAGATGAGATCAACCGAGCCGGCCGGCAAGGCATTCATGTGGTCGATGCAATCGCCCACCAGAATTGTATCGATCGGGAGGCGCGGAGCCTCTTCCGCAGCTGCCTCGACAGCCCTACGCGCGGTACGCAACATACACTTAACCCTAACGCAGTACTAACCCGTCCGTTATAGAACGCCAGGGTTAATGGAGCGTGATTTCATAGGGTTAGCGGGAAGTTAAGAGGGCGACAGCGGCTACTCTGCGCGTGTTGCCCCACCCCCTCCCAGCCTCCCCCATCAAGGGGGAGGTGCTGGCCGGTGATCGGGGCGCGATGGTGCCAAAAGAGTGGAGGGAAACCTCCCCCTTGATGGGGGAGGTAGGAGGGGGTGGGGCCACGCCCGCCAAACTCAAGCCACCAGAACCACGCCACGCACCCGCGCCCAGGCTTCCGCCACCGGCGCGAATTCCTCGCGGTGGTGCCGGCAGGGCCCATGCTCCACCAGTGCGCGCATATGCTGGGGCGTCGAATAGCCCTTGTGGCCGGAAAAGCCGAAATGCGGCGCGTCGCAATCCATGATCTTGCACATGCGGTCGCGCGTCACCTTGGCGACGATGGAGGCGGCCGCGATCGACACGCTGCGGCCGTCGCCCCCGATCAGCGCCAGGCCCTCGCAGGGCAGGCCGAGCGGCACGTCGCGCCCGTCGATCAGCACCCGGTCGGGGCGGATACCGAGACTGTTGGCCGCCTGCGCCATGCCCCACAGGGTCGCGCCGCGAATATTGCGGCTGAGGATGATCGAAGGGGGCGCCACGACCACCGAGACGGCCAGCGCCGTATCCATGATCTGCTCGAACAGCAGTTCGCGCTGCTCCTCGGTCAGCTTCTTGGAATCGTTGAGCCCCTGCGGAATGGCCCTTGCGTCCAGCACCACGGCCGATACCACGACCGGCCCGGCCAGCGGCCCGCGCCCGGCCTCGTCGACCCCCGCAACGACACGGGCCCCACGGGCCTGGAGTTCCAGCTCGTGGCGATAGTCGGGCTCGGTCTGTGGCGTCGAATCAAACAGCATGCCGCCAGCATCGTCCTCGGGCCGGTCAAGTCAACCGGCGGCCGTCACAGCCGCGCCAGCAGCGCTTCCCGGTCGGGTGCGAAGCGGTGGTTGCCGTGCCGGTTGGTTTCAAACACGAAGTCGCGCAGCGCCTTGCTGGCCTCGGTCCGGGCGGCAATGTCCCCGATGATGGCTAGTCGCAGGCGACAGTTCTGCATCTTTTGAAAGAAAGTGCCGGCAATGCCGCTCCTGAGGTCGAGAAATCCGGGATCCAGCCGGGCAAGCGGCACGACGATCATGTCGGCGCCGGTGCCATAGGTCTCCCCGATCATGTCGACAGCGTCCTGCTCGGTGGCGAGCAGGGGGCCGTCGAGCGGCAGCTCCAGCAGGACGAGGCCATTGTGCTCGATGCGCATCATGCCGAATTCTCCTTCATATTCACAGGGCTAGGCCCTGTTGCCGGGCTTGGGCTCTGCTATAGTGCGCGCGCTGGGGGGCAACCAGCGAGAGCCCAGACGAGATGATCTTCCGATACGGCGCCATCCTGGCGATAGCAGCTCTGTCGGCCATGCCGGCCGCCGCCGCGCCTTTTCACCATCCCTTCGGCGAATGGCGCGAATATAATCGTGACTGGCTGGCCGCCTGTCCCGACGCCATCGACGAGGACGCGACCGATTACTACGGCTTTTCCTGCTTTGCCAGCACCGGCAGCCAGGAGCTCAACAGCGCCGGCCTGCCCGCCTACAAACTCACCATCCTGCGCAATCGCCTGACCGGCGAGCTCGATGTCGCCTTCACCGTTGCCGCCGACGATGTCGAGACCGACACCAGCCGCCCGCTGCTGCTGGCCTTCGGCAACGAACCGCCCGAGCGCCTCAGCTTCGCCACCGATCTCGAAACCCGCTACAACACGGTCAACCAGTTCTATGTCGCCGACCCCGCCCGCAAGGCGGCGCTGATCGAGCAGATGGGCGAGCGCAATGCGGTTGTGGTGACAGTGCCCCTCATCGGCGGGGACACCAAAGACGTGCGGCTGTCGCTGCGCGGCGTGCTGGCCTCGCTCGATTTCATGGCCAGCCATGCGCGCAAGCTCGCCCAGTATTAGCAGCGATTGACGCGGCGTGGCTTTTGCTATCGGTTCCGCGCTGCTCACTCTCGTCCCCGGAACTCTTCATGATCCTCAAGCCAGGCGTCGCGCTGCTGTTCGATATCGACGGCACGCTGGCCGATACCGATCCGCTGCATCTCGAGGCCTTCAACCGCACCTTCGCGCCCTATGGCCACCATTTCGACAAGCCGCGCTTCGCCCTGGAATTGCAGGGCCTCGCCAATGAGGCCATCGCCCGCCGCTTCGTGCCGCATCTGTCGCCAGCAGACGGCATGGAGGTGCTGCGCGGCAAGGAGGAGACCTTCCGCGACCTGGCGCGGTCGGAAATCCATGCGGTGCCGGGCCTCTTCGCGCTGATGGACATGGCCGATGCCGCCGGCCTGCCCATGGCGGCGGTGACCAATGCGCCGCGCGCCAATGCCGACCTGATCCTCGACGGGCTGGGCATTCGCCACCGCTTCCGCGCCTTGGTGATCGGCGAGGAACTGGCCCATGGCAAGCCCCATCCCTTGCCCTATCTCGAAGGCCTGCGCCTGCTCGGCGCCAGCGCAGAGGCCTCGGTCGCCTTCGAAGATTCGCGCACCGGCATTGCCTCGGCCACGGCCGCCGGGCTGGCCACGATCGGCATCCGCACCAGCCTGCTCCACGAAGACATGATCGCCGCCGGCGCGGTCCTGTCCGCCGACAGCTACGACGATCCGGCGGTACGGACCTTCATCTCCAGCAGAGTGGCACAGGCCTGATCGCTTCTGACGCTAGAACAGGCTCATCTGCCGCTCTTCGAGCCGGGGTGCGATGAAGAGGTCATTGCGCAGGCCGGGCAGCTTGGCGTCGAGGCCATAGCGTTCGCGCGCCTTGTCGAAGCGCTGGCGCAGCAGCGTGGCATAGGGACCTTCGCCCGTCATGCGCGTGCCCCAGCGCGAGTCATAATCCTTGCCGCCGCGCGTATCGCGCACCAGCGCCAGCACATGCCGCACCCGGTCGGGGAAATGGCGGAGCAGCCATTCGCGGAACACGTCGCGCACTTCCCCAGGCAGCCGCAGCAGGATCATCGAGGCGCTGACCGCCCCCTGCGCCTTGGCGGCGTCGAGAATGCGTTCCAGCTCCATGTCGTTGATCGCCGGAATCATCGGCGAGGCAAACACCGCCACCGGCACCCCCGCTTCGCTCAGCAGGCGAATGGCTTCCAGCCGCCGGGCAGGGGAGGAGGCGCGCGGCTCCATCTTGCGGCTGAGCTTATGGTCCATCGAGGTCATCGACAGCGCGACCTTGACGAGGCCCAGCTTGGCCAGCTCGGTCAGGAGGTCCAGGTCGCGGATGATCAGCGATGACTTGGTGGTGATCATCACCGGATGGCGCGTTTCCAGCATCACTTCGAGAATGCCGCGCGTCAGCTTGTGCTTGCGCTCGGCCGGCTGGTAGGGGTCGGTATTGGTGCCCATGGCAATGGGCTTGACCCGATAGCTCTTGGCCGCCAGCTCCGCCCGCAGCGCCTCGACCGCATTGACCTTCACATAGATGTCGCGCTCGAACTCGATCCCCGCCGAATGGCCGAGAAAGGCATGCGTGGGCCGGGCAAAGCAGTAGGAACAGCCGTGTTCGCAGCCGCGGTAGGCGTTGATCGAGCGCTCGAAGCCGATATCCGGGCTGTCATTGGTCGTGATGATGGTCTTGGCGCGCTCGACATGTTCGATGGTCTCGAAGATCGACAGCGGCTCGACATTGTCCCAGCCGTCGTCAAACCCCTCGCGGGTCTGCTTTTCGAAGCGACCGCTGCGATTGGACTGCGCCCCGCGCCCGCGGATGCGGTCGGGATCGAGCAGTTCGCGCCGCGCCAGATCAGCGTCGCGGCTGCGGCTGAGTTTTTCCAGGGCTTCGAACGAGGGGGCCTGATAGAGCGCCATGAGAGATCTCCTGCCGGACGCCAACAGTCGAATCGTGACCGCAGAACGCGTCCCAGGATGTAACAGTTCCACGAGAACAAAACAAGAACTGCACCACTCGCCTGGACCATATATGGTGCAACTTTCCTGCGGGAGAAGGGGCCGAAAGACGATTTCGCAGCCCAGATTTGCATTCCTGTGACTGGACGCAGAAATGCGGCAGGCCTAGAAACGGCACCCTTTCGCGGGCCGCTCGCGATTAACGCTTAAGCGCATAATTTAGTATTGACCCATGCCTGCGACGGCGTTACTAAAGCCATCGCCTAACTATATGCCTGCTGACACCGGTTGTCGCAAAAACACTTCACGGTGACGTCGAAAACCACCGGCGTCGCCCGTCGTCCTGGTGACCAAGCAAATATTCAGCATCGAGGGATCTGATGAGTACCGAAGCAACGACTTTTGACGCCATGCCGGCCGAGGCACCGGTGAACCAGACCGATGCGGCCCGCAACAAGCTGGTCATCGCCCTGCTGCTGGCATCGACCTTCGTCGTCTTTCTCAATGAAACGATGATGAGCGTGGCCATCCCCAATCTGATGGACAGCCTTGGGGTGCAGCCCAACATTGCGCAGTGGCTGACCACCGCCTTCCTGCTCACCATGGCCATCGTCATTCCGATCACCGGCTTTCTGCTGCAGCGCATGAATACGCGCCCCGTCTTCATGCTGGCCATGTCGATCTTCACGGCCGGCACGCTGATCTGCGCCGCCGCGCCGGGCATTGAACTGCTGATCTTCGGCCGCGTCATCCAGGCCGTCGGCACTGCCATCATGATGCCGCTGCTGATGACCACGGTGATGACCCTGGTGCCCCCGGAATCGCGCGGCAAGACCATGGGTAACATCTCCATCGTCATCTCGGTGGCCCCGGCCATCGGCCCCACCATCGGCGGCTTCATCCTGGCCAATCTGGACTGGCGCTGGATGTTCATCCTCATGCTGCCCATCGCCATCGCGGCCCTGGTTGTCGGCGCCCGCAAGATGCAGAACGTCACGACGCCCCGCTATGCCCCGCTGGATATCGCCTCGGTCATCCTGTCGGCTGTGGGCTTTGGCGGCCTCGTCTATGGCCTGTCGAGCCTGGGCGAAGGCGAGCATGTCGGCGCGGCCTTCCCGATCTGGCTGCCCCTGGTGGTTGGCCTCGTGGCCATGGCGGTCTTCATCTGGCGACAGATTCAGCTCTCACGGCAGGACAAGGCGCTGCTCGACCTGCGCACCTTCCTGTCGCGCAACTACACCGTCTCGGTGCTGACCATGGCCATCGCCATGATGGCCCTGTTCGGCACGGTCATCCTTCTGCCCATCTATACCCAGAACGTCCTGGGTCTGGACACGCTGCAGACCGGCCTGCTGCTGCTGCCCGGTGGCCTGCTGATGGGCCTGCTGGCCCCCTCGGTTGGCCGGCTCTATGACCGCATCGGCCCGACCAAGCTCCTCGTGCCCGGCACCATTCTGGTGTCGGTCGTGCTGTGGGCGCTGACGCGGGTGGATCAGAACACCTCGGTCTGGGCCATCCTGACCGGCCACATCATCATCAGCATTGGTCTGGCCCTGGTCTTCACGCCGCTGTTCACCGCGGCTCTGGGTTCGGTGCGCATGGAAATGTATTCCCATGGCAGCGCCATCCTCGGCTCCATCCAGCAGGTGGCCGGCGCCGCCGGCATTGCCCTCTTCGTCGCCCTGATGACCATCCGCACCGCTGGCCTGACGGCCGAAGGCGTGGAGCCGGTCAGCGCGCTGGCCGGTGGCATCCAGCTCGCCTTCCTGATCGGCGCGGTGATCTCGCTCTTCGCCGTGGTGGCCGCCTTCTTCGTGCGCAAGCCCGAAGCGGCCCCCGGCATGAGCCACGGCCACTGAATCGAGAACGGCGCCCCATGGGGCGCCGTTTTTTGTGTGTCAGGCGGCGGCGATGGCCAGTTCCGCCGCCACCTCCACGACCACTGCCCCGCGCTTGCGGCCGCTGTCGACCCGGGCATGCGCCTCGGCGATGTCATCGAACGCATAGCGGCTGTCGATTGTGGGCCGGACAATCCCCGCCGCCACCAGGTCGCGTATGGTCTCCAGCTCCGCCTGCCGGTCCGCAGAGACGGCGGCGATCACCTTGCGGCTGCCGAACAACCGCGTCCACGCCGCCCGGATAAACGCCGTGCCGCCGCCATCCACGGCCAGAAGAATGCCGTTCGCTGTGGTCGCCCGGCGGAACCGGCCCAGCGTGACATTGCCGACCGTGTCCAGGATGACGTCGAACTTCTGTCCCGAGCGCGAGAAGTCCATGCTCTGATAGTCGATGACAGCATCCGCGCCGAGACTGCGCACCAGCGCGGCATTGCCACTGCTGCACACGCCGGTGACATGCGCGCCATAGTGCTTGGCCAGCTGCACTCCGAAGGCGCCGACCGCCCCCGATGCGCCATTGACCAGTACACGCTGCCCCGCCGCAATATTGGCCCGGCGCAGGAAGAACTGGGCGGTCAGCGCCCCGAATGGGATGGCTGCGGCCGCGTCAAAGCCCAGGCCCGGCGGCATCGTCGCAATGGCCGCATCCTCGGGCACCGCCTTGAATTCGGCGTGGCAGCCATAGACATGCAGGCCGAATACCCGGTCGCCCACGGCAAAGCGGCTGACCGAATGGCCAACGGCCTCCACGATGCCGGCAAATTCGGCGCCCAGCACCGCCTTGCGCGGCCTGGTTATGCCCATGAACAGCCGGGCTGGCAGCCAGAAGGCGGCCGGGATGCGGAAAGCCCGCATGCGGGAATCCCCGGAGGTGACGGTGGTGGCCATGACCCTCACCAGCACCTCATTGTCTTTGGGCACCGGCTTGGCTGTGTCGGCGATGACGACGACGCTCGGCGCGCCATATTCCGTCTGTAGGGCGGTCTTCATGTGTTTATGCTCCGGTTTTCGGGCGCGCGTCGGCCCGCGGCCCGCAAGGATGGGGCCGTGATTGCGGTCAAATCTGTGGGCACGTTCAGCCGCTGACGGCTTTCTTCCACTGGAAGACGTCGCCGATCTCGACGCCGAACACTTCGGCGATGCGGAACGCCGCTTCGAGCGAGGGCGAGTATTTGTTCTGCTCGATCGCCGCGATGGTCTGGCGGGTCATGCCAATCCGGTCGGCCAGCTCCTGCTGGGTCATTTCGCCATGATCAAAGCGCAGCCGGCGGATCGTGTTGCTGATCGGGGGAGGGGCCATTCAGGCGGTCATCCGGAACGAAGCGATATGTACGCTCTCGCGCACCACTTCGGTCAGCACGAAGGCCATCAGCACGCCATTGGCAAAGATCAGCGCCACGCTGCCGGCCGGATCGGCCGGAAAGGCCGCGCGGATCGTGTCGGTGGTCAGCAGCCCACCAATCAGTCCGACCGGCACCAGAACTTCGAGCAGCTTGAAGCCGATCCGGTCCGCCCGCGCCTCGATCAGCCGCTCCAGTTCATCGGGCGGCGTCTCGATATTCTTGGCGGTCATCACCCCGGTTGCGACATTGAGCCCGATCATCACCACCAGCGAAATACCCATCGTGATCAGGAACCGCGTCAACACCGCGCCGCCATCGAGCCGCTGGCCCGCCACGTCCACCCAGAACCAGGCAAAATAGACACTCCACACCACTAGCGTCGTCACCACCGCGATCCACGCCGTTCTTTCCCGAAAGGCCATAATCCAACCCCGCATGCAAAATCCACATGACGGGATATCTGCTATTTTTGGCGTGATGTAAAGTACATTTAACATTATGGTGGAAATTTATGACGCGCGGCCCGATGGAGGCCGACGTTTTCGCCTTGCTTCAGCGCTCGTCCAGCCGCGGCATCAGTTCGACGAAGTTGCAGGGCTTGTGGCGGTAGTCGAGCTGGTGGGTGAGGATGCCTTCCCAGGCATCGCGGCAGGCGCCGCGCGAGCCAGGCAGGCAGAAGACGAAGGTGGTTCCGATCAGTCCCGCCGTGGCGCGCGACTGCAGCGAGCTGGTGCCCACCGTGGTGGCGGAATACTGGTGGAACAGCACCGAAAAGCCCTCCATGCGCTTGTCGAACAGCGGCTCGACGGCTTCCGGCGTCACGTCGCGGCCGGAAAAGCCGGTGCCGCCCGTGGTGAGGACGACGTCGACCGAAGGGTCAGCGACAAAGCCCTGCACGGCCTGGCGGATCAGCTGGATATCGTCGCGCACCACGACGCGCCCGGCACAATGATGCCCGTCCGCCTCCAGCAGCGACTTGAGCAGTGCGCCGCCCGTGTCGGTTTCGAGCGTTCGCGTGTCGGAAACGGCGATGACGGCGATGGAAAGGGGCTTGAATGCCCGGTCTTCAAACCGTGCCGTCTTGAACATCGCGTCTATCCTCGTTCTGCGTCGCCAATTCATCCGGGACCGGCGCTTCGGCATGTCCCATCTCGGGGCTATCACTATCAGCCCGTGGATCGAGCACAATGGTTTCCGGCGTCACCTGGCGGTCGCCCATCGGCTGGAACGGCTCGCGATAGGCCGCGTCGATCCCCTTGCGGATGCGCATGCGCAGGAAGGCGGTGACCGCCAGCGCGCCATGGAAGGCCGCCGTCACGACGAACAGGCCCACCGGCGACCAGGCGCCCATGATCAGCGAGGCGACAGCCGGGCCGATGGCCAGCCCGATCCCCAGGATCAGCAGCATGCCGCCGGCAATCTTGGCGAAATCGCCATCCTTGGCAAAGTCGTTGGCATGCGCCACGGCCACCGCATAGATCGGATTGGCGGCAAAGCCATAGGCGGCAAACAGCACGAACATCATCCAGTTGGCGCCCGGATTGATGAGCACGGTGAGCGCGCCGACAATGGCGGCAAAGCCCGAGAGTCCGATCAGCACGATGCGGCGGTCGATATGGTCGGACAGGCGCCCGAACGGGATCTGCGCGACTGCACCCAGAATCGCCGCTACCGCGAAGAGCAGGGCGATGCCGCCCGTATCGAGCCCCTGTTCATAGCCATAGACCGGCGCCAGCGTGCCAAAGGCGCCATTGGCCATCCCCACCGAAAAGGCGGCGATCGCGGCGACCGGGGAGGTGCGATAGAGCAGGCCGATATCGATCTTGGCCGAAGATAGGGGTCGCGGCTGCGGGCTCGAGGTCAGCGCCGTCGGCAGCACGGCGCAGATGAAGCTGATGGCGCCCAGCACGAACGGCACATAGCCCGCCGTGCCGGTCACTGACATGGCGATCTGCCCCAGCGTCGAGGCGGCCATGTTGATGGTCACATAGATCGAAAAGATCGTGCCGCGGCTCTTGTTCTCGGCCACTTCGTTGAGCCAGCTCTCGACGATCATCGCCGCCCCGGCAAAGCAGAAGCCGGACAGCGCCCGCAGCAGGATCCAGCTGATATCGTTGATCAGCAGCAGGTTGAGCAGGATGGTGATGGTGCCGATGGCCGCCATCACCGAAAAGGCCCGTATATGGCCGACCTTGCGCACCACCAGCGGTACCGAGATCGATCCGGCGACGAAGCCCACCGACCAGCCCGTGCCGATCAGGCCCAGCGCCAGCAGCGAAAATCCCTCCTCGGCGCCGCGCACCGACAGCAGCAGACCCTGCAGGCCACCGCCGAACATCAACAGCGCGGAACCCAGGAACAGGGCGTAGATCTTGATTACAGAGGCCATGACGCTTTCGGCTGTGCTGGGACGGGAGAACGTTGCAAATCACGCAACGGTGACAATAGCGCGGCGTTCCTGCAATGGCAGGGCGAAATTGCGGCCATGGCCGATATTGTCGGGGCAGGGGGCCGGGAGCCTAACCCAGCCCCAGTTCCACCATCTTCAGCTTGAGCGCCAGCATGTCGGCCCAGGCCTGCTGTTTGGCAGCCGGATTGCGCAGCAGATAGGCCGGGTGCAGCGTCGGGATCGCCTCCACCGCATGGTTGCCGATGGTCACGTCCGACCATTTACCGCGCATCTTGATGATGCCCGCCGTCGTCGAAAACACCGTCTGCATGGCCGGCCCGCCCAGCGTCATCACCAGCCTGGGCGCGACCAGTTCCACCTGGCGATGCAGGAAGGGCAGGCACAGCGCCATTTCCTCGGGCGTCGGCGTGCGGTTGCCCGGCGGCCGCCACGGCACGGTATTGGCGATATAGACCCTGGTGCGATCCAGCCCGATGGCCGCCAGCATGCGGTCGAGCAATTGCCCGGACTTGCCGACGAACGGCTTGCCCTGCCGGTCCTCCTCGGCGCCGGGTGCCTCGCCGATCAGCATGATATCGGCCTCCGGATTGCCATCGGCAAATACCAGCTGCGTCGCCCGCAGTTTCAGCCCGCAGCCGTCATAGGCCCCCAGCAGCGCCTGCAATTGCTCAAGGCTCTGCGCCGAAGCCGCGAGGCTCCGCGCCTCTGCGGGGTCGCCACCCAGCATGGGCGCCTCGGCCGGCCGCTCGCCCGCCGGGCTCGCCACTGCCGCCAGCGCCGGCACGGCGCGCGCCGGCGGGCGCTGCGCAAAGCGGTCCACCGGCTCCTCGCCCACGGCAATGTCGACGCCCGCAGCCCGATACCAGTCGAGCACGGCGAGCATTTCGTCGTGATTTAGCGGTCGATCTTGAGCCATGTTCTCTGTTATGTCACAGCCCGTTTGGCGCGGCCAGCCGCGCATGGAGCGCCGTCGGCAAATGTGGATACCGGTTCCGGATCGACAGCGCGACCAGACGGCAATGCAAGCTTGAGGCAGTCCTATATGGCAGAGGCCGGTTCGCGCGAAACCCTTTCGACCGACGTGCTGATCGTCGGCGCGGGTCCCTCTGGCCTGGCTGCCGCCATCCGCATCAAGCAGCGCCACCCCCAGATCGCCGTGACCGTGGTGGAAAAGGCAGCCGAAATCGGCGGCCACATCATCTCCGGCGCAGTGATGGACCCGGTCGGGCTCGATGCGCTGATTCCCGATTGGCGCCTCAAGGGCGCCCCCGTCGGCCCCGATGTCACCACCGACACCTATCATTACCTGACCGAACAGCACGATTTCGCGCTGCCCCATCTGCTGGTGCCGCCCCAGCTCAAGACGCCCAATGCGGTGATCGTGAGCCTGGGCAGTCTGGTGCGCTGGCTGGGCGAGCAGGCGGCCGAACTGGGCGTCGACATCTTCCCCATGACGGCGGCGGTCGATGTGCTGAGCACCGGCAATGGCCCGGTGCGCGGCATCATCACCGGCGATCTGGGCCGCGACCATGAAGGCAATCCCAAGCCTGGCTTTGCCGAAGGCATTGCCCTCGAAGCCAAATATACGCTGATCGCCGAAGGCGCCCGCGGTTCGCTGGCCAAGCAGGTCATTGCCACCCATCAGCTCACCCGCGAGCCGCAGAAATATGGCCTGGGCATCAAGGAAGTCTGGGAAATCCCCGCCGAGCGGCACCAGCCGGGCAGGGTGGATCACTATCTCGGCTTCCCGCTCGACAATGCCACGGCCGGCGGCGGCTTCGTCTACCACGCCGAAGACCGCAAGCTCTATGTCGGGCTGGTGACCTATCTCGATTACCAGGACCCCACGCTGTCCCCCTTCGACGAGTTCCAGCGTTTCAAGACCCACAAGTCGGTCGCCCCGCTGCTCGAAGGCGCCACGCGCCTCAGCTATGGCGCCCGCGCCGTCACGGCTGGCGGCTGGCAGTCTGTCCCCACGCTGGCCTTTGCCGGCGGCGGGCTGATCGGCTGCGCGGCGGGTTTCATGAATGCGCCGCGCCTCAAGGCCATTCACAACGCCATCCTCTCGGGCATCGGCGCCGCCGATGCCGTGGCCGACGCCATCGGCAAGGGCCGCCAGCACGACCTCATCGCCGATTTCGGCCATCGCGTCATGGCCACGGGCATTGCCGAGGAATTGCGGGGCGTGCGCAACGTCAAGCCGCTCTGGACCCGGCTCGGCACCTTCGTCGGGGCCCTGGCCTCGGGCGTCGAACTGTGGTCGTCCGCCATCCTGCGGCGCTCGCTGCTGGGCACGCTGCACCACACCGCGCCCGATTATCAGGGGCTCAAGCCCAAAGGCGCGCTGCCGCCCCGGATCTATGCCAGGCCCGACAGCAAGCTGACCTTTGATCGCGCCTCATCGGTCTATCTCGCCAATCTGGCACATGACGAAGACCAGCCGGTTCATCTCCGTCTCGCCGATCCGGCCGTGCCGATCCGCGACAACCTGCCCAGATATGGCGAGCCAGCGCCGCTCTATTGCCCGGCCGGGGTTTATGAAGTGGCCGAGGAGGGCGGAACTCCGGTCTTCCGCATCAGCGCCGCCAATTGCGTGCACTGCAAGACCTGCGACATCAAGGACCCGGCTCAGAACATCACCTGGGTGCCCCCCGAAGGGGGCAGCGGCCCCAACTATAGCGGAATGTAGCGCGGCGCCGAGATCACGCTATGTGGCGCGCCCTTGCGGCGCGGTCCCAAAACGGACAATCTTCGCCGCCAGAACGGGCCCAACCGGCCAAGGGAGTTTCGAGCCTCGTGATATCGCTTCTGCATCGCTTCGCGCGTCCGGCGCTGGTTGCCATCCTCCTCTTGACCTCGGCCCCTATGGTCCAGGCCGCGCAATCGGCCCAGTCCGTCCAGACCGCGCAGTCCAATCCCCTGACCCAGTTCAACCTGCTCCCCCTGTTCCGCATCAGCGTCACCGGCTCCTATATGGCCGGCCAGCAGGCGCTGCAGGATCTGCGCACCGACGAGGCGGCCCGCTATTTCGCCCAGGCGGCCCAGGCCGATTGGGACAATCCGGTGCTGGTGGAGCGCGCCTTCATTGCCTATGCCGCCGATGGCCAGGTCGGCCAGGCTGCCTCGACCGCCAAGCACCTGCTTGAGCTCGATCCCAATAACGAACTTGCCGAGCTGGTGGTCGCCACCGAGGCGCTCAAGGAGCGCCGCTATGCGGCAGCCGAGCAGATGCTGGGTGCCATCGGACAGGACAGCTTCACCGGCATAACCGCGGGCATCCTGCATGCCTGGGCCCTGGTGGGCGATAATCGCAAGGCGGAAGCCGATGCCGTGCTCGACAAGCTCGGCCAGTCGGGACTCGAAGATTTCCTCGTCTTCCACCGTGCGCTGATGGCCGAGGCCTCCGGCGATACCGAGGGCGCCATTGCCCTTGCCGCCCGCGCCTTCGAGGCCGAGCCCTATGTGGCCCGCATTGCCGAGGTCTATGCGCGCATCCTGGCCAATGCCGGGCGCACCGAAGAAGCGCGTGACGTGATCGCCGCTTTCGAGGACCAGGGCATCACCCATCCGGTCGTCACCATCGTCAAGGAGCAGATCGAGGCCGGCCAGCGCCCGGGCATCTTTGCCTCCAATGTACAGGTCGGCGCCGCCGAAATGTTCCATGGCATCGGCGTTGCGCTGTCGCGCGATGGCAGTCTCGACCTGTCGCTGGTCTTCCTGCGCATGGGGCTCTATCTCGACCCCTCCGCCGACGTCATCGCGCTGGCCCTCGGGCAATTGCTCGATAGCGCCAACCAGCACGACGCCGCCAACGCCATCTATGACGCCGTGCCGGTGACTTCGCCCATGAAGCCGACGGCCGTGGTGCGCATCGCGCAGAACCTCGACGTCAAGGGCGATCGCCCCGAAGCCCTGCGCCGTCTTGGCAATATCGTCACCAGCCGCCCCGGCGATCTCGACGCGGTGTCCGTGCTGGGCGATCTGCTGCGCTATGACGAGCAATATCTCGAGGCCGCCGAGGCCTATAGCAAGGCGCTGGCCCTGACCGGTGGCGACAACCCTGCCGACTGGCGCTTCTACTATGTGCGCGGCATCGCCTATGAGCGGGCCAAGCAATGGCCCAAGGCCGAAGCCGATTTCCTCAAGGCGCTCGAGCTCAATCCCGATCAGCCGGCCGTGCTCAACTATCTCGGTTATAGCTGGATCGACCAGGACATGAACCTCGAGCCGGCCCTCGAAATGATCGAAAAGGCCGTCGAGGCGCAGCCCCAGGATGGCTATATCGTCGATTCGCTGGGCTGGGCCTTCTACAAGCTCGGCCGCATCGAGGAGGCGGTGAAGACGCTCGAGCACGCCGTGCTGCTGCGCCCCAACGATGCCGAGATCAACGACCATCTGGGCGATGCCTATTGGAAGGCCGGCCGCAAGCTCGAAGCCCGGTTCCAGTGGAATGTCGCCGCCTCGGTCGATGAGACCGGCAACGTCAAGGAGCGCGTGGCGGCCAAGCTCGCCGATGGGCTGACCGAAGCCAACGAGACCGAATAGCACTCATGACGGCACCCTTCGTCCAGCTCGCGCCGGCCAAGGTAAACCTTGCCCTGCACGTGACGCGTCGGCGTGAGGACGGCTATCACGATCTCGAAAGCCTTGTCGTCTTCGCCGACCTGGCCGATGAACTCGAAGCGGTTCCCGCCCCTGCCGACACCCTGCACATCTCGGGGCCCTTTGCCGCCGGGCTGGGCGCCGGGGAAAGCAACCTGGTGTCGCGGGCCGTGGCCGCCTTCCGCGCCCGCTGGCCCGAGGCCGTGGCGACCGGTCTGGCCCTGCGCCTCACCAAGAACCTGCCGGTCGCGGCCGGCATTGGCGGCGGCTCGGCCGATGCCGCAGCGGCCCTGCGCCTCATGGCGAGCCTATCGGGCCAGCCCATCGCGGTAGCCGAGCTCGCCGATATGGCCGCACGCCTCGGCGCGGACGTGCCCGCCTGTCTGGTATCGGCCCCGCTGGTCGCACGCGGCGTGGGCGAAGTGCTGGCGCCGCTGCCCGAATTTCCCGCCTGCCACCTGGTGCTGGTCAACCCCATGGTGCCGCTGGCCACCGCCGACGTGTTCCGGCGGCTGCGGGCGCATGACAATTATCCGCTGCCCGAATTGCCCTCGCCGCTGACGCGTCCGGCGCAACTGGGCATCTGGCTGGCCGAAACCCGCAACGACCTGCAGCCGCCGGCCGTCAAGCTCGTGCCCATCATCGGTGATATCGTTGCCCAGCTGGCCGAGACACAGGGCTGCATCCTGGCGCGCATGTCGGGCTCGGGCGCCACGGTCTTCGGCCTGTTCGGCTCCTCCGGCCAGGCCCACCAGGCCGCCCAGGTCATGCGCGCGGCGCATCCCGATCACTGGGTGGCGGCTGCGCCATTGCTGGTGCCCTAGCGCGAATGCCCCCAACGCACAGATCGTCACCCTCGGGCTTGACCCGAGGGGTCTGTACTTTGGGTGCCGATCGACGAAAAGCCCTCGGGTCAAGCCCGAGGATGACGCGCAGTGGATTGTGAAAATCGCCGCCTAGTAAGCCCGGATCACGCTGAATTCGACGACGTCGCTCAGCAGCGCCCGCATCTCGGATTCCGGCAGCACGTCCAGCGCCTGCTGCGCTGCGCGGGCATGGCCATGCGCCTGATCGATGGTGCGGGCCAGCGTCTTGTGCTGTTCCATGATCGCCACCACTTCGGCAACCTGCTCGGCCGTGGCCTCGGCATCGCCCAGCGCCTTGGTGATGGTGGCGCGTTCGGCCTCGCTGCCTTCGCTCAGGGCCAGGATCACCGGCAGGGTCATCTTGCCCTCGCGCAGGTCGTCGCCGGTATTCTTGCCCAGCGTGCCGGACTGCCCGCCATAGTCGAGCACGTCATCGACCAGCTGGAACGCATTGCCCAGTTCAAGTCCGAAACGCGCCAGTGCCTTGCGGCCCTCCGCATCGGCGCCGCCCGACATGGCGCCCACTTCGCAGGCCGCCTCGAACAGCACCGCGGTCTTGGCGCGGATCACTTCGGCATAGTCGGCCGGTGTGGTGGTCAGGTCGCCGGTCTTGGCCAGCTGGAACACTTCGCCCTCGGCCATCACCGCCGAAGCGGCGGACAGCACGCCGAGCGCGCCGATATCGCCGGTTTCAACCATCATCATGAAAGCCTGGCCGAGCAGGAAGTCGCCCACCAGGATGGATGCCTTGTTGCCCCAGACCATGCGGGCCGCCGGCTTGCCGCGCCGCATGTCGCTCTCGTCGACGACGTCGTCATGCAGCAGGGTGGCATTGTGCATGAATTCGACGGCCGCCGCGAAATTGATCGCCGAGCCCGTGCCCTTGCCGAAAAGCTGGGCTGCCGCCACGGTCAGCATGGGACGCAGGCGCTTGCCGCCGCTCTCGATGAGGTAGCGCGCCAGCTCCGGCACCATTTCGACATGAGAATCGGCGCGGCTGAGAATCAGCGCATTCACCTTGGCCATGTCAGCCTCGGTCGCCGCCAGCAGCCGCTCGATCGGGTTGGCCGAAGGCGCTTCTCTCATCTGCGTCAGAACTGACACTGTTGTTCCGTCCTCGTTTGCCGCCTGGCAAATCTGGTTGAGCCTGCTGCACAAGCGCATGTAAGGTCGCGCAAAACCGGCCTTTCAGGGTGCGATGTCCCTAGACCAGCCTCATAGCTTTGTAAAACACCAATCGGTAACACGCGATGCCTTTTTGGGTGGTCGGCTCACTCTGTCGCAGCCTGAGCACGGTTTCCGTGCCGGATTGGATAGCGTGCTGCTGGGCGCGGCCGTTTCGGCCACGAGCAAAAGCCTGCTCGACCTCGGTTGTGGCGTCGGCACCGCGGCCTTCGTTGCCATGACGCACCACGGCGAACTTGCCGGCACGCTGGCCGAACAGAACGCCGAGATGCTCACCCTGGCCGAAGCCAATGCAGCCGCCAACGGGTTCGCGGCGCGTGCACGCATCATTCTGGCGGACGTGGCCGCCAAGGGCAGCGAGCGCCAGGCGGCCGGCCTGGCAGCGAATGCCTTCGACAGCGTCATCGCCAATCCCCCCTTCTTTGCCGATGGCGCCGGCACCCTGGCCGCCGATGCCGGCCGCGCCGGCTCCCGGCACATGGACGCCGCAACGCTCGATCGCTGGATCAAGACGGCGGCCGGCTCTGCTGCCGGCGGCGGCGAGGTCATCTTCGTCTATCCCGCGCAAAGCCTTTCGTCGCTCCTGGCCGGCTTCGAGCAGCGCTTCGGCGCCATCACCGTGCTGCCGCTGAGCCCGCGCCCGGGCGAGCCGGCCAGCCGCGTCCTGCTGCGGGGCATCAAGGGCTCGCGCGCGCCGCTGACCCTCCTGGCCAGCCGGCCTCTCCACGAGGTCACAGGCCGCGCCTTCCAGCCAGACTTCGACGCAATCTTTCGTGGCCAGGCCCGGCTTGTCTGGTAATCGGCCCGGCAAGGCCCTAAATCTGGCCGCGAAGCAAAAGGATCGCGCATGGCCATCGAACTGACCACGCCCAAATGGAACTGGCTGCAGCGCCTCACCGGCCGCGGCAAGACCACTATTCCCGTGGTGCGCCTGCATGGCGTCATCGCCGCCGAGCAGCGCCAGGGGCGCCTCAACATCGCGACCGTTGGCCCCTTGCTCAAGCGCGCCTTCGCCATCAAGTCGGCGCCGGTCGTCGCCATCATCGTCAATTCGCCCGGCGGCTCGCCCGTGCAGAGCCGGCTGATCGCCAAGCGCATCCGCGACCTGGCCGACGAGCACAACAAGCCCGTGCTGGTTTTCGTTGAAGACGCCGCGGCATCGGGTGGCTATTTCATCGCGGTGGCCGGTGACGAGATCATCGCCGATCCCAGCTCGATCGTCGGCTCCATCGGCGTCATCATGGCCGGCTTTGGCTTTGTCGGTACGCTGGAAAAACTCGGCATCGAGCGACGCGTCCATACTGCGGGCAGCAACAAGTCGACGCTCGATCCCTTCCTGCCGGAAAAGAAGAGCGACATCGAGCGCATCAAACAGGTCGAACTCGACATTCATAACGTGTTCATAGACGTGGTGAAAAAGCGGCGGGGCAGCAAGCTCAAGGCCGCTGACGACGTGCTGTTCACCGGCGAATGGTGGACCGGCATGCGCGGTCTGGAGCTCGGCCTCGTCGACGCGATCGGCGATATCCACGAGACACTCCACACGCGCTACGGCAAGGAGATCGACCTCAAGATGATCGAGCCCAAACGCCCATGGTTCGGTATCCCCCGCCTCGGATTCTCCAATGGAATCAGCGGGGATATCGCCGCCACCATCGAGGATCGCTCGATCTGGGCGAGGTTCGGCCTATGATCTGGCGCGTCCTCATCATCGCTGTCATTGGCCTCGCTATCCTCTGGGGGCTCCGCAGAATCTGGCGCGACTGGACCGGCCATTTCAACGCCGAGGAGCAGGAAGCCAAACGCCTGCGCCGCGAACGCGACCTGCGCGAACGCGCCCAACCCGGCGTCATCGACCTCAAGCGCGACGACGACGGCACCTTCCGCCCGGGCGACGACGACAAACGCCGTTGACCGTAACGGGCGGCCAAACTAGAGGTTTGTCCCAACTAGCAGGGACTGCCAGATGACCAACCGCCCGTCGCATATGGACCCCCGGAACTCGTTCCAGGGCCTCATCCTCACGCTGCAGAATTTCTGGGCGGAGCAGGGCTGCGTCATCCTGCAGCCCTATGACATGCAGATGGGCGCCGGCACGTTCCATACGGCGACCACCCTGCGCGCTCTCGGCCCCAAGCCGTGGAAGGCCGCCTATGTGCAGCCCAGCCGTCGCCCCAAAGATGGCCGCTATGGCGAAAACCCCAATCGCCTGCAGCACTATTACCAGTTCCAGGTGATCCTGAAGCCCTCGCCGGCCAATATCCAGGAGCTCTATCTGCAATCGCTGGCCGAGATCGGCCTCGACGCCGCCCTGCACGATATCCGCTTCGTCGAGGACGACTGGGAAAGTCCCACTCTGGGCGCCTGGGGCCTGGGCTGGGAATGCTGGTGCGACGGCATGGAAGTCAGCCAGTTCACCTATTTCCAGCAGGTGGCCGGCTTTGAATGCTCGCCGGTGCCGGGCGAAATTACCTATGGGCTGGAACGGCTTGCCATGTATGTGCAGGGCGTGGAAAACGTCTACGACCTCAATTTCAATGGCCGCCAGGGCGACGACAAGGTTACCTACGGCGATGTCTTCCTGCAGAACGAGCAGGAATCCTCGAAGTACAATTTCGAGGTCGCGGACACCGAAATCCTGTTCCGTCATTTTGCCGATGCCGAGCAGGAATGCCGGGCCATCCTCGCCAAGGGTGCCGAGGCCAACCGCCAGTCCATGGCCATTCCGGCCTATGAGCAGGTGGTCAAGGCCAGCCACAACTTCAACATGCTCGATGCGCGCGGCGTCATCTCGGTGACCGAGCGCCAGAGCTACATCCTGCGCATCCGAGAACTGGCAAAGAGCTGTGGCGAGGCCTGGCTGCAGACCGCGGGCGGCGGCGCGGAGTAGCCGAGCAATCCCATTGCGCGCCTGCTGGCAGAGTGCCAATGTCCGCGGCAATTGCTGGTGCGCTTGAGGGAGCTACATATGTTCGGTTGGATCATTCTGGGCCTGGTCGTTGCGGCCGCCGCCTATGCCGTCGTCATCTACAACGGGCTCGTCAAGAACCGGCAGATGGTGGAAGAGGGCTGGTCGGGCATCGACGTCCAGCTCAAGCGCCGCACCGATCTCATCCCCAATCTGATGGAAACCGTGAAGGGCTATATGAGCCATGAACGCGAGACGCTCGAGGCCGTGACCAATGCCCGTGCCGCCGCCACGGCCGCCGCCAATGGCACGCCCGAGCAGCGCGCCGCGGCCGAAGGCCGGCTCTCTTCGGCCCTGGGCCGGCTCATTGCCACGGCCGAGGCCTATCCAGACCTCAAGGCCAATACGACCTTCCTCGAATTCCAGGCAGCTCTGCAGACCGTGGAAGACGAAATCCAGATGGCCCGACGCTACTACAACGGTGCCGTTCGCAACATGAATGTCATGGTCGAATCCGTGCCCTCCAACTTCATTGCCGGCCCCTTCGGCTTCCGCAAGGCGCAGTATTTCGAGCTTGAGAACGAGGCCGACCGGGCCGTCCCGACCGTCAAGTTCTGAGCCGCCATGCGCCTGCTGCTTCGCTTCGTCCTCGCTGCGCTGCTCGCGCTGACGCTGGCTTTGCCGGTGTCGGCGCGCGAGGAAATCTCAGGCTTCATTGCCGATATAATCCTGCGCAACGATGGCTCGGTCCGGGTCGTTGAAACCATCGATGTCAATGCCGAAGGCATCGACATAAGGCGCGGCATCTATCGTGACATCCCCACCGTGCAGCTGTCCATTTCCGGCCAGAAGATCCGCTCGGACCTGGTGGTCGAGACCGTCACCCGCGACGGGAATGACGAGCCCTTCCGCACCGAGCGCATGGGCAATTTTGTCCGCATCTGGATCGGCAACAGCGAGCAGTTCATCGCCCGCGGCCAGCATCGCTATGTCCTGACCTACACCATGGATCGCATGGCCCGCAGCTTTGCCGAGCATGACGAGCTCTATTGGAACGCCACCGGCAATTACTGGATATTCCCCATCGTCCGTTCCGTGGCGCGGGTGACGCTCCCAGAAGGGGCGGTCATCTCCGATCTGGTGGCCTATACCGGCCCTGTCGGCTCCACCGAGCAGGCCGTCACCATCACGCGCAACACCGACAATACCGCGACCTTCCGCACCAACCGCGCCCTTGCCGCGGGGGAGGGCATGAGCTTCGCGGTCAAGTTCCAGAAGGGCATCCTGGTCCCACCCAGCGGCGCCAATGCCCTGCTGCAATGGCTGTCCGACATGCGCGAGATCATCCTGCCAATTCTCGGCGTGATACTGGTGCTGGCCTATAACCTGATTGCCTGGAACCGGGTGGGCCGCGACCCGGCCAAGGGTACGATTATTCCCCTGTTCCACCCCCCCAAGGATTTCTCGCCCGCGCTGACACACTATGTGCATCGCTGGGGCTTCCATGAATGGACCGCCTTCACCGCCACCCTGTTTGATCTCGGGGTCAAAGGACTAGTGAAGATCGACAATCCCGAAAGCGGCCTCTCGGTCGAGGTCACCGGAAAGTCCCCCGACGAGCCGCTCCCGGCGGGCGAGCAGAAGCTGTTTCGCTATCTCCAGTCCAAGGGCACGGTGAGCGTCGACAAGAGCAACGGCGTCGAACTGGCCAAGCAGCGCGTGGCATTCCAGACGGCCATAGAGAGCGAAAACCGCAGCGTCTGGTTCAACCACAATGTCGGCTACGCCGCGCTGGGCTTTCTGATCGCCCTCCTCGTGCTCGCCGCCATGGTCTGGTTCGAGGCGCTGGAGCCGATCTGGCTGGTGGTCGGCGTGGTGGCCGGCGTGCTGCTGGGCCTGTTCGGCACAGTCGCCAATGCCATGTGGAAGGGCGGCGGTTTCCGGCGCTTCTTCCTGCTGCTCTGGATCGGCATTGTCGGGTTCAATTTCGTCGGTGGTGGCATCGAAATGTTCACCCAGCTGACGGTGAACACCGCTGCCATTGCCGCTGCGTCCATCGTTCTGCTCACCGTGGTCTTTGCCGTGCTGATGCGCGCGCCGACCATCCAGGGCCGCAAGGTCATGGACCAGATCGAGGGCTTCAAGCTCTACCTAGAGACGGCCGAAAAGGAGCGGATGAACATTGTCGGCGAACCGCCAATGACCATCAGCCGCTTCGAGCGCATCCTGCCCTATGCCATTGCGCTGGGTGTGGAAAAGCCGTGGTCGGAACACTTCGAGGGTGAGCTGGCGCGCAATGCGGTGAGCGATGTAGAGCGCGGCGCGATCTACCAGCCTCGCTGGTATTCGGGCAGCACTTCATTCTCTCCCGGCAAGATATCCAACTCCATCAGCGCCGCGGCGGCGGGCATGACGGCGGCCATGGTTGCCGCCCAGCCGGTGCAGGCCAGCTCGTCCGGCTTCAGCTCGGGCGGCGGCGGTGGTGGATCGTCCGGTGGCGGCGGAGGCGGTGGTGGCGGTGGCGGCTGGTAATCGCCAATAGACATCCCGGCCTGCCCAAGCTAAGCAAACCCGCGCTTTCCAACCCTGGTATCCACCATGCCCGAACTGCTGCTCGAACTCTTTTCCGAGGAAATCCCCGCCCGCTTCCAGCGGCGCGCGGCTGATGATCTCAAGAAGGCTGTGACCAATGCGCTGGTCGATGCCGGGCTGGTCTACGAGGGCGCCAAGGCATTCGTGACGCCGCGCCGGCTGGCGCTGACCGTGACCGGCCTGCCGGGCCGCTCGCCCGATACGCGCGAGGAAAAGAAGGGCCCCAAGGTTGGTGCGCCGCAACCGGCCATCGACGGCTTTCTGCGCTCGGCGGGTCTCAGCTCGATCGATCAGGCCAAGGTCGAAAGCGACCCCAAGAAGGGCGACTTCTACGTCGCCCATATTAACAAGCCGGGTGCCGAGGCGGTGGACCTGTTGTCCGCCATCCTGCCGAAAATCCTGACCGATTTTCCCTGGGCCAAGTCGATGCGCTGGGGCAGCGGCAGCTTCAACTGGGTGCGCCCGCTACGCGCCATTACCGCCACCTTCGGCGCGGAAAACGAAGAGCCGGTCGTCATCCCCTTCGATTCCAACGAGCTGGCCTCCGGCCAGACCACGTTCGGGCATCGCTTCCTGGCGCCCGAGCCGATTCGCGTGCGCCGCTTTGACGACTACGCGGCGGCGCTGGAGCGCGCCAAGGTGGTGCTCGATATCGATCGCCGCAAGGACATCATCAAGACCGATGCCGAGCAACTGGCCTTTGCCCAGGGCCTGACGGTGATCGCCGACGAGGGCCTGCTCGAAGAAGTGGCAGGCCTCGTCGAATGGCCCGTGGTGATGATGGGGTCCTTCGATCCCGCCTTCCTCGAACTGCCAGAGGAAGTCATCATCGCCACCATTCGCGCCAACCAGAAGTGCTTCTGCCTGCGCGATGCCGGCGGCAAGCTGGCGCCCAATTTCATCATCACCGCCAATACCGAGGCCAGCGATGGCGGCGCTGTGATCATTGCCGGCAATGAGCGCGTCATTCGTGCGCGCCTGTCTGACGCGGCCTTCTTCTATCGCGGTGACCTAGCGCTGCCGCTCGAGCACGGCCTGCCCAAGCTCGAGGAAACCGTGTTCCACGCCAAGCTGGGAACGCAGTTCGCCCGCGTCGAGCGCCTGGTCAAGCTGGCGGCGGAGATTGCCCCGAAGGTCGGGGCCGATCCCGAGCGTGCCAAGCGTGCCGCCATGCTCGCCAAGGCGGACCTCACCACCGGCATGGTCGGCGAATTTCCCGAACTGCAGGGCCTGATGGGCCGCTACTATGCCGCTGCGCAGGGCGAGCCAGCCGATATCGCGACGGCCGTCGAGATGCACTACAAGCCGCTCGGCCCCACCGACCGCGTGCCCACCGAGCCCGTCTCGATCACCGTCGCCCTGGCCGACAAGCTCGACCTGCTGACCGGTTTCTGGGCCATTGACGAAAAGCCGACCGGCTCGCGCGACCCGTTCGCGCTGCGCCGTGCGGCTCTGGGCGTGATCCGCATCATCGCCGAGAACGGCCTGCGCTTCCCGCTCCGGGTGGAGCCCGACCTGCTGGCATTTTTTCATGACCGGCTCAAGGGCACGCTGCGCGACGCCGGCGCCCGCCACGATCTCGTCGACGCGGTTATCTCGGCCGAGAGCGACGACATCCTCGAAATTACCCAGCGCGTCGGCGCCCTGTCGCAATTGCTGTCCTCCGACGACGGCGTCAACCTCCTTGCCGGCTACCGCCGCGCCGCCAACATCCTGGCGGCCGAGGAAAGGAAGTTCAATCTGACCTATAGGGGCGCCGTCGATCAGGGCCTGCTGCGCCTGCCCGAGGAAACCGATCTGGCCTTTGCCGTCGATGCCGTCCACGCTGCCGTGCTGAGCCATGTCAACGCCAATGACTACAAGGGCGCCATGGCCGAACTGGCGACGCTCCGGGCACCTGTCGATGCCTTCTTCACCGCCGTCATGGTCAATGACGAGGACTCCATGGTCCGCGTTAACCGGCTCAACCTGCTCAGCCGCCTTCGCGACACCATGCATCTGGTGGCCGACTTCTCCAAGATCGCGGGCTAGGGGCGCAGGGCGATGAGTGTTGGCCTTCTTGCCCTGCTCGATGACGTCGCCGGCCTGGTAAAGGTCGCGGCGGCCTCGCTTGACGATGTTGCGGGGCAGGCGGCCAAGGCCGGGGTCAAGGCCGCCGGCGCGGTTATCGACGATGCGGCGGTGACGCCGCGCTATGTCGATGGCTTCACGGCCGATCGCGAATTGCCCATCGTCGGCAAGATCGCCTGGGGTTCGATCAAGAACAAGCTGCTGATCCTGCTACCCGCCGCCTTGCTGCTGAGCCTGTTCCTGCCCTGGCTCATCACGCCACTGCTGATGCTGGGCGGCGCTTATCTCTGCTACGAAGGCGCCGAGAAGGTGTTTCACATGCTCGCCCCGCACGAGGCCGAGCATCATGAGGCAGGTCTCGAGCCAGTGGCGCTGGGCGCCGAGACGGTGGAAGACCAGAAGATTGCTGGTGCCATCCAGACCGATTTCATCCTGTCGGCCGAGATCATGACCATTGCCCTGGCGGCCATCGAGGTCGACAACTTCTGGACACGCGCCGCTATCCTGGCTGTCGTCGGCATCGGCATTACGGCCGCCGTCTATGGCGTTGTGGCGCTGATCGTCAAAGGCGATGACCTGGGCCTTTGGCTGGCGCGACACGCACGCACCGGGCTGGGCCGCGGCTTCGGGCGCGGGCTGGTGACCGGCATGCCGGTCTTCATGCAGATCCTCAGTGTCGTCGGTACCGCCGCCATGACCTGGGTGGGCGGCAGCATCGTCGCGCATGGCCTTTACGAGTTCGGCATCGATGGCCCCGAGCATATCATCGAGGCTGCGGCCCACTGGGCCGAACAGGCCTTTCCGGCCATTGCCGGCGTGGCCGGCTGGTTCGCCACGGCGGCCGTGGACTTCGTTATCGGCCTGCTGCTCGGCGCCCTGCTGATCCCGGTTGTCGGCTATGTCGTGGCACCGGCCTGGAAGGCCGTAAAGCACCTGCTGCCGAAGCGGGCCTAGCCCGCCCGATCAGCGCTTGGTCTTGAACGGCGCCATGCCTTCATTGGCGAGCTGGTCGGCGCGCTCGTTCAGCTCATGCCCCGCGTGACCCTTGACCCATTTCCAGTCGATCTTGTGTCGCCTGGTGGCCTCGTCCAGCGCCTGCCAGAGTTCGAGATTCTTCACCGGCTTCTTGTCGGCGGTCTTCCAGCCGTTCCGTTTCCAGCCATGCATCCAGCTCTGCACGCCGTTCTTGACATATTGGCTGTCGGTATGGATCTCGACCGTGCAGGGACGCTTGAGCGCGTTGAGCGCCTCGATGGCGGCGGTCAGCTCCATCTTGTTATTGGTGGTCAGCGCTTCGCCGCCCTTCAATTCCTTGGTGTGTCCGCCATATTCGAGGATGGCTCCCCAGCCGCCAGGACCCGGATTGCCCGAGCAGGCGCCGTCGGTGTGGATGATGACGGTGTCAGTCATGGGCCTTGGGGCGCTCATAGATGTGGAACTGGCAGAGGAGCCCGTTTGGCTCGACCTCGACCCGCGTGGGGACCATGCCGATCTTGCGGAGGATGGCGAGCGAGGGCGCGTTGCGGGTATCGGCGAAGCCGATGAAATGGCTGGCGTCGGTGTCCCGGAAGATCCAGTCGCGTAATGCCGTCGCCGCCTCGGTCGCATAGCCCTGCCCGTGATGCTGTTGAAACAGCGCGTAGCCTATTTCAGGCTCTCCGGTAGGGGGATAAATGCCGAAACCGGCCCGACCGACGAGGGCGCCGTCGGACTTGCGCGTGAGCCGCAGCTTGCCCAGCCGGCGGGTTTCGAACAGGTCGATCCAGTGGGCGACGGCCGCTTCGGCCTGCTCGCGCGACCATGGCGCACCACTGACGGAAAGGTAGCGCGCGATATCCTCGGTACCATGCAGGCGCACCAGGTCATCGACCTGGTCCATGCGCCAGCCAGACAGCACGAGGCGCTCGGTCTCGAGCAGATCCAGATCGCTCATCGTGCGACGGCAGCTTCGATGGCGCGCAGCTCACGCGGAATGTTGAAGGCGATGTTTTCCTTGGCGGTGACGCGCGCCTCGACCTTGATGTCATAGCGCTGCGCAAAGGCTTCGATCACCTCGTCCACCAGCTTCTCCGGAGCGGAGGCACCGGCCGAAACGCCCAGCGTACGAATGCCGGCGAGCCGGCTCCAGTCGATCTCCGACGCCCGGTCGACCAGCATCGAGACCTTGCAGCCGGCGCGTTCCGCCACTTCCACCAGCCGCAGCGAATTGGACGAATTGGGCGAACCCACCACGATCATCGCATCCACCTCCGGCGCGACCGCCTTGATGGCCTCCTGCCGGTTGGTGGTGGCGTAGCAGATATCTTCCTTGTGCGGCCCGTTAATGGCCGGGAAACGCGACTTGAGCGCCGCGACAATTTCCTTCGTGTCATCCACAGAAAGAGTTGTCTGCGTCACGAAGGCCAGCGTCTGCGGGTCGCGCGGTTGAAACACCATGGCATCGGCCACGGTCTCGACCAGGCTGATGGCGCCGGGCGGCAACTGGCCCATGGTGCCAACGACCTCGGGATGGCCCTTGTGGCCGATCAGCACGATCTCGTGTCCCTCGGCAAAATGGCGTTGGGCTTCCACATGCACCTTGCTGACCAACGGGCAGGTGGCATCGAGGAAGAACATGTTGCGGCTTTTGGCGTCCGCGGGCACCGACTTGGGCACGCCATGCGCCGAAAACACAACCGGCGCATCGGTTTCGGGGATTTCGCTGAGCTCTTCGACAAACACCGCGCCCTTGTCGCGCAGGCCGTCCACGACATATTTGTTATGCACGATGGCGTGGCGCACATAGACCGGCGCGCCGTATTTCTCCAGCGCCAGCTCTACGATCTGGATGGCCCGATCGACCCCCGCGCAAAATCCGCGCGGGGCACACAGCAGAATGTCTAGTTGTGGCCGCTTTTCCATATCAGTCAGATGCTTTCGTGGCTGGCGCAAGTCAAGTCTTGTTGCAGCGCCAAAGCTGCGCAGGCATGATGCGCACGCAATTAAGGCAAGGGCTTAACGGGTGAGTCTGGCTCAGGAAATGTTCGCGATTGCCCCGGCCATGGGGAAGGCGAACCTGTCCGCCAGCCAGCTCAAGCTGCTGAGCGGCAAGGCGCGCTGGATTTTCCGGGTGGGGGAAGCCGGTTTCCCCACCGTGCCGACCATCGCGCTGACCCGCGCCGCATGGGAAGCCCTGCAGGGCGAGCGCGCGCATAAGGAACACAAGCTCCGGACCCATTGGGTCGCCTGCCTCTTCAAGCTGGTGGGCAAGGATGCCGTACCGCCCCTGCTGGTGGTGCGAACTTCGGCAGCTGCCCACAATGGCGGGCTGATGCCGGCCAAGCTGGGCATTGCCGCGCCAGCCAATCCGGAAGATTCGGTCGATCCGACCCGGCCGCTGGCCAAGGCCATCAAGGCAGCTTTTGACAGCTATGGCTTCGGCCAGGGCTGGACCAGTCGTCCCGACGAGGATCGTGGCCGGCAGATCGTGCTGGTACAGGCCGCGGCCGACGGCGAGATCGAGCAGTTCCTCACTCGTCACGCAGTGACGGGGGCGATGGGGCCAGCGCCGGTCAATGGCGCGCCGCTGCCGCGCATGTCCGAATCCATCGATGCCCTGGTGACCCTGCTCGATGCCAAGGCGGGCCGGCACATGAACTGCCTCGTCGACATCAAGCGCGGCCAGGTGCAGTTTCTCTCCGCTCGACCGGTCCAAGTCACGGCGGCGGCCGAGCTGGAAGCGGCGGTTGACCGGGTCAATCGCAAGATATGGTCGGCGCAGAATGCGGTGACCCGTGTTGACCCCACCCGCCTGACGCAATTGCTGCATCCGCGCCTCAAATCTGCCGAGGGCGCGGCCCTGATTGCCACGGGCCTAGGCGTGTCGCCCGGCGCCGCCAGCGGCGTCATCGTGTTCAACACCGAGGATGCCGCGCGGATGCGTGCGCGCAGCAAGCACTGCATTCTCGTCGTCAACGAAACCGGTCCGGCCGATATCGAAGGCATGAAGGCGGCGACCGGCATCCTGACCGCCCGCGGCGGCATGTCCAGCCATGCCGGCGTCATCGCCCGGATCACGGGCAAGCCCTGCGTTGCCGGCGTGCGCACAATGTCGGTCGACACGGCGGAAATGGTGTGCCGCATCGGCGATCGCGAATTCCGCACCGGCGACCGCATCACCATCGATGGCAGCGACGGGCATGTCTATATGGGCATGCTGCCGCTCGCCCAGCCCCATATCGGCGGCGCCATCGGCACCTTGCTCGGCTGGTCGGATGCCAGCCGCACCATCGCCGTGCGCACCAATGTGGAAACGGTCGAATCGGCCAGGACGGCGCTGAGCTTCGGCGCCGAGGGCATTGGCCTTGCGCGCAGCGAGCACATGTTCTTTTCGCCCGAGCGCATGGTAGCGCTGCGTCGCGTCATCCTGAGCGAAGACGAGGAAGACCGGAACCGCGCCATCAATGGCCTGGTCGACTACCAGACCGGGGACTATTCAGCGCTGTTCTCCACCATGAACGGCCTGCCCGTGACCGTGCGCCTGTTCGACCCGCCGCTCCATGAATTCCTGCCCCGCACCGATGAAGAGATCGAGGAGACCGCGGCCTCATTCGGCCTTGCCGTGCGCGCGCTGCGGCTGCGCCTCGACCGCATCGCCGAGATCAACCCCATGCTGGGCCACCGCGGCGTACGGCTGGCGATCACCTATCCCGAAATGCTGCAGATGCAGATGCAGGCGCTCATGGCTGGTGCGCGGGCTGCCAGCGAAACCCAGACCGAGCCGGTGGCCGTCGAGGTTATGGTGCCGTTCGTCTCGACGGCCAGCGAGGTGGCCTGGGTGCGTGACCGGGTCAACGCCATTGCAGCCAATTCGGGTCTCCTGCGCACCGACCGGGTCAAGTTCTCCTTCGGCACCATGATCGAGCTGCCCCGCGCCTGCCTGCGGGCGGCCGATATCGCCCAGATGGTCGACTTCTTTTCCTTCGGCACCAACGACCTGACCCAGACCACCTTTGGTATTTCGCGTGACGATGCGCCCACTTTCCTGGCCGCATACCAGCGGAAGGGGATTTATGAGCGCGATCCCTTCGTCAACATCGACGAAAAGGGTGTGGGCGAATTGATCGCCATTGCCATCGAGCGGGGCAGGGCGGCCAATCCCCGCCTCAAGATCGGCATCTGCGGCGAGCATGCCGGCGACCCCGCATCCCTCAAATTCTTTGCCGGACTGGGCGTCGACTATGTCAGCTGCTCACCCTATCGTGTGCCGGTGGCGAGGCTGACGCTGGCGCAGGCTTCTGCTTAAATAGCGCGAGCGCGATCCCCATATAGAGGGGACGAGGTCGGCATGCCCGCCGACGCAGGGGAGATGTTAGCAACGTGAAATTATTGCCGGTTCTGGCGCTGTTGCCGATTGTGGTTTTTTCGACACCTGCCGTCATGGCCCAGCAAGCGGGCACGCAATGCACCACCATTGCCGGCGATGCCGAACGTCTGGCCTGCTTCGACGCAGCCTTCGCCGCTCCCACCGGTGAGGCTGGCGACACGCAGCTGGTCTTTGAATCCGAGCAGCTCATTCCCGCCCGACCCAATGGCCGCCGCGCTGCCACCATTACCGTTGCCTGCGACGCCGGGGTGCTGAGCGTGGCATTCGCCTTTGCCGGCAATACCATGTCGGCCCTGGGCAATGATGCGGGGATCACCTGGCAGTTCGACTTGCAGGCCGCGCGCAGCCGCACCCTCCCGGTCAACGAAGACAATACCGCCATCCTGCTGGACAATACCCCGGACGCGCTGGCTTTTATCCAGAGCCTGGAAGGCGCGACCAACCTGACAGTGCGTGTGACGCCGGTGAACTCGCGCTCGCTCTCGGTCCGCTATCGGGTCGATGGCTTTGTTGACCAGGTGGCGCCAGTGCGGGCGGCGTGTGGAGTGTAGGCCGGCTATTCTGCCATCCTTGCCATCCAAGCACAGCTCTCATGGCCTTCTTGGTTTGAAAGGCTCCACTGGAGCCTTTCATCCGCTTTGCGGAACACCTCGAAGTGCGACAAAGCGACCATTCACATTTATGCCCAGCCAGCGCCTTGGTTGGTCCATGGCTGTGCCGCAAACCCCGTTTACCCGCTGCTAACCCTAATCAGACATCATTACGACTGTCGGCATTTTAGCGTCACTTTCGCCGATCAGTAGTTGTGTTGCGTAGTGTTGAGTAGCGTTTAATGGCTTCATCCCACCGGCCGGTGGCGCATTCGCGTCCGGTCAGAGCGGCTCGCCGACATCCCTTCACCAGGTTTCTGGTCGTCGGGATTTTTTGTGGCCTGACCTATGCGGGCCTGACCAACGGCGCTTTCGGCCCCGCCAGCGGACTGGCTGACGCCCTGCCGCCCGAAATCGACCTGGTCGCCGCCAGCATCTCTTATTCGGGTATCGATCCGGTCATTACCGGCTCTGTCGATCACCTGTTCGATGCCGCCAGCTTCACCGGCCCCAATCGCGCCGAAAAGACCGATCGTCTGCGCCCGCCCGTGGACGTGCTCGCCATATCGCGCAGCTTCGCCGAAGTCCGCACCCGGCTGGCCGCGCTGCGTACCGGTGCCGCCGATCCGACCGATCTCGGCCAGTCGCGCCTGGCTGATGTGACTGTCGAGGCAACCGGCGATGTCGAATATGGACCGCGAATGTCGGTCGCCGCCATCAACCCCTCCACAGCCTCGGCGCTTGATGCCATTGCCGGCATCGCGCCGGCATCGGGCACGCCCCTGCCGGTCTTGCCCTCCGAACAACTGGCTTATGCCCGCGCCACTGCGCCCGTCACCGGCGGCTTTTCCAGCGGGCCGGTCGTCAAGGTGTCGGACAAGGAACTCTGGTGCCTCGCAACGGCGATCTATTTCGAAGCCCGCGGCGAAAGCTATCGCGGTCAGGTGGCCGTGGCACAGGTGGTGCTCAACCGCGTCAAGGATCATCGCTATCCCGACACCATCTGCGGTGTCGTGTTCCAGAACCAGAACCGGCGCAATTCCTGCCAGTTCTCGTTTGCCTGTGACGGCATTCCCGAGACGATCAATGATCGCCAGTCATGGGCACAGGCCGAGGACATCGCCAATCGCTTCACCGCTGGCGAGCTCTATCTGACCGAAGTGTCCGATGCGACGCATTATCACGCAACCTATGTGCGTCCCGCCTGGGCGCCCCGCATGAACAAGGTCACCCAGATCGGGCTGCACGTCTTCTACAAGTTCAAGCGCGGCTGGCTGTTCGGCTAGGGCTCAGTGGCGCCAGGCGCCGTAATAGCTGAACGAGCCGGCACTGCGCGTGCTGAAACCGGACCATTTGCCGTTGGTCCAGTATGAGAAGCGGTTTGCGCTCGGTTTGACAGGTTCAACGCTGATCCCCGGATATTGAACATGCGGGGAGAACATGGCGTCGGTCGAATAGGTGCCGGTTGCGGTGGTGGTGATGGTCACATAGCTGACCTTGCCGGCTTCCACCTTCTTGACCCGCGTCGTCGAAAGCGGGTCGGTCGCGACCCAGTCTTCGTAATCGACATTGTATTTGCGCCCCTCGAACCGAACGAGGCGGGCAGCATCGACGCCGGTGATCACGCCTTCGTCGCCGAAGGCCTGCAGCACCATGCCGGGGCCGATGGCCGCCAGGGCGGTGGCGCAAATGGCACCAAGGGTCATGCCGAGGAGCAGATGGCGATCTGGCAGGTTCATGGCGGTCTGTCCCGAAATGACGCGGATAGGGCTCTTCGTCTTAACGGATTAGAAACCATAATCGCCCGGCAGGGGCAAAGTTCATCCTTTGTTAGGGTTAATTTTCACGGCCCAAGCTGTTGTCGCTAAAGGGAAATCGCCTCGAAGGCGGCCACGAACCGGTCATGCGCCTCCCGCGTCGGCCAGGGTCGAATCAGGCGGTCGAAGGCATCGACATCAAAGGCGGGCAGGCTGGGCTCGCCAAAGAACTTGCGGGCCTCGCTGTCCTCGAAACCGGCAAGGTGGATAGCCTCGAAGAAAGCGGCCTCCCGATCGGCCTTCTTTACCTGCTTGGCAAGCGCCGCGGGCATGCTGGCGGGCAATGAAAAGCGCAGGTAGATCGCCGACAGCAGGCGATTCTCCACGTCCTTGTAATTGCCACCCATCGCCGCCTTGAACGGCGAGATGATGTCGCCCATCACATATTCGGGGGCGTCATGCAGCAGCGCCTGCACCTGGGCCACAGGCTCGCTGTCGGGATTGTGAGCGCGGAACAGTTCGAGCACGAGTACCGAATGCTGGGCTACCGAGAAGGGGTAGTCCCCATGCGTCTGGCCGTTCCAGCGGGCGACGCGCGCCAGCCCATGCGCAATGTCGGAGAGTTCGACATCCATCGGCGATGGGTCGAGAATATCGAGCCGCCGACCCGACAACATGCGTTGCCAGGCCCGTGCGCTTGCGCGTGCCATGATGCCCCCATCGGTTAGCAGGCTGTTGGCAGCGAGCGTAGCAGTCAGTCCCGATTCGGGGGACTCCGCTGCCGTCAAACCGGACTAGTCTTCTGCTACGGCATCCCCGAACTGGTACGTCGCCCAAACGGGCAGGGCCACGCCGACCGGCTTGCCCTCGACCGTGACGGCCGCGGGATCGGTGATGCGGTCGAGACGGAGAATGGCGACAGCCATGCCATCGACCACCTGACCGATCGTGCCGGCCTCCCGCCCGCCGGCCACAACCGCGCTCCCTGCCGGCGCGTCGATGCCCGAGACGATGACCGGGCGGCGGCGGGCCGTGCCGCGATGCTTCATGCGGCTGACCACTTCCTGGCCGACATAGCAGCCCTTGGCAAAGTCGATACCATCGAGAATGTCGAGGCCGATATCATGCGCGAAGGCGTCATTGGCCGGGAAGTCATTGCCTTGGTGAGCGATGCCGACGCCGATTCGCTCAGCATGGTAGAACGCGTCATCCTGCACCCAGCCCGCCGTCGCCTCGACTGGGGCAATAGTCCTGTAGCCCATGTCGATCGGCCCCATGCGGTCGGTATGGCGGATGCCGGTTGGCTCTTCATCCTGCGCGAAGCCGACGCGATGGGTTTCGCGCAGGTCGTCGATCGTGGCCTGGGCGCGCAGGCGATACATCTTCATACGCTTGAAGAAATCGTCGGCGACCGACTGGTGTACATCGACCCAGATGGCGTCTTCGGCGTGACCGGCCAGCCCCTCGGCCAGGATCTTGCCCTGCGCTGACAGCAGCGCCCAGGCAGCCGCCACTTCGCCTTCACCCAAACCGATGGCCGGTATCTCCCCGGTCACCACATCATTGAGCAGCTTGTGCGCGTCCGGCCCCGAAAAGCGGAAAACGGCACGGTCGGCACGCAGATGGATGGTCATGATCTCTTGCTTCCCGGACGGAGCGTCCGCTAAACCGGCCCCAAGGCTTTGCACAGGCGGGACCAAGACATGGCGCAGTATGACACCATTTTCAAGAACGCCACGCTGGTCAACCAGGATGGCGAGGGGCTCGGCGATATCGCGGTGCGCAATGGCCGTATCGCGGCGCTCGGCAATGTCGGCGACAGCGCGGCCGAAATCGTCGACTGCAAGGGGCTGCATATCCTGCCCGGCGTCATCGATACCCAGGTGCATTTCCGTGAACCCGGCCTGACGCACAAGGAAGACCTCGAATCGGGCTCCCTCTCTGCGGTGATGGGCGGCGTCACCGGCGTCTTCGAAATGCCCAATACCAATCCGCTGACCACCAGCCGCGAGACTTTCGAAGCCAAGATCGCGGCGGGCACCAACCGCATGCATTGCGACTTCGCCTTCTATATCGGCGGCACGCACGAAAATGTCGGCGAACTGTCCGAGCTGGAAAAGCTGCCGGGCTGTGCCGGCGTCAAGGTCTTCATGGGCTCGTCCACCGGCTCGCTGCTGGTGCAGGACGATGCCGGTGTCGAAGCCATCCTGCGCGCCATTTCGCGCCGGGCCGCCTTTCACTCCGAAGACGAATACATGCTCGAGGAGCGCAAGCACCTCCGCGTGCCCGGCGATCCGTCGAGCCACCCCGTATGGCGCTCGCCCGAGGTTGCGATGAGTTGCACGACGCGCCTGGTCAACCTTGCCCGCAAGACCGGCAAGCGCATCCATGTGCTGCATATCTCGACCAAGGAAGAAATCGTCTACCTCGCCGACCACAAGGATGTGGCGAGCGTCGAGGTGACGCCGCACCACCTGACGCTGGACGAAACCGCCTATACCCGTCTCGGCACCTATGCCCAGATGAACCCGCCGGTGCGCGACAAGGCCCATCGCGAGGGCATCTGGAAGGGCGTCGCCAATGGCGTGGCCGATATCCTGGGCTCGGACCACGCCCCGCATACAAGCGCGGAAAAGGATCATCCCTATCCGGAAAGCCATTCCGGCATGACCGGCGTGCAGACGCTGGTGCCGACCATGCTGGACCATGTCAATGCGGGCAAGCTCAGCCTGTCGCGCTTCGTCGATATGACCAGCGCCGGGCCCAACCGCCTGTTTGGCATCGCCAACAAGGGCCGCATCGCGGTGGGCTATGACGCCGACTTCACCATAGTCGATCTCAAGCGCCGTGAGACCATCACCAATGACTGGGTGAAGAGCCGCGCCGGCTGGACGCCCTATGACGGGGTGACGGTCACCGGCTGGCCGGTGGGCACGGTGGTGCGGGGCAATACGGTGATGTGGCAGGGCGAACTGGTGACGCCGTCAGTCGGCCAGCCGATGCGCTTCCTTGAGGCGCTACCGGCCGCCTAGGCGCAAGCCTATTGCAGGATGCGATCGAGATTGTATTCGCCCGAGCGGATGCGGTCGGGCAAGAGGGCAATGAGGTCCGCGGTGGCCTCGTCGCCATGCATCTTGACGAACGTGGCAAGCGCGGCAAACAGCGAGGCATGCGCCAGTGCAGCGCTCTGCACGCCGTCGTCTTCCGCGCCATTCCACGCCTCGGCCAGATATTCCAGCGCAAGCTGCCGCTCGCCCTGATCGCGGTCGAAAACGGCCTTTCCCGAGGCAGGCGCAAACATGGTTTTGCTCGTCGTCATGACCTTGGGGTTAGCACGAGTAAATGTGGCAGACCCGCGAGAAGTAACCCGAAGGTTAACAGGATCTGCGCAAGTGTACGAAAGGCCCGCGTGGCGCCGCTCGCCTATTCGGCATAGCGCGTGTGAATCTCGCGCGCCGTGCGTTCAGCCTCGACCAGCAGGCGCTTCAGCGCCTCGCGTGCGGCGGGCGTGCAAGCCCGGTGAAAGCGCGAATAGGCCGTGTAGCCGACGTTGAAAGCCCCAGCCAGCCGCTGGCGGCGGTCTTCGTCGGGTTCGTCGAGCGTGATCAGCTCGGCCATCTGCGCCCGCCAGTCCTCGGGGCCCGCATTGCAGAGCGGCTGCAGGAAATAGAGGCTGCCCATGATCTCGGCCAGCCGCTCCATCTGCCGCTGGTAGGGCGGGTCGATGGCAAGGCTCGGCGCGGTGCCGAGGGCAAGCAACAGGGCAATGATGGTCAGTCGAAGCTGTTTCAAGATGGCGGTCCGCACGGTCGGCTCTGTCTATCAGCTTTGCAGCAGAACTGCGAAGGCCCTCGCGAGCACGTCATCGAGCCGGCTGGTGGTGCGCAGCGCAATCAGCGCCGCTGGATCCAGCCACTTGTGATCGGCTACCTCGTCGGAGGCCCTGACCTGTCCGGTGAAATCACGCGTCGCAAAGACTGCGAGTCGGAACGTGCCGTCGCGACCCAGCGCCTGCACCATGACCGGGCGGGGATTGCGGATGACGAGGCCAACCTCCTCGGCAATCTCGCGGATGGCGCATTGCTCGATGGTTTCACCCGCTTCCATGCGGCCGCCGGGCAGGGTCCACAAATGCTGGTAGGGTGCATAGGCGCGCTTGATCAGCAGCACCTTGCCTTCGCGCACGATGGCGACGCTGGCGGCGTTGGGAAGGTCGTCGGTCACGCTGTGTCCATTTGCGATTCGTCAGGCCAGAGACTACCTCTACCGAGCTGATTCCGGAGACATGAAACATGTGCGGACGCTATGCTTCGACGCTGCCGCCTGAAATGATGGTGGAGCTGTTCAGGCTGCTCAAGGGGGTTGAGGTTGTGCCGCGCTACAATATCGCGCCAACCCAGCCCATCGTCGCCATCTGGGAGCAGGAGGGGCGGCGCGAGGCGCATTTCGCCCGCTGGGGGCTGGTGCCGGGCTGGGTCAAGGACCCGCGCGAATTCCCCCTGCTGGTCAATGCCCGCGTGGAAACCATGGCAGAAAAGCCTGCCTTTCGCGACGCGCTCAAGCATGGCCGCTGCATCATCCCGGCCAGTGGCTACTATGAGTGGCACACCAATCCCGACAAGACCAAGCAGCCCTATTACATCACCATGGCCAATGATCGCCCGATGGCGCTGGCCGGGCTCTATGCCAGCTGGATGGGCCCCAATGGCGAGGAGATCGACAGCGTCGCCACCATTACCGTACCGGCCAATCCGCAACTGAGCGAAATCCACGATCGTATGCCGGCCATCCTGGATGGGGAGGCAATCGAGAACTGGCTCAATGTGCGGGACGTCCGGGCGCACCATGCCGCGCAACTGGCCCTGCCGCTGGAAGATGGCGCCTTGAAATTCCACCCGGTCTCGACACGGGTCAATTCAGCGCGCGACGATGATGCCGGGTTGATCGAGAAGGTAGAAGTGCAGAAGCCCGAGCCACGGCCCAGGAAGGTCGCGGGCGGCGGACAGCTGGACCTGTTCTAGACCCCGATCCCGAAATAGCCCAAGGCATCGCCCATGGCGTCTTGCTCGTAGCCGAGATGGCTGAGCAGGACGCGCTCAAGGGCATGATAGACCGTCTTGGTGTCCTCAAAATGTGCGGGCGTCGTCTCCTCCGCCAGGGCATTGAGCGCGTCGACCAGGCGCATCAGCAATTCGTGCACGACAACATGCTCGGCCTGCAGCCGGTCGGCAATGGCCTTGAAGGCCGGACCCTGCGCTGCCAGCCCGGGGAAGATGGCGTAGTCCTCGATGGAATGGTGGCCATGCACAAACTGGCAATACTGGCCGCAAAGATTGCCGAAGCGGCGATAGTTGGCGACCATGGCCAGACTGTCGGTCTCGGCCGCAATCTCGGCCTGCGTGGCGGTGCCGGCATTGGCCCGTTCGATCAGCTTGCCGAGCGTGACCATGTTGTCGCGCAGATGATCATGGATCATACGCAGGTGCTGGCCCGGCGCCCGCTGGGCGTCGGTCAGGCCTTCGAGTTTCTGGATGGGTGGACGCGTCGCGTCGTCGAGAAAGGCAATGTTGAGCAGCATGCGGCGATAGATGGCGATCAGGCATGGCGAGCGCAAGACGGCACAAAATGGTGACCGACCCGGGCTTGCCTATCCCAGCATTTTCCCGGGATTGAGAATCCCCTTGGGGTCCAATGCCGTCTTGATGGCGCGCATCATGTCCAGCGCCACCGGATCCTTGACCTGCTTCAGGAGCTCGCGCTTCAGCTGTCCGATGCCGTGCTCGGCCGAAACCGAACCGCCAAGCCGCAGCACGATCTCGTAGATGGCCTCATGCATTCTCTCATCGGCCGCAGTCATGAAGGCCTTTGCATCGGCGCCGACGGGCTGGCTGAAATTGAAGTGGATATTGCCATCGCCCATATGGCCGAAGGGGACCGGTCGAATGCCGGGAAACAGGCGTTCCGCGGCGGCGCTGCCTTCGGCGATGAGCGCGGGTATCGCGGCAATGGGCACCGAGACATCGTGCTTGATCGAGGCGCCTTCCTTGCTCTGCACCTCGCTCATCTGCTCGCGGAACGCCCACATGCGGGTGCGGTCGGCGAGCGATTCGGCAAAGACCGCATTGTCGATGAGACCATCGGCAAAGGCGGCCTCGATGGCCGATTGAAGCGCGCCTGGCGCGCCGCCCTGCATGCGGCTGACTTCGATCAGCGCATACCACGGGGAGGGCCCCGCCGTCGGGTCGCGGTCCAGCATGCCGTGCCGGAGCTGCATGTCGAGGCCCAGCCAGGGGATGATCTCGAAGGCGTTGAGCCGGCTGCCGGTGCGTTGGCGCAGCAGCTGGAACAGCGTCAGCGCCACCTCGGGGCCAGCAATGTTGACGATGGTGGTTTCATAGTCTTCCGGCTTGGGAAAGATCTTGAGCGTCGCCGCGGTGATGATGCCCAGCGTTCCCTCGGCACCCACCAGCAGGTCCTTGAGATCGTAGCCGGTATTGTCCTTCTTCAGCGAATTGAGGCCACGGTAGAGCCTACCATCCGCCAGCACGGCCTCGACGCCCATGGTGAGCTCCCGGGCATTGCCAAAGGCGAGCACATTGACCCCACCTGCATTGGACGAAAGCAGCCCCCCGATGCGGGCCGAGCCCTGCGAGCCGAGCCAGAGCGGGAAGATAATGCCCTCGGCCTCGGCGGCCTTGTGGGCATTTTCCAGGATCACCCCGGCTTCCGCCGTCATGGTGCCAGCTGCGACATCGACCGAACGGATGCGGTCGAGCCTGGTGAGGCTGACGATGACCTCGTCGCCCCGCAGCGGCACCTGCGCGCCCACCAGCCCGGTATTGCCACCCTGCGGGATGATGCCGACGCCATGCTCATGCGCCCAGCGCATTATGGCCTGGACCTGCTCGACCGAGCCGGGCAGGGCGATGGCTGCGGCGCCGGTGTGGAAGCGCTTGCGCGGTTCGTTGAGGTAGTTCCCCATCCGCCCTGGCTCGCCGATGACAGCGTTTGCGCCGAGCAGTGCGCTGAGCTGGGCGACGATATCGGCGGCGGAAAGTGTCATGGAGCAACCGGAGCTTGGCGGGCGGTGAACGTGTCCCTGCCTTCGGCCATGTGCCACAACCGGCGCGGCGACTCCAGCACGGGACGGCAACAATGGCCACTCGATTGCGGACAGGCAAGCACGCCCTGCTGGCGGCGAGCGCTGAAACATAGCTGCTGAGCGATCTGGCAGGTGGCGCGGCCGATAAAATCCAGTACGTTGCTACCGGCTGCGCCGTCATCGGCATGACACTGCTCGATACTGTTGCGTCCGAGGCGAGCGAATAGGCGCTCGCTGCTCACTCTAGCCTTGCAGGACGCGCCGGCTCAGCGGCGCGGGAATGAATCGATGACAGCGTTGGTCTGGCCGGAAATCTACTTTGTCCGGCATGGTGAAACCCCCTGGAATGCCGAGCGTCGCTACCAGGGCCGCAAGGATATTCCGCTCAACGACAAGGGGCGCGGGCAGGCCAACCAGAACGGCCGGACGCTGGCCGCCCTGTTCGCGGCGCGCGGACTGGATCCCATGGCCTTCGAGTGGCACGCATCCCCGCTCGGCCGTACGCGCGAGACCATGGACCGGGTGCGAGCGGGGTTCGACACTCATTTGCCTGACGTCAAATATGATGTCAGGCTGATGGAAATCTCCTTCGGCGTGCTCGAGGGCGAGCTGTTCGAACAGTTGCCGGCCAACATGGCGGTCGCGCCGGGCGCCCGCGACGAAGCCTACTGGGACTATCGCCCGGAAAATGGCGAGAACTACCGCGATGTCGAGGCGCGGCTGGCCGAGTTTTCCAGCGTGCTCAAGGGCCCGTCCGTGGTGGTGGCCCATGGCGGCATAGCGCGGACGCTGCGGGTGCTTATCGAGCATGCGCCGATCATCGACGTCATCAACTGGGCGCCGCCGCAGGACGCGATCATGCACTTCACCCCCGGCCGGATGGAACTGCTGCGCGGCTAGGTCCGATTGACCTTCCCGCCCGTGGCTCCTAGAAAGCCGCCAACCACGGGGCCGCTCCATGTCGTTCAATACATTCGGACATCTGTTTCGTTTCACCACCTGGGGCGAAAGCCATGGGCCGGCGCTCGGGGTGGTCGTGGATGGCTGCCCGCCCGGCCTGGTGCTGACGCCGGAGATGATCCAGCGCGATCTTGATCGCCGCAAGCCCGGCCAGTCGAAGTATACCACCCAGCGGCGGGAGGCCGACGAGGTCAAGATCCTCTCGGGCGTGTTCGAGGACGAGCGCACCGACGGGCCGCGCACCACCGGCACGCCGATCTCGCTGATGATCGAGAATACCGACCAGCGCTCCAAGGACTATGCGGAAATCCGCGACAAATACCGTCCGGGCCACGCCGACTATACCTATGACCAGAAATACGGCATCCGCGACTATCGCGGCGGCGGCCGCACCTCGGCGCGCGAGACCGCGGCGCGCGTCGCGGCAGGCGCCGTGGCGCGGCAGGTGCTGGCGGGCATCACCATTCGCGCCAGCCTCGTCCAGGTCGGGCCGCACAAGATCGACTATGCCAATTTCGACTGGGACCAGGTGGGGGAGAACCCCTTCTTCTGCGCCGATGCCAAGGCGGCCGAACTGTGGGCCGGCTATCTCGACGGCATCCGCAAGGAAGGCAATTCCGTGGGTGCTGTCATCGAAGTGGTCGCCGAAAATGTCCCGGCTGGCTGGGGCGCGCCGATCTATGGCAAGCTCAGCGCCGACCTTGCCTCGGCGATGATGAGCATCAATGCGGTCAAGGCCGTCGAAATCGGCGCGGGCTTTGAATCGGCAAGCCTGACCGGCATCGACAATGCCGACCAGATGCGGGCAGGGGCCGACAAGCCCTATTTCCTGTCCAACCAGGCCGGCGGCATTCTCGGCGGCATTTCCAACGGCGATCCCATTGTCTGCCGCTTCGCCGTCAAGCCGACCTCATCGATCCTGACGCCGCGCCAGACTGTGACCACGGCCAACGAGGATACCGACATCGTCACCAAGGGACGTCACGACCCCTGCGTCGGCATCCGCGCCGTGCCGGTGGGCGAAGCCATGATGGCGCTGGTGCTGGCCGACCACATGCTGCGGCATCGCGGCCAGACCGGCCGGGATGGGGCGGTGGGGTTCGAGAGGAACTGACACTTCTTCCCTTCTCCCCTTTAGGGAAAAGCCGCCCGAAGGGCGGATGAGCGGTTTGCTAGATTCTCGCAAAAACCAGCACGGTTTCCACGTTCCCGTCACCACCAGCGATGGGCGACGGCTCGGACTTGCCATGCGCAAAACCGTGTTGAGCCATGAAGGCGATGACTTCGGCCAGGGCCGTGTCGATGGCGACCTGATCGGTGACGATGCCGCCCTTGCCGACATTCTGCCGGCCGACTTCGAACTGCGGCTTGAACAGGATCACCGCATCGGCACTTGGCGTACACAGCGCCAGTGGCGCCTCGAGCACCTTGGTCACCGATACAAAGCTGACATCCGAAACCAGCAGGTCGATCGGCTCGGGGATCATCTCGGCCGTGAGGTCGCGGGCATTGACGCCCTCCATGCTGACCACGCGGTCGCTGCCCTTGAGGCGCTGGTGCAACTGGTCGTGGCCGACATCGACGGCGTAGATGCGCCGCGCGCCACGCTCCATCAGCACCTGGGTGAAGCCCCCGGTGGATGAGCCGACGTCGATGCAGGTCTTGCCGGCCACGTTTATGGCGCCGGCATCAAGGCCGGCAACCAGCTTGAGCGCCGCGCGCGAGACATAGTTGGCTGCAGGGTCGCTGAGCTCGAGCTTGTCGTCGCGGCCGACCATCTGGTTCTGCTTGTGGGCGGTGACGCCATTGATGGTGACGGTGCCGCGCAGGATGGCGTCGCGCGCCCGAGCCCGGCTCGGCACGAGGCCACGCTGTTCGAGCGCGAGATCGAGGCGGATGCGCTCGCTCATCCCTCGACCAGGCGCTTGACCTTTGCCAGGGCCGTGTCCTGCGCTTCCTCATAGGCGATGGTGCCCTCGAAGCTGCCATCGTCGTCGATGAGGAAGGTCAGCGCGGTGTGGTTGACCAGATAATAGGGGTCGCCCGGCTCGCCGACCTTTTCGGAGAACACGCCAAAGGCGGCCTTGGCGTTTTCGGTCTGCTCCAGATCGTGCCCGACAAGGCCGATGACGCTGGGGTCGAAGCCCTCGACATATTCCCTGACCATGTCGAGCGTGTCGCGTTCGGGGTCGACCGAGACGAAGATGATGCGCAATTGCTCGTCGGTCAGCCCCAGCTGCGACCGCAGGGCCGTCGTCTCTGCCAGCGTCGTCGGGCAGACATCGGGGCAGAAGGTGTAGCCGAAAAAGATCAGGCTGGGCACGCCGCGCAGGTCATCCTGCGTGAAGGCTCCACCCTTGGTCGAGTTGAGCGCAAATTCCTGGCCGGTGATCCCCAGAGGCCGCGCCGGTGGCCGGAACAGATAGAGCGCCGTGGCGCCAATGGCCACGAGGGCAACGAGCGTCCACAGGACGATGCGGAAATTGCGGATGGTCTTCGGTGCGGTGGTCATATTGCCTCTGTGGCACGCCTGGATGCGAATGCGGCTAGGCGTCGAGCGGTTCGGTGCCCGTCGGCTTGCCATCGCGGCTCAGGGTGATCTTCTCAATGCGCGCCTCCGCCGTGCGCAGCAGCGCTTCGCAATGGGCCTTGAGGGCTTCGCCGCGCTCGTAGATGGCGATGGATTCGGCCAGCGGCGCGCGGCCGGATTCCAGCTTGCCGACAATCTCTTCGAGCTGGGCCAGGGCGGCCTCGAAGCTCAGGGTCTTGACGTCGTCATTGCTGGTTTCGGCCATGGCAAAGGTCCTAATCGTCGAGGCGCCCGATGGCGCCGTCCATCAGCATGGCGACGTGATGGGATGCACCGCCCGCCAGGCCCTTGAGGTCATAGCCACCTTCGAGCAGTGACACAATGCGATTGCCGCAGGCGCGCTCGGCCACATCCATCAACTTGCCCGTGAGCCAGCCAAAGTCGGCCGAATTCCAGTTGAGCTGCGCCAATGGGTCGCGCTCATGCGCGTCGAAACCGGCCGAAATCAGGATCAGGTCGGGCGAGAAATCGATCAGCGCAGGGATGATGTGGCTGGCATAGGCCTCGCGCATGCTGGAGCCGTCGCTATTGGGGTCGAGCGGCACATTGGTGATGTTGCCGACGCCCGTCTCGCTCGGCTTGCCCGTGCCCGGATAGAGCGGCATCTGGTGGCTGGATGCGTAGAAGACCGTTGAATCTGCTTTGAAAATATCCTGCGTGCCATTGCCGTGATGCACGTCGAAATCGACGATGGCGATGCGCTCGGCGCCGTATTTGCGCTGCGCTTCGCGGGCGACGACGGCGATGGTGTTGATCAGGCAGAAGCCCATGGGTGTGGCGATTTCGGCGTGGTGGCCGGGCGGGCGGATGGCGCAGAAGGCGTTGTCGACTTCGCCCAGCAGCACCGCGTCGAGCGCGCTGAGAGCGCCGCCGAGGCCCGTGGCAACCACGGCCAGCGAGTCCGCCGAAATGAAGGTATCGGCATCGATCTGCCCGATCCCCTCGGCCGGGCGGCCATCGCGCAGCCGCGACAAGTATCTGGAATCATGCACCAATTCGGCCAGCATCAGGTCGCCCGAGGGCGCATTGCGGCGCAGTAGCTTGTCGAAGCGCGGCCGGCTGAGCGCCTCTTCGACGGCCCGGATTCGGTCGGCGCGCTCGGGGTGACCCTGCGGCGTGACGTGGTCGGCAAAGTTCGGTTGACTGACGAGCAGCGTGGTCACGCGGGGCGAGTCTCCTGTCGATTCGTCACTTCGTCTTGACGCGCCGGGGTCCCGTTGTCAAACAACCGCCACCAGTATGAACGGTTGATGTATGACGGATGAACCAAAATCGGTGGCAGAGGCGGCCGCGCTGCTCCGTGCCGGCCAGCTCTGCGCCTTCCCGACCGAAACGGTCTATGGCCTGGGCGCCGATGCGACCGATGCCGATGCGGTGCTGTCGATCTATGAGACCAAGGGGCGGCCGCGCTTCAATCCGCTGATCATCCACTGCGCCGATCTGGCCATGGCTGAAACTCTGGCCGAGTTCTCGCCACTGGCGCGCCGGGTGGCGAGCCTCTGGCCAGGCAGCCTGACGCTGGTCCTGCCGGCGCGACCGGGCAATGGTCTGGCCGATGTGGCGACGGCCGGTCTCGACAGCGTGGCCATCCGCATTCCCGACCATCCCCTGGCGCTGCAGCTGATCGCGGCGGTGGGCCGGCCCCTGGCCGCACCATCGGCCAATCCGTCGGGACGCCTGTCGCCGACCACGGCAGAACAGGTGCGGCGCGGCTTTGCCGGCCGGGTGCCGGTGCTGGATGGCGGTCCCTGCAAGGCCGGCGTTGAATCCACCATCATCCGGGTCGAGGGCGATCGACTGGTGCAGTTGCGGGCCGGGGCCGTCGCGCGCGAGGAGATCGAGCGCCGCCTGGGCGTGGCGGTCGCGCTGGCGGAAAAGCATGCCCCAGTCACCGCGCCAGGCATGCTGCTCAGCCACTATGCCCCCAATGCGCTGCTGCGGCTCAATGCCGAGCCGCGCCCTGGCGAGGCCTATCTGGCATTTGGCAATGCGGCGGCGTTTGCCGGCCCGATGCGTAACCTGTCGCCGGCGGGGGACCTGCACGAGGCGGCTCGGAACCTGTTCTCGATGCTGCATGAACTGGACGCTGCAGGGGCCAGCATGATCGCCGTGGCCCCGATCCCCGACGAGGGATTGGGTGAGGCGATCAATGACCGGCTGCAAAGGGCGGCCGCGCCGCGGGTGTAGGGCTCCCCTTGACCTCTCCCCAAAGGGAGAGGCGAAGAAGGCCTAGTTGTCCCTGACCTTGTACGGCTTCTGCTCGCGCATGAAGCGGGCCAGCGCCTCGAGGTCCGGATCCCCGCCAGGCGGCAGGATGACCTTGAGATTGGCATAGAGATCGCCGTCGCCGTAGAGCCCCTTGCCCTTGAGGCGCAGCGCCTTGCCGGTGTCGATGCCGGGCGGCAGGTTGAGTTCCACCGAGCCGTCGAGCGTCGGCACGCGCACCTTGGCGCCCAGCACGGCTTCGTAAAGCGTGATCGGCACATCGGTGCGCAGGTCCGCGCCATCGCGGCGGAACTGCTTGGATTTGCCGAAGCGCACGGTGACCAGCGCGTCGCCGGGTTCGCCGAGCCCGGGCGAGCCCTGGCCCTTGAGGCGGATCTGCTGGCCTTCCTCGACCTTGTCCGGCAGCTTGACCGACAGCACCTTGCCCGAAGGCATGCGCACCGGGATCGAGCCACCCTTGTGGGCGTCCTCGAGCGAGACGGTGGCGTTGACCACGATATCCTCGCCCTTCATGCTCCGCCCGGCGCCAGCGCCACCCGCAGCGGCTCCCGCAAAGGGGTCCCACTGCGCGCCGCCGGCCGGGCCGCGGCCCGCTCCGGGTCCGCCACGCTGCTGGCCGCCAAAGCCGCTCATGAATTCCTTGAGGATGTCCTCGGCCGAAAAGCCGCCCGCGGCTGTACGGCTGCCGCGTTGACCGCCCGAAAAGCCACCGGGATTGAAGCCGGCAAATTTGGGATTGCCGTCGGCATCAATTTCGCCGCGGTCGAACTGGCCGCGCTTTTCGGGGTCATTGAGCAGGTCATAGGCATTCGTCGCCTCGGCAAACTTGCCGTGCGCCGCAGGGTCGTCTGGGTTCTGGTCGGGGTGATACTTCTTGGCCAGCTTGCGATAGGCGGACTTGATGTCCTTCTCGCTCGCCGATCTTGGCACCCCAAGCACGGTATAGGGATCGCGCATTTGGTCCATTCAATGAGTCGGGCGTTGCTTAGCCCAGGTTTCCCGTCCTATATGGCGACCACCCCCCGCCTTGTCCAGTTTTGAGCCGCCGGCTCGCGACTAAGGGATGAAATTCATGCTTCAGACGCTGACTGAACGCCTGTTTGACGACGGCGACCGGACCGATCTCGACCCCTTTGCCGTGTTCGAGGAGTGGTTTGCATTGGCCCGCGAGGCTGAGATCAACGATCCGCACACCATGGCATTGGCCAGCGTCGATGACGAGGGCATGCCCGATGTGCGCATGGTGCTGCTCAACGCCCGAGATGCGCGCGGGTTCAGCTTCTTCACCAATTTCGAGAGCGAGAAGGGGCGCCAGCTGCTGGCCCATCCCAAGGCCGCCATGGTGATGCACTGGAAATCGCTGCGCCGGCAGGTGCGGATGCGCGGTCCGGTCGAGGTGGTCTCGCCCGAAGAGGCCGACGCCTATTTCGGCAGCCGCCCCAAGGGCAGCCAGATTGCCTCGGCAGCCTCCCAGCAGTCGCGGGCGCTCGACAGCAAGATGACGCTGCTCAATCGCGTATCCGAACTCGCCACCACGATCGACGACGGCCCCGTGATCCGCCCGCCGCACTGGTCGGGCTTCCGCATCGTGCCGACCAGCATCGAATTCTGGAAAGACGGCGAATTCCGCCTGCATGACCGGGTACGTTTTACCCGAGAAAGCGCGGACCAGCCCTGGGTGAGTACCCGGCTTTATCCATAGGCCTTCTCCCGGCCTCCCCTGAGGGGGGAGGGTGTCGACTGATGGCTCCCCCGCACGCTGCTTCCCAATTCTCCACGCCTCGCCTAGAAAACCATGATGTGAGGACTGCGATGGTCTGGGGTGGGACAGAGGAAAAGCCAGTGCCGGTGAAGTTCACCGGCACGCGGGGTGAGCTGGGCGGCATGCTGCTGCGCGGCTATCTGCTGCTGCTCCCGACCATCGGCCTCTACCGCTTCTGGCTGACCACCTGGAAGCGGCGCTTCTACTGGTCCCATACCGAGATCGCTGGCGATCCGCTGGAATATACCGGCCATGCCATGCAGCTGCTGCTCGGCTTCCTGATGGCGCTGGCCGTCTTCGTGCCGCTCTATGGCCTGTTCTTCTACCTCTCCACCCTGTCCTCGCAGGCGGCCATTGTCGGCTATGGCGGGGTCGGCGTGCTGCTGTGGTTTCTCACCGGCTATGCCATCTACCGGGCGCGCGACTTCCGGCTGTCGCGCACCCTGTGGCGCGGCATTCGCTGCGACCAGGGCGGCAGCGCATGGAACTATGCCTTCCGGCGCTTCTTCTGGTCGCTGCTGGTGATCGTGACGGCGGGGCTGGCCTATCCCTTCATGAGCGCCAATCTGTGGGCCTATCGCTATCGCCACAGCTGGTATGGCGACCGGCAGTTCGGCTTTGTCGGGACTTGGCGGCAGCTCGCCCGGCCATTCTATCTCGCCTATGGCATCGTGGTTGTCATCGGGGCGATCGGACTGGGCTTTGCCGCGCCCATGGGCGCGTTCGACAGCCCGCCAAAACCGGCCGGCTTCCCGCCGCTGCTGGTGGCCGCCCTGCTGATCGGCCTGGTATTTCTCTACTACCGGTCACGCGAGTTGACGCAGATGTTCTCCTCGGTGCGGCTGGGCGGAGCCGCATTGACGGTCAAGGTGCGGGCGCGCGGTCTGGTCTGGCAACACGCTTTGTTCGGCCTGGGCCTGGTCGGCAGCTATATCCTCCTCGCCATCGGTGGCGTTGTCGTGCTGGGCATCGTCGCCGGCACTGCCTTTGCCGGCGGACAGTTCGACCTCGACATCTTTATGCAGCACATGCAGGGGAGCCTGATCACGCTTCTGGCCATCATCTTCGGCTACCTGCTGATCCTTGCGGCCTTCAGCCTCATGGTCGAGCTCTTCCTCGGCCTGGGCCTATGGACGCTGGTGGCACGCGGCGCCAGCATCACCGGGCTCGACAGCCTCCGCACGGTGCGGGCGCGCGATGAAGACAAGGCGCTGGCCGGCGAAGGCCTGGCCGATGCGCTCAATGTCGGAGCCTATTGATGGCGATCGCGGCGCGCTTTCACGACGGGCTGGTGGCCGAGGTAGAGGCCGTTGAGCTTGAATACCAGGCCATGGGCGCGGTCGGCACGCTGGTGATCCGCCGCAGCGGGGACGGCGCCGAGCTGGGCCGCTGGCCGGCCAATACGCTCTATGCCCTGCATGGCCGGCGAGATGAATTGCGGCTGGGGGCCAATGGCCAGCCTGCCGGCGCCCGCGTCGTGGTCGAGGGGCCGCACGATGTGGCCCGGGTGCTGGCGACGCTGCCGGTCCTCACCGAAAAGCGGCGGCAGGAGACCGGCCGTCAGGTGCGGCTGGCGGTGACCGCGACGGTGGCCCTGGCCGCGGTCATTGCCGCCTACCTCTATGGCGTGCCGCTGCTGGCCAGCCGCATTGTCGGCATGGTGCCGGCCGCCTGGGAGGCCAGCCTGGGCGAGACGGTAGCCGGCCAGATGGAAGCCAGCCTGGGCGAAAGCGGTGGCCTGCAGCTCTGCGATGCCAACCCCGACAGCCTCGCCAACCGCGCCATTGCCCGCTTCGGCGCAGAGGCCCTGGCCGGATCGGGCTCGCCATTCGATCTCGATATCCGCGTCGTCCGCTCCGACATTCCCAATGCCTTTGCCCTGCCGGGCGGGCAGGTCTTCTTCTTCTCCTCGCTGCTTGAGCAGGCCCAGACGCAGGACGAATTTGCCGGTGTGCTGGCTCATGAAATCGGCCATGTGGCCTATCGGCACGGCATGGAGCAGCTGATCTCGACCGCAGGCACCGGCGCGCTGATCGGCTTCATCCTGGGCGACATGACAGGTCTTTCGGTCGCGGCGGGCCTGGGCGCCACCATGATCGATGCGCGCTTCTCGCGCGATGCCGAGCGGCAGGCCGACGCCTTCGCCGCGCAGGTGGCGCAGCGGCTCGATTTCAATCCGGCGGGCCTCGCCGACCTGATCAACCGCGTCGGCGCGGACGACGAATTCGCCCGCGCCCTGGCCCTGCTCAACACCCATCCGCTGACCGAGGACCGCAAGGCGGCGCTGGAAATCCTCAGCCAGCAGCGCCCCACCGGGCTCGAGCCGCCCTTCACCGCTGCCGAATGGCGCGCCATTCGCAGCATGTGCGGCGCGGCGCCCGCCGCAGAGCCCCGGACCAAGACCAAATGATCGCCTGGCAGGCAAATGTTCAAGTTCGCGCAACACCTTGCGGCTAATCTCCCCACGCATGTGAAGAGGCTGCTTTGCGCATACTGATCCGAACATCGAGATGGGCCATCTGGGCGCGCCGGCTGGGCAGCGTCGCGGTGCCGCTCGTCGTCATCTCGCTGCTGCTGCACCGGCTGCGCCTCATCACCAGCGATGTGTTCGTCGTGGCGGCGCTGGCCTCCGGCCTTGTAGCGCTGCTGGCCGTGCTGATCGGGCTGATCGCGCTGGCGCGGCTGTGGCAGACCGGCGATCAGGGCTGGGGCAGGGCGCTGGCCGGCCTGTTGTTCGGGCTGGTGAGTCTCGTGCCCTTCGGCTGGTATGCCAGCCTGATGCTGCGCTACCCGGCCGTGACCGATATCGCGACGGCCGATCGCGGATCGATGCCGCTGGTCTTCGAGCCCGGCACTGCCATGATGCCGCCACCCAAGACGCTGACCGCCCCTGAACTGGCGGTGGAATTCCCCAATGTCGAACGCCGCCTCTATCCGCTTGGCCTCGTGCCGACCTTTGCGGTCGTGCGCGATCTGGTCGAAGGCTGGGGCTGGGAGATCCGGCTGCTGCGCGAGCCCGGCACCGGCGTCGACGTCGGCCAGCTCAATGCCCAGGTCATGACCCTGGCCGGATGGCGCGAGGAAGTGGTGATCCGGGTGACCGGCAGCGATACCGACGCCGTTGTGGACATGCGGTCCGCTTCACTCAATGCCCAGCACGATTTCGGCTCGAACGGGCGCCGCATCGAGACCTTTCTCGCCGCGCTCGACGATGCCGTCACCACCCTGCTGCGCGACAATCCCAGCGCCAACCAGCCGCTCGAGACGGTCCCGGAAGACGACGTCTCCCCGGATGTGCCGACGGCTGAGTAGGCTTTCTGACCTCTCCCCCAAGGGAGAGTGAAGAACTGCCCTACTTCATTATCCGCGTGCCGAACGGACCGCGACGGACGGTCAGCTGGCCCAGGCTTTCTAGATATTCGACATGGGCAGTGATGGTCATGCGGGCAGCCAGCCGCACCGGCAGGGGCTGGTCGGGATAGATGGCCGCCACCAGAGCCGCGATACTGCTGGCGCCGGCCTCGACCGCGGCAATCACCTGCCCATTGCGCAGCTGGCGATGCGCCCGCAAGGCGGTGGCATAGGCCCGGCCATCGGCAATCGGCCCGCCATGCGCCGGCAGGTAGCGGTGCTGGGGCAGGGCGATGACCTTGTCCAGCGAGGCGAAGTAGTCGGCCATCGAGCCATCGGGGACCGAGACGAGCGTTGAATTCCAGCCCATCACATGATCGCCGCTCAGCAGGTCGGACCCGATCGCGAAGGCCAGGTGATTGGCGCAGTGGCCCGGCGTGGTGTGGACGCTGGCCGCCATGTCGCCGGCCGTAATGGATTCGCCATCGACCAGCGTGCGGTCGGGCACCAGGTCCCAGTCGCAAGAGCGGCGGATCGGATTGCGCTCGAATCGCCGCAGCGGTCGCGACAGCCGATGCCGGCCGCCGAACCAGAGCGGCGCATCCAGTGTCCGTCCCAGCCTGGCGGCCAATGCGCTGTGGTCGCGGTGGGTATGCGTCAGGATGATGGCCGCGACCGGCCTTCCGGCAATGGCACGCAGCAGGGCGGCCATGTGGACCGCGTCGTCCGGGCCCGGATCGACCAGCGCAAGGCGCTCGTGCCCCAGCAGAAAGCTGTTGGTTCCGGTAAAGGTATAGGCACTCGCATTGGGCGCGGTGATGCGGGTAATACCTTCCGCCAGCACGACCGGCTCGCCGGTCTGTGGTAGGAAGGTCCGGTCGAAGGACAGGGCGGGGGCGGGCGATGCCATTGCACTCACTTTGCCGAGAGACTAAGAAGTCGATACCTGAATGACAGTGCGGCCCGGGAGGGGACGCCGGTTCAGACAAGCATGGAAGGTATGAAATGGCCGTGACTTTGACCACGCCCAACACGCTCCTCGGCGTATTCCAGCCCAAGGGCGACGCTGCCAAACTGGCGGCCAACATCGCGACGGTCGTGCTCGGCACGCTGCTCATCACCATCTGCGCCAAGATCAACGTGCCGGTCTGGCCCGTGCCGGTGACGCTGCAGGGCTTTGCCATTGCCGCGCTGGCGGCCGCTTTCGGCATGCGCATCGGCGTTGCCACGGTGGCGCTCTACCTGCTCGAAGGCGCTTTCGGCCTGCCGGTCTTCGCCACCGGTGGCGGCCTGGCCTATCTCGCCGGCCCGACGGGCGGCTTCCTCATCGGCTTCCTGGCTCTGGCTGCCATTGTCGGCTATGCCGCCGATCGCGGCGCCTCGGGCAAGCCGCTGACCCTGTTCGCCGCCATGCTGGTGGGCGATGCCGTGCTCTTCGTGCTGGGCTTTGCCTGGCTGCTAGTCATGGCCGGCCAGGCCGGCTGGATCGACCAGTCCAATGTCGTCGCCTCGGCTTTCGCCAAGGCCGTGCAGCCCTTCATCGTCTGGGACATCCTCAAGATGGCCCTGGCCGCGCTGACGGTGACCGGCGCCTGGAACCTCTTCGCGAAGCGCTAAACCGCTTCCGGTCTATTCCCGAAAGCCGGCCCCAGCGGCCGGCTTTCTTTTTTGCGAGACAGCATGGCGGTCAATCCCTGGCAATTGCTCGACACGGCCACCGTGCCCGGCGGCGAAGGCACGCTGCGCCTGATGAAACGCGGCAGCGAATTCTCCATCATGGCCGGCTCGACCTCGTTGATGAACAGCCGCATGAGCGGCTCCGAAGAGGCGCTGGCGAGCCTGGCCTTTGCGCGCATCAGCCACCAGAAGCAGCCCCATATGCTGATCGGAGGCCTCGGCATGGGCTTCACGCTCCGCGCCGCCCTTGCCATCCTGCCGGCCGAGGCAAAGGTCACGGTCGCCGAACTGGTGCCCGCCGTGGTCGCCTGGGCGCGCGGCCCCATGGCAGAGGTATTCGGGACGAGCCTTTCCGACCCGCGCGTGACGATCCGCGAGGCCGATGTCGGCGCCCTGCTGCACGGGGAAAAGCGCTATGACGCCATCCTGCTCGATGTCGACAACGGCCCCGAGGGGCTGACCCGCGACGCCAATGACCAGCTCTATACCGTCGCCGGATTGCGCCGCACCCTGCGGGCGCTGCGCGATGGCGGCGTGCTGGCCGTCTGGTCGTCCCATACCAGCGCCCCCTTCACCAAGCGCCTCGCCATGGCGGGGTTTGACGTCGAGGAAGCCCGGGTCCGCGCCCGCGGCGCCAGTGGCGGCGAACGCCACCATATCTGGCTGGCGAGCAGGAGCCGCGCGGCTGCACCTCGCCCAGCCAGACCCCGCGCCTGATCAGGCGCCTATGCCGCCCAGGCAGACATATTTGAGCTCGATGAATTCCTCGATGCCGTAGCGCGAGCCTTCGCGGCCGAGGCCCGATGACTTGATACCGCCGAATGGCGCCTCGGCGGTGGAGATCAGGCCGGTATTGACCCCGACCATGCCATATTCGAGCGCCTCCGCGACGCGCCAGACGCGCGACAGGTTGCGGGCATAGAAGTAGGAGGCCAGACCAAACTCGGTATCATTGGCCTGTGCGATCACATCGGCCTCGTCGCTGAACCGGAACAGCGGCGCCACCGGGCCGAAGGTCTCCTCCCGCGCGACGGCCATGTCCGCCGTCATCCCGGTCAGCACGGTCGGCTCGAAGAAGGTGCCGCCCAGGGCGTGGCGCTTGCCACCCAGGGCAATCGCACCCCCCTTGCTGAGCGCGTCCGCAATGTGTTCCTCGACCTTGGCGACGGCCTTGTCGTCAATCAGCGGCCCCAGCACCACGCCTTCGTCAAAGCCATTGCCGGTACGCAGGCCGGACACAGCCTTGGCCAGCTTTTCGGCAAAGGCTTCGTAGACGGCGTCCTGCACATAGAGGCGATTGGCGCAGACGCAGGTCTGGCCACTGTTGCGGAACTTGGCGATCAGCGCGCCGTCGACCGCCGCGTCGAGATCGGCGTCATCGAAGACGATGAAGGGCGCATTGCCGCCCAGTTCCAGGCTCAGTTTCTTGATCGTGGGGGCGCATTGCCGGTAGAGTTCGGCGCCGACTTCGGTCGAGCCGGTAAAGGTCAGCTTGCGCACCAGCGGGTTGCTGGTCATCTCGCCGCCAATGGCACGGGCAGAGCCAGTGACGACGCTGAACAGCCCCGCCGGCAGTCCCGCGCGCTCGGCCAGCACTGCCAGGGCAATGGCCGAGAACGGCGTCTGGCTGGCCGGCTTGAGCACCATGGCGCAGCCGGCCGCCAGAGCCGGCCCCACCTTGCGGGTGATCATGGCATTGGGGAAATTCCACGGCGTGATCGCGGCCACGACGCCAATGGCCTGCTTCAGCACCAGGATGCGCTTGTCCTTCTGGTGGCCGGAAATGATGTCGCCATTGATGCGGCGCGCTTCCTCGGCAAACCATTCGATGAAGCTGGCACCGTAGGTGATCTCACCGCGCGCCTCGGCCAGCGGCTTGCCCTGTTCCGCCGTCAGGATCGACGCCAGATCGTCGCGATGGGCGATCATCAGGTCGAACCAGGCGCGCAACAGGTCGGAGCGCTGCTTGGCGGTGCGGGCCGCCCAGTCTTTCTGCGCTGCCTCGGCCGCCTCGATGGCGCGGCGCGTCGCCGCTGCATCGAGATCAGGCACCTGGCCGATGACCTCGCCCGTGGCCGGATTGGTCACCGCGATGGTCTTGCCACCTGCCGCCTCGATCCATTCGCCGCCGATATAGGCCGCCTGCCGCAACAGCCCGCTGTCCTTGAGATTGGGCACCATCTGTAAAACCTCGCTCCACAAGCCGCGCCGCCACCCGTCACGGCCAAGACCGGAACTCTTCACACCGCCTTGTGGTGTCGGCAAGTGGCGAGAATTTTCCGAACGCCCGCGGTGTATACCCGTCATCCGGCGCGCATTCGGCGGGCTATGGGAGTGTCGTCAAAAAGAGACGGCCCGGATTACCGGACCGTCGCCACATTTACGCGTGGTGCAACTCCTGGGCGCAGCGTCCCGGAGTTGAAAGCTGGTGGGCTACTTCAGACCCATCTCGGCTAGAAGGCCATCGTAGTGATGGTATTCCTGCTGTAGAGCCTCATTCGTCTCAAGCATCGTCATGAATTTCGGCGTGATATCGATGCGCGCAAACTTGTCCTGTACTTCCGGATCCTGCATTGCGGCATTGAGCGCAAGCTCGACCCGCGCCAACAGGTCCGGCGGGGTTCCCGCGGGCGCCATCAGCATTTGGCGTCCTGTCCCGCGGACATCGGGGTAGCCCAATTCGGCGAGGCCCGGGACATCGGGGAATTCTGCCATGCGCTCAGCGCCTGGCAGCGCCAGCGGTGTCATTGTGCCCTGCCTGACCTGACCGATGGTGGATGCCTCCAGCATGAAATGGACGTCGCCGGACAGCACGGCCTGCACCACTTCACTCGCGCCCGAATAGGGGATGTGGGTGGCATCGATACCAGCCGAGGCCAGCAGGTCGGCGATCGCAATATGGCCGGTGGAACCGACGCCGACCGAGCCATAGTTCAGCTCGCCTGGATGGTCCTTGGCGTAAGCGACAAACGACTCGAAATTGCTCAGCTCGGCTATTTCTTTCGTTGCCGCAAGCATGCGTGGGGCTTCGCTGACATTTGCAATGGCAACCAGGTCATTGAGTGGGTCAAAGCCGACCTCGGACAGGTGCGGCGAAGTGGTGATGATGGCATTGCCCGCGAGCAGCAGTGTTGCGCCATCGGGAGCGGCGCGTGCTGCTCGCTCGGCACCGATCGTGCCGCCGCCGCCGCCGACATTTTCGACGATGAAGTTTGCGGCGAAACGCTTGGACAGTTCCTCGGCCACGATCCGGCCCACAAGGTCAGCGGCTCCTCCGGCCGCGTAGGGCACGATGACCGTTACCGTATCGACGGGATATTCTTCCTGGGCCAGGGCGGGCGACCCGACCATGACAACAGACGCCAGTATCCCACTGACCACCCCCAATAGTTTTTTCATGCTGCTCCTCCCGAAGCCTGGTTGGCAAAAACTGGGAAACTCATGGCAGGCGGGCAGGGCGACCGCATTGCAGAGTGCACCGGATTTCGGCTGGCGGAACGCTTGATTGACCGCCTGTACGGCTGCTGCTGCCCATCCGCTGCCGAGACGATCATGCAAAGCCATAGAGGCGTTTCGGATTGTCCACGAGCACCTGCTGCATCTGAGCATCGGGAATGAGGTTGGAAATCAGATCCACGAGTTTGCCATCGTCGGGCATCTCCCGGTCCAGAACCGGATGGGGCCAGTCGGTTCCCCACAAGACCCTGTGCGGAGCGACGTCGAGGATGCCGTGAGCGATGGGCAAGACGTCGTGCCAGGGCGCACCGGTGAGTGAGCTCCGTTCGGCCCCCGATATCTTGCACCAGACATTGTCTCTTTCGAGCAGGCGAAGCAGGATCTTCATTTCCGGCTCGTCGGCGTCCGACGCCGACAGGCGCCCCATATGGTCTATGACGACGGGCAGGGGCAGGGCACCCAGCCAGCTCGACAGATCCGGCAGCACCTCGGGATCGAAATGTACGACAAGGTGCCAGCCCAGGGCGGCGATGCGCTTGGCCAGCTGTGTGGCGGCGTCCCGGTCAGGGGCCGCGGAGAGCCTCGCCATGAAATTCAGCCGGGCGCCGCGCACGCCGCGCCGGTCGAGTTGGACCAATGCGGCCTGGTCGATGTCAGCCGGTACAATGCAGACGCCGCGCCGGTCAGCCGGGTTCAGCGCGATGGCATCCAGCATGGCGCGGTTGTCGAAGCCATGGCAGCTGGCCTGGACATAGACGGCTTTCGAAATGCCCAGCAGGTCGTGCAGCGCCTGGAGGCGCTCAACGGGGGCGTCCTCGGGAGTGTAGGCGCGCGTCTGGCTGAAGGGGTATTTCGCCGCGGGCCCGAAGACATGGCAATGCGTGTCCCAGGCCCCGTCCGGCAGTTTCAGGGTGGGACGCGACGGGCTGGGGTGCGGGGGCGGGCAATTGCGTTGCGCTTGCATCAACTCGATCCTTCTCTGGCGCCGCCCATCTATCGGCAAGGCGGATTCCGGACTATTGCGCGGCGCGCGGATTCCGACCTGCGGAATGAGGCCGCCACAGCGCTGCGCCACGCCGGAGTTCAGACCAGCTCAAGTGCAGGGAACTTCGGAACGAAAACGAGCAACGAGCTCCCGCTTGAGGCCAGCTGTTGAGCCTCCAGTTGTGAAAACCGTAATGAACGGAACGTGTGCGCTCGCTCCGCAGCCCTGACCGCCACCGCCGACTCAGCCAATTGCCCGACAGTGTCTTTGGCGTCCGCTTCCAGCAGGTGCACCGGTACGTCTCCTTACCAGGCTGCTCGGCAGGCGACCTGGGCCGCTTTTGCGCGGTCGGCGAATAATTCCGGTTTGATGTCACGTCGGCGCACGCCATCTCGTCTTGTTCGTGAAGCATCCCATAGGAGCCACGAACATGAAGATCGTCGTCATTGGCGGAACCGGCCTGATCGGGTCGAAAACCGTCGCGAAACTGCGCGAGCGCGGTCATGAGGCAATCGCTGCTGCGCCCTCGACAGGGGTGGATACGATCACGGGTGAAGGACTGGACGCAGCCCTTGAAGGAACCTCGGTTGTCATCGACCTCGCCAACTCACCCTCCTTCGAGGACGCGGCGGCAATGGAGTTCTTCCACACCTCGGGCCGCAACCTGCTTGCCGCAGAGAAGAAGGCAGGCGTCGTCCACCACTTGGCTCTGTCAGTAGTGGGCACCGCGAGGCTGCAAGCCAGCGGCTACTTCCGCGCCAAGCAGGCGCAGGAAGAACTGATCGAAGCCTCCGGCACGCCCTTTACGATCATTCACTCCACGCAGTTCTTCGAATTCATGGGCGCCATCGCCCGCGCAGGGACCCAGGGCAACGAGGTCCGGCTGTCGTCGGCGCTGATCCAGCCGATCGTCTCCGACGACGTAGCCGAAGCGGTAGCCGACATCGCGCTGGGCGCTCCGGTTAACGGGCTGGTCGAGATCGCCGGACCGGACCGCGAGCCGATGGACCGCATGGTTGCGCGCTTTCTGTCGGCCGCGAATGATCCGCGGGTGGTCGTCACCGATCCTGCATCACCCTATTTCGGCGTCGTGCTTGAAGAGACCTCCCTCGTGCCGGCGGGCAAGGCCAGGCTTGGCGCGACCACGTTCGACGCCTTCCTCGGTCGCGGAGACCTGCGTACATGAGCCGGCTGAAGCTCTACTACGCGCCGGGCGCCTGTAGCCTCGCCGACCATATCGCCCTGCACGAAGCGGGTGCACCTTTCGACATCGAGCGCGTTGATATCCGCACCCACACCACCGAGAGCGGCGTCGACTTCAGGACCATCAGTGCCAAGGGTTATGTTCCGGCGTTGATCCTTGCCGACGGCCAGTTGCTGACCGAGAACATCGCCGTGCTCGACCATCTGGCAGCGCTCCATCCACAGCTCGCGCTTGCCGGCCCGCTGGGCCGCACCCGAATGCTCGAAGCGCTCGCGACGATCTCCACCGAACTGCATCGGGCCTTCAAGCCCATGTGGCATGGCGGCTCCGAGCGCGAACGCGCGCAGGCCAATGAGACGGTGACGGGCCTCCTGGTCCTGCTCTCGGCGGGCATGAAGGGCACTTTCCTGTTCGGAAAGGACCCGACGGTCGCCGACTTCTACCTGTTCGTCATGCTGCTGTGGGCCGAGCGCTTCGACGTGGAGGTTCCCGAACCGATGGCCGAACTGCGCACGAAGATGCGTGAGCGGCCCGCCGTAGCTGCTGCCATGGCAGCCGAAGGCCTCGCTGGCCTCAAAATCTGATAAGTTTTACACTGGAGATCATGATGATACCGCGAATTGTCGACCCGTTTTCCAAGGCCACTGCAGGCATCAAGGGCATGTATGCCGTTGAGGCAGCCATTGCGGGGAACCTGGACAAGACACTCTTGCACCTCGTCAAGCTGCGCGCCTCGCAGATCAATGGCTGCGCCTTCTGCCTGCATATGCATGCCACCGCCGCCCGAGCAGACGGCGAGACCGAGATGCGCATCTACCTGCTCGACGCGTGGCGTGAATCCACCTTGTACTCGGCGCGCGAGCGCGCCGCGCTCGCCTGGACGGAAGCGCTGACCGACGTCGCCCGCAACGGAGCGTCCGACACAGACTATGAGCTCGTAGCGGCCTCCTTCGACGAAACGGAACGGGTCTACCTGACCCTGGCAATCGGCGCGATCAACCTGTGGAACAGGCTGCAGGTGGGTCTCCGCGCCGTCCACCCTCCCGAGGAAAGCAATGGGCGCGCTGCCTGAAGCAACCCGCCTGTTCGAGGCGCAGCGACCACGGCTGCTGCGCCTCGCCTACCGGATGCTGAGTTCGGTCGCCGAGGCACAGGACGTCGTGCAGGACGCCTGGCTGCGCTGGCAGCGCGCGGACGTGTCCGAAGTTCAGAACGCGCCGGCCTTCCTCACCCGCATCGTCACCCGGCTATGCCTCGACGCCATGAAGTCGGCCCGCGCCCAGCGCGAGACGTATATCGGCAGCTGGTTGCCGGATCCGCTGCCCGAGCCAGACGACGATCTGAGGGCCGACAATCTCACCCTGACGCTCATGCTGGCATTGGAGCGGCTGTCGCCGCTCGAACGCGCCGCCTTCCTGCTGCACGATGTGTTTGACACCCCGATGGACGAGATCGCCGCGACGCTCGACCGCGATGTCGTGACCGTGCGGCAACTGGCATCCCGCGCCCGCCGCAACGTGCAGGCCGACAAGCCGCGCTATCCTGTTGCCCGCGACGATGGCGAGCGGATCGCCCTGGCCTTCCTCGACGCGACAAGGACAGGCGATATCGACACGCTCCGGACGATCCTTGCCGAAGGGGTCAGGATCGTTTCGGATGGTGGTGGCAAGGTGCTGGCCTTCCCGAACGCCATTGTTGGCCTCGACAAGGCACTCCGCCTCTACGAGGGGCTCTTCCGGAAGTACGGCGATACCGAGAGCCTGGTGAGACAGGTCTGGATCGACGGTCTGCCAGGCTATGTCAGCCTGTATAACGGCACATTGCAGACAACCTCGTTCGAGATCGAGGAAGGTCTTGTCACTGCCATCTACAAGATACGGAACCCGGACAAGCTCGCGCATATTTCCGCGCAGATCGGCGCCACACACTAGATGGCCTCGCATTGACTGGGCGGCGCGAAGTGTCCAACTTGTCAGAAATCGCTGACATCTTCAGGCAGCCCGTGCCCTCGCTACGACCGGCCGATCTCCACGGCCGGTCGTATCGATCAAAGGCGGATCTCTCTGCTGCCGCCGGACAGGCGCATCAGCAGGAACAAGGACAGCATGGTCAGGATGAGCAGGATGGTGGACAGCGCTGCGGCCGTTCCCAACTGCCCGCGGATGACCTGTGCATAGATGCCAAGCGAAAGCGTCTGGGTCGACGTGTTATAGAGAAACAGCGTCGTGCTGAGTTCGGTGATGATGGTGACCCAGCTCAGCACCGCGCCCGATACGATGCCGGGTGCAAGTGCCGGCACGATGACCTGCACCAGCGTGCGGAACTTGGACGCCCCCAGGCTCACAGCCGCTTCCTCGATACTGGGGCTGAACTGATACATCAGCGCAGTTGTGGAGCGTACCGAATAGGGCAGCCGACGGATGGCCAGGGCCAGCACCATGACCGCAAATGTTCCCGTCAACACCAGCGGCGGCTGGCTGAAGGCGGTGATCAGCGCGATGCCGATGATCAGCCCCGGCACCACATAAGGCACCATGGTCATGGTATCGAGCGCCCCTGTCAGCGCGCCCTTGCGGCGAACCGTAAGATAGGACACCAGCACCGCCACGATGACCAGCAGCACCAGCGCCGTCAGACCGATGCTGAAGGTGTTGGTGATGTAGCGAATGATGTCGCGCTGCGCCGTGAGGTAATTGCGGAACGAGAATCCGTCGACGAACTGGCCATAAAGCGTGTTGCGGAACGAGCTGACCACCACGACGACGAGCGGCGCCAGGGCCAGCACCAAGAAGCCATAGACATAGGCGTAGACGCCCCAGCCTTTCCATCCGGTAAGGGGGCTGGGTTCGATCGGCCGCATCGCCGTCATCGAGAAGGTGCGGCGATCGACGATGAATTTTTGTACCAGGAACACGCCCAGCGTCACCGCAATGACGATCACCGCAACGGCGGCGGCAAAGCTGCGGTCGACACTGACTTCTCCAACAAAGGAGCTGTAGATCAGCACCGGAATCGTGCGGAATCCTTGCCCGATCAGCATGGGCGTACCGAAGTCGGCAAAGGCGCGCACGAAGACCAACAGGCTTCCGCCCAGGATCGTGGGCAGCAGCAAGGGCATGATGACCTTGAGGGCCCGGCGCCAGCCGGTCATGCCCATGCTTTCCGCCGCTTCGAGCAGCGAGACGTCGATGGTGCGCCAGGCGCCCATCAGGTAGGTGAAGATCAGCGGCACCAGTTGCAGCGTCAGCACCAGCACGATGCCGGTAAAGCCATAGATGCTGGGGACTTCGAGCCCGACATCTTTGAACCAGCGGGTAATGAGCCCGTTATTGCCCAGCATCAGGATCCACGAATAGGCGCCGATAAAGGGTGGCGACATCATCGAGGCGAGGATCAGCACCTGGATGGTGCGCGTGCCAGGAATGTGGAACAGCGTCATGAAATAGGCGAGCGGAAAGGCGATGACGAAAGCCAGCACCGTCACGCAGACCGTCACGAGGAGGCTGTTGAGCAGCGTGCCGTAATAGAGCCGCGACGAGAAAAATGTCGCGAAGCCATCGAGCGAAAAGCCCTCACCATTGGTGACGCTGGCCAACAGCACCGTGACCAGTGGCCACACCACCATGAAGAGATAGCCGCCCGTCAGCAGCAGTGCGATCGAGGTCCATCCATCAACGGGTTTGCCACCGATTTTCAAACCGCTGCTCCCGCCATGATCGACACTCCGCTCGCCGCATCAAAAAAGGTCAGGAGGTTCGTATCAACATGGAGGAACACCTTTTCACCGCGGTGCCACAGGACGGAACGTTGCGAGAATTCGAGGAACTCGACGATATCGCCGCTGACCAGCTGCGCCCGGACCTGGGAGTGTGACCCGAGAAAGGTTTCATCCACGACTTCGGCAGCCAGACCGGTGCTTGCGGCCTTGACGGCCTCCGGGCGCACCGAGACCTGTACCCGGCCGCTGGCTGATGGATTGATCATGTCCGTCACGTCGATAACCTGACCGTTGCCCAGGTCAATCAGCGCCCTGCCATCCTGCCCGACGAGGTCGCGTTCGAGCAGATTGGTCTTGCCGATGAATTCGGCCACGAAACGATTGGCAGGGCGGCGATAAATCTCGGCAGGGGTGCCGACCTGCTGCACGACACCCAGATTCATCACCGCGATCCGGTCGGAAACGGCCATGGCCTCTTCCTGGTCATGGGTGACATAGACCGTGGTGATGCCGGCATCGCGCTGCGCCTGGCGGATCGTGTCGCGCATTTCGACGCGCAGCTTGGCGTCAAGGTTGGACAGCGGTTCATCCATCAGCAACAGCGCCGGCTGGATCACCAGCGCACGCGCCAGGGCGACGCGCTGCTGCTGGCCACCCGACATCTGACCGGGCAGGCGATCCTTGAGGTGCCCCATGCGCACCGACTCGAGCGCTTCGGCAACACGGCGCTCGGCCTCGGCCCGCGCGATCTTGCGTGTTTGCAGGCCAAAGCCGACGTTTTTTGCCGCGGTCATCTGCGGAAAGAGCGCATAGTTCTGGAACACCATGCCGATATTGCGCTCCGAGGCTGGTCGGTCATTGATGACCGTGCCATCGAAAGAGATCGTCCCGGCTTCAATGGAATTGAAGCCGGCGATCATGCGCAACAGCGTGGTCTTGCCGCAGCCCGAAGGCCCGAGCAGGGTAAAAAACTCACCATCGGCGATCTCGAGGGTAAGATCGAGGATGGCAACCTGCCCGGCATATTCCTTGCGGAGCGCCTGAAGCGCTATACGGGTCATAGCGCTTCCCCAGTTTGGTCGGTTGTCACGATCAGGAACGGGCCTCGAGGATCGCCCGATACTTCTCGACGATCGCTTCGCGGTTTGCAGCGACATAGGCGCCGTCTTCCTGCACGGTCGGGATGTCGACCAGCGCAGGCAGGCCTGGCTTGACTATGCCTTCGCGCAGCGGACGACCGGCGGTCTGTTCGGCGATGATCGTCTGGCCCTCTTCGGAGATGACGAAGTCGATAAAGGCTTCGGCTGCCGGCTGGTTGGGTCCACTCTTGATGATCTGGACCGTTGCAGGCAGGAAGGCCGCGCCTTCGGCAGGATAGACAATCTCGACCGGAGAGCCGCTCAGCACGAAGTTCAGCGAAAGCGGCTCATAGGTCAGGCCGACGATATATTCGCCATTGGCAACGTCTGCCGCCACCTGGCTGGACGAGCCGATCGAGATGCCATCAAGCTGCTCGACCAGCGCGGTGACATAGTCCCAGCCGGCCTGCGCTTCATAATCGCCGCCAACAGCCTTGAGCATGTTGGTGAGCTGGGCAAAGGCCGAGGACGATCCGGTCGGATCACCATAGGCGATTTTGCCCTTGAGTTCGGGTTGCAGGAGGTCTGCATAGCTGTTGATCTCGATGCCGGCTTCGGCCAGTGCCTCGGTATTGACCAGCAGGTTAGAGCCGTCCGCCTGGTATGGCGTGAAGGCACCGGTGGTGTTCTTGCCCGCTTCGACCATGCCTGCATCTTCTGGCGAGACATATTCCTGCCAGAGCTCGGCATTGACGGCGGCCTGGGCCGCGCCGCCACCGAACATCACGTCGCCTTGCGGGTTGCCGGCTTCGCTGCGGATACGCGAATAGAGCTCGCCCGTGCCGGCGGTGATCAACTGGACGGACACGCCGGTGCTTTCTTCAAACACCGGGATCAGGCTCTGCAACATGCCTTCCTCGTTGGGCGTATAGACCACCAGCGTCGTGCCGGAAATCTCCTGGCCCTGCGCGCTGGCGAGGGCGACAAGCGACACGGCGGTAGCGAAAAAGGCGGTAGCGGTAATCTTGGTCAGGCTAGGCATGGCGTTCCTCCGGATTTGAACTGTTCGACTTGAATGGTTGAAAGGGCTCCTCACAACAAAGCCTGCTCGTTGCGGCCCATGAAGCGGAAGGCGATGTAGACTGCGCAGCCGCTGAGCAGCAGCAGGATGGTCGAGAGCGCCGCGGCCACCCCGAAATCGCCGTCGAGGATCAGCAGGTAGATGCGCACCGGCATGGTCATGGTGCTCCCGACATAGAGCACCAGCGACGAGGATAGCTCGTTGATTGCCGTAACAAAGCTCAGCATGCCGCCCGCGATTATGCCCGGCACGATCAGCGGCACGGTGATGCGCAGGAACGCCTGGAAAGGGCTGTAGCCCAGTGAGATTGCCGCCTCTTCCATGCTGGGCGAAATCTGTCGCAGCGACGATGCCGTGGTGCGCACCGTGTAGGGCAGGCGCCGGATGAAGATCGACAGGATGATGATGGTCGCCGTGCCGGTCAGCACGATGGGGCCGGTGTTGAAGGCGGCGATGAAGGCAATGCCGATGACGATGCCTGGCATGACATAGGGCACCATGAATGCGCCATCGAGCAGCGCCGTGTTGAAGTTGGTGCGCCGGGCGACCAGCACGCCAACCACCGTACCCACGATCACGATCAGCGCTACTGCCGCCATCGAAAAGGTCAGCGAATTGCGCACCACATCGCCCAGCCCAAACAGGATGCGCTCATAGCTCTGCAGCGCAAAGCCATCCTGGAACACGGGGCCGCTGGTTTTGCGGAAGGAATAGATGACCGAGATGATGACCGGCAGCGCGCCGCACAGGCCGATGAAGTAGACGGCAAAATGGGCCAGCACATTCCGCCAGCCCTTGAGCTGGATACGGATCGGCTTGTTGATCATGTTGCCGTGGTAGACGTTCCGGCGCGACACGTAGCGCTGCAGCATGACGAAGACCATTGATACCAGGATCAGCACGACGCTGATCGTGGTGGCCATCGACATGTTGGAGCCCACTTCTGCCGAATAGAGCGTGAAGGCTTCGGTCGCCAGCACATTATAGCCACGTCCGAGCAGGCGCGGCGTGCCGAAATCGGCAATGGCCTGGATCAGCGCCAGCAGGCCGCCGGCGGTGAGTGCTGGAAACACCATGGGGAACGAGATCTTCATCGTCCGCTGCCAGGGCGTCAGCCCCAGGCCTTCGGCGGCCTCTTCGAGCGAGCGGTTCACATTGCTCAGCGCGCCCGAGACCATCAGGTAGACGTATGGATAGAACTTGAGCGAGAAGACGATGAGAATGCCGCCCACGCCATAGATAGGCGGCATGTTGATGCCCATGTCGCGCAGAAACCCGCGCACCACGCCACCGGCACCGAACAGCACGATCCACGAATAGGCGCCGATAAACGGCGGCGATACCAAAGCAAGAATGGCCAGCAGCGACACGAACTTGCCGCCGCGTATGACGAAGCGCGACACGCAGAAAGCCATGATGGAGCCCAGCAGCAGCGCGCCGAACAACCCGCCGAAACCGACAACCAGAGTATTGAAGAACGCCTGGTGAAATCGCGGTTCGCCGAGGAATTTGAGGTAGTTGGCGATCGTGACATTGCCCTGCTGGTCGTAGAAGCTGGCCGTCAGAACAGAGCCGACCGGGATAAACAGCAGCACGAACAGCATCAGCCAGGTGAGGATCATCACCACGGTCCAGAAGTTGAGGCGCGGCATGGCGCTCACCCTCCGATACGGATGTTGTCGGCGCCAAAGGCCATAAGCGCCTCGCGCGGCACCAGCACACTCACCTGCTCGCCCGGCTGGTGTGTCAGGGTCATCCCCGGATTGGCAATTTGCACCACCACAAGGCCCGCCGGTGTTTCCACCTGCACATGCGCTTCGCGACCCAGATAGGTGAATTTGGCGATGGTGCCCTCAAGCGTCGCAGCGCCACCAGTGTCGCCGCCGCGCGCCGCCAGCCCTAGCCGCTCCGGACGCGCGGTCCACACCGTGGCTCCCGGCAGGCTCAGGCCCAACTGGCTCAGCATGGCATCAAGGGCCGCTCCCGGCGCGAACGTATTGAGGGTCCCGACGAACTCGGCGACGAAGCGGGTCTGCGGATCGCCATAGATTTCGGGCGGCGTGCCGACCTGTTCGATCCGGCCGGCGTTCATCACGCAGATGCGGTCGGAAATGGCCAGCGCCTCTTCCTGGTCATGCGTCACATAGATGGTCGCAATATCGACCTGCTTCTGGATATCGCGGATTTCCTCTCGCAGCTCGATGCGCAGCTTGGCATCGAGGTTGGACAGCGGCTCATCCATCAGCAACAGGCGCGGCTTGATAACCATGGCGCGGGCGAGCCCGATGCGCTGCTGCTGCCCGCCGGACATGGCCGCCGGCAGACGGTCCGCCATGGCCCCGAGACGAACCGCCTCGAGCGCCTGCGTAACCCTCGTCTTGATCTCGGCGGCCGGCACTTTGCGCGGCTTGAGCCCGAAAGCAACATTTTCAAAGACGCTGAGGTGAGGGAACACCGCATAGTCCTGGAACACCATGCCGATATCGCGCTGGTGCGGCGGCACGATGCGCAGGTTGGCGCCATCGAGAGTGATGTCACCCGAGGTCAGGTCATTGAAGCCGGCGATCGAGCGCAGCAATGTTGTCTTGCCGCAGCCGCTGGGGCCCAGCAGGGTAAAAAACTCCCCGCGCTCCACGGCAACTGACACCCCGTTCAGCGCCATGAACTCGGGCCCAAAACGCTTCATCGCATTGCTGACGGTTAGGTAACTCACGCCGATCCCCCAGACATCTTCGTCACAGAACCGTCACATATGACACCGACAAACTTTCGTATTGCAACATTTATTCGCGTAGTTCACGATCATTTCGACCCCAATTGATCATATTCGAACTGGAGGATTCTGATGGTCATTCGCAAACGTACATTTCTGGCGCTGTCTGTCGCGGCGCTCATTGGCTCCACGAGCATGTCGTCGATCGCCTTTGCCCAGGATGGATCGGTGGTGATCTACACCGCCCACAAGTCGTCCATCGTCGACACGCTGCTGCCCATTTTCGAGCAGGAAACCGGCCTCAAGGCCGAGGTGGTCAAGCTCGGCTCGGGTGACATCGCCAAGCGCGTGCAGGCCGAGTCCGGCGCTCCGGCCGCCGACGTCATCTGGTCCATCTCGGGCAGCCAGCTCACCGAGCTCAAGGACCTGCTCGAGCCCTATACCCCACCCGAGGCCGATCAGATCGATCCGCAATTCGTCAAGGACGATGCCTGGACGCCATATACCGCCGTGGTCTACGTGCTCGCGGTCAATACCGACTTGCAGCCGCTCGACACTGCACCCAAGACCTGGGCCGAACTTGCCGATCCTAAATGGGCTGGCCAGATCGCCAGTGCCCGCGCCGATGGTTCGGGTTCGGCCATGCAGCAGCTGCAGACCGTCCTCACCGTCTTCGGTGACGAAGGCTGGGCCAAATATGCAGAAATGGCCAAGAACTTTGTGTTTGCCGATTCCTCGGGCGCAGTTCCGCGTTTCGTGGCCGATGGCGAAACATCGATGGGCCTGACGCTGGAAGACAATGCACTGGAATATGTCCAGGGCGGCGCGCCGATCTCCATCGTGCACCTGTCCGACGGCACTGCTGCAACGCCGGATGGTGTCGCCCTCGTCAAGGGCAGCCCGAATCCGGAAGGCGGCAAGGCCTTTATCGACTGGGCCATGTCCAAGTCCACCCAGGAAAAGCTGGCCATGGATATCGGCCGCCGCTCGGTGCGTCTCGATGTTGCCGGTCCTGCCGGCACGCCGAACCTGGCCGACCTCACCCTGGTCGATGTCAAGCCTCTGAGCGATTTCGGCGGTGCCGAAGCCGTTCTCGCAGAATGGCGGACTGCCATCGGCGAATAAGCGGGCCGTTCACTACAGCCAGACTAGAGACAGGACCAAATGAGGCAACTTGAAGCCTTTTCGCTGGGCAAGAAGTTCGGCCATCCCGAGACCAACGAAGACAGCCTCGTGGTCATGCCAAACCTGGGTTACGCCGTCATCGACGGCGTAACCGACCGCAATGGAACGCGCTATGACGGCATGTTGTCAGGCCAATTTGCCTCGCGCACCGTCAAGCGTGCCATCGAGATATTCCTGCTCGCGCAGGGCGATCCGAGCCAGCCCGACCTGCAATTCCAGGGCGGCGAGCACTTCATCGACTATCTCGGCAGGTCCATTCATGCCGGCTATGTCGCCCACGATGCACTTGCCGCAGTGGAAGCGGACTGGAAGCTGCGCGGTGGCTGCACGGTCATGGCCGCCATGCTGATTGGAGATCGGCTCGAAGTCGTCGCCGTGGGTGATAGCGGCATCCGCATCAATGGCCACGATACCCTGCAGGTGCTCAAGCCGCTCGACGATGTCACCGCCATACTGCGCCGGGAAACCTGGCACTATTTCGAGGCGCTTGGCAGCTCGACCGCCGATTGCGATCGCTACGCCACGTCATTGACCTGGCAGGGCACCCGCAACCAGCCGGAAGGCAGTGCCACTGCGGACCCGGACCTGCTGGCCACCATAGAAGGCCGGGTGCTGGAAGCCTGTCGCAACCATCTGCCCGGCGTTCCCGACAACGAATTGCTGGACCTCATCCAGCACGGCATTGCGCATGGCCAGGGCAATTTCCAGAATGTCACCGAGCCGGTGCTGGGCTATGGCGGCATTGACGGCTTCCTGGTGCCGCCCCGTTTCATCGAAACCCGCAGCTATGATCTGGCAGAAGTGGAAACGATCGAGCTATTCTCCGACGGTTACTTCAAACCGGGCGAGGGATTCGGTGTGGCGGCCTGGGAAGCGGCTTTCCAGGAGGTCGAAACCGAAGACTACCACAAGATCGGCCGTTACATGAGCACCAAGGGTACAACGGATACGCAGCTCACTGATGACCGGAGCTATCTGGGCGTGAGGCTGAAATGAGCGGCGACGTCGCTCCGAGTTTGCGCTCCGCATCATCCGTCACGCCTGTCGAAAACGGCCGTGCCCGTGACCGCCGCCAAGCCATCCTCGGGGCCGTGCGCGCGAATGGCGCAGCATCGGTGGCCGAACTCGCCGCCCGGTTCGACGTGACCTACCAGACCATCCGGCGCGACCTGCGTGCCCTTGAGCTGCAGGGACTGCTGCAAAAGGGGTTTGGCGGCGCCTTTGCCTCTCCCGGTGTCGCCCATCATACCCATGACGAACGCCATGCCAGCCAGCTCTCGGTGAAGCGCCGGCTGGTGCAGGCGCTCGAAGAATTCCTCCTGCCCGGCGCTACCATCTTCGTCGGGCTGGGCACGACATTTGATTCCCTCCATGAAATTCTGGCGCGTCATCCGGGCGTACTTATCGCCACCCCCAATCTCGAGGTCGCACACTCCTGTGCGCTCAAGACCGACGCCACCGTTTATGTCTATGGCGGTTACGTCCGCAACAAGGACTCCTCGGTCCTGACGCTTGGCGATGATAGCCGGCAGCGCTTCAAGTTCGATATTGCGGTCATCGGTGCGAGCGCCATCGACCGCGAGGGCACGGTGCAGGAGTTCGATCCGATGGAGGTCGATCTGGTACGCTCCATCCTGCCCCATGCCAGGCAAGTCATCCTCGTCGCCCATGATGACAAGTTCGAGCGTCGCGCACCCCATGTCGTGACCCAGATGGCCGATGTTGACGTCCTGATCACCAATGGTGACCCGCTGCAGCGTTTCGACGACGCCGCAACACTTGCCTCGACCCGGGTGATCGCGCTCGACTAACCCCGACCGCGGTTTCGAGCGGAGTTGGATAACCCTGACTGCCGTGCCCGGCGATTTCAGCCATGAAGATCTGCTCGCGGGAAGTCTGGATCTGGTGGGTTCGGCCCCTGACGGTCAACCACACACTCGTCGCGACCGCCAATGGATCTCGCCATGATGCGCCCGCTCGATCGCCGGCTGGGGGATATCTGCTTTCAGGTACTGGCCGGCCTTATCTGAACGGCCGAAATGGCACGCCAAGCTGCCACGCCTGCGGCAGGTCAATCCCTGCTGGGAGCGCAGTTTTCCTTCAGCCCTGTCGGTGTAAAAAACCCCGACCTTCGGAAAGGCCGGGGTTGATTGGTCGGAGTAGAGTGATTCGAACACTCGACCCCCTGCTCCCGAAGCAGGTGCGCTACCAGGCTGCGCTATACTCCGTCAGGAAGGCGACACGGGATTTGGTGGCGGCGCCGCATTTTCATGCGATCGCTGCCCGTCGCGATGGGGCGGGTTATAGCCGCGCTTGCCATCCCGTTCAAGCGTCTCGCAGCGGCTTTTTGCGGGCCAGCGGTCGTGTTGCGCAGCACTTCCAAACCGTGTAGGAACCGCGCCAGTTGGGGCGTCGCCAAGCGGTAAGGCACCGGTTTTTGGTACCGGCATTCCCAGGTTCGAATCCTGGCGCCCCAGCCAGTCCCCTCATTACCATGTGCCCCCGCTGCCGTGCCGGTCGCGTCTGCCTGATAAATGATCAGGCGACGCCGCCTTGCATACATGGTCGCTGCAGAATCGACACCTCCCACCAAAAACACGGCGCACCAAGACCATCCGCACCGCAGAAGCGCCCCGAAATCCACGATTTCGCTGCCCGACCGCGTCTCGGCTTCCTGCCCAAATTTTAGCCGAACCGCATCGCCTTGCCCAGATATTGCGCAGGCGCGTCGCGGCTCTATATCCGTAAGCCATTGATTCCGCGCGCCTTTCCAATTGGCACGCCGCTTGCTCCTTCTGAACCGAGTAAGGAGCTAGGGTTCCGGCGCTGCACGGCGCGTCTGGTCCGAGAGCTGCCACCAGCCGGGAGACATCCGGCCGGACGCACGGCGGGACAAAAGCCCGGGAGACCTCGATAGCCAAGGGATTGGCGCGATGGTTTCTGCCCAATCCCTTTTTGTGAGAACGCAAAGGGGAATTGAGATGACGTTTCTGACCAGGATTGCAACCGTAGCCGCCCTCTCGATGGCCCTCGCCACCGGCACATCCAGCCTGGCGCTGGCCCAGGCCAAGACCGATTTCAAGGTCGCCTGGTCGATCTATGTCGGCTGGATGCCCTGGGGCTACGCCGCCGACGCCGGCATCGTCCAGAAATGGGCCGACCAGTATGGCATCACCATCGAGGTCACCCAGTTCAACGACTATGTGGAATCGATCAATCAGTACACCGCCGGCGCCTATGACGCGGTGACGCTGACCAATATGGATGGCCTCTCCATCCCCTCCGCCGGTGGCGTCGATACCACCGCCGTGGTCATCGGCGATTTCTCGGCCGGCAATGACGCGGTCATCCTCAAGGGCGCGGGCGACCTGGCGTCCATCGCCGGCCAGTCGGTCAACCTCGTCGAATTCTCGGTGTCGCACTACCTGCTCGCCCGGGCGCTCGAAAGCGTCGGCATGACCGAGCGTGATGTCAGCGTCGTCAATACCTCCGATCCCGACATGGTCGGCGCCTTCCAGACCGCCGATGTCACCGCCATGGTGACCTGGAATCCGATGGTTTCGGAAATCCTGGCGCTCCCCGACGCCACCAAGGTCTTCGACAGCGCCCAGATCCCCGGCGAGATCATCGACATGATGGTCGCCAATACCGAGGTGCTGGAGGCCAATCCCGATTTCGGCAAGGCGCTGGTCGGCATCTGGTATGACACCATGGCGATCATGACGGCCGATACGCCCGAAGGCGCCGCCGCGCGCGAGGCCATGGGCGCCGCCTCGGGCACCGACCAGGCCGGCTTTGAAGCCCAACTCGCCGCCACCAAGCTCTTCCCCACCGCCGCCGAGGCCGTGACCTTCACCACCTCGCCCGATCTCGCCACCACCATGGACAAGGTGCGCACCTTCCTCTTCGACAAGGGCCTGCTCGGAAGCGGCGCCCCCTCGGCCGACGTCATCGGCATCGAGCTGCCCGACGGCACGGTGCTGGGCGACAGCGCCAATGTGAAGCTGCGCTTCACCGCAGAATACATGCAGATGGCGGCTGAAGGGGCGCTGTAGCCCCCTCATCCGGCGCTACGCGCCACCTTCTCCCACGAGGGGAGAAGGGCCCGCCTGAGGCCTCCCGGTTCCATCCCCTTCTCCCCGCCGTGGGAGAAGGTGCCCGAAGGGCGGATGAGGGGCTTCGAAGGTCACCAACCGTCCGAGCAAAAACCATGCGCTGGATCAATACCAAACCATCGCCGGCCGTCGCCACGCTGCTGATGCTGGCGCCCTTCGTGCTGCTGGTCATCGCCTATGGCGTGGGCTCGGCCGCGCGGTTGGCGGACAATCCCAGCGACAAGCTGCTGCCGGCACTGCAGACCATGGTCGACGCCGTCAACCGCCTGGCCTTCATTCCCGATCCGCGCACCGGCGAACTCATCCTGTGGTCCGATACGGCGGCGAGCCTCGTCCGTCTGTTCTCGGCGCTGGGCATTTCCACGCTTATCGCTCTGGTCTTCGGCATGCTTGTCGGCATGCTGCCCTATGTCCGGGCGCTGCTCGCGCCCTTCATCGCCACCATTTCCATGGTCCCGCCGCTGGCCTTGCTGCCCATCCTCTTCATCGTGCTGGGCCTGGGTGAAACCGCCAAGATCACCCTGATCGTTATCGGCGTCGCCCCGGCCATGATCCGCGACCTGGCCCTGCGGGTCATCGAGCTGCCCAAGGAACAGATCACCAAGGCCGAGACGCTGGGCGGCTCCTCCTGGCAGATCGCTTTGCGCGTCGTGCTGCCGCAAATCCTGCCGCGGTTGATCACCAGCCTGCGCCTCCAGATGGGGCCCGCCTGGCTCTTCCTCATTGCCGCCGAAGCCATTTCGGCCGACAGCGGCCTTGGCTACCGCATCTTCCTCGTTCGCCGCTATCTCTCGATGGATGTGATCTTTCCCTATGTGGCCTGGATCACGCTGCTCGCGGTCATCACCAGCTTAGCGCTCGATCGGCTGCGCATCGTCGTCTTCCCCTGGTCCAATCTGGGGGCACGCTGATGAGCACCATCGTCTTCGACAAGGTCTGGAAGGAATATGGCGACCAGATCGTCCTCGAGAAGATCAGCCTGACCATTGCCTCGCGCGCCTTCGTCGCCCTGGTCGGCCCCTCCGGCTGCGGCAAGACCACCTTCCTCAAGCTGCTCCTGGGCGAGGAAGCCCCGACGCAGGGCACCATTACCATGGATGGCGTGCCGCTCGTCGCCGAGCCCGCTCCCGACCGCGGCGTGGTATTCCAGCGCTATTCGGTCTTCCCGCACCTGACCGTGCTGGGCAATGTGCTGCTGGGCAAGGAGTTCAGGAGCCCCGTGGCGGCACGGCTCTTCGGCGCGGCGCGCCGCAATGCCGTGGACGAAGCCATGGCGCTGATCGCCGAGGTGGGCCTGGCTGGTTCCGAAACCAAATACCCCGCCCAGCTCTCCGGCGGCATGCAGCAGCGGCTGGCTCTGGCGCAGGCGCTGATCATGAAGCCCAAGGTCCTCCTGCTCGACGAGCCCTTCGGCGCGCTCGACCCCGGCATCCGCGCCGACATCCACGTGCTGATGAAGCGGCTGTGGCACGAGACTGAACTGACCGTCGTCATGGTCACCCATGACATGCGCGAGGCCTTTACCCTGGGCACCCGCGTTATTGCCTTCGAGCGCCCCCGCGACCGCCCGGAAGAGCGCGAGCGTTACGGCGCGCTGCTCAGCCGCGACATCGACATCTGGCCGCCGCGCATCGCTGGCGAGCCCTCCCTCTTTGCCCCCGACCGGGACGACCCGGCCATTCCTTTGGGCCTCAGCCAGGACGACCCGGCGCCACAAGGAGACAATCCATGAGCCGCACCCCGGATCAGATCGCCGCCGACCGCGCGCGCTACGAGGAACACCAGCGAAAGGGCCTGCAGAATGCCCCCAGGGCCTTGCCCGGCCCGAGCGTCATCCCCGCTGCGCCGATTGCCGCCCCCATTCATGTCGAGACCATTCCAGGCGGCTGGTACTGGTCGACCACCCTCAAGGCCGGCGACACCATCCGCATCGCGCAGGACCATGGCCCCTCTGCCGTGTCGCTGATCGCCTGGTCCTCCGCCGATGCGTCCGAGCGCCTCAACCTGCCCGATACCGTCAAGGTGCAGTGGACCACCTCCATCGCCCGGGGCAGGGTGCTGTTCACCGATATGGGCCGGGTGCTCTTCTCGGTGACCGAAGCCGCTTCCACGGCCCATGACGCGCTGGTCGGCGGCTCTACCGCCGCGTCCAATGCCGCCAGATATGCCGGTGACCAGCGCAACACGCGCGACAATTTCATCCTCGTCGCCGGCAAGCTCGGCCTGGACCGCCGCGACATCCCCTCGGCGCTGACCCTCTTCGCGCCCGTGTGGGTCGATGCTGAAGGCAGTTTCATCTGGCGCGACGAGCTGCGCGTTGCCGGCGACTATGTCGAGCTACGCGCCGAGATGGACCTGATCATCGCCCTCTCCAATTGCCCGCATCCGCTCGATCCGAGCCCAAACTATGCGCCCCGACCCGTCACCGTGACGCGCTTCCGCGCGCCAGTTGCCTCGGACGATCTCTGCCGCACTGCCACCGCCGAAGCCGTGCGCGGCTTTGAAAACAACGCCATGCAGCTGGCTTGAGGGGAGGCGAAAATGGACTATCTCATCCCCGCCGAAAAGCCCTGGTCCGGCCTTGTCCGCAAGGGCCAGACCATCCGCATCATAGACAGCGAAGGCCAGCAGGCCGTCGATACGCTGTTCTACAGGGCCGACGACTTCTCCGAGCGCTATAGCGGCCAGGACACCTTGCGCGTCAACGGCAAGGCCTATGTTGGCCTGGGTACCAAAATCGTCAGCAACGAAGGCAATGTGATGCTGACCGTCACCGCCGACTCCTGCGGCCGGCATGACACCTCGGCCGGCGCCTGCTCGTGCGAAAGCAACACCGTCCGCTTCGGCCACGACACCCGATATCTCCACGCCTGCCGCGATAACTTCCTGCTCGAAGTGACCCGGCACGGCATGTCCAAGCGCGACATCGTCCCCAACATCAATTTCTTCATGAACGTCCCCATCGAGCCGAGCGGCCAGATGACCATCGTCGACGGCCTCTCCGCTCCCGGGGATCACGTCGAAATGCGCGCCGAAATGGACGTCCTCTGCGTCATCTCCAACTGCCCCCAGGTCAACAACCCCTGCAACGGCTTCAACCCCACGCCGATCCGGGTCGTGATTTCGGGCGGTGCGGAATGAGTGCGATTTTGCTCGATCTCACCGCATTCACCGGACAGCACCTCCCCCTCGACGGGGGAGGCTGGGAGGGGGTGTGGACTGGCCCCGATGCTTCGTGCCTAAACATCCCCATCCCCATCACTCCCCGCAAGGGGGAGGGTGCCGACCGTGCCCGCGGGGAACGCTAGGCCATGTTCACCAAAGTCCTCATCGCCAATCGTGGCGAAATCGCCGTGCGCATCATCAAGACGCTGCGCCGCATGGGCATTGCCTCGGTGGCCGTCTATTCCGATGCCGATCGCTTCACCCGGGCGGTCCAGCTTGCCGACGAAGCTGTCCGCCTCGGCCCCGCTCCGGCCAGCGACAGCTATCTCGACGTCGATTCCGTCATTGCGGCCTGCAAGGCCACCGGCGCCCAGGCGGTGCATCCCGGTTATGGCTTTCTGTCCGAGAATATCGGCTTCGCCCAGCGCCTCGCCGATGCCGGCATCACCTTCATCGGCCCGACGCCGGCCAATATCGAGGCCTTCGGCCTCAAGCACACCGCGCGCGAGCTGGCCAAGGCCAGCGGCGTGCCGCTGCTGCCGGGCACCGGCCTGCTGAGCAGCGCCGCCGAAGCCCTCAGTGCCGCCGAAACTATCGGCTATCCGGTCATGCTCAAGAGCACGGCCGGGGGCGGGGGCATCGGCATGCAGCTTTGCGCCGACAGGACGGCGCTCGCAGCCGCCTTCGACAGCGTGCAGCGCACGGCGACAGCCAGCTTCGGCGATGCGCGCGTCTATATCGAGCGCTTCGTCTCCGCGGCGCGCCATGTCGAAGTGCAGATATTCGGCGATGGCAAGGGCAGGGTGGTTGCCCTGGGCGAACGCGATTGCTCGCTGCAGCGCCGCAACCAGAAGGTGGTGGAAGAGACGCCGGCCCCGGGCCTGTCCGACGCCGTGCGCGCGCGGCTGCACCAGGCCGCGACCGATCTTGGCTCAGCCGTCAAATACGCTTCGGCCGGTACGGTGGAGTTCATCTATGACCCCGTCCGCGAGGATTTCTACTTCCTCGAAGGGAACACCCGCCTTCAGGTCGAGCATCCCGTCACCGAGGCGGTGTTCGACATCGATCTGGTCGAATGGATGATCCGCCAGGCCGCCGGCGAGGATCCGATCGCCAAGGCCGGTCCGCTCACCCCGCAAGGTGCGGCCATCGAAGTCCGGCTCTATGCCGAAATCCCGCATGCCGATTTCCGGCCCAGTGCGGGCCTGCTGACCGAAGTCAGCTTCCCCGACCACATCCGCGTCGATGGCTGGATCGAGACCGGCACCGAGGTCACGTCCTACTACGATCCCATGCTGGCCAAGATCATCGTCGCCGGCATCGACCGCCCCACCGCCATCGCCAATCTGCGCGCCGCGCTCAAGGCCACGTCCATTTGCGGCATCGAGACCAACCTGACCTATCTCCGCGCCATCGCCGCCTCAGATCTGCTCGCCAGCGGCAAGGTGGCCACCACCGCGCTAAAGGATTTTGTCTTCGTGCCCGACGTGGTGGAGGTCATCGCCCCCGGCGCCCAGTCGAGCATCCAGGAACTGCCGGGACGCCTCGGTCTCTGGCATGTCGGCGTGCCGCCCAGTGGTCCGATGGACGAATACTGCTTCCGCCACGCCAACCGGCTGGTCGGCAATGCCGACACCACGGCGGCGCTGGAGCTGACAGTCGCCGGACCAACCCTGCGCTTCCATGCCCCGGTCACCATCGCCCTGTCGGGCGCGACCATGCCGATGAAGCTCGATGGCGTCCCGGTCGCCCACAATACCCCCATCGCCATTGGTGCCGGCCAGACACTGGCCATCGGCGCCGTCGATGGACCGGGCCAGCGCAGCTATCTCGCCGTGGCGGGCGGCTTTGCCGCGCCAGTGGTGCTGGGGTCCCGCGCCACCTTCGGCCTCGGCCAGTTCGGCGGCCATGCCACCGGCGCGCTCAAGGCCGGGCAGGTCCTGCACCTTGCACGCGCGGACCAAATTGGGCTGCCGGCCGGAGCGCCGGCGCCTCTCACCCGCCACTGGAATGTCGGCGTGCTCTATGGCCCGCATGGCGCGCCGGACTTCTTTCAGGACGGCGATATCGAAACCCTCTTCGCCACCGACTACGAAGTCCATTTCAACAGCGCCCGCACGGGTGTGCGCCTCATCGGCCCGGCGCCCAAATGGGCCCGCACCGACGGTGGCGAAGCCGGACTCCACCCCTCCAACCTGCATGACAACGCCTATGCCGTCGGCGCCATCGATTTTACCGGCGACATGCCGATCATCCTGGGTCCCGATGGCCCGAGCCTGGGCGGCTTCGTCTGCCCGGCGGTGATCGCCCGCGACGAACTCTGGAAGATGGGCCAGTTCAAGCCCGGCGACACCATCCGCTTCCACCCCGTGGAGCGTCCGGACGATCCCATTGCCGGTCCGGCCATCCAGCGTCCGCAACTCGACACCGGTTCGGCCATCCTGGCGCGATCCGATGGGGGTCCGGTGCCGGTCGTCTATCGCCGCCAGGGCGACGACAATCTCCTCGTCGAATATGGCGACATGTCGCTCGACATCGCCCTGCGGCTGCGCGTTCATCTGCTGCAGGAAGAACTGAAGAAAAGTGCCAGCATGCTGGCGGCAATCGACCTGACGCCTGGCATTCGCTCGCTGCAAATCCACTATGATGGCACGACCCTGTCGCGCACCCGCCTGCTCGGCCTGCTGGCCGAAATCGAGGCCTCGCTCCCCGCTGCCGAGGATGTCGTGGTGCCCAGCCGCATCGTCCACCTGCCCCTGTCATGGAACGACCCCGACATCCAGCTGGCCATGCGCAAGTACCAGGAGCTGGTGCGCCCCAACGCCCCATGGTGCCCGGACAATATCGAATTCATTCGCCGCATCAATGGGTTGGAGAGCATCGACGAAGTCAGGCGTACCATCTTCGATGCCAGCTATCTCGTGCTCGGCCTGGGCGATGTCTATCTTGGCGCGCCGGTAGCCACCCCCATGGATCCGCGCCATCGCCTCGTCACCACCAAATACAACCCGGCCCGCACCTGGACGCCGGAAAATGCGGTGGGGATCGGGGGCGCCTATATGTGCGTCTACGGCATGGAAGGCCCTGGCGGATATCAGCTTTTCGGCCGCACCATCCAGGTCTGGAACACTTGGCGCTCGACCCCGGAATTCACACCGGGCAAGCCCTGGCTGCTCAATTTCTTCGACCAGATACGCTTCTTTCCGGTCAGTCACGACGAGCTCACCGAGGCCCGCGCCGCCTTCCCGCACGGCGCTTATCCGCTCAAAATCGAGGAGACGCAGTTCTCCTATGCCGAATATGCCGCCGACCTGGCGGCCAATGCCGGCAGCATCGCCGCCTTCAAGACCCGCCAGCAAGCCGCCTTCGAAGCCGAACGCAACCGCTGGAAAGCCGAGGGCCTCGACAGTTTCATAGCCGACGATGCCGGCAATGGCGCGGCGGAAGGCGACATTCCGCTCGGATGCTTCGGCGTCGCCAGCGGCGTGCCGGGCAATATCTGGAAGATCCTCGTCGAGGACGGCGCCGCAGTCGCCGAGGGCGACGCCGTCGCCATCATCGAATCCATGAAGATGGAAATCACCGTCACCGCCCATGCCGCCGGCCGTGTCCGCGAAGTGCGGGCCGGCCCGGGCCGCAATGTCAAAACCGGCGACGTCGTCGTCGTGCTGGAGGAAATCTGATGCTGCCGATCATGCTCGACCTGGCAACCCTGAAGGCGCTCTATGCCGATCGGACGGTCACGCCCCGCGATGTGATGGAGGCCGTCATCGAACGCCGCGCCGCCTGGCCCGACAAGGCGGTTTTCATCACGCCCACCAGTGACGCCGGCCTGCGCGCCGCCGCCGACGCGTTGATGAGCCAGCACCCCGAGCCCAACAGCCTGCCGCTCTGGGGCATTCCCTTTGCGGTGAAGGACAATATCGATGTGGCCGGCCTGCCGACCACCGCGGCGTGCCCGGCCTTCGCCTATCACCCAGCCGCCGACGCCACCGTGGTCGCCCGCCTGCGCGCTGCCGGGGCCATCGTCATCGGCAAGACCAATCTCGACCAGTTCGCCACTGGCCTCAACGGCACCCGCTCGCCCTATGGCGCGCCACGTTCGGTCTTTGATGCCGGCTATGTCTCGGGCGGTTCCAGCTCGGGCTCGGCCGTCGCGGTCGCGGCGGGTTTCGCGAGTTTCTCGCTGGGCACCGACACCGCTGGCTCGGGCCGCGTCCCGGCCATGTTCAATAACCTCGTCGGCATCAAGCCGACGCCGGGTCTGCTGCCCAATACCGGCGTCGTGCCTGCCTGCCGCAGTGTCGACTGCGTCACCATCTTTGCCGCCACGGTCGGCGAAGGCGTCGCCATCCGCCAGGTCGCCGAAGGCTTCGATGCCGCCGATCCATTCTCGCGCAAGGCCAGGTGGGCCGGCCTGCCCGTCGACAATATCCGCGTCGGCGTGCTCGACGGGGCCGAGCGCGAATTCTTCGGCAATGCAGAGGTCGAACGGCTCTACGATGCCGCCATCGCCAATATCCGCGCCCTCGGCGCCACCATCGTCCCCTTCGACTACACCCCGTTTCGCGAGGCGGCGGCGCTGCTTTATGAGGGCCCATGGGTGGCCGAGCGGCTTGCAGCGGTGGAAGAGTTCTTCGCCAGCAACGAGGCCGATTTCGATCCCACAGTGCGGGCCATCATCGGCGGCGCCAAGGGCAAGACGGCGGTCGAGGCCTTCAAGGGCAAGTATCGCCTCGAAGAACTGCGCCGCATCACCGAGGCCGAATGGGCCAAGGCCGATGTGCTGCTGCTGCCAACCTCCCCAACCACTTACACCGTGGAGGCCATGCGGGCCGACCCGATCCGGCTCAATTCGCATTTCGGCCGCTACACGAACTTCGTCAACCTGCTCGATTGCGCGGCCATTGCCGTTCCCGCCGGCTTCGACAGCGCCGACCACCTGCCTGCCGGCGTGACCCTGGTCGCCCCCGCCTTCACCGACAACGCCCTGGCGCCCCTGGCCGATGCCCTGCACCGCCAGGGCGCGCGTGGCATGGGCCGGGACAAGGCGGCAAGCCTGCCAGAAACGAGCAAGGTGCTCCCTGCGGCCAGCGACATGGTCCCGATCGTCGTGGTCGGTGCCCATCTCACCGGCATGCCGCTCAACAAGGAACTGACCGGTCCCGGCGGACGCATGCTCAAGGCCTGCCGGACTGCCGCCAACTACCGGCTCTTCGCCCTGCCGGGCACGGTACCGCCCAAGCCGGGCATGCTGCAGGAGCCGGGCTTTGCCGGGAGCGGGCTCGCGGTGGAAGTCTGGGAATTGCCGGCCGCGGCCTTCGGCCAATTCGTGGCGCGCATTCCGGCGCCGCTCGGCATCGGCAAGGTGACGCTCGAGGACGGGTCGCAGGTGTCCGGATTCCTGTGCGAAGCCCATGCCCTGGCTGGTGCCGAGGACATCACCCATCACGGCGGCTGGCGCGCTTATCTCGCCAGCCGCGTGTAATCTGGGAGGACAGCGCAATGCTCAAGTGGCTACGGACCGGAATCACTCTCATCGTCAACGGCTTTGCCGCCCGGAGCGGGGCGATTGGTTACTCCCGGGCAGGCAAGATCAGCCGCAATCGAGGCAATGTGATTGTTCGCGCCAGACGCCCGTGAGGTTGAGCCCCTTGTGATTGCTGCACCGACCTGGTTGGCGAGGCAGAAAGGTCAGCAATGCTAACTTGAAGGGCTCAGCGCCCGTGTCCATGGTTATGGCCGGAGGTGGCCATGAATAATACCGAACGGGAGTGCATTGTTCAGACTGTCGAAGTCACGCTTGACGGTGAGATTCACCGTGCGAGTTACTACGTTGAGAACAATATCATCCATGCGCGGATCGGCGGACACCCCGTCTTGAGTCCGCTCGGCAATGCGCCGGCCGCGGACACGGTGAAGGTGCTGCTGACCGAGCATCTGATCCAGCGGCGGCGGGTGGCGGACCAGGCGGCGCGCTGGCTGTCGCGGCTGACCTCTGCCGAGCCCGGCCGCCGCGCGTAACGCGTGCCCTAGGTCGCGAAGACCACGAGCATGTCGGAGCGATAGACCTCTTCAGGCGGCGCGCCGATAGTGTCGAGCCAGCGTGCCAGGCCGGCACCGTGGCGGGCAGAGAGATCGGCGATCACCAGCACCTCGTCGGCGCCATGACAGCGGCGGAAAGCGAGCACCGCGGGGTCCAGCACAACGGGCTCGTAGCCCCCCTGGGCAAACACCTCCGGCAGCCGGCGGCGGAGCTGCAGCAGCGTCTGGGTCAGCATCATCTTGTCGTCACGCTGCGCCATCGGCTGGGCCAGGCGCTGCGCCAGACGCGTGAAATCGACCGGGCGCCGGTTGTCGGGGTCGACAAAGCTCTGCTCCCAATCCTCCGCGCCACGATAGATGTCCGGCACGCCCGGAATGGTCAGCTTCAGTCCCAGCTGGATCAGTGCCTTGCGGCGGCCGATCTCGACCAGCGGCAGCCGCGCAGCATGGAAACTGCGCAGGAATTCCTGGTTGGCCAGGGCAGCGTCGATGAAGGCGGAGACCCGGTTTTCGTAACCGGTATTGTTGACGCCCCAGTCGCTGCGCTGCCGCGCCTCCCGCAGCGACTTTGTCATCGCGGCCTTGACGCGGTCGGCAAGGTCATGGGCTTCGCCCGCGATGGGCGAACCGCCTAGCAGCAGCTGGAACAGCAGGTAAAGATCGTTGGCCGCAATCGCGTCGGCGCCATCGGCCGCCAGAATGGCTCGCCATTCCTGCGTCGCGGCCTGCCATCTGGCGGGGTCGCTGGCAATCGCCGCAACGATGGCGCGCAGGTCCTCTCCCCGCTTGGTGTCATGGGTCGAGGTGGCAATCATGCAGGCCGGATGGGTGGCGAGACGCCGACGATTGCTGTCATGGAAGGCGTAAACCGAAAGGGCAAACCGGTCCGGATGCGCCCCCACCTCGTTGAGCGCAACCAGCCGGTTGTAGCGATAGAGCGCGGTGTCCTCGAGGCCCTTGGCCATCACCGGTCCGCTATATTGCTGGAAGCGGCCGACGGCCTCGGCCACCAGCTTCGGATCATATTCATTGCCCAACGCGCCGCAGAGCACATCCCTCACAAAGTCGAACAGGGCAGGGGGCAGGTGCGCCGCCGATCGCCGCGCCTTGCCAATGGCGACCCCGATCTCGCGCCTGTCGCGCGCCGAGGTGCCTGCATCGTCGGCATAGACGCGATAAACCTCGAGCTGCGCGATGGTTTCGCGCAGCGCCCGGCGCAAGCCGGCCTCGGCGAGGTCCATGGTGGTCCCAACCGCCCAGGCGATCGTGGCGAAGCGCCGCGCCAGGGCCGCAAGCTCGGCCGCCAGCTCATTGTCCATGACCCGCAGCTTGCAGCGATAGGCCTCCTCCTGCGGATCGTCGACCGCGCCGACAAAGGCCTCATAGGCAGCAGTCACCGCCGGCTCGGCATGGGCCGGCATCAGGATCCGGGTGAGCTGCGCGCCAACTTCATAGCCCGTTGTTCCTTCAACCGGCCAATCGCCGCGCAACTGCTCATGCAACGCCAGGATCTTCTCGACAATCAGGTAGATCGGCCTGGGCGCGCATGCGCGCAGCTTCTCGATATACCCCTTGGGGTCGAGCAGACCGTCAATGTGATCGATGCGCAGGCCATCGACCAGCCCCTCTTCGATCAGGTCGAAGATCAGCGCATGGGCATGCGCGAACACATCCGGCCGGTCGATGCGAATGCCGGCCAGGTCGCTGTTGATGAAGAATCGCCGGTAATTGATCTCGTCGCCCGCGACCGAATGGTGGGCGATCCGCCAGTGCTGGCGCGCGATCAGCGCATCAAGGGCCGCCCAGGAGCCCGCCTGTTCCGGATGGCCGGCAAGCGCGGCGATCGCCGCCTCGGCCGTGCCATGGCGCGCGAGTAGCTCGCTTTCGTCCTCGGGACGGATAGGCAGCTTCTGGTCGTCCCCCGCCCAGATGGCGAAGCCGTCGGCATCTGCCTTCAGCTGCAGGTGACCCGCGGTCAGACTCTCGGCATAGCTGGCGCCAAGAAACGGCACGAGCAGCTTGCCCGCCATGCCCGGCCTTGGCGGGTGCCAGTCGATGTCGAACCAGTCGGCATAGCGACTGGACGGGCCGTGCTTGAGCACATCGAGCCACAACCCATTGTCGGCGCCACCCACCCCCATGTGGTTGGGGACGAAATCGAGAATGACGCCCAGGCCGTGCTGCCGCAGCGCTGCCACCAGGGCGCGGAAATCGTCGAGCGATCCCAGCTCCGGATTGATCTGCTGATGATCGACCGTGTCATAGCCATGCGTGCTGCCGGGCCGCGCCTTGAGGATCGGCGAGAGATAGACGTGGCTGACCCCGAGCGCATCGAGATAGGGCGCAAGCCTCTGCGCATCGGCGAAGGTGAAGGCGCTGTTGAGTTGCAGCCGGTAGGTCGCGCGGGGCGCCCGGCCCCCGTCGAAAGAAGGCGTCTGGGAGGTCATAAGCGGTCCGAGCCTGTGTGCACTGGCCACAACGAACCGGGACCGGCCCGGTTCCGGGCGCCGCGGGAGTGACGCAGGCTGAAGGAAGGGGGAGCCCGCAAATGGACAACGGGTCGGGCCGGTAATACGCCTAGTGAGCGCGGAGTCGGCTTCGCGCCGCATGATTGACCAAGGTGTTTGCCCCATGAATGTCATCGACCTCAACGACCAGATCGCCGTCGTCACCGGCGGCGCGCAGGGGCTCGGCTTTGCCATTGCCCGGCGGCTGATCGCTTCGGGCGCCAGGGTCAGCCTGTGGGACACCAATACCGAGGCCCTGGGCATGGCGCTGGACAATCTTGGCCCCGCGTCTTCGGCCAAGACGGTCGACATCACCGATCTTGCGGGTCTGCAGCGGGTGCATGCCGAGGTGGAGGCAGAACTCAGGCCGGTGTCGATACTGGTCAACTCCGCCGGCATTGCCGGCCCCAATGCCACGCTGGAAGACTATGACCCCGACGAGTGGCGTCGCGTCGTCGAGATCAATCTCAACGGCACCTTCTACGTCAACAAGGTGGTCATCCCCGCGATGAAGGCGCGCAACTACGGCCGAATCGTCAACATCTCATCGGTTGCCGGCAAGGAGGGCAATCCGAACCTGTCGGCCTACTCGGCCGCCAAGGCCGGCGTCATCGGGCTCACCAAGTCACTGGGCAAGGAACTCGCCAAATATGACATCGCGGTCAATGCCATCACGCCCGCCACTGCCAAAACGCGCATCCTCGATACGCTGACCAAGGAATTCATCGACTACATGCTGGTGCGCATTCCGCGCGGCCGGTTCCTGGAGGTCGACGAGGCCGCCTCGATGGTGGCCTGGCTGGTCAGCCGGGAAAACAGCTTCACCACCGCCAGCGTCTTCGATCTCTCCGGCGGCCGTACGACCTATTGATTGCCCGCGCAACACCGCGACGAGACCGGCGCAATGCCCCGCAGGCCCTGCGTTTCACGCTGTCGATGACGTCGTAAACGCGTGTTGAATAGCCTCGAACCTGGGGCCTACAGTCGCCTCTTGGTCCATAGTCACATTTCTGTTACCTAGTTGTCACGCAGCTGTTATCTGGCCTGACTAGATCGGGGCCGCACACCATGCGTCCCCGCCACGAGGAGGGTGGCGTGCGCGTATGAGGTTTCGTTTTCTGTCTGATAGATTTCGCTTCTGTTTCGTGAAGCCTTGATGACAGTCCTCAGCGCTCAAATTCGAAGTTCTGGAAGAAGCTGGTCGGTCACAAGGCCGAGCCGGTAACAACGGGAGATAACCATGAAGAATCTGAATGGCGTAGCCGGGCTTGCCGCCCTGTCGCTGATGCTTTCCTCTTCGGCTGCCTTTGCGCAGACCGAGATTGCCTGGTGGCACGCTATGGATGCCGAGCTCGGCCAGCGCCTTGAAGCCATCGCCACGGGCTTCAATGAAAGCCAGAGCGAATTCGTCGTGGTTCCAAGCTACAAGGGCAGCTATCCCGAGACGCTGACCGCCGCCATTGCCGCTTTCCGCGCCAACGAACAACCCGCCATCGTGCAGGTCTTCGAAGTGGGCACCGGTACCATGATGGCCGCCAAGGGCGCCGTGAACCCGGTCTACTCGCTCATGACCGAGAATGGTGAAGCCTGGGACCCGTCGGGCTTCCTGGCCCCCGTGACCGGCTACTATTCCGATACCGACGGCAACATCCTGTCCATGCCGTTCAACTCGTCCACCCCGATCATGTACTACAACAAGGACGTGTTCGAAAAAGCCGGCCTTGACCGCGAAACCCCGCCCAAGACCTGGGCGGAGCTCGAGACCATGAGCCGCCAGATCATGGAATCGGGTGCCGCCCCCTGCGGCTTCACCTCCGGCTGGATTTCCTGGGTACAGCTCGAAAACCTCTCGGCCATCCACGACCAGCCCTATGGCACGCTCGAAAACGGCTTTGGCGGTCTGGGCAGCGAGTTCACCTTCAATGGTGAAGTTCAGGTCAAGCATTGGGAAAACCTGAAGAAGTGGGCTGACGAAGGCCTGTTCCAGTATGGTGGCCCGGTCGGCGGCGCCGATGCTCCGCCCAAATTCTACGCCCAGGAATGCGCGATCTACATGAACTCGTCGGCATCGCGCGCTGGCGTCGTCAACAATTCCAAGGAGTTCGAAGTCGGCTTCGCACCCCTGCCTTACTATGACGACGTGACCACCGAGCCGAAGAACTCGATCATTGGCGGCGCCACCCTCTGGGCCCTCAATGGCAAGGACCCGGAAGTCTACAAGGGCGTCGCCCAGTTCTTCACCTACCTCTCGAGCCCCGAAGTCCAGGCCGACTGGCACCAGGCGACCGGCTACCTGCCGATCACCAATGCCGCCTACGAACTCGGCCAGGAACAGGGCTATTACGAAGCCAATCCCGGCTCGGACATCGCCATCAACCAGATCACCCGCGGCACCCCGACGGCCAATTCCAAGGGCATCCGCTTCGGTAACCTGACCCAGGCCCGCACCGTGGTCGATGAGGAGTTCGAAGCCCTGCTCGCCGGCAACAAGACCGCCCAGGAAGCGCTGGACGCCGCCGTCGAACGCGGCAACCAGATCCTGCGCGACTTCGAAGCCGCCAATCAGTAAGTCTCCCCGGGCCGCCCGCGACCGCAAAGTCGCGGGCGGCCTACCAACCAAGCGGCTATTGCCGCCCGGCTTGTCTGGCCGTGATCGTCGGGGGAGTTCTCGGCCCAAATGCAAACCAAGCGCACTACCTTTCCCAACAAGCTGCTGCCCTATGCACTGCTGGCGCCGCAGCTTGCCGTGACCCTGATCTTCTTCATCTGGCCTGCAGCCCAGGCGGTCAAATCATCCTTCGAGCGCGAAGACCCCTTCGGCTTCAAGACCACCTTCATCTGGTTCGAGAACTATTCGCGCCTATTCGCCGACCCCGGCTATGTGAATTCGCTCACCAAGACGGCGATGTTCGCGGTGTCGGTGACGCTGCTGTCCATGACCCTGTCGCTCATTCTCGCGGTGGCCGTCAGCCGCGTGCTGCGCTCCAACCGCGCCTATACCACCCTGCTGGTCTGGCCCTATGCCGTGGCCCCGGTGGTCGTCGGCATCCTGTGGTGGTTCATGTTCAACCCCACCATCGGCATCGCGCCCTATCTGATGCGCGCCGCGGGCATTTCCTGGAACCACCGCGTGGATGGCAACCAGGCGATGATCTTCGTCATCATCGCCGCGAGCTGGAAGCAGATATCCTACAATTTCCTGTTCTTCGTCGCGGGGCTGCAATCGGTGCCGCAATCGCTGACGGAGGCGGCCGCCATTGATGGCGCCGGACCCTTCAAGCGCTTCTGGACGATTGTTTTTCCGCTGCTCTCGCCCACCACCTTCTTCCTGCTGATCGTCAACATCAACTACGCCATGTTCGACACCTTCGGCATCATCGACGCGACGACGTCGGGCGGGCCCAACCAGGCCACCAATATCTTGGTCTACAAGGTTTATGCCGACGGCTTCCTCGGGCTCAATATCGGCTCGTCCGCAGCGCAATCCGTGGTGCTGATGGCCATTGTCATCGTGCTGACCGCGATCCAGTTCCGCTATGTCGAGCGGCGCGTACAGTATTGAGGAGCGCAGCATAACATGGTCGAAAATCGTCCTCTCCTCACCGTCCTCACCCACCTGGTGCTCATCGTTGGCGTCATCGTGGTGGTGTTTCCGGTCTATCTGGCCTTCATCGCCTCCACCCATGGCAGCGGCGACTTCATGCGCGGACTGGTGCCGCTCCTGCCGGGGCCGCACCTGATCGAGAACTACGGCAAGATGCTCACCGAGGGCATTTCCACCGCTGGTGCGCCGCCGCTGTGGATCATGCTGATGAACTCGCTGATCATCGCCATCATCATCGCCGTGGGCAAGATCGCCATCTCGCTGCTCTCGGCCTATGCGATCGTGTTCTTCAAGTTCCCGTTCCGCATGGTCGCCTTCTGGATCATCTTCATCACGCTGATGCTGCCGGTCGAGGTGCGCATCATCCCCACCTTCGCGGTCGTGGCCAATCTGGGCCTGCTCAATTCCTATGTCGGGCTGACCCTGCCGCTGATCGCCTCGGCAACGGCCACCTTCCTGTTCCGCCAGTTCTTCCTGACCGTCCCCGACGAGCTGATGGAAGCCGCGCGCGTCGACGGGGCCGGTCCGATCAAGTTCTTCCGCGATATCCTGCTGCCGCTTAGCCGGACCAATATCGCGGCGCTTTTCGTCATCCTCTTCATCTATGGATGGGTGCAGTATCTGTGGCCCCTGCTGGTGACCACCGACAGCCGCTATTACACGGTCGTCATGGGCATCAAGCGCCTGGCCGCCACGGCCGATTCCGAACCGCAGTGGAACTTCGTCATGGCCGCCGTGATGCTGGCCATGCTGCCCCCAGTCCTCGTCGTCATCTTCATGCAGCGCCTGTTCGTCAAGGGCCTGGTCGAAACGGAGAAATAGCAATGGCCGCCATCGAACTCTCGGGCGTCAAGAAGACCTATCCCGGCGGCGCCCAGGTGATCCACGGCATCGACCTGGCCATTGCCGATGGCGAAATGGTCGTGCTGGTGGGGCCATCCGGCTGCGGCAAGTCCACCCTGCTGCGTATGATTGCCGGCCTCGAATCCATCACCGAGGGCACGATTTCCATCGGTGGCGCCGTGGTCAACAAGCGCGAGCCCGCCGAGCGCGACATCGCCATGGTGTTCCAGAACTACGCGCTCTATCCGCACATGACGGTGCGGGGAAACCTGGAATACGGGCTCAAGAACCGCGGCACGCCGCGCGACGAGATCGATGCCCGCGTCAATGCCGCGGCGCAGACGCTGGAAATCGCCCCCTTCCTCGACCGCAAGCCGCGCCAGCTTTCGGGCGGTCAGCGCCAGCGCGTCGCCATGGGCCGGGCCATTGTCCGCCAGCCCAAGGCTTTCCTGTTCGACGAACCGCTGAGCAATCTCGACGCCAAGCTGCGCGGCCAGATGCGCATCGAAATCCGCCGCCTGCAGCGCTCGCTGGGCACCACCAGTGTTTACGTGACCCATGACCAGCTCGAAGCCATGACCCTGGCCGACCGGCTGGTGGTGATGAATGGCGGCCATATCGAGCAGGTCGGCAAGCCGACCGAACTCTACGACCGCCCGGCTTCGCTCTTCGTGGCCGGCTTCATCGGCTCGCCGCCGATGAACCTGATCGATGTCGAGCGGATCCGCGCGCTGCCCGGCGTGAGCCTGCCCGCAAGCCTGCCGGCCGGCACCGATATCGTGGGCATCCGGCCCGACGCCGTCGTCATGGGCAAGGGCGCGGCGGGCGATATCCCGCTGACCGGCACGGTGGAACTGATCGAGCCTGTGGGCGGCGAGAGCCATCTCTATGTGCGGGTGGCGGGGCTGGAGCAGATCTTCGTCATCGTCGCGCAGGGCCGCACGACCCTGACCGAGACCGGCCAGGTGGATTTTGCCGTGCCCGTCGCCACGCTGCACCCCTTCAACCGCGCCAGCGGCCGTCGTCTCTAGGACATCTCGGCAACCCGACACGCTGGTGCGGGAAAGCGCAGTGTGATCAAAAGCTTAGCTGCGATCGCGGAAGCGGCGCTGGTAGTCGGGGTCGTAGAGGCTGCTCTCGCGGAAGTCGGTGGTGCCGAGGCCACGGCCGACGAAGATGATGGCCGTGCGTTCGACCGGATCGGCGGCAAAGCGGGCTTCGATGTCCGCCAGTGTCCCGGTAATGATCTTCTCGTCGGGCCAGGAGGCGTGGAAAACGATGGCCACGGGGCAGTCGTCGCCGTAGAGCGGCCGCAATTCGGTCACGACCCTGACCAGTGAATGAATGGCCAGATGGATGGCCAGCGTCGCGCCGGTCGCGCCGAAGGCGGCAAGCGTCTCGCGTTCGGGCATGGGGGAGGCGCGACCCGACACGCGGGTCAGTACCAGGCTCTGTGCCTCGGCCGGAATGGTCAGCTCGCGACCCAGCGCGGCTGCCGCGGCGGCAAAGGCGGGGACGCCCGGCGTCAGCGTATAGCCAATGCCCAGCCGATCGAGCCGGCGCATCTGTTCGGCCACCGCGCTCCATACCGACAGATCCCCCGAATGGAGCCGGGCGACGTCCTCTCCGGCGGCGTCGGCCCGCGCATATTCGGCTTCGATCTCGTCGAGCGACAGCGGTGCCGTGTCGACAAGACGGGTATCGGGGCCGCACCAGGCCAGCATGTCGGGCGGCACGATGGAGCCGGCATAGAGGCAGACCGGGCAGGCGGCGAGCAGCTTCATGCCGCGCACGGTGATGAGATCGGCCGCGCCGGGGCCGGCGCCGATGAAATGGACGGTCATGGCAGCACTTTCTTACCTCTCGCTCTGGGGGAGAGGTCGACCGTCTTCGGTCGGGTGAGGAGGCCTTTACCGGGTGTGGTGCACAAGGAAGGCCCCCTCACCCGGCGCGGCGCGCCGACCTCTCCCCCGAAGGGAGAGGTGAAGAAGGGCGCGCTGCTCATGGCTTGGTCCAGGCCCATTGGGTGATCGGCATGGCGGGGCGCCAGGCGGTCATGCTGCCGACGGCGTCGGCGCGCGCAATGGCGATGCGGGCCAGGCTGCCGCCGAGCCGGGCATGGTGGTCCAGCAACATGGCTTCGAGTTCCAGCGTCACGGCATTGGCCACCAGCCGTCCGCCGGGGCGCAAAACCGCCATGGCGGCGTCGAGCACGCCGGGATCGGAACCGCCGCCGCCGATGAAGACGGCATGGGGCGCTTCGAGGCCGGACAGGGCATCGGGCGCCGTGCCGATCACCAGCTTGAGGTCGGGCACGCCGCAGGCGGCAGCGTTGCGGGTGATGCGGCTCGCGCGGTCGGGATTGGCTTCGATGGCAATGGCGCGCAGGCTGGGATCGGCCAGCATCCACTCGATGCCCACCGAGCCCGACCCGGCGCCGATATCCCAGAGCACCTCGCCATGGCGCGGCGCCAGCGCGGACAGCGCCAGCGCGCGCAACTCCCGCTTGGTGATCTGCCCGTCATGCTCGAACAGCGCATCGTCGAGGCCGGCCGACAGCGGCAGGATGCGCGCGCCGGGCAGGGCGACGACGCTGATGGCGCAGATGTTGAGCGGGTTGATCTCGTCCAGCGCAAAGTTCATGGCGACATGCGAGCGCACCCGTTCGCGGGGACCGCCCAGCGCCTCGAGCACCGTCACGATGGAAATGCCGAAGCCGGCTTCGGTCAGCAGGGCCGCCAGTGCCGCCGGCCCATGCGCATCCGAGGTCAGCGCCAGGATACGGGCGCCGGCATGCAGGTGCGGTCGGATCAGGTCGAGCGGGCGGCCATGCAGCGACAGGCTCAGCACATCCTGCAGCGGCCAGCCCAACCGCGCGGCGGCAAGGCTGAACGAGGAGGGATGCGGGAAGACCTGCATCTGGCTGGCATCGATCTGCCGGGCCAGCGTGGCGCCGACGCCATGATGAAACGGATCGCCGGAAGCCAGCACGCAGATCCTGCGTCCGCGCAGGGCGATGATGGCATCAATGGATGCCGAGAAGGGGGAGAGCCAGGCGCGGGCTTCCCCGGTGATGGCCGGAGCCGCCAGCTCAAGATGCCGCGCACCGCCAAAGACGATCTCGGCACCGGAAATGGCAGCCATGCCCGCGTCACCGAGCCCGGCAAGGCCATCCTCGCCAATGCCGACGATGGACAGCCAGCTCATGACCCGCCTCCGGTGGAACGCGGCGAATAGACCAGCGGCGCCTGGTCGGGGCGTTCGATGACGCGCGTTTCGGGCGAGCCGATGATGACGCAGGTCGCCATGTCGGCCTTGCTGGCATCGGCTTCGGCCAGCGTCATCAGGGTGATGGCCTCGTCGGGGCGCCCGGCGGCGCGGCCGAAGATGACGGGCGTCGACCAGGGCAGTACTTCGCGCAGGATGGCGAAGGCCGTGCCCAGCTGCCAGGGGCGGGCCCTGGAAATGGGATTGTAGAGCGCGATGACCAGGCCCGCGCCGGCGACGGCGCGCAAACGCGCTTCGATCACCGTCCAGGGCTTGAGATTGTCCGACAGCGAAATGGCGCAGAAATCGTGCCCCAGCGGTGCACCGGCGCGCGCCGCCACGGCCAGCATGGCGGTAACGCCGGGCACGATCGTGAGATCGACGCTGCGCCAGGCGGGCGGACCTTCCTCGATGGCCTCGCAGATAGCGGCGGCCATGGCAAAGACGCCCGGATCGCCACCCGAGACGACGCAGACCTGCTCGCCGCTGGCGGCGGTCATCAGGGCATCCTTGGCGCGGGCGAGTTCCTCGCGATTGTCGGAGGCGACACGGCGCTGGTCGTCGCGCAGCGTGAGGCGGTCGAGATAGGGGCCATAGCCGAAGAACACATGCGATGCGGCGATGGCGGCCAGCGCCTCGGGCGTGGTCTGGTCCGGATTGCCCGGACCGGTGCCGACAACGGTGAGCCGGCCCGTCATGGCCGCGTGCTCCAGCCGGGCAGCAGGATCAGCGCAAAATAGGGGGCAATGTCGTCCGGCTTGTCGGCCAGGCGCATGGACAGCCCGCCTTCCATGGTGCCGCGCTCGACATAGACGGCATCCTCCAGCCGGCCGGCGGCCTCGATGGCGCGGCGGATCTTGGGCAGGTTCCGCCCCACCTTCATGATCACGGCGCCGTCGGTATTGTCGAGCCGGCTGCGCAGGTCGACCTCGTCCAGCGTACCCGGCAGGACCGAGAGAATATCGTCGCCCTGCACCAGCGGCAGGCCGGCGGCAGACCAGCAGCCCGACATGGCGGTCACCCCGGGGATGACCTCGGTAGGGTAGAGCTTGGACAGCCGCACATGGATATGCATGTAGCTGCCGTAGAACAGCGGATCGCCCTCGCTGAGCACCGCGACGGTGCGCCCGGCATCGAGATGGGCGGCAACGCGCGCGGCGGCGTCGCCATAAAATCCGTTGGTTGCCGATTTGTAGTCGTCGTGGCGGCGGTCGATCTCGGTGGTGACCGGATAACCCAGCTGTTCTTCGATCTGGCCGGTCATCAGGTCCGCCACGATCCGGCGGGCATTGCTGGAATTGCCCTGCTTGGCGAAATAGGCCACCACATCCGCCGCTTCGATGGCGCGGACGGCCTTGATGGTGAGCAGTTCCGGATCGCCCGGTCCGGTGCCGACGCCGATGAGCTTGCCGGTCATATGCCGGGCCTCGCCAGCGCGTTGAGCGCCGCGGCCGTCATGGCCGAGCCACCCAGCCGCCCGCGCACGATGGCATAGGGCACCCCATAGGAGTTTTCAGCCAGTGCCGCCTTGGATTCGGCCGCGCCGACGAAGCCCACCGGCATGCCGACAATGGCAGCCGGCCTGGGCGCGCCATCGCGCAGCAGTTCGAGCAGGAAGAACAGCGCCGTGGGCGCATTGCCGATGGCGACGACGGCGCCGGCCAGGCGCGGCAGCCAGAGGCGCAAAGCGGCAGCCGAGCGCGTATTGCCGATTTCGGCGGCGATGGCCGGCGTCTGCGGATCGCGCAGCGTGCAGATGACTTCGTTACTGGCCGGCAGGCGGGTGGCGGTGACGCCGCGCGCCACCATTTCCGCATCGCAGAAGATCGGCGCGCCCTGGGCAAGGGCCGTGCGCGCGGCCGCGACGAAGCCGGGACCGAATTCGAAATGCTGCGCCGCCTCGACCGACCCGGCGGCATGGATCATGCGGATGGCCAGCTCCGCCTCGTCCGGCGAGAAGCCAGCAAGGTCCGCCTCGGCGCGGATGATGGCGAAGGACTGCGCATAGATCGCGTCGCCATCCTTGATGTAGTCGTAGTCGGTCATCGTCATCCCTGGGCCGCGAGCAGTGCGGTTTCGAGCTGGTCGGCCCGCAGCACTGCCCGTGGCGTATCGCCCGCCCGGCCGTCGATGACAAGGCCATAGCCGTCGGCGCGCCCGATAAGCGTCACATCGGCAGGGCCGGGATGGGCGCAGCCCTTCTGGCAGCCAGAGACATGGAGGCTACTGCCGGGCGCGAGGCCTGGGGCCAGCCGCGAAGCAACCGCGCGCGCCGCGATATGACCCGACGCACAGCCATCGCTGCCGATGCAGGCGCTGATGCGGGTACGCGGATCGTGCGGATGCGTGACAAAGCCGATTTCCGCGGCTTCCGCCAGCAGGCTGCCATCGGCGCCGATGGCGAGCAGGGAATGGTGCGGGCCGGGGCGGAACGCACTGATGCCGAAGCGCCAGGCGCCATCGGCCAGCGCGGCCATGGACTCCCAGCCCATGGCGCCAAACGGCAGGCCGAGGCCGATCGCCTTGCCCCCCTGCAGCGGAAACTGTCCGATGGGCGAACTGACCGGTTGGCGCACCGGGGCCGAGGGGCTGATCAGGTCCCCCAGGTCCAGCGCGTCGGGAGCCAGGTCTGTCGCACGGCCCAGCGGCCCCAATCCGGCCAGCGCCGTCAGCACGATGCGGGCGCAATCGAGCGGCCGGCGCGTGGTGCCCATGAGCCTGGATCCAACCGAAACCAGCCAGACCTCCGCCCCTACGGCCACGAGCCGCAGATCGGCCTTGAGCGCCCCCAGCCCGATCTGCCCATTGCCATCGACAATGACCGCCACCTTGGGCCCCAGCCGATGCGCGAAGGGCGCCGCCAGCGCCTTGATCGAAGCGGCGAGGGGACGCGGATCGACAAATTCCAGCGTGTCATCCCCCGCCAGCGGCGGCGTCTCGACCACGAGTCCCGTCTCGACCGGGACGATGTCCCGCACCGCGTCGGCGAAGACCGGTGCCGTCGCTGCCGTCAGCCCGCGCACCTGCAGGTTGCCGCGGGCGGTAATCTCTATAATGCCATTGCCATGGGTGCCGCAGAGCACGGCCAGCTGCTCGAGCCGGACCGGATCGATCTGGCCCCCCGCCACGCGAATGCGCGCGAGCAGCCCATCACCGGTCTGCATCGGCATGTCGAGCGACGGACAGGCGCCCCGGCGGAGCGGTGCTATGGGCAAGGCATGGGACATGAGAAGAGGTCTAGCGGATTGGATCGGGCTGGTCACCGTCTTCCTTCTCCCTTCTCCCCTTGTGGGAGAAGGGAGAAGGGCGGATGAGGGGTGGTTCTTACTTGGCGACTGGCATGGGAGGGCGCAGTACCCCTCACCCGGGCATTTCTGCTGAACGCAGAAATGCCCTCCCTCTCCCACAAGGGGCGAGGGGTGGCTCCACTCCTGCTGCAAATTCGTGACTAATCCCGCTTGCGCAGCAGATAGGTATCCATGATCCAGCCATGCCGCTCCCGCGCTTCCTTGCGCGTCGTGACGATCCTGTCCGCAACATCGCCCAGCCGGCCGGAAATGGTGATCTCGTCCGGCGTGCCAAGATAGGCGCCCCAGAAGATGTCGAGCTCCGGATCGGCATGGAGAAACGCCGTCTGCCCATCGAGCATGACCACGGTGTCATCAACCACCGCGCCCAGTTGCCTGCCGGTGGTGATATGCACCGGCTCCCCGATCCGGTTGAGCGCAATGCCATGCGCCGCGGTGAGGGCCTGGATGCTGGTAATGCCCGGGATGATCTCCACGGCGTGTTCGGACCGCAGGCGCTCGACGATGCGAATGGTCGAATCGTAGAGCCCCGGATCGCCCCAGACCAGGAAGGCGCAGGCGCCATTGTCGGGCACCGCGTCCAGCAGGGCGCCGAAACGCGTGGCCAGCGCCGCATGCCAGTCATCGACGCCGGCGCCATAATCGGGATTGGCGGCGTCGCGCCTGGGCACCGTGTATTCGACGGTGCGGCTGTTCGGATTGGTCACATAGCGGGCGACGATCTCGCGGCGCAGATCGGCCAGGTCCGCCTTGCCTTCGCCCTTGTCGGGGATGAACAGCACGTCGGCGCGGTTGAGCGCATTGATGGCCTGCACCGTCACATGCTCGGGATTGCCGGTGCCGATGCCCACGATGAGAATTGTCTTCATGCGGCTTCCTTGCCCCAGGGCAGGGGCGTTGACAAGCCACCCGCAGATCTGTATTCAACCAATTAGTGTTATATAAAACGGTTGAATACAAATGACCGACCCCCTGAGCACCACGCTGGCTGCCCTGGCCGACCCGACCCGCCGCGCCATCCTGGCCCGGCTGACCCAGGGCGAAGCCAGCGTCAACGAACTGGCCGAACCCTTCGACATGACGTTGGCCGCCGTCTCCAAGCACATCAAGGTGCTGGAAAATGCCGGTCTCGTCAGCCGCGGCCGGCAGGCGCAATGGCGCCCCTGCAAGCTGGAGGCCGCGCCGATGCGTGACGTGGCCTCGCTGGTCGAGTTCTACCGCAGGTTCTGGGAGCAGAACCTCGATCAGCTCGACGCCTATCTCACCAAATTGCAGACCCCGCAAACCGACAGCAAGAACTGAGGAGAAGAGAAATGACCACCCAAGCAACGCCCAACCTGTTCAAGACCGAGCTGCCGGAAGACGAGCCGGTCATCATCATGACGCGCACCTTCAACGCGCCGCTCGACCTGCTCTGGACGGTCTGGACGCAGCCGGAGCACGTCGCCTACTGGTTCGGCCCGCGCGAGGACAACGAGATCGTCGAGTATGACGTCCGCAAGGGCGGCAAATGGCGCATCATCTCGACCATGGAAGACGGTTCCGCCGTCACCTTCCACGGCACCTATCTCGAGGTCACGCCCAAGACCATGATCCGCAACACCTTCGTGGTCGAGGGCATGTATGAGGAAGACGACCGCTTCTTCGAGGAGCACAATTTCGAGGAGCGCGACGGCAAGGTATTCTACCGCTCCGTCTCGAGGCTCGAAAGCTTCGAACAGCGCCAGGGCGTCATCGACAGCGGCATGGAATGGGGCGCCAATGCCAGCATGGCCAAGGTGGATGAGATTTTGGAACGGCTGAAAGCCGGGCGGTAGGGCTCCCCAGCCCCCCGCCTAACCTCCCCCTTAGGGGGAGGGACCGCGCAGTGGATATGGCTGGTTCACGCCCGGAACGCGATCTGTTCCGCCCTTTCAGGGGGAGGTTAGAAGGGGGTGGGTCGGGCTCAGTTCGCCCCTTCGCGCACCAGATGCTGGCCGAGCTGGTCGAGCAGGATTTCGGTGCCCTGCCGGCGGATGTCGTTGCCGTCGCTGAAGCCGTCGAGATAGGCGCCCATTTCGGTGAGCTTGAGCGTGGTATAGTCGCCATCTCCCACCAGCTCGAAACTGGCCAGTGACACCGAGATGCGCACGTCGTCCAGCTCCATGTCATAGCTGTAGACGATGCGCTGGTTGGGCACGATGTCCTGGTAGATCGCCTTGAACTTGTGCACCGCGCCACCGGGCGGGCCGCCGACACTGGTCTCGACGCCGCCGATGCGGAAATCCAAGTGATGCTCGCTCTTGCCCCAGGATTCGGGCGGGTTGAACCATTTCTGCTTGGTGGCCGGGTCGGACAGCGCCTTGAAGACGCGTGCCGGTGTGGCCTTGTAGCGCCGCTCCAGGGTGAAGCTGGCATGGGTAACGCTGCGTTCGCTCATTGCTGGTCGCCCTCGGTCTCGGAGAGAAGGTCGCCGAGCCGGTCGAGGCGCCTGGCCCACAGCGTGCGGCGGTCATTGATCCACTGTTCGGCCAGGCTGAGCGCCTCGGGTTCGATGCGGACGGTGCGCACGCGACCGAGCTTTTGCGAACTCACCAGGCCCGACTGCTCCAGGGCCTGCAGATGCTGCACCACGGCGGGCAGGGACATGGCGAAGGGCTTGGCCAGTTCGCTGACCGATGCCGGGCCATGGCTCAGTCTGTCGATCATGGCGCGACGCGTGGGGTCGGCCAGCGCCTGGAACATCAGGTCGAGATTGGGACTTTGGTTAAGCATGATCTTAAGTAACAAATCGGCGCGCTTACTGTCAATCGGCTTGACCTTCCCACGGGGGAATCCGGCACACAGCTGCGGCACCGAACCAGAGGAACCGACAATGAAAAGAGTGATGCTTGCCGCCGCGCTGACCCTTGCCCTGGCTGCACCGGGCCTGGCCCAGGAGCACGACGCCAGCCATGGCGCCATGATGAGCGACAGTGCGGCGACCACCGCCTACAAGGACGCCAACATGCGCATGCACGCCGACATGGAAATTGAATATAGCGGGGACGCCGATGTGGATTTCATCCGCAACATGATCCCGCATCACCAGGGCGCGGTCGAGATGGCCCGCATCGTGCTCGAACATGGCGCCGACCCCGAAGTGAAGGCCCTGGCCGAAGCCGTCATCGCGGCGCAGGAAGAAGAAATCGCCTGGATGCAGGCCTGGCTGGCCGAAAAGGGCATGTGATCGTTCAGCACGCACGGAACGGCACCTCCGCCTCGAAGGGGGAGGTTGGGAGGGGGTGCGAGAGCCCCGGTATCCGGGCCAAACACCCCCCTCCCTGACCCTCCCCGCAAGGGGGAGGGTGACGACTGAAAGTCCGGTGTCGCTACTCCCGTCCGATCCGGCTCACCGAGTTGCGCACGATCAGCTCGCTGCGCAGCAGCACTTCCTTTTTTTCCGGCGTCTTGCCGGCGAGCAGGGCCAGCAGCAGGTCCATGGCTTCCTCGCCGATCTTGAGGCGGGGCTGCTTCATCGTGGTCAGCGATGGCGTGACGAAGCTGGCAAAGGAAATGTCGTCAAAGCCCATCACCGAGAACTGGCGGGGCAGGTCATACTTGCGGGCATTGAGGGAAATGATGACGCCCAGCGCCGTCGCGTCGTTGACGCAGAGAAAGGCCGTGGGCAGCACGTCGCGCACGAACATCTGTTCGGTGGCGGCCCGGCCGGATTCGGTGGTGCCGTCGCCATCGAGGATCAGCCGCGGATCCACGGCAATGCCCTGGCCTTCCAGCGCGGCGCGGTAGCCCCGCTCGCGCAGCATGTTGACGGCCTTGGTCGTCGAGTGGCCGATAAAGGCAATGCGGCGATGGCCCTGCGAGATCAGATGCTCGGTGGCGACGCGCGAGCCCTCGAAATTGTCGACGCCCACAAAGGGCACGTCGCTGTCGCTGACCGGTTCGTTGACCGCAACCATGGGCGGCAGGCGCGATTCCCCGGCCTCATTGCCAAAGCCATAGGGCAGGTGGCCGGTAAACAGGATCAGCCCATCCGCCTGGTTGGAGCTGATGAAGCGCAGATAGTCGGTCTCGCGCGTGGCGTCGTTCTGCGTATTTCCGATCAGCACGCCATAGCCGCGCTTGCTGGCTTCCGTCTCAAGCCCGACGAGAATGTTGGAGAAGTTCGGGTCGCCCACATCGGGCGCCAGAATCAGGATCATGTTGCTGCGCCGCATGCGCAGCGAGCGGGCCATGGCATTGGTGGTATAGCCCGTCTTGGCAACCGCCTCGGTGACGCGACGTCGGGTTTCGTCCGCGACCTTGCCCGGCTCATTGATGGCACGGCTGACCGTGGCGATGGATACGCCGGCAATCGCCGCAACATCCTCTATCGTGGCCAGTTTCTGGTGCTGCAAAAATGCCCCCGCACACCCTCTGGCGTCCGCATTTTCTGCCTGTAGCAGATGCTGCAGAGCGCGCCAGACCCTCCCGACACGGTTATACCGTTTTCCGATTGTGTAAACCTTTACATCAAACATGAAAACCTTTACATCGTTAGGCTAAGGACGAAGAGCCGGGTCAACCGCCGCGTCCGAGGGGAGGGGTATCAGACATGACCAGTGCCGAAGGCACGTCCGGACCGGCCATTCTGTCAGCCAACAGGATTTCCAAGTCCTTTGGCGAAATCCCCGTCCTGTTCAGCGTCGATTTCGACATTCGCCCGGGCGAGGTTCACGCCATTATCGGCGAGAACGGCGCCGGCAAATCCACCCTCATCAAGATCCTGTCGGGCATCGAGCAGCCCACCTCCGGCTCGATCAGCTATGATGGCAAGACCGTGGTCCTGCCGCCCAATGGCGAGGCCGAAGCCATGGGCATCGTGCTGATCCACCAGGAAATGAACCTGGCCGAGCATCTGACGGTGGCGGACTCGATCTTTCTCGGCCGCGAGATCAAAAAATACGGCTTCCTCGACCTGGCCGAGATGCGGCGGCGCTCGGCTGCCGTGATGGAAACCCTGCATGTGCATGTCGACCCCGACGCGCGGATCAATACGCTGCCGGTCGCCGACAAGCAGATGGTGGAAATCGCCAAGGCGATCAGCCGCGACGCGCGCGTGCTCATCATGGACGAGCCGACCGCGGTGCTGTCGGTGGGCGAAACCGAGACGCTGTTCGAGCAGATCCGCCGCCTCACCGCGCGCGGCGTGGCGGTGATCTTCATTTCGCACAAACTCGACGAGATCATGGAACTGGCAGACCGGGTCACGGTGCTGCGCGACGGCCAACTGATCGCCACTGTCGGCACCGAGGCGCTGACGCCCGATTCCATCGCCCAGATGATGGTCGGGCGCGAGCTGTCCAACCTCTATCCGCCCAAGCATGAGCCGGATATCGATGCGCCGGTCGTGCTGTCGGTGCGCAACCTGTCGGCGCCGGGCGTCAGCGATATTTCCTTTGATCTGCGCCGCGGCGAAATCCTGGGCTTTGCCGGGCTGATCGGCTCGGGCCGCACCGCCGTGGCCGAGGCCATTGTCGGCCTATTGCCCAAGAGCGCGGGCCAGGTCGAGGTCAATGGCAAGCCGGCCAATTTCACCGACGTGGCTAGGTCGGTGGATGCGGGACTGGCCTATATGACCAAGGACCGCAAGGGGCGCGGCCTGCTGCTCAATGTGGGCCTGCAGCCCAACCTGACGCTGCTGACGCTCAAGAAGCATCTCAAGAACGGCTTTCTCGACGGCAAGAGCGAGGAACAGGCGCTCGATCGCGCCGTGCGCCGCTTCGACATCCGCGCCCGCGACGCTTCGGTGCGGGTGGGCCAGCTCTCGGGCGGCAACCAGCAGAAGCTGATGCTGGGCAAGACCATGGAGAGCGAGCCCGACATCATCATCATGGATGAGCCGACGCGCGGCATCGATGTCGGCACCAAGCAGCAGATCTATCACATCATCGCGGCGCTGGCGGCCGAGGGCAAATCGATCATCGTCATCTCCTCGGAGATGCAGGAAGTCATCGGCCTCAGCCATCGCGTGCTGGTGATGCGCAACGGGCGCCTCGCCGGCCGGCTGGAAGGCGCCGAAATCTCGGAAGCGGAAATCATGCGGTACGCCGCTGGCATCAAACAGGATGGGGACGATGAGCGTATCAGCGCATGAGGCAGCCAAGCCGGCCAAGGGGTTCCGGCTCGACCTCAAGACTGCGGGACCGCTGCTGGCGCTGATCCTGCTGGTGATCCTGGGCTATTCGCTCAATCCGGCCTTTCTCAATGAAGGCAATATCACCAATATCCTGACCCGCTCGGCCTTTATCGGCATCATCGCGGTGGGCGCCACCTTCGTCATCACTGCTGGCGGCATCGACCTGTCCGTCGGCTCGATGGCGGCCTTCATCGCCGGCGTCATGATCATCATCATGAACAGCGCCGTCGATGCCATGGGCGCCTCGATCTGGACCGTGCTGCTGGGCATCGGTTCTTCGCTGATCCTGGGCATTGGCGCCGGCTTCATCAACGGGTTCCTCACCACCAAGGGCAAGATCGAGGCCTTCATCGTGACGCTGGGCACCATGGGCATCTATCGCTCGCTGGTGACCTATTTCGCCGATGGCGGCACGCTGTCGCTCAACAATGCCGCGCGCGAAATCTACCGCCCGGTCTATTACGACAGCTTCCTGCGCATTCCCTATCCGGTCTGGGTCTTCATCTTCGTCGCCATCCTGGGCTGGGTGCTGATGAACCGCACCGCCTTCGGCCGCTACTGCATGGCCATCGGCAGCAATGAAAACGTGGCGCGCTACTCGGCCATCAAGGTCGACCGGGTCAAGACCGCGACCTATATCCTGCAGGGCCTCTGCGTGTCCCTCGCCACCATCATCTACGTGCCGCGCCTGGGCTCGGCCTCCTCGGCCACCGGCGTGCTGTGGGAGCTCGAGGCCATCGCGGCCGTAATCATCGGCGGCACCATGCTCAAGGGCGGCTTCGGGCGCATTGGCGGCACCGTCATCGGCGCGCTCATCCTGACCTCGATCGGCAATATCCTCAATCTCACCGAGATCATCTCCAACTACCTCAACGGGGCAGTGCAGGGCGTGATCATCGTGGCGGCAGTCTACCTGCAGCGCGGCTCGCTCCGCACAAGGCGCAAGAAGGCTGACTAGATTTCGAATTCCATGCCCCGAACGGGCAGGATCACCGGCGTCCCATAATGGCGCCAAACACTGGTAGGGAGGACTTTACTTATGTCTTTGAAGGCAATCGCACTCGGCCTGTTGGCCACCAGCGTCCTGGCCGGCGCAGCCGCCGCGCAGGATCCGGTCAAGATCGGCGTCTCCATTCCGGCCGCAACGCACGGCTTCATGGGCGGCCTCAACTGGCATGCCGCTGAAGCCGAAAAGCGCCTGGAAGCCGCCAATCCGCATATCGACCTGATCATCGTGACCGCCGACGGCCCCGCCGATCAGGCCAGCGACCTGGAAGACCTGGTTTCGGTCCACCAGATCGACGCCCTTGTCGTGCTGCCCTTCGAATCCGAGCCGCTGACCGAGCCGGTCCGCGCCGTCAAGGATTCCGGGGCCTTCATCACCGTGGTCGACCGCGGCCTGACCGATCCGTCCATCCAGGACGTCTATGTCTCGGGCAACAATACCGAAATGGGTCAGGTCTCGGCCGAATACATGATGACCCGCCTCGGCGAAGGCGACAACATCGTGATCCTGCGCGGCATTCCAACCGTGCTCGATACCGAGCGCTTCGACGCCTTCATGGCCACGATCGAGGGCTCGGGCATCAACGTGCTCGACAACAAGTTCGCCAACTGGAACCGCGATGACGGCTTCGAAGTGATGCAGGATTTCCTGTCGCGCTTCCCCGATATCGACGGCGTCTGGGCGCAGGATGACGACATCACCCTGGGCGTGGTCGAGGCCATCAAGCAGGCCGGCCGCGAAAGCGAAATGTTCGTGGTCGGCGGCGCCGGCATGAAGGAAATCGTCAAGGGCGTGATGGATGGCGATCCGCTGGTCCCCGTCGACGTGCTCTATCCGCCGGCACAGATCGCCACGGCCATGGACGTGACGGTGAACCACTTCATCTCCAACGGCCCGGTCACCGGCAGCTACATCCTCGGCTCGCCGCTGATCACCCAGGAAAATGCCGAGCAGTTCTATTTCCCCGACAGCCCGTTCTGATCTCCCACTGAACGGACAAGCAAAGGGCGCCGCAAGGCGCCCTTTGTTTTTCCGGCTGTATCTCAACTGAGCGCCCGCGGTGGAGTCACACGCACGAAGCCCGGATTACGCCGCTTCCGGCGTATAGCCCGCCTCGCGGATCGCCGCCTCGCCCTTGGCGCGGTCGCCGGTGAATTCCACCTTGTGCGTCGCCAGGTCCACAGCGATCTCTGCCCCCGGCAGCGCCTCTTCCAGCGCCTTGCGCACGGTGCCGACGCAGTGGCCGCAGGTCATGTCGTTGACGGAGAGAATGGTCTTTTCGGTCATGTCAGTGTCCTTTCGAAACGGGATGCTCGCCAGCCAGGTCGTCGAGTATGGGGCAATCGGGGCGGTTGTCGCCGCCACAGCAATGAGCCAGGTGCTTGAGCGTCTTGACCATGGATTGCAGCTCCGCAATCTTGGTCTCGAGCGCCGCGATATGGCCCACGGCGATATCCTTGACCTCGGCGCTGGCGCGGGACTTGTCCTGCCACAGGCCCAGCAGGGTTGCCGTTTCCTCCACCGAGAAGCCCAGCGTCCGCGCCCGCTTGACGAAGCGCAGCACATGCACCTCGTCTTCCCGATAGACCCGGTAATTGCTGTCGGTGCGCAGCGGCGCCCGGATCAGGCCGATGGATTCGTAATAGCGGATCATCTTGGCCGAGACGCCCGAGGCGTTCGATGCTTCGCCAATATTCATGCCGAAACTCCTTTCACAGCGCGCAGGCGTTGCGCATTGCCGACCACGAAGATCGAGCTGAGCGCCATGGCCCCGGCGCCGATCATCGGGTTGAGCAGGATGCCGAAACCCGGATAGAGCGCGCCCGCCGCCACCGGGATCAGCAGCACATTGTAGCCAAAGGCCCAGAACAGGTTTTCCCAAATGTTCTTCATCGTGGCCCGGCTGATGGTGAGCGCGTTGAGCACGCCCTTGAGGTCGCCGCCCAGCAGCACCACGTCGGCGCTCTCGATGGCCGCGTCCGTGCCCGTGCCCACGGCAATGCCGATATCGGCTTCGGCCAGGGCCGGGGCGTCATTGATGCCGTCCCCGACATAGGCAACCTTGCCGAACTGCCGCAGCGCCTTGAGCGTCGCCACCTTGTCGGCCGGCAGCACTTCGGCACGCACCTCGTCAATGCCCAGCTGGCGGGCAATGGCCTCGGCAGTGCGGCGGTTGTCGCCCGAGATCATCACGGTCTTGAGGCCCATTTCATGCAGCGCCGCGATCACCATGGCGCTGGAGGGCTTGATCGTGTCGGCGACCACGATGGCAGCTGCCAGCTTGTCGTCGATGGCGACGAAAACGGGAGTCTTGCCTTCGTCGGCGAGTTTTTCGATGGCGTCGCTGAAATCGGCAAAGTCGAGATGGCCGAGATGGCGCTGCGACCCGATCGAGACCAGTCTTCCATCGACGCGGGCAGTGACGCCATTGCCGGCATAGGCCTGGAAATCGGTGACCGTGCCCAGCGCGAGCCCGGCCTGTTCCGCCGCCGTGACGATGGCGGTGGCGATCGGATGCTCGGACTTCGCCTCGACGGCAGCCACCAGCGCCAGCACCTCGTCATGCTCGAAATCGTCATCGAGGATGAGATCGGTCAGCGCCGGCTTGCCCGCGGTCAGCGTGCCGGTCTTGTCGAAGGCCACGACCCTGGCGTCGCGCAGCTGCTGCAGCGCTTCGCTCTTGCGGAACAGCACGCCCAGCTCGGCGGCGCGGCCCGTACCCACCATGATCGAGGTGGGGGTGGCCAGGCCCATCGCACAGGGGCAGGCAATGATCAGCACGGCCACGGCATTGACGAGGCCGAACACATAGGCCGGCTCCGGCCCCCAGATGGTCCAGATGGCGAAGGTGATGATGGCCAGCCCGATCACGGCCGGGACGAACCAGGCGGTGATCTGGTCCACCACGCCCTGGATCGGCAGCTTGCCGCCCTGGGCTTCCTCGACCATGCGGATGATCTGGGCCAGCATGGTGTCGCCGCCCACCTTGGTGGCGCGGAAGTTGAAGCTGCCCGATGTATTGAGTGTGCCGCCGATCACCGTGGCGCCGACCGTCTTGGAGACGGGCAGGGACTCGCCCGAAATCATCGATTCATCGAGATGGCTGGAGCCCTCGACGATCTCGCCATCCACCGCGACCTTGTCGCCCGGACGCACGACGATGATGTCGCCGGCCTTCACCTCTTCGATGGGCAGCTCAACAATGCCGCCATCGCGCTGCACGCGGGCCGTCTTGGCCTGTTCGCGCACCAGCCGCTGGATGGCCTCGCCGGTGCGGCCCTTGGCCAGAGCCTCGAGCCAGCGGCCGACCAGGATCAGCGTGACGATCACGGCGGCCGCTTCATAATAGACATATTGCGTCTGCGCCGGCAGCAGCTGCGGCGCGAAGGTCACGACGACCGAATAGAGATAGGCCGCGCCGGCGCCCAGCGCGACCAGCGAATTCATCTCCGGCGCGCCATGGAAGAGGGCCGGAAAGCCGATCTTGAAGAAGCGCCAGCCGGGCCAGAACAGCACGACGCTGGCCAGCACGAAATAGGTCACATAGAGCGCCTGCTGGGACACCATGCCCAGCAGCCAGTGATGCATGGGCGGATAGAGATGGCTCCCCATCTCCAGCACGAACAGCGGCAGCGTCAGCAGCCCGGCAACCAGCACGTCGCGGCGCAGCACGGCGGCGTCTTCGTCGTGGTGGTGATGGCCGGCATGGCCATGGTCATGGCTCTGCGGCGTCTGGCTGCCCCTGTAGCCGACCTTCTCGATGGCCTTGAACAGGGCATCGACATTGCCTTCGTCGTCGAGCTGCACGGTGGCGCGTTCGGTCGCCAGGTTGACCGAGGCCGATGTGACACTCGGCACCTTGAGCAGCGCCTTCTCGACCCGCAGCACGCAGGACGCACAGGTCATGCCTTCGATATCGATGGAAACTGGCTTGGAGTGGACGTGTTCATTCATTTCAATCACCTCGTCCTCAGTCATATAGACCTTCCAATCATGGGAAGGTCAAGACGCGATTTCGGCAATCGTGGGGAGGTGCGGCTGTGGCCTCGGTGGCTCCCTTCACCCCACCCTCGGTCCCTCCCCCTTGTGGGGAGGGATCAAGGGTGGGGGTATGTTTGGCCCGGTAACGGAATGGTAAGGATCGCACACAGCGCCGGTCGCCATTCGGGCATAGCCCTCATGGCCTTCATCGCTAAAATCGCTCCACCGGAGCGATTTTGCCCGTAGGGCCGCGATGAAGTGCGGCAGGATGGCGCTGCGACAGTTGCGCAACTTAAAGGCTTGACGGCCGGCGCCTATATCAAGGCTGTCAGGAGGCGACGTTCATGCAGCCCGCTCGCAACGACATCCACGGTACCCCCCTTTCCATCCTCTGCCAGAGTTGCCAGGCACGTCAGCAGGGCATCTGCGGCGCGCTCACGCCCGAGCAGTTGCTGGCCCTGTCCCGACAGTCGCGGCGCGTGCATCGCGACGCCGGCGATGAGCTGCTGGCCGATGCCGAGCCGATCACCGCCTACGGCAATGTGCTGCGCGGCGTGGTCAAGCTCTCCAAGGTGCTCGAGGATGGGCGCCAGCAGGTCGTGGGCCTGCAGTTTGCGCCCGACCTGCTCGGGCGTCTCTTTGCCAGCGAAAGCCGGGTATCGGCCCAGGCGGCGTCCGACGTCGATCTCTGCATGGTGCCCAAGGCCGCCATGGAAGACCTGCTGCGGGACAATCCGGCGCTGGAACACCGCGTCATGCTGCAGACCCTGCGCGAGCTCGACGAGGCGCGCGACTGGATGGTGACGCTGGGCCGCAAGACAGCGGCCGAAAAGGTCGCCAGCTTCCTCTATCTGATCGCCAGCCATATCGACCCGACCCAGGCCGAGGTCACCACTTTCGACCTGCCGCTCAGCCGCGGCGATATCGGCGACTTCCTGGGGCTGACCATCGAGACGGTGAGCCGCCAGATGAGCCGCCTCAAGGCCGATGGCGTCATCGAGATCGAAAACTACCGCCACGTCTCGGTCCCCGACCTGACCCGCCTCCGCGTCCGCTGCGGCTAGGGCTACTTCACCTCTCCCTTAGGGGGAGAGGTCGACCCGAAGGGTCGGGTGAGGGGGCCTTATCCAAGCACCGCACCAAGAAAAGGCCCCCTCACCCGTCGGCTGCGCCGCCGACCTCTCCCCCAGAGGGAGAGGTGAGAAAGGCTCACCCCAACATCCCATGCCGCATCGTGAGCACGCGATCCACCGTGTCCTCAGGAATGACGGCATGCGTCACGACCACCACAGTGCGGTCTTTCGCTGCCCGGTGCAGCGTCTCGAAAAACTCGACTTCCGCCGTCCGGTCCAGCCCGGTGGTCGGCTCGTCGAGCAGCAGGATGCTGGCCGGCGACAACAGCGCCCGGGCCAGACACAGCCGGCGGGCCTGCCCGGCCGAGACGGTGCGCCCGCCTTCGCCCACCATCGTATCCAGCCCCTTGGGCAGGGGGCGCACGAAGTCGGCAATGCCGGCATCGGCGAGCGCCGCCCACAGGGCCGCGTCGTCTGCCTCGGGTCGGGCAATCAGCAGGTTGGCGCGGATCGTGTCGTTGAACAGCGGGCTGTCCTGGCTGAGCAGGGCCATGCCGGCATGGATATCGGCCTGCCGCAAGGCGGCGAGCGGCGTGCCCCCGACCGTGACCGTGCCCAGCTGTGGGTCGGCCAGCCGCAGCAGCAGCGTCAGCAGGCTGGATTTGCCGCTGCCGCTGGGCCCGGCAATGGCGACATGCTCGCCCGGCGCAATGGTCAGGTTGAGATTGCCGAGCACGGGCGGGCCGCCATAGCCGAAGGTGACATCGCTCAGCGCAATGGTCGTGTCGGCAGGCCAGGCCACGGGCATGGCCGGGTCGGCGATCGCAATCGGGCTCTCGGCAATGGCGGTGAGCCGCTCGGCGGCGGCCATGGCGGTGGTCAGCTTGCCGACACTGCGCACGATGACACTGGTGGCTTCGAAACTGCCCAGAATGGCCAGCAGGAGCCCGGCCAGCACCGGCCCATCAACGGCCCCTGCGCCAAGCGCCTGCAGGCCGAGCCAGAGCGAGCCCGCCAGGGCCAGGCCGGCGGCCGATTGCACGGCAAAGCCGGCTATGGCTGTCAGCGTCGCCAGCCGCTGCCTTGCCTCGCCCAGGCGCTGCGTGGCCTGGCTGAAGCCGGCCTGCGCCGTGCCGAGCACGCCGAAAATGGTGAGATCGACATGGCCGTCCAGGCCATCGAGCACCGCCGAGCGCGCCTCGGCGGCGCGGGCAACGACATCGCTGCCGGCGCGGCGAGTCACGAGGACAAGGCCGGCCGGAACCACCAGCGCCGCCACACCATAGCAGATGCCATAGAGCAGGGCCGCGCCGGGTAGCAGCCAGGCCAGCACCCCTGTCAGCACGCCGCCAATGACCAGCGCGGCGACGACCGGGCCGATGGCGACGAGAAAGGCCGTATCGAGCGCATCGACATCGGCCGTCAGTCGGCTGACCAGATCGCCGTGCCGGAGGCTGCGGTCGGTGAGGGGCAGGCGCGGAAACAGCCGCGCAAACAGCCAGCCGCGCAGGTCGGCCAGTAGGCGCAACGTGGCGTCATGCCCGGCGAGGCGCTCACCATAGCGGGCGAGGATGCGGATAAAGGAAAAGCCGCGCACCAGCGCCGACGGGACGAAGAGGTTGAAGGCAAGGCCGGCCGTTGTCAGCGCCGCGGCCGTGATGAACCAGCCGGACGTGCCCAGCAGGGCGACGCCCGACGCCAGCGTCACCAGCGACAGCACGAGGGCGAGGGTGAAGCCACCGGACTGGCGGGCAAAAAGGCTCCGGAAGGCAAGCAGCGACTTCATGCAACGCTCCTGTCCTTGCGGGCGGGCAGGGGCGTCGGCAGCAGCGCCTCCTCGGCAATGCGCCACGCCTTGTCCATGCGGGCCGCCACGGCGAGCGAATGGGTGGCGATGATCAGGGTGCGGCCCCTGGCATAGTGTTTGAGTTCGTCGAGCACGATCTGTTCGAGCGCGGCGTCGAGATGGGCGGTCGGCTCATCGAGCAGGATCAGCCCGGCATCGCGCAGATAGATTCGCGCCAGCGCGATGCGCTGGGCCTGTCCACCGGAAAGCCCGAGCCCGCCTTCGCCCAGCATGGTGTCGAGCCCCTCGGGAAGGGCGTCGGCAAAGCCGGCGACATGCGCACGCTCGGCCGCCCGGCGGACGTCGCTGGTCGAGGCGCCGGGCCGTGCCAGCGCGATATTGTGCGCCATGGAGCCGGCAAAGATGCGCGGCTTCTGCCCCAGCATGGTCACGCGCCCGCGGAGCTCGGCCTCGGGCCAGTCGGCCAGCACACGCTCGCCCAGCAGGATGGTGCCCTCATGCGGGCGCAGCCGCGCCACCGCTTCGAGCAGGGTGGACTTGCCCATGCCGCTGGGCCCGAGAAGGGCGACATGCTCGCCCGCCGCCACGGTGAGACTGGCACCCGCCAGCACGACCCGTGCACTGTCCGGCGTGCGCAGCGTCAGGCCCGCCAGCGCCAGGCCAAGCGATCCGCTGGAGGCAGGGGTGGCGACATCGGCCAGCACAGGAGTGGTCTGCGGCAGGGCGCCGAGCTGCGCCTCGATCTCGCCGATCGCCGCCTTGGCCGCGGCGCGGTCATGGTAATGGGCGGCCAGCAGGCGCAGCGGATTATAGACCTCCGGCGCCATCAGCAGCAGGAACAGGCCCAGCTCCAGCGTCAGCGGCGCGCTCCGCAGCTGCAGGTAGTCGATAAAGGTCAGCCCGACATAGAGCGCGATGCCCGCCACGCCCAGCGCTGCGAAGAATTCGAGGACCGCAGAGGACAGGAAGGCAATGCGCAGCACGCCCAGGGTGCGGCGGCGCAGCTCGTCGCTGGCCGCGACGATACCACCCGTCTCCGCCTCGGCGCGCCCGAACAGCTTGAGGGTGAGCAGGCCCCGCAGGCGATCCGCAAAGCGGCCATTGAGCACCGACAGCGCGCGCGCCTGCCGCCGCGTCGCCGCCTGGGCGCCCCAGCCGGCCAGCGCCATGAAAACCGGAATCAGCGGCGCGGTGAAAAGGAAAAGCAGCCCCGCCACCCAGTCGAGCGGCAGGATGATCGCGCCAAAAGCCAGCGGCAGCAGCGTCGCCTGGATCATCGCCGGCAGGTAATGCGCAAAGAAGCCGTGCAGCGCCTCGACCTGGTCGACAATGGCGGCCGAGGCCGCACCCGATTGCGGCTGCTCGGCTGCGCGGGGCGAGTTCGACAGCAATCTGGCAAACAGCGCGCCGCGGACGCGCCCCTTGATCGCCTCGGCGGCGGCCGCGCCGGCCCGATCGCCAATAGCCGCCAGCGCGGCGCGAGCAACCAGCAAGCAAAGCAGCAGCATGATGGCAGGTAAAGCGGCAGCAACTGGCGCCTGTGCTTCAATCGCGGTGCCCAGAACACCCGCCAGCGTAGCGGCCTGCCAGACCAGCAAAGCCCCACCCAGCAGTGGCGCCGCAATGGCCACAATCAGCGCCGGCCCCGCATAATTGCGCAGTCCTGAGAGTGTCTTGCCGTTCTGGCGGTCGGTGTCCGCGTTAGTCACGAGCCTCGATTATCCTCATCATCACTGCATTCGGACGCTTGTTAGAATACTGGGTGAAACCAGCCTTGATCTGAATCAATGCATGCGCAAGTCTACTTGGGCATAGGGTGCGCAGTGACGGCGCCGACTCAAGGCGCTGCCAGGCATAGGGGCAGTAGCGCCATGATCGACATGACTGTCGTCGAACTCTCGCGGTGGCAATTCGCCGCCACCGCCATGTATCATTTCATCTTCGTGCCGCTCACACTGGGGCTCTCCTTCATGATGGCAATCATGGAGAGCGTCTATGTGATGACGGGGCGCGACATCTGGCGCAAGGCCACCCTGTTCTGGGGTACGCTGTTCGGCGTCAATTTCGCCATGGGCGTTGCCACCGGCATCGTCATGGAATTCCAGTTCGGCATGAACTGGAGCTATTACAGCCATTATGTCGGCGACGTGTTCGGCGCGCCGCTGGCCATCGAGGGCCTGATGGCCTTCTTCCTTGAAGCGACGTTTATCGGGCTGTTCTTCTTCGGCTGGGACCGGCTGAGCAAGGTGGGCCACCTGGCGGTGACCTGGCTGACGGCCCTGGGCGCCAACCTCTCGGCGCTCTGGATCCTGGTCGCCAATGGCTGGATGCAGAACCCGGTCGGCTCGAAGTTCAACCCCGATACGATGCGCATGGAAGTCACCGATTTCGTGGCGGTGATCTTCAACCAGGTCGCCCAGGCCAAGTTCGTGCACACGGTGAGCGCGGGCTACCTCTCGGGTGCCGTGTTCATCATGGCGATCTCGGCCCTGTTCCTGCTCCAGGGCAGGCATGCCGAGCTGGCCAAGCGCTCCATGGTTGTGGCGGCCAGCTTCGGCCTCGCCTCGGCCCTGTCGGTCGTCGTGCTGGGCGATGAGAGCGGCTATGTCGCGACCGAACACCAGAAGATGAAGATCGCCGCGCTTGAGGCCAGCTACCACACCGATCCGGCGCCCGCGCCCTGGACAGTCTTCGCGCTGCCCGGACCCGATGGCGGCGCACCGAGCTTTGCCATCCAGGTGCCCTGGGTGGGCGGCCTGATCACCACGCGCTCGTTCGACCAGGAACTGCCGGGCATCGAAGAACTCGTCGACAATGCCGAAGAGCGCGTCCGCCGCGGCATGATCGCCTATGACACGCTGCAGGAGATCCGCGCCGACGGCACCAATATGGCCGCCCGGGCGACCTTCGACGAATATTGGCCCGATCTCGGCTATGGCCTGCTGCTGAAGCGTTACCGCGAGGATGTGGGCAACGCCACGCCTGAAGAAGTACGCATGGCCGCAGAGGACACCGTGCCCGATGTGTGGCCGCTGTTCTGGACCTTCCGCATCATGATGGGGCTGGGCTTTTTCTACATCGCCTTCTTCGCGGTGTGGTTCTACCGCGCCTCGCGCGGCTGGCTCGAAACCAACCGGCCCATGCTGTGGTTCGCCTTCGTCACGCTGCCGCTGCCCTGGGTGGCCATCGAAAGCGGCTGGTTCATCGCCGAATATGGGCGACAGCCCTGGGTGGTGGAAGGCGTGCTGCCGACCTTCTACGCGGCATCGGGCCTCAACTTCTGGGACCTGGTCATTTCCCTGACCTTCTTTGTCGCCCTCTACTCGGTTCTCTTCGCCATCATGGTCATGCTGATGATCAAGATCATCAAGGCCGGACCGCAGGACAAGCTGTTCCCGATCGACCGAGACAGCGACGAGGACTTCGTCATGGCCGCATTGCCGGCGACACCCGCTACCAAGGAACTCGGATCATGAGCACCATTCCGCTCGACTACGAAACCCTCCGCCTCATCTGGTGGCTCCTGCTCGGCGTGCTGCTCATCGGCTTCGCCATCATGGGTGGACGCGACCTTGGCGTGGGCGCGCTGCTCCCCTTTGCCGCCCGGACCGACGAAGAGCGGCGTGTGCTGCTCAATCTGGTCGGGCCGACCTGGGAGGGCAACCAGGTGTGGCTGGTGCTCGGGGGCGGGGCGATCTTCGCCGCCTTCCCGCCGCTCTATGCGGTGAGTTTTTCGGGCTTCTACCTCGCCATGATCGTGATCCTGCTGGCGCTGATCCTGCGCCCGGTCGGCTTCAAGTTCCGCGGCAAGATCAAGGATCCGCGCTGGCGCGAGACCTGGGATTGGGCGCTGTTCATCGGCGGCGCCGTGCCGGCGCTGATCATGGGCGTCGCGGTGGGCAATGTGCTGCTCGGGGCACCCTTCCACCTCGATGACACGATGCGGGCCTTCTACACCGGCAACTTCTTCCTGCTGCTGATGCCCTTTGCCCTGCTGGCGGGTCTCGTCAGCCTCGGGATGATCGTGACGCAGGGCGCTGCTGTCATCGTCGGCCGCACGGTCGGCCCACTAGCCGAGCGGGCCCGCACCTATGGCACCTGGGCGGCAATCGCCACCGTGTTCCTCTTTGCGCTCGGCGGGATCTGGATTGCCTTCGGCATCGATGGCTATGCCATCACCAGCGTCACCGACCCCAATGCGCCGATCAATCCGCTGGCCAAGACGGTGGAACTGACGCGTGGCGGCTGGCTGGCCAATTACGGCCTCTATCCGTGGATGATCGCGGGCCCCGTGCTCGGCTTTGTCGGCATGGTCGGCGCCGCTTTTGGCCTCAGGGTCCGGCTGGGCATACCCACGCTGCTGGCGTCGAGCATCGGCATCTTCGGCATCATCTCGACTGCCGGCCTGTCGCTGTTCCCGTTCCTGCTGCCGTCCTCGACCATGCCGCAGGCGAGCCTGACGCTGTGGGATGCCTCCTCGAGCCACCTCACGCTTTTCATCATGCTCCTGGTGACCGTGGTCTTCCTGCCCATCATCCTGGCCTACACCGCCTGGGTCTTCCGGGTCATGCGGGGCACCGTCTCGACGCAGTCGCTCGAGAAGAACCCCAACGCCTATTAGGAGAACGTCATGTGGTATTTTTCGTGGATCCTCGGCGTCGGACTGGCCTGCACCTTCGCCATTCTCAACGCCATGTGGTTTGAAATGCGCGAGGACCGGCGCATTGCGCGGGAGGAGCGACGGAGCCCGATCCAGCGCTGAGCGCAGGGCTCTTGTCCAGATGGTCAAAAATCGATTAACGCGGGCGCCAGGCAATTGGCGCCCGTTTCTGCTTTAGTTTTCGGTGGCTTATAGGATGGCCTGGTTCGGAACTGGCCCGGCGAGGCGGATTCGCGCATGACAGGAACATGAACAAACTGCCTCTTTTGTTTGCACTGAGTGCATAACGGATGTGCATAGAGTCCATCTTCTAATCACGACTGACTGGCTATAGATATTGGTCATCGAAAACGAAGGGGAACCAAAATGAACATCCGCCAGAAAATCGCACAGTTTGCCCAGTACCAGCGCACGATGCGCGAGCTCAACGCTCTCGACGCCCGTCAGCTGAACGATCTCGGCATCACCAAGGGCGACATCAAGAGCATCGCTCGCGGCACCTACGCCAACTAAGCGACCAAGCTCTGCCCTGTAGATGAAGGCGTCCTCCCGGGCGCCTTTTGTCTATTCTGGGGTCTGTTTTGCACGGTTCTCTCTTACCTCTCCCTTTGGGCGACGAGGTAAGGCTCAGCGGATCAGGTCTGCGGCCTTGCCACCGAGTGCCGCCACCAGATCGTCGGGTTTCATCCGGATCTGCAGGCCGCGCTGCCCGCCATTGAGGAAGACCTCGTCTTCCAGCGTCGCCAGCTCCTCGATGGCCGTGGGCACGAGCTTTTTCTGCCCGAAGGGGCTGATCCCGCCCACCTTGTAGCCGGTCAGGCGCTCCGCATCGGCCGGTTTCATCATATGCGCCGACTTGCCGCCAAACGCTGCGGCGAGCTTTTTCATGTTCACTTCCTCGTCCGAGGGGACGACGACGCAGACCGGCTTGCCATCGACCTCGGCCATCAGCGTCTTGAGCACGATCGAGGGCGATACGCCCATGGCCTCTGCAGCCTGCAGCCCGACGCGGTCGGCATCGGGGTCATAGTCATAGGTCGCGGTGGCAAAGGCAAAGCCGGCTTTGGTCAGCGCCAGAGTGGCGGGGGTGGTTTTCGACATGGTGGCCTGTTCTAGCGCACTGGTGTCGGCAGGCAAGATAGCTCGCTAGAGCTCATCTGCGGCGGTGGGCCCCAACATTGTCCTCGGTTGCCCCGATATCGCGCAGCAGATGCGGTGAGGCGTGGATGAGGTCGATGGTTGCCTGCCTGCGGCGGCGTGCGGCGCCGAACAGGCGGGGCAAGCGCAGACCAGGCAGGTGAATGGCATCGGCGATAGGCTTGGCGATGGCGATCATGGCTATGACCATCCTTATGCGGATGGCTCCTGTTCGGTTGTCCATGATCTCAAAATCGCTGGTCCTGAGCTGGATTTCCAACTAAAGCTCGATGCCAGTGCATAAGGAGATTTTATCCATGAGCACCTTGCCGCCACTGACCGCCATGCGCGCCTTCGACGCCGTGGCGCGGCACCTGAGCTTTACCCGCGCTGCCGAGGAACTGGGGATGACCCAGGCCGCGGTCAGCTATCAGATCAAGATTCTGGAGGAGCGGGTGGGGGCGCCACTCTTCCTGCGCAAGCCGCGGCAGATCGCCCTGAGCGAAACCGGCGCCCGGCTGGCGCCCGACGTGGCGCAGGCCTTCGACATCCTCCGCAATGCCTTTGCCGACTCACGGGGCCTGGTCGACGGCATGCTCAGCGTTACCTCGGTGCCGACCTTTGCCAGCCATTGGCTGGCGGCCAATATCGGGCTGTTCCAGCTCGCCAATCCGGAGATCGCGGTGCGGGTCGAAAGCTCGCCGCATCTGGTGGATTTCGGCACCGAGGAATTTGACCTCGGCATTCGGGCGACAAGCAAGTTGCAGGCCGGGATGGTGTGGCACCTGCTGGTCAAGGCGGAATTCGCGCCGATGCTGAGCCCCAGACTGGTCGAAGAATACCAAGTGCGCGTGCCCGCGGACCTTCTGCGGGTGCCCCAGATCACGCCCGACGATCCCTGGTTCTGCGCTTGGCTGGAGCTGGCGGGCGTCAGCATGCCACCAACTGCGGACCGCCCCTTCAGCCGCCTGGGCTCGCAGAATCTGGAGGCCACGGCCGCCATTGCCGGCCGGGGCCTGGCGATGGTGACGCCGGCCTTCTATGCCGAAGATGTCGCCAGCGGCCGGCTGGTGCAGCCGTTCGACCTGAAGGGCTGGGATGGGCACGGCTACTATCTCACCTATCCCGAAGCGCGCCGGAATTCCCCCAAGATCAAGGCGTTTCGCGATTGGATCATCCCCGCGACAGCGGGATTGCGCGGGGAATAGGCTCCGGCGGGAGTGAGGAAGACTGCGGGTGCCGTCTTACCCAAACATCGCCCGGTCCCGTGCCACGATCTCGCTCAGGAATTCCGCCACCAGCGCCACGCGGCGGATGCTGCGCAGGTCTTCATGCACGACGGTCCAGTAGCTGCGGCTGAGATTGTGTTCCGGCAGGACCTGCACGAGGCGATCATCTCCCTGCGCCATGAAGGCGTGCAGGATGCCGATGCCGGCCCCGGCCCGCACCGCCTCGGTCTGGCCCATGGCCGAGGAGATCGCCAGGCTCGAGCGCCAGCCCTTGAGGAACTCGGCCGTATAGTCAAGCGAGGCGGTATAGAGCAGGTCCTCGACATAGCCGACAAGACGATGGTCGGCGAGCGCAGCCAGATTGGATGGCGCGCCATGCTGATCAAGATAGCTTCGGGCAGCGTAGAGCCCGAGCCGGTAGTCGGTCAGCTTGCGGGCAACCAGCCGCCCCTCGCGCGGCCGTTCCAGGGTGACGGCAATATCGGCCTCGCGGCGCGACAGGGAGAAGGCGCGGGGCACCGGCACCAGCTCGATGCGCAATCCCCTGTGGCGCTCGGTCAGTTGGCCCAGGCGCGGCGCGAGGAAGGCGACGCCGAAGCCATCGGGCGCGCCGACGCGCACGGTCCCCTCGAGCAGGCTGTCGCCGCCCGTCGCCTCGCTCGCGGCGAGCATGGCGCTCTCCATCCGCTCGGCGTGAACCAGAAAGCGCTCGCCCTCGCCCGACAGTTCGGACCCGTTGGTCTTGCGGACGAAGAGTTTGCTGCCCAGGGATTGCTCCAGGGCACTGAGGCGGCGGGCGACCGTGGCATGGTTGAGCCCCAGAGCACGTGCGGCACCCAGGATCTGGCCGCTGCGGGCGACGGCGAGGAAGATGCGAACGTCGTCCCAATTCATCGGGCTTTCAATCCTGCACAACAGATGCGGCAACTATCGCGTTGAGATGCGTAAAATATAGCGCCAAGAGTGTTCTCCAACAAGGGAGAGCACCATGCGCACCATCGGCCATTTCATCGGCGGCGTCGAAACCACCGGCAACAGCGCGGAATTCCAGGACGTGTTCAACCCCGCGACCGGCGAAGTCCAGGCCCGCGTCGCCCTGGCGACCGAGGCCGACCTGAACGCTGCCGTGGCCTCCGCTGCCGCGGCCCAGCCCAAATGGGCGGCGACCAACCCGCAGCGTCGGGCCCGCGTCTTCTTCAACTTCGTGGCGCTGATCAATCGCGACATGCAGGAGCTGGCCGAGCTGCTGAGCGCCGAGCATGGCAAGACCGTTGAGGACTCCAAGGGTGATATCCTGCGCGGCCTCGAGGTCGCCGAATTCGTCGCCGGCGCGCCGCACCTGCTCAAGGGCGAGTTCACCGACGGGGCAGGGCCCGGCATCGACATGTATTCCATGCGCCAGGCGGTGGGCATCGGCGCGGGCATCACCCCGTTCAACTTTCCGGCCATGATCCCGCTCTGGATGCTGTCGCCGGCCATCGCGGCCGGCAATGCCTTCATCCTCAAGCCCTCCGAGCGCGATCCCTCCGTGCCGGTGCGGCTGGCGCAGCTCGCCATCGAGGCGGGCCTGCCCAGGGGCATTCTCAATGTCGTGCATGGTGGCAAATCGGTGGTCGACGGCATCCTGCACCACGCCGGGATTGGCGCAGTGAGCTTTGTCGGGTCCACCCCGATCGCCCGCTACGTCTATGCAACGGCTGCCGCCGAGGGCAAGCGCGTGCAGGCCTTTGGCGGCGCCAAGAACCACATGATCATCATGCCCGACGCCGACATGGACAAGGCCGCCGACGCGCTGATGGGCGCCGGCTTCGGCTCGGCCGGCGAACGATGCATGGCGGTATCGGTGGCCGTGCCGGTGGGCGACGAGACGGCGGACCGCATCATCGCGGCCCTCAAGCCGCGCATCGATGCCCTCAAGGTCGGCCCTGCGACTGACAAGGCCAGCGAAATGGGGCCGGTGATCACCAAGGCCTCCAAGGACCGCATCGCGGCTCTAGTCGAATCCGGCATCGAGCAGGGCGCGACGCTGGCCGTCGATGGCCGCGGCTTCTCGCTGCAGGGCTACGAGAATGGCTACTTCGTCGGCCCGACCCTGTTCGACAATGTCACCGCCGAGATGGACATCTACAAGGAAGAGATCTTCGGCCCGGTGCTGAGCGTCGTGCGCTCACGGACCTATGAGGATGCGCTCAAGCTGACCATGGACAATCCCTATGGCAATGGCACGGCCATCTTCACCCGTGATGGCGACGCGGCGCGCGATTTCGCCGCCCGGGTCAATGTCGGCATGGTGGGCATCAACGTGCCGGTGCCGGTGCCGCTGGCCTATCACAGCTTCGGCGGCTGGAAGGCGAGTGCCTTTGGCGATCTCAACCAGCACGGCACCGATGCGATCAAGTTCTGGACCAAGACCAAGACGGTGACCGCCCGCTGGCCGAGCGGCATCAAGGACGGAGCGGAATTCCAGATGCCTACGATGAAGTGAGCGCTGGCCGCGCAGGGCGATCGCCACCTCTCCCTTCGGGGGAGAGGTCGGCGCGCAGCGCCGGGTGAGGGGGCCTTTACTGGGTGCGGTGTTTGGGGAAGGCCCCCTCACCCGACCCAAGAGGGGTCGACCTCTCCCCCAAGGGAGAGGTGAGGAAAGAACAACAAAGGCCCGGTGATTGCTCACCGGGCCTTTTCGCTCTGTGAGGAGCGTTGAAAACCTAGACGATACCGCCCGAGCCGCCCTCGACGGCGGGGCGGATGTCGGCAACCTTGGCGCGATAGCCGGCGGCGCGGTAGGTCGCGAGCACGTCGATGGCGCCGCCCTGCTCCAGCCGGGCCATGGCCAGGATCGGCTCGACATCGGTGCGATAGGCCAGGCGCAGTGCCTGGGTGGCGGCGAGGGCGTCATTGCCCTCCTGCGCCGCCTTGAGACCCGCCCGATCAACCAGCAGGGCCTGCGCATAGGCGCGCTGCACGTCCGAGGCCGACAGCATCAGCGACTCGATCGGGTCGGTGACATTGTGGCTCTGGTCGAGCATGTGGGCGGGCCGGAAATCGCTGTCGCGCGTCTCGATATCGACCAGCTCGTTGAACACCAGGAATAGGCGATAGGGGTCGATGGCGCCGGCATCGAGATCGTCGTCACCATATTTGCTGTCATTGAAGTGGAAGCCGCCCAGCTTGCCGAACTGGGCCAGCCGACTGACGATCATCTCGATATTGACGTTGGGCGCATGGTGGCCGAGATCGACAAGGCACATGGCCTTCTCGCCCAGCTCCCTGGCGATGATGTAATTGGTGCCCCAATCCTGCACCACCGTCGAATAGAAGGCCGGCTCATACATCTTGTGTTCGGTATAGACGCGCCAGTCATCGGGCAGGGCGGCATAGACTGCCTTCATCGAGTCCAGGTAATGCTCGAACTGGCGGGCGAAATTGACCTGGCCCGGGAAGTTCGAGCCGTCGCCGATCCACACCGTCAGGGCCCTGGAACCCAGCGTCTTGCCGATCTCGATGCATTCCAGATTATGCTCGATCGCCTGCTGGCGTGTCGCCGCGTCGGCGTGGCTGAGCGAGCCGAACTTGTAGCTCTGCAACTGCCCCTTGGCGTCCGAGAACGTGTTGGAATTCATCGCATCGAAGCCGAGATTGAACCGGCTGGCCGCCTGCTTGAGCCGGTTCGGATCGGCCTTGTCCCAGGGGATATGCAGCGACACGGTTTTGGTCGCCTGCGTCAGCTGGGCGATGACGGCGCAATCCTCGATCTTGTCGAAAATGTCGCGCGGCTCGCCCAGGCCCGGAAAGCGGGCAAAGCGCGTGCCCCCGGTGCCGACACCCCAGGAGGGGACGGCCACCGAGAAATCGGCAACCTTGGCCTTGATGGCATTGATATCGATGCCGCGGCGGTCGAGCCGCTCGCCCAGCGTGTCGTAATCGACATTGAGGTCCGCCGCGCGCCGGGCATTCTCGGCCTCGACAATGGATGGGTCGATAATGTGTTCGGTCATATGTGGCTCCTCCTGCGCATGCTGAAGGCCCCCTCACCCGGCCCTTGCGGGCCGACCTCTCCCCCCAAGGGAGAGGTGTCGCTGCGCGACGGGAGGCTCCCCCACCTCTCCCTCTGGGGGAGAGGTCGCCGCGAAGCGGCGGGTGAGGGGGCCCTCTTTTCTTGATTACCGCGTGAACGACTGGGCATTGCCCGCGTCGACATTGATGATGTTGCCGGTGGACTTGGCCGAGGCCTCCGAGGCGAAGAAGTAGATGGCCTCGGCGATATCCTCTGGGAAGACCGAACGCTTGAGCAGCGAACGCTCGCGATACATTTCCTCAAGGCCACCCTTGTCGGTCTTGTAGGTCGAGGCGCGCTGTTCGAGCCATTCGCCAGCCCAGATCTTGGAACCCCGCAGCACGGCATCGGGATTGACCACGTTGACGCGGATCTGCTCGCCGGCGCCTTCGAGGGCGAGGCAGCGGGCCAGGTGGATCTCGGCGGCCTTGGCGGTGCAATAGGCCGAAGCATTGGGCGAAGCGGCCAGGCCATTCTTGGAGGCAACGAAGACGACATTGCCGCCGATCTTCTGGCTGCGGAACAGGCGGAACGCCTCGCGGCTGACCAGGAAATAGCCGGTGCTGAGGATGTCCATGTTCTTGTTCCACAGCTCGAGCGTCGTCTCCTCGATCGGCGCCGAGGAGGCCAGGCCCGCATTGGAGACCAGGATGTCGAGCCCGCCGAACTCCACCACGGCATGGGCGAAGCCGGCGATGACGGCGTCTTCCCTCGTGACGTTGACGATGACCGGGCGGACGAAGTCCTTGCCGAAGGCACCACTCAGTTCCTCGGTCGCGGCGGCCAGGGCCGTCTCGTCGATATCGGCCAGCACCACGCAGGCGCCTTCGCGCAGCAGGCGGACGGCCGTGGCCTTGCCGATGCCGCCGGCGCCGCCGGTGACGAGGGCAATCTTGCCGGCCAGCGATTTCGGCTTGGGCATGCGGGCCAGCTTGGCCTCTTCGAGCAGCCAGTATTCGATATCGAAGGCTTCCTGCTCGGGCAGGCCGACATAGGTCGAGACGGTCGAGGCGCCACGCATCACGTTGATGGCGTTGACATAGAACTCGCCGGAAATGCGGGCGGTGGCCTTGTCCTTGGCAAAGGTGAACATGCCGACGCCCGGCATCAGGTAAACCACCGCATTGGGGTCGCGCACGGCGGGCGAATTGTCGTGCTTGCAGCGGTCGTAATAGGCCTGGTAGTCGACGCGATAGGCGGCGATGTCTTCCGGGATTTTCGCGACGACCGCGTCGATGTCCGGATTGGCCGGATCGAACTCGATCACCAGCGGGCGGATCTTGGTGCGCAGGAAATGGTCGGGGCAGGAGGTGCCCAATGCAGCGAGCGGCCGCAGGCTGTTGGAATTGACGAATTCCAGCACGGCCGGGCTGTCATCGAAATGGCCCAGCTTGTGGCTGTCTTCCGAGATCAGGCCGCGGATTTTCGGCATCAGCTTGGCAGCGATGGCGCGGCGCTGCTCGGCAGGCAGGGCGTGCACCGCGGGGCCGCCGAAAATGGTCTTGCCTTCGGTCTGCTGCTCGAACCATTCGATGGCCTGGTTGATGACCGAGATCGTGGTCTCGTAGCATTCCTTGGGCGTGTCGCTCCAGGTAAAGAGGCCATGGCTTTCGAGGATCAGCCCCTTGGCATTGGGGTTTTCCTCGCAGAACTTGCCCAGCCACAGGCCGAGCTCGAAGCCCGGCTTCTTCCACGGCAGCCAGCCAATGGTGTCACCGAAGATCTGCTGGGTGAGTTCCCTGGAGTTCTTCGATGCCGCGATGGCGATGATCGCATCGGGATGCATGTGATCGACAAACGGCCGGTTCACATAGGCATGCAGCGGCGTATCTATCGAGGCCGCGCGCGGATTGAGGTTGAAGGTGGCGTGGGGCAGGTAGCCCACCATCTCGTCCTCGAAATCCACGCCGCGATAGAGGCCCTTGAGCGCCCGCAGCTTGTCCATATAGAGCGTCGAGAACCCGTCGAGCTTGATCGAGGCATTGTCGCCGCCCGAGCCCTTGACCCAGAGCACCTCGACATCCTGACCTGTCAGCGGGTCCTTCTGCCAGATCTTGGAAGAGGTATTGCCGCCACCGTAATTGGTGACGCGCTTGTCGCTGCCGAGCAGGTTGCTCCGGTAGACGAGCCGTTCCGGCTCGCTCATCGCGGCGGCCTTGGCATCATCCCAGAGGTTCGCGAGGCGCTTGGGCGCGGTGGTGGACATGAGACTCCTCCCAGAGGGTATTGGCGAAATTATTGGCCGGACATGGCCACGATCGATCATGGCTGTCAATCAGAAACGATCATATACGAGCATATATCGCCAGCATGGCGCGATCTTGATTGTTTGATGATTGACACTGATTGAAATCGGTGTGAAGGAATGCGCCAGGGAGATAGCAGCCTTGCACGAAACCGAGCGCCAGAGAGTGATCATAGCGGCCGTCCAGACGCGGCCTGTGGCAACCGTTGCCGAGCTCTGCGAGGTCACCGGATCGTCCGAAGCCACCATTCGGCGCGATATTGCGGCGCTGCATGTACAGGGCAAGCTGCGCCGGGTGCGCGGCGGTGCAGAGGCCTTGACCCCGCCCGAGCAGGGCGGGCTGATGGGGCGCCCCTTTTCGGTCAATGAAACGATCAACATCGCTCAAAAGCGCGCGATTGCCCGCGCCGCCGTCGAGCTGTGCAGGGATGGCGAGCCGATCATCATCAATGGCGGCACCACCACATACCAGATGGTCCACTACCTGACCGATCGCCGGCTGAGCGTCTTCACCAACAGCTTCGGCATTGCCGAATACCTGATCCACAATTCGCGCAATTCCGTCGTCATTCCCGGCGGCACCGTCTATCGCGAGCAGAATGTCATCCTCTCGCCCTTTGGTGGCGTTGTGGCATCCCACTTCTATGCCAAGCGCATGTTCATCGGCTGCCAGGGCATCGGGGCGCACGGACTGATGGAGGCCGATCCCATGGTCGTCCAGTCCGAAATGGGGCTGATCGGGCAGGCGGACGAGCTGATCGTCCTGGCTGACTCATCCAAGTTTTCGGGAAGATCGAGCCTCATCCTGTGTGGGCTCGACCGGATAACCGCTGTCATCACCGATAGCGGCATCCGCGACGAAGACCGCCAAATGCTGGAAACGGCAGGCGTGCGGCTCATCGTGGCGGAAACAAGTGCTCAAGGGGACCGTCAAGCCACGGTCGCCTGAGATCAAGGACTACAAGACCAGAACGTCCCAGGGAGGGATTACCTATGAAACTCTTGAAGATTTTGGCTGCCACCACTGCCGTTGCAGTGCTGCTCGCCGCCCCGGCCTATGCCCAGACCCGCATCGCGCTCGTGGTGAAGTCGCTCGGCAACGGCTTCTTCGACGCCGCCAACAAGGGCGCCCAGGAAGCAGCCGCCGAACTGGGTGACGTCGAAGTCATCTATACCGGCCCGACCGCTGCCACCGCCGAAGCCCAGATCGAGGTCATCAACTCGCTGATCGCCCAGCAGGTGGACGCCATCGCCATCTCCGCCAACGATCCGGACGCCCTGGTGCCGGCGCTGCAGCGCGCCATGGAACGCGGCATCAAGGTGATCAGCTGGGATTCGGGCGTCGCTCCCGAAGGCCGTCAGCTCCACCTCAACCCGTCCGATATCGACCTGATCGGCGAGACCATCATCAAGCTGGCTGCCGATTACCTGCCCGAGGGCGGCCAGGTGGCCATCCTGTCGGCTGCCTCCACCGCAACCAACTAGAATGCCTGGATCGAAGCGGCCAAGGCTGCCCTGCCCGAGAAGTTCCCCAATATCGAGCTGGTCGCCACCGTCTATGGCGACGATGACTCGGTGAAGTCGACCGACGAAGCCAAGGGCCTGATCGCGTCCTATCCCGACCTCAAGGCCATCATTGCCCCGACCACCGTCGGCGTCGTGGCTGCCGCCCAGGTCGTGACCGACCAGAACCTGATCGGCAAGGTCAACGTGACCGGCCTCGCTCTGCCGTCCGAGTTCAAGCAGTTCATCGACAATGGCGCTTCGCAGGCCGTGGCCCTGTGGAACCCGATCGACCTGGGCTATGCCGCAGTCATGCTGGCCAATGACCTGGTCGAAGGCGGCACCGCCGAGCCGGGCGCAACCCTCTCGATGGGCCGCATGGGCGATCTGACCCTCGATGACACCAATTCGGGTGCCATGGCCGCCCCCTTCACCTTCGATGCGTCCAACATCGAAGAATTCTCCAAGATCTATTGATCTTCGAGGTGTCCCGCAAATCGCTCCAGTGGAGCGATTTGAGCCGAGAAGGCCATGAGAGCTACGCTCGAATGGCCCAGACGTGAAACGTACCGTGAGGGGGCCCTTTCCAAGCACAGGAAGGCCCCCTCATTCCCAACCTCTCCCCCAAAATGGAGAGGGAGCCATATCGAGCGCGTGGCGATCCTCCTGCGACGCGAAGGAATTCCCCATGACTGACCCCATCCTCACCCTGTCCGGCATATCCAAGAGCTTTCCCGGCGTGCGGGCGCTCAATGAGGTCTCGCTGGAGCTCTATGCCGGCGAGGTCACCGCGCTGATCGGCGAGAACGGGGCGGGCAAGTCGACGCTGGTCAAGACCCTCACCGGTATCTACCAGCCCGATGCCGGCGAAATCCGTATCGGTGGCGCGGTCGTGACCCTGCCGACAGCGCATTCGGCTTCGGCCGTGGGCATCACGGCGATCCATCAGGAAACCGTGCTGTTCGACGAGATGACCGTGGCCGAGAATATCTATCTGGGCCACGCGCCGCGCAATCGCTTCGGGATGATCGATTGGCGCAGGATGCGGGCCGAGGCCAGGGAAACCCTGGACTCCATGGCCGCCGGGATTGATCCCGATATCAAGCTCAAGGAACTGGGCATTGCCAAGAAGCATCTGGTGGCCGTCGCCCGTGCCCTCTCCATCGATGCGCGCGTCGTCATCATGGATGAGCCGACCGCCGCGCTGAGCCAGAAGGAGATCGAGGAGCTCTATGTGCTCATCGATCTGCTCAAGCAGGACGGCAAGGCCATCCTCTTCATCAGCCACAAGTTCGACGAGATCTACCGCATCGCCGACCGCTTCACCGTGTTCCGCGACGGCGAGCAGGTAGGCAAGGGCTTCATCAGGGACACCACGCAAAGCCAGATCGTGCAGATGATGGTGGGCCGCCCGGTGGACCACATCTTCCCCGAACGCGTCGCCGTGATCGGCGAAGTGGTGCTCGAGGCCAAGGGGCTGAGCCATCCCACCGAGTTCGAGGACATTTCCTTTTCGGTGCGCAAGGGCGAGATTTTGGGCTTTTATGGCCTGGTCGGGGCAGGGCGCTCCGAGGTGATGCAGGCCGTGTTCGGCCTGACCCGGCCGTCCGCCGGGTCGCTGGTGCTCGACGGGCAGGCCATCGCGCCGAAGTCTCCCGCCGACGCGGTCGAGGCGGGCATCGTCTATGTGCCGGAGGAGCGCGGCAAGCAGGGCGTGATCACCGGCGAGCCGATCTTCAAGAACGTCTCGCTGCCCTCGCTGAACAAGACGTCCAAATCGGGCTTCCTGCGCATGGCCGAGGAATTTGCCCTGGCCCGCACCTATACCGAGCGGCTCGACCTCCGCGCCTCCTCGCTCAGCCAGGACGTCTCGACCCTGTCGGGCGGCAACCAGCAGAAGGTGGTGATCGCCAAATGGCTGGCAACGCTCCCCAAGGTCATCATTCTCGATGAGCCGACCAAGGGCATCGATATCGGCTCCAAGGCTGCCGTGCATGAATTCATGGGCGAACTGGTGGCGCAGGGGCTGAGCGTGATCATGGTCTCGTCCGAACTGCCCGAAGTGCTGGGCATGAGCGACCGCATCGTCGTCATGCGCGAGGGCAGGGTGATCGACACGCTCGACAACAAGGGCCTCAAGCCCGAGACACTGGTGCGGCTGGCCGCCGGCATTGCCGAGGAGCAGGCAGCATGAACCGCCTTCTCAAGCACCGCGAAATCTTCCTCGGCCTCGCCATCCTGCTGGTCTTCGTGCTGGTGACAATTCGTTTCCCGCGCTTCGCCCAGCCGGGCAACCTGCTGACCATCTTCAACGACACATCCATACTGATGATGCTGGCTTTGGGACAGATGGCGGTCATCCTGACCCGCTCCATCGACCTCTCCATGGCCTCCAACCTGGCCCTTACCGGCATGATCGTCGCCATGACCAATGCGGCTTTCCCGGGCGTGCCGATCCCGCTTCTGATGGCAATGTGTGTTCTCATCGGCGCGGGCCTCGGCGCCTTCAACGGCATCCTGGTGTGGAAGCTCAATATTCCGCCCATCGTCGTGACCCTGGGCACCCTGACCATCTTCCGCGGCCTGGTCTTCGTGATTTCCGGTGGCGCCTGGGTCAACGCAGCGCAGATGAGCCCCGATTTCATCGGGCTGCAGCGCACGGTTTTTCTCGGCCTGCCGCTGCTGAGCTGGTTCGCCATCGCCACTGCGGCGCTGTTCTACGTGCTGATGACGCGCACCCCGCTCGGCCGCGCCTTCTACGCCATCGGCGTCAATCCGACGGCCTCGGTCTATACCGGCATCAATGTCGGCCGCACCAAGTTCTATGCCTTCGTCATCGCCGGCGCCGTCGCCGGATTGTGTGGCTATCTCTGGATTTCGCGCTACGTCATCGCCTCGGTGGAGGTCGCCGGCGGCTATGAGCTGACCATCATCGCCGCCTGCGTCATCGGCGGCGTCTCGATTGCCGGCGGCATCGGCACCGTGCCGGGCGTGCTGCTGGGCGCCATCTTCCTCGGCGTCATCAACAATGCCCTGCCGGTCATCAACATCTCGCCCTTCTGGCAGATGGCCATCTCGGGCACGGCCATCCTGCTGGCCGTGGTCCTCAACGCCCGCGGCGAAGCCAGCAAGGGCCGCATCATTCTCAAGAAGGCGGAGGCAGCATGACCGACACCACCCTGCATCGCTCGCTCCCCGACCGCCTGGATAACCCGCTCCGCTCCGCCGTGCTGAGCTGGGAGAGCCTGCTCGTCCTCGTGGCCGTCGGCATCTTTATCCTCAATTCCTTCGCCTCGCCCTATTTCCTCAACGCCTGGAGCCTCTCCGACCTCACGTTCAACTTCACCGAAAAGGCCCTCATCGCCGTCGCCATGGCGCTGCTGATCATCTCGGGCGAGATCGATCTCTCGGTGGCCGCCATCATCGCGCTGGCCTCCACCATGATGGGCCTCGTGCTGCAATATGGCGCCGACACGCCCACCCTGGTGGCGGTCGGCATCGGGGTGGGCCTGCTCTGCGGCGCTTTCAACGGCTTCCTCGTCACCGGCCTCAAGCTGCCCTCCATCGTCGTCACCATCGGCACGATGAGTCTCTTCCGCGGCATCGCCTTCATCATCCTGGGCGACCAGAGCTTCAAGGGCTATCCGCCCAGCTTCTCCTGGTTGGGCCAGGGCTATGTCTGGTGGGTCATCTCGTTCGAACTGGTGCTCTTCCTCGTCTGCGCGCTGATCTACTGGGTGCTGCTGCACCGCACCAATTTCGGCCGCCGCGTCTTTGCCATCGGCAATAATGACGTCGCCGCGCGCTTTTCCGGCGTCCGCGTCGACCGCATCAAGTTCATCCTCTTCTGCCTTACCGGCCTGATGAGCGGCATAGCCGCCGTGCTGCTGACGGCCCGGCTGGGTTCGACCCGCCCCTCGATCGCCGAGGGCTTCGAGCTTGAGGCCATCACCATGGTCGTGCTGGGCGGCGTCTCGATCCTGGGCGGCGCCGGCTCCATCCTGGGCGTGGTGCTGGCGGCACTGATCGTGGGCCTCGTCACCTTCGGCCTCGGCCTGCTCAACGTGCCCGGCATCGTCATGACCATCTTCACCGGCTCGCTGCTGATCGTGGTGATCGCGCTGCCCATCCTGTTCCGCATGTGGAGGCAGCGCGCATGATCGAAGATGCCGGTTACGAAAAGCACGCCTTCAAGATGCAGCTCAATCCCGGCATGGCCGCCGAATACCGCAAGCGCCATGACGAGATCTTCCCCGAACTGGTCGACCTGCTGCATGACGCCGGGGTGAAGGACTATTCCATCCATCTCGACGAAGAGACCAATATCCTCTTCGGCGTGCTGTGGCGCCGGAAGGACCACGCCATGGCCGACCTGCCCAACACGGCGATCATGCAGCGCTGGTGGGCCCATATGGCCGATGTCATGGCGACCAATGACAAGAACGAACCGATCGCCATCGACCTCGTACCCATGTTCTGGATGAAGTAGCGCAACTGCGCCAGCGCTGTTCATTGTGCCCCCGATCACATAGGCTTGCGCCTATGAATGAACGACCCGCGACCCTGCATGCGCCTTCCATAACCCTCAACGGCAAGCCGCTGAGCTTTTCCGACATTGCCCGGATCGGCACGCGCAAGGCGCGGCTGGAGGCCGATGCGGGAGCCCTCGAGCGCGTGGCGCTGGCCCGCGTCGTTATCGAGCAGGCCATTGCCAGCGGCCAGCCCGTCTATGGCTCGACCACCGGCGTCGGCGCCATGAAGGACGTTGAATGGTCGCCCGACCAGCTCGATGCCTTCAATATGGGCCTGGTGCGCGCGCATCATTTCGGCACCGGCGAGGCCTTTCCCGACGAGATCGTCCGTACCGCCATGGCCATTCGCGTCAACATGGCGCTGACCGGCCGGGTGGGCTGCACGACGGACCTCGTGGAAGCCTATCTGGCGCTGCTCTCTGCCGATGTCGTGCCCGTGGTGCGGCGCACCGGCTCGATCGGCTGCGCCGATATCGGCCTGATGGGCCAGATCGGCGCCGTGCTGACGGGGGCCGGCGAGGCCATGTTCCAGGGGCGCCGGCAATCGGCCGGCGACGCGCTGGCTGCCGCCGGGCTCAAGGCCTTCCGCCTCGCGCCGCGCGATAGCCTCGCCTCGATCTCCACCAATGCCGTGGGCTATGCCGCGGCCGCCAATGCCATTCGCGATGCCGCCGGCACGGTGCGCGTGATGCTGGCAACCGGCCTCACCACCGCCGGCGCGCTGGGCGCCTCGCGCGACCCGTGGAAGGCCGTGGCCCATGTCGGCACCGAGCGTGAAGCGGGTATCGGCGCCTGGCTTTATTTCAACGCCATGGGCTGGGACTGGCCCGATGCCACCCACATCCAGGATCCGCTCTCGCTGCGCATGATGAGCCAGGTCTTTGCCACCGGCTTCGAGACCCTGGTCGCGGCCGGCAAGATCCTGCTCGCCGCCACCGGGCGCACCGACGACAATCCCGTGGTCGCGGGCGGGCAGGTGCTGACCTCCGGCGGCTCGCTCCCGCTCGATGTCACCGTCTTCCTGCAGACCGCGCAGCTGGGCCTGGCCCATATCGCCCGCAATTCCTTCAATCGTTGCGTGCTGCTTGGCAATGGCCAGCGCCGCAACCTGCCGGTCAATCTGGTGCAGCCGGGCGCCATCGCCACCGGCTTCGGGCCGATCATCAAGCTGGCCGGGGAGCTGTTTGCCCGCGTGCTGTCCATGACCAATCCCATTTCCGCCAATTCCATGGTGGTGGCTGGCGGCATCGAGGACGAGGCGACCTTCCTGCCGCTGATTGTCGAGCGGTTCGAGCGCCAGGTGCTGGCGCTCAGGCGCCTCGCCGCGCTCGAGGCCATGCTGGCGGCGCAGGCCATGGATATTTCGGGCGACCGGCCCGGCAATGTGCCGGGCATCATCTATGCGCTCGTGCGCCAGCATGCTGACACATACTGGCAGGACCGGCCATTATCCGCCGAAGTCGAAGCCGTCGAACATGCTTTGGCATCCGATGCGCTGATGAACGAACTTATTTCTCACTCGACGATTATGGAATTGGACGAGTTTTTCGCCCTGGGCCCGATTGCCTAGAATTTGCGGCCTCGCCCAATTCTGCCAAGACGTTACGTTAGGGACAGCCGGGTCCAGCCAACTGGAAACCTGGAGAAAACGGAGAAACCAATGCGCCTTACATCCAAGCTTCTGAGCGCCGTCGCTGTGCTCGCCATCTCGGTGACCGCCGCCAATGCCCAGGTCGTCGTTTCTTCCAAGATCGATACCGAAGGCGGTGTGCTGGGCAACATCATCAAGCAGGTGCTTGAGGCCAACGACATTCCCGTCGAAGACCGCATCCAGCTCGGCGGCACGCCGATCGTGCGCGAGGCGATCACCGCCGGCGAAATCGACATCTATCCCGAATATACCGGCAACGCCGCCTTCTTCTTCGAAAAGGCCGATGATCCGCTGTGGAATGACGCGGCTTCTGCCTATGCCGAGGCCGCCAAGCTCGATCTCGAAGCCAACAAGATCGTCTGGCTGACCCCGTCGCCGGCCAACAACACCTGGGCCGTGGCCATCCGCAACGACGTCGCCGAAGCCAACAGCCTCAACACCTTCACCGAATTCGGCGCCTGGGTTGCCGGCGGTGGCGAAGTCAAGCTCGCGGCATCGGCCGAATTCGTGAATTCGCCGGCCGCCCTGCCCAAGTTCCAGGAAGTCTATGGCTTCACCCTCTCGCCGGACCAGCTGGTGACCCTGTCGGGTGGTGATACCGCCGCGACCATCGCCGCCGCTGCCCAGCAGACCAACGGCGTCAACGCCGCCATGGTCTACGGCACCGATGGCGGCATTGCCCCATCCGGCCTCAAGGTGCTGGAAGACGACAAGGGCGTGCAGCCTGTCTATCAGCCCGCCCCGATCATCCGCGAGGAAGTGCTGGCCGAATATCCGCAGATCGAAGAACTGCTCAAGCCCGTCTTTGAAGGCCTGACCCTCGAAGTGCTGCAGGATCTCAACGGCCGCGTCCAGGTCGGCGGCGAAGCCGCTGCCGCCGTGGCCACCGACTACCTGACCCAGGGCGGTTTCTTGAGCTAGGCCAACAGGGATGCGGGGGTAACACCTCCGCATCCACCACACCCACCGGCCGTCACCCTCGGGCTTGACCCGAGGGCACTGCACTTGACGGACAGGCAGCAAGTGAAGAACCCTCGGGGTCAAGCCCGAGGGTGACGCGCGGTGTTGGCGGAGAAGACATTTCCCAACCACTGCCGCCCCAGCGACTGACCAGCCGGAGCCCGCATGAGCATCGCCGACACGACCATCAGCGCTTCCCGCCCCCGCTGGCTCGCGCTCGACAAGCTGGGCGTGCTGATTGCGTTGATTGCCGCCGTCGGTGCGGTGCTGCCCTTCGCACTGTTTCGCGCCAATCGCATTGTGCTGGGCGAACCCCTTTCGCTGCTCGATGCGCTGCCGGGCGCGGCGGCGGCCGTTCTATCCGGTGTTCTGCTGGCCGGATTTGTCACCGCACTGCTGCGCTTCCCCGTCGTCACCAAGCTGGTTGTCGGCTTTCTCGTACTGGCCGTGCTCTTCGTTTTCATCGGCTGGTCCGCCAGCCATCTCACGCCCGAGGGCGACACCTTTGCCCGCGTCTCGCCCGGCGCCGGCTTCTGGCTGCTGGTCTTCGCCTTTGCGCTTCTGGTCACCGATGCCCTGACGCGGCTGCGCTTCGCCCCGCTCGTGCGCATCGGCATCCTGCTGGCCGTATCTGTCGCCATGGCCCTGCTGCTGTGGAGCGGCAGCTGGAATGACCTCTCCATGCTCAAGGAATATGCCACCCGGGCGCCGGCCTTCTGGGCCGAGGCGCGCACGCACCTGGCGCTGGCCTTCGGCTCGGTGGCGATAGCCGGCGCGGTCGGGCTGCCGCTCGGCATCCTTTGCTACAAGGTCAGGCCCTTGCGCGCCGCGGTGCTCAACATCCTCAACATCGTCCAGACCATTCCTTCCATTGCCCTGTTCGGCCTCCTGATCGCCCCGCTGGCCTGGGTCGCCGCCAATGTGCCCGGCGCTTCCGCCATAGGCATTTCCGGCATCGGCGTGGCCCCGGCCATGGTGGCCTTGTTCGCCTATTCGTTGCTGCCCATCGTCTCCAACACGGTGGTTGGCCTGCAAAGCGTTTCGCCCGCCGCCGTCGATGCGGCAAAGGGCATGGGCATGACCGGGGCGCAGCGCCTGATGGGCGTCGAACTGCCGCTGGCCTTTCCGGTCATCCTCACCGGCATCCGCATCGTGCTGGTGCAGAATATCGGGCTGGCCACCATCGCCGCACTGATCGGCGGCGGCGGCTTCGGCGTATTCGTTTTCCAGGGCATTGGCCAGACGGCCATGGACCTGGTCCTGCTGGGTGCCGTGCCAACCGTCGCCCTGGCCTTCGCCGCCGCGGTCGTTCTCGATGCCTTGGTGGAAATGACGAGCCGCGGAGCGACGCGATGAGATCGGTGACCCCCTCATCCGCCCTTCGGGCACCTTCTCCCACAAGGGAAGGGGAGCTCCGATTCTTGGGAGCCACTGGGTTCCGTGAGAGAGGGTGGATCGGCCTCAGGCCGAGACGGGTGAGGGGGCTCTATCCATGCACACGGGGACCCGCCGCATGATCGAGATCGACGACATCACCAAGGTCTATAGCGGCACGACCGTGGTGGACCATGTGACGCTGACCATCGAGCCGCATACTATCTGCGTCATCGTCGGCACGTCCGGCTCGGGCAAGACGACCCTGATGCGCATGATCAACAAGCTCGTCGAGCCCACCTCCGGCCATATCCGCATCGACGGCCAGGACATTGCCGACATTCCAGCCTACGAGCTGCGCCGCCGCATCGGCTACGCCATCCAGGGGCATGGTCTGTTTCCCCATCGCACGGTGGGGCAGAATGTGGCGACCGTGCCCAAGCTGCTGGGCTGGGACAAGACCAGGATCGCCAACCGGGTCGATGAACTGCTCAACCTCTTCCAGCTCGATCCGTCCGAGTTCCGCGATCGCTTGCCGCATGAACTGTCGGGCGGCCAGCAGCAGCGCGTCGGCGTGGCGCGGGCGCTGGCGGCCGGGCCCAATATCCTGCTGATGGACGAACCCTATGGCGCGCTCGACCCGGTGATCCGCGCCAAGGCGCAGGAGGACCTGCTCGCCATTCAGCGCAAGTTCGGCACGACTGTCGTGCTGGTCACCCATGACATGGAAGAGGCCATCCATCTCGGCGACACCATAGCGGTGATGGGCAAGGGCAAGCTGCTGCAATGCGCGGCGCCGGCCGAGATCATCGCCAATCCGGCCACGCCCTTCGTGGCCGAACTGATCGGCACCAGCGAACGCCCGTTCCGCCTGTTGTCGCTGGCGCGGGTTGCCGACCATATCGAGGACGGCACGGTCGAAGGCCAGCCCATCGACGTCACGGCCTCGCTGCGCGACGCCTATGCGGAGCTGTTGTGGTCGGGCCGCCCGGCTCTGCCGGTGCAGCGCGACGGGCAGATCGTCGGGCAGGTGACGCTGGACCGCCTGGCTCGACTGGCGGCGCGGCCGCAATGACGCCCGGCAACCTCATTCGCGGCCTGGTCCTGCTGGCCCTCGTGCTGCTGCTGGTCAACCCGGACCTGTTCAGCGGCTTTTTCGGCCTTTTCACCAAGAACAATCAGCCCGCCATCTACAATCAGGGCAGCCTGCTCGATATCACGCTCAACCACCTGGCCATCGTCGCGGCGGCGACCCTGGCCTCGACCGTGGTGGCGGTCGGCCTGGCCATCATCGTCACCCGGCCCTTCGGCGCCGAATTCCTGCCGCTGTCGCGCTCGCTGGCCAATGTCGGCCAGACCTTCCCCCCCGTGGCCGTGCTGGCGCTGGCCGTTCCCATGCTGGGCTTCGGCACCGCGCCGACTTTGGTCGCTCTGTTCCTCTATGGTCTGCTGCCCATCTTCGAGAACACGTTGACCGGCCTCACCAACCTGCCGCCCACCGTGACCGACGCCGCCAAGGGCATGGGCATGACCGGCTGGCAGCGCCTCGTGAAGGTGGAGCTGCCCCTGTCTTTGCCGGTGATCCTCGCCGGCATCCGCCTGTCGGTGGTGATCTCGCTGGCCACGGCCACCATCGGCTCCACCGTGGCAGCGCGCACCCTGGGCGAGGTGATCATCGCCGGGCTATTGTCGAGCAACACGGCCTTCGTGCTGCAGGGCGGGTTGATTGTCGGCGTTCTGGCTGTCCTGATCTATGATGCTCTTGCAGCACTCGAGCGGTTCCTGATGGCACGCACGGGGCAACTGGGGAGGGCAGCAGCGTGAATTTCGATCTCGTCGACACCCCCCTCCCAGCCTACCCCACACGGGGGGAGGTGCCGCATTGTGTTCTGGGCTCGATGTTGCCAAAACCACCGGCCCGACACCTCCCCCTTGATGGGGGAGGCCGGGTGGGGGTGTTGGGAGCCACGACCCCAGCTTGGGAGCACCCATAATGTCCGATTTCGACCTCGTCCTGTCCGGCACGGTCGTGCTGCCCGGCCTCATCATTGAAGACGGTTATGTCGCGGTACGCGGCGGCAAGGTGATCCATGTCGGCGAGGGCAAGGCGCCCTCAGCCCATGAGCGGCACGAGCTGGGCAATGCGCTGATCCTGCCCGGCGCCATCGACGCCCAGGTGCATTCGCTGAGCCAGAAGGACCAGGAGGATTTCATCTGGTCGACCCGCTCGGCAGCGGCCGGTGGCGTCACCACCATCGTCGACATGCCCTATGACGAGGGCAACCTCGTCTGCTCGGCCGAGGCCGTGCGCGTCAAGGTGGCCCATGCCAGCCCGCAGGCGCGGGTGGATTTTGCCCTTTACGGCACCATCAACCCGGAAGAGGGCGCAACCCGCATCGCCGAACAGGCCGAGGCCGGCGTCGCCGCTTTCAAGTTCTCCACCTTTGGCACTGACCCGATCCGTTTCCCCCGCATTCCGCCGGCCCTGCTGGAGGAGTGCTTCGCCGCCGTCGCGAAAACCGGCCTGACCGCCGGCGTGCACAATGAAGACGACGAAATGGTCCGCGCCGCCATGGCCAAGGTCGAGGCCGCCGGCATAACCGATTATCGCGCCCATGCCCTGAGCCGGCCCCCGCTGACCGAACTCCTGGCCAGCCTGCAGATCTACGAGACCGGCGCCGCCACCGGCTGCCCGGCCCATGTCGTGCACTGCTCGCTCGGTCGCGGCTACGAGATAGCCCGCATCTATCGCGACCAGGGCTATGCCGCCACCATCGAGTGCTGCATCCATTACCTGACGCTCGACGAGGAAAACGACGTCGCCCGCCTCGGCGGCAAGGCCAAGATCAATCCGCCGATCCGTCCGCGTGCCGAGGTGGAAAAGCTCTGGGAGCATGTGCGGGTCGGCAATGTCACGCTGGTGTCCACCGACCACGTCAGCTGGTCGGAAAACCGCAAGAAAAGTGCCAGCATGCTGGCGAATGCTTCCGGCGTGCCTGGCCTTGAAGTGATGGTGCCGCTCTTCGTCAAGGGCGCGCTGCAGCGCGATATCCCGCTGACCTGGGCCGCCAGACTGATGGCCGAAAACCCGGCCAAACACTTCCGGCTGGCCCAGAAAGGCGCGCTCACGGCCGGAAAAGATGCTGATATTACAGTGCTTTTCCCCCGGCCCACCCGCTACGACGCCGCCGCCAGTGGCCACAATGTCGTGGGCTGGTCCCCCTATAACGGCATCGAACTGCCCTGGACCGTCGGCCTCACCTACCTGCGCGGCCAACAGGTCTTTGACGGCACCACCGTCGCCGAACCCGGCACCGGCCGCTTCGTCCGACCGGAGGTAAGGGCTTGATTCCAAACACGTCTATCCGCGCCGAACGTATCGCTGCCGACATCGACGCACTGGCGGCGATCACCGAGCCGGAGCGACCCTGGACCCGCCGCGCCTTTACGCCGATGTTCCTCGAAGGCCGCAAATGGCTGGAAACCGCGATGCGCGAGGCCGGCGCAGTGACCCGGATCGATGCGGCGGGCAACCTGGTCGGCACCATTCCCGGCAAACACCCGCAGCTGGGTACGATCATGCTCGGCTCCCATTCCGACACCGTGCCCGATGGCGGCCGGTTCGACGGCATTGCCGGCGTTGTGGCGGCTCTGGAAGTGGCGCGCGCCCTGCGCGACCAGGGGCTGGTGCTGGATCACACCCTTGAAATCGTTGATTTTCTCGCTGAGGAAGTCTCGATTTTCGGCGTGTCCTGCATCGGCAGCCGGGGCATCAGCGGCACGCGGCCGGCCGAGTGGCTGGCGCGGGAAAGCGACGGCATGACGCTGGAACAGGCCATCGCCTCGGTCGGTGGCGCCACCCACCGGCTGGCCCAGCGCGACGATATCAAGGCCTTTCTCGAACTGCATATCGAGCAGGGGCCGGTTCTGCAGAACGAACAGCTCGACGTCGGCGTGGTGACGGCCATTGCCGGCATTACCCGCATCGAGATCATCGTCGAAGGCCGCGCCGACCATGCGGGAACGACCCCCATGGGGTCACGGCAGGATGCCTTGACCACGGCGGCCTGGATTGCCCTGGGCGTCGAGGAACTGGGCAAGGCACTGGCCAGCGGCGAGCAGCATTTTGCTGCAACGGTTGGCGAATTCGAGATGACGCCCAACGCCGCTAACGTGGTGCCGGCGCGCGTGCGCATGCTGATCGATGCGCGGGCCGAATTGCGCCAGGACATGGAGCGGTTCATCGAGGAACTGGAGCGCGGCGTCGCCGCGATTGCCGAGAAGACCGGCGTCACCGTAGAGGCGCCGCGCATCGTCTCCGACAACCAGCCAACCGCCTGTGATGCCGATGTGCTCGACCTGCTCGACGCCGCCTGCGACAGCGCCGGCGCCCGGCATCGCCGCATGGCATCGGGCGCCGGGCATGACACGGCCTGGATGGCGCGCATCACCAAGGCCGCAATGATCTTCGTGCCCTGCCTCGATGGCCGCAGCCATTCTGCGGATGAATTTGCCACCGCCGAGGACATCGCGCTCGGTGCCGCCGTGCTGCTCGATGCCGTGCTGGCGCTCGATACCAAACTGCAAGGAAAGACCTGATGGGGCGCATCCTGACCGAAAATGACGTCGAGGCGGCCGTGCGGGGCGGTTCGGTCTATGCGGCGGGCGGCGGCGGCTGGGCCGACCATGGCCGCATGCTGGGCCAAGCCGCAGTGAGCATCGGCAGGCCCGAACTGGTCAGCATTGATGAGCTGGATGCCGATGACTGGGTGGCCACCGCCGCTGCCATCGGCGCGCCGGCCTCGACCACGCCATGGGAAATGCAGGGCGTCGACTACATCAAGGCCGTGCAATTGCTGCAGGATGCCTTGGGCGAAAAGCTGAGCGGGCTGATGGTGGGGCAGAACGGCAAGTCGTCAACGCTGAACGGCTGGCTGCCCTCGGCGGCGCTGGGCCTCAAGGTGGTCGACGCTGTCGGCGATATCCGCGCGCATCCCACCGGCGACATGGGCTCCATCGGCATGGCTGGTTCGCACGAGCAGGTCATCCAGACAGCGGTTGGCGGCAATCGCGCCGAGAACCGATATATAGAACTGGTGACGCGCGGCGCGACAGCCAAGGTCTCGCCCATCCTGCGTACGGCGGCCGACATGTCGGGCGGCTTCATCGCCTCCTGCCGCAACCCGCTGCGCGCGAGTTACGTGCAGAAGCATGCAGCTTTGGGCGGGATCTCTCTGGCGCTCAAGCTGGGCGAAGCGATGATCGCGGCCGAGGGCAAGGGGCCGGGCAAGATGATCGACGCCATCGTTGCCACAACGGGCGGCACCATCCTCACCAAGGGCTACATCACCGCTCTCGACGTGGTTTATACCAAGGAGGCCTTCGATATCGGCCGCATCACCCTGGGCGATGGCGACGCGGCGACCACCCTGCATGTGATGAACGAGTATATGGCGGTGGACGACGCCGGTGGCACCCGGCTCGCCACCTTCCCCGACGTCATCACCACACTCGACGCGGCAGGGCAGGCGCTGTCCGTCGGGCAGCTCGGCCTCGGCCTCTATGTCTTCGTGCTGCACGTGCCCAAGACCATCATCCCGCTGAGCTCGTCCGTGCTCGACCCGGCAGTCTATCCATTCGTCGAGGAGCGGATGGGGATCGAGCTGGCGAAGTATGCGCTGGGCTAGAAATGGCGACCTGACCTGTCTTACCTCTCCCTGGGGGAGGTGAAGAAAGAGCGAGAAAAATGCCCACACCCAATCTCCGTCACCCCAATTTTCCGATTCCAGGCGGTCCGGAGCTGCGCGCCAGGGGCTGGCGGCAGGAGGCTCTGCTGCGCCTGCTGGAAAACGTTCTCGCGGTCGGCGAGAATCCCGAGGAGCTGATCGTCTATGCGGCTTTGGGCAAGGCGGCGCGGAACTGGGCGAGCCACAAGGCCATCGTCGAAACGCTGCTGCGCATGGACGAGGACCAGACGCTGATCATCCAGTCGGGCAAGCCGATCGGCCTGCTCAAGACCCATGCCAGGGCGCCGCTGGTCATCATGGCCAATTGCAACATTGTCGGGCAATGGGCCAAGGCCGAGGTGTTCTACGAACTCGAGAAAAAGGGCCTGCTCTGCTGGGGCGGGCTCACTGCCGGTGCCTGGCAATATATCGGCAGCCAGGGTGTTATCCAGGGCACCTACGAAATCTTCATGCGCATTGCCGAGAACCGCTTCAGCGGCTCGCTCGCGGGACGCTTCATCCTTACCGCCGGGCTCGGCGGCATGGGTGGCGCGCAGCCGCTGGCCGGGCGCATGGCCGGGGCGGCGATCCTCTGCGTCGACATCGACCCTGAACGGGCGCGCAAGCGCAAGGAGATCGGTTATCTCGAAGAAATCGCCCCTGACCTCGATACGGCTTTGGCGATGATCGACAGGGCCGTCGCCGAAAAGCGTGCCACCTCCATCGGCCTCGTCGGCAACGCCGCGGAAATCTATCCCGAGATTGCCCGGCGCGGCATCGTTCCCGATATTGTCACCGACCAGACATCAGCGCATGACCTGGTGTATGGCTATGTGCCCAAGGGCATGTCGCTGGACGAGGTCAGGCGCCTGCGCGTCGAGGGGCCGGGCCAGCTGATGGCGGCGAGCCGGGCATCGATCGTCGACCATGTCCGCGCCATGCTTGCCTTCCAGCAGGCGGGGGCCGAGGTGTTCGACAATGGCAACCTGATCCGCACCCACGCCAAGGCGGGCGGAGTGGAGAATGCCTTCGATATCAGGATCTTCACCGAAGCCTACCTGCGGCCGCTTTTTGCGCGCGCCATCGGCCCCTTCCGCTGGATGGCGCTGTCAGGGGACCCTGAGGACATTCGCAAGATCGACGACAAGCTGCTCGAAATGTTCCCGGACAACCGCATCGTCACCAACTGGATCAGTCTGGCCCGCCAGCACGTGCCCTTCGAGGGCCTGCCGGCGCGCATCGCCTGGCTTGGCCACGGCGAACGCACCGCGCTGGCGCGGGCGGTGAACGCCATGGTCGCCGACGGTACCCTGTCCGGCCCGGTCGCTTTCAGCCGCGATCATCTCGATGCCGGCGCCATGGCGCATCCCAATATCATGACGGAAGCCATGAAGGACGGGTCGGACGCCATTGCCGACTGGCCCATTCTCGATGCCATGCTGCTGTGCTCATCCATGGCCGATCTGGTCGTGGTGCACTCGGGCGGTGGCGGCTACGCAGGCTACATGACCTCGGCAGGCGTGACCGTCATCGCCGATGGCACGCCCGGCGGCGACGAGCGGCTGGAGCATGCGCTGACCAATGACACCGCGCTGGGCGTGATGCGCTATGCCGATGCCGGCTACGAGGAAAGCCTCGACGAAATCGCCAACAAGGGGATTGGGCATATCGCCGTGGGCTGAAGCTTCAGTCCACCGCCCTGGATCAGGCGCTGGCCGCCATCGCGATGCTTGAAGCCGCACGCTGCTTCAGCGCATCGCCCACCGCAAAGATCGTCGGTGCTGACAGCGGGAAGGCCCCCACGGCGGCGACCGCTTCCCTAATCGTGCCCCGCCAGACCTGCTCGTCGGCCCGGCCGACATTGCCGGCGATGACCGCCGGCGTCTCAAGGCTCATGCCTTGGGCGCGGAGCTGGCTGACAATCTCGGGGAGGGTGCGGCGGCTCATGTAATAGACGCTGGTGGTGGCGGAGTCGGCGAGTGCCACCCAGTTGAGGGTTTCCGGCAGCACGCCCTTGCGCGAATGGCCGGTGACGAAGCGCACCGATTGGGCATGGTCGCGATGGGTCAGGGACAGGCCAAGCCGGCTGGCCAGGGCCAGGGCGGCGGTGACGCCGGGCACGACCGTGACGGCAATGCCATGCTGTTCCAGCATCTCGATCTCCTCGCCGGCGCGGCCGAAGATCATCGGGTCGCCGGACTTGAGGCGCACCACATGCTTGCCCTGGCGGGCCAGGGTCAGCATCATCGCGTTGATGTCTTCCTGGCGGCAGCTTTCGCGCGCGGCGCGCTTGCCGACCAGCATGCGCTTGGCCTCGCGGCGGGCCAGCTCGAGCACTTCTGCGGAGACGAGGTCGTCGAACAGGATGACGTCGGCTGACTGCAGCGCGCGCACCGCCTTGATGGTGAGCAGGTCTGCATCCCCCGGTCCGGCGCCAACCAGCGTGACGCGACCCACCGCGGGCGCCGCTTTGATCGCGTCGATATCTTCATCCATCGCCGTCGGCGCGCTGTCGCCGAAAGCGCGGTCGACCAGGCGCTCCCAGAAGGCGCGGCGCTGCGGGCCGGCTTCGAGGCGTTCCGTGACGGTGGCGCGCACCTGTTGGGCGAGCTGGGCCCAGGCGCTCAGCGTACTGGGCAGCAGTGTCTCGATGCGGCGGCGCACGGCCTGGCCGAGAATGGGCGCCGCACCGGCCGTCGAAATGCCGACCACGACGGGGGAGCGGTTGACGATGGTGCCGAACTGGAACTGGCAGAATTCCGGGCGGTCGATCACATTATAAGGCACGCTGGCATCGCGCGCCGCGGCGATGAAGGCCAGGGCGTCGGCATCGTCCTCGATGTCGGCGACGGCCAGCGTCGCGCCGGACAGGTCGGACGGCGCCCAGTGGCGGTCGACGAGGCTGATCGTGCCGGCGGCCGCACCGGTCTCGGCCAAGGCGATGAGGTCGTCGCACCATTCGGCAATAGGCGCCAGCACCTGGACATGCGCGCCGGCCGCAGCGAGCAGCTCGATCTTCCAGGTGGCGGGTTCCGACCCGCCGATGGCGACGACGCGCTTGCCCACCAGGTCGAAGAAGACCGGCAGGACGGCGAGCGGGGCGACCCGGTCGGGACGCGTGCTATTCGGCTGCCTGGAGACGACTTGCATCGATGATCCCCCTGATTTCGGCGCGGCAGGAGCCGCAATTGGTACCGGCCCTGGTGCAGGCGCCGACGGCTTCGACTGTGCTGCAGCCCTGCTGGGTGAAAGCGGCAGTGATGGTGTTGATGCCCACTGAAAAGCACGAGCAGATAATGGCGCCACTATCGGGCATGTCGGCTCCCGGCCGGCCGGCGAGGACTGCAGAGGCGCCGAGATTGTCTGCCACGAGCAGGTCAGTCGCCCATTGCCGAGACACCAGCACCGGATCGGGCGCCGTGTAGAGCGCGACGACCAGCCGGCCCTTTTCGATGACGGCAAAATTGCGCCGGCCTGAGCGGGCGTCGAGCACGGATTCGACAATTGTAGTCCCGGAGAGGCCGAAGGCGGCCCTGAGCCATTCCGACCAGTCGACGGGTTCCTCGAACCAGCCGAGTTCTCCCCGCGTGCCCCCGATGGCCTCGGCAATAGCCCAGTAGCCCGCATTGAGCACGGGGCGACCGGCGGAGACGAAGAAGCCGTAAATCCGGGTATGCACCGGTTCGGCATGCACCTCGGCCATCTTGAGCGCGGGCTGGGCGGAGAACGGGTCGACCTTGGCGGTGACCAGTGCATCGATGCGCCCATTGGAGGCGAACTGGTCGGTCCAGTGCATGGGCACGAACAGGTGGCCGCGCCGCTGGCGATCGGTGACCAGGGCCCGCACCACGACGCTGCCATGCCGGTTGCTGAGCCGCACGAGGCTGGCGCGCCGGATGTTGAGCGCCTCGGCATCGGCCGGATGAATCTCCACGAATGGCTCGGCGTAATGCGCCGAGAGGCGCGCGGTTTTGCCGGTACGCGTCATCGTGTGCCAATGGTCGCGCACGCGGCCGGTATTGAGGATGAAGGATCCCGGGGCCGGCGCAAAGGGCGGCGGCGGCAGGACCGGTACGAAGCGCGCCTTGCCGTCACTGGTGAAGAACGCTCCATCGCCAAACATTCGGGCGGCGGGCCTGTGGCGCACCGGCCATTGCGTCGGCGGCAGGTTGCCATAGTCAGCACCGGCAAGGCCGGAGAGGTCGAAGTCGCGCGCGCCATCATTCTCGAAGGCGGACAGGGCCACATGCTCGGCAAAGATCTGCGCGGGGCTGCGATAGCTGAAGGCCTGCCCAAAGCCCATGCGACCGGCAACTTCCTTGATGATCCACCAGTCGGGGCGGACTTCGCCGGGCAGGGCGAGGAAGGGGCGTTGGCGCGATATGCGGCGTTCCGAATTGGTGACCGTGCCGTCCTTTTCGCCCCAGCCGGCGGCGGGCAGGCGCACATGCGCCGTCACGCCGGTATCGGTTTGTGCCGACATGTCCGAGACAACCACGAAGGGGCAGGCGGCGAGCGCCGCGCGCACCGCATCGGCTTCCGGCATGGAGTCGACTGGGTTGGTCGCCATGATCCAGACGGCCTTGATTTCGCCGCGCGCCATGGCCGCAAACAGGTCGACGGCCTTGAGGCCAGGCTTGCTGGCGACCCGGTCGCTGCCCCAGAAGCGCCCGACCCGATCGATGGCTTCAGGGGTGAAATCCATGTGGGCGGCAAGCATATTGGCCAGCCCGCCTACCTCCCGGCCGCCCATGGCATTGGGCTGGCCGGTGACGGAGAAGGGGCCCATGCCCGGCCGGCCGATGCGGCCGGTGAGCAGATGGCAGTTGATGATGGCATTGACCTTGTCGGTGCCCGATGCCGACTGGTTGACGCCCTGCGAATAGACTGTGACCGCTTTTTCGGTTGCGGCGAACCAGTCGTAAAAGAGCGCAACCGACTTCTCGGAGAGACCGGTAGCGCTGGCGACGCGGGCGACGGACCAGTCTTCCGCGACCAGCAGGGTCGCATCGAGCCCACTGGTATGCGCGGCGACGAAGTCCGGTGCGGTGACGCCATTGTCTGCGAGATGAGCCAGCAGCCCGACGAAGAGGGCGCTGTCCCCATCGGACTGCACGGCCAGGTGCAGGTCGGCGATGTCGGCGGTGACGGTCCGGCGCGGGTCGATGAGCACGACGCGCATGTTCGGACGCTCGGCCTTGGCCTTGACGATGCGCTGGTAGAGCACCGGATGGCACCAGCCGAGATTGGAGCCGACCAGCACGATAAGGTCGGCGAGCTCAAGGTCCTCGTAATTGCCAGGCACCGTATCGGAGCCGAAGGCGCGCCTGTGGCCGGCCACGGAGGAGGCCATGCAGAGGCGCGAATTGGTGTCCATATTGCCCGAGCCGATGAAACCCTTAATCAGCTTGTTGGCGACGTAATAGTCCTCGGTGAGCAACTGCCCGGAGCCATAGATGGCAACGGAGTCGGGCCCGAACTCGGCGATGGTCTGCGTGAAGGTGTTCGCAACCCGCTCAAGCGCTTCGTCCCAAGTGACTCTGGCACCATCGCTTTCCGGATAAAGCAGACGACCATCGAGCGACAGGGTTTCCCCCAGGGCCGCCCCCTTCGAGCATAGGCGCCCGAAATTGGCCGGATGCTCCGGATCGCCGGCAATCGCCACCGATCCATCGGCTTGCGGCGTCGCAAGCACGCCGCAGCCCACCCCGCAATAGGGGCAGGTGGTGCGAACGTTCGTGCTGGCAAGCGGCTGGTTCATTCGGCCGCCGCCATGCTGGACACTTGGTAGGCCATGAAGATGCGGCCGTCGACGACCTCCGTCGGGAAGGTCTTGACCTGCCCCTCGTCCGCGCCGAGTGCTTGACCCGTCGCCAGGTCAAACACCCAGTTGTGCAGCGGACAGGTCACCGAGGCGCCATGCACGATGCCCTCGGCCAGGGGCCCTGCCTTGTGCGGGCAGCGGTTCTCGATGGCAAAGATCTGGTCCTCCTGCGTCCGGAAGACCGCGATCTTGCCCGTCGGTGTGTTGACGCAGCGCGCGCCCCGGCGCGGGATGGCGTCAACCGTACCGATGTCGATCCAGCCGCCCACTACGCGGCCTCAACGAAACGGTGGCGTTCGTAGAGGAACTTGAGCACCGATTCGCGGCACTTGAGATACGTGCGGTCGGCGGCCAGGTCGAGCCGCTGGCGGGGGCGTTCCAGCGGCACGTCGAGGATTTCGCCGATGCGGGCGGAGGGGCCATTGGTCATCATGACGATCCGGTCGCTCAGCAGCACCGCTTCATCCACGTCATGAGTGATCATGATCATGGTGTTGCCGAGCTTTTTCTGGATGTCCATGACGGCGTCCTGCAGATGGGCGCGGGTCAGGGCGTCCAGCGCACCGAAGGGCTCGTCGAGCAGCAGGATCTTGGGCTGCATGGCCAGCGCCCGGGCAATGCCGACGCGCTGCTTCATGCCGCCGGAAATCTCCGTCGGGCGCTTGTCCTTGGCATGGCTCATCTGGACCAGGTCAAGGTTCTGCATGATCCATTCGTGGCGCTGCGCCCCGGTCTTGCTGCGGCCGAACACCTTGGCCACGGCCAGGTTGACGTTCTCATAGACGGTCAGCCAGGGCAGCAGGGAGTGGTTCTGGAACACCACGGCACGTTCCGGGCCGGGGCCGTTCACCTCGTTGCCCTCGAGCATGATGCCGCCCGAGGAGACCTCGGTGAGGCCCGCAATCAGGTTCAGCAAGGTGGACTTGCCGCAGCCCGAATGGCCGATGATGGAGATCACCTCGCCCTGGGCGATATCGATGCTGATCCCCTTGAGGACTTCCGAGCGGACGCCGCCGCGGTCGAAATGCTTGTCGACGTTGTCGATGCGAAGATAGGTCATGGCTGGGTTCCTCAGTTCGCGGACGTGCCGCGGGTGACGAAGGCGCCGATGGCCGCCACCAGACGGTCGAGGATGAACCCTACGACCCCGATATAGGCCAGCGCGACGATGATGTCGGAGAGGCGCGAGCTGTTCCACGCATCCCAGATGAAGAAGCCGATACCGACGCCGCCGGTCAGCATTTCTGCCGCGACGATGGCCAACCAGGAGAGGCCCACACCGATGCGCAGGCCCGTGAAGATGTAGGGGGCGGCAGCCGGGATCATGATCTTGAAGAAGAACTCGAACTGGTTGAGGCGCAGGATCAGGGCGACATTGCGATAATCCTGCGGGATGTTGCGCACGCCCACGGCCGTATTGATCAGCACCGGCCATACGGAGGTGATGAAGATCACGAAGATGGCCGAGGGCCCCGAATCCATGAAGGCGGCCAGCGACAGCGGCAGCCAGGCCAGGGGGGGCACGGTGCGCAGAATCTGGAAGATCGGGTCCAGCCCGCGCATGGCCCAGATCGACTGGCCGATGACAGCGCCGACAGTCACGCCAACCAGAGCCGCGATCCCGAAGCCAACGGCGACGCGCTGCAGCGAGGTCAGCACGCGCAGTCCAAGGCCGATATCGCCCTGACCATAATCAAAGAACGGGCTGTAGATCAGCTCGGCAGCATCGGTCCAGACCCGGCTCGGCGCAGGCAGGGACGCGCCGGGCGTGGAGCACAGGATTTCCCAGATGATCAGCGCCAGGGCGATAACCACCAGCGGCGGAATGACATTGGCAGCGATCTGGCCCAGCGTCTTCTGCCAGGAGCGCGGACGCGAGGCAGGCTTGGGCAAGGCGAATACCGCAGCATTGGCGGTGGCCGCAGGCGCTGTCGGGGTGACGAGGCGCTGGACGGTGGCGGTCATGGTCAGTGTCCTTTCGGGGCAGGCCGGAAAGGGTGCGGGGGAGAGGCCCCGCACCGCGTTGGGTCAGACCATCGCCTTGATGGCGAGGCTGTCGAGATAGGCGGAGGGATTGGCCGGATCGAACACCTTGCCATCAAAGAAGGTCTCGACACCGCGCGACGTGCCTTCCGGAACGTCCGCGGCGGCAATACCGAGCGCCGCAGCCGCGCCGCGCCAGATGTCTTCGCGGTTGACCATGTCGACCGCTGCGGTGATGTCGGTCGTGCCCGGCAGATAGCCCCAGCGGATATTCTCGGCGAGGAACCAGGCATCGTGGCTCTTGAAGGGGTAGGACGCGTAATCCTTCCAGAACTTCATCTCCAGTCCGGTGGCGGTGGCGACGCGGCCATTGCCATAGTTGATATCGCCCTTGAGCCGGCCGGCAACATCGACCGGCGGCACATTGAACCAGCTGCGCTTGCCCAGAATGGTGGACATTTCGTCCTTGTTTTCCATTCCGTCACACCACTGCTGGGCTTCCATGACTGCCATCAGGATGGCTTGCGTGGCGACCGGATTGGCGTCGATGAAGTCGGTGCGCAGGCCAAGCGCCTTTTCGGGGTGGTGCTTCCAGAGCTCGCCCGTAGTCGTCGCGGTGAAGCCGATGCCCTGGTTGACGAGCTGCTCGTTCCAGGGCTCGCCCACGCAGAAAGCGTCCATCGTGCCGACCTTCATGTTCGCCACCATCTGCGGCGGCGGCACGGTGATGACAGAAACGTCGGCATTGGGGTCGATACCGCCGGCAGCCAGCCAATAGCGGATCCACAGGTCATGCGTACCGCCAGGGAAGGTCATGGCGATGTTGACTTCCTTGCCGGCTGCCTTGCGCTCGGCGAACACCGCCTTGAGCGGCGAGCTGTCCAGCTCGACACCGACATCCTTGTATTCCTGCGCCACCGAAATGCCCTGGCTGTCATAGTTCAGGCGGGCCACGATCGACATCGGCACGGGCGTGCCGCCGGTAACGGTGCCCAGGCTCATCAGATAGGGCATGGGTGTCAGGATATGCGCGCCGTCGATGCCGTTGGCAGCGCCGCCGAGTACGAGATTGTCACGCGTTGCGCCCCAGGAGGCTTGCTTGAGCACCTCCACGTCAGGCACGCCATGCTTGGCAAAGAGCCCCTTCTCGAGGGCGATGATCAATGGTGCTGCGTCGGTCAGCGCGATGAAGCCCAGCTTGGCACCGGTCACTTCCGGACCCGCCCCCTGTGCGAAGGCCCCCGACGGGAACAGGGACCGCGCTGCGATCAGCGTCGCTGCGGTTGCCGTGGCCCCCTTGAGAAATCCGCGCCGGGTGGTCGTATTCTTCGTCATGTAGTTCTCCATCTGCACCGATCGGAAAAACAAAAAAGCTGCCAACAGAGCATCGCATCCGGTTTGCACCGCATGCGTACTTGTTGGCAGCTTTGCCTGGGTGACGCCCATCGTTGGACATCGACTTGAAGAGCGTCTTGGGAGGAGCCCGTTCGCAAACAACATTGCACGAAGCGTGCCAAGTCGTCGGTGCGACAGTTTTCTTAATGAAGGCAACGGCTTGGTGGATTTAGGGTCGGATGTGAAAATCGCCCTCTGAAACCAGAACCGACCAAATCTGCACCAAACTGCCTATTTTGCGATCACCCCGGTCGGCATGCCCAAGATTGAATCAGGACTGCCGCTGGCTCGCGATATAGGCGTCGAGCGCGTCGGGGTCATAGACCTGGCCGTCGAAGAACAGGTCGGGGCCCATTGTCAGGCTGCCGTCTTGCGCGGCGATCGGACCGGCAGTTTGGCGTGTGCCGTCGGTCTTGTAGTCGGAGGCGGGCACCGCGGCGCCCAGGGGGGCAAGGGCCGTGCGATAGAGGTCGGAGCGGAAGCAGGCTGCGGCAATCTCGGCATGGGCGGGGCTGGCCGATACTTCGCCCCAGCGCACCATCTGCGAATAGTACCACAGGGCATGGCTCTTCCATGGGAAGTTGGCCGCGCTGGCATGCGGAATGAAATAGTCCGGCACGTGACGCACCGTGCCACCGCCGATATCGAGCATGCCCGTCAGGGCGCGTGCGACGATGGCCTCGTCCGCATTCAGATAGGCCGGTGCGGCCATGATCCGTGCGGCTTCCGCATGATTGGCCGGATCGGCGCACCAGATGCCCGCGAGGTAAATGGCGCGAACCATGGCCGATACCAGATCGGGGTTCTCCTCGGCCCAAGTCGCGCGCATGCCGATGACCTTGTCCGGGCTGGATTGCCAGATCGAGGCCTTGACGGTCGCAATCTGGGCGCCCTTGGTTGCCACGCCAATGCTGTTCCAGGGCTCGCCTACGCAATAGCCGTCAATGCCGCCCGCGCCGAGCGCGTCAGGCAGCAGGGGTGGTGGCAGCACGACAATCTCTATGTCGCGATCCGGCATGATGCCGCTCGCCGCAAGCCAGTAGCGCAGCTCGTAATTGTGCGACGAAGTCTGGTGCACGACACCAAAGCGCAGCTTGCGCCCGGCGGCGACAACCTTGGCCAGTGCCGCGCCGGCCGGGCCGGCGGACAGGTCGCCAGGTGCGCCCTGGTCTGCCATGGCTTTCCACAGGTCGGCGCTCACGGTGATGGCATTGTTGCCCAGCCCGAGCACGACCGGCGTGATCATCGGGGTCGCAATCGGGGTGAGGCCCAGGCTGGCCGCCAGCGGCATGGGTGCCAGCATCTGGGCAATGTCGAAATGCCCGATGGCGGCGCGGTCGCGGATATTGGCCCAGCTGGTCTCGCGTACCAGATGCAGATCCAGCCCCTGCGCCTCGGCAAAGCCTTTCTCGCGCGCCAGCACCAGCAGTACGCTGTCGAGCAGGGGCAGGAATCCGGCAGTGAGATGGGTGGTGGGCATGGCGACTTTCCTATGGGCCCAGGAGATCGGCGGCGGTCACAAGGCTCTGGGCGATGTCGACCAGCCTCCGGTTCTGGTTCATGGCGGTCGAGCGGAGCAGGGCATAGGCCTCGGCCTCCGCGAGTCCGCGCGTTTTCATCAATATGCCCTTGGCCTGCTCGATGATCTTGCGGTCTTCCAGCTCGCTGCGAGCCTGTTCGAGCTCCCGCGTCAGGCGTGAAAAGGCGTTGAAGCGGGAGATGGCCATGTCGAGGATCGGCTTGACCCGTTCCTTCTTGAGGCCGTCCACCACATAGGCCGACACCCCGGCCTCCACCGCCTTCTCGATCATGGCGCCGTCAGAGCGATCCACGAACATGGCGATCGGGCGCTGAATGGCGCGTGACAGCGAGAAAAAGTGCTCGAGCGTGTCGCGCTTGGGATTTTCGAGATCGATGAACACCACGTCCGGCATGGTCGCCTGGATGGTGCGGGCCACTTCGTTGACGTCGTGAATCACTGCCACGCGGCCATAGCCGGCCTCCCGCAGCCCGTCCTCAATGATGGACGCGCGAATGCGGTTCTCGTCGATGATCAGAATGGAGAGGTCAGGGCTCGGCATTGCCGGCAGTTATGCCGGTGCCCACAAAAAGCACAAGTGGTACGTGTGCACATTTCCTATGCAATCACGTTCACAGCGCTTTCAGACCTTGGCGGCGGCCTCGCTCTTCCAGCTGAACTGCGGCGAGTAGCCCAGCATTCGCTTGGCCTTCTCGATCGACAGCAGCGTGCCGTTGGCCCACAGGTTTCCCTTGGTTGGGACGCTTGGGAAAACCTCCGCCAGCAGGGACATGTTGGAGCGGCTCATCACGGTGTCCGCATTGGCGATGATGAAAGCCTCAAAGCCTGTGAAGTCGGCCTGGATGGACCGGCGGACAGCCTGGGCGCCGTCGCGGGCATCGATATAGCCCCACAGGTTCCATTTGCGGCTGTGCGGATCGGCGTCGAACTTGGGGAAGGCGGCGTAATCTTCGGGGTTCATGACATTGGAGAAGCGCAGGCCGACGATGCGCAGGGAGGGATCCCAGCGGCAGAATTGGGCGGCCATGGTTTCGTCCAGCAACTTGCCCAGCGAATAGGCCGATTCCGGACGCGGGTAATATTCTTCGTCGACCGGCGCATAGGGTGGCGGCGTGTCAAAGGGCAGGCCCAGCACGGTTTCGCTTGAAGCAAAGACAATGTTCTTGATGCCGGCAAGGCGGCTGGCCTCGAAGACATTGTAAGTGGTCGGGACATTGTTGGCGAAGATCCGGGCATTGGCGGCGAGGCCCGGGGCCGGAATTGCTGCCAGGTGAACCACGGCGTCGAACGGGCCCTTGCGCTCATCGACGCCGCCCAGAATCGCCGCTGCGACCTCGCCGAAATTGGTCAGATCGATGCGCACGCTGGGGCAGATCGGCTCGGGCAGGGCCTGCTGATCGATGTTGAGCACGTCGTAGCCATGCGCCACCAGGTCGCGCAACACCGCGCGCCCAAGCTTGCCACTGCCGCCCGTCACCAGAACCTTGGCCATCCTAACCTCCTCTGCATTCAAGGGAATTCCCCCTTCTATCGCGCAAGGGTGGCATGCCAACGACCCAATGCCAAGCCGTCCCTCTCGGTAAATAGAACATGAACGCGCCCCTCACGAGCAGTTCAACTGGAAAGGCACATAACGGTCACCACAGGGCCAAGAGCCCATCACTCAGGGAGATCGAAAATGAAGCATACCGCAACTGTTATCCTCGCCGCCGGACTGCTCACCGCCTTCGCCACGCTGGGCGCCAATGCTCAGGCCGTGCCGGGCAAGAACACGCCGAACTACCCCAAGTCCAACACCGAAACTGAGTGCAGTTTCAATGCCTTCATGCATCCGCTTGTGCGGACGAATGAAGTCTCGGCTATCGGTGCCGACCAGCGGATCTGGCTCACCCCGGTCTGTGAGGATGAACTGGACCGCAACAATTACGGCACGCTGTTCCGCGACGGAAATGTCGAGACGCTGCGCCAGTTTATCGCCCGCAACCCGGCCTTGATGGCGACGCTGACCACCCGTGGCTACGACCATTTCGACGTGGTCGCCCTGCGCTTTGGCCGGAATGACTCGGTCAATCTCTTCGTCCACCAGCGCGACATGCGCTGAAATTCGGTCACGAGTCTGAACGGTGAATGAACGCCCCCATCACGATCGGTTCAAAGCCGGGAGGGCATCCTCCCGGCATCAGATGAAACACTGTCGAGGGAGACAGAAATGAACAAGCAACAGGAAAAGGTTCTGGTCGCCACGCTCTGCGGTGTGATCATCGCCGCTGCCGGCGCCTTCGCGGTGCAGCCAGCCATGGCGGCCGGCTACCAGGTCGACCAGCTGGCCCAGGTGACCGGTGTCGCCCACTGGGACAAGCTCAATGTCCGCAAATGGCCCGCATCCTATTCGCAGAAGGTCGGTGCTTTCGCCCCCGGCAGCCATGTCTGGGTCGAGCGCTGCATCGAAGCCAAGACCGGCGCCGACTGGTGCCTGGTTGGCGCGCAGGACACCACGGGCTGGGTCAATTCCCGTTACCTGACCGTCGTCCACGACTGGGATATCTGATCCCGGCCGTCGGCGACGGCGGAGACCCGGCAGGCTGCGGCTCGACCATCGCCGCGAATCGCAGCTGCAGACTGTCCGGGTCTCCACCCTCGCCGATGCGAGTTTCGTGCCTGCCTCCTTCCCATGCTGTGTTGACTTTTCCGGTCCTGCGCTGTTCGTGACGAACAGCCTGGACCGGAGTTTTTTTGTGATGGATGCCAATCCCGTTCTTGCCGAGACCATTCGCGGCAACTGGATCGAGAACCGCCACCGCGGCGCCTATGTCGTGGTCGACGCCGATGGGACGATTATCGCTTCGGCCGGCGATATCGAGCGGCCGATCTTTCCGCGCTCGGCGATCAAATCCATGCAGGCCCTGCCGATCTTCGCCCAGCATGCCGAGGACAAGTTCCACCACACCGAGGAAGAACTGGCCCTGGCCTGTGCCAGCCATCATGGCGAAGACGCCCATGTGGCGACGGCACAGGGATTGCTCACGCGCCTCGGTCTCTCGGTGGCCGACCTCGAATGCGGCGCGCATCAGCCCACCAACTGCGCCGCCCGCGAAAAGCTGCGGGCTGCCGGCGCCGAGCCGAGCGCCCTGCACAACAATTGCTCGGGCAAGCATTCGGGCATGCTGAGCGTGGCTTTGGCCATGGGCGTGCCGACCGCCGGCTATGTCGGCCGCGAGCATGAAGTGCAAAAGCGGGTCCGCGCCGCGGTGGAAGCGGTGATCGGCGAACCGCTGAGCGAAGGCAAGTGCGGCACCGATGGCTGCTCGATCCCCACCTTTGCCGCGCCATTGCGCGCCTTTGCCTATGGCTTTGCGCGCATGGCAACGGGCAGGGGTCTTTCCGATGAACTGGCCACGGCCGCGCGGCGGCTCTTCGATGCCGCGACCAGCCATCCACACCTGGTAGCCGGAACCGACCATGCCGATACGCTGCTGATGGCGGCATTCAAGGGGCGGCTGATGCAGAAGGTCGGTGCCGAAGGCGTGCAATGCGGCGCCATCCGCGACAAGGGCTGGGGCTATGCGCTCAAATGCGACGACGGCAATATCGCCGCGTCACAGGCCATGCTCGCCGGCATGCTGCTGCAACTGGCCGATCCCGATGCAGAGCAACGCGCGCTGCTGGAGGGGCTGGCACACCAGAAGATCAGAAGCGTGCGCGGGGCCGAGGTGGGTGAACTGCGCGCAGTCGGCTAGTCGCCCCAGGCAGATTGCATGGTGCGCGTCGCGCTCGCCCGGACGCGCACTGCGGGACAAGAGAGTTACGAGTTGTCCCGCGCCGACGCGGACGGCTATAAGAGCCCAACCCAAAGCAAGGCGGCGCTGATGCTCGTTGACGACAAGATCTTTCTCGGGACCAGCACGCAGCCCGAATATCTCGCCCTCAAATATGGCAACCGCCATGGCCTGGTGACCGGCGCCACCGGCACCGGCAAGACGGTGACGCTGCAGGTGCTGGCCGAGGGATTTTCGGCAGCGGGCGTGCCGGTCTTCGCGGCAGACATCAAGGGTGACCTTTCGGGCGTCGCCAAGATGGGTGCGGCGCAGGGCTGGCAGACCCAGCGGGCGCAGGAAATCGGCTTCACCGATTTCAAGGACGACATCTTCCCGGTGATCTTCTGGGACCTATTCGGCCGGCAGGGCCATCCGATCCGCGCCACCATTTCGGAAATGGGCGCCTTGCTGCTCAGCCGCATGCTGGAACTCAACGACACCCAGGAAGGCGTGCTCAACATCGCCTTCAAGCTGGCCGATGACGAAGGCCTGCTGCTGCTCGATCTCAAGGACCTGCGGGCCCTGCTGATCGACATCCAGGAACGGGCCAAGGAAATCTCGGCCACCTATGGCAATGTGTCCACCGCCTCGATCGGCGCCATCCAGCGGGCGCTGCTGGTGCTGGAACAGCAGGGGGCCGAGAACTTCTTCGGCGAGCGGGCACTCGATATCGCCGACCTGATGCGCACCGACCGCAATGGCCGCGGCTTCATCTCGATTCTCGCCGCCGATGAACTGATGCGCGCGCCGCGTCTCTACGCGACTTTCCTGCTCTGGATGCTGTCCGAACTGTTCGAGGAACTGCCCGAAGTGGGCGACCCGGACCGGCCCAAGCTGGTGTTCTTTTTCGACGAAGCGCATCTGCTGTTCGATGACGCGCCCAAGGTGCTGATCGACAAGGTCGAACAGGTGGTCAAGCTGGTGCGCTCCAAGGGCGTCGGCGTCTATTTCGTGACGCAGAACCCGGTCGACATTCCCGATACGGTGCTCGCGCAGCTGTCCAACCGGGTGCAGCATGCGCTGCGCGCCTATACGCCGCGCGAGCAGAAGGCGGTCCGCGTTGCCGCCGACACCTTCCGGCCCAATCCGGCCTTTTCGACAGAGGAGGTCATCACCCAACTCGGCATTGGCGAAGCCCTGGTGTCGGTGCTCGAATCCAAGGGCGTCCCCTCGATGGTGGGACGCACGATGATCCGGCCGCCCTCGGCCCAGGTCGGGCCGCTATTGCCTGAAGAGCGCCGCGCCATCATGGCCAATTCGCCCGTGGCCGGGCTCTATGACACTCCGGTGGACCGGGATTCCGCCTTCGAGGTGCTGGCGCGCAAGGCGCGGGACCGGCAACTGGCCGAGGAACGGCAGCGCCAGGAAGACGAAGAGCGCATGGCCGCGGAACGCAGCTACCAGGAGGACCGGCCGCGTCGCACCTCTTCGCGCCAAACACCAGCCGAAGCGGCGATGAACTCGCTGGCGCGCACCGTTGCCAACCGGCTGGGAAGCGCGCTGGTGCGCGGCATCCTGGGCGGGCTGAAGCGCGGCCGATGAGCATGATGGAACCTGCCGCGGCCGCCCATGTCATCGCTGTCTTTGCCTCCGACAGGGGGCCCGGCGATCCTGAACGCGCCTCGATCATGAGCCAGACGGGCACCTATTTTGCCAAGCGCGGCGCCAGCATCGTGTGTCTTGCCGAAGGCGGCATCATTCCTGTGCCGCTGATCACCGCCGCCCGGGCGGCCGGGGGGCAGGTGCGGATCGTCGCTGACCCTGGCATCACCCTCCCGCCCGCTCTCGCGGGCGTGACAATGGACATCCTGCCCACGCGCGAGGAGCGCCTGGCGCGGCTGGCGGAGCTGGCCGAGGCCTATGTGGCGCTGCCGGGCTCGCTGGCCTCCGCCTCTGCCCTGTTCGGCACCTGGGCAGCGGCCAAGGCCATGGGGCGCACGCCGCCCGTCGTCATGCTCAACCGTCACCGCGCCTATGAGGTGATCCGCGGCTATGCTGCCGATGTCCTCTCGCCAGGACTGCCCGGCCACGAGCGCGCCGTGCAGTTTGCCGATACGATCGAGGACCTGTGGGGCCGGCTGAGCCGGCTGATCAGCGAGGCGCGGTAAGAGACATACCTCTCGTTGGTGAGGTTTCTCTACAGGCAAGGTTGTGGAAGGCCCCCACCCGGCCCAAGAGGGCCGAGCTCTCCCCCGAAGGGAGAGGTGAGGAAGGCTTAGCCGTCGAGGCCGGGGTGCCTTGGCTTGCGGCGGTCGGGGAAGAGCGGGATCACGTTGTCGGTAATGCGCCGGGTCGGCACGGGCTGTGGCGTCGGCATGGTGGTGCGATTGCGCCGCTCGGGTCCGCGATAGCCGCCCAGGACCCCGACTACACTGCGGCTGCGCAGCCGCGTCTGGATGCGCTGCAGCAAATGGCGGGGCGACATCGGCTTGATGATGACCTCGTCGATACCGGCGCTGATCGCCTGGTGCCGCATGGGCGGGGTGATGGTGCGGGTCAGCGCAATCACCGGAACATCCTGGCTGAGCAGGTCATTGTTGAGGCGGATGCTCTCGACCATTTCATAGGCCGGACGGTCCTCGCGGTCGAAGTCGCAGACCAGCATGTCGAGCGGCGCAATGCGCATATAGGCCACCAGCTCGGCCTCGCTCTCGAACTGCCGAACCTTGAGATGCGAGTCGCCGGCCACCACCATCGCCAGCAGTGACGACAGGGCAGGATTTGCGGCGATGATGGCAACCACCTTGGTCGACACGGTCTCTCAAGCTCCCCAATAGTAAACGAAGCGTTACCATGGGTGGAGCGGTGGTTGAAGGCCTGCATGCCCGAAATGGCTAATTGGCGGGGAAAACGCGGGCCGGGCAGAAGAAAGCCCGCCGGCGCAGGGCGCGGCGGGCTGCATTCGCAGTCAACTCCCTCCCCCTTGCGGGGAGGGTCGGGGCCCCCTCAGAAGGAGGGCCCAGCGCAAGATTACGCCTTGGCTTCTTCGAACATGTGCTCGACATGCTCCCAGTTCACCAGGTTGTCGAACCAGGCTTCGAGATACTTGGGACGGGCGTTGCGGTAGTCGATGTAATAGGAGTGTTCCCACACATCGACGCCGAGCAGCGGCTTGCCGCCATGCACCAGCGGCGACTCGCCATTGGGGGTCTTGGTGACTTCCAGCTTGCCGTCCTTGAGCGACAGCCAGGCCCAGCCCGAACCGAACTGGGTGGTGCCGGCGGCGATGAAATCGGCGCGGAACTTGTCAAAGCCGCCCAGATCGGTATCGATGGCCGCCTGCAGGGCGCCCGGCAGCTTGTTGCCGCCGCCATTGGGCTTCATCCAGTTCCAGAAATGCACGTGGTTGTAGTGCTGGCCGGCATTGTTGAAGAGGCCGGCATTCTTGCCGTAGCTCTCCTTGACGATGTCCTCGAGCGGCAGGATTTCGAGACCCGAACCCTCCAGCAGCTTCTCGCCATTGGTGACATAGGCCTGGTGATGCTTGTCGTGATGATATTCCAGCGTTTCCGCCGACATATAGGGGCCGAGTGCATCATAGGCATAGGGCAGGGGCGGCAGAGTGAACTTGGTGGACATGTTGGCCTCCGGTTTCTGGATTGGACGCTGGGTGAATTCGGCACTGGTATAGGCCGATTATGACGGCAGAACAATCAGTTGGACGGAAATGATCCTTCCAGACCGACCGCATTGAGCGCAAAGGCGTAGCACATGGCTGTTTCCTTGAGCCGGTCGAAACGACCCGACGCGCCGCCATGGCCGGCGCCCATATTGGTGCGCAGGTACAATGGTGCATCCCCGCTCTTGGTTGCGCGAAGCCGGGCGACCCACTTGGCGGGCTCCCAATAGGTGACGCGCGGATCGGTGAGACCGGCCAGTGCGAAGATCGGCGGATAGGGCTTGGCGGCAACCTGCTCATAAGGCGCATAGGCGGCGATACGCGCATAGTCCTCGGCCGAGGCCAGGGGATTGCCCCATTCGGGCCATTCCGGCGGGGTGAGCGGCAGCGTCTCATCGAGCATGGTGTTGAGCACGTCCACGAACGGCACCTGGGCGAGAATGCCGGCCCAAAGGTCGGGCCGGAGGTTGGCGACGGCGCCCATCAGCATGCCGCCGGCCGAGCCGCCCTGCGCCACGATGCGGTTGCGGGCGGTATAGCCCTGCTCGATCAGCATTTCGGCGGCAGCGATGAAATCGGTGAAGGTATTGGTCTTGTGCTCGCGGCGCCCCTGCACATACCAGCGATAGCCCTTTTCCATGCCGCCCCGGATATGGGCCGTGGCATGCACGAAGCCGCGGTCGACCAGCGACAGGGCGGAGATCGAGAAGGCCGCGGGCATGGACATGCCATAGGCGCCATAGCCATAGAGCAGGGTCGGCGCGGAACCGCCGAGCACCAGACCCTTGCGATAGAGCAGGGTCACCGGGACCAGTTCGCCATCGGGCGCGGTGGCAAAGAGCCGGCGCGTCTCGTAGTCGTCGGGATTGTGGCCGGAGGGCACTTCCTGCTCCTTGAGCAGGGTGCGCGTGCCGGTCTCGAGATCCATGTCATAGGTGCGCGACGGCGTGGTGGGCGAGGAATAGGTGAGGCGGAAGACCGAGGTGTCAAACTCGTAGCCGACCGACATGCCCAGCGAATAGGCTTCCTCGTCGAAGCCGACGGTCTCCTCCTTGCCGGTGCGCAGGTCGCGCACGACGATGCGCGGCAGGCCCTCGTGGCGTTCGAGGCGCAGCAGGTGGTTCCTGATCACGATCGTGTCGAGGATCAGCACGCCCTGGCTGTGCGGGACGAGGTCGGTCCAGTTCTCGGCGCCAGGATTGTCCACCGGGGCGGTGACGACCTTGAAGTCCTCGGCGCCATCGGCATTGGTGCGGATGTAGAGAAGGCCATCGCGCTCGTCGATGTCATATTCCCGATCCGTCACCCGGGGCGCGACCAGACGCGGCGCGCCGCCCGTCTCGGCGTCGATGAGCCAGCATTCGCTGGTCTGGTGGTCATGCGCGTCGATGACGATGAACCTGTCGCTGAGCGTACGGCCGACGCCGACGAAGAAGCCGGGATCGGCCTCCTCGAAGATGATCGGGTCACTGGCCTGATCGGTGCCTATCGTGTGCAGGCGCACGCGGTAGGGCCGGTGATTGTCGTCATACTCGGTATAGTAGATGGCGCTGGAATCATTGCTCCAGACATAGGAGCCGGCCGTCTCGGTGATGACTTCGGCGCTGTCCTTGCCGGTCTCGAGATCGCGGATGACGATGTCATAATATTCCGAACCGGCGCGGTCGGCGGCCCAGGCGAGGTAACGGTGGCTGCGGTCATGCTCGGCCCCGGCAAAGCCGAAATAGTCCTCGCCCGCTTCCACATTGCAGTCGAGCAGCACGGTTTCGGGGCCGCCCTCGCGGGCGGTGCGGACGATCTGGGGATACTGCTTGCCCTCGAGCATGCGCGAATTATAGGCGAAGGGCCCATCGGGGGAGGGGATGCCGCTGTCGTCTTCCTTTATGCGGCCGCGGATCTCCTTGTAGATGGTCTCCTGCAGCGCTTCGGTCGGCTTGCCGAACTCCGCTTCGAAATAGGCATTCTCGGCCTCGAGATAGTCGCGGATCTCCGCGTCCAGCGTCTCGGGCTTCTGCATTACCTCCTGCCAGTTATGCGCGCGCAGCCAGTGGTAGGGGTCCTCACGCCTGATGTCGTGAAACGTGGCGGAGTGCGGCTTGCGGGCGGCGACGGGCGGCATGGGCTTGGTCATGGCAGGTCCGGACAGGGTGGGCTTACTCACATAGGGCGCGCCTTGCGGCAAAGGAAGGGCCGAATGCACGCGGGCTCCCGGCCCGGTGCACGAATGCGGGACAAACCCGCGCACCACCCCGTTTTGGCTTGTCCCGGGGGGATCAATCGTTAAGGTCTTGCCGCAAGTCGACGACAAGAATCGGTGCAGGGAGTATTGGCGTTTGGGGCTGGGTATGGATGCAAGCATAGCGCTGGTGGCGATCGCGCCATTTGTTGCGGCTCTGCTGGCGCCGCTGGCCCAGCGACTGACCAAGCCCTTTGCCGGCTGGGTTCTTGCTGCCGTTCCGCTGGCCATATTCGCCTTTCTGCTGACCCTGGTCGAGCCCGTGATCGCCAATGGCGCCGTCTCGGCCAGCATCGGCTGGGTGCCGGCCTATGACCTCAACCTGTCCTTCTTTGTCGACGGGCTCAGCCTCACCTTCGCGCTGACCATTTCCGGCATCGGTGCGCTGATCGTGCTCTATTCGGGGGCCTATCTCAAAGGGCACCCCCACCTTGGGCGGTTCCTCGGCTTCCTGCTGGCCTTCATGGGCGCCATGCTGGGGCTGGTGCTGGCCGACAACATGCTGGCGCTGTTCATGTTCTGGGAGCTGACCTCGGTCACGTCCTTCCTGCTGATCGGCTTTGACCACACACGCCAGGCCTCGCGCCGGGGTGCCATCCAGGCGCTGGTGATCACCAATATCGGTGGCATGGGCCTTTTGGTCGGTGCCTTGCTGGTGCACCACCTCACCGGCACGTGGGAGCTCAGCGCGCTGGGCGACGAAGTGCGCGGCAGCGGCCTTTATGGCCTCGTGCTGTTCGCCTTCCTCTGCGCCGCCTTCACCAAATCGGCCCAGGTGCCGTTCCACTTCTGGCTGCCCAATGCCATGGAAGCGCCGACCCCGGTCTCGGCTTTCCTGCATTCCGCCACCATGGTGCAGGGCGGCGTCTACCTCCTGGCGCGGACCACGCCCTGGCTGGGCGGCACCGAGGCCTGGACGTTTATCCTCGTCTGCTTCGGCGGCGCCACCCTGCTCTGGGGCGCGCTGGGCGCCCTGCGCCAGACCGACCTCAAGCAGATGCTGGCGCAGACCACCATTGCCTCGCTGGGCCTGTCCGTGCTGCTGATCGGCCTCGGCACCGAGGCTGCCATCGCCGCCATGGCGCTCTACTTCGTCGCCCACGCGCTCTACAAGGCCGGGCTCTTCATGGTGGTGGGCGCCATCGACCACGAGGCCGGCACGCGCGATATCACCGTGCTGGGCGGACTGGCCGACAAGATGCCGGTGACCTTTATCGGCGCGGCCCTGGCGAGCCTGGCCATGATCGGCCTGCCGCTGACACTGGGCTATTTCGCCAAGGAAGAAATGTATCTGGGCCTGCTGGCCTGGACCTGGTCCGATATCGTGGTGCTGGTGGTGCTGGTCGCGGGCAATGCCATGCTGGCCGGCGTCGCCATGCTGGTCATGGTCAAGCCGTTTCTCGGTCCCGTCCTGCCGACCCCCAAATCGCCGCATGAAGCGCCGCTGGCCATGCTGGCCGGCCCCATCCTGCTGGGCGTCTGCAGCATTGTCTTTTCGGTGCTGACCGAGGATCTGGGCAAGTACCTGCTGGTACCCGCTGCCTCCGCAATTCTGGATCATCCGGTGACGAGCCACCTGACGCTGGCCATCAATCCCGCCAGCCCGCTGCTGTGGCTGTCCATTGCGACCTGGGGCCTCGGCCTTCTGGTCTATCGCCAGGCCGCGACGCTGCGCACGCTGTTGCGGCGCGCCGAGTCCGCGCTTGGCTGGACCGCCGACAATCTCTTCGATGTGGTGATGTTCGGGCTGATCCGCTTCTCGGCCGGGGTAACGCGGCTGCTGCATCACGGGCGGCTGGAGATCTATCTGGTCACCGTCTTCGGGGCCCTGGCGCTGGCGCTGACCCTGCCGATGCTGCTGCTGGGTGGCTATGATGTGCTGCTGCCGACCGCCGAACTGGGTAACTGGTCGGATGTGTTAAGCTGGCCGGACCTGCGGATCTATGAGTGGGGCGTCGTCCTCTTGGCGCTGGTCGGGCTGGGCTCGGTGCTGCTGGCGCCCAACCGGCTCGTCGCCATCATGGCGCTGGGCATCCAGGGCACGGCCGTGGCGTTGATCTTCCTGTTGTTCGGCGCGCCGGACCTGGCCTTCACCCAGTTCATGGTTGAAATCCTCTCGGTGGTGATCCTGGCGCTGGTCATGACGCGCCTGCGCCTCGATGAGCGCGACCACCGCCCGCTGGAGGACCTGGCACGCGATGGCACGCTGGCTTTGGTCTGCGGCGTTGGCGTCAGCCTGCTGCTGATGGTGGTACTGACCGGAACGCTCGACAAGCGCCTCTCCGATCTCTTCACCGCCACCAGCGTGCCGATTGCCCACGGCGCCAACATCGTCAATGTGATCCTGGTGGACTATCGCGGCTTCGATACGCTGGGTGAGATTGCCGTGGTGATGGGGGCCGGCATGGCCATCATGGCCCTGCTGCGGCGCCGGAAGAAGGCCACGTCATGAACACCATCATCTTCCGCACCATCGCGCCGCTGATCGTGGCCATCATGCTGGTCTTCTCGGTCTATGTCTGTCTGCGCGGCCACAACGAGCCTGGCGGTGGCTTTATCGGTGGACTGATCGCCGCCTCGGCGATCGCCATTCTGGGAACCGCGATCGGTCCCGCCGCGGCGCGCCGGGCGCTGCATGTCGACCCGATGAACATTGCTGGCTTCGGCGTCTTCATGGCCGCCTTTTCCGGCCTGCTGTCGCTGTTCACCGGCTCGCCCTTCATGACCAGCATCTGGCTCTATCTCAACTTGGGCGACACCACTGTGCCGCTCTCCACCCCGATGGTCTTCGATATCGGAGTGTTCCTCGTGGTGTTCGGCACCATTGCGGCGATCGCGCTGGGGCTCGAAGGCGATGGGGGGGAGCGGTCCTGATGGATTATGTTCTCGCCGCTCTCATCGGCTGTTTCATCGCCCTCGGCGTCTATCTGCTGCTGTCCCGCTCGGTGATCCGCATGCTGCTGGGCATGACGATTTTCGGCAATGGCGTGAACCTCTTGATCTTCACGGCCGGGCGGCTGACGCGCGAAGTCGCGCCGATCATCCCGTCCGGCCTCGACCAGCCGGAAGGGGTCATCGCCAATCCGCTGCCGCAGGCCCTGATCCTGACGGCTATCGTCATCGGCTTTGCCATGTTCAGCTTCCTGCTGGTGCTGGCCTTCCGCGCCTATCAGAGCCTGGATGCCGACGACACCGACACCATGCGCGTCGCCGAGCCGGTAGACGAGCCCAACCCGCCATTGAGCTACTGACATGGATGAGCTGGTGCTTCCTCCCGCGATGATCGAGACAATGACTGCGGCGGCCGACTGGGTCATCGTGTTGCCCGTGGTGCTGTCGCTGATGGGCGCGGCCATGGCGCTGATGCTCCGCAGGGCCGGCAGCCTGTCCTTCATGCTCGCCGCTCTGGTGATCTGTGCGGTCATCGCCTGTGACATCGCCCTGCTGCTGCGCGTGCTGGAAACCGGACCGGTCAGCATGACCATGGGCAAATGGCTGCCGCCTTTCGGCATCAGCCTCGCAGCCGACCTGTTCAGCGCCGCCTTTGCGCTGGCGGCGGCCGTCGTCGCCCTGGTGGTGCTGATCTATGCCGAGGGTGAGAGCGGCAGGGATGAGCGGGATGGCTTTCATGCCATGGTTCTGCTGTTGCTGGCAGGCGTAACCGGCTCGTTTTTGACCGGCGACCTGTTCAATCTCTATGTCTGGTTCGAGGTGATGCTGATCGCTTCGTTCGGGCTGATGGTATTGGGTGGAAAGCCCATCCAGCTTGACGGTGCGGTCAAGTACGGGTTCCTGAACTTCCTCGCCACAACGCTGTTCCTGCTGGCGCTGGGCCTGCTTTATGGCCTGCTCGGCACGCTCAACATGGCGGACGTCATGCGCGTCGCGCCGGCAGCAAATCCGGCAGCAATGGCCGGTGTTGCTGCACTCCTGCTGCTGGCTTTCTCCATGAAAGCTGCTGCTTTTCCGGTCAACGCCTGGCTGCCGGCCTCCTACCACACTCCGCCCGCTGCAGTGTCGGCCCTGTTCGCGGGGCTGCTGACCAAAGTCGGCGCCTATGCCCTGCTGCGATCGCTGGTGGTGGTGCTGCCCGCCAGCCGCGACCTGCTTGAGCCGCTGCTGGTTGCCATCGCCGTCGGCACGCTGCTGATTGCGCCGCTCGGCGCCATTGCCGAAACCAATCTGCGCCGCGCCATCGGCTTTCTGGTCATCGGCGGCGTCGGCGCGATCCTGGCGGGCATTGCCGTGCCGTCCGAGGAAGGGATCGGCGGGGCAGGGCTCTATGTCTTCCACGCCATCCTGACCATGACGGCGCTCTATCTGGTGGCTGGCCTCATCGAGCGGGGCACGGGCGAGACCGATACCAGGCGGATGGGCGGGCTCTATGCCGCCAGCGCGCCGCTCTCGATCCTGTTCCTCGTGCTTATCCTCGCCACGGCCGGCGTGCCGCCGTTCCTGGGCTTCTGGCCCAAGCTCCTGCTGCTGCAGGCCGGTATCGGCGAGGGCGGATGGAGCGGCGGCCTGATCGTGGTCGCATTGCTGGTCAACGCCGTGCTGACGCTCATTGCCGGCTCGCGCCTGTGGGGCCATGTCTTCTGGCGCTCCGCGCCGGCAGACGGGAATGCGGCACCCCTGTTGCCACAGACCTGGCAGCGCCTCGGCGCGACCGCCGTGCTGGTGAGCATGGTCCTTGCGGCCGGGCTCTGGCCGAATGGCCTGTTTGAAGGGCTCAATGCGGGCATTCCCGACATGATGGATCCGGCCCGCTACGTGGATGCGGTCGGACTTGCGGGAGCTGCGCCATGAACCCGGCTTCAATCGTCATTGTCCTGGCAATCGTCTGGGGCGCCATCACCGGCACCTTCACCGGGCTGAACCTGTTGCTGGGCGCAGCCATCGGCGGTGTCGCCGTGCTGCTGCTGCGCAGCGCCTTTGCCCCGCCGCGCATCCTGCGCAAGATCGGCCAGATCGCGTCGCTGATCCTGCTCTTCCTCTATGAACTGGCGGCCAGCGCGGTGCGCGTCGCCATCGTCGTGCTGACGCCGAGCATGAAGGCAGACCTGCGGCCGGCCATCATAGCCTTTCCCCTTACGGTGAAATCGGATGCCGAAATCACCCTGCTAGCCAACCTCATCACCCTGACGCCGGGCACGCTGAGCATCGATGTCAGCGAGGACCGCTCGGTGCTCTTTGTCCATGTGTTGACGCTGAGCACGCGCGAGGCGCTGATCGCCGACGTTGCCGGAGGTTTTGAAGCCAAGGTACGGGAGATCTATTCATGACGCCCGCCGACGCCCTCTCACTGGCGACGCTTGTCGCGCTGATCCTGCTCGGACTGGCTTTGCTGATCGCGGCGATCCGCATCGTCATCGGACCCACGCTGGCGGACCGCGTGCTGGCCCTGGACCTGCTGACCGTGGTTGCCATGGGCTTTGTCGGGGCCATCGCCATCCGAACCGGGCTCATGCTCTATCTCGATATTGCCATTGCGCTGGCGCTGCTCGGGTTTCTGGCGACCGTGGCACTGGCGCGCTACATCCTGTCCCGGGTCAGCGCCGCAGAAAGGGACGGATCATGATGATCACCGATATCCTGATCTATGCCGGTTGCGTGTTCCTGCTACTGGGGGCGGCCTTCAGCCTGGTCGCGGCGATTGGCGTCCTGCGGCTGCCCGATCTCTATACGCGCATGCATGCTGCCTCGAAGGCCGGCGCGGTGGGTGGCGGGCTGATTTTGCTTGCAGTGGCATTGGTTTGCTTCGACGCCGCCGTGGCCCTGCGGGCAGTAATAGGCGTCATATTTCTGTTGCTAACGACACCCTTGGCCGCTCACCTGCTGGCAAGAGCAAGTTACCGTGCTGCTAACCAGTCTCCCACAAATATGCTCATCGACGAACTAAAGTCTAAAAGAAGCCCAAGTTCTCCCGCATGACTAAACATGCTAGCAAGGTTCAATTGCTGCATATGGGTTGCGAAGGTTAATGAACAATCCTAACAAGGCATATGGTTGTGACTGCCCCTGTCGCTGCCAGATAAAAATGGAAGGTTGAAACATGAATGATACCACCGGCTCGGCGACCGGTTACGAGAGCGATCTGATCGAACTCAGTACCGAAATTGTCTCGGCCTATGTGAGCCATAATTCGGTGAGCGTGACCGATCTGCCCAAGCTGATCGCCGAAGTTCACGGAGCCCTGCGGGCCTTGCAGAATAACGAGGTCCAGGCTCCGGTTGAGGAACTCAAGCCGGCTGTTCCGATCCGCAAGTCCGTCGCTCCCGACTACATCATCTGCCTCGAAGACGGCAAGAAGTTCAAGTCGCTGAAGCGCCACCTGCGCACGCACTACAATCTCTCGCCGGAAGAATACCGCGAGAAGTGGGGCCTGCCTGCCGATTACCCGATGGTTGCCCCGAGCTATTCGGCCACCCGCTCGAAGCTGGCCAAGGATAACGGGCTCGGCCGCAAGGCTGCCTGACACACGACGAGACGTCGCGTCCCGATCGGGACCCCGGCGATAACCAAATTTCAAACGGCCGCTCGCAAGGCGGCCGTTTGAATTTTTATCAGCATACTTATCCCCCTCGCTCTTGCCTGCCTCAGTATGTAGGAATTAATTCCTGATACGCGAGGAGGCAGACCGATGCACCCTATTCCTTCCCCACTGTCGACCCACCGGGCGGTTCGTTGGCGCGGCGCCATCCACCGCAGTTGTGACGAAGCCATTATCCTGGTGGCTTTGCAGAAAAACGTGCCCATACGCATGCTTATGCACAATACGCGCTGCAGCCTGCCGGCAGCGCGGGCGCGGCAGCTGGCCATGTATCTGTGCCATGTCGTGTTCGGGCGCACGCTGGCGGAGATCGGCGAGGCCTTCGGACGGGATAGGACAACAGTCTCACATGCCTGCGCCATCATCGAAGACATGCGCGACGATCCGCGCTTCGATGAGGAAGTCTGCGCCCTCGAAAGCCTGCTGGAGCAGGGCGGCGTGCCGGCGGAGGACAGCCATGCCCATTGAAAGGGGTGACGATTCCCTGGCGCGGCTGGCCAGCCGCGGCGGCAAGCGGGAGGCGGCCTTCCTCGCGCCGCATCACCTGGCCGCGGCGGAGCGCCTCGAGAGGCTGATCCTGCGCGCGCAGCTGATGCCCCGCGTGACCATGTCCTACGACCCGACCCGGATCGGTGGGCGCAATGGAGCGGGCAATGACGCGCTTTCAGCCACCGAGGCATCGGCCGCCGCGCGCCAGAAACTGAACGCCCTGGCGGCCAACCTGCCACCGGACTGCTGGGGCGTGTTGTTCGACGTCTGCGGCCTGGGCAAGGGCCTGCAACTGGTCGAGACGGAACGGCGCTGGCCGCGACGCAGCGCCAAGCTCGTGCTGCGCATCGGGCTCGATCAGCTCGCCGCACAGTTCGGCCTGTCGCCGCTGGCGACGGGCGCGGGCCATGGCGTCACCCGCAACTGGCTGGAGACAAGGCTGCCGCTGATCGCCGACGAATCGCCCTGACGGCTCAGCTCAGCGCCTTGCCCTCGGCGCGGATGCGGTTGACCATGGCGACGAGGCCATTGGAGCGCTGCATGCCCAGATGCTCGCTGAGGCCGATCGTCTTGAACCAGGCGATGGCGTCGGTTTCGGCGATTTCCCTGGCCGGGCGGTCCGAATAAAGCGCCAGGAGCACCGCCACCAGACCCTTGGTGATGATGGCATCCGACTGGCCGGTGAAGCGCAGGACCGGCTGCTCGCCGGAGCGATCCGCGCTGGATACCAGCCAGACATTGGACACGCAGCCCTTGACCTTGTTCTCCGCGGTCTTGTCGGTCTCCGGAATCTCGGGCAGGGCCTGGCCGAGCTCGATGAGGTAATTGAGCCGATCCTCCCAATCGTCGAGGAAGGAGAGGTTTTCGGCAATGTCCTGGAAGGCTTGGGGCTCGCTCATGGGGACTATCTAGTCAAAGCGCGTGGGCAATACCAGAGCAGGGCAGGGCAAAGAAAAACCGCAAGCACGGGGCAGCGTGCTTGCGGCAGGGGCCAGGGTCGCTGGAGCGTCGCTTGGGGAAGTGACGCGACCCTGGGGTCGAGTTCGGGGCCCGGGGCAGGGCGCCCGTTATCCCGCCCGGTCTGGCCTTGGTCGGGGTATGGGGGCCAGATTGATCGCCGGCTGCTCATGCATGGGTGTGCCGGCGGACGGGGAAGGCTGTAGTGCGGCAGCGGCAATCGCCTTGCCACCCACGCACTGGAAACTGTCGCATTCGATGTTCTGGATCTGCTCGGCAACCACCCGGCTGCCGGCCGCCATGGCCTGGGCCGAGAGCGCACCGGCATCGGGAAGATCGACGCCGGGCTTGATCACCATATAGGCGAGCGTCAGCCAGAAAACGGAGCGAACCACTGCAAACATTGTCATTCCCGAAAACTGCTGCAGGCCCGGTTCGACCTGCATGAGCCAGACTAGACGGGGTCTGTTAAACCGCTTTGGGACATTTCGATAAAATTTTAGGCAAATGCGACCCATCCCCGGCAGGCAGGGCAACGCCTTGTTTACGCTAACCCGAGAAAGGGGCCATCCGCGGCGTCCGGCAGGGTGGGACGGGGCCGGATTTAAGCTCGCCTTTAGCTCTTGGGTCGCAGGGTGGCTGCAACAAGACCTGATCCCGTTCAGGCGGAGTGCGGCCCCGGCCGCGCTTGTCGGAGCCCCCGGGCATCCGTGACTGCTGGCGTCGTGATAGTGAGTAATGCGTATGCGTAGCCTGTTCTCTTTCGGCGCAAGCAAAGAGATGTCGATGGCCATCGCTGGCGGTGGCCACCGGCCTGAAATGCTGCGCCGCAAGACGCTCGCCAACAATTCCCGCATCCTGATTCTGCTCAGCGCGCTGTGCATGCCGCTCGCCGTCTATCTGCTGGTCATCGGCAGCCCGTTCCCGCTGGCTATCGCGGCGCTGGGGCTTGGAGCCGGCATGACGACGCTGGCGCTGCATCAGCGCAAGCTGTTCGAGCAGGCCGCCGCCGGCCAGGTCTATGCCCTGCTGATCATCGGCGCGCTGCTGACGCTGGCGGACGCCCAGCTTGGCGATGCCGGGCTGGCCATAGTGGTCATGGCACCCATCATGGCGTCCCTGCTCGGCCAGCAGCAGCTGCGCCGCCAGAGCTGGATCATGCTCGCGGCCGTGCTCGGGCTTGCCATCCTCGCCAGCGCACTGTCGCTGCCGCCCATTCCGGTCGCGGCCTCGACGCTGGTAGGCACCAGCATTGTCGGCTTCGCCATTGCCGCCTTCATCGTCCTGCACAGCGCCAACCGCATCAACGCGGCCTATGAAGTCTATGACAAGGCGCAGATGACGGCCTATCGGCACCTGATCGAGCATGTCCAGGATGGCGTGATCCGCTTTTCCAGCGATGGGCAGATCCTGCTCGCCTCGCGCTCGTCCGAACAGCTGTTCGGTTGCCAGCGCTACGAACTGTCGGGTTCGGCGCTGGGCGAACGCCTGCATGTGCTGGATCGCCCGGCCTACCTGACCGCCTTTGCCGATGCCAACCAGGGCGGCAAGTCTCGCACCATCGAGGTGCGGATGCGCCAGGACGATCCGCGCGCCATGACCAACCTGCCGCGGTTCATCTGGGTGGAAATCAGCCTGTCGCCGGTGATCGATCCCGAGACCGAGGGACAGCGCCATGAAGTCGTGGCCCTGTTCCATGACATCACCCGGCGCAAGGACAATGAAATCGCCATGGCCGAGGCCCGCCGCGCGGCGGAAGATGCCTCCGCGGCCAAGTCGCGCTTTCTCGCCACCATCGGGCATGAACTGCGCACGCCGCTCAATGCCGTGGTCGGCTTTTCCGAAATGATGACCAGCGATATCGGCGGGGAACTGTCGACGACGCATCGCGAATATGCCGGCCTGATTCACCAGAGTGGCAAGCACCTGCTCGAAGTGGTGCGCATGCTGCTGGACATGTCCAAGATCGAGGCCGGCAAGTTCGAGCTGCAGACCGAACCTTTCGTCGCCGAAGACATGATCGCTCCCTGCTTCAGCATGGTGGACGCCATGGCCCAGGCGCAGGATGTGACGCTGGTGGCCGACATCGCCGGCCACCTGCCCATGCTGGTTGCCGACGAGCGCGCCTGCCGGCAGATTCTGCTCAACCTGCTCTCCAACGCGATCAAGTTCAGCTATCCGGGCGGCCGTGTTACAGTCAGCCTCAAGCGCCAGGGCCAGAGCCTCAATCTGTCGGTCAGCGACAATGGTGTCGGCATGGCGCCCGAATCGCTGAGCAGGATTGGCGAACCGTTTTTCCAGGCGCAGGATGGCCTGGCCCGCCGCTACGAAGGCACGGGGCTTGGCCTGTCCATCGTCAAGGGGCTGGTCGACCTGCACCAGGGCACGCTGCGGGCCATGTCGGAGATTGGAGCGGGGACAACCGTGACAGTTTTGCTGCCCATAAACGGTCCGGCAATAAAGAGCGAAGAAACTGCATCCGTAACACCCTTCCGTAGAGAGCCAGCCGCCGCTCCGATTCATTCATGGCAAGACGAAAAAAGAAAAGCGCAATGACGGCAACCACCTTCTCGCGCCTGCCCTTGCTGGCGGGCAGTGCTGCCGCGGCCTCACTTGGCCGCGCCGGCCTTTGGGCATTCTCGCGCTATATGCGGGCGCCACTGGCCTCGACGGGCCTGCTAGCCATGGTCACGCTGACGGCGATGGCTGCCAGCAATGCCCTCTATCTGCAGACGGCCCGGCATCCCGCGCCGTTCTTCATGCCGGCCACGGATATGCCCGTGCCCGTCGCGCAGCCGGCCGTCGCGCCAGCGCCCGTACCGGCGCCGACCCGACAGACCGCCGTGCTGCCGCCTGTGGCGAGCGAAACCACCGGCAGCGTTGCTACGGTGCCGGCGCCCGTGCCGGATGCGCCGGTGGGCAATAGCGATGCCTTTGCCGTGCAGAAGAAGCTGACCGAACTGGGCCTCTTCAACGGCACGGTCGATGGCTTCTACGGCCCCATGACCGCCGCAGCCATTCGCGCCTTCGAGACGCGCAACGGCATGGAGCCGACCGGAGCGATGAGCCGCGAAGTGATCGACGCCATCCTGCGCGCAGATGCCGCCGGCATGGTGCCCGCTACCCAGCAGGCCGCTGCCGTGCAGCCGGCCCCCGTGGTCCAGCCGGCGCCGCAGCCGGTTGCCGTGCAGCAGGTTGCGCCGCGTCCCGCGCCGCAGGGCGATATCCTGGTGGGTCGCGTGGCCGAGCTGTCGCCGGTCGACCAGGCGGTCGACACCATCGGCAATGCCGCGGCCCTCACCATCGATTCCATCGTTGCCGCCGTCGACGGCGGCCGCACCACCCCGCCGGCGCCAGCCACGAGGCCCGTCCCCGCCGTGCCGCTCGCCGCAGCGCCGACCCGCCAGCAGCCCATGCCGGCACCGGTCCAGGTGGCTTCGCTCGAGCCCATGGCGGCCCCGCGCGCCGCCAGCGAAGTACAGGCCGGCCCAACGCCCGACCAGATGATGGCGGCCAGCACGGCGGTTGCCCCGGCCAATAATGTGCAGCTGGTCAGCCAGATCCAGCAAGGGCTCGCCAGCCTGGGCTTCTATCACGGCTCGATCGACGGCCACCCCGGCGACGCCACGGCCAAGGCCATCCGCGAATTCGAGAACTTCCACAGCTACAAGGTCACCGGACAGGTGAAACCCGACCTGGTCGGCCTGTTGCGGCAGGCCGGCGCCGAGATCTAGTGAGCGCGCTGCGCAGCGATATCTGGTGCGGCGTCTTCGTGCGGCGCCACAACGACCTGGGCAATATGTGCGTGGTCGCGCGCCGCGGCGATCCGATCGCCGGCCAGGTCTTCATCGAGGTCGACCACCTCGACGGCACCCGCTCGCTGTTTACCCCAGCCCCCATGGCCGGCCGGCCCGATGATGCCAGGCTGGTGTTTCAACGCCGCTTCAGCCGCGTCGAGGCGGCCAAGGTCAGCGAACGCATTGCGCGGGAAATCGAGTTCGATCCCGATCTCTGGGTGCTCAGCCTCGACCTGCGTGGCGATGATGTGGGGATCGACCTCGCCTAGCTTGCGCGGCGGGCGCCGATGCGGGCCAAGGCCTCGATGGCCTGCTCGACCACAGGATTGTGTGCCGGCGCCAGCGTCTGCGAGGGCGTGCGGCGGCTGGTTTCGGTGAAGGGCTTGTATTCGGGCTTGTTGAGCTCGAGCAGGTTCACCTCGCCGCGCCAGGCGCTCATCAGATAGGCCATGGATTCCGGCGTGACATTGCCGAAGAGCGTGGCGAAATCGGCCAGCGCACGCGAGCGGTCGCTATCGTGGCTGGTGGCGTGGATCAGCACCTTGAGGCCTTCATAGGCACTGCAGCCGAAGGCGCGCAGGATGACGAACAGGGCGGCGCCAGTAACGTCATGGGCAATCTGGCCGCAGCGCACTTCGTCGAGCCCGGTGATCTGCGACAGCAGCCGGGTGACTTCCGGGCGGCGGTTTTCCGAGAACAGCTTCATCAGCGCCTTGGTCAGCTCCGCATTGGCGACGGTGAGCTGCTCGATGGTCCGGCTGCTCGGCAGCTTGGGCGTCTCGCGATTGGTGAAGGCCTGGATGACCTTGACGCGGTGGTCGTCGGACAGGTCGAAGAAGGCGGGCGCCAGCAGGGCCGCGTCGAAATCGCTGCGCTGGGCCAGGGACTCGGCGACCATGTGGTCCATCTGCGCGGAGCGGGCGAGGGCACTGAGATAGGCGCCGCGCGGCACGATCGCGGTATTGGCAGCCAAGGCCCGGTAAACCTTGCGCGAATTCATCTGGAAGAGCTTGGCCAGCACGACATTGGTGAGATCGTCGCGCGCCGCGATGGTGGCGGCGGCCGGAACGTCATAGCGGGCGATGATGTCGAGCATGGTGGGCTCGGACAGATCGGCTGCACCGGCAAGGAAGCCGATGAGATCCTCGCCGATATTGTCGACGACCAGCTGCTCGAGCGTCGGGGACAGCATTTCCGCACGGCCCAGGATGGCTGCGCCTTTGGCGCGGGCCTGCGGGCCGGCAATGGGGAACAGGCGCGAGGCCAGCGCTTCAAACTGTTCCATTTCGGGAGGCGTCGGCTTGCCGCGACGGGCATAGGCATCACAGGCCGCGATCAGCAAGGTATTCGTACGGTCGACGCCGCCTGTCTCGATGAGCAGTTGAAACGTCTCGTAGGGCTGAAAACCAAGCATGTGTCGGGGACCGTCATTCGGAATCGCATCACATTCGATGCATCGTCACTCTTGCCGCCAATTCGTTAGCAGACTGTTAACCTTGACGATCTCTTAATGCGGTCATGAGCAGGCAGCGCGAGGGGCGTCGCGCCGACTGATTTGTAACGCGAACCGTTGTCTCCATTGGGAATGGGGGAACGAGCAACCTGGAGGACAGCTTGGGAAAGCTCGTCAAGTTCGATCAGCGGCGAAAAGCCGACACACGTGGGGTGAAAACGCCCGGCGACGCCCAGATCCTGATGTTTACCGGGGTGCGTTATGAACGCCAGGCGCCGCAGCCGCCAACGACAAGGCTCGATCCGACACGGCCAAAGCGCAAGCGTGGATAAGATGTTTCGACTGGCCTCTGCGCTGGCGCTGGCCACGCTGCTTGCCGCCTGTTCGGCCGCCCGGCCGGTGGGTGATTTCGGCCGCGCTGCGCCCAGCTTTACCCATGACGTGGCCATGCCGGCCGCCGGCGACTTTCTTGCGCGCAATCGCAAGGAGCCGGTCTCCAATTTCAACAAGACCGACCAGGAAGAGGAGATGCATAACCGCGTCTGGCGCTTCCTCGTGGCCGCACACGCCAAGGACTGGGTGTTCGACTCCTCGGTGGAGCTGCAGCGCACCCGCATCATCCCGCCGCGCAAGGACGAGCACTACACGGTCGAGCGCTACTATGCCTGGCTCAAGCGCACCGAATACCAGTCCTCGCGCACCCGCTACGCGACGGTGGGCCGCCATATAGCGGCGGATATAGATACACTGCCGGGCACATTCGCGGCGATCTGCGCCGTCATCGAGATCGATCGCCAGCGCGCCATCGCCTATGCCAGCCTGGGCCGCGACCTGCCGCCGGCCATGGGCGACAACCTGACCGCCCGCAAATACGAGAACGATGCCTTCATCGCCTGGTTCGTAAGGGCGCTGAACTATCGCCATGCCAGCTACGACTATGCGCTGGACAGCCTGCTGGTGGAGACGCCGCACGAACAGTCGCTGGCCGTGGACGAGGCGCTGCGGCGCCTGTCAGTCTATGTTTCGCGCGCGGACCGCCACGACTTCTGCGGCGATGGCGATACGCGCCGGGGCGGGGCCAGTGTCGTGATTCCGTCCCGCTTCCAGCACACAGGTGATCAGGAAGTCGTGCTGCCGAAATAGGACGGGGCCTTTGACAGTCAGAGAGACAGCCAGAGGACACCCGCGGCGGCGCATCCGGCCAGCACCCAGATCGTGCCGATATTGAAGCGGAACACGGCCAGGACGGCCGCGGCGGTCAGTACCAAGGCCGCAACATTGAGCGAGGACCAGGCCGGGATATCGAGGCTGAACCCCGGCCCTTGCCAGATGGTGATCTCGGCAAAGAGCGTGTGCAGCGCGAACCACACCGCCAGATTGGCAATGACACCGACCACGGCGGCGGTGACCGCCGAGAGGGCTCCGGTGAGCGCCACATTGCCCCGCAACTGCTCGATGAACGGCGCGCCGAGGAAAATCCACAGAAAGCAGGGCACGAAGGTGACCCAGGTGGTCAGGACCGCGCCCAGGGCCGCTGCAACCATGGGGTCGAGCGCGCCCGGGTCGCGATAGGCGCCTAGGAAGCCGACAAACTGCACCACCATGATCAATGGTCCGGGCGTGGTTTCGGCCATGCCCAGCCCGTCGAGCATTTCCCCGGGCCTCAGCCAGCCATAGTTCTGCACGGCCTCCTGCGCCACATAGGCCAGCACGGCATAGGCGCCGCCGAAGGTGACGACGGCCATCTGGCTGAAGAAGACGGCGATCTGGCTGAACACGTTCTCGGGTCCGAGCAGGACGACCAGCGCCAGCACCGGAACCAGCCACAGCGCCAGCAGCACACCTGACGTCCAGAGCGACCAGCGCAGGTTGGGCCGGGCATGGGCAGGGGTCGTCTCGCCCAGCAGCGACTGAGCATCCTCAAAGACCGGTCCCTTGGCAGCGCCATGGCCACCTCCGACGCGGAACAGCGGCGAGCCGATACGCCCGCCGCCATAGCCGACCAGCGCGGCGGCCAGGATGATGAAGGGGAATGGAATGTCGAAGGCGAAGATGGCGAGGAAGGCCGCCACGGCAATGCCGATCATCACGGGGTTCTTGAGGGCCCGCTTGCCGATGCGCACCACGGCCTGCAGCACAATGGCCAGCACCGCCGCCTTGAGGCCGAAGAACAGACCGGCGATCAGGTCGAGATGCCCCAGCCCGACATAGAGAAAACTGAGCGCCAGGATGGACAGGAAGCCCGGCAGGATGAACAGCAGCCCGGCGACGATGCCGCCCCTGGTCTTGTGCAGCAGCCAGCCAAGATAGACCGCCAGTTGCTGCGCTTCGGGACCGGGCAGCAGCATGCAGTAGTTGAGGGCATGCAGGAACCGGTGCTCGCCGATCCAGCGCTTCTCCTCGACCAGGATGCGATGCATCACCGCGATCTGCCCGGCAGGACCGCCAAAGCTCAGGGCAGCGACCCGCGCCCAGACCTTCACCGCTTCCGAGAACGGGATCGTGACGCCGGGCTGATAGGCTTCCGCACGAGGCGCGGTGGTGGGTGAGACGTCAGACATTGGTCAGCTCCTCGCCTTGCCCGAGGGCCAGTTGTGGGTCTCTTCGCTCGCATCGCGCGCCCAGCGGTAAAACGCATCATAGAGGGTCATGCCGGCCTCAAGCTGCTCGAGGTCGTCCGCATACATGCGCGACAGGCCCAGGGAAGCAGCCAGCAGTCCCGCCGCCTCTGGCGCCAGGTCGTGCCGGGACGTATCGGCGCCGCGCACAATAGTGGCCAGCCGCTGCAGGGCGTCGGAGGCCAGACCGAATTCGGCGATCATCACGTCGAAGGTGCACAACTCGCCGCGATGGCTCCAATAGACATCGTCGATATCGAAGGGCGTGCCCCCGAAGCGCTCGGCGACGGCGGCCACTTCGGACGGCGTGACGAAGAGGAATGCCGCATCGGGGTCGACGAAGCGGCGGATCAGCCATGGGCAGGCGATGCGGTCCACCTTGGGCCGGGCGCGCGTGACCCAGACAGTCCGTCCGGCGCTGTCACGCGGCGGTATGGCGGCCTCTGGAACGACGGGCCTGCCGGCCGCGACCCAGCCGGCATAGCCGCCCTCCAGCACTTCCGCTGCAATGCCTTCATGCCTGAGCCAGGCGGCGACGCCTTCACTGAGCTGGTGGCCATGCTGGCAGATGACAACGGCAGCCGAGCCCCGGAAGGGCCCGATCCACTCGGCCACGGCCTCGTGCGACCGGCGCACGGCACCGGGAATATGCCGCGGATCGGCTGCAAAAGCCTCAGCGGTCCGAACGTCGATCAGGCGGGGCGATCGGGGTGTGCCGACAAGGCGATGAAGCTTGTCGACCGAAATCGTGGTGGTCGAAGACATGGCGCGTCCCTGCAATAGGTGTTGTACGGACGCGATGCTTTGGCTGGCGCCTCATGGGGAGATCGCAATCCCCATGGCGGCATTGTCCCCGGGGCAGGGCGGAAGTCAAGACGCTGTGCAGCGCTGGCCGGCGCTTGACAGCGCGTTCGCATTCAAACTAGTACATTCAACGAATTTGTTGAATGATGCTGGTCTCGGCTGACATGATGGCACAGGAGCACCGGTTCGGCATTGCCGAGAACCGGGGACAATTCATCCATCAACTGGTGCAGGTCCTGCTGGTCGGCTTTGCCATCGGCATGACCCGCACGGTCGTGCCCGCGCTGGCCGAGAGCGAATTCGGCGTGGCACGCGGCTCCTTCGTGCTGCTCTCGGCCTTCGTGGTCGCCTTTGGCGTGGTCAAGGGCGTGCTCAACTTCGTCGCCGGGCGCCTGTCGGAGCGGATCGGGCGCAAGAAGGTGCTGGTGCTGGGCTGGATCGTGGCCCTGCCCATCCCCTTTCTCATCGCCCTCGCGCCGAACTGGAACTGGATCGTGGTAGCCACGGTGCTGCTGGGGATCAACCAGGGCCTGTGCTGGTCGATGACGCAGACATCCAAGCTCGACCTGACCCGCCCCACCCAGCGGGGCGTGACCATCGGGCTCAACGAGTTTTCCGGCTATATCGGCGTGGCGCTTGCCGGCATCATCACCAGCTATGCGGCAACGCTGATGGGGCCGCGCGAGGGGCTGCTGACCTTCGGCATGGTGGTGATCGCAGCGGGCCTGATCCTGTCGTCGCTCTTCGTGCGCGATACGCTGCCCTGGGCGCACAGCGAAAGCCGCAACCACCTGGCCAATGGCAATACCGAGAAGGCGCTCTCGACCTGGGATATCTTCGCTCTGATGACTTGGCGCGACCGCCGGCTCGCGGCCATTTCCCAGGCCGGGTTGGTGGAAAAATTCGTCGATGCGCTGGTCTGGGTGATCTACCCGGTCTTCCTGTTCGACCGGGGACTGACCCTGCCGCAGGTCGGCTGGGTGGTGGGCATGTATGGCATGGTATGGGGCGGCTCGCAGCTCGTCACGGGCCGGCTGTCGGACAAGGTTGGGCGGCGCTGGCCCAACGTCTCGGGCATGTGGATCTGCGGCGCCGGCGTCGCCATGATGATGCTGGGCGAGGGCATGGCCTGGTGGTCGCTGTCAGCGGCCGTGTCGGGCCTCGGCATGGCGCTGCTCTATCCCAACCTCTCCGCAGCCGTGGCCGATATCGCATCGCCCACCTGGCGTGGCTCTGCGATCGGCATCTACCGGTTCTGGCGCGACCTGGGCTATGCCATCGGAGCCCTGGGCTTTGCACTGGCGGCCCATTTTACCGGCCAGATCGAGGCGGCGTTCTGGTTCGTGGCGCTTGCCATGTTCGCCTCGGGCGGGCTGCTGTTCGCCTGGGGGGAAGAAACCCATCCGGCCCTGGCGGCCAAGCGAAGCTGATTGGCGCTGCCGGCCCATGCGCACGAGGTCAGGCGGCGGCGCTTTGCATGCGGGCGAAGCCGCGTTGCAGGGCGGCAAAGCAGCGGGGGTCGATCGCAGTATCGAGATCGCGCTGCATGATGTCGAAAGCCGCAGAGACCGGCATGGCCGCCCGATAGGGGCGGTCGGCCGTCAGGGCGTCGAAAATGTCGGCGGTGGTGACGATGCGGGTATCGAGATCGATATGAGCCGCCTTCAGCCCCTGTGGGTAGCCCTTGCCATCAAGACGCTCGTGATGATCCCCGGCAATGCGGGCCATGTCCTGGAAGGCGACGATCTTGGACAGGATGGTCCGGCCCAAGGCGGGGTGGCGCTTGATGGAGAGCCATTCTTCGTCGTCCGGCTTGCCGGGCTTGTCGAGCACCTGGTTGGAGACGCCGAGCTTGCCGATATCGTGCAGCAGGGCCGCCCGCCTGATCCAGCGGCGACGCTCCGGGGCGTAGCCGAGCTCCTCGGCGATGAGATCGGCAAACAGGGCCACCCGGTCGCTATGCCCGGCGGTAAACGGGCTCTTGGCGTCGACCACCTGGGCAAAGCCGGCCGCGATATCGTCGAGATAATCCTCGTCGACCTGGCGCGTCAGGGTGCGCGGCTCGATGTCGATGACGTTTTGCGGCAGGTCATTGGCCAGCAGGGCTGCCCAGAAGTGATGATCGTCGGCGAAACTCTCCAGCACGGCGACGAGCTGCGGGTCGAACCAGCGGCCGGCGCGTGAACGCACTTCGGCCAGCGCGGCTTCGGCGCCGCCGCGGATGAAAAAGACATCGGCCACCTGCGCCAGCAGGGCGATACGTGAGAACAGCGCGATATCCGTGCCGACGAGGCCCAGCGGCTGCCCCTTGCCGTTCCAGTGCTCGTCGAGGTCCAGAATGCCCCGCGCCACATCTTCGGAGAACCGCATGCTGCGCGCGATCTCGGCGCCGCGCTGGCACCGCGTCTCGATCAGTTCGCGGGCGATCTCCCCGCCATTGCGGGCAATGTTGATCATGGTCTGCAGCCGCTCGACGATGCCGGATTTCCGCGCCGTATGGGCGAGCAGGAAGCGCAGGATTTCGGGCAGGCCCTCCTCGACGGACTTGAAGTCCGCCTTGAACGCCAAGTCGTCAGCCAGATAGAGGCTGCACAGGCGGGCGGCATTCGAGCTGCAGCCGATATCCTTGAGCAGCAGCGTATAATAGAGGTCGGACAGCGCCTCTGGTTCAAGACCCAGCCGCATGCCGACATGCATGCCGATCCAGCAGCAGCGCAGGCTGTGGCCCAGGGGTTGGCCCTCGGTGATGTCGAGCGCGAAGCTCAATGCGCCCACCACCTCGGACAGGTGGATCGAGCCTGGTGCTGCAGTCATTGCCGTCTCCTATCCTACTGACGATAAATCGAATTTCTTAAGGAAGGCTGGCGGAATAGCCGTGCTTTGCCCGGGCCCGAAATTGTTGGCAGGCGGTTTGTCGCAGGTGCAACTTCCGCACGCCCGGGCGCGTATCTGCCGTCATGACCGACCATGACGATGCCAGCCCAAGCAGTCAGCCCTATGAATTGTTCATGTTTGCCCGCAAGCATGGGCTGCCCTTGCACGCGGCAAGGGCAATCATCGACGAATATGGCTGTGATCGTGCCGGCGCGGACGCCGCCGCCATCGCCTATGAAGGCGATCGCTACATGCCGGAGCTCGCGGTCTTCCGGGCGCCGCCTACGGGCCCCGATTGCTCGTGTGGATGATGGCTAGCGCTAGCCGCGCGTACCGCAGGTGACCGCAGTCAGCGCTGTCTCGAACCGCGCGCGCATGACCTGATGCGGCGGCGCCAGGCGGACCAGAATGAGCAGCTTGTCACTCGCCGACTCCACGACCAGCAGCCCCTCGGCGACATCAAGCTGCTGCTGGGCGAGCAGGCGGGTCTGCGCTGCGTTGAAAATGCCCAGCTCCAGCGTCTGGCCGATGCCGTCGCGATTGGTGGTCGAATAGGTGACAATACCCGATTGGTTGAACAGGGCGACCGACCAGAAGGCGTCGGGCAGGATGCCGCTGACATAGGCGGGGCCCTGGGCGAGGTCGACGCGGCACAGCCCGTAAACCAGCTCCGGATCGAGCCCCAGCGGATTGGGTTCTCCGGCCTGGACCGGTGGCAGGATGACCATGCGGTTATCGGCTTCCACCTCGGCCACCCGCGTCCAGAGCGACTGCTCGGCCAGGGCGGGCAGGGTGAGGATGACCACGATATGGATGATGCCGCCAAGCACGGCGCCGGCCAGCAGCCAGAGCAGGGGGCGGATCATGCGCAGCTCCCGCGAATGATGGCCGGCATCGACTCATCGCTGGAAAAGCCCGAGAACACGGCCGTGTCGTAGAGAGTCAGCACCAGCTTGAACGGACCTTCGCCGGTCAGTTCCAGCCAGTTCCACGGCATGAGGCGCGTGCCCACATTGATCGCGATGGCGCCGTCATCGCTGCGCACGATGGATGAGCTGCGCATGGCCAGCGCCGTATCCGGCGCAGCGATATTGGTGCCGGTTTCATCCAGCGCCACCAGCGTCCAGAAGCTCGCGACCGGCGTGCGACCGGCGACGCGGTAGGCACAGTCGCGCGTCAGGATCTCGCCGCTGCTATCGGTTGTCGCCGTGAATTGCAGGCCCTCTGCCTGGCCGAGTTCGAAGGCGGCCGTGCGCGCCAGATGGCCGCGCGTATAGGGGTTGGGTGCATTGGCGCCGACATCGGGCCAGGCATGCCAGGGCCCGACCTGGGCCACGCCGAACAGGCGTCCGTCGGTCAGCGCGTAATAGCTGAGCCCGAAGCCCACCCCCAGTGCTACGGCAATCATCATCAGCAGATAGATTACGAAGCGCACGGTTCAGCGGCTCAGTCGGGAAATCGGCATGGGCGACGGCAACCTGCGCGCTAGGAGTGGCTGGCCAAGGCTATAGCAAGGGGGGCAGGGGCACGGAAGGGCGAAGTGGGACTATACGAGGTCGTCGATGGTCACGCGCAGGGCGGCCGCGAGTTTGCGAACGGTCTCGATGGAGCCCGATTTGCGCCCAGCCTCAATATCGGCAATCTGGACACGATTGACCCGCGCGGCAGCGGCAAGGGCCGACTGGGTCATGCCGCGAAACTCCCGGTACACCCGCAATGGGCTCTCGCCGTCGAGCACGCGGTCGGCATATTCGGATGGGATGAGCTCTTCCTGTCCGGCGGCCAGGTCAGCCTTGATGCGATCATAGGAGGCAGCGTCGGCCAGTGCTTCTGCAGCGCCAAGGAGGCGTTCATACTCCTCGCGCGGGATGGTGACCATCTCGTTCATAGCAAAACTCCCTTACTCGTAGACGCTGCCTCTCGGGCCTATCTCCAGGACTTCCAGAACAACGCCATCATCCATGATGACGCGCCAATCGCCCACTCTCAACCTGATGCCAGCTCGGCCCTGCAGTGCTTTGACATTGTTTGCCTGTGACGCGGGATTGGCGGCGTATTCGGCGATCTTGCCGCGAATGCGCGCTGCCGTGTTTTGCGGCAACCTGCGCAGCACGCGGACGGCGGCCCTGGTGTAGGAGATCTGCCTCACGCGACGAAATGTAGCTTATGGCTACGATGTAGTCAATGGCTACATCAGAGGCCTTGCGTAGGCCCCTCTGTCGGTACGCTCGCCTGGTCTGCCACTGGCGTGGTGGTTTCCAGCGTTGCCGCGAAGCGGTCGGCGAGGTCGACCAGCTTGCGGGCGGCGCGGGGGGTGAGGCTGGGCGGGCGCTGGATGATTTCTTCTTCTAGCACGGTGGCGTCGGTATCGGCGACAATGACCGGCTCGGGCACGAAATCGACGCCAAAGACCGGCTGGATGTCGATATTGGTGTGGGCATAGGCCATGAACTTCTGCCAGGCGATGGCCGGCAGCGTGCCACCTGTCAGGTTATTGGTGGGGTGATAGTCATCATTGCCGAACCAGACCGTGGCGACATAATTGCCGGTAAAGCCGCAGAACCAGGCGTCCCGATAGGACGATGTCGTGCCCGTCTTGCCCGCGACAGGCACGCCCGGCACATCGGCGCGGCGCCCCGTACCGCCGGTAATGACCCCCCGCAGCATGGAGTTCATGTTCGCAACGGTGGTTTCGCTGAGCACGCGTTCACGCGGGGCTTCGGGATCGATCTCATAGACCTTGTCGCCGCTGAGCGTCGTCATGCGGGTAATGCCATAGGCCTGGGTCTTGAAGCCGTGATTGGCCAGCACGGCATAGGACGAGGTCATGTCCAGCACCGAGACCGAGGCAACGCCGAGCGCGAGCGAACGGGTGACCGGATAGTCGGCCTGCAGGCCCATGCGATGGCTGAGCTCGGCAATGGTATCGCGCCCGGTCTTGATCGAGAGCGTCACCGGCACGGTATTGAGCGACTGGGCGAAGGCGCTGGCCAGCGTCACCGTGCCTTTGTAGTTGCGGCCATAGTTCTGCGGGCACCAGTCGCCGATGCAGACCGGCCGGTCGGTGATCATGTCCGCGGGGGTTAGCCCCAGCTGCTCGAGGGCTTCGGAATAGACGAAGATCTTGTAGGCCGAGCCGGGCTGGCGGGTGGAGACGATGGCGCGGTTGAACTGGCTCTTGGCATAGTCGGTGCCACCCACCATGGCGCGGATGGCGCCGCTGGTATCGGTGACGACCATGGCGGCCTGTTCGACGTCATACTGCTCGGCGCCCTCGCGCACCGTCGAGACCACGGCCTCCTCGGCATATTTCTGCAGCGTGGTGTCGATGGTGGTACGGACCACGAAGTTATTGGTCGCCTGCTGGCCGCGCTCAATCAGCACCTTGGACTGCTCGAAGGCCCAATCGAGAAAGTAGTTCGGCGAATTGGCGTCGGCCGCCCGGCTGATCGGGGTGGCCGGATGGCGCCGCGCCGCGGTGACCTGGCCCTCGGTGAGGAAGCCAGCGGCGACCATGTTGGACAGCACCAGATTGGCCCGGCCGCGCGCCGCTGCGAGGTCGACATGGGGCGCATAATTGCCCGGGGCCTTGAACAGGCCAGCCAGCATGGCGGCCTCGGCCAGGTTGATGTCCTGCACCGTCTTGCCGAAATAGTAGTCGGCCGCGGCCACCACGCCATGATTGCCGCCGCCCATATAGGCGCGGTCGAAATAGAGCTTGAGGATGTCGTCCTTGCTGTAGTGCCATTCCAGCCAGATCGACAGGAAGGCTTCCTTGATCTTGCGCTCGAGATTGCGCTCGGGCGTGAGGAACAGGTTCTTGGCCAGCTGCTGGGTGATTGAGGAGCCGCCCTGGATGCTGCGCTCGCCCTGCGCATTGCTCATCAGGGCGCGCAATGTGCCCACCACATCGATGCCAAAATGCTCGTAGAAGCGCCGGTCCTCGGTCGCGAGCGTCGCCTTGATCAGATAATCGGGCATGTCGGCCAGCGCCACCGAATCGTCCGAGCGGATGCCGCGGCGCCCGATTTCGGCGCCAAAGCGGTCCAAAAAGACCACCGAATAGTCTTCCGCCTTGTTAAATTCGCCCGACGCCGTGGTGTCGAAGGCCGGCAGGGCCAGGGCCGTCATCAGCACGCAGCCTATGGCCAGGAACGAGAAACCATCGCTCACCACTTCCACGACAGCCCGGCGGAAGCCGGCGACGTGGAAGATGCTCATGAAATCCTGGAAGCGCGTATAGGCCTGGCCAAGCGCCTGCCAGAACTCGTAAAGCGAGGAATCGAGCCACGCATCTGCCGCCAGCATGCTGGAGGATTTCTTGCGCTTCTCTTTTGTGTAAAACGGATCCTGCACCAGTCGTCCTCAAGGTCGGCTTCACGGACTGTTGTCTGCGACAGCGATCAACGCAACACAATCGCTGGAATATGATTGCGTCGGCGCGCCGACAAGAGCAAACCGGCAACAACCTTAGCAGCACCGGATTAAGATGGCCTTTTGGGAAGAAAAGACGCTGGACCAGATGTCCGCCGCCGAGTGGGAAGCGCTCTGCGATGGCTGCGGCCGCTGCTGCCTGATCAAGCTCGAGGACGAGGACACCGGCATCCTCATCACCTCCGACGTGCGCTGCCGGCTGCTCGATGGCGATACCTGCGCCTGCACCGACTATCCCGGCCGCCAGGCCAAGGTGCCCGACTGCATCAAGCTGACGCCGCAAAATGTCACCGAGATCGCCTGGATCCCCACCACCTGCGCCTATCGCCGCATTGCCGAGGGCAAGGGGCTGGCCTGGTGGCACCCGCTGGTTTCGGGCGACCCGCAGACCGTGGTGGACGTCGGCGTCTCGGTCAAGGGCCGCACCTTCGGCGAGGATGACGTGGCGCCCGACACCTGGGAAGAGCACGCCGTGGACTGGCCCGAATGGGAGCCGCCGGAGCAACTGTAAGCTCGTTTACAAACCGTTAACCATCTTGTGGCCTGATCTCGGCGTGCGCGAGCCCAGGATAGGCGACAACCATGACTGTATCCGCGACTGCTGAACCATTCTGGACCCGGGTCCGTGCTGCGCTGGGCGCCTTGAGCCCGGTTCGGTCGGAGCGGGGGCCCGCTTATGGGCAGGCGGCGATTGCGCGCTCCATCGGCATCAAGCCCAAGCTGGGCCAGCTGATCGAGGACGAGCTGGTGCACGGCTGGGCCAATGCCGCGGGACGGCATGTGTCGCTGGGCCTGCTGGTCATCGAAATCGACCGCTCGACCGACTATTTCGGCGCCTATGGCAAGCAGAGCACCGATGACTGCGTGCTCGCGGTCATGCAGGCCATCACCGATGTGCTGCCGCGCAGCGGCGATACCTGCCTGCGGCTGGGCCGTGCCGGCTTTGTCGTCGTGCTGCCGGACCTGCCGGGGCTGATGGCCCGTGCGACCGCGCACAAGATCACCGAAGCTGTGCGGCGCCTGTCGCTGGCCCACAAGGAAAGCCATGCCGGCATTGTCACGGTGAGCCTGGGGCTGGCCGTGACCAATCCACGCGGCAGCTATGACAAGAAATTCTTCGAGGCCGGCGCCGAGGCGCTGAAGAAGGCCCAGCGCAAGGGAATCGGTCGCCTCGAAGCCGTCGACCTGCGGCCCGCCCAGCAGCGCAAGCGCAAGGCCGCCTGAGCTTGCCTCCGGCAGACTGATTATCTAAACAGGCCGTCCCGCGCGCCGCCCGGCGCATTTTCCATGATGGACGGCATGCCATGACCCTTGTTTGCGGCCTCGACTTCGGCACGTCCAATTCCACCATCGCGCGGCTCGACGATGCTGGCGTGCCCCAGCTGCTCAAGCTGGAAGACGGGCGCGAAACCATCCCCAGCGTGATCTTCTTCGGCTTCGAGGACGACAGCGTGCATTTCGGCCGCCAGGCCGTGGCCGAATATGTCACGGGTGCAGAAGGCCGGCTGATGCGCTCGCTCAAGAGCGTGCTGGGCACGGCGCTGATCGGCGACACGACGCGGGTCAAGGCACGCAGCTATGGCTTTCTCGAAATCCTGGGCATCTTCATTGCCGAGCTGAAACGCCGGGCCGAGACCGAGCTGGGCGGCGCGGTGGAGAGCGTGGTCTGCGGCCGGCCGGTGCATTTCGTCGACGACGACCCGGTGGCCGATGCCGCGGCGCAGGGGCAGCTGGAAAGCGCAGTGCGGGCGCAGGGTTTCCGCAATGTCGATTTTCAGTTCGAACCGATTGCCGCCGCGCTCGACTATGAGCGGCAGGTGACGGCCGAGCGGCTGGCGTTGATCGTCGACCTGGGCGGCGGCACGTCGGATTTTTCGGTGGTGCGGGTTTCGCCCGAGCGGGCGCGGGCGGTGGATCGCGGCCAGGACATCCTGGCCACGGCGGGCGTCCATGTCGGCGGCACCGATTTCGACCGGCTGCTGTCGATGACCAAGGTGATGCCCGAACTGGGCCTGGGCACCATGACGCGCGATGGCAAGCGGCACCTGCCGGTGGCGCCCTATTACGACCTTTCCACCTGGCATCGCATCAACCGGCTCTACACTGCCCAGACGCTGCGCGACCTGCGCGGCACCCAGCGCGAGGCGCAGGCGCCCGAGCGCGTGGCGATGATGATGGAACTGATCGAAGACCGTCTGGGCCATCGCCTGGTGGGCGCGGTGGAGGCGGCCAAGATCGCCCTGTCGGATGCCGCGACGACGGACTTTGCCTTTCCCGTGCGCGACCGCCAGATCGAAACGGTGATGAGCATCGACGACCTGACCCGGGCGCTGCAGAGCCCGGTGGCGCGCATCGAGGACACCATTGCCGAGACGCTGAAGCGGGCCGGGGTGGCGACACGCGAGATCGACAGCCTGATCCTGACGGGTGGCTCGACCCAGGTGCCGGCCATCGCCGCGCGGCTGCGGGCGCTGTTCCCCGAGGCCGACTTGGTGCGCACCGACGTGCTGGGCAGCGTGGGGCTGGGCCTGGCCATGGATGCACGGCGCAAGTTCGGCCCCTGAACGCAATCGAACAACCCTTTGGCGCCTCGAAGCGTTGTCAGGGCAGGGGGCATTCCATGAGCCAGATCGCATTCCAGTTTCGTCAGCTCGTGCAGCGCATGTGGTTTCTGCCGGCCGCCTTCTCGCTGGTCGCCGTGCTGACCATCTTCATCGCCTATGGGCTGGCGCGCTTCGCGCCCGAAAAGCTGCCCTTCACCATGCCCTCCGATGGCGTCGTGTCGATCCTCAGCATTCTGGCTTCGAGCCTGCTCACCGTGGCGGTCTTTGCCCTCTCGACCATGGTCAGCGCGCTCTCCACCGCCTCGGCTTCGACGACGCCCCGCGCCGTGCCACTGATCGTGGGTGACCGCAGCGCGCAGACCTCGATCTCGGTCTTCATCGGCGCCTTTCTCTTCGCCATCGTGGGCATTATCGGGCTCAATGCCGGCTTTTATTCCGAGGCGGGACGACTGTTCCTGTTCCTGGTCACGCTGGGCGTGGTGTTGCTGGTCGTGGCGGCGCTGATCCGCTGGATCGGCCAGATCTCGGCCATCGGCCGCGTGCAGGAGACCATCGACCGGGTGGAATATGCCACGACCTCGGCCTTCGAGGCCCTGTCGGCAGAGGCCTGTTTCGACTGCACGCCGCAGCGGGTTGAGCCAAAGGGCGCCCCCGTCATGGCCGAGACGATCGGCTATGTGCAGCACTTCGACGCGTCGCAGCTGCAGCAACTGGCCGAGGAGCATGACCTGACCATCGCCGTGACCGCGCGGCCGGGCGCCTATGCCGGGCCCGACCGGCCCCTGCTGCGCGTCGAGGGGAAACTTGATGACGAGCTGCGTCGCAAGCTGGCCGAGTGCTTTACCGTGGGCGATACGCGCACCTTCGACAGCGATCCGCGCTTTGGCCTGGTCGTAATGGGCGAAATCGCCAGCAAGGCACTGTCGCCGGGCATCAACGACCCCGGGACCGCCATCGACGTCATCGGCACGCTGGTGCGCGTGCTGCATGAGCGGGACGGCGCGGCGGCGGACGAGGCCCCCAAATATGACCGCATCAGCGTGCCGCCGCTCCGGCCGCACGACCTGGTCGAGGACGGCTTCCGGCCCATCGCGCGGGACGGGGCCGGGGTGATCGAGGTGGTGCAGCGGCTGCTGGCGGGGCTCGAAACCATCGCTGCAACCTGTCCCGATCTCGCCGAGGCGGCCCTGGAGATGGCGCGCGACGCCACCGAGCGCGCCCGGACCGGGCTGACCGCATCCTCCGACCTGCGGGCGCTTGAGGCGGCGGCCGCTTTTGTGGATGCGCCGGACCGGGCCTAGCCGCCACATCCTCGCCACCTCCCTGAACGCAAAATGAATGCGTGGTTTTTGGCCGGTTCAGTCCGGCCGTGGCATCTGCTCGCTCAACCAATCCATATCGCCGCCTCGTGCCCCCAAGGGAGGGCCGGCGGCGTCCCAGATCGTTGTCGAGGAGATGACCATGACTTTTGCAAAGACAATCGCCGCCGCCACCCTGGCCCTGTTCGTCGCCGCTCCCGCCTTCGCCCAGGACCTGACCCCGGTCGGCACGTGGCAGACGGCAAGCGGGGAGTCGCGCTATTCGGTGAGCTATTGCGGCGATGGCACCCAGCTCTGCGCCAAGCTGACCTGGCTGCGCAAGGATGCCCGCAAGCCCGAGAATGTCGCGCTGCTCAACCAGCTGGTGGTCAATGGCGCCAAGCCGGTGGCCGCCAACAAGTGGCGCGGCACGGTCAACTACGAAGGCAATGCCGTTTCCGGCTCGGTGACGCTGGTCAGCAAAGACCGCATGAAACTGCAGGGCTGCCAGCTGATCGCCTGCAAGAGCGTGGAATTCGTACGGATTTGATTCTGGCTGATACCTGGATAGAGGCCCTGCTGCGGTAGCGCGGCAGGGCTTTTGTTGTCTGGACGTGCAGTCGACACCGTCCGCCTCAAGGGAGGGGGTGTTTAGCCCGGATATCGGGGCTCTCGCACCCCCTCCCAGCCTCCCCCATCAAGGGGGAGGTGCCGCCCGGTGCGCGGGTGAAATTGAGTGCCATCAGAGGATGGCGGGACCCATGGCCAGCAGGACTTTCTGCAAATCGCTTAGGCTGGACCACCTTTTTTCGCAGATTTTCGTCCGTTTTCTGCCCATCCCCCAATCCACCCACGAAAATCTCAAGGACTGCCGGGGCTTTGCCGGCGGCGCGGAGAAGTTATCCCCGCGTGACGGTGGTTAGCTATAGTTCAGGCATGGTCGAAGAAGTGGGTGAGGCGGCGGTGAGCCGCCCGCAGAGACACCGGGGCACTCATGGCAGCAGCAAAACCGAAAGACACCCGCGACTGGGTGGCGATCCGGCACGCCTATGAGCATAGCGAGGAAACCATCAAGCAAATCTGCACACGCTTCGGCGTGACCAAGGGTTCGCTGGAAAACCGCTATCGCAAAGACCACTGGCCGTCACGCCGCTCCGATATTGCCGGCAGGCGCCGCTCCACCCTGTCGCGGCTCTTCGCCGTGCTGGAAACGCAGGTGGGCAAGCTGGCCAGGGCGGACAACACGACGCTAGGGGACAAGGAGGCGAACCAATTGACCGAGATGATCAAGAACTTCGACAAGCTCACCAGCATGGAGCGCGCCGACACCGACAATGGCGGCCCGGCACAGAATAAGGACATGCGCGCCAAGCGCGAGAAGCTGACCAGGCTCATCGATGAGCGGAAGCGACGCTGACGGCGCGACGCAAGTCGCGGCACTCTCCGATCATGAAGTCGACGCGCGCCTCGCCGACTGGAGCCACTGGGCCTACGACCAGCAACGCGAGCCCGCGGGCGACTGGACGACCTGGCTGTTCATGGGCGGCCGGGGCTGTGGCAAGACACGCACGGGAGCGGAATGGGTGCGGGGCCTGGCGGCACGCAAGGTTTCTCCAATCGCATTGGTCGGAGAGACCATGAGCGAAGCCCTGGCGATCATGGTGCGCGGGGAAAGCGGGCTGTTCAATGTGTGCCTGGACAACGAGCGACCGAAACTGCGCGGCTATCAGCTGCTCTGGCCAAACGGGGTGGAGGCGACGCTGATGTCGGCCTCGGACCCCGATCGCTTCCGCGGACCACAATTTGCGGCGGCCTGGTGTGATGAGGTAGCGAAATGGCCCGATGCGGAAGCGGCGTGGGACATGCTGCAATTCGCCCTGCGGCTGGGAGAGAGACCACGGCAATTGGCGACGACCACGCCGCGGCCCATTCCGCTGCTGCGGCGACTGCTGGCCGATCCCAGGACGGCTGTCAGCCGCATGCGGACCGAGGACAACAAGGCCCATCTCGCTCCCGACTTTCTGGAAGCCGTCGTCGGACGCTATCGCGGTACCGTGCTCGGCCGGCAGGAGCTGGACGGCGAGCTGATCGAGGATCTGCCCGGCGCGCTGTGGCAGCGCGGCATGTTCCGGCGCTTCGAGGGCGGAGCGGTGGAGCGGATCATCGTGGCGGTCGATCCGCCGGTGACCGGCACGGCGCGAGCGGATGCCTGCGGCATTGTCGTGGCCGGAAGGGTGGGCGAGGACGGGGTGGTGCTGGAGGATTGTACGCTGAGGCAGGTGGCGCCGCTGGCCTGGGCCAGGCGGGCGGTGGCGGCGTTTCATGCGCATCGGGCCGATGCCATCGTGGTCGAGGTCAACCAGGGTGGCGACCTGGTGCGCCAGCTCATGGCGCAGGTGGATGCCAGCGTGCCGGTGCGCGAAGTGCGGGCCAATCGCGGCAAGTGGCTGCGGGCCGAGCCGGTGGCCGCGCTTTATGGGCGCGGGCTGGTGCGGCATGTCGAGGGGCTGACGGCGCTCGAAGACGAGATGTGCGCGTTTGGAGCGGATGGGAAGAGTGATGGACACTCGCCCGACCGGGTGGATGCGCTGGTCTGGGCGCTGACGGAACTCCTGCTCGGCGGCGAGGGGCCGCGGGTGAGGGGGTTTTAGGCCGCTTCGCAAGACTCAGTGTCCCCTTCTCCCCTTGTGGGAGAAGGTGCCCGAAGGGCGGATGAGGGGGCCTTGATGTCATCGCCAACACAGTGCGTGGGAGAGAACCCCTCACCCCGCTCAATCCGCTGAACGCGGATTGAGCGACCCTCTGCCACAAGGGGCGAGGGGGGATGGAGCCGTGGGCTCAGCGAATAAGGAAATGTCGCCATGCCGAACTGGATCAGCCGCCTCCTGGGCGGGCAATCGAACACGCCTGCCGAAACCAAGAGTTTTGCCGGGCATACGTTGCTGAGCCTCAGCCAATTGGGGGCGGCGAACTGGAGCCATCGGGGCTTTGCGAGCCTGGTCAACCAGGGCTTTGCGAGAAACCCGGTCGTCTATCGCTGCGTGCGGCTGATTGCCGAGGCGGCCAACCGGGTGCCGCTGGTGGTGAGCGAAGGCGGCAAAAGGCAGGACGAGCATCCGCTGGCGGCGCTGCTGGCGCGGCCCAATGGGCGGCAATCGGGCGGGGAACTGCTGGAGGCGGTCTATGCCTATCTGCAGACCTCGGGCAATGTCTATCTCCAGGCAGGGCTGGTCGATGGCGCGGTCAAGGGGCTGTTCTGCCTGCGGCCGGACCGCATGAAGGTGGTGGCCGGAGCCGATGGCTGGCCCATGGCCTATGACTATACGGCGGGCGGGCGGACCAGCCGGCTGCGGCAGGACGAGGGGCCTTTGCCCGCAGTGCTGCATCTGGCGCTGTTTCATCCGCTGGACGACCATTATGGCATGGCCCCGCTCGAGGCGGCGCAGACCAGCATGGATATCCACAATGCCGCCGGCGCCTGGAACAAGGCGCTGCTCGACAATGCGGCGCGGCCCAGCGGGGCGCTGGTCTATTCCATGGGCGGGCAGACGCTGACGGCGGACCAGTTCGACCGGCTCAAGACCGAGCTGGAGGAGAATTTTTCCGGGAGCGCCAATGCCGGGCGGCCGATGCTGCTCGAGGGCGGGCTGGACTGGAAGACCATCGCGCTCAGTCCGCGCGACATGGATTTCATCGAGGCCAGGCACGCCGCGGCGCGCGACATTGCGCTGGCCTTCGGCGTGCCGCCCATGCTGCTCGGTATTCCGGGCGACAATACCTATGCCAACCTCGCCGAAGCCAATCGCGCGCTGTGGCGGCAGACGCTGATCCCGCTGGTGGTGCGCGTGGCCGATGACTTGAGCAACTGGCTTGCGCCGGCGTTTGGCGGAGCGGTGATCACCCCCGATTTCGACGGGGTGGAAGCGCTGGCCGAGGACCGCGCGGCGCTCTGGGCGCGGGTGGGCGGGGCAGAGTTTCTGAGCGACGCGGAGAAGCGGGCGATGCTGGGGGTTTAGGCGGCCCTTACGCAGCGCGCGTTTGCCGATGGCCGGCGAGCAGGCCGCGGACGGAGATGTCTTCGTCGATGGCGGGCCAGTGGATGCCTTCGCCGCGACCGATCAGGCGCCAGTTGGCGCGGTCGGCAGCTGATGCGTCGCGCAGGCGGGGGAACCATTCGACCGGCACGGAGAGCTCGCGTCCGTCATCGAGCGTGACGCGCAGAACTGTGGCGGTGACGGCGACGTCAACGGCCAGCGGCTCAGTCTGCAGGGTCAAAGTGGTCATGCGGCTAGCATAGCGCACTTGTCGGGAAGGCAAAGGGTCCACTTACCCACCGCGCGTCACCCTCGGGCTTGACCCGAGGGACCTGTACTGCCGGACACACAGTAAGTGTAGAGCCCTCGGGTCGAGCCCGAGGGTGACGATCCAGTTTGGGGTGAGCTTTGGTGATCACTCGGAGGATTCTGAACATGGACGAGCTGACCAAAACCGTCATCGAACGGGGTGATCTCGCGCATCTAGCCCTCTTCCTCTGGGCGAGTGGCGCGAGTGCGCTTCTGGTGTGGAGCCTGCGGGAGATGGCGAAGGTGAATCAACACTTCAACGACTTCGTGCAGGAGATTGCCAGTTTGAATCGGCTGTTCAGGAAGGATGAGTAAGTCCATGGCCAACAAGCAAAATCGGCAGAATGCGCAGCAGACGTTTCGGCAGTTTGCCTGGAACTTGGCGGGGACCCTGGCGCGGCCCGGCAAGCCGGTGGCTACGCGGCCGGGCAAGCGCTGATGGTGGGAATCCCCATCGACAGCGAGGGGCGGTTTTCGGGCTATGCGAGCCTGTTCAACCGGCTCGATGCCGGCGGCGACATCGTCATGCCCGGCGCCTTTGCCAAGAGCCTCGGCAAGCGGGGCGACCGCATCCGGCTGCTGTTCCAGCATGACCCCAAGGAACCGGTTGGCACCTGGGACGCCATCGGCGAGGACGCCAGGGGCCTGTTCGTCGCCGGGCGGCTGGTGCCGGGCGTGCCGCGAGCCGATGCGCTCAGGCGGCTGATCGAGAATGGGGCGCTCGACGGGCTCTCCATCGGCTTTCGCACCGTGCGGGCGACGCGCGAGGGCGGGCATCGCAAGCTCTGGCAGATCGACCTGTTCGAGATCTCGATCGTGACTTTTCCGATGATGGAGGACGCGCGGATTGCGCCCTCCTATTCGACCGGCGCCGCCATCGTGGCCGCCACCCAGACCATCCGAAACCGATAAGGACATCTGCATGGACATGACCAGTGACGGCCTTGAAACCAAGGCCGGCGCGGGGAGCGATATTGCCGCTCTCTTCGCCGAATTTTCGACTGCCTTCGAGGAATTCAAGCGCACCAACGACCAGCGGCTCGGCGAGATCGAAAAGCGCGGTTCGCCCGATGGCCTGCTCGAGGGCAAGCTCGACCGGCTCAACGCCGTGCTCGACGGGCAGAAGGCGGCGATGGACCGGGTGCTGGTCGACCGCGCCCGCCCGCTGCTGGAGGGCAAGGCGCGCCAGGTCGACGGCGAATACAAGGAGGCGTTTGCCTCCTATGTGAAGCGCGGCGAGGAGAAGGCGCTTTCGGTGGGCGTCAATGCCGATGGCGGCTATGTGGTGCCGCCCGAGACCGAAACGGAAATCACCCGGCTGATGACGGCGGTATCGCCGATCCGCGCCATTGCCGGCGTGCGGCAGGTGTCGGGCTCCGTCTACAAGCGGCCGATCTCGGTGACCGGCCCGGCGACGGGCTGGGTGGGCGAGACGGCAGCACGGCCGACCACGGCATCGCAGACGCTGGCCGAGCTCAGCTATCCGACCATGGAACTCTATGCCATGCCGGCGGCCACTTCGGCCTTTCTCGACGATGCGGCTGTCGATGTCGGCCAGTGGATCGCCGACGAGGTCAATGCGGCTTTTGCCGCGCAGGAGACCACGGCCTTCGTGACCGGTAATGGCGTCAACAAGCCGACGGGGTTTCTCGCCGCCACCGCGGTGGCCGAGGCGAGCTGGAGCTGGGGCAACCTGGGCTATATCGCCACCGGTGCGGCCGGGGCCCTGCCGGCCAGCAATGCCAGCGACGTGCTGATCGACCTGGTCTATGCGCTCAAAGCCGGCTACCGGCAGAATGCGTCCTGGGTGATGAACCGCAAGGTGCAGGGCACGTTGCGCAAGCTCAAGGATGCCGACGGCAACTACCTCTGGCAGCCGGCGGCGACGGCCGATGGCAGGGCAAGGTTCATGGGCTTTGACCTGGTCGAGGCCGAGGACATGCCCAATATCGCGGCCAACGCCATGGCCATTGCCTTCGGGGACTTCCGGCGCGGCTACCTGATCGTGGATCGGCAGGGCGTGAGCGTGCTGCGCGACCCGTTCAGCTCCAAGCCCTATGTGCTGTTTTATACCACCAAGCGGGTCGGTGGGGGCGTGGCTGATTTTGATGCGATCAAGCTGCTGAAGTTCGCGGTTTCCTGACATCGCGCGCTCGGCAGTCACCCCCTCCTACCTCCCCCATCAAGGGGGAGGTTCTCTCCACTCCTGGGGCAATATCCCACCACGATAACCGGACGGCACCTCCCCCTTGATGGGGAGGGTGGGAGGGGGCGATTGCGGGGCACCTTCGGCCTCGCGCCACCAAACCAAAAAGGCAAAAACAATGACGTCTTATCTTCTCGCGGGGCCCGCGGAGGAGCCGGTTTCGCTTGCCGAGGCCAAGGGCTTTCTCAAGGTCGATGATACGGCCGAGGATGGGCTGATCACCACGCTGATCGGCGCGGCGCGGCTGCATGTCGAGGGCGTGACCGGGCGGGCGCTGCTGGCGCAGAGCTGGCGGGTGGTGCTCGATGGCTGGCCGGAGAACCGGCAGGTCCGCCTGCCGGTGACGCCGTTCATGGCGGTGACGGAGATCAATGCCTACGACGAGGCGGGGGCGGCGCATGAAGTGCCGCTGGCGCAGTTCATAAGCGAGCCGGACCGGCTACTGGTGCCGGCGACGGTGGCAGGCATGCCGGTGCTGCGCGAGCGGCAGGGCCTCGAGATCGACTATGTCGCCGGCTTCGGGACCGAGCCCGCGGATGTGCCGGCCGATATCCGCCAGGCACTGCTGCTGCTGGTGGGCCATTGGCACGAGCATCGCGACGCGGTGATCGTGGCGGGGTCGGGCAGCGTGGTGCCATCCGGCTTTGACCGCATGGTGGCCGGCTACAGGCGGGTGCGGCTGTGAGTGAGCGGGCGCCACCGATCGGCACGCTGACCGACCGGGTGCAGCTCAAGCGGCGGGAAATGACCGGCGAGGACGAGGGCGGGCATGTGGCGCTCTTCGTGCCGGTGACCAGCCTGTGGGCGCGGGTGCGATCGCTGACAGGGCGGCAGGGCACCAGTGCCGACGGCCGGGCGGTGGAAATCTCGCACGCGGTGGTGCTGCGCTTTCGCAATGACATCAAGCCGGGCGACCGCATCGTCTATCGCGGTCGGAGCCTCGACGTGGTGAGCGCGGCCGACCTCAACGGGCGGCGGGCCTATCTCAGCTGCGCCTGCAGCGAAACCAGCTTCACGGGGTAGGGCCATGCATCCGATTTCCCTGCTGCAGGGAGCGCTGGTGACGGCGCTCAAGAGCGACGTGGCCCTGGTGGCGATCATCGGGGCCGATGGCGTGTTCGACGCGGCGCCGACCGGGCGCGCCGCACCCTATGTGGTGATCGCGCGGCATGACGTGATCCAGCGCGATGGCGACGGCGCGCCGGGCCAGGAACACCGGCTGCTGCTGCATTGCTGGGGCGACCAGCCCAGCCGCAGGCGGGCGCTGGACATGGCCGAACGCGTGGTGGCGGTGGCCGGGGATTTGGTGGCCGCGGGGATCGTGGTGACGCATCGCGAGCATGTGCGGACCGAGACGGTGATCGACCGGGATACCGGGCAGGCACGGGCGGCAGTGGTGCTGCGGTTCTTGAGCGAGGCGTGATGCCTTCACTATCCCCGAACGTCACCCTCGGGCCTGACAAACACACCGCAAGTGCAGAGCCCTCGGGTCAAGCCCGAGGGTGACGTTGGCGTTGGTGGAAACTTCGGAGATCAAACATGGCCGCTCAGAGCGGGAAGAATATGTTGCTCAAGCTCGACCAGACCGGGTCGGGGAGCTTTCTCACCGTGGCGGGGTTGCGGACGCGGGCGTTGGCGTTCAATGCCGCGACCGTGGACACGACCGACCAGGAAAGCGCCGGGCGCTGGCGGGAATTGCTGGCGGGTGGCGGGGTGAAGCGCGCCTCGGTTACCGGCGCCGGGGTGTTCAAGGACACCGCCTCCGACGCGCAGGTGCGCTCGCTGTTCTTTGCCGGGACCATCCGCAACTGGCAGCTGATCATCCCCGATTTCGGGACGGTGTCCGGAGCGTTCCAGATCGTGGCGCTGGAATTTGCCGCCGATCATGCGGGGGAGGTGACGTTCGACCTGGCGCTGGAGAGCGCCGGGGAAGTGACGTTTGCGGTGATTTAGCGCCCCGCTTTACCTCTCCCGCTTGCGGGAGAGGGGGACCACGCGAAGCGTGGTGGAGAGGGGGGCACAGGCGCAAGCTGAGGGGCGTCGATGTGCTGTGCGAGCGGCACCCCCCTCCACCGCCTATTGGCGGTCCCCCTCCCCCGCAGGCGGGGGAGGATCACGCGGCGGCATCCCGGATCGAACCCAGTATTTCAGGAGAAAACATATGGCCATTATCCAACGGGGTGAGATCGACGCCGTCATTGGCGGCGAGACGGTGACGCTTTGCCTGACGCTGGGAGCGCTGGCGGAGCTGGAGAGCCGGCTGCAGGCGGGGGATCTGGTCGGGCTGGCCGAGCGCTTTGCCAGTGGGCGGGTTTCGGCGCGGGACCTGACGGCAATCCTGGGGGCCGGGCTGCGTGGCGGTGGCAATGCCATGACCGATGACGACCTGGCGCGGCTTGCCATCGAGGGCGGGCTCAAGGGCGCGGCCGAGATTGCGGCGCGGCTGCTCAAGGCGACGTTTGGAGAGGTGGCATGACGCCGTTTCCCTGGGACGCGGCGATGCGGTTCGGGCTGGGCGTGCTGCGGCTGCCGCCACGCGACTTCTGGCGCATGACGCCGCGCGAACTCGCCTCGGCATGGGGCGCGGTGATCGGTGATCGGGGCGGGCCGCTGGGGCGGACCGAACTCGATGGATTGATGGAGCGCTTTCCCGATGGCCGATGATCTCTTCTCCGACGGCTTTGGCCGCGAGCTGGGCGATGTCTCGCTGGAGCTCGAACGCATCGGCGACCTCGCCGACGGCGTGGCGCGCGCAGTTTCGACCGCCTTTCGCGGCGCTTTGGTCGATGGCCGATCGTTCAAGTCCCTGCTGGGCGATATCGCCCGCAGCTTTTCCGACATTGCGCTCAAGGCGGCCATCAAGCCATTCGGCGACCTGGTCGGTGGCCTCGTGGGCAATCTGTTTGCCGGAACCAATCCGGCGCTCGGCACCGTGACACCCTTCGCCAAGGGCGGGGTCATCGCAAGGCCGAGCTACTTTCCGCTGGGCTCGGGGCTTGGCCTGGCGGGGGAAGCGGGTCCGGAGGCGATCATGCCCCTGGCCCGCGGCCCCGATGGCCGGCTCGGCGTGGCCGGCGGCGGCGGGGCGGTCAATGTGACGTTCAACGTGACCGCGAGCGACGCACGGAGCTTTGCGGCGAGCGAGGCGGAGATTTCCGCGATGCTGCTGCGGGCGGTGAAGCGGGGGACGAGGGGGAGCTAAGCGTCCGAACCTAAGCTTCGCTCGAGTTCACGCCGCTCGTCGGTGGTAAGCCGGCGCCCATGCACCGAGCTGCCGGTATGCCGAGCGGGCGGCTTGGTATGGACAATCTCCAGTTCGCCGAGCTTCGCCCGCAGAATGCGTCGGAACCTGCTCGCGTTACGGCTTCCCCAAACACCGAGAAACTCGTCCGAAATGAACGAGCGACCGAAGCGCATGTAGCCGCCGAAGTAGTGATCGAAGACAGCAACGCTTCCGAACGCCTGGATAACGTGTTCACCCGCAGCCGCACTGCTGACCGCTCCCTGCCAGTCTCGAAACACGTAAACCCTGGGCGGCCCATCGGCCTGCCTCAGCACCTGGATTCCCGCGGGAATAGTTCCGAAGAAGAGAGGCGATATGACCTTCCACCCCATTCGTTTTCCCCTCGACGTGGCCCTAGGTGCGCGCGGCGGTCCCGAGCGCAAAACTGATGTGGTCACATTGGCCTCGGGCCGCGAGCAGCGCAATGGGCGGTGGCGGCATTCGCGGCGGCGCTACAATGCCGGCTATGGGGTGAAGTCGCGGGCGGACATGGCCGCGGTGCTGGCGTTTTTCGAGGAAATGCGCGGGCGGCTGCATGGGTTTTTGTGGCGGGACGGGCTGGACTTTTCCAGCGGCGGCGCGGTGCCGACACCACTGGACCAGCCCATCGGCATGGGCGATGGCAGCCGGACCGGCTTCCAGCTGACCAAGCGCTATGGCGCCAGTTTCGACCCCTATTTCCGGCCGATCACAAGGCCGGTTGCCGGCAGCGTGCGGGTGGCGGTGGCGGGCGTGGAAGTGTTGGCGGGCTGGAGCGTCGATGGCGCGACCGGGCTGGTCGGCTTCACCACGCCGCCGGCCAATGGGGCAGCGGTGACGGCGGGCTTCCTGTTCGACGTGCCGGTGCGCTTCGATACCGACCGGCTCGATGTGGAACTGAGCAGCTTTGACGGGGCCGAGGCGCCGAGCATTCCGCTGGTGGAGATCCTGCCGTGAGGACACTCGATATCGGGTTCGCGGCGCATGTGGCGCAGAGCGAGACGACGCTGGCGACCTGCTGGAAGCTGGTGCGCAGCGATAGCGCGGTGCTGGGTTTTACCGACCATGACCTTGCGCTGAGCTTTGGCGGCGTGGACTTCGTGCCGGCGCATGGGCTGGACGGCAGCGAAGTGCCGGCGCGGCTGGGGGCGCTGGTGGAGACCAGCGAAGTGCTGGGCGTGCTCAGCGCCGAGGCCATCACCGAGGATGATATCCTGCTCGGGCGCTATGACGGGGCGACGGTCGAGACCTGGCGGGTCAACTGGGCCGATGTGAGCCAGCGAGTGAAACTGCGCAGCGATACGATCGGCGAGATCACGCGCGAGGATGGCCTGTTCCGGGCGGAACTGCGCTCGGCCCAGCAGGGGCTGAATGCCACGCATGGACGGATCTATCAGGGACTGTGCGACGCGGCGGTGGGCGATGCGCGCTGCGGCGTGGACCTGAGCGCGCCGGCGCTTCGCGGCTTTGCCACGGTGACGGCGATCGAGGATGCCCATCGCGTGGTGGTGGCGGGGCTGGAGGCTTTTGCCGAGGGCTGGTTCGGCTTTGGCAGCGCGCTATGGACCGACGGAAAGCGCGACAACCTGCGGGGCGGGGTGCTGACGCATCGGCGAGGGGCCGGCGGCGATGTGCTGGGCTTTGGCGTGGCGGTGGGCGACTGGGTGAGCGTGGGCGATACGCTGACGGTGACGGCGGGCTGCGACCGGCGCTTTGCCACCTGCCGGGACAGGTTCGCCAATGCCGTCAACTTCCGCGGCTTTCCGCATATTCCGGGCAGCGACTTCGTGCTGCGCCATCCGCGCAATGGCGACGCGCTGGACGGGCGGGCGGTGGTGTCATGAGCGACGCGGTGGTCGCGGCGGCGCGGGAATTTTTGGGCACGCCCTATCGGCACCAGGCGTCATTGGCGGGGGCCGGCTGCGATTGCCTGGGGCTGCTGCGCGGGGTGTGGCGGGCAGTGGTCGGCGATGAGCCGATGGCCATGCCACCTTATCGCGCCGACATGCGCGATTCCCTCAATGCCGGGGCGCTTCGGCTGGCGGCAGAGACCTGGCTGGTGCCCGAAACGGGGCCGCTGGCGGCGGGACAGGTCGTGCTGTTCCGGCTGGGCGGTATGGCCGAGCCCAGGCATTGCGGGATTTTGGTGACGCCGGAGCGGTTCATTCACGCGCAGGAGCGGCTGGGCGTGGTTGAGGCGAATTTGACCGAGGCCTGGGCGAGAAGGATCGCCGGGCGGTTCCGGTTTCCGGAGGTCGTCGGCGAAGCCGGCGGGTGAGGGCGCCTTCCCCGAGCATCACATCCAGTAAAGGCCCCCTCACCCGACCCAAGAGGGTCGACCTCTCCCCCGAAGGGAGAGGTGAAGAAAGGAATTCTCATGGCCACTCTCGCACTTTCCCTTGCTGGGCAGGTTGTCGGCGGGCTGGTCGGGGGACCATTCGGCGCCACGGTGGGCCGGGCGCTGGGGGCGCTGGCGGGGAGCGCCATTGACGGGGTGCTGTTTGGCGAACAGGCCGCGCCGCAGGTGGCGCATGACATCAGGCTGCAGGGCTCGAGCGAGGGCGGGGCGGTGCCGCGGCTTTATGGCTGGAGCCGGCTGTCGGGCAATATCATCTGGGCGCGGGAGCTGGAGCTGCTGGCCGAGGAGAGCTCGGGCGCCAAGGGCTTCGGCCAGCCGCAGCAGCAGCGCGAGGATGTGGTCGGCGCCAGCTTTGCCGTGGCCTTTTGCGAAGGCGAGGTGAGCCATATGGGGCGCATCTGGGCGGATGGGCAATTGCTCGATACCGCCGGGCTGACCCTGCGTTTTTATCGCGGCAGCGAGGACCAGCTGCCGGACGGCTTGATCGAGGCGACGCAGGGTATTGCGCCGGCCTATCGCGGGCTGTGCTATCTCGTAGTCGAGCAATTGCCGCTGAACCGCTTTGGCAACCGGATCCCGCATCTGTCGGTGGAACTGTGCCGGTTGGTGGGGGATCTGGAGCCCAATATCCGCGCGGTGACGGTGATCCCCGGGGCGACGGAATTCGGCTATGACCCGACCCCGCGCGTGCGGATTGCCGGGCCGGGGCAGAGCGTGGGCGAGAACACCCATGTGTCAGCCTCGGTGAGCGACTGGACGGTGTCGATCGACGAGCTGGTGGCGCTTTGCCCCAATCTTGAGCATGTGGCGCTGGTGGTGAGCTGGTTCGGCGACGACCTGCGCTGCGGCCATTGTGCCATCGGGCCACGGGTGGAGGCGGCGGAACGCAGCATTGTCGGCGCCGAGTGGAGCGTCGCCGGGCTGGGACGCGGCAGCGTGCCTGTGGTTTCGAGCCACGCGGGCGGCGCGGCCTATGGCGGCACGCCCTCCGATGGCTCGGTGCTGGCGGCGATTGCCGATCTCAAGGCACGCGGGCTGAGCGTGACGCTCTATCCGCTGGTGATGATGGATGTGCCGGCGGGCAACAGCCTGCCCAACCCCTATGGCGGCACGGGGCAGGCGGCCTATCCCTGGCGCGGGCGCATCACCTGTCACCCGGCGCCGGGGCAGCCTGGGTCACCCGACCAGAGTGCGGCTGCGGCGACGCAGGTTGCTACATTCGCAGCGGCCTATCGGCAGATGGTGCTGCATTATGCCGGGGTCGCGGCGGCGGCCGGGGGCGTCGATACGCTGATCATCGGGTCGGAAATGGTCGGGCTGAGCACGGTGCGCGGGGCGGGCAACGGCTTCCCCTTCGTTACGGCACTGGTGGCGCTGGCAGGCGAGGTGCGGGCCATTGTGGGGCCGGCGACCAGGCTCACCTATGCGGCGGACTGGAGCGAATATTCCGGCTACCAGACGGCGGGCGAGAAGTTCTTCCATCTCGATCCGCTCTGGGCCTCGCCGCATATCGATGCGGTCGGCATCGACAATTACATGCCGCTGGCCGACTGGCGCGACGGGCAGGGGCATGCCGATGCCGGCCTGTCGGCGGCCGGGTATGACCTCGATTATCTCAAGGGGAATGTCGCGGGCGGGGAGGGCTATGACTGGTTCTATGCCAGCAATGCCGACCGGCAGGCGCAGGTCCGGACGCCGATCAGTGACGGCGCGCATGGCGAGCCGTGGATCTGGCGTTACAAGGACATCCGCAACTGGTGGGCCAGTCACCATCACGACCGGCCGGGCGGGGTGCGCAATGGCGCGCCGACGGCATGGGTGCCGGGCAGCAAGCCGGTCTGGTTCACGGAACTGGGCTGCGGCGCGGTCGACAAGGGGGCCAACCAGCCCAATATCTTCGGCGACCCCAAGAGCGCCGAGAGCGGGCGGCCATATTTTTCGGCGGGGACTCCCGATCCGCTGATCCAGCGACAGGTGCTGCGGGTGCATCAGGCCTGGTGGGGCGATGCGGCGAACAATCCGCCCGGCATGGTTGACCGCGACCGGGTCTATCACTGGACCTGGGACGCGCGGCCCTATCCGGGCTTTCCGGCGCTGACCGATGTCTGGGCGGATGGCCACAATCACCGCAATGGCCACTGGCTGACCGGACGGCTGGGCGGCATGGCCAGCGATGAACTGGCCAAGGCCATCGCCGCCGACCATGGCGTGGCGCTGAGCGCCGAGCCGGCGGCGCCCTTTGTGGGCGGCTGCGTGCTGGGCACGGCGACGACGGCGCGGGCGGCGCTGGAGCCGGTGCTGGAAGCGACAGGGCTCAGCCTGCGCAACCGGGCAGGGGGCCTGCATCTGGGCGTGGCGCGGCGGGTTGAGGCTGTGGCGTTTGCGGCTGAAGCACTGGCCCAGGGCGAGGGGCCGATCCTGTCGCGTCGGCGGGGCGATCCGGCCGAGGCACCGGGGCGGCTGGCGCTGACCTATCAGGATCGCGAGCGGGATTATCTGACGGGCACCGTAACGGCGCTGAGCCGCGCCGATGGGCCGCTGGTGGGCGAGACCACGGCGCTGACGCTGGATGGATCGGGCGCACGGCTGGCGGCCGAGCGCATGCTCGACGCGCGGGCGGCACAGCGCGAAACGCTCGATATCAGCCTGCCGCCTGCGGCACTGGCGCTGGAGCCGGGCGACCTGATCGACATCGAGGGAGTGGCCGAGGGGCCGTTCGAGATTGGCGAGATCCGCGACGGACTGATGCGGCGCATCACGGCGCGGACCCTGCCGGCGGGCATAGAAGTGGCAACTGGCATCGACCGGCCGCTGGCTTCGGGGAGCGGCGCAACGGCGCGCGCGCTGCCGCTGGTCGTGGCGGCGCATCTGCCACCACTGCCGGCTGATCCAGCACGCTCGCGGCTGCTGGTTGCGGCCTATGCGCAGCCCTGGCCGGGCATGGTGCAGGTGGTGGACGAGGCGACAGGCGCGACGCTGGCCGAACTGAACCGGCGCGGATTGCTGGGCGCGGTGGCGACTGATTTGTCGTCCGGGCCGGCGGGCGTCTGGGACCGGGGCAATGCGTTTGAGGTGACGCTGCTGGCCGGTCATCTCGCCTCGGCCGAGCCCCTGGCCGTGCTGGCGGGGAGCAATCGGCTGGTGGTGGAGAGCGACGCCGGGGACTGGGAGGTGATCGGCTTTGCCGAAGCCGAGCTGGTGGCGCCGGGGCGCTATCGGCTGGGCGGCCTGCTGCGCGGGCTGGACGGCACCAGGCCTGCTATCGGCACGGCATCGGCGGGCAACCGCGTCTTCGTCCCTGATGGGCGGAGCATGGCGCTGCCGGTCGAGCCGCAATGGCTGGGCGAGAGCCGGAGCTTCCGCATCTATGCCGGTGCGGGCGATATCGAGGGGAGCAGCCTCGATGTCGAGGCTGGTCTGGTGCCGGCCCTGCCGCTGCCGCCGGTGCATGTGCGGGCCTGGCGCGCGGGTGGGGATATCGCGCTGCGCTGGATGCGGTGCAGCCGGGCCGATGGCGATGGCTGGGGCGCGGCGGAGAGCCCGCTCGAGCTGGTGCCGGAGCGCTATCGTGTGACCATCTTCGATGGTGCGACAGCCGTGCGCACGCTCGAGAGCGCCACGCCCAACCTCGTCTATGCCGCGGCCGATCAGCTCAGCGATTTCGGCGCACCGCCGGCTGCCTTCACCTTCAGTGTCGCCCAGCTCAGCCCCACCCTGGGGGCGGGCCATGCCGCAACGGGAGCATTTCATGGCTAGAAGCCGCTTCGATATCTGTCTCGACGAGGTGCTGCGGCACGAGGGCGGCTATGCCGACCACCCGTCCGACCCGGGCGGCGCCACCAATCTGGGCATTACCCACAAGACGCTGGCCCGCTGGCGCAAGGTGTCGCCCTGGTGGAAGCTGCCCAAAACCGCGGTCAAGGAGCTGCAACGGGCCCAGGCGGCGCGGATCTATCGCGCCAGCTACTGGGACCGCAGCCATGCCGGGCAGCTGCCGGCGGGGCTCGACCTGGCGCTGTTCGACTTCGCGGTCAATTCCGGCCCCGACCGGGCCATCCGCACGCTGCAGGTCGAACTTGGCGTCGCCGCCGACGGTCAGGTCGGACCGCTGACCCTCGACGCGGTGGAAACCCATGCGCGCAGGAGCGGGCTGGGCAGCCTCATCGAGGCCCTCTGCAACCGGCGCCTGGCTTTCCTCAATCGCCTCTCGACCTTCCCGGTTTTCGGCCGGGGCTGGACAGCCCGCGTCGCCGCGGTCCGCACCGCCGCGCTGGCCACGGCAAAGGCATCACCGACTTCGTCATCGACCAACTGGAGATCCGTCATGGACATTCTGAACGGCTACAAGACCTATATCGTCGCGCATTTCATGCTGCTGGCCGGCCTGGCCCAGCTGCTGGGCGTGGACCTGCCGGCGCTGGACGGCAATTCGGCGGGCCATCTCGTCATGGAAGCACTGGCCGTGCTGTTCCTGCGCAAGGGGCTGAAGGGCGATATCGGGCGGGCGTGAAGGACCTTGCCAAGCCAGGCAGCCCGACCGATATTTCAGCGTCAGTGTGACGAATGGTCAAGTGCATGTTCGACGTCACAGCCCACTGGGATGAGGGCGCCAAGGTCATCGAGGCCGCCACGATCGAGGAGTTCGAGAGCGTCATGGTGGACGTGGCGCCGGGGCCGGTGATTGTCAACCATCGGCCCAATTTGCGCGACGCTGGTAGTCAGACCAAGCTCTAGGCTTTGACTCCGCTGCCTCATTCATGTCCCATTCAGCAACCTGCCGATAGGTTGCACGCATGGAAACGTATTTTGTGAAGCTCCTTGCCCCGATCGCGATCGCCCTGGCGATGGCCCTTGCCGGAACCGGCGGCGCCACTGCGCAGGCCTGTATCGACAGTTCGGCCGAAATCCAGGCTCTCATCAGTGAGGGGCGGATCATGAGTCAGTATGACGCCGTCGCCGCCGCAGGCTATAGTGTCGATGAAGTGCTGAACTATCGGCTGTGCGAGGACGGCGGCCGGTATGTCTGGATCGTCGGTGTGCTGAGCGCCGACGGGACTGCGCAAAACCTCACGGTCAGCGCAGAATAGTGTAACGGCGAATCGGCGGGGGGCCTCGATGCGTATTCTGGTTGTCGAAGACGATACCAATCTCAATCGCCAGCTCAAGGAAGCACTGACCGAAGCCGGCTATGCGGTGGACGTCGCCTTCGATGGCGAGGAGGGGCACTTCCTCGGCGATACCGAACCCTATGACGCCATCGTGCTCGATATCGGCCTGCCGCAGATGGACGGCCTGTCGGTGCTGGAAGAATGGCGCCGCGCCGGCAAGACCACGCCGGTCCTGCTTCTGACGGCGCGCGACCGCTGGAGCGACAAGGTGCAGGGCATCGATGCCGGTGCCGACGACTATGTCGCCAAACCATTCCACATGGAAGAGGTGCTGGCTCGTATTCGCGCCCTGGTGCGTCGTGCCGCGGGCCTGGCGTCGAACGAGATCGTCGCCGGTTCGGTGCGGCTCGACTCGCGCTCGGGCAAGGTGACGGTGGACGGCCAGTCGGTGAAGCTGACCAGCCACGAATTGCGGCTGCTGAGCTATCTGATGCACCACAAGGGCAAGGTCATCTCGCGCACCGAACTGACCGAACACCTCTATGACCAAGACTTTGACCGCGACAGCAACACGATCGAAGTCTTTGTCGGTCGCCTGCGCAAGAAGCTGCCGGAAAACTGCATCGAGACGGTCCGGGGCCTGGGCTATCAGATCGCCGAGGATTAGGCGCCTTATGGGGCAGGTGCATTTGTCCGGATGGTGCCGCTTCACCACCTCTCCCTCTGGGGGAGAGGTCGACCGTTTTCGGTCGGGTGAGGGGGCCTTTTCCGAACTCAGTGTGGGATCAAGGCCCCCTCACCCGGCGCTACGCGCCGACCTCTCCCCCGAAGGGAGAGGTGAAGCGTGAGAAAAGGCTCCATTGCGGCGTCGCTGTTCTGGTTGTCGGCGGGATGGCTGATCCTGGCGCTGGTGGCGACGGGTTTTCTGTTGACCGACCTCTATTCGCGGGCGCTCGACACCTCCCTGTCGGAGACACTCGACTTCCATGTCGAAAGCCTGACCGGCGCCCTGCTGGAGGCCGGCGACCCCATGAGCGACGAAATCGCGCTCACCGATCCGCGCTTCGAGCGGCCGCGTTCGGGCTGGTACTGGGCGATCCGCGACGCCGATGGCACGCTCTATAACCTCTCGACCTCTGTGGTCGGTATCGACCTGCCAGTGCTGATGGGGCCGGCCGATGCGCGCGGCCGGCGCACGGCCATCCTCGATGACGCATTCGGCACCGAAATGCGCGTGGTGGAGCGCACGGTGACCGTGGCGCCCACCAGCTACCAGATCGTCGTCACCGGCAACCTTAGCGAAATCCTCGAACTGGTTGGCGAATTCCGCGGCCAGACCTTCATCGTGCTGGGCGCGGTGGGCGTCATGCTCGCCATCATGAGCGCCATTGTCGCCCGCTTTGCCATGCGTCCGATCGACCGCCTCAGCGCCGCCATCGAAAGCGTGCGCGAGGGCGAGAGCGTGACCGTGGGCGGCACCTATCCGCGCGAGATTGCGCCGCTGGCCGAGGAGGTCAACGAGCTGCTGCGCTCCAATGCCCAGATCATCGAGCGCGCCCGCAACCAGGTCGGCAACCTGGCGCATGGGCTCAAGACCCCGATCGCCGTGCTGCGCAACGAGGCTGCCGCCAGGAAGGGCGTGCTGGCCGACGTGGTGATGAGCGAGAGCGAGAAGATGAGCACCATGGTGGCCACCTATCTCGAGCGGGCGCGGCTGGCCGCCCGTACCTCGGTGGTCGGCAAGAAGGCCGACCCCACCATGGTCATGCTGCGGCTGACCCGGGTCATGCGCAAGATCAACCCCGATTGCACCATCGCCTTCCAGCGGCCCGATGCTTCATTGCCCTGGTTCCGTGGCGACGAGGCCGACCTCGAGGAAATGGCCGGCAACCTGCTCGACAATGCCTGCAAGTGGTCCAAGGGCCAGGTGGGGGTGCGCCTGTCGAGCGAACGCAGCGAAACAGGCACCATGCTGCTGATCCGCATCGACGACAATGGTCCGGGCCTCTCCGAGGAAGACGCCCAGAAAGTGTTGCGCCGGGGTGTCAGGCTGGACGAGAAAACACCTGGCAGCGGCTTGGGGCTCGATATCGTCAAGGAACTGGTGGATGTGTACGGCGGCAGCCTGGCACTCAAGCGTTCCGCGCTGGGCGGCCTGCTGGCGGAGTTGCGCCTGCCGACGGCCCGGCTGGGCAGCATGGCCCGGCCGAACGCAACTTGACGCACTTTCGCCGCATTACGACAACATGAGCCTTCATATCGTCCAAGAGATTGCAAAACCCATGAACCGCATCGCCCTTCTCGCCACGCCGCTGCTCGCCATCACCCTGGCCGCCTGTTCCAGCACGGGGACGACCACGCAGGTGGCGCGGGCGCCGGTGACGGTGGCCCCGGTGATCGCCCAGCCGCTGGTGCCGACCCCGGCCCAGACGACGCAACAGGCTCTGCTGACCACCAGCATTTCCAACGGCTTTGTCGATCCGGCCGCCCTGGCGGTAATGACGGCCAAGGATTCGGCCGAAGCCAATAGCGCCCAGTTCTATGCGCTGCAGTTCGGCCGCCCCGGCGCGCCCCGCCAGTGGGCCGGTGACAAGGGCACGACCGGCACGGTGGCCGTGGGCCCCTATGTGCGGGTCAACAATCTCGACTGCCGTGATTTCACCCACACGGTCAAAGCCAATGGCCAGGACTATGTGAAAAAGGGCACGGCCTGCCGCGAGCAGAACGGCAACTGGGCAGTGGTGCAGGGCGCAGCCTGACGCAATAGCCAGGCGTAGCGGATATGGATTGTTTACCAACGGCCTATAGGCTTTGGCGGTAAGTATCCCAACCCCCCTGCGCCGATGTCTCAAGCTGCCCATCATTCCGACACGCCAGCCACTGCCTCGACCCGCCGGGCGAGCCGCGCCGCCGGCCGCCCGTTTGCGGGACTTCTGGACATGGTTGTTGTCCAGGATCCGGTGCAGTTTCCGTTCGCCGGTTCGATCTCGCGCGCCCATGCGGATGCCGCCTGGACCTGGGTCCATCGCGATCTCTGCGCCGACCTGATCCCTGCCGAAGCCATTGCCGCCGGCACCTTCTCGGTCGCCGACACGGAAGCCGCCATGCCGCAGATCCTGCAGCGCATGAAGGAGGGTATCGAGGCCGCCGCCGCCGATCCGGACAAGGATCGGCGCCTGCGCGCCACCCTGGGCAGCACCGATGCACGCGATGCCTTGCCGGCCATCATGATGGCGCTGCGCAGCCGCGCGCTCCTGGTCAAGGCGATCGCTTTCGGCAAGGCGCTCAATGCCATTACCGAGGATGCGGCCCTGGGCACGGCGCTGCAATCCATGCCGCTCAAGGACCAGGCGCTGGCCGCCCTGCTGTTCCATGTCGCCATCGGCCAGGTGTCCAATCCCACAAGACTGATCACCACGATCATCCGCATCTCCGGCAATGCCACCGAGGCGGCAGTGATCCGCATGGGCTTCAGCCCGGTGATCGACGCCATGCTGGCGCATGCGCAGAACCAGCTGTTCATGCTGCAGCCGAGCGGGCCCTTCGCCGATATCGATCTGATCTGCCGCAGCCTCGACCGCTTCCACCGCCTGGTGCGTTCGCTCACCGGCTATGTCGAATTCAGCCGCGGCAGCCGCTGGGCCATGGTGCTGGCCGCCATCACCAAGCAGGTTTCCGACCGCATCGAGCCGCGCCTGCGCGACGTGGTGTCCGACCTCAACCAGGCCATGCGCCGTGGCCGCGAGGGCAGCGACCGGATCGACGAGGACCGCATGCTGGCCGCCATCAATGGCGTCTATCTGCTGGCCACCGTCCGCGAATGCCGCGATTCGCTGGCGCTCAATGCGGTATTCGACCAGGCCTGGAGCCAGACCGGCCAGGCGCTGGAGGTCCATCTGCAGCGCAATCTCGACCTGATCCGGCAGAATCCGGACGATGCGCCGACCGGCGTGCGGCTTGATGCCGGGATCAAGATGGCCGAAGTCCGCTTCAATCCGGAATATGCCGAGACGCTAAGGCGTGCCCGCGCCACTGCCGAGCGCCGCGGCTAGGTCCATGCCCTCGCGATAGGGGGCAACCAGCTGGACGCCGATGACGCGTCCCGGCTCGCGCGCGCTGGCCATCTGCCCCATTGCACCGGCCACCAGGGCAATCGCCGTACCGTTGATATTGCGCACCACCACGCCGATGGCGTGCAGCGGGTCCGTGGTGTCGGCATCGGCATGGATCAGCGTGCCGGGCTCCAGCATCCGCTTTTCACCAGGCCTCACTACCCAGAGCTCGGCCCCGGCAAAGCGTCCGGCCAGATAGGGTGGTGGCAAGGGCAGGGGGCCTGCCGGGCGCTCGACCGCGCCATAGTCCGCGTCCGCAATCCCCACCATGGCGACGCGCTCCTGCGCCACGATGCCGGCGCTCGATGCCGGAATGGCGCCGAGCTGCACGCCGGAGACGATATCGGCGAGGGCCAGCGGCTGGGGCGTGTCGGCCAGCGACCAGCCGGTCTGCCGCGGCGCAAAGGGCAGCCAGCCCGGCCAGCGCGACCGCACCGGGCGGGGCCGTTCGAGATAGTGCTGGCCGGCAGCGAGAAAGGCCGGCGGCCCGTCAGCCTCGGGCAGGTCGCCGATCGGCGCGGGGCCATCGGGCGTCTCGTAAAGCGGATCGATCAGCGGATCGTCAATCGGGTGGCGCTCGCGGCCCAGCAGGGCGTCGACCGCGTCATCGCCACTTGCAAGGCAGGCGCGCCGGGTGAACCAGCCGGCAGCGCTGCCGGCCAGCGCCATGCCGGGCGGGCCGTTGCGGGGCTCGAGCCGCGCATGCGCTGCGTTCCAGGCGCTCTCGCCGCCCGCCATGTGCCAGAGCGTCAGATCAGGCTGCCAGCCGCCGCAGGTGATCACCCGATCCACCAGCTGCACCGGTTCGGGCTGGGAGAACCCTTCCATCGCCAGGCGCGGTCGCAGCAACAGGCCCTGCCGCTTCGGCCCCCGGGCTGCCGATGCGGCCACGGTGCCGGAGGCGAGAGTAATGCCATAGGCCTTCGAGAACTCGATGAAACGCGACTGCGGTCGCGGCCGCGAATCGATGATGCGGGGCACGAGGACTCCGGCATCCTTGGCCAGCATGGCGAGGCGATAGGCCGGGCTGCTGCTGGTGGCAAACAGCGCCGAGCCACCGGCCCAGACGCCGTAATGATGCGCCAGATCAAAGGCTTCGAGCGTGCCCATGATGCCTGGCAGCCGGTTGCCGGGAAAGACCGGCAGGAGCTCCAGCGTGCCGGTGGCGAGGACGATATGGGGCGCCCTGATATCGATGATCCGCCCGGCCGGCGCGCCATCCTGCACCTCCACCTGGTGCAGCCGCACCACGCCCGGCCGCAGGCCGAAGACCTCGGCGCTTGTGAGAACGGTGATGGTCTCAGCCTTGCCGATCAGCTCGGCCAGCCGGGCAATATTGTGGTCGGGCGTCTCCTCGCCCTCCTGCGTGCCGAATAGCCGCGCATGCCCGCCCAGCCGGGGCGCCGCCTCGATCAGCACGACGCGCCGGCCCCGCCGGGCGGCTGCCAGTGCCGCTGCCATGCCGGCCACGCCAGCGCCCACCACAATCAGGTCGGTTGCTGGGCCCACCTCTCCCGGCATGCCCAGCCAAGGCCGGGGCAGCGGGTCAGGCTGGTCGAGGTCGAGGCCCAGAGACTCGCCGCCGCGCCGCAGCAGGCGCGCCGGCGCGCTGCGCTTCTGCCTGCGGCCGAGCGTGACATAGTCGGCGCCATCCGTGGCAGGCGTGCGCTCCATCGGCAGCGCCCGCTGCAGGTCGCGGGCCAGGGCGGTGAAGGTGATGGCTGGCGCATGGTGGGCCGACAGCGCCAGCGGCACGCCGCCGCGCTTGCCCACCGTATCGATGCCCGAAACGAGGACGGCGCTCAACACCGTGTCGCCGGCAAAGCCGGAAATCTCCCGTCCATTGAGCCGGAAGCGCAGGGGCCGGCTGCGGTCGATGGCACTGCCCTGGAGCAGATGGTCGGCTTCTGTGCCGAGGCGATTTGGATTGTCCCTCATGGCGTGCCCACCTCGGCAACCATGGAAGGGTTCGTCATGCGGTCGACCAGCCGCGCCCCGAGCCAGGCGCTTTCCGCCGCACTGGCGGTCCCCGAGAGCCAGCGGGCGATGAGCGGGGCGAAGAAGGCGCCCGTCGGCCCGAACCCGGCCAGCACATCCGGCCCCACGCCATTGATCCGCCCCACGGCGGGCGCCGCGTCGGCCGTGACCAGCGTTTCGTAACTCGACTGGCCGGCCTGGCGGAAGGCGCGGCTGGCGCCGAGCAGATCGCCCAGCTCGGCAGCGAACGGATCGATGCTGCCCGGACCCATTGCGGTAATGCCGCGATCCTGGCGCTGCACCAGGGTCAGGCCGCTATCGAGGTGACAGGTCACGGGCGAGACGATGGCCTGGGTCGGCTCGGTGAAGATGGTGCTGGCCACCTGCCGGCTGAGCAGGGCGGGCCACTGCTCAGCGGGCACATGGCCGATGATGGCTGCGTCATCCGCCAGTACGGTCTGCCCGATCGCGATCCGGGCGTCGCCCGCTACCAGTTCGGCGCTGCCATCGGCGCGGACCTCAAGCCGGTCGTCGTCGGCAAGGCGGCGCACCTTGTGCTGGACCAGCCAGGCGTCGAGCCCGGCTTCCAGCGTCGGCCGGTGCAGCAGAACCGCGTCGCGCAGCAGCAGGCCCTCGCGTCCGCTGCCCAGCAGGCTCGCCGGCACCGGCTCGGCGCCATGGCCAAAGGCCAGCGCCATGTGGCGCACGTGCGCCAGGGCCTCCTTGCCCGCCGCACCACCGGCAAAGAACACCGGATCGACGCGCGACCACGCCCCGCGTCCGCCGATGCGCGAGAGGAGCCTGAGCGTCTCGGGCAGGCCGGTCTTCAGCATGGCCCAGCTATGCGGGCGGGTCAGCGGCGCCACCGACAGGTCAATGCCGCGTGGCAGGCGATAGCCCGACTGGCTTTCGCCGGAAAACACCACGCTCTTGCCATGCGCCGACGCCAGCAATCCCGCCACGAGGCGGGCCAGAGGCGTGGAGCCGATAATGGCGAAGTCGATCGGGGTCTCGGTCATGCCCCGGTGCGGGCCTGTGGCAATGCGTCCGCCTCAAGGATGCGTGTTTCGGTGGTTTTTCGCCGCATTGGGCTTATAGATGACGCTTCCTTGCCGCGTGCCGGCGTCAAGCGTCCAGGGCCCATGCTTTTCTGGTTCATCGCCACTGTCATTACCGCCATTGCCTGCGCTGCGCTTTTCTACGCAGCCGGCCGGCGCGCGGTCAACTTAAGCGATCCTGATTTGGACGATGCCAACAGCCATTTTCGGCTTGTGCTGGCCGGTATCGACACCGATCTGGCCGCAGGCAAGCTGGGCGAGGCCGAAGCGCAGGCCGCGCGCGGCGAGCTGGCGCGCGAAATCCTGCGGCTCAAGGCCGAGGCGGGACGCGTAGCCGGCAATTCCCTCGACTTCGGCCGTCCGGCACTGCTCGCAGGCCTCGGCGGCATCGCCGTGCTGGCTTTGGGCCTCTATGGCCTGCTCGGCAGCCCCAACACGCCCAGCCAGCCGCTGGCCGGCCGGGCCGAGGTCGCCGCGCAATCCATCGATCTCGATGCGGCCATCACCCGCATCGAGGCCCAGCTCACCGCCAATCCCGATGATCTGCGCGGCTGGACCGTCATCGCCCCCGCCTATCTCGAACTGCGCCGCTATGCCGATGCCGCGCGGGCCTATCGCCGCATCATCGAGCTGAGCGCGCCAACGCCTGACCTGCAGACCAGCCTCGCCGAGGCGCTGATGCTTGATGCCGGCGATGCCGGCTCGCCCGAGGCCATGGCCCTGTTGCGCGCGGCTGCCGCCGCCGATCCGACCCATGTCCTCTCCCGGCTCTATATCGCGGCCGAGCTGACCCGCGCCGAGCAATATCCTGAGGCCGCCCAGGCCTGGCAGGCCGCCTTGGCTTTGTCGGAAGGTGACGAACCTTGGCTAGCCGCCGCGCAGCAGGGGCTCGCCGTGGCGCAGAATGGCGGCGTGGCGCCCGCCAATGACGCCGAGGCCGAGATGATCGGCCAGATGGTCAGCGGCCTTGCCGAACGCCTCGCCGCCGAGGGCGGCAGCGTCGAGGAATGGACCCAGCTGGTGCGCGCCTATCTGGTGCTCGGCGATGCCGACAGCGCCCAGGGCGCCTATGACGATGCCGTGGCTGCCTATCCGCAGGCGTTCGACCGCGGCGAACTCGATACGCTGGCGCTGGGCGCCGGCCTCAACCTGAATGGAGCCCAGCCATGAGCATGCCATCCGCCATCCGCAAGAAGGGCTGGTCGCGCAAGCAGAAGCGGCTCGCGCTCATTGCCGGCCTCGCCTTGGTGCTGGCGCTGGCCACGACGCTGGTGCTGGTCGCCCTGCGCGACCAGATCGTCTTCTTCTATTCGCCGTCCGACGTCATCGCCCGCGAGGTCGCCGCCGGCCAGCCGATCCGGCTCGGGGGCCTCGTCAAGGATGGCTCCTGGATACGCGACGGGCAGGACAACAGCTTTGTCGTGACCGACGGCGCCCAGGAGGTTGCAGCCCGCTATACCGGCATCCTGCCCGACCTGTTCCGGGAAGGGCAGGGCGTCGTCGCCGAGGGCAGCCTTGGCCCCGATGGCTCGTTCATCGCAACCAATGTGCTGGCCAAGCACGACGAGAACTACATCCCCAAGGAAGTCGTCGACGCCCTCAAGGCCAGCGGCGAATGGCGGCCGGAGGCGGGGCAGTGATGATGTCCGGAGTCCGTGGCTCTCATCACCCCCTCCCAGCCTCCCCCATCAAGGGGGAGGTGCTGTCCGGTGGTTGCGGCTTGATCGCGCCACAGGAGTGGAGAGATACCTCCCCCTTGATGGGGGAGGTTAGGAGGGGGTGGAGTCGCGCACTCGAAGCTGGGACCATCTACCCATGAGCATCGAACTCGGCCATTTCGCCCTCATTCTGGCCTTTGCCATTGCCGTGGTCTCCACCGTCGGCGGCTACACCTTCTGGCGCTCCGGACAGCGCATCGCGCTGGTGCTGAGCCAGGGCGCCGTGCTGCAGTTCGTTCTGGTGGCGGTGGCCTTTGCGGCGCTGATCCAGGCCTTCATCGCCTCCGATTTCAGCCTGCTGCTGGCGGCCAGCAATTCCCATTCGCTCAAGCCGCTGATCTTCAAGATCTCCGGCGTCTGGGGCAACCACGAGGGCTCGATGGTCCTGTGGATCTTCATCCTCGTCGCCTTCGGCGCCATGGTCGCCGCCTTCGGCCGTCGCCTGCCGGGCGACCTGCTGGCGCTGGTGCTGGCAACGCAGAGCCTGCTGACAGCGGCCTTTGCCGGCTTCACGCTGTTCACCTCCAATCCCTTTGCCCGCCTCATCCCGGCGCCCATCGAGGGCAATGACCTCAATCCGGTGCTGCAGGATATCGGCCTCGCCATCCATCCGCCGCTGCTCTATGCCGGCTATGTCGGCTTCTCGATCTGCTTTTCCTTTGCCATTGCCGCGCTGATCTCGGGCCGTATCGACCAGGCCTGGGCGCGCTGGGTGCGGCCCTGGGCCATGCTGAGCTGGACTTTCCTGACCCTGGGCATCGCCATGGGCTCCTACTGGGCCTATTACGAGCTCGGCTGGGGCGGCTGGTGGTTCTGGGACCCGGTGGAAAATGCCAGCTTCATGCCTTGGCTGGCTGGCACGGCGCTGCTGCATTCGGCGCTGGTGATGGAAAAGCGCAATGCGCTCAAGATCTGGACGATCTTTCTGTCCATCATCACCTTCTCGCTGTCGCTGCTCGGCACCTTCCTCGTGCGCTCGGGTATCCTGACCTCGGTCCATACCTTTGCCAGCGATCCCACGCGCGGCCTCGTCATCCTGACGCTGCTGGCCATTGTCATCGGCGGCGCCTTCTTCCTCTTCGCTTTGCGCGCCGCCGCCCTGCGCCAGGGCGGTCTCTTCGCGCCGGTCAGTCGCGAGGGCGCGCTGATCCTCAACAACCTGTTCCTTGCCACCGCGGTGGGTGCGGTACTGGTCGGCACGCTCTATCCGCTGCTGCTCGATGCCCTGACCGGCACCAGCATTTCGGTCGGCGCACCCTTCTTCAATCTCACTTTCGGGGCACTGATGGCGCCGCTGCTGCTGGTGCTGCCCTTCGGACCGCTGCTGGCCTGGAAGCGCGCCGATATCGTCAGCGCCGCCCAGCGGCTGATCGGCGCGGCGGCCTTGGCAATCTTTGTCACCATCCTGGTCTCGGCGCTGGGCGGGGTCTCCATCTCGCTGGCCCCGCTGGGCCTGCTGCTCGGCTTCTGGGTCAGCTTCGGCGCCATTGCCGAACTGGTCGACCGCAGCAAGCTGTTCCGCATTCCCTTCGGCGAGAGCATGCGCCGGCTGATCGGCCTGCCGCGCTCGGCCTGGTCCACCGCCATCGCGCACTTTGGCGTCGGCGTGACCGTCCTGGGCATTGTCGCCACCACCGCCTGGGAGACCGAGCTGGTCACCACGCTCAATCCGGGCGAGAGCGCGGCCCTGTCCGGCTACACCATCGCCTTCGAGGACTTCCAGCAGGTGCAGGGCCCCAACTATATCTCCGACCAGGGCCGCTTCACCGTCACGGCCCCTGGCGGCGGCACGCGGCAGATGCTGGCCGATCGCCGCAGCTATGTCGCCAGCGGCATGCCCACCACCGAAGCTGCCATCGAAACCTATGGCTTCTCCCAGCTCTACCTGCAGCTCGGCGAGCCGCTGGACGACACCCATGTCATCCGCGTCTGGCACAAGCCCTATATCACCCTGATCTGGCTGGGCACGCTGCTGATGGCGCTGGCAGGCATCCTGTCGCTGACCGACCGCAAGCTGCGCGTCGGTGCTCCGCGCCGCGCCGCCCGGCCTGTCACGGAGGCCGCGCAATGACCTGGCTGCGCGCGCTGCTGATAGCCCTGCTGCTCGCGGCTCCCGTCGCGGCGCTCAGCCCCGAGGAGATCCTGCCCGATCCGGTGCTGGAACAGCGCGCGCGTGACATTTCGGCCGGCCTGCGCTGCCTCGTCTGCCAGAACCAGTCGATCGACGACAGTGACGCCGACCTCGCCAAGGACCTGCGCGTGCTGGTGCGCGAGCGGCTGGTGGCCGGCGACAGCGACGAGGCGGTGCGGCAGTTTCTCGTCGACCGCTATGGCGAATATGTCCTGCTCAATCCGCGGGTAGGGGGCCACACCATTCTGCTGTGGGTCGCCGCGCCGGTCTTGCTGATCGCGGGGCTGGGCACGCTGTTTGTGGTCGGCCGCAAGCGGCGGACGGTCGAATCGGGTTTGAGTGCCGAAGAGCAGGCGGCTTTGGACGAGCTGAAGTAGCCCCTACGCTCCACGCCCAACCTCCCCCGCCTGCGGGGGAGGGGGACCGCCTTTAGGCGGTGGAGGGGGAGCCGCTGGCACGACGGTGTGCATGACCACCCCTGCCTGCGCCTGCTGTACCCCTCTCCACCACGCTTTCGCGTGGTCTTCCCGTAAACGGGAGAGGTTTCCTCCCCCAATCGCAGCGCCGGTCTGCCCCATTCCCGCCGCCAACATTGCCAAGGTTTAATGTTGGCGCAACCTCGCAGAAAGCTCACTCGTTCCATATCTAGCCCCCACAAGCTGTTGAGGGCTTGCGAAGGAGATTTATATGCGCTCGACCATTCTGAAGCGTACCAGCCGCTGGCTCGGGGCCTCTGCCCTGGCGCTGCTGGTTGGTATCGGCGGAGTTTCAACCGCCTTTGTCATGACTGGCCAGACGGCCACTGCCCAGGTGCAGAACGCTGCCCAGATCGTCGTTCCAGAGGCTGTCCAGCCCCAGGCCGGCTTTGCTGACCTTGTGGAAGCGGTCAAGCCGGCCGTGGTGTCCATCCTCGTCGAGGCCGAGGAAAGCCCTCGCGCCATGCAGCGCGGCGGCGGCCGCGAGTTCAATTTCGATTTCCCCGACCTGCCTGAAGGCCATCCCTTCCGGGACTTCTTCGACCAGTTCGGTGACCAGTTCGGCCAGCAGGGCCCCCGTGGCGGCCAGGAGCCTTCCCCCCGCCAGTTCATGGCGGCAGGCTCGGGCTTCGTGATTTCGGCTGACGGCTATATCGTCACCAACAATCACGTCGTCGAGAATGCCACCAAGGTCACCGTCGTGTTCGACGACGGCACCGAGCAGGAAGCCGAGATCGTCGGTACCGACGAGCGCACCGATCTGGCCGTGGTCAAGATCGAAGGCACCGACCTGCCTTTCGTCAACTTCGAGACCGAATCCAGCCGCGTTGGCGACTGGGTGGTTGCCGTTGGCAACCCCTTCGGCCTTGGTGGCACCGTCACCGTGGGCGTCATCTCCGGTTCCGGCCGTAATATCGGCGGCTCCAACTATGGCGATTTCCTGCAGATCGACGCGGCCGTGAATACCGGCAATTCGGGCGGCCCGGCCTTCAACACCAAGGGTGAAGTGGTCGGCGTCAATACCGCCATCTATTCGCCCAATGGCGGCAATGTCGGTATCGCCTTCGCCATCCCGGCGGCCACCGTCAAGGGCATCGTCCAGCAGCTCATCGAAGATGGCTCGGTCACCCGCGGCTATCTCGGCGTCGGCATCCAGGACGTGAACCGTGACATCGCCGATGGTGCGGGCCTGGCGGAAGCCAAGGGCGCCATTGTCAGCAACGTGGCCGAGGACGGCCCGGCCGGTCCGGCCGGCGTCAAGTCGGGCGACATCATCACCGCCGTTGACGGTGACCCGATCGATGACGCGCTCGACCTCAGCCGCACCATTGCCGGCAAGTCCCCCGACTCGACCGTCGAGCTGACCGTCTGGCGCGATGGCGCCGAGACCACGCTCTCGGTCCAGCTCGGTACGCTGAACGAGGAAGCCGCCGCCCAGGCCGATCCGGCCCAGCCGCCGGTCCCCGAGGCTCCGCTGCCGGAAGAATCCAGCGTTGGCCTGACCCTGGTGCCCAATGCTGACGGTTCGGGCGGTCTGCTGATCCAGAATGTCGATCCTGAATCGGCTGCGGCCGAAAAGGGCCTCGCCGTTGGTGACGCGATCCTCGAGGTCAACAACACCCCGGTGAACACGGTCGAGGAATTCGAGGCAGCCCTCGATGCAGTCAAGGCGCAGGGGCGGAACACCGCCCTGGTCAAGGCCAGCCGCGACGGCAATGACACCTTCATTGGCCTGCCGCTGAGCGAGTAGTACAAGCAGGCCCCGGGGTTCGCCCCGGGGCCGTTTCTAATGCGTTGAATGGAGCGTCGCGGTGAAGATTTTGCTGATCGAAGATGATCGCGAGGCCGCGAGCTACCTGATCCAGGCCCTCGACGAGGCCGGACACATTACCCACCACGCCGCCGACGGCGAAACCGGCTATGCCATGGCTTCGGGCATGGATTACGACGTGCTCATCGTCGATCGCATGCTGCCTCGCCGCGACGGCCTCTCCATCGTTGAGTCGCTGCGCGCCGAGGACGACAAGACCCCCGTGCTCATCCTTTCCGCCCTGGGCGAAGTGGACGACAGGGTCACCGGGCTGCGCGCCGGTGGCGACGACTATCTCACCAAGCCCTATGCCTTCACCGAGCTGCTCGCCCGGGTCGAAGTGCTGGCCCGCCGCTCCAGCCCCTCCGAAGCGGCCACCAGCTACCAGGTGGGCGGGCTGGCGCTCGACCGGCTCTCCCGCAAGGTCGAGCGCGACGGCGAGACCATCCTGCTGCAGCCGCGCGAATTCCGCCTGCTCGAATATCTGATGAAGAATGCCGGCAAGGTGGTGACCCGCACCATGCTGCTCGAAAATGTCTGGGACTATCACTTCGATCCCCAGACCAATGTCATCGACGTGCACATGTCACGCCTGCGCTCCAAGATCGACAAGGGCCACGCTTCCCCGCTGCTGCACACCGTGCGCGGCGCCGGCTACATGATCCGCGAGTAGGCCTTGAACCGCTTCCTGCAACTCTGGCGCACCTCCACGGTCAGGCTGACGGCGACGTTCATCCTGATCTTTTCGCTGTTCGCCATCCTGCTGCTGGCCTTCATCACCTGGCAGTCCAGCGTGCTGATCCAGCGCCAGCAGGCCGATGACATCGACCGCGAAGTCCGCGTCTTCCAGCGTATCGATGCCAATCAGGGCGTGCGGGCCCTTGCCTTCGCGCTGGAGCGGATTTCCCGCGCGCCGGGGCCGGGCGTCTACTATCTCGGCGACGCCAGCGGGCAATACCTGCTCGGCAATGTCACCGACATTCCCGCCAATGTGCTGATCGAGCCGGGCATCCACAGCTTCGACTATGAGCGCGCCAATCCCTTCATCGATCCACCCGACGAGAATGCTCCGCCACGGCCGGAAAAATCCGGCTTTGCCGTGGTCCGCTCGGTGGAGCTGAGCAATGGCATGCGGCTCGTTGTCGGCCGCGACGTGGTCGAACGCCGCGGCTTTTCGGCCATCATCGTGCAGAGCTTCCTGTTCGGCGTGCTCGGCATTATCCTCTTTTCCATCATTGCCGGCGGCGTCACCGCGCGCCGCGTGCTCAAGCGCATCGATACGATCCGCGATACCTCGACCAAGATCATGTCCGGCAATCTCTCCGAGCGCGTCCCGGTGACCCGGCGCAATGACGAATTTGATGGCCTCGCCACCAATCTCAACGCCATGCTCGATCGCATCGAGCAATTGCTGCAGGGCCTCAAGCAGGTCACCGACAATGTCGCGCATGACCTCAAGACGCCGCTGACCCGGCTGCGCAACCAGGCAGAATCCGCCCTGCGCGAGGGGGCCAACGACGAAGCCCGCCGCCAGGCGCTTGAAACCACCATTGCCGAGAGCGACCGGCTGATTCAGACCTTCAACGCCCTGCTGATGATCGCCCGGGCCGAGGCGGGCGCCCCCTCCGGCGCCCTCAGCGACGTCGATGTCAGCGCCGTCGTCGCCGATGTGGCCGAACTCTATGGCCCCGTCGCCGAAGATGAGGGCATCGAGGTGGAGACCGCCATTATCGAAGGCGTGCACCTGCATGCCAATCGCGAGCTGATCGGCCAGGCCATGGTCAACCTGCTGGAAAACGCCGTCAAATATGCCAAGCCCGAAGGGGAAGGGCAGGGGCGCATCACCGTCGGCCTGCGCCAGCACGACGGCCGCGTGCTCATCGAAGTCGCCGACAACGGCCCCGGCATCGCCGAGGAGGACCGCAAGCGCGTGCTCGAACGCTTCGTCCGCCTCGAAAAAAGCCGCTCCGAGCCCGGCTCCGGCCTGGGCCTGTCACTGGTCGACGCCGTAACACGCCTCCACGGCGGCACCTTCCGCATCGAAGACAACGCGCCGGGCGTGAGGGCCGTGATCGACCTGCCGGGGGCATAGTAGTCAGACCCCCACCCAGCCTCCCCCTGGAAGGGGGAGGGGCCGATCCGGCCTGGGGCACCATCTATGACAATCACCAGACGGATTCCTCCCCCTACCAGGGGGAGGTTAGGTGGGGGTGCTGCATCATCCCATGCCTGGCGCACGGAAAGACCCCCTCATCTGCCCTTCGAGCCCCTTCTCCCACGGAGGGGAGAAGGGGGCTCGGTGATATCCTGAGGGCCACATCCAGAAAGGGGAGCTGAACCTTGCCCAGATGCGGCCCTCACGCTAATCCTCGCTCATGGTCATCAAGCTCCACGCACTGCCGCCCATCGAGACGCCGCGCTTCAGTGCCTGGCTGGACGAACTTCCCGCTGAGCAACAGAGGGTTCTGGCTGCAGCATCGCCCACGCTCGGGCCACTGCTGGAAGCGGCGCCCTATCTGCTTGCCCTGGCCCAGGCCAATCCCGATTGGCTGGCCGCCACTCTTTCCGATAGCGCCGACGGCGCCTTCACCGACATAATCGACATTGTCGAAACCCTCGGCCGCACCGCGACCAGCGAAGACGCATTGGCGCCGGTGCTGCGCATCGCCAAGGGCCGGACGGCGCTGCTGGCGGCCCTGGCCGAAGCCGGCGGCGCCTGGACGACGGCACAGGCCACCGCAGCCCTGTCCGACCTCGCCGACGCCGCGCTCGACGCCGCGCTCAACCTGCTGATGCGCCAGGCCGCCGAGCGCGGCCAGCTGGCCATTCCCGCCAGCGAGGCAACGGCCGCCCGTTCGGGCCTGGCCATATTCGCGCTGGGCAAGCATGGCGGGCAGGAGCTCAACTACTCGTCCGACATCGATATCGTCGCCTTCTACGATCTCGAAAAGGGCGTGCTCGCCGACCCCGGCGAGGCGACGAAATTCTATTCCCGCATGGTGCAGAAGCTGGTCGGCCTGATGGAAGACCGCCAGGCCCATGGCTATGTGTTCCGCACCGACCTGCGCCTGCGTCCCGACCCCGGCTCGACCCCGGTCGCGCTCTCCTTCGAGGCAGCGCTCGCCTATTACGAAGTGCGCGGGCAGAACTGGGAACGCGCCGCCTGGATCAAGGCCCGCGCCTGCGCCGGCGACCTGCGGGTGGGCGAGGCCTTCCTGCGCGAACTGGCGCCCTATGTCTGGCGAAAGCATCTCGACTTCGCCACCATCGCCGATATCCAGGCCATGAAGCGGCAGATCAACATTTCCAAGAATGTCGGCGATATCCGGGTCGAGGGCCACAACGTCAAGCTCGGCCGCGGCGGCATCCGCGAGATCGAGTTCTTCACCCAGACCCAGCAGCTCATTGCCGGCGGCCGCGACAAGTCGCTGCGCGTCAAGCCCACCGCCCACGCCCTGGCCGCCTTGGCCGATGCCAACTGGATCACTCCCAAGGCGGCAACCGAGCTGACCCAGACCTACTGGTATCTGCGGGCCGTCGAGAACCGGCTGCAGATGCTGCGCGACGAGCAGACCCATGTCATGCCCGCCGCGCCCGAGGATGTCGCCGTCATCGGCCGGCTGATGGGTGAACCCGACCTGCGCCGCTTTGAATCGGACTATCGCGCCGCGCTTGAGCGGGTGGTCGGCTATTATTCCGAGCTCTTCACCGAAGGCGAAACGCTGGGTAGCGGCGAGGGCAATCTCGTCTTTACCGGCAGCGACGACGATCCCGGCACGGTGGAGACGCTGAGCGCCATGGGTTTCGCCGACCCTTCCAAGGCCATCGCCACGGTGCGCAAGTGGCACTATGGCAGCTATCCCGCCACCCGCGCCGCAGCCGCCCGCGCCCATCTCACCGAGCTGCTGCCGGCCCTGCTGACCACTCTGGGCGCCGCGGGCAATGCCGACGAGGCCATGGCCAAGTTCGACAATTTCCTGTCGCGCCTGCCTACCGGCGTACAGCTTTTCGCCCTGCTGCGCAGCCATGCCAGCCTGCGCACGCTGCTGGTCCAGCTCATGGCCTCCGCGCCGCGCATGTCCGAAGCGGTCATCCACCGCGCCCATGTCATGGATGGCCTGATCGATCCGGCCTTCGCCAATGAGGTGACCCACCGCGACGTGCTCATCGCCAAGGTGGACGCCTTCCTCGCCGATTCCCGCTCCTACGAGGAAATCATCGACCGCGCCCGCATCATCGGGCAGGAACAGAAATTCCTCGTCGCCGCCGGCCTGCTCTCCGGCACGGTCAGCGCCACCGGGGCAGGGGAACAGTTCACCGCTCTGGCCGAAACCCTGGTGCACCGCCTGCTCGACAGCGTCAGCGCCGAATTCGAGCGCCGCCATGGCAAGCTGGCCGGCGGGCGCGTAGCCCTGCTGGCCTTCGGCAAGATGGCCAGCCGCGAAATGACGGCCACGTCTGACCTCGATTTCATCCTGCTCTACGACGCCCCGGATACCGAATCCGACGGCGACAAGCCGTTGAGCACCAACCACTACTACACCCGCCTCACCCAGCGCCTCGTGGCAGCCGTCACCTCACCCACCGCCGAGGGCGTGCTCTACGAGGCCGACATGCGGCTGCGCCCCTCGGGCAATGCCGGCCCGCTGGCGACCAGCCTGACAGGCTTCCGCGCCTATCACCGCGATAATGCCTGGACCTGGGAACATCTGGCGCTGAGCAGGGCCCGCGTCATCGCCGCCGATGCCGGCTTTGGCTACGAGGTCGATGCGGCCATTGCCGAAGTCATGTCGCGCACGCGCGATGTCGCCAAGACCATCGACGACGTCGTCTCCATGCGCGCCCTGATGGCCAAGGAGCGCCCGGCGCGCCACCCCTTCGATCTCAAGCTCGCCGAGGGCGGTCTGGTCGATCTCGAATTCATGGCCCAGTCGGCCCAGCTGGTCGCCGGCGCCACCATCGGCCTGCCGCAGGCCTTGACCACCCGCGTCCTTGCCCGGCTGGGGGAAACCGGCCTCGTGCCCGAAGGCGCAAGGCTGGCCGAAATCCACGAAACCTATTCCACCGTGCTGCAGGTGATGAGCTCGGCGCTGATCAGCCCCTTCAAGGACGAGGCCTGGACCTCCGCCTTCAAGGAATTGCTGGCCGGCCTGACGCATTATCCCGATTTCACCCGGCTCGAACTGGACCTGGTCCAGATGCGCAGCGAAGTCAGCTCCGCTGCGGCGAAGTGGTACGAGAAGGCGCGGGGGCTTTAGCACCCTAGGTGAAGGTCTACGCCGCGACCCGTACGCTTTCCGCGCCCAGCGGCAGGGATATGGCCACGGTGGTTCCAAGCGTCGGGCTGGAATCGATGGCCAGATGTCCGCCGCTGAGTTCGGCAATGGCGCGGGAGATGGAAATGCCCAGCCCCGGCCCGACGCCCTCGCGGGTAAAGGTCGCGTCGCCCAGTGCGAAGGGTTGCGACAGGCTGGCGAGACGTTCCTCGTCCATGCCGATGCCCGTATCGGTGACTTCGATTACCACGCCATCGCGCGCCGCAAAGGCCGCCAGCGTGATGCGCCCGCCGCCGGGGGTGAAGCGCAGCGCATTCTCCACGATATTGCCCACCATGCGCACCAGTCCCAGCCGGTCGCCCAGCACCACGGCGCCGCAGGGTGCGTCCAGCACGAAGGTCAGCCCCGCCCGGGTCGCCTGCGCCCGGAAGCGCTCCAGCACGCTGTCGAGCACTTCGTCCACCGCCACCGGCTCGCTGCGCAGCGACTTCTGCCCGCTTTCCAGTTCCGCCAGGTCGAGGATGGTCGCGAAGGATGCCAGCAGATGCTCGCCCGAAGTCTTGATCGACTGCACATAGTCGGCATAGCGCGCATCGCCCAGCGGACCATAGGTCTGGTGCCGCATCAGTTCGGCAAAGCCGATAATGTGGTTGAGCGGGGTGCGGATATCGTGGCTGAGATGGGCGAGGAAATTGGTCTTGGACCGGCTCGCCGCCTCCGCCTTGAGCTTTTCCTCGTGATAGCGCCGCGCCAGCAGGCGCTGTTCCTGGCGGATGGCATGCAGCATCGTATCGGCGCGGCGTGCCTCGGTGACGTCGCTGACCAGCGTCATGAAGGCGCCATGGCCCAGCGGTCGCTCGTCGATCAGCAGGCACGAGCCGTCCTCGCGATGCAGCTCCAGCACCCGGCTGCCGTCATCGTCGTTGATCAGCTTGATATAGCCGCCCATGCTGAGCCGTTTCACCGCGTCCTGGTAGGTCATGCTGCCCTGGCCGAGCTGCAGCCGGTTGCGATATTGTTCGTTGCAGACGATCAGCTTGCCCGCCTTGGTCCAGCAGGCGACGCCTAGCGGAATGGCCGAGGCCAGCGTGCTGAAATTGTGCCGCTGCATCAGGTCGGGCATGTCGCGGCGCCGGCGCGACGCCAGCAGCGTCATCAGCCCCGCCAGCGCAAAGACCGCGCCGCCGCGCTGCATTACGCCCGTCCAGGCCTGGCTCTGCTCGGTTTCGAGCGCCAGCACGCCATGCGGCTCGGCCGGAACGATCAGGCTTGCCATCAGCGGCGCCGGCGCGGCCGCGTCAGGGCCCAGCAGGCTGGCACGCGTGACGGTCCCGAAGCGGCGGCGCGATGCGGCGAGCACGGCGCCAGCCTCAACGGGCGAGAGTTCGGCAATTTCCGATGCCAGCGCCGTGCCGATGACGGCAAGTTCGCGCCGGGCATCGTCAAAGGTGCGGGCCGTGTCATAGATCACGAACAGTGTGGCGCAGAGCAGCGCGGTCAGCGCTACGGCGACGGTAATGGGCGACACGCCGGGGCGACACGGATGGGCGACCTGTGCTAGGCCACTGTCATCCCGACGGTGCGTATCTGCCTTGCCTTTGCCCGCGCCGAATCCGGTAACGCTGGCGCCGGATGCCTCCGCCGACCGCATGGTATTCTCCCGATTTTGTGGGTTTTGGACCCGCCCGATTTGCCCTTAACGAACAATGAATCAGCCGGACTCTGGTGTCCAGCCCCGCCCATGCGGGCGCGAGCCCCGTTCCGGCAAAATCACGAGTCGGCAGAATCACTTAGCGGGTGAAGAAAAATTCTTCCAACGGCGGCGGGCGTTTGGCCGGGAGGGGCAGGATGCAGTCACACCCACCGAACAGCACGTCCCCCTTGATGGTGGAGGTTGGGAGGGGGGCGAGAGCCCGGATATCGGGGCCAAACCCTGGCCCCTCCCCACAAGGGGGAGGGTGTCGACTGAGACTCTGCCGGTTTGCTCAGGTGCAGCCGACTCTACCCCGCCAGCATGCGCGACAGGATATCGCCCGTATTCCGGCTCAGCGTGCCGCTGTTCTGCAACCCCGTCAGCGCCGCCTTGGCGGCATCGCGGCGGCCGCTTTCCAGCATGGGCCAGATGCGGAAACCGGTCAGCACGCGGGCAGCCACCTGCGGGTTGATCTTGTCCACCTCGGCGACGAAATCGGCGACGAAGCGGAAGCCGGCGCCATCGGCCCGCGCAAACTGCGTCGGGTTGCTCATGGCAAAGGTGCCCACCAGCGCGCGCAGCCGGTTGGGATTGGTCTTGGGGAAGCCGGGATCGTCCAGGATGCCCTTCATATCCTCGATCACCCCATCCCGCGGCGCCGCGGCGGTCACCGTCAGCCACTTGTCCAGCACCAGCGGATCGCCGCCGAACCGGGTGCGGAAATCCGCCAGCATGGCCGGGGCCTCCGCCGTGCCCGCCGATGCCGAAGCCGCCAGCGCGGCCAGCCGATCGGTCATGTTGCTCGCCTGCGCATATTGCTGCGCCGCAAGCCCGGAAGCACCCGCCGCTTCGCTCGCGACCAGCAGGCTCAGCAGCCGGTTGCGCAATGCCCGCCGTCCGGTGCTGGCCGGGTCGGGCGCGTAGGGCGCGGCGCTGGTCAGGGCGCGGTAGGCCGCCAGCAATTCCATGGCCAGCGGCTCGAACACCGCCTTGAGCAACTGGTCCCGCACCGCGTGAATGGCCGATGGATCGATATCCTTGCCAATGGTCCGGCCGATCAGTGACTCGTCGGGCAGGGCCAGCGCCAGTGCCTTGAAGGCATCGTCCAGCTCCGCGCTGGCCAGCGTATCGGCCATGGCCTGGCTCAATGCCGTGATCGACTCCTGGCTCCAGGCCGTGCCACCGACCGCGGCCACTGCCAGGTCCATGCCGACATCCTGCAGCGCCTGCCAGCGGTTGAACGGGTCGCTGTCATGCCGCGCCAGGAACAGCTGGTCGGCCTGGCTCGCCCTGCTCTCGAGGATGACCGGCGCGGAAAAGCCGCGCAGCAGCGATGGCACCGGCCGGTTGGCAATGCCGGTAAAGGTGACTTCGGCACTGGGGCCGTCTAGCACGATCATGTCGTCCCGCACTTCGGCGCCGCTGACCCCGCTCCAGCCCATCGGGCTGCCATTGGGGCCGAGCAGGCCGAACTTGATCGGCACCACCAGCGCCTCCTTGCTCGGCTGGCCCGGCGTTGGCGGCGTCTCCTGCTTCAGTTTGAGCGTATAGGTCTGCGCCGCTGCGTCGTAGCTCTCATCCACGCTCAGCCGCGGCGTGCCGGCCTGCAGGTACCAGGTCTTGAACTGGTCGAGATTGACGCCATTGGCATCGGCGAAGGCGGCAAGGAACGCCTCGATCGTCGTGGCCTCGCCGTCATGGCGCTCGAAATAGAGATCCATGCCCTTGCGGAAGCCGGCCTCGCCCAGCAGCGTTGCCAGCATGCGCACGATCTCGGCGCCCTTCTCGTAGACCGTGGTCGTGTAGAAGTTGTTGATCTCGCGATACTGGTCCGGCCGCGGCGGATGCGCCAGCGGGCCGCCATCCTCGGGAAACTGCGCGCGGCGCAAGGTCGACACGTCCGAGATGCGCTTGACCGCTCTCGAGCGCTCGTCCGAGGTGAACTCCTGGTCGCGATAGACCGTCAGGCCTTCCTTGAGACAGAGCTGGAACCAGTCCCGGCAAGTGATTCTGTTGCCAGTCCAATTGTGGAAATATTCATGCGCGATGACGCGCTCGATGCCGTCATAGTCGCCATCGGTGGCCGTGTCCGGCTTGGCGAAGACCAGCTTGTCGTTGAAGATGTTGAGGCCCTTGTTCTCCATCGCGCCGAAGTTGAAATCGGAGACGGCGACGATGTTGAAGATGTCGAGGTCATATTCGCGGCCGAAGCGGCGCTCGTCCCAGGCCATGGAGCGCTTGAGGCTGTCCATGGCCCACAGGCACTGCTCTTCCTTGCCATGGGTGCAATAGATGCCCAGCTCCACCTTGCGGCCCGAGGCGGTGGTGAAACTGTCGGAGATCGAGCCGAGGTCGCCGGCCACCAGCGCGAAGAGATAGGCCGGCTTGGGGAAGGGGTCTTCCCACACGGCATAGTGCATGCCGTCGCCGGCATCGCCCTTGTCGACCAGGTTGCCATTGGCCAGCAGCACCGGGGCCAGGTCCAGCGGCGCCGTCATGCGCACCTTGAAGACGGCCAGGTTGTCCGGCCGGTCGAGATAATAGGTGATGCGCCGGAAGCCTTCGGGCTCACATTGCGTGCACCAGGTGCCGCTCGAACGGTAGAGCCCCATCAGCTTGGTATTGCCCTCGGGCTGCAGCATGACCTCGGTTTCCAGCACGAAGCGGCGCAGCGGTGGCTCGATGATGGTCAGCCCATTGGCATCGGCCGCATAGGCCGACAGCACCAGCGGCAGCCCGTCAATGGCGATCGAGGTGAGGTTCAGTTCATCCCCGTCCAGCACCAGCGGCGTGCCCGGCGCGGTCGTCTCGCGCGGCTCCACCGTCAGCTGCGCCTGCACCCGCGTCTGCTCCGCCAGGATGCGGAAATCCAGCGCCACCGACACGATCCGGTAGGGGCTCGGCGTATAGTCCTTGAGGTAGATGGTATGCTCGGTTTCGGTGCGCATGAACCTGTCCGTCAAATAATCGTCGGTCTGAAATTGACTGTGGCGCCGCCGCAACAGCAAACGCGACGCATTCGTGTATCCTGATCGGCCTGCGACCGCTCCGGTCCACTCTTCTACGCCAATTGGGACGGCATTGGGGAGGGGGCTTTCTTCGGTTGCACACGCTGCTCCTCTGCGTCAATTGAGGGCGTATCGAGCGCGGTATCCAATATTCCCGGTCGGCATCGCATCGACCCGTTCGTCCTTGTTCCATCGGAGTTGGAACGCGGGACGCCGTCTGCGCGATGCTCTCCAGGCACATCTAGGTGAACTTCTATGCTGCGTTGGTTCGAACGACGTCTTGATCCCTATCCCGCTGGCGATCCGGTAGAGCCCCCCAAGGGCCTGCTGGCCTTCTGCCTGCATTATTCGCACGGCGCCAAGAAGTGGCTGGCGCTGATGGCCTTTGCCGCCGCCGCCGTGGCAGTGGGCGAAATCGTCGTCTTCGGTTTCATCGGCGATGTGGTGAACTGGCTGGCCGATGCCGACCGCGAGACCTTCCTTGCCACCGATGGCTGGAAGCTGGCGCTCATGGGCGCCATGGTGGTCTTTGTCGTGCCCGCCTTTGCGCTGCTCTCCACGCTCACCATGCACCAGACGCTGCTGGGCAACTTCCCCCAGCGCATCCGCTGGATGAGCCATCGCTACCTCATCCGCCAGTCGATGAGCTATTTCCAGGATGAGTTCGCCGGCCGCATCGGCGCCAAGCTGATGCAGACCTCGCTCGCCGTCCGCGAAGTGGTCATGAAGCTGCTCGACATGCTGGTCTATGTCGTCGTGTACTTCACCGGCGCCGTGATCCTGGCGGCCTCGGCCGACTGGCGCCTGGCCATCCCGTTCCTGGTCTGGCTCGTCGCCTATGTGTCGATGATGGTCTATTTCATCCCGCGCCTGGGCAAGATTTCCGAGGCGCAGGCCGATGCCCGCTCGCTGATGACCGGCCGCATCGTCGACAGCTACACCAATATCGCCACCGTCAAGCTGTTCTCCCATTCCAATCGCGAGGAGAAATACGCCAAGGAGGCGATGGACCAGTTCCTCGACACCGCCTACCGGCAGATGCGCCTCTTCAGCGTGCTGAACGTCTCGGTGCTGTGGTCCAATGCCCTGCTGCTCTTCGCGGTGGCGGCGACCGGTATCTGGCTCTGGCTCAATGAGTTGATGACGCCCGGCGCGCTGGCCGTTTCGCTCGGCCTCGTCATGCGCTTCCAGGGCATGAGCCAGTGGGTCATGTGGGAAATGTCCGCGCTGTTCGAGAATATCGGCACGGTGCGCGACGGCATCTCCTCGCTCTCGGTTTCCCGCGTCGTCTCCGACGCGCCGGGGGCCAAGGCGCTGCCCGAGGTCAAGGGCGATATCAAGTTCGAGAATGTCTCCTTCCACTACGGCAAGACCGCCGGGGTGATCGACAATCTCAACCTGCATATCCGTCCCGGCGAGAAGATCGGCCTCGTCGGCCGCTCCGGCGCCGGCAAGTCGACCATCGTCAACCTGCTGCTGCGCTTCTACGACCGTGCCGATGGCAAGATCCTGATCGACGGGCACGACATCGCCCAGGTCACCCAGGATAGCCTGCGCGCCAATATCGGCGTCGTCACGCAGGATACCTCGCTGCTGCATCGTTCGGTGCGCGACAACATCCTCTACGGCCGCCCCGACGCGAACGAGGCGATGATGCGCGAGGCGGCCGATCTGGCGGAGGCAACGGACTTCATCGCCGGGCTGAGCGACGCCAAGGGCCGCAAGGGCTTCGATGCCCATGTCGGAGAACGCGGCGTCAAGCTGTCCGGCGGCCAGCGTCAGCGCATCGCCATTGCCCGCGTCCTGCTCAAGAACGCGCCCATCCTGGTGCTGGACGAAGCGACCTCTGCCCTCGATTCCGAGGTCGAAGCCGCCATCCAGGGCCAGCTGCAGCTGCTGATGAAGGGCAAGACTGTCATCGCCATCGCCCACCGCCTCTCCACCATCGCCATGATGGACCGGCTGGTGGTGCTGGACAAAGGCCGCGTCGTCGAAACCGGCCCCCATGCCCAGCTCGTCGACAGCGGCGGCATCTACAGCCAGCTCTGGCACCGCCAGTCCGGCGGCTTCATCGACGCCGACCAGCCCGAAGAGGCGGCGCAGTGATCTTACCTCTCCCTCTGGGGGGAGAGGTCGACGCGTAGCGTCGGGTGAGGGGACCTTCCAAAGCACTATGCTGCGGAAAGACCCCCACCCGACTCGCAAGAGCGACCCGACCTCTCCCCCAAAGGGAGAGGTGAAAGACTAGACCCAACCAACCAAAGGAGAACCCAGATGGGTGACATCATCACGATCCGAGCCAACGGCAACCCGAACCCCGGTACGCGCCGCAAGTCCAAACCCTCCGATCGTCACCGAACCTGACCCGAGACCAGAACCCTCCGTCAGGCGCGGCTCAAAAATGAGCTCAAAATGTTCAACCGCGTCATTTCCTATTTCGACCATCTCTATTCGCCCACCGCGCTTGCCGAAAACCGGCAGCCGCCCATGGGCCTCCGGCCATTTGTCGGCTACTTCATCGGCCAGTTCCGCGCCGCCTTCATCATCCGCATCCTGCTCGTGTCGATCGGCTCCATTGCCGATGCACTGATGCCGGTCTTTGTCGGCCTCATCGTCGGCATGCTGGCCACCACCAATCCCGGCGACATCTTCGACATCCACGGCCAGACCTTCCTCTGGATGATCGTCGTCGTCGTTCTGGTGCGCCCGCTCACCTTCCTGCTCGACACGCTGATCCGCAACCACGCCATCGTGCCCAACCTGGTGGACCTCGTCCGCTGGCAGAGCCATTGGCATGTCATCCGCCAGAGCTGGACCTTCTTCCAGAACGACTTTGCCGGCCGCGTCGCCAACAAGATCATCCAGGCCGGCGAAGCCATCGAGATCGGGGTCAACCTCACCATCGATGCTGCCTGGTATGCCCTGGTTTTCGTCGTCGTGGCCATCATCGTGCTGGCCCAGCTCGATCCGGTCCTTCTGGTGCCCATCGGGGTCTGGCTGCTGCTTTATGCGGTGCTGTTCTCCATAACCATGCCGCTCATCGCCCGCTATTCCGAGGAGCTCTCGGAGAGCAAGTCGGTGATGACTGGCCGGATCGTGGACAGCTACACCAATATCCAGACGCTCAAGACCTTCTCCACCGGCGGGCACGAGGACCGCTACGTCGCCGATTCCATCGATGACCATGCCATCAGCTTCCGCAAGCTCATGCGGGTGTTCACCTATATGTGGTCGACCCTCTTCCTGCTCAATGCGGGCCTCGTGGTCTCGGTCACCTGGCTGGCGCTGACCGGCTGGAACGAGGGCGCGCTGACCGCGGCCGCAGTCGCCACCGCCATCCCCTTCGCGCTGCAGATCATGAACATGAGCGGCTGGATCCTCGAAATCGGCTCCAGCATCTTCCGCCAGATCGGCAATATCCGCGATTCCATGGAGACCATCGCCCAGCCGCTGACCATGCTCGATGCGCCCGAGGCCAAGGCGCTGGCCGTCACCAGAGGCGAGCTGACCTACGACAATGTCAGCTTCAACTACTGGCGCGGCAAGGAGGGCTCGGTCATCGATGCCTTCAACCTCACCGTGGCGCCAGGCGAGAAGATCGGCCTCGTCGGACGGTCCGGCTCGGGCAAGTCGACCCTGGTCAACCTCGCTTTGCGCATGTTTGACGTGCAGGACGGGGCGATCCGCATCGATGGGCAGGATGTGCGGAACGTGACGCAGGAAAGCGTCCGCGCCGCCATTGGCCTTGTCAGCCAGGACACCTCACTGCTGCATCGCTCGGTCCGCGAAAACCTCAAATATGGCCGCCAGAATGCGACCGACGAGGAAATGATGCGGGCCGCCGAGCAGGCCAGGATTCATGACGTCATCATGGGTCTGGTCGATCCCAAGGGCAATCGTGGCTACGACGCCCATGTCGGCGAACGCGGCGTCAAGCTGTCCGGCGGCCAGCGCCAGCGCGTCGCCATCGCCCGCGTCCTGCTCAAGAACGCGCCCATCCTGGTGCTCGACGAAGCCACCTCCGCCCTCGATTCCGAGGTCGAGGCGGCCATCCAGGAGCAGCTCACCACGCTGATGCAGGGCAAGACGGTGATCGCCATTGCCCACCGACTCTCAACCATCGCGGCCATGGACCGGCTCGTCGTGCTGGAGCAGGGCCAGATCGTGGAGGAGGGCACCCATGCCCAGCTGCTGGCCTCTGGCGGGCACTATGCGCAGCTGTGGGAACGCCAGTCCGGCGGTTTCCTCGACCTGGAGGCGTCCTGAAATCGCCCAATGAAAAGTCTGCGCCCGGCCTCGCGCCGGGCGCAGCACCCTACATCTCGATCAGCTCGCAGACTTCCACGCTCCCGCCCGCTGCCAGTATCGGGCAACCCTTGGCGATGGCATTGGCCGCGTCATGGCTGTCGGCGGTCACCACCGTATAGCCGCTGAATGGATTGGCCCCGCCGTCATTGCTGACGCTGCCATCGCTATGCACGGTCATCGACCGGCCGGCCGCTGCCCCGCCATCGGCCAATTGGCCGCCCATGGCCGCATACCAGTCCGTCCAGGCCGCCATTACCTTGGCGCCTTCCTCCTCGGTCTCGGGCATGCTGCCGCCGTGATAGGCGAATATGTATCTTGGCATCCTTGCCTCCCTTGGCTTGCCACATCTGGCCGGGTGCGGCCGGGGCCTGCGCCGCCGGATCACCTGGTTGTTGAAGTCGAGAAAAACCTGCCGCCCGCCCGGGGCAGGTTGGACGTATCGATCATGATGATACTGCCGCGCGACCCGCGGGTCCACGATGGCGTTGCTGCCAGTGCGGCTAGCTCGCGGCGCCGAAGATCTGGTTGCGATGGGCCTGCCAGCCCTTGCGCTCGCTCGACAGCTGCTCGATCACCATGTCCTCGGTCATCGGCCTGCCGAACAGGTAGCCCTGCATCACCGTGCCGCCCAGCCCGAGCAGGGCGTCGAGCTGCTGCTCGGTCTCTATGCCCTCGAAGACGCAGGAAATCCCCAGGTTCCGGCACAGGTCGACCGTGGTCTTGATGATGGCCCGGCTGGTCGGGTCGCTGGTCACTTCCGCCACAAAACTGCGGTCCACCTTGATCCGGTCCAGCGGCAGCTTCTGCACATGGGTGAGGCTCGAATGGCCGGTGCCGAAATCGTCCAGCGCAATGCGCGACCCCAGCGCCAGCAGGGACAGCAGCGCCTGGTTGGCCTGCTCCATGTCCCGCATCACTGCGGTCTCGGTGATTTCGAAGTCGATCCGGCAGGGTGCGCCGGCGCGCGTCACCATCGAGACAATGGCGCCGATGGCCGTGAACGACGCCAGGTCATGCGCAGAGAGGTTCACCGACAGCCGTAGCGAATTGGGCAGCCGCGCCGAAGCGGCCAGCGCCTTGCGCAGCACAGTCTGGGTAATCCGCGAGATCACGCCGATGCGCTCGGCCATCGGAATGAATTCGGCCGGCGAAACATCGCCCAGCGTCGGGCTGCGCCAGCGGGCCAGCACTTCGTAGCCCGTGGTCCGGTTGAGCGCGATGTCGAACTGCGGCTGGAACAGGATATGGATTTCCTCGTCCAGGTTGGCCGTCCGCAGCGCGTGTTCGAGCGTCCGGACCTTGCTGATTTCCTTGGCGTGTCGCTCCGAGAAGATGACGGCCGCGCCGCGCGCTTCGCGCTTGGCGATGGAGGTGGCATAGTCCGCCCGGTCATAGAGCGTCTCGGCGCTGTCGCCCGGGCGTGACGTGGCAAAGCCCACCGAGGCCGACAGGTGGATGATGGCATTGGGCAGGTCGAAGCTGAGCCGCATCGCATTGCTCAACACTTCCCCACGCGTGCGCAGGCCGGCCTCGTGCAGGTCGCCCTGCATGATCAGGGCGAAATTGTCGGCGCTGAGCCGGGCCACGAATGTGTCGGCCTTGCGCAGCGCCATGAGGCGCCTGGCGGACTCAATCAGCACGCGGTCGCCGGTGATCTGCCCGAAGGTTTCGTTGATCGCCTTGAAGCTGTCGAGATCGAGCCGGGCGACGGCGATGGTGCTGCCGGCAGCCTGCGCGGCCGCGAGCGTCTCGCTGAGCTGACGGTCAAAGGAGCGGCGGTTGGGCAAGCCGGTCAGGCTGTCCATATTGGCCAGCCGGTTGTTTTCGTCCGACAGCCGCTGCGTCTCGCTCTGCTTGCGCTCGATCGCGGCGCGCGAGGCCACCAGTGCGCCGAAGTCCTGGTAATTGCCGAACAGGATCGACATCAGCCCGGCGACGACCAGCACGAAGTTGAACGCCAGGGCCCCGAACACCGGATTGCCGCTCATCACGAAAAAGGCAGTGAAGGGTACGATGACGCACAGCGCCACCATGGTGGCCGCGGCGCGCAGATGCATCAGGCAGAACACGCAGCATATGCTGGTCAGGCCCATATAGAAGGCGACATGGGACTGCTGGTAGGCATTGCCATAGGGATAAAGGCTCAGCGCCCACCAGGAAAACCCGATCCCGAGAATGCCGGCGACCAGGACCGCGCTGACCAGCAGGTGCCGCGCTTTCTCGTGCGATATGGGGCGGCCCCGCGTGCGCAGCCACATGGTGATGCGGATAAAGCAGACCAGCGCCAACAGGCCCGGCACAACCAGTCGCAGCAGTTCGGGGGCCTCGGTATGGGTGGCGGCAAGCACCAGTGAGTTGACCAGCAGGATGCCGTACATCAACGGCACCTGGCGACTGAAGGCGCGCGCCTGCGCCTGAACCAGATCGGGATCATCCGGAACGGCGAAGAACCGCTTTATGGTCATCAGAGCCGACATTGGCCTTCTGGCCTCCTCGTATCGGCCGAAACTACCCGCACAAACCCTAATAGACACGTAAACGGAACCGTCCGACCTGCAACAATTCTGCTGAAATCGGCCGTGGCAACGATGCAATTGCCGCAAAATCTGCGTTCGAGCCCATTGGAACACTCCGCGAGTCCGGCTAGAAGGCTGCTGCAATCGATTGCAGCGGGCGATCAGGACCAGCCAAATGCGCGCTGGCGCCGCCGCAAAATGCCTTCAGGAGACGACCATGGCCATGCCAGCCACCTATTCCGCCCTCGATTTGCAGGGCACTTTCACCCTGTCGTCTCCGAGCAATGATATCACCGCGCCGATCCAGTTGCCCGGCGACGTGCACACCGCCCTTCTGGCGGAAAACCATATTCCCGATCCCTATTTCGGCGAGAACGAAAAGACGGTGATGTGGGTCAACGAGACCGCCTGGTCCGTCGAGCGCCGCTTCACCGCCACGCCGGCCGATATCGATGGCTATCTGACCCTCACCCTGGCCGAGGTGGATTGCATTGCCACCATCCTGCTCAATGGCGAAGTCATCGCCAGAACGCAGAACAGCTTCATCCGCAACGACATCGACGTGACCGGCAAGGTGCGCGCGGGCGACAACACGCTGCGCATCGAATTCGACATTGCCCCCGATGTCGCCAAGGCGCGCGCGGACGCCCATCCCTTCCCGATCCCTTTCACCAAGAACTACCAGACCAACGGGTTGAAGGGCATCCACATGAACTTCATCCGCAAGGCCGCGTGCCATGCGGGTTGGGATTGGGGCATCTGCATCATGCCCATCGGTGTCTATGGCACCATGAGCCTGCGCAAGTCGCGCCTGGCGCGTCAGGAGAGTGTCCAGGTCGATCAGGCCCATGGCAGCAATTCGGTCGAACTGACTCTGAAGACTCGCGTTTTTGCCTTTGCTCACGGTGAAGTGGAACTTGAACACATCATCTACGGGCAGGTGATCGCCGACAAGCTGGTGGTCAACAAGGGTGAGAACGTCTTCACCCACAATGTCACCATCCGCAATCCACGCCTCTGGTGGCCGGCGGGGCAGGGCGAGCAGCCGCTCTACGAGCTGGTCACCAACCTCGAGGGCGAGAAGACCACCCGCCAGATCGGCCTGCGCAAGCTCGAATGGATCGTCGAGAAGGACGAGATCGACCACTCCTTCAAGTGCCGCATCAACGGCCGCGATATCTCCATGCTCGGCGCCAACTGGATTCCCGCCGACGCCATTCCGTCCCGCATCACCCCCGCCGTCATCCGCGACCTGCTTGAAAGCGCCAAGGCCGCCAACATGAACATGCTGCGCATCTGGGGTGGCGGCCAGTACGAGCCCGACTATTTCTACGAAATGTGCGACGAGCTCGGCATCCTGATCTGGCACGATTTCATGTTCGCCTGCATGAGCTATCCGTCCGATCGTCCCTTCCTCGACAATGTCCGCACCGAGATCACCCAGCAGGTGCGCCGCCTCAGCCATCACGCCTCGATCGCGCTCTGGTGCGGCGACAATGAAGTCATCGGTTCGCTGCACTGGTATCCCGAGACCAAGGGCTCGCCCGAGCGCTATGTCGCCAACTACGACCGGCTCAACAACATGCTCGGCAATATCGTCGAGGACGAGGATCCGGCCCGTCGCTTCTGGCCGTCCTCGCCGTCCATGGGCTATCTCGATTTCTCCGACGGCTGGCATGCCGATACGCGCGGCGACACGCATTATTGGGATGTCTGGCATTCCGCCAAGCCCTTCGAGGCCTATCGCACGGTCAATCCGCGCTTTGCCTCCGAATTCGGCTTCCAGTCCTTCACCTCGATGAATGTCATCGAGACCTTCGCCGAACCCAAGGACCGCAATCCGTCCTCCCCGGTCATGGAAAACCACCAGCGCAATGCCGGTGGCAATGCCCGCATCCTCGAGACCATGACGCGCTACTTCCGCTTCCCGCGCGATTTCGACCAGATGGTGTTCCTGTCCCAGATCCAGCAGGGCCTCGCCATCAAGACCGCCATCGAATACTGGCGCTCCACCAAGCCGCGCTGCATGGGCACCCTGTTCTGGCAGATCAACGACATCTGGCCGGTCGCCTCATGGTCGAGCCTCGATTACGGCGGGCAGTGGAAGCTGCTGCAATACATGGCCAAGCGCTTCTTCCTGCCGGTCAATGTCGTCGCCGTGCCGGTGCATGAGGATGTCGCCACCAATTCGCGCGGCACCCCGGTCGAGAATGCCCCGCCGACCAGCATCGTTTTCCGCGGTATCAACGACACCGCCGGCCCGGTCAGCGTCGCGCTCGAAATCAAGGCCGTGAAGATTGCCGGGGGCGAACGTGTGGTCTTTTCCGGCAATACCGCCATTGGGCCGGACGCGGCGATCACCGTCGCAACACTGCCCTTCGATGACCTGGCTGCCGACGAGTTCCTGTTCTTCTCCTGGCGCGATGCCAAGGGCAACCTGCTGGGCGAAAACGACTATTTCCCCAAGCCCTACAAGGCCTATGAACTGGTTCAGCCCAAGGTCCGGGCCGCATGGTCCGATGTCGATGGTCAGCTCGTGTTGAGCCTCACCAGCGACCAGCCGGCCCTCTTCGTCACCGCCACCGTCGACGCGCCCGGCTATTTCTCCGACAATGCCGTGACCCTTCTGCCGGGCCGCACCACCGACCTCACCTTCACCCCCCGCCACGGCGCCACCCCCTCGGCCTCCGAGCTGATCACCTCCCTCAAAGTCCGCAACCTCAGCGAGACGTTCTAGGACGCTCAGGGTTAGGGGGCGGCAAGATCGCGCGCCCCATCCACCGTCTCCTCCTCTCCCTTCCAGGGGGAGGTCGGGTGGGGGTCCTTCACCAACCCATCAACTTCCATACAAGAATGCCCCCTCGGTCATTGACATGACCTCCGCCATCTTCCATCGCTAGGTTCTCCGCGTCTCCCTCCTGCGCCGCCACCCGGACCTGCCATGTCGTCTCCCATAGCGCCCATCGAGGAGCGCCGCCTGTTCGGCATCGGGCTGGTGCTCGCGGCCTATTTCCTCTTCGTCTGTCTGGATGGCTCGGCCAAGTGGCTGGGCCTGGTCGGCATTCCCGCCCTGCAGGTGATGTTCGTGCGCTATGCCGTGCATCTGGGCCTGGCCGCGGCGATCAACCTGCCGAGCAAGGGGCTGGGCCTGCTGCGCACCAATAGCCCGGGCCTTGAACTGCTGCGCGCCGGCGCCCTGGTCGGCTCGACGCTCTGCAACTTCACGGCGGTCCGCTACCTGCCGCTCACCGTCACCGGCGCCATCACCTTCACCGTGCCGCTGATCGTCACGGCTCTGTCGGTCTTCATCCTGCGCGAAACGGTCGGCTGGCGCCGCTGGACGGCCATTGCCGTCGGCCTGTTCGGTGTCCTCATCATCGTCCGGCCCGGCACGGAAGTCTTCCACCCGGCCACCCTGCTGTCACTCGGCGGGGCCGTCTCCTATGCCTGCTACGCCATGCTGACCCGGCGCCTTGCCGGCGTGGATTCGGCCGGTACGCAGCAATTCTATGGCGCGGCCCTGCCCACCATCGTTCTGGCGCCCTTTGCCATCGCCACCTGGATGTGGCCGACCAATGCCCTCGACTGGACCGTGCTGGCGCTGATCGGCGTCATCGGCTTTTCGGGCCATCAGTTCATCACCGTGGCCCATCGCTTCGCGCCGGCCTCGGCCCTGGCGCCCTTTGCCTATGTGCAGATCCTGTTCTTCACCACGATAAGCTGGCTCGTCTTCAACCAGCCACCCGACATCTGGCTCTTCATCGGCGCCCCCATCGTCATGGGCAGCGGCCTCTATATCTGGCTGCGCGAACGCGCACTCGCCAGGCCCGCCAGCCCCATCACCGAGGAACGCTGATGGCCCGTCCCGTCGCCGCCATCGAGCACAATGCCAACAAGGCCATCCTCATCCTGCTGCTGGCCCAGTCGGTGCTCATCTTCCTCGACGTCTCCGCCAAGTGGCTCTCCACCACCGGCATGCCCACCACCGAGATCATGTTCGCCCGCTACGGCCTGCATGTAGCCCTGCTCCTGCTGCTGGTCCTGCCCGTCCAGGGCTGGAGCCTCTTCTCCACCGGCAACTGGAAGCTCGAGCTGGCGCGCGGCCTCTGCCTGCTCGGCTCCACCGCCGGCAATTTTCTCTCCATGCGCTACCTGCCGCTGACGGTCACCGGCGCGCTGCTCTTCACCTCGCCGCTGATGGTCTGCGCCCTCTCGGGGCCCTTGCTGGGCGAGCATGTCGGCTGGCGCCGCTGGCTGGCCATCGGCATCGGCTTTGTCGGCATCCTGGTCATCATCCGCCCCGGCACCGAGGCCTTTCACCCCGCGGCCCTGCTCAGCCTCGCCGCCGCCTTTTTCGGCGCCCTGTTCGGCATCCTGACCCGCAAGCTGGCCGGCGTCGACAGCGCCATGACCCAGCAGATCTATGCCGGCGGCATTTCGCTCCTCGTCATCACGCCCATCGCCTTCTCCGACTGGGTCTGGCCCACCCAACCCATCTCATGGGTGGCCTTCTTCACCCTCGGCGCCGCCGGCGTTGGCGGCCACCTGCTGATCTCGGTGGCCCACCGCTATGCCACCCCGGCCACTCTGGCCCCGTTCAACTATCTCCAGCTGCTCTACTTGGCGCTGGCCAGCTGGGTCATCTTCAACCAGCCACCCGACAACTGGTTCTTCCTCGGCGCCGCCATCATCATCGGCAGCGGGCTCTACATCTGGCTGCGCGAACGCAACCTGCACAAGGCGACGACATCGGTTGACGAAGTGGCGGAGCGCTGACGCGCCGCTACGCCTCCGTCACTTCCTTGATCGGCGCCTTGGCCTCGGCCTCGCCCTGGGTGATGAGCCGGGCGCTGCGTTGGCCGCTGAGATAGATCCACAGCCAGCTCAGCGCCACGGCTAGCCGGTTCTTGGTGTCGATCAAAAAGTAGATATGGGCGATGCCCCAGACCCACCACGCCACCCAGCCCTTGAGCTGGATCCAGCCGAAATCGATCACCGCCGCCCGCTTGCCGATCGTCGCCAGGTCTCCCGCATGCTTGTAGCGGAACGGCTTGAGCGCCGTGTCCCCGGCCAGCCGCGCCCAGATGACGCTCGCGGCATGCTTGCCGCCCTGCTTGGCCGCATCGCCCACGCCGGGCACCGGCTTGCCATCTGGCATGGTGATACTGGCCGTATCGCCCACCACGAAAATCTCGCCATGCCCCGGCACGCTCAAATCCGCTTCGACCTTGACTCGTCCGGCCCGGTCCGGCTCCAGCCCCAGCCACTTGGCCGCCGGCGACGCCTCGACCCCCGCTGCCCAGATGATGCATTCGGCATCGAGCCGCGTGTCGCCATAGACCAGCCCGTCGGCATCGATCGTGGTCACCGGCTTGCCCAGGATCACCTCGACCCCCAGGTCGCGCAGCGACTTGAGCGTGTAGTCCGACAGCTCCGGCTGGAAATTGGCCAGCACCTTGTTGCCCGCCTCGATCAGCACCACCCGCGCCTTGCCCGGGTCGGCGCGGCGGAATTCCCCCGTCAGCGTCACCCGCGCCAGTTCCACGATGGCCCCGGCCAGCTCCACCCCGGTCGGTCCCGCCCCGATGATGACAAAGGTCAGCAGCGCCTGTCGCTTGTCTGGGTCCGGCTCGCGCTCCGCCGCCTCGAAGGCCAGCAGCAGCTTGCGCCGGATCGTCGTAGCGTCCTCCAGCGTCTTGAGCCCGGGCGCGAACTTCTCCCAGTCGTCATGCCCGAAATAGGCGTGCCGCGCCCCCGTAGCCAGGATCAGGCTGTCATAGCCAACCCGGCTGCCATCCTCCAGCAACACGGCCTTGCCGGCCACATCCACGCCCGTCACCGTCGCCAGGAGCGTCGTCACCTCGCGTCGCTTGCGCAGGATATGGCGGATCGGCCAGGCGATTTCCGAGGTGCCGAGCGAGGCGGTCGCCACCTGGTAGAGCAGGGGCTGGAACAGGTGGTGGTTGCGCCGGTCGATCAGCGTCACATCGACATCGGCCCCTGCCAGTGCCTGCGCCGCCGATAGCCCGCCAAAGCCGCTGCCGACGATAACCACCCGATGCCGCGCCATGCCACACTCCTTGTTGCCCATCATATGGGGTCAACGGGCCGCGTCCACATCGGTTCAGCCTGCAAGGCAGCTAGGCGATTTGCTCGCGCCAGCGCCGGGCATAGGCGTCAAATCCCGGCACGTCGAGCGGCGACACCGCCGTCCCCGCCGCCGCCACGCCCTCGCCAGCCCCGAACAGCATGCTGGCGCCCAGGCTCGTCCCCGTCGCATCGCCCGATGCGCTGACCCTGACCCCCGCCAGCCGCGCCAGCGCCTGCGCGAATAGCGCATTGCGCGCCAGCGGCCCCTCGATGATGATCTCCCGGCCTAGCCCGCAGAGCTCGAGGCAGGCCCGCGTCAGCAGCGCCAGATAGAGCGAGGCCGCCGCCGTCCGCTCCTCGGCCGTCAACTGCGCCGGGTCAACCGTCCAGCGCCCCGCCGCCTGCGGAAAGGGGCCGACGCCGGGCGTGAAGCTCGGCTGCACGCGGATATCCCTCTCGATCACCCGGGCAATGTCAGCCCCGCTCGGCGTGCGAATTTCGGGCACCAGCGCATCGAATTCCCGCCCGCCCATGAACCGCGCCGTCGGCACCGCCCGCCCATGGGCGTCGACATTGGCCAGGCTGTCCCGTGCCGGGTCCAGCTGCCCGGTATCACCGCCCACCGTCATGGCAATGGTCCAGGTGCCGGTCGAAATGATGCTGAACGGGGTCGCATGCGCCCCCAGATGCGGCAACAGCGAGGCATTGGAATCATGAATGCCGCAGGTCACCGGCGTCTCGGCTCCAAGCCCCGTCGCCGCCACCACCGCGGGCACAATGGGACCGAGGACCGACGCCGCCGGACGCACCGGCGGAAACGTCTCCACCCAGCCCTGCGCCCTGACCATGCCGGAAAAATCCGCCCGCCCCGGCGCCCAGAGATCGGTGTGGCAGCCCAGCGAGGTCACTTCGCTCGCCATCACCCCGGTGAGCCGCCAGGCCCAATATTGCGGATAGGTCAGGATGGCCGTCACCCGCGCAAACGCCGCCGCATGCGCCCGCGCCTGCCAGAAGATCTGCGCGCCCAGATTAAGCCCATTGGGCAGGCGCGGCGACAGGGTCTCGGCAAAATCGGGCCGCGCAGCGCCATACTCTGCCGCACGCGCCTCGGGGCCGTCATGCTCATAGTCCAGCACCGGCATGGCGAGCTCTTCGCCCGCCATCAGCGCCGCCGTCGCCCCATGCGTGGTGATGGAAATCCCGTCCACCCCATGCTCGGCCTGCAGCGCCCTCAGGCTCTCGAGAATGAACCCCCACAGCCGCTCCACATCGGCATGCGGATAGAGTCCCTCGCGCAGCACCGTATTCGGCGTTCCCCGCGCCGCCATCTGCTGGCGCGTCGTGCTGTCGATCAACACCACCTTGGCATTGGTCTTGCCGATGTCGATGACAGCGATATGGCGGGGCAGGGGCATGGCAGGGCGCTCGTCCGGACGTGATGCAGCGCCAATACTGCAAATCCGCAGCGGGCGCCAGAACTGACATGTTAGTCAACGGCGTTTGCGACCGGGGGATGATGGTCTTCGCTGCGCACTCTCAGTCGTCCACCTCCCCTTGTGGGGAGGGCGACCGAATTTGGGTTGTGGCACTATTCCACCCCACCCACCGCGCTGCACCTCCCCCTTCCAGGGGGAGGCCGGGTGGGGGTTCGAGAGCCCCGATATCGGGGCCAAACCACCCCCTCCCTTGATCCCTCCCCACAAGGGGGAGGGTGTCGACTGGAACATCGCGGACCAGGCAATTTCCACGTGCGCCCGGCCGTAGAGAGGGCGACGGAGTTTGGTAGCGGGAAGCCGCCCACCCACCGCTCTGCACCTCCCCCTTGATGGGGGAGGTTGGGAGGGGGTGGCGGTTAGCCCCGATATCCGAACCAAACGCCCCCTCCAGCGAACATGCATCATGGGAGGCCAGCTGGTTCTCCCTACCGCCCAAACCGCCCCACCGGCACGCCAGGCACCTCCACCCGAAAACGCACCACCCCGTCCAGCCCCTCATCCGCCGCCTTGGAATCGAGACTCGTCACATAGACCGTCCGCATATCCACCCCCCCAAAGCACGGCATCGTCGGCAGCCGTAGCGGCACATCCACCCAGCCCAGCAGGTCCCCATCGGCCGAAAACCGGTTGATCCGGCTCGCCGAGGGCCCCGCCGACCAATAGGTGCCCGCCATGTCGCAGGCGCCGCCATCGGGTCGCCCATTGGCCTCGTCATTGTCGCGCAGGCGCCGCCGGTTGCTGACCGCGCCGGTTGCCACCTCGAAGTCCCAGCAGTCCAGCCACATGCTGCCGCGCGAATCCGAATGGTACATCCGCGTCGCGTCGGCATTCCAGGCGAGCCCGTTGGAGATGGCGAGGCCCTCGGCGATCTCCCGCACAGTGCCATCGGCGCCGATGCGATAGAGCCTCGCCGCGGGCGCCCCGTCCGTGCCAACATCCATGCTGCCCACCCAGAAGGCGCCGTCCGGCCCCACCTTGCCGTCATTGAGCCGCATCTCGGGCTTGGCATGGCTGACGCTGGCCACCAGCTCGCGCGCGCCGGTTTCGGGGTCGAACAGCACCACGTCGCGGCGCAAAGCCACCACCAGCCGCCCACCCTGCGCCAGCCCGAAGCTGGGCACCGGCTCGTCGAAGTGCCAGCGCTGCCGCGCCCCGCTCGTCACGTCCAGCGCGTGGATCACCCCGGCGGGAATATCGCACCACAGCAGGCGCTGCCGCTCCGCATCCCAGACCGGGCTCTCGCCCACGCCAAAGCGCTCGCGCACCACAAAGCTGATCTCGGGCCGCGTCATCGGCCCCCGCTACGCCCCGTCATGCGCAAGGCTCCATTCGCGATAGCGCCGCCGCCCGCCTTCCAGGTGCTGGCGCATCGCCGCCCGCGCATCGTCGGCGCGACGGTCGGTAATGGCCTCGAAGATGCGCCGGTGTTCGCTCTGGATATTCTCAAGGAACTCGGCCTTGTCCTTCTCGTCGGTAAAGCTGGCGCCCAGCGCCCGGCGCGGGATCAGCCGCTCGCCCATTTCATCCACGAACAGGCGAAACCGCTTGTTGTTGGTGGCGTCGGCAATGGCGCGGTGAAAGCTGCGATCGGCGTCGGTCGCCAGCGTATTGTCTTCCAGGTGCCGCGCGAACTGGCTCATCGCCTGCTCCATGCGCAGCAGGTTGGTTTCCGTGCGCCGCTCCGCCGCCAGTCCCGCCGCCTCGATTTCGACGCTCATGCGGAATTCGATGAAATCCAGCACCTCGCCGATATCCTGCGGCGCCTCCATGAACATCGAGCCGCCCACCGGCTTGGGTGGTTCGCTGACATAGACGCCGCTACCGCGCAACGAGCGCAGCCGGCCCTCGGCCTTGAGGCTCGCTATCGCCTCGCGCACCACCGTGCGGCTCACCGAAAACTGCTCGCAGAGCTGATCGGCCGGCGGCAGCTTGTCACCCGGCTGCATGCCGGCATCCATGATCATCCGGTTGAGGCCGTCCTTCACCCGGTCAGTCAGGCGTGGTGCTGCAGTGTCTGCCATGTGCGTCGTTTCGGCCATTCATTATGCGTTCATAGATGTGTTCAGACTTAGCCCGATTTATCATCCTGCGATAGCATCGGATGGTGCAACCGTGCCGATTTCGCTGCCCCGCATCGCATGGCCGCTTGTACCATGACAAAATCTTTCATACAACTTTGGAGAAATCATAACACGCAAGGATATTGACCATGTATGTGGGCACCCAGCTCGGCGGCAGCAAACTCGAAGAGGTGGGTGATCGCTATCTGCGGCAGCTGGCCCAGCTCGGCATCGTCCATGTCTGCATCGATCCGCCCGGCAATCCCTATTCCTGGACGCGCGACGTGCTCAAGCGCCATATCGACCGCGTCGATGCGGCGGGCCTCGTCCTCGACATGGTGCAATTGCCGCTGCCATCCTCGGGCATCGAAAAGAACCATCAGTCGCCCGGCATCGTGCTGGGGCAGGGGCCCGAACGCGATCGCGAGATCGACGGCATCTGTCGCCTGATCGAGGATCTCAGCGCCATGGGCATTGGGGCCGCCAAGTATAATTTCAACCTGCTGGGCATTCCCCGCACACCCTCCGAACGCGGCCGCGGCGGCGCCATTCTGTCCACCTTCCGGCAGGACCAGCTGACCGATTCCGACATATTGACCGCCGCCGGCCAGGTCAGCACAGAGCAGATGTGGGAGCGCATCACCTATTTCCTCGAGCGCGTCGTGCCGGTGGCCGAGGCCAACAAGCTGCGCCTCGCCTGCCACCCGCACGATCCGCTGACCCCGCCCGGCTATCGCGGCATGGAGGAGCGCGTCCTGGGCAGCGCCGAGGGCCTCAAGCACTTCGTCTCCATCGCCGAAAGCCCCTATCACGGCCTCAATTTCTGCCAGGGCACCATTGCCGAAAGCCTCGAAAATCCGCGCGAGGAAATCGGCGACATCATCCGCTGGTTCGGCGAGCGCAAGAAGATCTTCAACGTCCATTTCCGCAACATCAAGGGTGGCCGCTATTCCTTCACCGAGGAATTCCCCGATGCCGGCGACATGGACATGGCCGCCGCCCTCCGCCTCTACAAAGAAGTCGGCGTCGACTGCATGATCATGCCCGACCATTGCCCCGATATCGACGGCGAAGCCCCCTTCGAAACCGCCTTCGCCTTCAGCTTCGGCTACATTATCGGCCTGTTCCACGCCAATGGCTGGGATCCCTACGGGCGGTAAGGAGGTTTGTTGTTGCACAATGTCCCCCACGCACCAGTCTTCTCCTCCCCCTTCAGGGGGGGGGCCGGGTGGGGGTGCGGGAGCCCCGATATCCTGCCCAAACCACCCCCACCTAACCTCCCTCTGAAGGGGAGGAACCGCCCGGTGCATGGGCAGGATTTTGCCCATGAGTGGAGAGAAACCTCCCCCTCGATGGGGGAGGTAGGAGGGGGTGATGGGAGCCGCCATATCACGGCCAAACCACCCTCACCCTTGATCCCTTCCCCACAAGGGGGAGGGTGTTGACTGACGGTCCGGCTTCCCGCCCTCCAAAACAAAAGCCCGGACCTCGCGGTCCGGGCTTTCTGGCACCAGGGAGGCCGTGCCAGGGAAGCTCTAGCTATGCGCGGCGATCAGCTGCGCCAGCGTCTCGCGCTCGTCGGCGCTGAGTTCGGTCAGCGGGCTGCGCACCTTGCCGGCGGGGCGTCCCACAATGTCTGCGCCCGCCTTGATCATCGACACGGCATAGCCGCGCTTCTTGTCGCGCAGCTCGATCAGCGGCAGGTAGAAGCTCTTGAGCAGCGCCTGCACCGTCGCGCCATCGCGCTGGCGGATGGCCTCGTAGAAGCGCAGCGCCAGCTCCGGCACGAAGTTGAACACCGCCGAGGAATAGGTTGTCACGCCCATTTCCAGATATGGCTGGGCAAACACTTCGGCCGTCGGCAGCCCGCCGATATGCACCATGCGGTCGCCGATCCGGCTCGCCACCTGCACCATCAGCTGCAGGTCGCCGATCCCGTCCTTGTAGCCGATAAGGTTGGGGCAGAGCTCGGCCAGCCGCGCCAGCGAGTCCGGCGTCAGCCGCGAATTGTCGCGCGCATAATAGATGACGCCGATCCCCACCGCGTCGCAGATCGCCTTCATATGGGCGATGATGCCTTCCTGTTCGGCGAACATCAGGTAATGCGGCAGCACCAATATGCCCGCTGCGCCGGCCTTCTCGGCGCGCCGCGCCAGGTCCACCGCCATGCGCGTGCCATAGCCCACCCCGGCCAGCACCGGCACATTGGCCGAGCTGTTGCTCACCGCCGTGCGGATCACGTCGTCATATTCGTCATAGCCGATCGAGAAGAATTCCCCCGTGCCGCCCGCCGCGAACAGGCCCGACGCGTCGAACGAAGACAGCCACTGCAACCGCCCGGCATAGGAATCGCGGTCGAACTCGCCCGCTTCATCGAAGTCCGTCACCGGAAAGGACAATAGGCCCGAGCCGATCTTGGCCTTGATTTCGTCGAGGGTCACATCCATCTCCTGCACGCATAATTAGTATGATTACATTGAGCTAACACCGCCGCATTCGACCTGTCAACGCCCTCGCTCAGGCGCCTGTTGAAAAGCAGTATGATTCATTATTGACAAGGCTAATGCAGTCATACCACACTGTAAGCCGCCATCACCTATAACGGGGATAACCCCAGCGGTGCTGCAGCTAAAAGCTTGATGGGAGGGAACATTGAAGCATCTCAGGATTGCCGCTCTGGCGGGGATATCCATTCTTGCGCTCGGCCACGCCGCCTTCGCGCAGAACTACAGCCAGGCCCCCGAACTCGACGCGCTGGTCTCCAGCGGCGACTTGCCGGCAGTGGCCGACCGCGTCGGCACCGAGCCGCGCGTCATCGTGCCGGTCAGTGAAGTGGGTCGCTACGGCGGCACCTTCCGCGGCGGCATGGTCGGCGGCAATGACCGCAACATGCTCTTCACCCATTTCGGCTACGAGCCGCTCATCGCCTGGGATGCCGACTGGACCGGCGAAGTTGTCCCCAATATTGCCAGCGGCTACACGGCCAGCGCCGACAGCAAGGATTTCACCTTCACCCTGCGCGAAGGCATGAAATGGTCCGACGGCAGCCCCTTCACCGCCGATGACGTCGCCTTCTTCATCCAGGATGTGCTGCCCGACGAAAAGCTCTTCCCCACCAAGCCAGGCTGGCTGACCGTGGAAGGGGAGCTGCCCACCGTATCGGTCGCCTCGCCGACCGAATTCACCATCTCCTGGACCAAGCCCAACGGCCTCTTCGTCGTCAATGCCGCCAGCGTCTATGGCGTGCAGCTGGCCTTGCTGAACAAGGCCTATTGCAGCCAGTTCATGCCGAAATACAATCCCGACGCCGAGGCCAATGCGACGGCCGCCGGAGCCGCCGATTGGGCCGAGCACATGGTCAATACGTGCGGCGTGGGCATCGAGAATATCCAGCGCTGGCGCAATCCGGAGCGTCCGACGCTCGAGGCCTGGCGCATCACCGAACCCTAAGAGGCCGGCGCCACCCGCGTCACTCTCGAGCGCAATCCCTACTACTGGAAGGTCGACACCGCCGGCAACCAGCTGCCCTATATCGATGACCTCAGCATTTCCGTGAATGCCGAGTCGCAGACCCTGCTGCTGAGCGTGCTGGCCGGCGAGATCGACTACGAATCCCGCCACACCGCCAATCCCGTCAACCTGCCGGTGATTGCCGAGGGCATGGAGACTGGCGACTACTATATCAGCGCCCGCGAATCCCGCGTCGGCAACGCCATGACCATCTCGGTCAATCTCAACTCGCCAGATCCGGTCAAGCACGACGTCTTCCAGAACAAGGACTTCCGCGTCGCGCTGTCCCATGCGCTGGATCGCCAGGCCATCATCGACGCGCTTTACCTGGGGCAGGGCACGCCGCAGCAGGTCTCGCCGCGCCAGGGCACGCCCTACTACAATGAGCGTCTCGCCACCCAGTTCATCGCCTATGATGTGGAGGAGGCCAACCGCCTGCTCGACTCCATCGGCCTCGACAAGCGCGGCGGTAATGGCTTCCGCCTCGCGCCCGATGGCAGTCCGCTCGTGGTCAATGTCGCAGCCGTAACGGCGCTTGGTGCCATGGCCGACGCCGCCGAACTCTTCGTGCAGTATTGGCAGGCCGTGGGTGTCGATGCGCGTTTCGCCGCCATGGACCGCACCCGCTTCTACGAGGAAAAGACCGCCAGCCAGCATGACATCGTGGTCTGGGGCGCCACCTCGGGCGGCATCGACGTCTTCATCGATCCGCGCGACTATTTCCCCTTCTCCACCGAGTCCAACTTCGCCGTCGAATGGGCCAAGTTCTATATCGGCGATGGCGGGCAGGAGCCGCCCGATTACGTCAAGGAGCAGTGGTCGCTCTACGACCAGATCAAGGCCACCTCAGACTCCGACGAGCAGGCCGCCCTGTTCCAGAAGCTGCTCGATATCGCCGCCGACCAGTTCTACCAGATCGGCGTCAGCACCGCGATCAACGGCTTTGCCGTCGTGTCCAACAATCTGGGCAACGTCCCCGAAGGCACGCCGGTGGGCTGGATTCACCCCGATCCTGGCACGCTGAGCGTCGAGCAGTTCTACTTCAAGCAGTAGCAGACGCCCCCGCGGTCCGGCTTTTGGCCGGGCCGCTCATCCAACCGGGTGCCCCGTCATGTTGTTCTTCATTCTCAAGCGGATCGCCGGCATGATCCCGGCCATGCTGGCCATTTCCGTGCTGGCCTTCACGGTCATCCAGCTGCCGCCGGGCGACTATGTCTCCACCTACGCCGCCCAGATCGCCCAGTCCGGCGAAACGGTCGATAGCGCGGTGCTCAACAATCTGCGCGAGCGCTATGGCCTGGGCGAAAACGTGGTCGTCCAGTATTTCAAATGGATGGGCGGCATTGTCCGCGGCGATTTCGGCCAGAGCTTTGAGTGGAACCAGCCGGTCACCGACCTGATCTGGGGCCGCATGGGCATGACGGCGCTGATTTCCGTGCTGACCCTGGTGCTGATGTGGGCCTTCTCGCTGCCCATCGGCATCTATTCGGCGGCCCGCCAATATTCGATCACCGATTACCTCTCGACCGCCTTTGCCTTCCTGGCCATGGCCACGCCGAATTTCCTGCTCGCCATCGTGCTGCTCTACATCACCACCATGTGGTTCGGCGTCTCCGTCGGCGGCCTGTTCTCGCCGCAGTTCGAGAATGCGCCCTGGTCGCTGGCCAAGCTGTGGGACTTCATCACCCATGCCTGGGTGCCCATCTTCGTGCTGGGCACGGCCGGCACCGCCTCGCTGATCCGCATCATGCGCGCCAACCTGCTCGACGAACTGCACAAGCCCTACGTCGAAGCCGGCCGCGCCAAGGGCCTGCCCGAGGCGCGCCTCATCCTGTCCTACCCGACACGGGTGGCGCTCAACCCCTTCATTTCCACTGTCGGCTGGGTGCTGCCCGCCCTGATCTCGGGTGAGCTCATCGTCTCGACCGTGCTCAACCTGCCCACGGCCGGTCCCCTGCTGCTGCAGGCGCTCAAGAGCCAGGACATGTATCTGGCCGGCGCCTTCATTCTGCTCAGCGGCGGGCTCGTGCTGATTGGCACCCTTGTCTCCGACGTCCTTCTTGCCATTTCCGACCCGAGGATCCGCCTGTCATGACCCTCGAAGCTCCCCTGCCGCATCAGGACGATGACCTGCTCGACCGTCAGCTCAATGCCGGCCAGCTCCAGGCCGCCGGCCAGTGGACCATGGTGTGGAACAAGTTCCGCAAGCACAAGCTGGCCGTCGTCTCGCTCTTCGTGGTGGCGCTGATCTACTTCGTGGCGCTCTTTGCCGAGTTCCTTGCGCCCTACGATCCGGGCAAGTTCGACCCGCGCTACACCTATGTGCCACCGCAGTCGATCGGCTGGTTTGTCGATGATGGTGCCAGTGGCCAGAGCTTCCAGCCCCATGTCACCGGCTTTGACATCAAGCTCGATCCGGTAAGCTTCCGCCGCATCTTCACGCCCGATCCCACCCAGGTCATCCCCATCGGCTTCTTCGTCCCCGGTCAGAGCTACAAGATGTGGGGCCTGTTCGACATGAACCTCCATTTCATCGGCCCGCTCGATCCCTCCCAGCCCTTCTTCCTCGCCGGTGGTGACCGGCTGGGCCGGGACCTCCTGAGCCGCACCATCCATGGCACGCGCATTTCCATGTCCATCGGCCTGGTCGGCGTCGGCCTGTCCCTGCTCATCGGCATGATCCTGGGCGGCATTTCCGGCTATCGCGGCGGCATGGTCGATCGCGTCATCCAGCGCGTCATCGAGTTCATCCGTTCGGTGCCCACCATTCCCCTCTGGCTAGGCCTCGCCGCCGCCATGCCCAAGGACTGGCCGCCCTTGCAGGTCTATTTCGCCATCCTCATCATCCTCTCGCTGATCGGCTGGACCGAGATCGCCCGCGTGGTGCGTGGTCGCTTCCTGAGCCTGCGCACCGATGATTTCGTCATCGCCGCCCGGCTCGATGGCGTCAGCGAATTCCGCCTCATCATGCGCCACATGATGCCTTCGCTCTATTCGCACATCATCGCCGCCATCACCCTGGCCATTCCCAACATGATCCTGGCCGAAACCTCGCTCAGCTTCCTCGGGCTCGGCCTGCAGCCGCCCATCGTCAGCTGGGGCGTGCTGCTGCAGGACACGCAGAATCTGCGGGCCATCACCCAGGCCCCCTGGCTCTTCGTGCCGGGTGCCTGCGTCGTGCTGGCGGTACTCGCGCTCAATTTCCTCGGCGATGGCGTCCGCGACGCCGCCGACCCCTATGCCAAGTGAGGTTGCCATGATCGACACCGCCACGCCGATCCTGCGGGTCAGCAATCTCTCCGTCGATTTCCCGATGCACAAATCGGTGCTGCATGCCGTCAAGGATGTGAGCTTCGATCTGCATCGCGGCGAAACCCTCTGTGTCGTGGGCGAAAGCGGCTCGGGCAAGTCCGTCACCGCCCGCGCCATCCTGCAGCTGGTCGCCAAGCCGGGCGAGATCACTGCCGGCAGCATCCACCTCGCGACCGAAACCGGCGAGGTCGACGTCGTCGCCCTCGGCAATCGCGGCTCGGCCATCCGTCAGATCCGCGGCCGCCGCATTGCCATGATCTTCCAGGAGCCGATGACGAGCCTGTCGCCCGTCCATACCATCGGCCACCAGATCATCGAGACCATCCTGCTGCACGAAAAGATCAGCAAGGAGGAAGCCCGCATTCGCGCCGCTGCGCTACTCGACCGGGTGCGCATTCCCAATCCCGATGCCGCGCTCGACCGCTATTCCTTCGAATTCTCCGGCGGCATGCGCCAGCGCGCCATGATCGCCATGGCGCTGTCCTGCAACCCGGAAATCCTCATCGCCGACGAGCCGACCACCGCGCTCGATGTCACCACCCAGGCCGAAATCCTCTCGCTCATCCGCGAGCTGCAGCGCGACCGGGGCATGGCGGTGCTGTTCATCACCCACGACATGGGCGTCGTCGCCCAGATCGCCGACCGCGTCATGGTGATGTTCCGCGGCGAAAAGGTCGAGGAAGCCAATGTCTTCGACCTCTTCGCCCGTCCGCAACAGGCCTATACCCGCGCGCTGCTTGGCTCCGTGCTCAAGCTCGAGACCCCCGCGCCGCGTCCGGCCCGGCCGATGGCCGAAAAACCGATCGCCGAGATCAACGATCTGGCGCTGCATTTCCCGCTCAATCCGGGCTTTTTCGGCCGCCCCACCGCCTATCTCAAGGCCATCGACGGCGTCAGCCTCACCATCAACCAGGGCGAGACGGTCGGGGTCGTCGGCGAATCCGGTTCAGGCAAGACCACCCTGGGACGCACCCTGCTGCGGGTTTACAATCCCACCGGCGGGCAGGTGCATTACTGGCGCGGCGATGGCACCTCGGTCGATATCGCCTCGCTCGGCAAGGCCGGCATGAAGTCGCTCTATGGCGAAGTGCGCATGGTCTTCCAGGATCCGCATTCCTCGCTCAACCCGCGCATGACCATCTACCAGATCATCTCCGAGCCCCTGCGCACCAATACCGACATGTCCGAGCACCAGATGATGGACCGGGTGCAGGAATTGCTCACCCGTGTCGGCCTGCCTGCCGATATCGGCGACCGTTATCCGCACGCCTTTTCCGGCGGACAGCGCCAGCGTATCTCCATCGCGCGCGCCATCGCAGTGCGGCCGCGGCTGATCATTGCCGATGAGCCCACCTCGGCGCTCGATGTGTCGCTCCGCCACCAGGTGCTCGATCTGATGCGCGACCTGCAGTCCGAATTCGGCCTGTCTTACCTCTTCATCTCGCATGACATCTCGGTCATCCGGTATTTCTGTGATCGTGTGGCGGTGATGAAGAATGGCAAGATCGTCGAGATCGGCGACGTCGCCCAGATTTGCGAGCGCCCGCAGCATGACTATACTCGGCAGCTGATCAGCGCCGTACCCCGCCCCGATCCGCGCCTGCGCGCCGATGCTCCCGCCTGAGGAATAGACCTATGCCCCAAATCCTGCTGACCGGTGCCTCGGGTAGGCTGGGTAGCCATTTGCGCCAATGGTTCGCCGCGCGGGGCAGGGCCTTCCTGCCCACCGATATCGTCGCCCCCGAGGATGGCTCTCCGGTCGAGATCGCCGACCTGGCCGACCGTGCGGCCATCGACCGCCTGATGGCGCGGGACATTTCCGCTGTCGTGCATTTCGGCGGCATGGCCAAGGAAGCCGGCTGGCAGACCGTGCTCGAAGCCAACATCATGGGCACCTACAATGTCTTTGAATCGGCCCGCAAGGCCGGCATCGGCCGCGTCATCTTCGCCTCGTCCTACCATGCCCAAGGCATGTATCCGACCGCCGAAGTGCCGATCGAAATCGACGCGCCGTATCGCCCGGATTCGCTCTACGGGGTGTCGAAGGCGTTCGGCGAGACCCTGAGCCGGCTCTATTTCGACAAGTTCGGCATCGAATGCCTCGCCATCCGCATTTGCACCGCCGGCCAGCCGGGCACGCCGCGTGAAGCCCGGCTCTGGTTCAACCGCGACGACCTGGCAAGCCTGGTCGACCGCGCATTGGATATCGAGACGCTGGGGCACCGCACCATTTACGGCATCTCGGACAACCCCAACGCCTTCTTCGTCAATGCGCCTGACGCCGAGTTCGGCTGGTCTCCCGGCCATGGCTCGCTCGAACTGGGCTCACCCGATCCGCGCGAGCTGCTCGACCCCGCCGATCCACGCCACCGGCTGACCGGGGGCGTCTTTGCGCAATGGGGCCATTTCGACGACGCCTGACTCTACTTGACCACCAGCACCGGAATGGTCGAACGCGCCAGCACTTCGGCGGCTTGGCTGCCCAGCAGCAGGCGGCCGAGCCCGCGTCGACCATGCGAGCCCATGACGATCAGGTCCGCGCCTTGCGCCTTGGCCGTGTCCAGTAGGGCATCGGCCGCGACGCTCGATGGCACATGGATCGGCTCGATGGTCAGCCCGTCCGCCTTGGCCAGGGCCTGCGCCTCGTCCAGCGTCGCCTTGGCGGAGCTGGCCTTGGCCGCTTCCAGTTCGGCAATGAGTTCGCCGGTATTGATAGCCATCATCTCGGCCCCGGGCGAGATCAGCACCGACGGCTCGGTGACCGTCACCACGAAGAGCCGCGCATGCGATTGCTTGGCCAGCGCCAGCGCATGACGCAATGCCTTGGTTGCCAGTTCTGACCCGTCAATGCCGACGACGATGCGTGTATACATGGCCTGTCCCTCTCAGTTTTCAGGGCGAGCATATACCCACGGTGCATAGCGTCCATTGATCCAGATCACGTCCCGCGCATTGCCCCGCGCCCAATTCGCGATTATGGAAACGCCATGTTGCAGAGCCCGCGAAATGATGCCGACGCTGTGAAGCGCGCCCGCCGCTTCAGTGTTGCGCCCATGATGGACTGGACGGACCGCCATTGCCGGTACCTCCATCGGCTGCTCACGCGCGAAGCTTTGCTGTTCACCGAAATGGTCACCAGCGCCGCCATCGTGCATGGCGATGCACAGCGCCATCTGCGCTTCGATCCGGTCGAACAGCCCGTTGCCCTGCAGCTGGGCGGCTCCGATCCGGCCGAACTAGCTAGGGCCACGGGCCTCGCCCATGACGCCGGCTATGCCGAGATCAACCTAAATGTCGGCTGCCCGTCCGACCGCGTGCAGTCGGGCCGCTTCGGCGCCTGCCTGATGGCTGAGCCGGACCTGGTGGCCGAATGCGTCCGCGCCATGCGCGACGCCACCGACCGGCCGGTCACCGTCAAATGCCGCATCGGCATCGACGACCAGGACACCGAGCAAAGCCTCGACCGTTTCGCCGACGCCATGGTGGCGGCCGGTGTCGACGCGCTCTACGTCCATGCGCGCAAGGCCTGGCTCAAGGGCCTCAGCCCCAAGGAAAACCGCACCATTCCACCGCTGGATTACGATCGCGTGCATCGCCTGCGCGCGCGCCTGACCCCGCTGCCGGTGATGCTCAATGGTGGCCTCGAAACCCTCGAGGCCGCGGAAGCGGAGATGGCCCATGTCGATGGCGTCATGCTCGGCCGCGCCGCCTATCACACCCCGATGCTGCTCGCCGAGGTCGATCGCCGCTTCTTCGGCGCCACCGCCGAGCCGGTAACGCTCGAGGCGATCATGCATGCCATGGCCGACTATGCCGATCGCGAAGCCGGGCAGGGCACCCGCCTCAACAATATCGCCCGCCACATGCTGGGTCTGGCCAATGGCCTGCCGGGCGCGCGCCAGTTCCGCCAGATTCTCAGCGTCGATGCCTGCCGGCCCGGCGCCGATTCTGCGGTGATGTTCCGCGCCCTCGAAGCCGTCAACCGCCCGCGTCTGGCTGAGGCAGGCTGACCGCGCCGCCTCAGTCCACCAGCTCGAGCGAATTCTGCGTGACGCTGTAGCGGGTCAGCGTTTCGAGGAAGGTCATGCCGAGCAGGCTCATGTCGAGCGCATCCTGTTCGGTCACGAAGGCCGCCACGCCCTCGCGGGCAATGCCGCCCACCTCGATCCGCTCCAGCCGCACCCGCGCCGCCCGGCCGGTGCCATTGGCAGTGGAGACCGGAATGGTGAAGCGCAGCCCGTCGGTATCGATGCCCGCCGCTTCCGCATCGGCAATGGTCAGCACCACCGCGCTGGCGCCCGTATCGAAGATCATCGGCGTCGTATGCCCATTGACCGTGGTGTTGATCTCGAAATGCCCGCCCATGCCGCGGCGGAAGGTGGCAATCCCCTGCTCGGCATCCACCATGGCGACACCTGGCCGCAGTTCGCCGGCCACCCGTCCCGCCATGCCCGTCAGTTCGTCGCGATAGGCATAGGTCACGGCTGCCACGCCGAAGATGCCGATCCACAGCAGCACGCTGCCCACCAGCTCCGACGCCTTGCGCCGCCGGGTGAACAGTCCACCGGCAAAGACGATGAGGATGACCAGGAGGGGGATGAGCTGTGCCGTTTGCGCCTGCGTCAGCCCGACGAGGCTCCCCGCGTCCCCGCTGATGAGCAGCGCAATGCCCACCGCGATCAACAGCGCAATGCCGATAAAGATCATGCTCGCGCCTCTGCCCGGTTTGCGGTTCTCATCAGAACGATAAAGTCATCCCCTGCAGTATTTTCAACCCTGCGGAGACAATAACGACCCGGCGAGGCCATCGCTCCATCGGACCTCACACAAATGGCAGCAGTGCGGCGAGCACCGCCACTTCCACCAGTGCCCCCAGCGCCCCGATCAGGTCGCCCGTCTGGCCGCCCACCAGCCGCCTGCAGAGGGCGGTCCACCCCGTCATCACGGTCACGGCCAGCATCACCGCGACCACCAGGGCAAACATGCTCGTCGCTGGCCCCGCCAGCAGGAACAGCAGCAGCGCTGCGAACACTGCCCCGACGGAAAAATTCCGCGCCGGCAACTGCCCCGCCGTCGCCGCCGCGCCCTCGCGCCGCGCCGGCGGCAGCGCCACCGCCACCCACAGGGCGCCCGACCGCCCGACAATGCTCGCCGCCAGCCAGATGCTCCCCGCCGCCAGCGGATTGACTGCGGCGATGGCCCCCAGCGCCGTCACCCGCAGCAGGATGAACAGGCACAGCGCCGCCACCCCATAGGTGCCGTGCCGGCTGTCCTTCATGATGTCGAGCCGCCGCTCGATGCTGTGCCCCCCAAACAGCCCGTCGGCCGCATCGGCCAGCGCATCCTCGGCCATGGCGCCGCTCGCCAGCACCATGGCTGCGACCGCCAGTGCCGCCGCGAAATAGCTCGGCAGCCCGGCCAGTGCCCCGCCAACGAGCAGCAGCGCCGGCCCGATGCCAATGGCCACGCTCGCCAGCGGCAGGGCCATGGCGATGCGCCCCAGATTGGGTGTCTGGTGTGGCGAACTGCCCGTGGGCAGCCGCGAGAAGAACCGCAGCGCCATGATGAAATCGGCCCGCAGGCCCATGTCGTCGACGGCGCCGCGGGGGCTGCTGGGCTCACCAGCTTCCAGATTTGGTTGGTCGGCGTTCAATTGCTTTTCGCCCTGCAATCGGCAACAAGTCCGTCCTTCCTAACCCGAACCATCGCGACTCGCCATGCCCACGCTCAGCCCCGCCTACGCCGACGTCATCGAGCTTCTGACCATTGCGCCCGATGGCGACGAGGCCGCCGTCGCGGCGGTCCGCGCCCATGACGCGCAACTGACCAAGCCGCCCGGTTCGCTCGGCGCGCTCGAGGGGCTGGTGGAATTCCTGGCGCGCTGGCAGGGCAGGGCGAGCCCCCGGCTCGACAATCCCATGGTCACCATCTTTGCGGGCAATCACGGGGTGACCGATCAGGGCGTTTCAAGCTTCCCGCGCGAAGTCACTGCCCAGATGGTCGCCAATTTCACCAATGGCGGCGCCGCCATCTCCCAGATTTGCGCGCTGCATGAAATCAACCTGCGCGTGTTTGAACTGGCGCTGGAATTGCCGACGGGCGACATCACCCTTGAGCCCGCGCTCGACGACAAGATGTGCGCCGCCACCATCGCCTATGGCATGGAAGCAATAGCCGGCAAGCCGGACCTGATCTGCATCGGCGAAATGGGCATCGGCAACACCACTGTCGCTGCCGCTATCTATGCCGCCCTCTATGGCGGCACCGGCGCCGAATGGGTCGGCCGCGGCACTGGCGTCGATGATGCCGGCCTCGCCCGCAAGGCCGATGCGGTCGACCGCGCTCTGGCCCGCCACGCCGGCGAACTCGATCATCCGCTGGCCATCCTGGCCCGCGTCGGTGGCCGCGAGATCGCCGCTATGCTGGGCGCCCTCATTGCCGCCCGCCACCAGAAGGTCCCGGTGATCGTCGATGGCTTCGTCGCCACTAGCGCCGCCGCCATCGCCCATGCGGTCAATCCCGCATCCATCGACCACTGCCTCTTCGCCCACACCTCCGCCGAATCCGGCCACGCCCGCGCGCTCGCCGCTATGGGCCAGAAGGGTTTGCTCGATCTGGGCATGCGTCTGGGCGAGGGGAGCGGCGCAGCCCTGGCCGCCGTGCTGGCCAAGACGGCCCTGCACCTGCACCAAAACATGGCCACCTTCGAAAGCGCCGCCGTCAGCGGCAAAGAAGGCTAATTGCCCTCTTCACCTCTCCCTTTTGGGGGAGAGGTCGGCGCGCAGCGCCGGGTGAGGGGGCCTCTACTGGGTGAGTACTTGGGGAAAGTCCCGTCACCTGACCCGAAGGGTGGGTCGACCCGCCAAGAGCGAAGTGAAGGTCCTAGCCTGCCTGGGAATAGATCTCGAGGCGGTTCTTCTTCTCCACAACCGGCGCCAGCGCGTCCATCACCCGGGCACGCGGGAAGGTGGCGATGACTTCGGTGCCGAAGCGCAGCTTGCTGAACAGGTCGAACCGGCCCTGATGCAGCTCCATGATCTTTTGCACGATGGGCAGGCCGAGGCCCGCGCCCTGCTCGGCTGTCTTCTGGGCCAGCGACCCCTGTCCGAATGAGGACAGAACCGTCGCGATCTCGTCCTCGGGAATGCCGGGCCCATTGTCCTTGACCGAAACCATCTGCCCGCCATCGGCGCTGCGGGTCACCACCAGCGTGACCTTGCCATGCTGCGGCGTGAACTTGATGGCATTGCTGAGCAGGTTGAGCACGACCTGCCGAATGGCCCGCTCGTCGCCCCAAAGCCGGGGCAGGTTGTTGCCCACATTGAACACGAGGTCGATGCCCTTGGCCTTGGCGCGCAGCTCCATCATGCGGCGGCAGTCCTCGGCGATGTCGACCAGCGACACCACTTCCTCGTTCAGTTCATACTTGCCCGCCTCGATGCGGCTGAGATCGAGCAGTTCGTTGATCAGGTTCAGCAGATGCTGGCCGCTGGCATGGATATCCCCGGCATATTCCTTGTATTGCGGCACCTGGTGAGGCCCCAGCAGCTCCGATTTCAGCACTTCGGAAAAGCCGATAATGGCGTTGAGCGGTGTGCGCAGCTCGTGGCTCATCGTGGCGAGGAACTGCGACTTGGCGATATTGGCCTGTTCGGCATGCCGGCGCGCTTCTTCAGACATCTGCCGCGCTTCTTCGAGTTCGCTGATCAGCGCGTCCTTTTCCGACTGGTGCGAAATGGTCTCGAGCTCGGTGCTGTGCATCTGCCGCGCCAGGTAGGCGAAGAAGATCTCGCCGCAGATGGCCACGGCGGCCAGAGTGTAGTTGAGCGTGCCGCCCAGCATGATGAGATTGCCCGATACCGTTACCGTCACCGGCAGCGTGCTCATCACGGTGGCAAGCGGCAGCGTATGGGTCGCGACGGCATTGGCGGCAACGCTGACCAGCACCATGGCGAACATGACCGGGGTCAGGCTCCCCGGATCGGCCACCAGGGTGAACAGCGCCAGCAGCGACCAGGACAGGCCATAGATCGTTTCGGCGACGACAAAGCTGGTCGTCCATTGTGCAGCGCTGAATTTGGCCTGTTCGGTATTCCTGAAGCGCTGCGCCATCAGCACGACGATCAACAGGCTCAGGATCACCATCCCCGCCCAGAGCGAGGCGAACACCACCGGCACCCAGAAGCTCGCGACGATGGAGAGAATGGCCACGATGGCGGCAATCGGCAGCGCGGCATCGAGCCGCGACTGCGCATAGTCCCGCATCAGTTCAAAATCGTAGTCGGCGCGGGTGCCCGAACTGGAGGTAAGACGCTGGCGCGCGTCCAGCACGGTCTTCTGTGCAGCGCGCTTGCCGTCGCGTCCCATCTGCGAACGGACGTCATCGATGACAGCCGACTGGGACACCATGAACTCGTTACTCGTTACTATATAATGCGAACAGAAACGGTGTTCGCTACGCTACGATGCAACACTAGCGACCGCGTAGTTAACGGTCGGTGAAATCCGGGGTCGGCAACTGTATCGCTTTTCTCTCTTCCGCGGTCCGCGCGGTGCCGTGCTGGCAATCGTCATTCTGGCCGGCGCCGGGCTGCTCGCCGCGCTGCTCGATCAGCCCCCGCCGCCGGTAGCGGGGCAGGCGAGGGTCAGCGATGGCGACAGCCTCCGGCTGGGCGATGTGCGGATCCGCCTGCTGGGCCTCGATGCGCCCGAACTGGCTCAGGATTGCGATGCGGCAGATGGCCGGTCCTGGCCCTGCGGCCGCGCCGCCCGCGATCGCCTCGCAGTACTGCTGGCCGCCGGCGCCGTCGATTGCCGGCCCGAAGATACCGATCAATATGGACGCCTCCTCGCCACCTGCACGGTCGCCGGCCAGGATCTTGGTGCCGTCATGGTGTCGGAGGGGCTGGCCATTTCCTCTGGTCGCTACTGGACCGAGGAAGCGGCTGCGCGCCAGCTGCTCGCGGGCATCTGGGCCGGTGGTTTCGACACGCCTCGTGACTGGCGCGACGACCATGCCCGGCCGCAGGGTGCCTTCGGCTGGCTGCCGGTTTTCTGGCCCTAGTGTCCCGCTTGGTTAACAGATCGTGGACAGCATGCAACCACTTGGATGGCGCAAGATTATTGCTAATCTCGCCCGGATGTGGCAGTTAACCCGCCGATTTGGGGCTGGTTTTCGGGCGTAATTAGAAATCTGATTTCGCGGGGGTGGTATGGCTTTGGACAAGATCGACAGGAAGATACTGACGCTGCTGCAAAAGGATGCGACCATGCCTGTGGCCGAAATCGGTCGCAAGGTTGGCCTGTCCACCACGCCATGCTGGCGCCGCATCCAGAAGATGGAAGAAGATGGCGTCATCCAGCGCCGCGTCGCCGTGCTTGATCCGGCCAAGGTCAATGTTGGCGTCACGGTCTTTGTCTCGGTCAAGACCAACGAACACAATGACACCTGGATGCGCAAGTTTTCCGGTGTCATCGACGAGTTTCCCGAAGTGGTCGAATTCTACCGCATGAGCGGGGAAGTCGATTACCTGATGCGCGTCGTGGTGCCCGATATCGGCGCCTATGACTCTTTCTACAAAAAGCTCATCAGCCGCATCAACCTGACCGATGTGAGCTCCGCCTTCGCCATGGGCCAGATCAAATACACCACTGCCTTGCCGCTCGATTTTGCCATCGTCGTGGATGATGACAAGTAACATGGCCATAGCACTCGAACATGTCGGCATGACCTGCGGAAATATCGCGCGGACCATCGCCTTTTACTGCGACCTTCTCGGGCTGAAGCTCATCCTGCGCAAAGGCGATGAGCGCGGCGAATACATCTTTCTCGATACCGGCAATGGCATGCTGGAAATTGCCTGCCCGGTGGCCGACGTCGCCCGCTCCCGCGATGTGCCGCCGCACGAGGCGGGCATGCGTCACCTGACCTTTGCCGTCGATAGCGTGGACGACGTTTTCGCCACGCTCGAAGCCGCCGGCGTCCCGGTGATCGAGCGCCCGCGCCCGGCATTCTTCACCGAAGTGCTCCGGCGCGTCGCCTTCGTCCGCGATCCGGACGGAATTCTCGTGGAACTGGTCGAGCGCGCGCCCGGCCGCTAGCCGCCCGTCACGCTCATATGCCGGCCCAGCGCCGGCTCCGGCCGGGTCCGGTCGATAACGAAGTCATGCCCCTTGGGCTTGATCAGCATGGCCTGGTCCAGCGCCGCATCCAGCGCCACCGGGCCGCCCTCGCGCAGGGCATCGCGCAGGTTGACCTGGTCGTCCTGCCCCAGGCAGAGGAACAGCTGCCCTGTGGCCGTCAGCCGGACCCGGTTGCAACTCTCGCAGAAATTATGGCTCATCGGTGTGATGAAACCCAGCACGCCGCCTGTCTCGGCCACATGCACATAGCGGGCAGGGCCCCCCGTACGCTTGTCGAGCTTGGTCAGCGTATAGCGCCGCGCCAGAGTGTCATGCAGTTCGCGCAGCGGCAGGTAGCTGTCCACGCGGTCGATGCCCACTTCGCCCAGCGGCATGCCCTCGATCAGGGTCAGCCCCATGCCGCGACCATGCGCCCAGGCCATCATCGGCTCGATCTCGTCGTCATTGACGCCGCGCATCGCCACCATGTTGATCTTGATGGCGAGCCCCGCCGCCTGCGCCGCATCGATGCCCGCCAGCACGTCATCCAGTCGCCCGCGCCGCGTGATGGCCGCAAAGCGCGCCGCGTCGAGCGTATCCAGCGATACATTGAGCCGCCGCACACCCGCCTCGGCCAGTCCCTGCGCATGCCGGCGCAGCTGGCTGCCATTGGTGGTGAGCGTCAGCTCATCCAGCCCATGCCCGATCTTGGCCCCCAGCGTTGCCACCAGGTCCATGATATCCCGCCGCACCAGCGGCTCGCCGCCGGTCAGCCGGATCCTGGTCGTCCCCCGCGCGATGAACGCGCCCGCGATAGCCTCGATTTCCTCAAAGCGCAGCACGTCCTTCTTGGGCAGGAAGGTCATGTCCTCGGCCATGCAATAGACGCAGCGGAAGTCGCAGCGGTCCGTCACCGAAATGCGCAGATAGGACACATGCCGCCCATAGCGGTCGACCAGCGGGCGAACAGGAGGCGTGGCAGTGGTCATGCTGCAAATCTACAGCCTGTTGCGCCACGTTCAAAGCCGCCACAAAGAAAAAGGACCGCCTTTTTGGCGGTCCTTCTGGTAATTCCTGCGGAACCCTGGGGTCCTAGTGGTTGACGACGATGGTCGCGCCAACCTGGACGCGCTCGTAAAGGTCGGCCACGTCGTCATTGGTGAGGCGGATGCAGCCCGAGGAAACGGCCTGGCCGATCGACCAGGGTTCGGACGTGCCATGCACGCGATAGAGCGTCGAGCCGATATAGAGCGCACGGGCGCCGAGCGGATTGTCCGGGCCACCGGGCATGAAGGCCGGCAGGTCGGGGACGCGCTTGCGCATCTGCGGCGGCGGGGTCCAGCCGGGCCACTCGGCCTTGCGGGTGATGCGGTGGGTGCCTGACCAGGTGAACCCGTCGCGGCCGACGCCGACGCCATACTTCATCGCCTTGCCGTCTTCGAGCACCAGATACAGCCGGCGCTCACCGGTCTCGATCACGATGGTGCCCGGCTTGTGGCGGGTCTCGTAGCTCACGATTTCCTTGCGGATGGGGCTGCCGGAGCGTGGGCGGGCACGTGTTGCCAGCTCGCTGGAGTCAACCCAGCTGGCGCTGTTGGGGTCATATACCAGCGCTGCGGTCGCAGGCATGACGCTGGTCGCCGACAAGAGTATCGACAGCCCGATTGCTATCGCTGACTTGATATTGAACATCTGACGACTGTGGCCTCTGAAATAGAACGGATACTCGATTCGCCCGCCCCAAGAATTGCGGTTGCTTACGCGTTTTGTGATAGTGCGAAAAGAGGCTCTTGCCCCAAATTCGCCACACCCGCCCCACCTTCGCCAATATGTGTTGCCAGCAAGTTACAGTGTCCATTCACCAATCCGTGATCTCCCCCTTTTGGCGGCATTGACTCAGGGCCCGTCGCCTGCAATTGCCACCATGCAAAACACCGCGAGGCGACCATGAGCGAGCAATTGAAACGCCAGGCTGCGGCCATGGCCCTGGCCGGCATCAAGCCCGGCATGCGGCTTGGTCTGGGCACCGGCTCCACGGCGCGCCACTTTGTCGATTTGCTCGGCCAGCAGGTTGCCGCCGGCTTTGAATGCCTCTGCGTGCCCACTTCCGAGGCGACGGCGCAACAGGCCCGCTCGCTCAACATTCCCCTCTCCGATCTCGAAACCCTCGATCGTCTGGATGTCACGGTCGATGGCGCCGACGAGATCGATCCCCAGCTCAACCTCATCAAGGGTGCCGGTGGCGCCCTCCTGCGCGAGAAGATCGTCGCGGCCGCCTCCGACGCCATGATCGTCATCGCCGATGGCTCCAAGCTGGTGCAAACCCTGGGTCGCTTCCCCCTGCCCATCGAGGTCAACCTCTTCGGCCGGGGCGCCACGCGCCGCGCCATTGCCGACGTCATGGCCCGCCACGGCGCCGAGGGCGAACTGCGTCTGCGCGAGACCGCGCCCGGCGCGCCCTACATGACCGATGGTGGACACCTGATCCTGGATGCTTTTTTTGGCCGCATTTCGCGACCAGAAGCGCTATCGCGCGACTTGCTCGATATCGCCGGGGTAGTGCAGCACGGGCTGTTCCTCAAAATGTGCAAGACGGCTTATGTGGCGACGGCAGATGGCGTAGAAACGCTTTCGGCTGGGAACTGATGGATCGAGACAAGATGGGTATTTCAACGATGACCGGTATTATGATGCGCGCCAAGGCGCTGGTAGCGGTGGCGCTGAGCGTCGCTTTTGTCACCCTCTCCCTGCCGGCCATGGCCCAGGAAGTGCCGCCCGAGCAGCTGGCTTTGGCCCGCAAGTATATCGAGCTGACCGACCGCGCCGCGGTGTATGAAATCACCCTCGTCGAAATTGGCCTCGGCACCATGCGCCAGATCGTGCAGCAGAATCCCGAACTCGTCGATGAGACCGACGAAGCCATCGGCAAGGTCCTCGAGGAATATCGGGATCGCAAGGGTGAGCTGCTTGACCAGTTTGCCCGCATCTATGCGGTGCGCTTCACCGTCGAGGAACTGCAGGAAATTGTGGCCTTCTACGATTCGCCGACCGGCCAGAAGCTGGCCCAGGCCAATACGGAAGTGAACAACGACGTTCAGGCCGTGCTGCAGGTCTTCACCAACAACACCCGCCCCGAATTCTTCGCCAAGGTGCGTGCCGAATTGCGCGCCAAGGGCTTCGAGGTCTAGCATTCGGCGCCAATTGCATGGCAGCTATCGGACCCCGCCTTGTGCGGGGTCTTTTTTTGTGCGAAGCGCCAACCTACATCCATCGTCGAATGACGATAAATCCAGGGGACGTCCATGACCGGCAGCTATGATCTCGTGGTTATCGGTGCCGGCTCCGGTGGCGTGCGCGCCGCCCGCATGGCCGCCACCTATGGCGCCAGGGTTGCCATCGTCGAGGAGTTCCGTGTCGGCGGCACCTGCGTGATCCGCGGCTGCGTCCCCAAGAAGCTCTATGTCTATGCCAGCCGCTTCAACGAGCTGTTCGATGTCGCCGCCAGCTTCGGCTGGCAGGTCGATGCCTCCTTCGATTGGCCCACCCTTGTGGCCAACAAGGAAAAGGAGATCACCCGGCTCGAGCACGCCTACACCGCCAATCTGGAAAAACCCGGCGTCGAGATCATCAAGGACCGCGCTGTCGTCACCGGTCCCAATTCCGTGCACCTGGTCGGGCAGGACCGCGACCTCGAGGCCCGCTACATCCTCGTCGCCACCGGTGGCCATCCCTATATCCCGCCCATCCCCGGCGCCGAACTGGCCATCACCTCCAACGAGGCCTTCGACCTGCCCGCCCTGCCGCATTCGATCCTGATCGAGGGCGGCGGCTATATCGCCGTGGAATTCGCCACCATCTTTGCCGGCCTGGGCGTCAACACCACCATCGTCTATCGCGGCGATTGCATCCTGCGCAGCTTCGATGACGACATGCGGCGCGGGCTTGAGGCGGGCCTCATCGACCGCGGCATCAAGCTGATCTACCAGACCACGATCAAGTCGCTGATGCGGGCAGGGGACGACATTTCCGCCACCTTCAGCGATGGCGTCACCGCGCCCTATGGCGCCGTGATGTTCGCCACCGGCCGCGCGGCCAATACCGGCGGCCTCGGTCTCGAGGCGGCGGGCGTCAAGCTGCATTCCAATGGCGCCGTCATGGTCGATGCCTTCTCGCAGTCCTCCGTGCCCTCCATCTATGCCGTCGGCGACGTCACCGGTCGCGCCGCGCTGACGCCCGTCGCCATTCGCGAAGGCTGGTATTTCGCCGAGACCGTGTTCAACAACAATCCGCTGGCCGTCGACCACTCGCAGATCCCCACCGCGGTCTTCTCCGAACCCGAAATCGGCGTCATCGGCCTCACCGAAGGCGAGGCCGCCACCCATGGCGATATCGACGTCTATCTCGCCCGCTTCCGCCCGATGATGAACACGCTCTCCAGCCGCACCGAGCGGATGATCCTCAAGCTCATCACCGAAAAGGACGGCGGCAAGGTGCTGGGCTGCCACATCCTGGGGCCGGGCGCCGCCGAGATGATCCAGCTCGTCGCCATCCCCATGGGCATGGGCGCCAGCAAGGCCGATTTCGACCGCGCCATGGCCCTCCACCCCTCCGCCGCCGAGGAGCTGGTGACCTTCAAGGCCCCCAGCTACACCTACCGCGACGGCAAGAAGATCGGCGGCTGACGCCTGATCCCTGCGTCTTGCGCCTCCCGGCCCACGGATCGTCACCCTCGGGCTTGACCCGAGGCTCTTCACTTTCCGATCGTGAGATAAGTGCGGTCCCCTTCGGTCAAGCCCGAGGGTGACGGCCGGATTGTTGGGCTTTTCAGGTTCGGACAAAAACTTATCCCCCTCCCCAGGACCTGCTGCATAATCACCTCATCTACCCGCCAGAGCGCGATCATGACGAGTGATGAGCGGGAGAGACTGCCGGGGAGCATGGGTCGCCAGGCTCCCGCATGTATGCTGACCACCGGCCTCGCGCCGTCCCGCAGGGCAAGGCCATGCGAGCTACGCTCGAATGGCACGACCCCCAGAGCGGGAACCGGAAGCGATAAAATCCGAAAGGGCGGCCGCTCGATGCGTGTGTGAAAAATCCCGGCGTGATGGCGAGGCGTCTGTCTCACTATCCAAACTAACCTTCGAGGCAGTCGCCTCGCCATCACTGCTCACTCGGTGAGCAGGACCAGACCACACGACAACCGCGCTGCAGGCGGCGCTCGCGCATGCCTGCTGCGACCAATGTCGCCCCCGATTATCCTTGGCACCACGCTCCAGCCTTGGTATTCCGCCCCCAGCAGCAAGTAACCCCGCGTGAGCGAGACCGAAGATGACCACCTGGACCCCCGATAGCTGGCGTGCCAAGCCGATTTCCCAGGTGCCGGCCTATCCCGACGCCGCCGCGCTTGCCGAGGCCGAGCGCCAGCTGGCCACCTTTCCGCCGCTGGTCTTTGCCGGCGAGGCCCGCGACCTCAAGGCGCGCCTGGCGGCCGTCGCCCGCGGCGAGGCCTTCCTGCTCCAGGGCGGCGACTGCGCCGAGAGCTTTGCCGAACACGGCGCCGACCACATTCGCGACTTCTTCCGCGTCTTCCTGCAGATGGCGGTCGTGCTGACCCATGGCGCATCCAAGCCCGTGGTCAAGGTTGGCCGCGTTGCCGGCCAGTTCGCCAAGCCGCGCTCCTCTGACACCGAGACCATCGACGGCGTCGAACTGCCCTCCTATCGCGGCGACATCATCAACGACATCGCCTTTACCGAAAAGTCGCGCGTCCCCGATCCCGACCGCATGCTGCAGGCCTATCGCCAGTCCGCCGCCACGCTGAACCTGCTGCGCGCCTTCTCCATGGGCGGCTATGCGGAACTGACCCGCATCCATGAATGGACCGTGGGCTTCATGAAGGGCTCCAACTGGTATCCCCGCTACGAGGAAGTGGCGCGCAAGATCGATGACGCCATCACCTTCATGGGCGCGCTTGGCCTCAATCCCGACAACACGCCGGCTTTGCGCCAGACCAGCTTCTTCACCAGCCACGAAGCCCTGCTGCTCGGCTACGAGGAAGCGCTGACCCGCCGCGACTCCATCACCAATGACTGGTACGCCACGTCCGGCCACATGCTGTGGATCGGTGACCGCACCCGCCAGCCGGATGCCGCCCATGTCGAATATTTCGCCGGCATCAAAAACCCCATCGGCGTCAAATGCGGCCCCACCCTGAGCAATGACGATCTGCTGCGCCTGCTCGACCGGCTCAACCCGACCGACGAGGCCGGTCGCATCACGCTTATTGCCCGCTTCGGCTCCGACAAGGTCCACGATCACCTGCCGCGCCTCATCGAGACTGTGCAGAAAGCCGGACGCACCGTCGTCTGGTGTTCCGACCCGATGCATGGCAACACGATCAAGGCCTCCACCGGCTTCAAGACGCGTCCCTTCGACCGCGTCCTCTCCGAAGTGAAGTCCTTCTTCGAAATTCACCGCGAGATGGGCACCTATGCCGGTGGCGTGCATATCGAGATGACCGGCGATGACGTCACCGAATGCGTCGGCGGCGTTTCCGCGGTCACCGAGGCGTCGCTGTCCGATCGCTACAACACCTATTGCGACCCCCGTCTCAATGCCAGCCAGGCCCTGGAACTGGCCTTCCTCGTCGCCGAGGAAGTGCACGCCCAAAAGCCCCCCCGTCAGCGCCTGGCTGCCGGCGAATAATCCCGCACACCCGTTGAACCGTCTCCGGGCCCGCCGCGTTGCACACTCAACGCGCGGCCTTTTATATTGCGTCGGTTCCTGCCCCTGTCGTCACGTGAAAGCCGCGCATGCCAAGATCACTGTTTCCTGCCGCCAGTCCTGAGGCGCGCGCTCGCCTTGAGCAGGATCCAACGCTCAAGCTGATCAATGATTTCGACTGGTCGGGGAACCCTCTCGGCCCCATTCCGGGCTGGCCCGAAAGCCTCAAGGGCGCGGTGCGCGTCATGATGGCGGCGTCCACCCCCATGACCATGCTGATCGGGGACGATGGCATTCTCGTCTACAACAACGCCTATGCCGAGTTCGCCGGCGGCCGGCACCCCCGGATTTTCGGTCAGCCGGCTCTTGAAGCCTGGCCCGAAGCAGCCGATTTCAACCGCGACAAGATCGACCGCGGCCTGCGCGGCCTCACTACGACCCTGCGCAATCAGGAGCTGATGCTCAATCGCCATGGTCAGATGGAGCCCGTCTGGCTCGAGCTGCACTATAGTCCTGTGCTGGGAGAGGATGGCCTCCCGCTGGGCTCCCTTGCCGTGGTCCATGACATCACCGACCGGGTCCTGGCCGAAAAGGCGCTGGCCCGCAGCGAGGAGCGGCTTTCCCTCGCCCTGAGCGGGTCGAGCCTGGTCGGCACCTGGGACTGGAACGTGACGGACAATATCGTCACCTCCGACGACAAGTTCGCCGCCATGTACAATGTCGATCCGCTGCGCGCCGGCCTCGGCCTGCCGATCGAAGCATTCCTGCAGGCGATCCATCCCAATGATCGTGATCGCGTCGGCGAGGAAATCGCCAAGGCCCTCGCCGATGGCTCGTCGCTGCAGTCCGAATACCGCCTGCTGGCTCCCGATGGCGAGACACGCTGGGTCGTGGCTTCCGGCCGGGCGCGGCTCGATGCCGAGGGCAAGGCGGTGCGCCTGCCCGGCGTGGTGGTCGATGTCACCGAGCAGCGCCGCATTTCCGAGGCGCTGGCAGAAAGCGAGCTGCGCTTCCGCACGCTCGCCGACACCATGCCGCAAATGGTCTGGTCGACCCTGCCGGATGGCTTTCACGACTACTACAATGCCCGCTGGTATGAGTTCACCGGCGTGCCGGTCGGCTCCACCGACGGCGAGGGCTGGAACAACATGTTCCACCCCGACGATCAGGAGCGTGCCCGCAAGGTGTGGCACCATTCGCTGGCCACCGGCGAACCCTACAATATCGAATATCGCCTGCGCCACCACAGCGGCAAATACCGCTGGACGCTGGGCCTGGCCCTTCCGATCCGCGATGCGGCCGGCCAGATCGTGCGCTGGTTCGGCACCTGCACCGACATTCACGAAACCAAGCTCGTGGCCGAGGAGCGTGAACTGGTCGCGCAGGAGCTCAGCCACCGCATCAAGAATATCTTCGCCGTGCTGACCAGCATTATCAGCCTCTCCGCCCGCGGCCGCCCCGAGGTCAAGACCTTCGCCGATGAGCTGCGCCAGCGCATCTACGCGCTCGGCGAGGCGCACGATTTCGTCCGCCCGCACAGCCATGTCTCGCAGCCGCCGGAAAACCAGGGTTCGCTGAAATCGCTGATCAGCCGCCTGATGCAGCCTTACCGCCAGGATGGGGCCGAACGCGTCATCTTCCTCGGCGAAGACACCGAGATCGATGATGGCGCAGCCACCCCTCTCGCCCTGCTGTTCCACGAGCTGGGCACCAACGCGGCCAAGTATGGCGCATTGTCGGTCGATGGGGGCAGGGTGGAACTCACCGGTCGCCGCGACGGCGAGCACTACCACCTGTCATGGAAGGAGCTTGCGGGCCCCTTCATTGGCGGCGATGCGGAGCTCGCGGGCTTCGGCTCGCGCCTGATCAGCCTCAGCATCGAGGGTCAGTTGCGCGGCAAGGTGGAACGGAAGTGGGAAGCGGATGGCCTGCGCGTCGAGATCGATCTGCCCGTCGACGCGCTGCGCCGTTCGGCGCGCCTGCACAAATAGGCCTTAGCTGGCCGAAGTGGCGGCCCCGGCCCAGTTGAACAGTTTCAGCCGGTGCGGCGGGGTCGCCTCGGCGGCATCGCGCCGCGCCACGGCATAGGCCACGGCCGCCCGCAATTCTCGGTCGGTCACCGGCTTGGGCAACACGCCCACCGTGCCCGGCACGCCATCGCCGAGCTGGGATGGATTGGCGGTCATGAACAGCACGGTCACGCCATGCGTCTGCGCCAGGATCTGGCCAATGGTTATGCCGGTGGGGCCGTCCTGCAGGTTGAGATCGACCAGCGCGACGTCGGCATGCGACGCCAGCGCCAGGGCTGTCTGGGCGTCCGGCGCGATGCCGATCGGGGTGAACCCCATCTCTTCGATGACATGTTCGATCTCGGCAGCGACGAAAATCTCGTCTTCGACCACCAATATTTTGCGCGTCATAATAAGAACTCTTCTGCAAACTAGCCCTTGGGCAACTCCCCCACACCTCTCAGGGTTGCCACCGCCGATGCATATTCCTGCATTGGCCGTTCAACTTTGCTCCAGCCGGGTTACCAAAACCCCAAATAGCCTTGCTGGGAGGCACTTAGCGGAACCTTAACCCTAATGGAGCATAAATTTTTGCGACAATAGGACGCCCCCGGGAGGTTTCGATGAAGCGCACCATTCCAGCCGCCGCCGCAATTCTGGCGATCTGCGCCGCCGTCCCGGCTTTGGCCGCCGACTATCCCGAACTGCGCCCTGCCTATGTCGAGGGCTGGGAAGCCGGCGAGGACGATATCCGCTTCGAATTCGGCACTGCCTACTGGTACTCCTGGGGCGGACGCGATGCCGGCTTCACGGGCACGGCGCCGCTGGGCAACATCGCCGTCACCTCCCGCGACCAGACCCATATTGGCGAACTGCACGGCAAGATCGAGGATCTGTCCACCCAGAGCTACGTGGCCGGCCGCGCCGGCCTCGGCCTGCACACCACCGGCACCTACGCCATCACCCCCGCAGGCAGCGGCGCCATCGGCAACTCCTCGCGCATCGGCTATGCCGGCGCCGATTTCGGCTGGCTCCCGGCCGGCAGCATGACCGAGGGCTATGCCTTCGGCGGGCTGGTCGGCTACCACTACTGGAAGGACGCGCCCACCATCGGCACCGGCCAATATGCCACCAGCTTCGCCGCCGGCGTGCCGACCAGCATGGGCGAGGCCCGCAACGAACTCGACATCCATGCACTGCGCCTGGGCGTCAAGGGCACGGCCAGCTTCGACATGTTCGACATCCAGGGCGAGCTTGCCGGCGTTCCCTACGCCCATGTGTCCGGCGTCCTCGGCGGCAGCTCGCCCGGCGGCTACAATTTCGGCGGTACGGTCTACAACGAAAACGCCCCGACCACCTTCGCCGGGCGCGGCTATGGCGTCATGACCGAGGCCATGATTGGCTTCCACCCCACCGAAAACCTCACCCTGCGGCTCGGCGGCCGCGCCTGGTATCTCGAGAGCACGCTTGATGCCGTGTTCAACGGCACCTCCGCCGGCGGCGCACAGCCCGCCCAGACCATGCCCTCCACCTATGCCTCGCTCTTCCGCTATGGCCTGCGCGCCGAACTGACCGGTCGCTTCTGAAACGCAGCTGGCGGAAATGCCGCCAGCCCCACCATGAAAGCTGCGCTTGAATGGCTTGGGGGAGGGGGGTATGGCAGGGCTGGTAGATTTACCGCCCGTCCTGCCCCCGATCCCAGTTAGGCCATTCCCGTGACAGACCGCCTCCGAATTGCGCTTGCCCAGCTCAATCCCAAGGTCGGAGACCTGGTGGGCAATCTGGCCATGGCGCGCGCCGCACTTGCCGATGCCGTGGCCGCCAAGGCCGACATCCTGATGCTGTCCGAGCTGTTCCTCACCGGCTATTTCCCGGATGATTTGCTGTTCAAGCCCAAGTTCGTCGCCGACGCCATGCAGGCGGCCCACGATCTGGTGGCGGACACTAGTGGCACCGACGTCGTCCTGATCCTGCCCACCGTCTGGCGCGAAAAGACCGGCCTGCACAATGCCGTGCTCGTGGCCGAGAATGGCAGGATCATCGCCACGCGCTTCAAGCGCGAATTGCCCAATACCGACGTCTTCTACGAAAAGCGCTATTTCACCGCCGGCCCGCCGCCCGAGCCGGTGCTGATCAAGGGCGTGCCTGTCGGCATCCCGATCTGCGAAGACATCTGGCACCCATCGGTCTGCGAGCACCTCGCCATGCGCGGCGCCGAGATCATGCTGTGCCCCAATGGCTCGCCCTACTGGACCGACAAGCAGCATATCCGCAAGGAACTGGTGCGGGCCCGCGTCGCCGAGGACGATGTCCCCATGCTCTATCTCAACCAGGTCGGCGGCCAGGACGAACTGGTCTTCGACGGCGCCTCCTTCGGCATCGAGCCGGGCAACCGGCTGGTCTTCCAGGGCAAGTCCTTCGCCAATGACTTCATCACCTCCGACTGGGTCCGGGGCGACAATGGCTGGACCTGCGAGCAGGGTGCGGTCACCGAACTGACCACCACCGATGAAGCCCCCTGGCTGGCCTGCGTGCTCGGCCTGCGCGACTATGTCCACAAGAACGGCTTTAAGCAGGTCGTGCTTGGCCTCTCGGGCGGCATCGACAGCGCCGTCGTCGCCGCCATGGCGGTGGATGCCTTCGGCGCCGAAAACGTCCACTGCATCATGCTGCCCTATCGCTACACCTCCGAGGCCAGCCTCAAGGACGCCAGGGACTGCGCGGAGCGCCTGGGCGTTCGCTACGACATCGTCTCGATCGGCAACCCGGTCGACGATGCGCTGGCCGAACTGGCCCCCATCTTCGACAATCGCGCACCCGATCTGGCCGAGGAAAACATCCAGTCCCGCATGCGCGGTGTCGTGCTCATGGCCGTCTCCAACAAGCTCGGCTCCATGCTGCTGACCACCGGCAACAAGTCGGAAATGGGCGTTGGCTATGCCACCATCTATGGCGACATGAATGGCGGCTACAATCCGCTCAAGGACATGTTCAAGATGGAGGTCTATCGCCTGGCCGCCTGGCGCAACAGCCATGTGCCCGGCGACTGCAGGGGCCCGGCCGGCGAGGTCATCCCCCAGGCCATCATTGCCAAGGCCCCCAGCGCCGAACTGCGCCCCAACCAGACAGACCAGGACAGCCTGCCGCCCTATCCGGTGCTCGATACCATTCTGGGCGCTCTTGTCGAGGATGAGATGTCGATCGCCGACATCGTCGCCAGGGGCTACGATCAGGCGCTGGTCGAGCGCATCGAGCGCCTGCTCAATATCGCCGAATACAAGCGCCGCCAGTCCGCCCCCGGTCCCAAGCTCACGCCCAAGGCCTTTGGCCTCGGCCGCAAGTACCCGATCACCAATGGCTACAAGGATCGGACCATCGGATGACCAGCCCCGATACCATCGTTCGCTGGGCGCCATCCCCCACTGGCCGCATCCATCTCGGCAATGCCCGCCCGGCGCTGCTCAACTGGTTCTATGCCCGCCGCCATGGCGGCCGCTACATCCTGCGCATGGACGATACCGACCAAGCCCGTTCGACCCGCGAATTCGCCGACGGCATCGAGGTCGATCTCGCCTGGCTGGGCATCACGCCGGACCTGCTGGTGCGCCAGTCCGAGCGCACCGCGCTCTATGACGCCGCCCGCGACCGGCTGATCGCCGCCGGCCGGCTCTATCCCTGCTACGAGACCGAGGACGAGCTCGACCGCCGCCGCAAGCGCGCCCGTGCCCTCAACAAGCCGCCGATCTACGATCGCGCTGCGCTGAAACTCACCGATGAAGACCGCGCCCGGCTCGAGGCCGAGGGCCGCAAGCCGCATTGGCGCTTCCGGCTCGATGGCCGCCCGGTCCATTTCGACGATCTCATCAAGGGCCCACAGACCGTCAACACCGCCTCCATGTCCGATCCGGTTCTGGTGCGCGAAGACGGCTCCTATCTCTATACGCTCCCCTCCGTGGTCGATGACATCGACCTGGCCATCACCCATGTGATCCGCGGCGAAGACCACGTCTCCAATACCGGCACCCAGATCGAGATCTTCGAGGCCTTGGGTGGCGCCGTCCCCGTCTTTGGCCACCATAATCTGCTCACCGACGCCGAAGGGCAGGGCTTCTCCAAGCGCCTTGGTTCGGAGTCGATCGCCGATTTCCGCGCCGCCGGCTATGAGCCCATGGCCGTCGCCATCATGGCCAGCATCACCGGCACCAGCCTGCCGATCGAGACCTACGAAACCCTCGACGAGATCGCCAATCGCCTCGATTTCTCGATGATTTCACACGGCTCCGCCCGCTTCGACCCGGTGGAACTCGACGGCCTCAATGCCCGCCTGCTGCATGCCATGCCCTATGAAGCCGCCCAGCCCCGCCTCTCCAGCCTCGGTCTCGAGGGCGAGGCACTGTGGCTGCTGCTGCGCGACAATCTTCACAAGTTCAACGACATTGCCGACCTGGCAAGGCTGGTGACCGGCCCCGTCGAGTCCATTGTCGCCGACGAAGATCGCGATTTCCTCGCTCTGGCCAAGGCCCTGCTACCGCCCGAACCCTGGGATCAGACCACCTGGTCGCACTGGACCGATGCGCTCAAATCCGCCACCGGCCGCAAGGGCAAGGCGCTGTTCCTGCCGCTGCGCCTGGCCCTGACCGGGCGCCACGATGGGCCGGAGCTTAAGTCCCTGCTCCCGCTGGTCGGGCGTAAGGCGTGTCTGGACCGACTACCCTGACGACCTTGTCGCCAAACTGCACCAGCCGCATTTCGGTTTCCGCCGCGGCCTGAACCGGGCGCGTCACCGGGGTCTCGCCGGGGCCGGCAGGACGACGGCGGGGCAGGGGGATGTCCACCAGCGTGGCCGTCTCGAGCGGTGCCACGGTCGCCTGCACCGGTGCCTGTCCACGCGGATCGCGCAGCGGCAGCGGGAAGCTGACGCCAGCCACTTCGATCATCATGCGCGTCGAGCCATCGCTCCCCGTGGCCACGCTCATCGTGCCGTCGGACTGCGGCGCCACCTTGCAGCTGGCGCTGACGCTGGTGTCCAGCTCGTCGCGATAGCGGAACGCGGTGGGCAGCGCCGAATAGGGCTCGCCGAACAGGTTCCGCATCTGCTCGGGCTCCTGGCCCGGATTGTCGTACATATAGAGTTCTACGGGCGTTGTCGGACAGCTCGCCTCGCATTGCATGGCATCATTGCTGGCATAGTCGGGCAGGGTGGCGTAGCTGATCGGCCAGAAATAGCCGTCGCTGAGCCGCACGCAGACGGTGCGCACCGTCTGGTAGCCCTGGTAGCCCCAATAGTCGCCGCCATCCACCATCTGCCCGTCGGTGAAGTCGCCTTCCGATGTCGTGCCGAAGATGCGGTCAAACACCGACTGCCGCTCATTGGTAAAGGTGGCGCTGGAGCCGCGGTTCTCGCCGCAGCCGAAGCGCGCCATTTCCTGCAGGATCGCCTCGCGCTGGCCGGCGACGGCATTGGCCGTCTCCACCTGGCGCGACACATCCGCGGCAACCTCGCGCAGCCGCAGCACTTCGCGGCCGATCTGCTGGCACTGGTTGGTCAGCGTGCGCCCGGCCTTGGCGTCGTCATTGCATCCGTCGCGGACATAGCGGCTTTCCATGGCCTGCACATCCCGTGCCGCCTGGCGCGCTGCCTGGGAATTGCCCCCCATTTGCCGGAACTCGGCATTGCTGTCGAACTGCCGCAGGGCATTGTCCAGCTGGGCGCACTGTGCCGCCTGGGCATAGGCGGTGTTCACGTCCATGATCAGGCAGATCGCCGCCAGCACCGATAGTATGAGGGCGCGTCCGCCGTTCCTGCCCAAGCCTGTCCTCGAATCCATTGCCGGCGCCCAGCGCCCTTTGCGGTCCTTAAAGAGAAGGTCAGGACCATTGGCAACACTATAGTGGCTGAGCCGTTGCCGTGGTAGCGCTGCAAGGCCACACAACTTCGAGATTGCGCCCGATGAAACTAGCAACGCTCCGCAATGGCCGCCCCGATGGTCAGCTCGTCGTTCTCTCTGCCGACCTCGGCCGCTATGTTTCCGCCGGGCGCATTGCCCCGACCCTGCAGGCTGCACTCGACGATTGGGAGGCCGCTGTGCCCGCCCTTGCGGCCCTGGCGGGCCAGTTGGACGCCGGTGCCATTGCCGGCCAGCCCTTTGATGCCGACCTGGCCCTTGCGCCGCTGCCGAGGGCCTATCAGTGGATCGACGGCGCCGGCTACCTCAGCCACCTCGAACGCGTGCGCAGCCTCAAGGGCAGCAAGGACGAGGAGCTGCAGTCGACCCGCCCCTTGCTCTACCAGGGGGGCTCTGATTCGCTGTCCGCGCCCACCGACCCCATCCGCGTCACCGATCCGGACCTCGCGATCGACTTCGAGGCAGAAGTGGCTGTGATTATCGGGCCGGTGCCCATGGGCGCCAGCCGCGAGCAGGCATCCGCCGCCATTCGCCTCGTCACGGTCTGCAACGACGTTTCCCTGCGCCGGCTGGTCGTCGATGACCTGCAGAATGGTTTCGGCTTCTTCCATGCCAAACCCTCCACCGCCTTCGCCCCCATTGTCGCGACGCCCGAAAGCCTGGGCGCCGCCTGGCGCGACAACCGCTTGCACCTGCCGGTGCGTGTCGAAGTCAACGACGTCCTCTACGGCCAGCCCAATGCCGGCACCGACATGCATTTCGATTTCGCCGACCTGATCGTCGAGGCCACCCGCACCCGCGGCCTGGCTGCCGGCACCATCATCGGTGGTGGCACCGTCTCCAACCGCCACGACGAAACCCTGCCCATCAAGCGCGATGGCATCGGCTTTGCGTGCATTGCCGAGGCGCGCACGGTCGAGAAGCTGAAATACGGTCGCGCCCGCACGCCCTTCCTCAAGCCTGGCGACATGGTCCGCATCGGCGCGGTCTCTACTTCCGGCCAGTCCGTGTTCGGCGACATGCTCCAGAAGGTCGCGCTCGCCTAACGCCTTGCAATTCCGATAACATTCCCGTGTGGGCGTTGGGCGTGTCATCTGGCCATGCCAGACTTTGGTCTTGGCGGACGCTGCATGCGCCGCCTGGGTCAAAATCGTTGAGGGTGCAACTCATGTCGATCAAGAAGTTTTCCGCGATGGCCATTGCTGGCCTGATGACGCTTGGCGTCGTCGCGGCCGTGGCGCAGGACGCCTTCGTTCCGCCTGCCACCGCGGAAGAGGCCCTCGCGGCCCGCAAGGCGCTGATGCGCGAGGATGGCGCCCTGCTGCGCTCTGCCGGCAATCTGTCGGGCGCTGAAGCCGTTGCGGCCATGCAGACCCTGCTCGACAACTACACCCACATTCCCGATCTCTTCCCCGAAGGCTCGATCGTCGGCGACAGCGAAGCGCTCCCCGCCATCTGGGAGAACTGGGAAGATTTCGTCGCCATCGTCGAAACCGGCAAGCAGGCTGCCACCGATGGCCTCGCCGCTGCCGAAGCCGGCGACGCCACCGCCTATGCCGCGGCCGTCCAGGCCCTCGGCGCCACCTGCGGCGCTTGTCACCAGCAGTTCCGCGGCTGACTTGCGGCCCGAAGGGCAAAATCGCTCCGGTGGAGCGATTTTAGCGAGGCAGGCCACGAGACCTATGGTCGAGTGGCGGGCAGCCTGAAAATATCGCCTCCAAAGCGATTGGGCGGTCCTCCCGAGGATCGCCCTTTTTCTTTTCGGCTTGATTTCCCCTCGGACAGCCGTCAATGTCCGCGCCATGAAGACCCGGTTCATTCTGATTAACCGCTGCATTATTACCTGCTAACCACTCGTTGGCGGCGCGGTCTTCTTCATCCCTGATTTCTGATACCCGAAGAGCCCCGTCAGCCAGCGCAACTCCGCATGGCCAGGATTTTCGACGATGACTTCGGGCACACCGCAGATAAGCCTCTACAACACGCTCACGCGCACCAAGGAGCCCTTCACGCCCCTCGATGCGAACAATGTGCGCATGTATGTCTGCGGTCCCACGGTCTATGACTTCGCCCATATCGGCAATGCCCGCCCGGTCATCGTCTTCGACGTGCTGTTCCGCCTGCTGCGCCACGTCTATGGGGCCGAGCACGTCACCTATGTCCGCAACATCACCGACGTCGATGACAAGATCAACGCCCGCGCCCTGCGCGATTACCCCGACCTGCCGCTGAACGAAGCCATTCGCAAGGTCACCGAAAAGACCGAGGCGCAGTTCCTCGCCGATGCCGAGCGCCTCGGCAACCTGCCGCCCACTTATCAGCCTCGCGCCACCGATTTCGTGCTGCCGCGCCCCGATGGTAAGCCCGACATGGTGAGCCTGATCAAGACCCTGATCGAGCGCGGCCACGCCTACGAGGCCAATGGCGAAGTGCTGTTTTCGGTCCAGTCCATGCCCGACTACGGCCAGCTGTCCGGCCGCAATCTGGAAGACAACCTCGCCGGCGCCCGCATCGCCGTCGACGCCCACAAGCGCAACCCCGCCGATTTCGTGCTCTGGAAACAGTCCAGCGCCGAAGAACCCGGCTGGGACAGCCCCTGGGGCCGCGGCCGCCCCGGCTGGCACATCGAATGCTCCGCCATGAGCGCGGCCTATCTCGGCGACGTCTTCGACATCCACGGCGGCGGGCTCGACCTCATCTTCCCCCACCACGAAAACGAAATCGCCCAGTCCCGCTGCGCCCACGGCACCCACGCCATGGCCAATGTCTGGATGCACAACGGCTTCCTGCAGGTGGAAGGCCAGAAGATGTCCAAGAGCCTGGGGAATTTTTACACCATCAGCCAGCTGCTGGACTCGGAGGACTTCGGCGGCCGCAAATGGCCGGGCGAAGTCCTGCGCTTCGCCATGCTGATGACGCACTATCGCGAGCCGATAGACTTCTCGGTGCGGCGTCTGGAGGAAGCAGCGAACATACTTGAAAAGGTGCGTCGCTGGGCATTCGCTGCCGACGAGATCGGGTTTGCTCCCGAGTACAATCGGTTCAAGGCCAATGCCGATTTTGAGCGGGCGCTTCTGGACGACCTCAACACGCCGGAAGCCCTGCAGTCCCTGTACAGCCAGATGAGCCAGCTTGGGGACAGAAGCCTCCAGACGGACAACAAACACAACCAAAGACTGGCGGAGTTTCGCGAGAGTGTGCGCATGCTGGGCATCAATGTTGAGGCCGACGCGGCAAATCCTGTAGTTGAAGACAAGATCGCCGCCCGCCTCGACGCCCTCAACGCCAAGGACTTTGCCAAGGCCGACGCCATCCGCAACGACCTCGCCGAACAGGGCATCGCCCTGATGGACTACAAGGACGAGGCCGGCGAGCGCCAGACCAAGTGGGAGGTCAAGCGGTGATGCGGCAGTCTCCCTCGTCCGGAACCACGATATCCTTGCCCGCCCGGACGCCGTGCTCGACGCCGTCTGGGCCGCTTTGCATGAGGGTCAAGCATGACTGACAAGCCCGAAGCCCATACCGGTGGCTGCCAGTGCGGCGCGGTGCGCTTTCGCGTCACCCGGCTCGGCCGCCCCTCCATCTGCCATTGCCGCATGTGCCAGAAGGCCTTTGGCGGCTTCTTCGGCCCGCTGGTCACCGCCCATAACGCCACATGGACCCGTGGCGAGCCCAAATGGTTCCAGAGCTCTAACGCAGCCCGCCGCGCCTTTTGCGGCGATTGCGGCACGCCGCTCGCCTATGAGACCCGCTTCGGGCTGGAGCTGGCCATCGGCGCCTTCGACGATCCCACCGTCGCCGCGCCGGTCATCCAGGTCAATCTCACCGACAAGCTGCCCTTCTTCGACGGGCTGACCGCCCTGCCGGCCCGCACCGAATCCAGCGATGAATGGCGCGACTTCCTCGCCGGCATCCACTCCAACCAGCATCCCGATCACGATACGGCCGACTGGCCACCCAGAGGAGGCGACAATGGCTGAAACCTGGTCCGGTGGCTGCCAGTGCGGCGCCGTGCGCTACCGCTTCACCGCCAAGCCCAAGGGCGCGCATATCTGCCACTGCCGCATGTGTCAGAAGGCGTTCGGAGCCTTCTACGCGCCTCTGGTCGGCGGCCCGCTGGAGAGCTTTAAGGTCACACGCGGCACGATTGCGATGTTCCGCTCGTCGGAACCGGTCGAGCGCGGCTTCTGCCGCGATTGTGGAACGCCGCTCAGCTTCAACCATGTCGGCGGCAGCTGGATGAGCGTCTCAATCGGATCGCTCGACAACCCGGAAGCCTTTCCGCCCAAGGACCAGCATGGGACCAATAGCCGCCTGTCCTGGGTGAACGATCTGGGCCGCCTGCCCGATGTAGCGCCCATCGAGGAGCGGGCGCCGGAAAGCGCGGCCCTGATCGCGGCAACCAGCCATCAGCACCCCGACCACGACACGGCTGACTGGCCGCACCAGCAGTAACCGAGTAGCCCCCATGTCCAAAGACCGCCTCTACATCTTCGACACCACGCTGCGTGACGGCGCGCAGACCGCCGGCATCGAATTTTCGCTCGAGGACAAGATCTCGATTTGCGGCCTGCTCGAAGAGCTGGGGGTCGACTATATCGAGGGCGGCTATCCCGGCGCCAATCCGGTCGATACCGAATTCTTCGACCAGCGCCGCACCAAAAAGGCCATCTTCACCGCCTTCGGCATGACCAAGCGGGCAGGGCGCTCCGCCGCCAATGATCCGGGCATCCAGGCCCTGCTCAATTGCGAGGCCGACGCCACCTGTTTCGTCGCCAAGGCCTGGGATCACCAGGTGACGGTGGCACTTGAGATATCGCTTGAGGAAAACCTCGCAAATCTGCGCGAAAGCGTCGCCGCTTCCGTCGCCGCCGGCAAGGAATCCCTGGTCGATTGCGAGCATTTCTTCGATGGCTTCAAGGCCAATCCCGATTATGCCCTGGCCTGCGTCAAGGCCGCTCTCGATGCCGGCGCCCGCTGGGTCGTGCTCTGCGACACCAATGGCGGCACCATGCCCAGCGAGGTGCGGGACATTGTCGGCAAGGTGCTGGCCGTTGCCCCCGGTGATCGCCTCGGCATCCATGCCCATGACGATACCGGCCAGGCCGTGGCCAATACGCTCGCCGCCGTGGAAGCCGGCGTCCGCCAGATCCAGGGCACGCTCAATGGCCTGGGCGAACGCTGCGGCAATGCCAACCTCGTGACGCTGATCCCCACCCTGCTGCTCAAGCCGCTCTATGCCGATCGCCTCGAGACCGGCATCGACCCGACCCGGCTGCAGCGCCTCACCCAGATTTCGCGCGCCTTCGATGATCGCCTCAACCGTGCCCCGACCCGCCAGTCGCCCTATGTCGGCGCGTCCGCCTTTGCTACCAAGGCCGGCATTCACGCCTCGGCCCTGCTCAAGGATTTCTCCACCTATGAGCATGTGCCGCCCGAAAGCGTCGGCAATGAGCGCGCCATCATGGTCAGCCAGCAGGCCGGCAAGTCCAACCTGCTGACGGCTCTGGCGCGCCACGGCATCGTGCTCGCCAAGGATGACCCGCGCCTCGAGCGCCTCCTGGCCACGGTCAAGGAGCGCGAATCGCGTGGCTATTCCTATGACGGAGCCGACGCCTCCTTTGCCCTTCTGGCCCATGAGGTGCTCGGCACCATGCCCAGCTACTTCACCGTCGAGAACTATCGCGCCAGCGTCGAGCGCCGCCACAATGCCCAGGGCGAGGAGATCAGTGTCACCGAGGCGGTGGTCAAGTTGCGCGTCGAGGGCGAGTTGCTGATGTCCGTTGCCGAGGGCAACGGCCCCATCAACGCCCTGGATCTGGCCCTGCGCAAGGACCTCGGCAAGTATTCGGGCCGCATCGAGGATCTCGAACTGGTCGACTTCAAGGTGCGTATCCTCGACGGCGGCACGGGCGCGGTCACCCGTGTATTGGTCGAAAGCCGCGATGGCAGCGGCGAGCGCTGGTATACGATCGGCGTTTCCCCCAACATCATTGATGCGTCCTTTGAAGCTCTGTATGAATCAATAACCTACAAGCTGCTGAAGACTGAAACGGCGCTGGGGACGACAGACAAAGTGGCTTAACCTGGCAGCCCGGTCACGGGTCAACTGCCACAACGGTCCTGGAGGACAAACTGGCCGAAACCGCTCCGAAAAAACCTCTTGCGCTCACTCTCGGGGCAGCGGCGGTTACTCTTGTCGTCATCATCGGCGTTCTGACGGGGCCCTCCCTCGTCTCCTGTTTCAGTTCCAGCGACGGCATGGGCCAGTGCCTGCGCGGCAAGATGACCGACGCCGGCATTCTGCCACCTGCCGGCCCTGTCGAGACCGTCACGGCCGATGCCCCGGCCACGCCGGCGCAGGAACCGGCTGCCGCAGTAGGTGAGCCGGCGCTCGATGTCACCCCGGCCGAAGATCTGGTCGCCGCTACCTTCAGCCTGTTGCGCGCCGAACCCGATGGTTCGGTCGTCATCGCCGGCAGCGGCACGCCGGGCAGCCAGGTCGAGATCTATTCCAACGATGTGCTGCTGGGCACTGCAACGGTCGAATCGAGTGGCGACTGGGTCTTTGTCCCCGACGCACCGATCCCGCCCGGCGGCACCGAGCTGACCCTGGCCGAAGCCGGCAAGACCGGCCGCGCCGCCCAGTCCTTTGTTGTCGTCATCAATGACGACAAGTCCAGCGAGCCGCTGGTTGTCGCCAGCACGCCCGGCGCCGCCAGCGAAGTGTTGCAGGGCATCGATCGCCCGGGCGCCGAGACCCCCACCCAGCTTGCCGCCGCCGATCCCGTGGCGCCCGCGGCCGCACCCGCTGCCACAACGCCTTCTCCCCCAGCGACCACCACGCAAGCTCCGCCCGCGACAGCCCCTGCTGCTGCAGCACCCGCTGCCGCCGCGACCACCCAGCCGGCCGCTCCCGCGCAACCCGCTGCATCGCCGCCAGCCGAGCCGGCCGCAACGCCGGAACCGGCACCGGCTCAGCCGGCCGCGACCGAGCCCGCGCCAGCAGCAGCACCCGCTCCGACTAGCAGCGACCCCGGCGCACCCGCGACGCCGGCTGCACCGGCGCCCGCAACGGAGCCGGCAGCAACCGCCGCAACGCCAGCCACCGCAGCAGCGCCCGCCACGGCACCCGCTGCCACCCCTTCGGCACCAGCCGCACCAGCTCCCGGTATTGCCGCCGTCGAGCCGGCGCCCGCTGCGCCAGCGGCTTCGGCACCAGCCGCCCCGGCCGCGCTCGGCAGCGTGCCGCCAACCATTGACGCCATCGAGATCGAGGACGATCGCACCTTCTTCGCCGGCGCAGGGCCGGAAGGCGCCACCATGCGTCTCTATGTCGATGACAGCTTCATCGCCGATGCTCTGGTCAGCGCCGGGCGCTGGCTCGTCGAGGCCGGCAATGTGCTGACCAAGCCCCAGCAACGCGTGCGCATCGACATGCTGCAGGCCGATAGTGCCGAGGTCGCCGCCCGCGCCGAGGTGGACTTTGTGGTCGAGCTGCCGGCAACCGACACGCCGGCCACTGCAGTGGCTCAGGCCCCCGCCGCGCCGGCACCGGCAACGGATCCGTCGCCCGCCGCGGATGCCGCTCCTGCTGCGGCGGCAGAGCCGGCAGCCACAGCGCCGACTGCTTCCGAACCGGCCGCGACCGAGCCCGTATCCGCGGAGCCAGCCGCCGTCGATCCGGCACCGGCCGCGGTTGCCGTCGCGCCAGCGCCGGCCGTTGCGCCCGCTGCCGAGCCCGCTGTCCCGACCTTGGTCGGCGTCTCCATTGGCGGTCCCAATGCCGAGCGCTTTGCCGCTGGAAAGGCCGTCATTCGCCGCGGCGACAATCTCTGGACCATCGCCCGGCGCGTATATGGCGAGGGCATCAGATACACCACGATCTACCAGGCCAATACCGGCCAGATCCGCGATCCGGACCGTATCTATCCCGGCCAGGTGTTCGAACTGCCCAACTAAATGCGCACAAAGTGGCCCGCCCTTCGGCGGGCCATTGATTATTTGCGTGTCAGCCCCCATTTTATCGTTAAATGACGATCAACACTGGCAGGACCATGCACGACGACGATATTGCCACCATCATGCGAGCGATGGGCCATCCGGTACGGCTCAATATCCTGCGCATCCTGGCCAAGCAGGAGCGCGGCGAATGCTGCTGCGCCGACGTGACCGACGAATTGACCCTCGCCCAATCCACCGTCTCCCAGCACATCAAGGTGCTGCTGGATGCGGGCCTCATCGAGCGCAAGCCCCGCGGCACGCGCAATTGCTACATCGTCCAGCATGACCGGCTGGCAGCGCTCGGCGCCGCCTATTCCGGCATGATTGCGGGCTTCAGTCCCGCTCCATCCAAACTGGAAGCGGAACCCGCCTGATGTCGTCTGACAGCGCTGATAGCAAGCCGTCCGTTAGCGCGGACGAAGGCTCATTGCTCTCTACAATGAAGAACCTGTGGGCCTATATGTGGCCGGCAGATCGCCCCGACTTGCGCCTGCGCGTAGTCCTGGCCATCGGCGCCCTGCTGCTCAGCAAGGTCGCCACCACGCTTGTTCCCTTTGCCTACAAGGGCATTATCGACAGCCTTGATGGCTCGGCGCCCGATAGCGCCGTGATCCTCGGCCTCGCCGTGCCCATCGTGCTCGTCATCGCCTATACGCTGGGCAACGTCATCGATGCCGGTTTCCAGCAGTTGCGCGACGTGCTGTTCGCCAGCGTCGGCCAGCATGCCGTGCGCAAGCTGGCGCTGCAGACCTTCCATCATCTGCATCGCCTGTCGCTGCGCTTCCATCTGGCGCGCCGCACTGGCGGGCTCAGCCGCGTCATCGAGCGCGGCACCAAGGGCATCGAAACGGTGGTGCGTTTTGCGATGCTCAACATCGCCCCCACCATTGTCGAATTCATCGTCACTGCCATCATCTTCGTCTGGCTGTTCGGCATCAGCTATCTTGGCGTGCTGGTGGTGATGATCTGGGCCTATCTCTATTTCACCATCAAGGCATCGAACTGGCGCATCGGCATTCGCCGCGCCATGAACGATTCCGATACCGATGCCAACGGCAAGGCCATCGACAGCCTGCTCAACTACGAGACGGTGAAATACTTCGCCAACGAGAAGATGGAGGCCGCCCGCTACGACGTCTCCATGGCCGGCTATGAGCGCTCGGCCATCCGCATCTGGACCTCGCTGGGCTTTCTCAACTTTGGCCAGGCGGTCATTTTCTATACCGGCTTCCTGATCATCGCCGTCATGTCGATCGTCGGGGTCATGAATGGCACGCTGACACTGGGCGATTTCGTCCTGCTCAACACCTTCCTGATGCAGATCTACCGCCCGCTCAACTTTATCGGCTTCGTCTATCGCGAGCTGCGCCAGGGCCTCACCGATATCGAGGCGATGTTCAAGCTGCTCGACCAGTCTCCCGAAGTCGAGGACGCACCCGACGCCAAGCCCCTTACCATTACCGGCCCGGTCATCCGCTTCGACAACGTCACCTTCCACTACGATCCCGATCGCCCCATCCTCAAGGGCGTCAGCTTCGAGGTCCCCGCCGGCAAGACGGTCGCCATCGTCGGCCCGACCGGCGCCGGCAAGTCCACCATCTCCCGGCTGCTCTACCGCTTCTACGATGTCACCGGCGGCTCGATCACCATTGACGGGCAGGATCTGCGCAAGGTGACGCAGGAGAGCCTGCGTTCAGCCATTGGCATGGTTCCGCAGGATACGGTGCTGTTCAACGATACCATCGGCTACAACATCGAATATGGCCGCCCCGGCGCCAGCGCCGAGGATGTCCGGGCCGCCGCCGCCATGGCCCAGGTCGGCCCCTTCATCGAAACCCTGCCCAAGGGCTACGAGACGCCTGTCGGCGAGCGGGGTCTCAAGCTCTCCGGTGGTGAAAAGCAGCGCGTTGCCATTGCCCGCACCATCCTCAAGGCCCCGTCCATCCTCATTCTCGATGAGGCAACGTCGGCGCTCGACACCAAGACCGAGCGCGACATCCAGTCCGCTCTCGATGTGGTCTCGAAAAACCGCACCACCGTCGTTATCGCCCACCGTCTCTCCACCGTGGTCAATGCCGATGAGATCCTGGTGCTGCGCGATGGCGCCATTGCCGAGCGCGGCAATCATGCAGCCCTGCTGCAGCAGGATGGCCTCTATGCCCAGATGTGGAATCGCCAGCGCGAGGCCACCGAGGCCGAGGAACAGCTGCTGCGTACCGCCAACGACCCCGAAGGCTTCGTCAAGCGCGGCGTCCCCGCAGCCGAATAGCTGGCCGCTCAGGCGGCCAGAACCATCTCGCTCTCCGTCGCGGCCATCACCGACGCCGGATCACGGCCGAGCTGGCCGAAAGCGCGGATCGTCGGGCCCTGCTGCATGGCAAGAACAACCTCGAGGACATGCACGCCGCTCAGCGGTCCCGAAACGCCACGCTTGCGCAGCGCTGCCAGTCCCTTAAGCAAAGCTTCCCCAGACGGCGCCGCATTGTAGAGCTCATTGGGCCGGGGCAGGGGCGGCACGTCGCGTTCCGAACCGGCAATGACCGCCTCACTCACGCCGGCCCGGCGCAGGTCGGCGCGATGCTGCTCCCGCAGCGCCTCGGCAAAGGCCTCGCGGCTGATGCCAAGCTTGCGGAACACCCGCATTGCCGATCCATCCGGCAGCTCCAGCGCCGCCAGCACGAAATGCTCGGCGCCGGGCACCTTTTGCTGCGCCGCATTGGCAATCCGTTCCGCCGCCTCGCACAGCGTCTTGATGGTGCCCATGTCCTTGAAGTTCTGCTTCAGCCTGCCAAACATAGCGGGTCTCCTTAAATGTCTATCGTCGGCACGATGCCGGCAAGCCGCTTGTGCGCCGCCTGCTTGCTGACACCCAGCGCCTGCGCAATGCGGGCCCAGGACCAGCCCTGCGCCAGCGCCTCGGCCACCGCCTTGCGTTCCAGTCGATCCGCCATCAGCCGCAGGGCTACCACGCTGGCCAGCGCCTGCTCGGGATCATCGGTATTGCTGGGATATGGGATCTCGGTCATGCGTCAACAATAGTTGACGCCTGGTATTGTGTCAACAAATGTTGACGGGTGCCATGTGCTGTCCCGACAGGCCGAATTGGCTATTCTGTCCGCATGACCCAGCCAGAGATTCGTCTTGTCGCCGCCGGACCCGGACAGAAGCCGATCATCGCCAACCTGATCCAGCTCTATCTCTACGACATGACCGAGACCATGCCGTTCCCGGTCGGCGCCGACGGCCGCTTCGACTATGATTTCCTTGAGCGCTTCTGGCGCTTCCCCTACCTGATCCATGCCGGCGACGAGATCGCCGGCTTCGCCCTTGTCATTGACGAATGTCCGCTGACCGGCACGAAGCCCTGCTGGTTCATGGCCGAGTTCTTTATTCTCAAGGCCTATCGGCGGCGCGGGGCAGGGCAGGCTGCGGTTGCTGCAGCAATGCGGGAGCATCCGGGCAACTGGCACATTGCCGTGCCCCAGGCAAACGCGCCCGCCGGCGCCTTCTGGGATAACACTCTGGCGCCTTACGCTCCCCGCTCACGGGATATCACCTTTGAGGGCGACGAGTGGCGGCTCCACGCGTTTACTGCCTAGGCTCTGTGCAACGGGCGGCTGCCAAATCCGGAAGAGCGCCCCAACAAAAAAGGCCCGCATCGCTGCGGGCCTCTTCTCATTCCGGATCGCCTACTCGGCAGCTTCGGGTCGGCTGACCACGGTCACGCCGTTCTTTTCCTTTTCCACCAGTCCCGCATCGGGGCTGACAATATAGCGCTTGCTGCCGTCGGCATCAGCGGGGATTTCCACCGCCATGCCGTCAAAGCCCGCAGGTGCTGCCGCCACCGTCCCGCCGCGGCCGGTAGCGAACTGGGCAAGCCGCACGAACTGGTGGCCGACCCACTTGATCTGCCCGCCCAGCACGGTCGGCGCCACCACCATGACTGGCACCATGACCAGCGTCAGCGCGGTGGAGACGAACAGGCCCGACACCAGCGCGGCGCTGAGATGGATGAACCACGAGCCGGCAATGCCGCCCACCACGATTTCGCGGCGGATGAAGTCGAACTCGACATTCAGCGCCATCGGGATCACGCCCAGCGACGTCACCGTGGCGGTCAGCAGCACCGGACGAACGCGCTGGCTGATGGTGATCAGCATCGCCTTGACCGGGTCGACATGCTCGTCGCGGTGATAGTGGTTGTAGGTGTCGATCAGCACGATGCCGTTCTTCACCACGATGCCGGCCAGCGCCACGATGCCCAGGCCCGTCATGATCGCCGAGAAGCTCATCCCGGTGACCACCATGCCCAGCAGGACGCCGGCAATCGACATCAGCACGGTCATCAGCGTCACGATCACCTGATAGAAGCTGTTATATTCGATCAGCAGGATCATGGCGATCAGCGCCAGGGCCGCGAACAGCGCCGAGATGATGAAGGCATTGGTGTCATCGACCTGCTCGGCCGCACCGCCATAGACGATCTCGACACTGGCCGGCCATTCCTGGGTCGCCTGCCATGCCTTGATCTGTTCGATCTTGGCATCGGAGGTTACCGCTTCGCCGGCCGCGTTGGTCGGGCTCAGGTTGGCGGCCACGCTCATCGCATAGACGCCATTGCGGCGCGAGATATTGGCCACCTTGGGCACGGCGGTGCGCTCGATGAAGTTCGAGACGGGAACCAGGCCCTGGGCGGTCACGATGCGCAGGCTGTCGAGCGCGTCGAAGGTGCGCTCGTCTTCCGGCAGGCGAACGCGGATGTCGAGCTCGTCGCCGCCATCGTCCGGCCGGTAGCTGCCAAGCTTTACGCCCGACGTCACAAGCTGCACATAGGGGCTCAGCTCGCGCACGCCGATGCCATACTTGGCCGCGGCCTCGCGATCGATAGTGATCTGCCAGTCGATGCCCGGGGCAGGGCGCCCGTCCTCGATGTCGATCGTGTCGCCCAGCTCGTTCTCGATATAGTCGCGCAGCTTGGCCACCGCCGGAGCGATGTCGTCATAGATCGTGCCTTCGACGCGAAGGTTGATCGCCTTGCCGGCCGGTGGGCCGTTTTCCTGCGCGGCGATCTGGACGTCGAGGCCGGAAATATGGGCCACCCGGTCGCGGATGTCCTGGAAGATTTCGGCGGCCTTGACGCGCTCGTTATAGGGCAGCAGCTGCAGGTTGAACGAGCCGATCGTGTCCGGCGGACCGCCCGAGCTCATCGCATCGCCACCGCCACCAAAGCTCATGATGACGTCCTGGATGCCTTCGACCTGCAGGATTTCGTTTTCGACCTCGACCAGCATGTCGCGGATCTCGATCGGCGAATAATTGCCGCGCGTGATCACATTGACCGTGCCGAATTCGGGCTCCGATGCCGGGAAGGCCTCGGTACCGGTGGGGTTCATGATATAGGCGGCAAACATCAGCACCACCAATCCGAACCCGACGCCTAGTGTCAGGATCGGTTGCTGGATCAGGTGCTGCATGGTCCGCACATAGACGCCGGTCACCCCGCCGACCTTCTTGGGGTCGAACTTGTCGGCATACATCACCACGTCGGCTGCTTCCTTGGCCTTGGGGTCCACATGGGTGGAGGCGATGAAGGCGCCGATGATCGGCATGAAGATGAGCGCGGAGACGAGCGAAGCGATCATGACCACGATCACGATGATCGGCAGGTAGCTCATGAACTTGCCGATAATGCCCGGCCAGAACAGCAGCGGAATGAATGCACCCAGCGTCGTGAAGGTCGCCGCAACCACCGGCACGAACATCTTGCGCGCCGCCAGGATGAAAGCTTCCTTCTTGGAAACGCCCTCCATCAGCTTACGCTCGGCATATTCGACCACCACGATGGGGTCGTCCACCAGCACGCCCACCGCGATCACTAGGCCGAACATGATCATCATGTTGATGGTCATGCCCATCATCTGCACGACGAGGAAAGCGATCATGAACGAGATCGGGATCGACATGCCGATCATGATGGCCGGGCGGACGCCCAGCGTCGCGATACAGGTGATCAGCACCAGCGCCACGGCGGTCATCACCGCGGCCTCCAGCGACCGGAACAGCCCCTTGGTGGAGTCGGCCTGGTCGATCAGGAACGAGGTTTCGATGCCCTGCGGCCAGTTGGCGGTGAACTCTTCGGTCACGCGCCGCACGTCGTCGGAAATGGTGATGACGTTGGTGCCCAGCTTCTTGATCACGCCCAGCGTGATGGCCGGCTGGCCGTTCACATGGGCATACTGGGTCGCATCTTCGAACGTACGGGTAATGCTGGCGACATCGCCAAACGTCACCACCGTGTCGCCCGAGGTCTTGAGCGGCAGCGTGAACACGTCCTGCGCATTCTTGATCAGGCCCGGCACTTCGACGTTGAACGAGCCCTGGCCGCTGTCCAACGTGCCGCCGGCAACCACCATATTGTTGCGGGCGAGGGCATCGAACAGCTGCGCGGCGGTCAGGTCATAGGCTTCGAGCCGCTCGAGGTCGATGGTGATCTCGAGCACTTCGTCGCGCGATCCGCTGAGGGTCACGCTCTGCACGTCGCCCATGGCCTCCAATTCGTTCTGCAGGTCCTTGGCGCGGTTCACCAGCTCACGCTCCGGCACCGAGCCATAGACGGCCACCGAAATGGTCGGCATGTCAGTGAAGGAGATTTCCGTCACCGTCGGCTCGTTGGCATCGTCGGGCAATTCCGACGTCACGCCGTCCATCGCCGCCCGGATATCGGAGAGAGCGGTGTCCTTGTCGGCATTGACGTTGAATTCGAGGAACACCGAGGCGTGTCCCGTCGTTGAGGTGGAGGTATAGTTCTCCAGCCCGTCGATTTCCTTGATCCGGTCCTCGATCGGCTTGGCCAGCAACTGTTCGGCGTCACGTGGCGACACCCCGGTCTGGCTGACCGAGATGTAGAAGTAGGGAATATCGATTGCCGGGAAGCTTTCCTTCGGCAGCGAATTGTAGGCTGCAAAGCCCGCGCCCAGCAGCAGCACCATGACGGTCAGAACGACGCGCGGCATCCTCAGGATGCGTTCGATGAGGTCCAGCATGGCTTCAGCTCGCGGTTACGGAATTGGCTTTGGCGGCGACATTGGTTGCCTCGACAGCCTGACCGTCGACGACATATTCCTGGCCGACGGTGATGATGTCGACCGATGGCGGCAGGCCGAGCACCCACACGCCTTCGCGCGTGTCGCTGGCGATGGTAACGGGGAGGAATTTCACCGTGCCATCGACAACGCTGCTGACCCCCAGCACGCCATCATCGCTCAGCGTCAGGACAGATTGTGGCAGTAGGTGCGCGGGAGCCGTGCCCATGGTGACGGTGGCGGTGGCGGTGATGCCGTCGCGAATGGACCCATCAGGGTTGGGCAGCTCGATTTCCACGGGGAAGGAGCGGGTGGCCGCATCGGCCGTGGCCGAGATATAGGTCACTTTGCCTTCCACCTGCTGATCGGTGATGGTCTTGACGTTGGCGGCAAGGCCCAGCTTGGCAAGTCCGATCCGGGCTTCCGGCACCTGGCCGATAAACACCATCGGGTCGAGCTGCACGATGGTCGCGCAGGGCTGGCCCATCGCAAGCATCGCGCCGGCCACGGCCAGCGGGTCCTGCACGACGCCGGCCACCTTGGCGTGGATGACGGTGCGGTCGAGTTCAGCCTGCGCATTGTCGAGCGCAGCCTGGGCGGCGCTGACAGAGGCCTTTGCAGCGCTCAGCGCAACTTCCAGCTGGCGGGCGGTGTTCGGCGCCGCCAGCCCCTTGGCCCGCAGTTCGGCATTGGTGTCGAAGTCCGACTGGGCCTGCGCCAGACCGGCATTGGCCTGCTCGATGCCGGCCTTGGCCTGCGCCACCGCAGCGGCGCGCGTGCCCTGGTCGAGCGTGCAGAGCAGGTCGCCCACGGCCACCTTCTGTCCCTTGCTCACATGCACGTCGTCCACGATGCCGGCCGTCTCGGCCACAGCGCCCACAGAGGCCTTGGCCTGCGTGCGACCGCGCAGCGGCACTTCGATGCTCCAGGGCTGCGCGACATAGGTCGAGGTGCGCACCGACTGCAGCGCGGTGCTGCCACCGCTTTCCAGCTCGTTGCGCCGGGCAATGGTCAGGTGCGGATCGACAGCATGTTCGGTGGAATGCTGGGCCAGGACGCCCGCATCTTCCAGCTGGGTCGCGAGGGGCCCATGTTCTTCGCCCTCGATCACCGAGATGAGCGGACGCTCACCATTGCCGGGTCCGTTGCCGCCCATGACCAGCGTTCCGGTGACAAACCATGCCCCCGCCACGACCAGGATCAGAAACGCAACGCCGTAGGAATACAGTGCACGCATTGAGAAATCGCCCCTTTACTCAGCCGCGTCTTTCTTTGGCTCGGCTCGCGCTAATGTGATCAGTTCGTGCATATGGGAGCGCAGATGCTGTTCCGCAACCTCCATTATCGCACGTCCGTAATTGATGACCCATGTATCCGCTGCATTGCTGCCGCGTTCTTCAAAGGCTTCTTCTAGCTTGCGGTGACCATCTATGGTCCTCTGCAAGAATTCGTTGGCCCGCGTCTCTACAAGGTCGCGCGGCAGGATATGTGCGAAGCGGGCAAACAGCAGGAATGGGCTGCGGAACACGTCGTCACCCAGGGGTGCGCCAAGTTCCTCGGCAAAGGCATTCCGGCCCGCCTCGGTGATGGAATAGACTTTCTTGGCCGGCTTGCCGGCCTGCTGCTCGGTGCGGCTGGTGACGAGCTTTTCGTCTTCCAGCTTGGCGAGCGCGGGGTAGATGGAGCCGAAGCTCGCTTCCACGAAGTACGAGCATTCGCCTTCAACGCAAAGCCGCCGGATTTCATATCCGGTTGCTTCCCCCTCATAGAGGATGGACAGGCAGAGAGTTCTGACATTCATGCGCTTGTTCCGACGACCTATGCTGGGCCGATATATGCCGGTTCTTTATATCCACGGCGAGAATAGCGCAAGTTGTGACAACTACCTGATCAGGCAGACCAGTTAAGATCAGATTGCATGGCTGCTGTTCAGGCCAGCAGGCGCGTCATTTCCGCGGCGGCTTGGCGGGCCAGCGCCTCGCTCGAGGCGGCGACGAAATAGGGATTGAGGAATGCCAGGTCGTGCTTGCCATAGCGCATGCGCGCTCCATCCAGCGTCACCACGGCGCCGCCTGCTGCTTCCAGCACCGCCTGTCCCGCCGCAGTGTCCCATTCGCAGGTTGGCGTGAACCGCGGGTAGAGCTGGGCGTCGCCGCGGGCCAGCAGGCAGAATTTCAGCGATGATCCCACCGAGACATCGGCCTCGACATCGAGGGTCTCGCACAGCGCCGCCAGCGCGGCATGCCCGTGCGAACGGCTCGCCACGATGCGCGGCCGGCTGGCCGAAGCAACCGCCATGCGTTGGCGCTCCGTCGCTATGCCATCCTGCGTACTGCAGAACCAGGCGCCCGACGCATCGCCGATAAAGGTCTCGCCCGTTGCGGGCGCCAGCACCACGCCCAGCACCGGCACGCCATGCTCCACCAGCGCAATATTCACCGTGAACTCGCCGTTGCGCTTGATGAATTCCTTGGTGCCATCCAGCGGGTCGACCACGAAATAGCGCTCGCCCAGCGTCGGGATGATTCCGGCGGCAACGCTTTCTTCGCCCAGCACGGGAATGCCTGTTGGCCTGAGATAGTCGAGGATCACGGCCTCGGCCGCCGCATCGGCCTCGGTCACCGGCGAGCCATCCGCCTTGGTGACGGCGGTGATCGGCCGCGCATAAACCGCCATGATCAGCCGGGAAGCGGCAATCGCCGCATCGAGGACCAGCGTGGTGAGACTTTGATCGGTGGGCGCTTGCATCGTCACGGCCATGGTCAGCGACCAATCTCGACATCGAGCCCGAGATCGAGCGGCGGCGCCGCCATGGTGATCTGGCTAGTGGAGATATAGTCCACGCCCGTTTCGCCGATCGAGCGCACCCGATCCAGCTTCACCCCGCCCGAGGCTTCCAGCTTGGCGCGGCCGGCATTGATGGCCACGGCCTGCCGCAGCAGGTCATTGTCCATATTGTCGAGCAGCACCACGCGCGCCCCCGCAGCCAGCGCTTCTTCCAGCTCGGCAAGGTTTTGCACCTCGATCTCGATGGCCACCAGATGACCGGCAAAGGCCTCCGCCGCCCGGTAGGCCGCGGTCACGCTGCCCGCCACGGCGATATGGTTGTCCTTGATCAGGATGGCGTCGCTCAGGCTGTAGCGATGGTTGGCGCCGCCGCCACAGCGCACCGCATATTTCTGGAAGGCCCGCATGCCCGGCGTCGTCTTGCGCGTGTCGCAGATTTGCGCGCCGGTCCCCTCCACCGCATCGGCATAAAGCCGCGTCAGCGTGGCTATGCCGCTCATATGGTTCAGGAAATTCAGCGCCACGCGTTCGCCCGACATCACCAGCCGGGCAGGGCCGCTGACCGTTGCCACGAGATCCCCCGCCGCCACCCGGTCGCCATCGGCCACCTTGGCCGCGAAGGTCACGCCGTCGCCCACGAGGCGAAACGCCGCCGCCGCCAGGTCCAGCCCGGCAATGACACCCGCTTCGCGCGTGGAAAGGCTTGCCGTCGCGAGCGCGTCAGGCGCCAGCGTCGCCTGGCTGGTCAGGTCGCCGGCCAGCCCCAGATCCTCTTCCAGCGCAGCGGCAACCGCGCGCTCGACCAGGAGGCGCGGCAATTGGGCGGGCAGGCGGTCGGGACGCGACATGGCTTTTGGTCTCTCAATAAGCCGCGCTGATGTACGCGCGCCCCGCGCCGCTGGCAACAGTCAGCCTAGTGCCCGCGCTTGACCGTGTGGTCCGCCTCGATGATCGCCTTGGTGAGGCTTCCGGTCGCCGGATAGAGCGGAATGAGGCAGGCCTGCAGCGCGTGATAGATATCCGGCTTGCCCACGAACAGCCGCGAGGTCGGCGTCAGGTCTTCCTTGAGCTCGCTGAGCCAGCCGCCGCGCTTATGGTCGATCACGTGGTTCTCGGCATAGTCCCAGAGCTTGCGATACCAGATCTGGAAATAATCATGCGTCGTGTCATAGGCCGAAATATAGGCCGCGGCGCCAATCGCCTCGCTTACCGGCCACCACAGCTTCTCGCGCATGATCGGCTTGTTGTCCCAGTCCAGCGTATAGAAGAACCCGCCATGGGTCTGGTCCCAGCCCAGCTCGACCGACTGGCGGAACAGCTCGCGCGCCGCTCCGGTCATCCACGACAGGCGCTTCTCGCCCAGCACCCACAGCTGGTACAGCAGCCGCGACCATTCCAGCCAATGCCCCGGCGTTGCGCCCGATGGGCGGAACATTTCCGAACCCTGGTAATTCTTGTCGAGCACCCAGTTCTCGTCGAAATGCTCGGCCACCCGGTGCCCCAGCGGCACCGCATGCTTGGCGATGATCAGCTCGGCAATGCGCTCGGCCTTGGTGAGATAGGCCTTGTCGCCCGTCGCCTCGAACGCCGCCATCAGTGCCTCGGTCAGATGCATGTTCGAGTTCTGCCCGCGATAGCGGGTCGCGCCCGACCAGTCATTGGCAAATTCCTCGCGCACCGCGCCGACCTTGTCGTCCCAGAACCGGCGCTCGATCACTTCGGTGACGTCCGCCAGCATCCTGTCGGCCAGCGGATGCCCCAGCAGCTTGGCGCTCGATGCTGCCAGCATGACGAAGGCATGCCCATAGGCCTGCTTGCTGGCATCCTTGGGTCCATTGTCGTCCAGCGACCAGACATAGCCGCCATGGCGCTGGTCGCGATGCTGTTCCCAGAGATAGCGCATGCCGTGGTCGACGATCTCGTCCGATCCTGGCCGGCCGATCAGGCTGCCAATGGTGAAGCAGTGCACCATGCGCGCCGTGCCGTGGATCTGCCGCGTCGAATTGGCGGCGTCGATCGGCGAGCCATCGTCATTGAGCTCGAAGAACCCGCCCTTGCGATTGATCGACGGCGCCTGGAAGAAGTCGAACAGGTTATTGGCCTGCCGCATCAGATACTGCCGGTGAAACGGCCGGTTCGGCCATGGGCTCGAATTGGTCTGGGACAGTGTCGTCTGCGCGTCGGTCATGATGGCTCCTCATCTGGCCAGAGCTATACCCAGACAAAAAGAACGTTGCAATTCTTCCGACCAGAAGCTCTGTGCAAACCCCAAGGCCGATGCTCATCGTCTCCCTCCCCCTTGTGGGGAGGGATCAAGGGTGGGGGTGGTTTGGGCAGGAAGGCGCGATTGGGAGCGGACTGAGTGCGGGCAACCTACCCCTTGGCGTACCACGCCTCGACCCGCGCCACTTCCTCCGCCGAGCCCAGGATCACCGGCACCCGCTGGTGGATCGCGGTCGGCAGCACATCGAGCAGCCGTTCCCGCCCGGTCGTCGCCTTGCCACCCGCCGCCTCGACCAGGAATGCCATCGGGTTGGCCTCGTAGAGCAGCCGCAGCCGCCCGCCCTTGCTGACCGTCTCGCTGTCCAGCGGATAGAGAAAGATGCCGCCGCGCATCAGGATGCGGTGCACGTCGGCCACCATCGAGCCCACCCAGCGCATATTGTGCCGCTTGCCCGACGCCCCGGTTTCCCCAGCCACATTCTCGGCCACATAGCCCTTGGTGGCGTCATCCCAGAAGCGCTCGCGCGCCGTGTTGATCGCATATTCGGCCGAGGCCTGGGGCACCTGCACATCGCCATCGGTCAGCACATAACGCCCGTCGGCATCGAGCGTGAACACCACCACGCCCGGGCCAAAACTCAGCACCAGGCTCGTCGCCGGACCATAGGCGACATAGCCCGCTGCCAGCTGCGCAGTCCCCTTCTGCAGCAGGCCTCCCGCGGCATCCAGAATGGCAAAAATCGTGCCCACGGTGACGTTTACGTCGAGATTTGAAGACCCGTCCAGCGGATCGGTCGCCACCACATAGCGCCCCTGATTCTGCAGCTGAAGTGGTTCATCCAGCTCTTCCGACACCAGAATCGAAACCTGCGGATTCTGCTCCAGGTATTTGACGACAATGTCGTTTGAGATGATGTCGAGCTGCTTCTGCTCCTCGCCCTGCACGTTGACACGCCCGACCAGCCCCACCTGTCCGGCAACCTGCGCCGTCCGCAGGATCGCCGCGATATCGACGCTGGCAGCGGCCATGCTGGCCACCACCGAGGCAAGGCCGCTGTCGACGGATTGAACGGCAAGCCATTCGGCAAGAGTGGTCATCGTGGGCTCCATGGCATCATCAGGGCAGGGGCCTTCACTCTCCCAGAGTGAGGGCCCGAGACAAGGCAGACTTTCGGATGGGCGTCACACCTCGCGCGCCAGATCAGCCAGAAGGCCCGCCGCCACCGACAGCCGCGATACGGTGAGTTCGCCCTGCGTCAGCTCGGCCACCGCCGCGGCGGTACGCGTGATCCCCGCCTTCTGCTGCGCCGACCAGCCCGCCAGCCCGCCTTCGGCCTTGAGCACATCGGCCGTCAGGTCGCGCTGGGCACGCATCAGGTTGGCCAGGGCCCGGTCCAGCGCCATGCGGTCGAACCGGTCGTTGAGCGCGATGGCCCGTCCCTGCTCGATCACCGGCCACAGCCGGAACGCCGCGAACACCCCGAAAAACGCCGCTGCGCCGTCCGCCACCGGCACGCCCGCCCGCTCGCTCACCAGCACGATGTCGCTGGCATAGCTCAGCACCGGCAATTCCGCGATGGCCCGCGCCGTGGCCTCCGGCACGTCCTGCGCCACCAATTGCGCAGTCCTCGTCGCAATGCTCTCCGCCAGCGAGGCGGGCAGGGTCGTCCCCAGCATGTCCCGCAGCGCCGCGACGCCCGCGCCATGCCGCGCAACCAGCCCGGCCAGGCCCTGCGTCACATCCGCATTGCGCAGGAACCACAGGCTCTCCTGCCGCAGCAGGTCCATCACCGCGCCATAGAGCCCCAGCTGCACATCGCCCGCCACCACGCCATCCAGCGCGTCGATGGAGGCATTGAGCGCCGTCAGCCCATAGGCGTCGCGCGTCCCGGCATAGGCCAGCGCCACCTCGCCCGGGCTGGCGCTGGTCGCCGCCCGCAATTCGCTGACAAAGGCCGGCCCGCCCCGGTTGATCATGGCATTGGCCAACACCGTCGCGATCACTTCGCGCTTCAGCCGGTGCTGGGCTACCGCGTCCGGATAGGCGCCATGCAGCGTCTCGGGGAAATAGCGGTACAGCTCCCCCGCCAGGTACGCGTCGTCGATCGAAACGCCTTCCAGCAGGTCCGCATAAAGCGTCAGCTTGGCATAGGCCAGGATCACCGCCAGCTCCGGCCGCACCAGCCCCTTGCCCGCCAGCGCCCGCGCATCCATCACCGCATCCGACGGCAGGAACTCCACCGCCCGGTCCAGCAATCCGCGCGCCTCCAGCCGCTCGATCAGCTCGCGATGGTCGGGCAGTTCGCCCGTGCCCGCCCGCTCCGCCAGCGACAGCGCCAGCCCCTGCAGGTAGTTGTTGCGCAGGCAAAGCGCCGCCACTTCGTCGGTCATGGTCACGAGAAACGCATTGCGCTCCGCAAGGCCGAGCGAACCATTGGCCAAGAGCGGCGCCAGCGCGATCTTGATATTGACCTCGAGATCGCTCGAATTGACGCCCGCCGAATTGTCGATGGCGTCGGTATTGATCCGCCCGCCCTTGAGCGCATATTCGACGCGCCCGCGCTGGGTCACGCCCAGATTGGCCCCTTCGCCGACCACCTTGGCCCGCAGGTCATTGCCGGTGATGCGGATGCCGTCATTGGCCCGGTCGCCCACCTCGGCATCAGTCTCGGCGCTGCTCCGCACATAGGTGCCGATCCCGCCAAACCACAGCAGGTCCACCTCCGCCTTGAGAATGGCCGACATCACCTCGCCCGGCGTTGCCTGGCTGGCCACCAGGCCCAGCGCCGTCTGCATTTCCGCCGTCAGCGGGATGGATTTGAGGCTGCGCGGAAACACGCCGCCACCGGTCGAAATCAGCCCCTTGTCATAGTCCTGCCAGCTCGAGCGGGGCAGGGCGAACAGCCGCTGCCGCTCGGCAAAGCTGGTCGCCGGGTCGGGATTGGGGTCGATGAAGATGTCGCGATGGTCGAACGCCGCCACCAGCCGGATGGCCGGCGACAGCAGCATGCCATTGCCGAACACGTCGCCGCTCATGTCGCCCACGCCGGCCACCGTAAACGGCTCGCGCTGGATGTCGCGGTTCATCTCGCGGAAATGCCGCTTCACCGTTTCCCAGCCGCCACGCGCCGTAATGCCCATTTCCTTGTGGTCGTAGCCGGCCGAGCCGCCCGAGGCGAAGGCATCGCCCAGCCAGAAGCCGCGTCCTGTGGCAATGGCATTGGCCGTGTCCGAAAAGCTCGCCGTGCCCTTGTCCGCCGCCACCACGAGATAGGGGTCGTTCCCGTCCCGCCGCACCACATCCTGCGGCGGCACCACGGCGCCCTCGACCAGGTTGTCGGTCACATCGAGCAGCGCCCCGATAAAGATCGAATAGGCCGCCACGCCCTCGGCCTGGAACGCCTCGCGCGCCATGCCGGGCACCAGCCGCTTGGGCACGAAGCCGCCCTTGGCGCCCACCGGCACGATCACCGCATTCTTTACCTGCTGCGCTTTGACCAGGCCCAGCACTTCGGTGCGGAAGTCCTCCGGCCGGTCCGACCAGCGGATGCCGCCGCGCGCAATGGCGCCAAAGCGCAGATGCACGCCCTCGACACGCGGCGAATAGACCGAGATTTCGCGATAGGGCCGCGGCGCCGCCATGCCCTCGACCAGCCCGCTGTTGAACTTGATCGCCAGTGCCGGCATCCTTTTGCCCTGCGCGTCGCGCTGGAAGGCATTGGTGCGCACCGATGCCTCCACCAGGTTGACGAAGCGGCGCACGATCGTGTCCTCGTCGAGCGAGGCCATGGCATCCAGCGCCGCCGAAATGCGCTGCCGCGCCGCCTCGGCGCTGACCTCGCGGTCCTGCTGCCGCGGGTCGTGCAGGGCGTTGAACAGGCCCACCAGCCCTGTCGCCGCCTCGGTCTGCTTCACCAGCACATTGGCGATATAGCGCTGCGAATAGGAGGTCCCGATCTGTCGCAGATAGCGCGACAACGCCCGCAGCAATGCCGCATCGGTCCAGCCCAGCGCGGTTCGTGTCACCAGCGCATTGAGCTGGTCGCTCTCTGCCAGCCCGTCCCACACCGCAAGCAGTCCCTCTTCCACCGCCGGCCCTCGGGCCGCAACGTCGAAGGCTCCGCCATCGGCTGGCTCCAGCACCATGTCGTGCAGATACCGCTCCACGCCGTCGCGTGGCACGATTGTATAGGTGCGCTCGTCGATCACCCGGAAGCCGAAGGCCTCCAGCATGGGGACGCGGTCGCTCAGCGGAATGGCGCTGCCGCGGTGGTAGAATTTGAGCCCCAGTGAGCCGTCGGTGCCCTCGCGTGTCTTGAGGCGGATCGCCACGCCCGAGCCATCGCCCAGCCCGCGCATGACGTCGATGTCGGCCAGCGCATCGGCCGCCGAATGGCGCGACTGATAGGCTGCAGAAAAGGCCCCGCGATAGTCGCTGATGATCGCGGGGTCGCTTGCCGTCGCGGCCAGCACGTCGCCGAAATTGGAGGTCAGCGCATCGACGCGCGCCTCCAGCTCGCTTCGGCTCGGCTGCGGCGTCGGCCCCGAGACCCGGCCGATGATCACATGCAGCCGCACCAGCTCGCCTTCAGGGAAATGCGGATAATAGGCCGAAACCCGCCCGTCATAGACCTGCGCCAGATAGCGCGCGATCCGGGCCCGCGCTTCCCCGTCATAGCGGTCGCGCGGCACATAGACGAGCACCGAGACGAAATTGTCGAAGCGGTCGATGCGCGGCAGCACGCGCACGCGCGGCCGGTCGAACAGCGCCGCAATGGCGGTGGCGAATTCGAACAATTGCTCGACGCTGATCTGGAACAGTTCGTCGCGCGGATGGCTGTCCAGCGCGCTCAGCAGGGTGCGCCCGTCATGCCCCAGCGGATCGACGCCCGATTTGCGCATCACCTCCGCAATCTTGCGCCGGATGATCGGTACATCCGTATGCGGCGTCACCAGCGCCTGCGCCGTGAACAGGCCCACGATGCGCAACTCGCCCGTCGCCTTGCCATCGGCATAAGTCTTGATGCCCACATAGTCCATGTGCACGCGCCGGTGCACCCGCGCCCGCACATTGGCCTTGGTCACCAGCAGTGGTTCGTCGGATGCCATGAAGGCGGCGTGCTGCGGCGTCGATTCCACAAAGGTCGGGCCGCTGCGTAGCACCTTGAGGTCCGGGTCGCGCAATATGCCCAGCCCGCTGCCCTCCACAGGCTCCAGTCCGTCCGCGGCAATGCGATAGTCCCGCATGCCCAGGAAGGTGAAATTGTTCTCCGTCAGCCAGTCAAGAAACCGCAGCGGCTCTTCCTTCTGCGGTGACGGCGATTTCTGCAGGGCGGCGATCGTCGCCCGCATTCGCATCAGCATCGGTTCCCAGTCGTGCACGGCCCGGGTCACCTCGGCCATGGTTGCCTCGATCTCGGCGGTCAGCGCCGCGACATCGGCGACCGGGTCGCTGTGGATATGCAACACGCTCAGCGGCCGTCCGCCGCTGTCTCGCACCACGGGATGGGTAAAGAGCTGCACTGTGCCGCCCGCCGCCCGCACCGCCGCCAGCGCGCTGTCGACGATGAAGGGCATGTCGGGGGAAACGATATCGAGCACCAGTGGCTCACCGGCCCGCTCCGGCGGGCGCGCCACGATCTGGCTGCGGTCGCCCCTGTAGGCCAGCAGGTGCTGGTACGATTGCCGCAGGATCGCTTCGAACCGGTCCGGCGCCTGTCTTGCCAGGTCATCGCCATCCGTCGCGAGGATCGCCGCCTTGAAGAAGCGGGCAAAGCCCGCATCTTCCGTCATCAGTGCAGCAACCCGCTCCAGCAAGGCTGGTCGGTTCGATTGACCCAGATCCATTCAGCGACTCCCAAAACGCCCCCGCAGTCTAGGGGGCATGCGGCCCCCTGTCTGCCATACGATTGCATAATAGCGTCGGTTCCGAATGGTGCCATTGCGCTGCCAGAGGCGGGGCGACGGCGTTAGGGTTCTGGTCACATTCTGGAATGAGATTGCGTCTGCGGGGTAAATGCGGGTCGCGATGCGAGTCTTTTGCGGATTTTTCGGCGATTGAAGCAAGATGTTTCTGCGGCGCCCGCGCCGCCGCCAAACTTCGCCTTGTTATACTCTACTAGTCTGGTAGTCTAATGGCATCAGCGGAGACAGCGATGAAAAACGCAACGAAACTGCTTTCCTATGCCGCCCTTGCCGCAGCCCTCGCGCTCGGCTTTGTGGTCACTACCCACGCCCAGGAACGGAACCTGACCAATGTCAGCTACGATCCGACACGCGAATTCTATGAAGCCTTCAACGAGGCCTTCCAGGCCCATTGGCAGTCCACCACCGGCGAGACGGTGTCTGTGCAGACCACGCATGGCGGCTCCAGCACCCAGGCCCGCTCCGTGATCGAAGGCCTGCCGGCCGACATTGTCACCCTCGCGCTTGAAAGCGACATCAACGCCGTTTCCGATGCCGGCCTGCTGCGGCCCGACTGGCGCGGCACCTTTGACAACAACAATGCGCCTTACACCTCGACCATCGTCTTCCTCGTCCGCAAGGGCAATCCCAAGGCCATTGCCGATTGGGGCGATCTGATCGGAGAGGGCGTCGAGGTCATCACGCCCAATCCCAAGACATCTGGCGGCGCCCGCTGGAATGTCCTGGCGGCCTGGGCCTGGGCCAAGGCGCAGCCCGGCGCGACCGATGAGACTGCACGCACCTATCTCGCCGAGCTGTTCCGCCATGTGCCGGTTCTGGACACCGGCGCGCGCGGCGCCACCATCACCTTCGCCCAGCGCGGGCTTGGCGACGTGCTGCTGGCCTGGGAGAACGAGGCCTATCTGGCCCTGCGCGAAATGGGCCCCGACAGTTTCGAGATCGTCACCCCGTCCGTCTCCATCCTGGCGGAGCCGCCCGTTGCCATCGTCGATTCCAGCGTGGATGCACGCGGCACGCGCGACGTGGCCGCGGCCTATCTCGAATATCTCTATTCTGACGAAGGTCAGGCGCTGGCCGCAGCCAACTACTACCGCCCCTTCCGGCCCGAGGCCGCCAATCCGGACGATATTGCCCGCTTCGGCGCGGTCAACCTGGTGACTATCGAGGATTTTGGTGGCTGGCGTGAAGCCCAGCCCGCCTTCTTCGGCGATGGCGGCGTCTTCGACCAGGTCTATAGCCAATAGCACCGCGCATCCGCAGCAATGCCGGCCCGAAAGGCCGGCATTTTTTGTCTAGTGCACCGTTACCGGCTCGACCGGCGTCTCGGGCCCCTCGGTCAGCTTCGGCCCGGCCCAGAATACCAGGTAGAGCAGTTCTTCGCCTGACGCGTCGGTGATCTCGATGGAGCGGGGCACCCGCGTGTCGCCACCGGTGCTGGCGGCCTGCTCGACGATTGCCTTGGCCAGCGCCGCCGCATTGTGCTCCGCCGCTTCCAGGTCCGGCAGGTCGCTGCCGTCCACGTCCCGAACCAGTTCGTCATCCGTGCGGTAGTGAAAATAGAACCGGGGCATGAGCTGCCTCCCTCGGCGAGGATGGTCATAGCTTGGCAGCTTCGCGCCCGTCAGTCGAGCCCGCCCAGCTGGTGATAGTGGTGACGCTGCCACAGTAACGGCGATCGGCTGGTTGTGGTTTCCGCCTCCACCACCGCTCCGGCAAACAGCACATGCGTCCCGGTCTCCATCGACCCCACCACGTCGCAGTCGAGCGCCGTCACCGCGCCCAGCAGCATCGGGTGTCCCGATGGCCATTCGCCCCAGCTGGCGGCGCTGAACCGCTCCTGCGGCGCCAGACGCCCGGCAAAGGCATCGGCCACGGCCGTCTGGTCGTCCGCCAGCAGGGCGAGGGAAAATCCGCCCGTCTTGGCGATCAGGTCGGCCAGCCGGCTCATGATATCGATCGAGATCAGGATGGTCGGCGGGTTCATCGACAGCGACAGCATCGAGGTCACCGTCCGCCCGATGCGTTCCTCGCCCCGGCGCGCCGTCACCACGCTGACCGTGCTGGCCATGGCCGCCATCGCCGAACGGAACTCGGTATTGCCAACCGGCGGCCGCCGCGGTGGACGCAGTCGCATGGCATCGGGCAGCTCAAAATCGGCCATCAAGTCACAAAGTCCTGTTCGGGCAACGCCCAGTCAATTCACTACGTCATTACCGCGCAGGCGGGTATCCCCGTCCGCGCGGCAATACGGCAACGCATGGCGGCCCGCCCCGGTTTGCCGGCCCCCTATACGACGGGCGTCCTAGCCCAGATTGGCTTCGGCGAATTCATAGTTGGCCAGCTTGTCGAGGAAGTTCGTGACATAATCGGGCCGGCGGTTGCGGAAGTCGACATAGTAGCTGTGCTCCCACACATCGAGTCCCAGCAGCGGCTTGCCTTCGCCGGTTGCCAGCGGGTTGGAGCCGTTCGGCGTCTTGGTCACCTTGAGCTTGCCGTCGGTGCCCAGCACCAGCCAGGCCCAGCCTGAACCGAACTGGGTGGTCGCCGCCGTCTTGAACTGCTCCTTGAACGCCTCGACCGAGCCGAGGTCGCTGACGATCTTGGCTTCCAGCTTGCCACCCAGCTTGCCGCCATCGGGCGACAGCGCATTCCAGAAATGGATGTGGTTCCAGTGCTGCCCGGCATTGTTGAACACCGGCGCCAGCTCCGCCTTGCCATTGGCAAAGGCGATGATCTCTTCCAGCGACTTGCCGGCCAGCTCGCCATTCTTCTCGACGAACCCGTTGAGCGCCGTCACATAGGCCTGGTGGTGCTTGTCGTGGTGCAGTTCCAGCGTTTCCTGGCTCATGCCACGATCGGCCAGCGCGGAATGGGCATAGGGCAGGGCGGGAAGTTCGAAAGCCATCTGGAGTCTCCGTGATAGGGCGGCGCTTGCATTTCCATGCGGCGCCGTTTAATTTCCAAGTGATGACTTTGAAAACCTCCGGCGTGAATATGTCAAGCCAGAACTTGGAAAACGCGGTGCCAGCCAATGTGGCCTGGTCGCCGCGTAGTCCTGCCGAGCGCGTGCTGATGGCGCTCAAGATGCATGGCGCCCTCTCGGCCTCCGCCCTCGGTCCCATGCTCGGCACCACCGGCGAAGCCGTGCGCCAGCAATTGGCCCGTTTGGCCCAGGATGGCCTGGTCGTCGCCACCAGCGAAGCACGCGGGGTAGGGCGCCCCACGCAGCGCTGGAGCCTCACCGCCGCTGCCCAGTCCCGCTTCCCCGATACCCATGCCGCGCTGACCGTTCAGCTCTTGGACATTATCCGTTCATCATTGGGGCCAAATGCTGTCGAAACCCTCATCTCCGCCCGTGAGGATCTGACCCGCACAGCCTACGAGGCCTCGCTCGATCCCCGGCAAACCCTCCGCGACAAGGTCGCCGCTCTCGCCGATCTGCGCTCCGCCGAAGGCTATATGGCCGAGTGGCGCGAAGAGCCCGATGGCTCCCTCCTTCTGATCGAAAATCACTGCCCCATCTGCGCCGCCGCCACGGCCTGCCAGGGTTTCTGCCGAGCCGAGCTCGACGTCTTCCGCTCGGTCCTAGGCCCCGATACTTCGGTCGAACGCAGCGAACACATCGTCTCGGGCGGCCGCCGCTGCACCTATTCCATCAAAGAGTCCCGCGCATGACCGAACACAATCCGCGTCCCCCAGTCGGCACGCGCCACCAGCGCGTCGGCTGGGAAACGCCCGAGGGCCTCGACGAAACCATGATCCGCGCCGTGGTCGACCGCTTCTATGCCGATGCCCGCCGCGACCCCGTCATCGGCCCGGTTTTCAACCGCATCATCGCCGCCGAAGCCTGGCCCGCCCACCTCGCCACCATCGCCGATTTCTGGAGCTCCATGCTGCTCGGCACCGGCCGCTATGCCGGCCGCCCCATGCCCAAGCACATGGCTATCCCCGAACTGTCCGACGCCCATTTCATGCGCTGGCTGGCCCTGTTCCGCCGCACAGTGGACGAGCTGTGTCCCCCCGATATCGCCGCGCTGTTCATCGAGCGCTCCGAGCGTATCGGCAACAGTTTCCGCATGAACATCGCCATGCGCCGCGGCGAGGATATCACCGCCATGGCCCCCCTCGAGCGCGAGACCCCGCTCTGGACGCCACCGCGCTGAGCGCAACATTGTCGCGCCAGGGCGCCATGCGGGCACAATTTTCCGCCGCCGCCCCTGCAAACGCCAAGCCTCTCCTTGAGAAACGCGGGCGATCCTCTAGGGTCGCGCCGGCGATGCTACGAGGTTGAAACATATGGAAGTTCGCGTTCAGAATGTGCGCAAGGAATTCGATCGCTTCCCGGCGCTGCATGACGTTTCGCTCGATATCCGCTCGGGCGAGCTGATCGCGCTGCTCGGCCCCTCGGGCTCGGGCAAGACCACGCTGCTGCGCCTCATCGCCGGCCTCGAAATGCCCACCCAGGGCCGCATCTTCTTCGGCGATACCGACGCCTCCGAAAAGACCGTGCAGGAGCGCAATATCGGCTTCGTGTTCCAGCACTATGCCCTGTTCCGCCACATGACCATCCTCGACAACATCGCCTTCGGCCTCAAGGTGCGCCCGCGTTCGAGCCGTCCCCCCGCCGGCGAAATCCGCCGCCGCGCCCTCGAACTGCTCGATCTTGTCCAGCTCGCCGGACTCGAAAAGCGCTATCCCAGCCAGCTTTCTGGCGGCCAGCGCCAGCGCGTTGCCCTGGCCCGCGCCCTGGCCATCGAGCCGGCCGTGCTGCTGCTCGACGAACCCTTCGGCGCCCTCGATGCTCAGGTCCGCCGCGAGTTGCGCAAATGGCTGCGCGAAATCCATGACCGCACCGGCCACACCACCGTTTTCGTCACCCACGATCAGGAAGAAGCCCTCGAACTCTCCGATCGCCTCTGCGTCATGAGCCAGGGCAAGGTCGAACAGGTCGGCACCCCAGATACGGTCTATGACCATCCCACGTCGCCCTTTACCTTCGGCTTCATCGGTGAATCGAGCGAATTGCCTGTCACCATCGCCAATGGCGAAGTCTCCTTCGACGGCCGCGCCATCGGTATTGCCGCCGGCAATGCGGCCCCCGGCCGGGCGCGCCTGTTCTTCCGTCCCCACGATGTCGAACTGGTCGAAGCCGATGCTGCGCTTTCCGGCCTTATCACCACGTCGCGCCGCGTCGGTGGGACCCGTCGCGTCGAGCTGGCCCTGGGCAGCGAGGACCACCGCGTCGAGGTCGATCTGCCCTTCGATCATCCGGCCGCCGAACAGACCCGCATTGCCTTCCGCCCCCGCCGTTGGAAACTCTTCCCCGCCGCATAGCGCGCATGCGCGTGGCGCGTCGCGCCGCGTTAGCATTCTGGCCACCGAATCCGGCTATGCTGGACTGCCTACACACTGAGAGCGTCCGGTGTCCGACTATCCCGCTGGCCTGATTGATGGATTTACCCGCGGCACCCACCTGCTGCGCGCCGGCCTCTGCGACGAGGCCATGGTCGAATTCCGTGCCGTCTACGCCGAGGCCCGGCACCTCCCTGATGAAGATCTGATAGCCGCCTGCCTCTGCGAGATGGGCTGGTGCAGCTACAAGCTCGGCCAGACCGAGCAGGCGCTGGAATGCGCCATGGGCGCACGCGGCCTCCGCCAGCGGCAGGGCAACACCACCGAGCTTGCCCGCGCCATGGCCGTCGAAGCCATCGTCTTCCTCGATCTCGGCTTCAGCGACGAGGCCTTCGATCTCTCGGCCGAGGCCGTCGACCTGGCCCAGGCCGGCAGCGATCCCGCCATTCTCGCCTTCGCGCTCAACGCCAAGGGCCTCGTCCTGGCCGTGTGCCGCGAGACCGAACTGGGCATGGCGCTGATCGAACGCGCCGTCGCCCTGGCCGCCGAACAGGCCAATATCGCTGCCGAAGCCTATTACCTGCTCAATCTGGGCTTTTGCCACACCAAGATCGCCGAGGAAGCCGAGACCTTCGGCGAACCTGGCCGCGCCATTGGCGAGCGCGAGGCCGCCATCGACTTCTCCGAGCGTGCCATAGTCCGCGCCGAAAGCAGCGGCGACCACTGGACCCTGCGCGTCGCGCTCTGCAACACCGCCGAAATGCTGGGCCTGCAGGGCCGTCACGACCTGGCCCTTGCCTATCTCGAACGCCATTCCAGCCTGCCCGGCGATCCAGGCCCGAGCCTGCGCATCCATTATCTCTATACTTTGGGCGATATCGCACTGCGCTCCGGCGATCTCGCCCAGGCCAGCTCCATTCTGGAACAGGCCCTGGCCCTGGCCGATTCCACTCAGCAGCTCGATCACCAGGTCAATTCTGCCCGCAAGCTGGCCGAGGTCCTGGAGATCATCGGCGATGCCGCAGCGGCGCTGGCCATCTACAAGCGCTTCCACGCCCTCTACGTCACCCAGTCAGGCGAGACCGCCCGCCGTCGCGCCCGGATCGAGGCCATCCGCGCCGAAACCGAGCAGTGGCGCAGCCGGGCCACCACCCTGGCCGATCAGGCGCTCAACGACGCGCTGACCGGCATCGCCAATCGCCGCAGCTTCGACCAGATCCTCAATCGCCTGGCCGGCACCCCGATCGCCCTCGCCGTGCTCGATCTCGATCACTTCAAGTCGGTCAACGACCGCTTCTCCCATATCGTCGGCGACGCCGTTTTGCAGCGTGTCGCGCGCGCCATAGTCGACCAGATCGGCCCGCATGGCCACGCCGCCCGGCTCGGCGGCGAAGAGTTCGGCCTGATCTTTCCCAATGCGTCCGAAGCCATTGCCGCCGCCTTCTGCGAGGGCGTCCGCATTGCCATTTCCTGCACCGACTGGTCCGATATGGCGCCGGGGCTCGAAGTCACGGCCAGCATCGGTCTGGCCGCCGGCGACGGCACCGCACCCTCGGGCGAGCTGATGCAGCTGGCCGACAACCGCCTCTATATCGCCAAGCACAATGGCCGCGACCGTCTAGTGCTCGCCGATGACCCGAACCTCGGCAAGCAGAGGTGGCGGGCATGACACGCGGCGCCTTCCGCCAGTTCGAGGAAAAGCTCGCCCGTTACGACGATCCGGCCGAGACGGGCGCAGCGCTGCACGAACTCGCCGCCGCTCTCATTCCCTGCCACCTCTTCACCCTCACGGCCATCAATGGTCCGGCGGGCCATGTCCGCCGCGTCTATTCCAGTCACCCCGACGTCTATCCCCTGCTGGGCACCAAGCCGCTGGTGATCGATGACTGGTTTCGCGCCATGCAGACCGAGCGGCGCATCACTGCCATCAACACCGCCGCCGGCATGGAAGGCCAGTTCCCCGACCTGGCCCTGATCCGCTCCCTGGGCTGCAACAGCTCCCTCAGCGTTCCCGTCATGGCCGGCAATGATCTGCTAGGCACCATCAACGCGCTTGATGCTGAAGGCAGCTATCCCGACGCCATGCTCGACCGCGCCGCCGACCTGATCATCCCGGCCACCGCCGTCTTCCTGATCCTGCGCGCCCATTTCGCGCTCTAGCACGGCGTGTGACACAACCACCGCTCCATCCCCCTTGCGGGGAGGGAGACGACTGAGGCATTGCACCCGCAAAATATCTCCTCCACCCACCCTTGCAGTAAAAAAATTTTGGTGGTGAGATAGTAATTATGTCAGACACTTGCGGCTGCCCATTCCCCGCGACGCCCACACCCTCCGGGACGCGCTGACATGCCCGCCTACATCCTCCAGCGCCTGGGAATGATGCTGCTCACGCTCTGGGCCATCGTTACGCTGACCTTCTTTCTCATGCATGCGGTGCCCGGTGGCCCCTTCGTCTCCGAGCGCATGCTCGCGCCCGAGATCGAAGCCGCGCTCAACGCCAAATATGGCCTCGATCAGCCCATCTGGCTGCAATATCTCGCCTATCTGCGGGGCATCCTGACCTTCGATCTCGGCCCCTCGTTCAAATATCCCGGCATCTCGGTCAACACCATGATCGCCGATGGCCTGCCAGTTACCCTGCAGACCGGCCTGCTCGCCGTCATCTGCGTCATTGCCCTCGGCATTCCCCTGGGCATCATCGCTGCACTCAACCGCAATCGCTGGCCCGACACTACGGTCATGCTGCTCGCCACCATCGGCGTCGCCATCCCGAGCTATGTCATCGCCACCGTCACGCTCTATATCTTCGCCCTGCGTCTGGGCTGGGTGCCCACCTTCGGCCTCGATGACTGGCGCGGCTATATCCTGCCGGTCTTCGCACTCTCCGGCTTCTGGGTCAGTTTCGTCGCCCGTCTCACGCGCTCGTCGCTGCTCGAAACCTTCGAGCAGGATTACATGACCACCGCCCGCGCCAAGGGCCTGCGTCCCGGCCAGGTCCTGTTCAAGCACGGCCTGCGCAATTCGCTGGTACCCGTCGTCACCGTTCTCGGGCCGGTCGTCGCCAATCTCATCACCGGCAGCTTCGTCATCGAGCAGATTTTCGCTCTGCCCGGCATCGGCCGCCAGTTCGTGCTCTCCATCACCAACCGCGATTATACCGCCATCATGGGCATCACCATCTTCTACGCCGCCGCCCTCATGGTGATGATCCTCATCGTCGATCTGCTCTACGCCGTGCTCGATCCGCGCATCAAGCTGACGAGCGCCGCCGCATGAGCGATATCGCCCCGCAGATGTGGGAAAAGCTGGCCCCGGGCGATGCCGCCCCCGTCGCCACTGCGCCCAGCCTCACCTACTGGCAGGATGCCCGCCGCCGCCTTTGGGCCAACAAGCCGGCGGTGGTGTCGATCGTCTTCATCATCCTGCTGATCCTCGCCGCCATTTTCGGCCCGCTGTTCAGCCCCTACAGCTACGCCGACCAGAACCTGCGTCTGTCCAATATCCCGCCCGCCTTCGAAACCTACAGCGTCGCGGACGGGCAGGGGGGCGCCACCCGCTTCTTCCTCAATGCCAGTAACTTCAACCTCTACGAGGTCGATACCGACGGCCATGTCCTTGGCCTGCTGCGCGGCGAGCGCAAGGACATGCTGAGGAAGTCGCAGGCCTTCATCTTCGGCGACACCACCATCACCCTCGACTATTCCAGCCTCCCGGCGCGCCTCCTCGCCGCAGACGGCGCCGCCATCACGCCCTCCGGCTGGTCCTGGAACCGCACCTTTCTCTTCGGCACTGACCAGCTCGGCCGCGACGTCCTCGTCCGCCAGCTCTACGGCGCCCGCATCTCGCTGACAGTCGCCTTCGTCGCCACCCTGGTGAACTTCTTCATCGGCATCTTCTATGGCGGCATTGCCGGCTATATCGGCGGCAAGACCGATGCCGTCATGATGCGCATCGTCGAGATCATCTCCACCATCCCGCTGACGCTCTATGTCGTCCTGCTCATGGTGGTGTTCGACAGCGGTCTCTATTCCATCATCATCGCCATCGGCTCGGTCTTCTGGGTCGACATGGCGCGCATCGTCCGCGGCCAGATCCTCTCCCTCAAGCAGCAGGATTACGTCGCCGCTGCCCGCACCATGGGCGCCTCGACATCGCGCATCCTCACGCGCCACCTGCTGCCCAATTCCATCGGCCCCATCATCGTCACCCTGACTATGCTGATCCCCTCGGCCATCTTCATCGAGAGCTTCATGAGCTTCATTGGCCTGGGCGTCACCCCGCCGCTCGCCTCCTGGGGCACGCTGACCTCCGAGGCCGTCGAGACCATGCGCGCCTATCCCCACCAGCTCTTCTTCCCCGCCGCCGCCATCTCCCTCACCATGTTCGCCTTCAACTTCCTCGGCGATGGCCTGCGCGACGCGCTCGATCCAAGGTTCCGGAAATGAACCCTGTCCTCTCAGTCCGCGATCTCGCCACGTCCTTCTTCTCCCAACGCGGCGAAGTGCAGGCCGTGCGCGGCGTCAGCTTCGATGTCTTTCCCGGCGAGGTCCTCGGCATTGTCGGGGAATCCGGTTCCGGCAAGTCCATCACCGCCATGTCCATCCTGCGCCTGCTCAAGGCCTCCGGCCGCATCAAGTCCGGCTCCGTGCATTTCGACGGTCAGGACCTCATCGCCCTCGACGAAGCCGATCTCCGCGACATCCGCGGCAACCGGATCGGCATGATCTTCCAGGACCCCATGACCTCCCTCAATCCCACCCTCACCGTGGGCGAACAGGTCATCGAAACCATCCTGCGCCACCGCAAGGCCACCCGCGCCGAGGCAAGGGCCCGCGCCGTCGAGCTCTTCGAACTCGTCCGCATCCCCTCCGCCGCCGAACGCCTCAAGTCCTATCCGCATGAATTCTCCGGCGGCATGCGCCAGCGCGTCATGATCGCCATCGCCCTGGCCTGCGACCCCAAGCTGCTCATCGCCGACGAACCCACCACGGCGCTCGACGTCACCATCCAGCGCCAGATCTTGGGCCTGCTCAAGGATCTCCAGTCCCGCCTCGGCATGGCCATCATCCTCATCACCCACGATCTCGGCGTCATCGCCGAAGTCACCGATCGCATCGTGGTCATGTATGGCGGCCTCGTCATGGAAACCGGCCCGGTCCGCGACCTCTTCGCCCGCCCCATGCACCCCTATACGCGCGGCCTGCTTGCCTCCGTCCCCGATCTGCGCGACGAAACCCACCGCCGCCTCACCCCCATCCCCGGCAGCCCGCCCGACATGGCCCATCCGCCCACCGGCTGCCCCTTCACCCCCAGATGCCCGCACGCCATGCGCCAATGCCAGGCCGCCCTGCCACCGATTTTCGGAGACGAGCAGGGCGCAAGATGCTGGCTCCACCACCCCGACGCACCTTCTTCCTTTACCTCTCCCTCCGGGGGAGAGGTCGGCGCGCAGCGCCGGGTGAGGGGGCCTTTGGTATGACCCAACCCCTCGTCTCCATCCACAACCTCCACAAGCACTTCACCGCCGGCCGCGCGCTCTTCGGCCCTAGGCCCATCCTCCGCGCCGTCGATGGCGTTACCCTCGATATCAACCGCGGCGAAACCCTTGGTCTCGTGGGCGAATCCGGCTGCGGCAAGTCCACGCTCGCCCGCACCCTCATCCGCCTCTACCAGCCCACCTCCGGAGCAGTCCATTTCGACGGCACCGATATCGCCACCGCGTCCGAACGCGATCTCGTCCCGTTCCGCCGCCGCGTGCAGATGATCTTCCAGGACCCCTATGCCAGCCTCAACGGCCGCATGACCGTCCGCGACCTCATCGCCGAACCCCTCGAAATCGCCCGCATCGGCACGCCGCAGTCGCGCACCGCCAAAGTCCACGATCTCCTCGCCCGCGTCGGCCTCCATGCCGATCACGCCAACCGCTTTGCCCACGAATTCTCAGGCGGCCAGCGCCAGCGCATCGGCATTGCCCGCGCCATCGCGCTGGAGCCCGATCTCGTCATCTGCGACGAACCCATCTCGGCCCTCGACGTCTCCGTCCAGGCCCAGGTCGTCAACATGCTCGAGGACCTGCAGGACCAGCTGGGCCTCACCTACCTCTTCATTACCCATGACCTCTCGATGGTCCGCCACATCTCCGACCGCATCGGCGTCATGTATCTCGGCCGCATCGTCGAGCTGGCCTCCAATACCGATCTCTATCGCCGCCCGTCGCACCCCTATACCCAGGCCCTGCTGGCCTCCATTCCGGTCCCCGATCCCACCGCGGCGCGCCCCGCCGCTCCGGTAGCCGGCGAAATCCCGAGCCCGCTCCACATTCCCTCCGGCTGTCGCTTCCGCACCCGCTGCCCCATCGCCACGGACCTCTGCGCCGCAAGCGAACCGGAGCTCAGAGATATCGGCGGGGGGCACCTCGCCGCCTGCCACTATGCCGGCGCTGCGCCACCCCAACCGGCGGCGTAAGCCAATCGCAAGCAGGCTGGCAGCAAACCACAAGCTTGCTGCCGGCAAAACGACGCAAAGGCTGGGTCGGAACCCCGCCCAAAACAGGAGAGAAGACGATGACCAGACACTTCCTGCCGCTCCTTACGGCGGCCTTCCTCGCCTCCACCGCCGGCGCCTTTGCCGCGGGCGAACTGACCTATGTGGTCAACAACGAAAGCGCCAAATACGACCCCGGCACCACCGCCGAAACCTTCGCCGCGCCCATCATCGGCAACACCTTCGAAGGCCTCGTTCGCTTTGATTCCAATGGTGAAATCGTCCCGGCCCTCGCTGAATCCTGGACCGTGTCCGACGATGGCCTGACCTATACCTTCACCCTGCGCGACGCCAAGTGGAGCGACGGCCAGCCCGTCACGGCCGGTGACTTCGAATATGCCTGGAAGCGCGTCCTCAATCCCGCCACCGGCGCCATGAACGCGGCCATGCTCTATTCCATCGTTGGCGCCGAGGAGGCCTACAACGCCGCCGGCGCCGGCGAAATCGCCATCTCCGCCCCCGACGACAAGACCCTCACCTTCACCCTCAAGCAGCGCGTCCCCTACATGATGCAGCTGCTCACCTACACCACCTTCTTCCCGGTCCGGCAGGACGTAGTCGAGGCTGATCCCGAAGGCTGGACGCGCAACCCCGCCACCTTCATCGGCACCGGTCCCTTCCGCGTCACCGAGTTCAACCAGGGCGAATCCGTCGTCTTCGAAAAGAACCCCGAATATTACGACGCTGCGGCCGTTTCGCTCGACAAGCTGACCTTCCGGCTGATCCCCGATCCGGCCACGGCCCTCGCCGCCATGGAAGCCGGCGACGTCGACGGCATCGAGTCCGTCCCCGCCCCGGAAATTCCGCGTCTCTCAGTTGAATCCGATGCCTTCCTCGTCGTGCCGGCGCTGGGCACCACCTACGCCTTCTTCAATCCGGCCCAGGCGCCGCTCGACAATCTCAACGTCCGCAAGGCCCTTTCCATGGCCATCGACCGCGAGGAAATCGTCGAATTCGTGCTGCAGTCCGCCGACATCCCGGCCATTGGCCTCGTCCCGCCCGGCATGACCATTGCCGGCGAGGATTTCACCGAAGGCCGTGACACCTTCGGCCTCTCCGAAACCGCTGACGTCGAAGGCGCCAAGGCTGCCCTGGCCGAGGCCGGCTACCCCGATGGCGAGGGCTTCCCCGAAACCCTCTATGTGACCTATTCGTCCCCGCCGATCGAAAAGCTCCTCGAAGCCATCCAGCAGATGTGGAAGCAAAATCTCAACATCGACGTCGATATCCAGGCTACCGAATGGCAGGTCTTCTACCCTGAGGTGCAGAAGGTCGAATACCAGATCGCCCAGATGGGCTGGGGCGCCGACTATCCGCACCCGATGACCTTCCTCGACAACTTCGTCACCGGCAGCCCCAACAATCTCAACAACTGGTCCAACCCCGACTACGACGCGGCCATTGCTGCCTCCAAGGCCACGGGCGACGAGGCCGAGTCCCTCGCCGAAATGCGCAAGGCAGAGGCCATCCTGATGAATGACCACGTCATCTTGCCCCAGTACCACCGCAACAACTACATGATGATGAGCCCCAAAGTGACCGGCTTCTGGCGCTCGACGCTCAACGTCCCATACTTCCGCGATGCGGTGATTGCTGAGTAAGGCGCAACCAAAAAGGTCAAAACGCGCCGCCGGAGCGTTTTGACCTTTTCCGCGCAAGGGTGGACCCAACCACCGGTCGTCACCCTCGGGCTTGACCCGAGGGCTCTGCACTGACCGCCCGCTCCACAAGTGAAGTCCCCTCGGGTCAAGCCCGAGGGTGACGATCGAGCTTGTCAGGCCGTTGGAGAAGCTTACTCCTCGTCCCCCTTCACCGCCTCCATCGACACATGCGTGCTCGTATGCGCCACATGGGGCAGGGCGGATATCCGCTCCCCAAGCACCTCGCGGTAATCGGCAATATCCTTGGTCCGCACCTTGAGCAGATAGTCAAAGCTCGACGCGATCATATGCGCCTGTTCCACCTCCGGAATCGCCCGCACCGCCTTGTTGAAGGCCGTCAGCGCTGCCTTGCGCGTATCGCTCAGCTTCACCTCGACAAAGGCGACATGCGGCAGTCCTAGCCGCTTGGGATCGATCACCGCGCGATAGCCTAGGATATATCCCGCCTGCTCCAGCCGGGTTATCCGGGCCTGGCAGGGCGTCTTGCTGAGGTTCACCCGGCGGCTCAGCTCCGCCACGCTGATCCGCCCATCCCTGGCCAGTTCATCCAGAATCCGCCGATCGATCTGGTCCAATGTCTCGTAGGTGACAGTTTTCATGGGCATATGTCCTGCAATGTGCGTTCAGGATAACGCTTGTTATCGCGATTTGCCATCAGATCAGGTGAAACGCCTACCGGTGTCGTGACATCCTCTGCTCAACCAACAGACCTCGTGGTGAGCCCGTCGAACCACGAGATCGTGCCCCCAGAGTCCACAATGTCCATCACCGCCGCCCGCCAGTCCCTTCGCGCCCGCAACCTCGCCGACGAGCCCCAGCTCGTTCGCCAGCTCATTGCCGAAACCGGCCTCGATGCCGCTGCCCGCGCCAGCATCTCCGCCAAGGCCGAAAAGCTGGTAGAGACGGTCCGCACTGGCAATCGCCTTGGCCTGATGGAGAGCTTCCTCGCCGAATACGGTCTCGCTACCGACGAGGGCGTCGCCCTCATGTCCCTCGCCGAGGCGCTGCTCCGCGTGCCTGATGCTGAAACCGTTGATGCCCTCATCCACGACAAGGTCGGCAGCTCCGACTGGACCGCCCATTTCGGTGCCTCGTCCAATCAGCTCGTGAACTTCTCCTCCTGGGCCCTCAGCCTCACCGCCGATGTTCTTGGTGACCCCGAAGTTGGCCCGAAAAACGCTCTCCACCGGGCAATTGCCCGCCTCGGCGAACCCGTCATCCGCACCGCCGTCGCCCAGGCCATGCGCCTGCTCGGCAGCCAGTTCGTCTTCGGCCGCACCATCGATGAGGCCATCACCAATGCCAGAAAGCCCGAGAGCCTGGGCTACCGCTATTCCTACGACATGCTGGGTGAGGCCGCGCGCACCTCGCCCGACGCCGCCCGCTATTTCGACGCCTATGCCCGCGCCATAGCCAGCCTCGCGCCGCACTGCACGGCAAGCTCGGTCCGTGACAACCCCGGCATCTCCGTCAAGCTCTCCGCCCTTCACCCCCGCTACGAGTTCGCGCAGCGCCACCGCGTCATGGCCGAACTCGTTGCAGCGACTCGCAAATTGGCGCTGGCGGCCAAGGCGGCCAATATGGGTTTCAACATCGACGCCGAGGAAGCCGACCGGCTCGACCTGTCGCTCGACGTCATCGCCGAAGTCCTGGCCACCCCCGAGCTGGCCGGCTGGGACGGCTTCGGCGTCGTCGTCCAGGCCTATGGCAAGCGCGTCCTGCCACTGATCGACTGGCTCGACGCCACCGCGCAATCCCTTGGCCGCCGCATCATGGTACGCCTCGTCAAGGGCGCCTATTGGGATGCCGAAATCAAGCGCGCCCAGGTCATGGGGCTCGATGGCTATCCGGTCTTCACCCGCAAGGCCTCTACGGACATCAGCTACATCGCGGCCGCGCGTAAGCTCCTCGCCGCCCCAAGCATCTATCCCCAGTTTGCCACCCACAACGCCCACACCGCCAGCGCCATCCTCCACCTCGCCGCTGAAGCGGGCAGGGGCGCCGACAGTTTTGAGTTCCAGCGCCTGCACGGCATGGGCGAGCGGCTGCATGAAGTCCTGCGCACCGAACACGGCACCCGCACCCGCATCTACGCCCCGGTCGGCGCCCACAAGGACCTGCTCGCCTACCTCGTCCGCCGCCTCCTCGAAAACGGCGCCAACGGATCGTTTGTGTATCAGATCGCCGACGAGGACATCCCGGCCAGCGTGGTCGCGGAAGACCCGATCGGGAAAGTGCTGGTGCTCGACGCCATCCCCAACCCGGCCATCCCATCCCCCGCCGCCATCTTCGCCCCCCGCCGGAACTCCAGCGGCCTCGACCTCACCGACCCCATTACCTTCCCAGCCATGGAGGACTCCCGCTCGGCCTTCGCCACCACCCAGTGGCAAGCAATCCCCATCGTGGCCAACCGTCACCCCCTCCCAGCCTCCCCCATCAAGGGGGAGGTGCTGTCTGGTGGTCGTGACTCGATTGAGTCAAACGAGTGGAGAGAAACCTCCCCCTCTGATGGGGGAGGTAGGAGGGGGTGGGGCCACACGCGCGAAACCCTCGCACTGACCAACCCCGCCAATCCTACCGATCACCTCGGCACCGTCATCAACGCCACCCCGGCCGACGTCACCGCCGCCATCGCCGCCGCCACCACCTCCACCTCCGGGTGGCCCACCACCCCCGTCGCCACCCGAGCGACGCTCCTCCGCGCCACCGCGGACCTCTACGAAGCCCACCGCCCCGAGCTCTTCGCCCTGCTCGCCCGCGAAGCCGGCAAGACCTGGTCCGATGCCGTTGCCGAAGTCCGCGAAGCCGTCGACTTCCTCCGCTACTATGCCGCCGAGGCCGAGCGGCAACCGCTGGCAATCCCGCGCGGCCCCATCGCCGCGATCTCGCCGTGGAATTTTCCGCTCGCCATTTTCACCGGGCAGATCGCCGCGGCGCTCGTCGCCGGCAATCCCGTCCTGGCAAAGCCGGCGCCGCAGACCCCGCTCATCGCCTTCCGCGCCGTGCAGCTGATGCATGAAGCGGGCATCCCCCTCGACGCCATCCAGCTCCTTCCCGGCGCTGGCGAAGTCGGGACCGCGCTGACCTCCGATCCCGCGATTGCCGGCGTCGTCTTCACCGGCTCGCTCCCCACCGCCCACAAGATTGACCGGGCAATGGCCGCAAACCTGTCGCCCACGGCCCCGCTTATCGCTGAGACCGGCGGCCTCAACGCCATGATCGTGGATTCCACCGCACTCCCCGAACAGGCTGTGCGCGATATCCTCGCCTCGGCCTTCCAGTCCGCCGGCCAGCGCTGCTCGGCCCTGCGCGTGCTCTACCTTCAGGAAGACGCCGCCGAGCGCACCATCGAGATGCTCAAGGGCGCCATGGACGAGCTGACCATGGGCAATCCCTGGGACCTCAGCACCGATATCGGCCCCGTCATCGACGACGCCGCCAGGTCAAAAATCCAAGCACATATCGATAGTTACGAGCGTTCGGGGAATCTGATTCATCGCTTGAAGGCGCCCGGTCAGGGCACCTTCATTGCCCCAACCGTCCTCCGCGTCAGCGGCATCGAAGCGCTCCAGGAAGAGATCTTCGGCCCGGTCCTGCATATCGCGACCTTCAAGGCCGATCAGCTCGACGTCGTGATCGAGGCGATCAATGATTCCGGCTACGGTCTCACCTTCGGCCTGCATACCCGCATCTCCTCGCGCGTCCGCAAGGTCTCGAACGAAGTCCATGCCGGCAATATCTACATCAACCGCAACCAGATCGGCGCCGTCGTCGGCTCGCAGCCCTTTGGCGGCGAAGGCCTGTCCGGCACCGGCCCCAAGGCCGGCGGCCCGCATTACCTGCCGCGCTTCACCCGGGGCCATGGCCATGCGGAAATCGCACCGCAATTGCTGCCCGGTCCGACCGGCGAGAGCAATGTCATGCATACCGTGCCACGTGGTGCGCTGGTCTGCCTCGGTCCCACCGAGGCCGACCGTGCGGCCCAGCATGCCGTGGCCGAAGCCGCCGGCTGCATCCCGCTGGCCTTCGATCTCGACCTCGATGCGCTCTCGATGGCGACCACCTTCGACGCCGTTGCCTGGTTCGGCGATGCCGAGACCCTGCGCGCCATTCGCCGCGCCCTGGCCGAGCGCGACGGCCCCATCCTGCCGCTGCTCACCAGCGCCAGCGACGCGGCCCGCCTGCAGGTCGAACGCCATGTCTGCATCGACACCACGGCTGCCGGCGGCAATGCCAGCCTCATGGCGCAGGCGGGGTAGGGGGGAGCCCCTACCGGGCCGCCACCAGCGCGGCCAGCTTGGCCGGCACCGCGATCACGTCGCGGATCGCCTGCACGCGCTCGGGCGTGTAGTAGCCCTCCACGTCCAGCATATTGACCGTGCCCACCAGCTCCCCACCGATCACCACCGGCAGGTTGACCACGCTCTGGCAGCCCAGCGAGTTGATCAGCTCATAGTCCGGAAACACCTTGGCGATATCGGCGATCGTGTTGGCCACGAAATACTGCCGCTGCTTGTGCACGATGTCGAACCAGCTGTCATAGCGGATCGGCTTGGTGCCCGAGGTCGGATAGTTCTCCGCATCGCTCGTATAGGCCCGCCGCGCCACCTCGGCCTCCATGTCCACGGTCATGAAGGTGAAGAGCTTGGCCCCCACCGTCGCCTGCACCAGCTGCTGCAGCGCCCCGAACGCCTGGTCCGCGCCCTTGGCATGCGAAATGGCCGCGTCGAATTGGGCAATGGCCTGCGAATAGTCAGTCATGAAGTCAGTCCTTGGTCTCAAAAAACTTGGGCACGCTAGGCGGGCGACTGGCCCTCGGTCGCCGCCAGCAATTCCTGCGAATAGGCCTCGCCCAGCCGCTTCTGCTTGAGCATGGCCACGTCGGCCACCTCCACGATCTGCCCATGCCGCATCACGGCCAGCCGATCGCATAGAAAGCTCACCACCGGCAGGTTGTGCGTCACCAGCAGGTAAGTCAGCCCCTGTTCCCGCCGCAACCGCTTGAGCAGGTTGAGGATTTCCGCCTGCACTGACACGTCCAGCGCCGAAGTCGGCTCGTCCAGCAGCAGCACCTTGGGCTCCAGCATCAGCGCCCGCGCAATCGCCACGCGCTGCCTTTGCCCGCCCGACAACTGATGCGGAAAGCGGAACCGGAACCGCTGGTCCAGCCCCACCGCCTTGAGCATCGCCTCGACCCGTTCCCCCTGGTTGCCCAGGCCATGGATGGACAGCGGCTCGCTCAGCGTTGCGTCGATGGTCTTGCGCGGATGCAGCGACCCATAGGGATCCTGGAACACCATCTGCACCTGCCGCGCCACCGCCCGGTCCACCCCATGGCTGCGCGCCTGGCCCAGGACGGCGATCTCGCCCGTCCAGTCCGGCGCCAGCCCGGCAATGGCCCGCAATATGGTCGACTTGCCCGAGCCGCTCTCGCCCACCAGCGCAAAGCTCTCGCCCTCGGCAATGTCGAGGTTCACCCCATGCACCACCTTGGTGTCGCCGTAGGAAATGTCGAGATTCTTGAGTTCGATCGCGCTCATGTGCCCGCCCATTGCGTCCGGTCGAGCACCGGCAATTCGTCCCGGCTCTCATCGATGGTCGGCATCGCCGCCAGGAGGCCGCGCGTATAGGGGTGGCGTGCCTTGTCCAGCTGCCCCGCCGCGCATTCCTCCACCACTGCACCAGAATTCATCACCAGGATGCGGTCGCAATAGCGGCTGACCAGGTTGAGGTCGTGGCTGATCAGGATCAGCCCCATCCCCTTGGTCGTCACCAGGTCGTCGATAATGTCGAGCACCTGCGCCTGCACGCTCACATCCAGCGCCGAGGTCGGCTCGTCCGCGATCAGCAGTTCCGGCTCGGGGATCAGCATCATGGCGATCATCACCCGCTGCCCCATGCCGCCCGAAACCTCATGCGGATAAAGCCCCGCCACGCGCTTGGGATCATTGATCCGCACCGCTTCAAGCATGCTGAGGATGCGCTCGTTCACCGCGTGCCGCGGCAGCTTCTCATGCGTCACCAGCGCTTCGGCAATCTGCTCGCCCACCGTCATCACCGGATTGAGCGAAAACTTCGGGTCCTGCATCACCATGGAAATGCGCGCGCCACGAATGGCCCGCATCTGCTTCTCGCTCTGGTCGAGAATGTCGATCCCCTCGAACGCCAGCCTGTCCGCCGTCACCAGCCCCGGCTTGCGGATCAGCTTGAGGATGGCCCGGCCGGTCATCGACTTGCCCGAACCGCTCTCGCCCACGATCCCCAACCGCTCGCGGCCCAGATCGAACGAAATCCCCTTCACCACCTCGACCCGGCCGCGATGGGTGGGGAAGCTGACGCGCAGGTTCTTCACCTCGAGCATCGGCGCCATCACTTGCCCTCGCTCTTGGGGTCAAGCACGTCGCGCAAGCCATCCCCGAGGAAACAGAAGCCCAGGCTCACGATGATGATGGCAAAGCCCGGCATGGTCGCCACCCACCACTGGTCGAGGATGAAGGTCCGGCCGCGCGAGATCATCGCGCCCCATTCCGGCAGCGGCGGCTGCGCCCCCAGCCCGATAAAGCCCAGGCCGGCAGCGGTCAGGATCACCCCGGCCATGTCCAGCGTCACCCGGATGATCATCGATGAGGTGCAGAGTGGCAGCACATGCTGCACGATCACCCGGAGCGGGCTGGCGCCCTGCAGCTGCACCGCCTGGATGAATTCCGCATTGCGGATGGTCAGCGTTTCCGCCCGGGCGATACGCGCATAGGCCGGCCAGGAGGTAATGGCGATGGCGATGATCGCATTGTTGATGCCGGGCCCCAGCGCGGCGACAAAGGCCAGCGCCAGGATCAGCTTGGGCATGGACAGGAAGATATCGGTAAAGCCCATCAATACCCGGTCGGTCCACCCGCCGAAATAGCCGGCAATGGCGCCGACCAGCAATCCCAGCGGCGCCGAGATCAGCGCCACGAGGCCCACAATGGTCAGGGTGATCTGGCTGCCCCAGATCACGCGCGAAAAGATGTCCCGCCCCAGCTCGTCCGTGCCCATCCAGTGGGCCTCCGACGGCGGCGCCAGCCGGTTGGCCAGGTCCTGTCCGGTAGCGGAATAAGGGGCAATCCACGGCGCCAGGATCGCCGTCAGGATCAGGACGAGGATGATGACCCCGCCCACCACCGACAGCGGATTGCGCAGCAGGGCGGTAAACACCCGGTAGGCCCGTCCCGCATTGGCCTGCCAGCGCGAGGTCGGAGAGTCTTCAAGCAGCCAGTCGCGCGTGCTCATTTCTTCACCTCTCCCTTTGGCGGAGAGAGCCTGCCCCGGACTTGATCCGGGGTCGGCGCGTAGCGCCGGGTGAGGGGGCCTTCAACCTGAACAAAATCCATCATCGCGCCCTCGGATCCAGCACGCGATAGAGCACATCGCTGACCTTGTTGATGAAGATGAACACAGCGCCGATCACCAGCGTCGACCCCAGCACCGCATTCATGTCGGCATTGAGCAGTGCCGTGGTGAGGTAATTGCCGATCCCCGGCCACGAAAACACCGTCTCGATCATCACCGATCCTTCCAGCAGCCCGGCATAGCTCAGCCCGATCACGGTGATGAGCGGCACGCGGATGGGGTTGAAGGCATGCCGCCAGATCACCACCCGTTCCGGCACGCCCTTGACGCGCGCCGTGGTCACGAATTCCTGGCTCAGCTGGTCCAGCATGAAGCTGCGCGTCATGCGCGCGATATAGGCGAGGCTGAAAAAGCCCAGCACGGAGGCGGGCAGCACCAGATGGGTCACCGCGTTCCAGAAAATCTCGGGCTCGCCCGCCAGGAGACTGTCCACCAGCAGAAGACCGGTGACCGGGCTCACCAGCCCGTCATAGAAGATATCGAGCCGCCCGGGGCCGCCCACCCAGCGCAGCCGTGCATAGAACAGGGCCAGCCCCACCAGCCCCAGCCAGAAGGCCGGCATGGAATAGCCCAGCAGGCCCACCACGCGAATGATCTGGTCGATCACCGAACCCTGCCGGCTCGCCGCGATCACCCCGAGGGGCACACCCAGAGCCACGCCGATGATGATGCCGATGGTCGCCATTTCGAGCGTCGCCGGAAAGAACCGGCTGAGATCATCGACCACGGCGCGCCCGGTCGATACCGACTGCCCCAGATCGCCCGAAAACACATTGACCACATAGTGGAAGAACTGCACCGGCAGCGGCTGGTCGAGCCCCATGGCGACCCGCGCCGCTTCATAGACCTCGTTGCTCGCCCGGTCGCCGACCACCGCCAGCACCGGATCGATCGGGATCACCCGGCCGATGAAGAAGGTAATGGCCAAGAGGCCCAGAAAGGTGAGGAAAACCGTCGCGGCAAACCCGAATACGGCCGAAACGCCACGTCCCCATTTCCGCCCCGAGGACGGAGAATGGGCCGGGGTGACGGCAATTTGTGGCTCCAGGCTCACGTAAAATCCTCTTTACAAAACAAAGAGCTACGTCTGCGAAATGACTCTCTCGCAGACCGTGAAGGGCTTCACATTTCGCTTTCATCATACAGAAAACTTTGCTTATATCAAAAAAATTATGGTGGACCCGATGGCAGGCGCCGCACTGGCAAAGTCGGAACTGGAAGGGCATCCCAAAGTGGGTGCGCTGATCCGTGCGCGCCGCCGTCAGCAGCACATGACGCTCGAAGCTTTGGGCAAGTCGGCCGAGGTTTCGGTGGGCTATCTCAGCCAGGTCGAGCGCGATCACGCCACCCCGTCGCTGGGTACTTTGGCCAGCATTGCCCGGGCGCTGGGCGTCGGCATCGACTACTTCGTTTCCGCCCCCACGGCCCAGGCTGCGCTCACCCGCTCCGGCCAGCGCAACCGCTTTTCCCTCGATGGCTCATCCATCATCTATGAGCGGCTGGGCACCGATTTTCCCGGCAACCTGCTCTCCAGCTTCGTCATGACCGTGCCGCCCGGCTACAGCTCGGAAACCGTGGCGCATGAGGGCGAGGAAATCCTCTATGTGCTCGAAGGCTCCATCACCCAGCGCCTTGATGGCGACGAGATGGTGATGAGCGCCGGCGATAGCCTGCACTTCCGCGGCAACCGCCCCCATTCCTGGTCCAACCACACCGACCAGCCCGCGCGCCTCCTCTGGACGGGCACGCTTACCCTCTTCCGTTCCTCGGCCAAGCCCTCGCGGCAGGTCGCGGCGGTTGCAAAACCCGGCCCCAAGCCGGTGAAGAAAAAAGTCGTCAAAAAGGAGAAACGCACATGAAGCTGTTTAGAGCTGCTTTGCTCGCGACCGCGCTTACGCTGCCGCTGGCAGCCGGCGCCGTCTATGCCGCCACGCCTGCCGATGCCCTGGTCATTGCCCAGAACATCGATGACATCGTCGCGCTCGATCCCGCCCAGGCCTATGAATTCACCTCCGGCGAGATCAACACCAACGTCTATGACCGCCTGGTTCAGTACGAAGCCGAGGACACAACCGCGCTTGTCGGCGGCCTTGCTTCCGAATGGGTTGCCGACGAAGCCGCCAAGACCATCACCTTCACCCTGCGCGACGCGACCTTTGCCTCGGGCAATCCGGTCCGCCCCGAAGACGTGCTCTACTCCTTCAAGCGCGTCGTCACGCTCAACCTCACGCCGGCCTTCATCCTGACCCAGCTCGGCTGGACCCCGGAAAACATCGACTCCATGGTCACCATCGTCGATGGCAAGGTCGTGGTGCAGTGGGAAGGCGACTTCGCCTCCGCCTTCGTGCTCAACGTGCTGGCCTCCCGTCCGGCCTCCATCGTCGACGAAGTGCTGGTCTCCCAGCATGTCGAAGGTGAAGACTGGGGCAATGCCTGGCTCAACACCAATTCGGCCGGCTCCGGCCCCTTCGTGCTGACCGACTATCGCCCGGCCGAAATCGTTCGTCTCACTGCCAATGAAACCTACTTCCGCGGCGCCCCCGCCATGAAGCAGGTGCTCATCCGTCACGTCGCCGAAGCCGCGACCCAGCAGCTGCTGTTGACCTCGGGCGATGTCGACATGGCCAAGAACCTGACTCCCGACCAGATTTCCGGTCTGGGCGATGGCATCAAGGTCGAGACCTATCCCCAGGCCGCCGTCCACTTCCTGTCCTTCAACCAGAAGACCGAAGAGCTCACCCCTCCGGCCGTCTGGGAAGCTGCCCGTTACCTCGTCGATTACGACGGGATGACCCAGTCCTTCCTCGCCGGCCAGATGGAAAAGCACCAGGCTTTCTGGCCCAAGGGCTTCCCCGGCTCCTATGACGAGACGCCATTCACCTATGACGTCGAAAAGGCCAAGCAGATCCTGGCCGATGCCGGCATCACTACGCCGATCGACGTCACCCTCGACGTGATCAACTCGGCGCCGTTCACCGACATTGCCCAGTCGCTGCAGGCCGGCTTTGCCGAAGCCGGCATCAACTTCGAGATCCTGCCCGGCACCGGCGCCCAGGTCATCACCAAGTACCGTGAGCGTACCCACCAGGCCATGCTGCTCTATTGGGGCCCGGACTTCATGGACCCGCACTCCAATGCCAAGGCCTTCGCCTACAACTCCAACAATGCCGACGACAACTACACGGCAACCACGACCTGGCGTAACGCCTGGGCCGTGCCCCAGGAGATGAATGACGAAGTCACTGCCGCCCTGGCCGAAGCCGACCAGGCCGCTCGCAACGAGCGCTATGTGGAACTGCAGAAGCAGGTCCAGGCCGAAAGCCCGATCGTCATCATGTTCCAGGCCGCCAAGCAGGTCGCCATGGCCGATGCCGTCAACGGCTTCGTCAACGGCGCCACCTCCGACTTCGTCTACTACCGCCTCGTGACGAAGCAGTAAGCGCTACCTGTTGCGCTGACCTTGCAGTCGACACCCTCCCCCTTGCGGGGAGGGATCAAGGGTGGGGGGCGATTGGCCCGAATATCGGGGCCAGCCGTCACCCCTCCCATCCTCCCCCATCAAGGGGGAGGTGCCTACCTGTGCTTCTGGCAACATCGTGCCTCACGAGTGGAGAGAGGTAGGAGGGGGTGACGAGAGCCCCGATCCTCGAATACAGCTCCTCCCTCAAACACAACCATCCGAGCCCGCCATGAACCCCACCCTCACGACCCGCCTCGCCAATCTCCGCGCCCGGATGGCCGAAACCGGTACCGATCTTGTGGTCATCGGACCTTCCAGCCACATGCTCTATCTGGCCGATCTCTCGCCGCATGGCGATGAGCGTCCGGTCCTGCTGATGGTGTCGCCGACCTTTGCTGGCTTCCTCATGCCCGCGCTCAATGTCGACAGCGCCCGCCAGCATACCGATCTGCCATTCTTCCCCTGGGCCGATGCCGACGGCCCGGACGCTGCGCTCAAGGACCTGCTCGCCGCTACCGGCGTTCCCGCGTCCCCCTCCATCGTCCTCGACGAAACCATGCGCACCGATTTCGCCTTGCTCGTGCTCGACGCACTGCCCGGCGCGCGCCGCCGCTTCACCCAGGACACGGTCGGCTATCTCCGCTCCCGCAAGGACGATGCCGAATACGATGCGCTCAAGAAGAGCGCCGTACTCAACGACGCCGCCATGGCCGCCGGCTTTGCCGCGCTTCGCCCCGGCATAACCGAATACGAAGTCGCTACTGTCATCCGTGATTTCTACAAGGCCCATGGCGCCACCACCGAATTCTGCTCGGTCTGCTTCGGCCCCAACGGCGCCTTCCCGCATCACCATACCGGCGACACGCGCCTCAAGGATCGCGACGCCGTGCTGATCGATACCGGCGGCCGCATTCACGGCTACCCCTCCGACATGACCCGTGTCGGCTATTTTGGCAGCAAGCCGCAGGGCTTTGAAGAGATCCACGCCATCCTCGATCGCGCCGTCACCGCAGCCATCGCCGCCGCCCGGCCGGGCGTAGCGGCCAGCGCCGTCGACAAGGCTGCCCGCGACGTCATCACCGAAGCCGGCTATGGCCCCAATTTCCTGCACCGCACCGGCCATGGGCTCGGCATCGACGTGCATGAAACGCCCTACATCACCGCCACCAGCCCGACCGTGCTGGAAGAGGGCATGGTCTTCTCCATCGAGCCGGGCATCTATCTCCAGGGCCGCTTCGGCCTGCGCCTCGAGGAAATCGTCATCATCCGCAACGGCAAGGCCGAAATCCTCTCCGAAATGCCCCGCACCGCCATCGCGGGCGGCTGACGCTCTTCACCTCTCCCTTCGGGGGAGAGGTCGGCGCGATAGCGACGGGTGAGGGGGCCTGCCGAAACAATGGAAGTGCTCACAGGGAGCATGATGAGTCCCAGCGTGTCCAAGCTCTTGCAGCCGATCCTCATCACCGACCGCCTCGTCCTCCGCGCCCACACGGCAGCCGACTTCGCCGCCTGCTGCACCCTCTGGGCCGACCCTGATGTGACGCGCTACATTGGCAGCCGCCCCAGCACGCCCGAAGAGGTATGGTCCCGCATCCTGCGCTATGCCGGACATTGGCAGCTACTCGGTTACGGCTATTTCCTCGCCACGGACCGGGCCACCGGCGGCATTGTCGGCGAGTTCGGTCTCGCCGATTTTCACCGCGACATCGAACCAACCCTGGGCGCTACCCCGGAGGCCGGCTGGGCCCTGCTGCCGCAATTTCAGGGCAGGGGCCTCGCCCGGGAGGCGCTCGGCGCCGTCCTCGACTGGGCCGATCAATCCGTGCCCCGCACCGTCTGCCTGATTGATCCGGACAATGCGCCATCGCTGCGGCTGGCCGCCCGGCTCGGCTACACCGAATACGACCGCACCACCTACAAGGAACACGCCTCGATCCTGTTCGAGCGCTCTTCACCTCTCCTTCGGGGGAGAGGTCGGCGCGATAGCGCCGGGTGAGGGGGCCTTGCTAGCCCCGCAGCAGCGCCATCCCGGCCGGCACGTCCCGCTCGAACACCAGCACCCCGTCCACGACGGTCAACCGCCCCTGATGCACGGCGGTCTTGCGTGCCGCCACATCGGGCGGTCCGGCCTTGTCGCGCGTCTCTTCCCATTCGGGATGGGTGAAATAATACATCGCCCCGTGCTCGCCCACGACCACCACGTCGGCATGCCGCGCAAACCGCCGGTCCATCGGGTTGGCTCCCGGCTGGTCGGCAATCAACCCCTGCCGCGTCCAGTTCACCGCATCATCCGAGCGATAGACGCCCTGGCCGCGCCACTCGTCGACGATCAACCAGTGCCAGCCGCCCAGCACGAACACATTGGGCCCCTCATGCGGCGGCCCGTCCGGCGAGCCGGGCAGCACCAGACCCTCCTGCCGCCACTCGAACAGGTCCGTGCTGACCGCACTCCAGGTGCTCGAGCCGGCATCCTCGTCCTTGTACCACATGCGCCACAGCCCATCGGGACACTTGAGCACGCAGGCATCGATCACCCGCGGCCCGTTGAGGCTCAGGGGCCCAATGCGCGTCCAGGTCTCGAGATCGGGGCTGGTGAAATGCGTGATCGTCCGCGGCACGCCCGGCCAATTGTCCGGCACGCCCGGAATATAGCTCAGCCACATGTGATACTGCCCCTCGGCCCAGATCACCTCCGGCGCCCAGTGCGTATTGCGCTGCCCGACATCCCTGGGGTCATCCAGCCCCGCCACCGTGCCGCGATAGGTCCAGCTCGCCCCGTCATCCGTGGTCACCGCGATCCCGATCGGCGAGCCATGGATCCAGGTGAAATTCGGCCCCTCCGCCGCCGGCTGCCGGTTGGTGTAGAACATCCACCATTCGTTCGTGCCCTGCTTGCGGATGACGGTCGGATCCGCCGCCCCGTCGGCAATCGGATCGCGATAGATCGGAGCACTCATCAGCCGTAGACCCTCACCATCCGCCCATCGGGCCGATCCACCAGCCGGCCCGGCCGTCCCACCAGCTCACCCGCGAGCGTGACCATGCCAGGATCGGTCGCCAGCTTGCCGTCGCCGGCATCCTCGGTGCTCAGCACGCTCGCCTTGAGCAGCCGCGAATAGGGATGCTCGGGATTGTCCAGCACCGTGCGCGCATCGCCCATTTCAACGATCCGCCCGCGCTGCATGATGATCAGCCGGTTGGAAATGTAATAGGCCGTCGCCAGGTCATGCGTGATGTAGATGACCGAAACGCCCAGGTCGTCGCGCAGGCTCTTGAGCAGGTTGACGATGCTCATCCGCAGCGACGCATCCACCATCGACACAGGCTCGTCCGCCACCAGCAGCGGCGGATTGGGGATCAGCGCCCGCGCGATCGCCGCGCGCTGCAATTGCCCGCCGCTCATCTCGTGCGGATAGCGGCCCTTCACTTCCGCCAGGCTCAGCCCCACCTTCTGCAGCGCCCCGTCCATGGCGCCATCCAGGTCATCCCGCTGGCTGAGCTTGAGGAACCGCCTGGCCGTCGATTCCAGGTAGCGGTCGATGCGCTTGAGCGGATTGAACGCCTCGAACGGGTTCTGGAACACCGGCTGCACATTGGCCATAAATTCCAGCCGCTCCTGCCGCCCGACGCGATGGCTCACCGTCTTGCCGCGGAAGCTGATTTCCCCGCTGCTGGGCAGTTCCAGGCCCAGGATCATGCGGGCCAGCGTCGTCTTGCCCGAGCCGCTCTCCCCGATAATGGTGAAGATTTCCGGCGTTTCCGCGCTCAGCGTCAGGCTGGCATCATCCACCGCGTCCACGGTCTTTCGGCCGAACAGCCCGCCCATGGTGAAGCGCTTGGAGACGTTGCTGACCTCAAGGAGATTGCTCATGCGATCACCCCCTGCATGGCCTGCGGCTTGACCAGCGGCTCGACATCCCGCCACCGCCAGCAGGCGGTGCGATGGTCCGGTCCCACCGTTTCGAGCGGTGGCACATCGGTCTTGCATTTGTCGATCGCCAGCGGGCACCGCGGATGAAACCGGCAGCCCGCGGGCGGATTGGCCAGGCTCGGCGGTCGCCCTTCCAGTGCCGGTCGCTGCGTCGTGTCGCCGATGCGGGGCAGGCTGGCCACAAGATGCGCCGTATAGGGATGCTTGGGCGCGAAGAACATCTGCCGCGTCGGCCCTTCCTCCACCAGCCGGCCGGCATAGATGATGCCCACCCGGTCAGCCATGTTGGCATGCACGCTCATGTCATGGGTGACGAACACCACCGAGCTTCCCATGTCCTGCTGGATCTCGCGGATCAGCCCCAGCACTTCCTTCTGCACCACCACGTCGAGCGCGGTCGTCGGCTCGTCGGCAATGACGAATTCGGGGTGGCACACTGTCGCCAGCCCGATCGTCACGCGCTGCCGCATGCCGCCACTCAGTTCATGCGGATAGGCGCGCAGCACATCGGCCGGCAGCTTCAGCCGTTCCAGGTGATTGAGGATTCGCGCCCGATAGGCCTCGCCCGACAGGCCCAGGGGCCGTTTGGCAAAGTCCTCGAAGGTCTTGCCGATGCGCCGCACCGGATTGAGCACGCTCATCGAGCCCTGCATGATGTAGCTCAGGTGCCGCCAGCGTATGCCCTCGATCTGGGCTTCCGAGGCCGTCGCAACATCGATCGGCCCGTTCTTGAAGTCGTATTTCACCGTCCCCGCCACGATCCGCATCGGCGGTCTTATGGCGGCGGCCAGCACCTTGATGAAGCTCGTCTTGCCCGACGAGCTTTCCCCGGCAATGCCATAGACCTCGTTCTTGCGGATGGTCATGGTGATATCGTCGACCGCCCGCACCTCCCGGGTCACGCCGAAATAGTCCATCTGGTAATAGGCCTTGAGGCCGTCGACTTTGAGCAGGTCTTGGGTCATGCGCAATACTCTCTACCAACTCGGGCTCCCCCTCTCCCCTTGAGGGAGAGGGTGGATCGCGCGCAGCGCGAGACGGGTGAGGGGGTCTTTCCCCAGGCTCTGGGTTCGCGGCTGTCGCAAAGACCCCTCATCCGCCCCTTCGAGGCACCTTCTCCCTCAAGGGGAGAAGGAACTAAGCTTTCCCCCCTCATGCGCCCATCCTCCGCAGGCGGCTGCGCGGGTCGATATATTCGTTCATGCTCATGGCCAGCAGGAACAGGCCCAGGAAGGTCATCACGATCAGGATGACCGGGATCACGATCCACCACCACACGCCCACCACCATGGCCGAGTGCGAATTGGCCCAGTAGAGCACCGTGCCAAAGGTGGGGTTGTTGATATTGGTGAAGCCGAGCACGGCCAGCGTCACCTCCAGCCCGATGGACCACAGCATGTTGTTCATGAAGGTGGCGAACACGATCGGCATTACATAGGGCAGGTGCTCTTCCAGCAGCACCTTGCGCGTGCTCATCCCTGCAAATACGGCATGGCGGGTGAATTCGCGATGCTTGAGCCCCAGCGCCACCGAGCGGATCAGCCGGGCGTCGAACGGCCAGCCGAAGCACGCCATGATCAGCGCCAGCGTGAGGCTGTCCATGTTGTTGCGCAGCACGAAATAGAACAGCACCAGCACCGGGAAGATCGGCACGGCCACGAAGATGTCGTTGACGAACATCAGCGCCCTGTCGACCCAGCCACCGAGATAGCCGGCCAGCAGGCCGACGGTGATCGAGATGACCCGGCTGATCAGCGCCACGATCAGGCCGAAGGTCAGCGAGTTTCGCAGCGCCGTGCTCAGCTGCCAGAACATGTCCTGGCCGCGCGAATTGGTGCCGAACCAGTACTGCCAGGAGGGCGGCTGATCCGGAATGGTCAGGTAGATGAGCGAGGTGTCGACCGGTGAGAAGAAGCTCAGCAGGGCGAAGAGCACCACGATGGTCACCAGCACGACGCCGATGGCGAATTCGATATTGTAGCGAATGAGGTCGCGGAATACGGCAAACATGGTGCTACTCCGCCCTAATGCGTGGATCGAGCAGGGGATGGAGCAGGTCGACGATGAAGATGGCGATGGCCACCGCGGTCACCGACACGGTCGAAACCGCCAGCACCAGCGAATAGTCGCCGGCATTCACCGCATCGATCAGCAGCGACCCCAGGCCCGGGTAGTTGAACACCTGCTCGGTGATGACAGTGCCGGAGAACACGCCGCCCAGCGCCATGGCCAGCGCCGTCAGTTGCGGCACCAGCGCATTGCGCATCACGTAACCGCCGACAATGGTCGATTTCTTGACCCCAGCCAGTTCGGCATAGGTCACATAGTCCTCGGTCACCACATTGCTGACCAGCGCCCGCATGCCCAGGAACCAGCCGCCGAAGCCGACCAGCACCAGCGAACTCGCGGGCAGGATCGCATGCTGCAGCACCGAACTGATATAGGGCGAGTTCATGCCGGGCGTGACATTCATGGCAAAGCCACCTGAAATGGGCAGGATCGGCCACAAGAACCCGAAGATGATCAGCAGGATGAAGGCGACGATGTAGTAGGGCACCGGCTGGATGGCGATCGCCACGATACCGAAGGCCTTGAGGAACTTGTTGTTCTGGCTGTAGCCGGCCAGACCGCCCAGGATATTGCCCACCACGAAGGTGATCAGCGTGGCAACGGTCAGCAGTGTCACCGTCCAGGGCATGGCGCGCATCACCAGCGTCATGGCCGGCGTGGGGAAGGCCATGAGAGATGGCCCAAGGTCGCCGCGCACCAGGCGGCCCCAGAAATTGAGATATTGCGACCAGAGCGGCGCTTCAACGCCATATAGCTCGGTCAGCGCGGCGCGCATGGCCACGATGGCTTCCGGATTGGACACCGACCGTGCCGTCATGCGGCCCAGCGCCGCTTCCACCGGGTTGATGGGCGACAGGTGTGTCACCAGGAAAGTCAGAGACACGCCAAAGAAGATCACTGCCAGCATCAGCAGCGCGCGCTTCCCGGCAAACAACAGGTAACCATGCATACTTCGAACCGTCCCTTGGGCAAATCGCTCCGGTGGAGCGATTTGAGGTGAGAAGGCCACGAGGCCTATGGCCGAGTGGCCCAGACTGTCCACGTGCTCGATTTCCCCTCTCCCCTTGAGGGAGAGCGTGGAAACCCGCATTCAGCGGATTTCCGGGTGAGGGTGCTGCGCCATGCCATGCTTCACCGCAACTGGATGGCACTGACCCCTCATCCGCCCTTCGGGCACCATCTCCCTCAAGGGGAGAAGGGAAGACGGCGTTCGTGACGGCATCGCCGCCAGAAGACAATGCGAGGGGTGCGAAGACACCGCACCCCTCGGAGCGGCGGAGCCTTTCGGCCCCGCCATCCGGGAGGACGCTGTCAGCTTACCGGCGTGATCTGCGTGAAGATGTACTTCGCGTTGGACCAGTTGGTCACCGGGTTCGCATAGGGGTTTTCGGCGCTCGGCCAACCCGTCCAGAACCTGTTCGACTGCATGGAGAACACGTTGTAGGACATGATCGGGATGTTCGGCATCTCCTCGAGATGCAGCTTGACGAACTCGATGCCGTATTCGAGCGCCTTGGGATCGTTGAAGTCGATGCCGCGCACCTTGTTGATGATCTCGTCGAGGCGCGGATCTTTCCAACGCATCCAGTTGCGGCCTGGCTGGGTTTCGCCGGGTTCGACAACAAAGGACGAGTGGTAGCTGTCGAGGAAGAAGGCGAGATCGGGGTGACCGCCATAGGTCTCCACGGCCCAGCCGATTTCCACGTCGAAGTCACCGGCTCCGGTACGATCCCAGATATCGGTCGCGACTTCTGCCGTGGCCTGGACGCCGTTCTGGCTCCAGCTCTGGGCAATCATCACGCCGAGGCGGTTGATCACGCCTTCCTGCGGAATCAGCACGCTGAAGGCGAATGGCTGGCCATCCGGCATCATCCACTGATTGCCGTTCTTGGTGAAGCCGGCCGCCGTGAGCAGCTCTTCTGCCGCCGCGACATCGGTCTTCCACCAGCCATACCCGAAGGCGTTGCGGATGGCATCCGGATCGGTTGGCACCTGATCGCCAAACTGCGGACGCACCATTTCGGCGATCTGCAGGCCGACATCGGGGTCGTAGGGCTTGATCACCCTTGTGCCGGTGTCGATCTCGAAGTTGGTCAGGTATTCCTGCAATGGCGCATGGTAGTCGCGCGGATGCGTGCCCGTGGGCGGGATGGAGATCGCCGAGAGGGTTGCAGCGCCACGATAGGACGCCATGGACATCGCCCGTGCATCCAGCATGAGCGTGAGCGCCCAGCGCACGCGCTTGTCCTGGAACATCGGGTTCTGCAGGTTGAACACGGCCATCGGCAGGGTCGGGTCGGGATGGGCATAGGGGAAGCCCGGGAACCAGCCCTGCACGTCCGGATCCTGTTCCACGATCGAGAACGTGCCTTCCGGCGACAGATCGTGGATCATGTCCAGGTTGCCGTTACGCATTTCGATCAGGCGATTGTCGGTCGAAATATTGTTCCGGTAGATGACATATTTCGGCTTCGGTTCGCCAACCAGCGCCATCGTGGTCTTGTCCCAGTCGGCGCGCTTTTCCCAGATATACCAGGTGCCGTTCGGGTCGAACGAATGCAGCGTGTAGGGGCCAAGGCTGACCGGTGGGTTGTTCTCGAAGGCGACGATGTCTTCGACGCCCTCGAACACATGCTTGGGCATGATCCAGGCAGCGTTCCAGCGCACCGAGAAGGTGGTGTGGAAGCGGGAATTCGGCGCATTGAGCACGAATTTGACCGTGTACTTGTCTTCGGCCGTGACGCTTGCGACCTGGGTCGAGAAGGCGCCATACCAGCCGGTGCCGGGCGTTGCCGCCTGCTTTTCGACGGTAAACACCACATCGTCCGCGGTAAATTCGACGCCATCGCTCCACAGGATGCCCTGGCGCAGGCGCACCGTCATCTCGCTGAAGTCGTCGTTATATTCCCACGGCCCTTCGGCCAGCGAGTAGTAGATGGCGTTTTCGCTCGCGCCTTCGATGCCGGCATCGGGGTCGATATACCAGAAGGTGTCGGCCGTCAGTTGCTGCAGGCCCGTGCTCAGGCCGCCGCCGCCATTGGCCCACAAGTTGAACCAGCCCGGATTGCGGATCACGCCTTCCGGGTTGTGCACGATCACGGTCTCGTTGCGGGGAAACTGGTTGAGATCGGGTGCGGAGCCAGCGGCGTCCTGCGCGAAGGCAAGGCCCTTGGCCGAAATCAACAATGCGCCGGCGGCAGTGCCGAGCATGAAGCTACGTCTGTCCATCAAATCCTCCCTTTTGGGATGCGTTTCGCATTCCCGCTCGCGGCGCGTTTGGGCGCCATCATAAGTCATACTTAACCAGCCAGTCGGGGCTGTCAACGTGCTTCATGATGTAAATCGGAAATCATGATACACAATAATGTGGGGCGCACCGATGCCGGTACGCCCCACGTAAAGTGCGGTGATTTCAGGGTCTGACGTCGTTCATTCACCGGTCAGACTCGCGGCGCTTTTGTGGCGCCGCGGCCTGGACAGCTAGAGCTTCACCCGCACCATCTGGTACGAATAGGGCGGCAGTCTGACGCTGAGCGTATCGCCATCGATCTTGGCGCCATCGCCCTTCTTCGGCGCAACCTCATCCTGCTTCTTGGCCGTATTCACCGCCTTGAGGTCTGGATGGGTCATCACCTGGTGGTCGATGATCGTGCCCTTGCCGAAGCCCTGCAGGCTTACTTCGGTGTCGATGCCTTCGCTCGTGTGCCGGTTGACCAGGAAGAAGCTCAGCGTGCCGTCTTCCTCATTGTGCACGCCGGACACGTCCACGAATGGGGTGTCCTTGGCATGGGTGGTTTCGTAACCGGGCGAGCGGGTTACCAGCTGCAGCGCAGTGCCGCGGCCGAAGACCGAAGCGAAGTAGTAGGGGTAGTAGATCGTCTGCGCCCAGGCGGGGCCGCCCTTTTCCGTCATGATCGGGGCGATGACGTTCACCAGCTGCGCAATACAGGCGATCTTCACCACATCCGAGCGGCGGATGAAGGTGTTGAGGATCAGCCCGACCATCAGCACGTCTTCGAAATTGTAGATGTCTTCCAAGAGGCCCGGCGCATGCGGCCAGCCGCCATTGCCGTCCAGGATCTCGCGATCCTTCTTGTTGGAATGGTACCAGACGTTCCACTCGTCGAACGAGATATAGATGTCCTTGCTGGACTTCTTCTTGGTCTTAACCTGCTTGATGGTCGAGGCGACGGTGTCGATATAGCGCTCGAGTTTGTGGCTCAGCCCCAGATAGTTAGGCGTATTGTCGTCGCGATTGGCGAAGTACATGTGCAGGCTGATATGGTCGACATGCTCATAGGTATGCTCGAGCACGATGC